>Ga0315901_10000013_pt1 | contig 255605 bp, 259 predicted proteins | sample LakEriMetagenome_10_FD_203761 | JGI IMG/M metagenome (GOLD analysis project Ga0315901, IMG submission 203761) | Freshwater fungal communities from buoy surface, Lake Erie, Ohio, United States - Buoy 2 MA116 | ecosystem: Environmental > Aquatic > Freshwater > Lake | place: USA: Lake Erie, Ohio... | reverse complement strand
GCGAGAGGGAAACACCCGGTCCCATTCCGAACCCGGAAGTTAAGCCTCTCAGCGTCGATGGTACTGCAAGGGTGACCTTGTGGGAGAGTAGAACGTTGCCGGACTTCTTTTATAAAAAGGGGCGCTTATTGCAAGCGCCCCTTTTTTATTTTCACGACAGTTATATTTGTTGCAACGATTTTTATTGAGGAGAAGAGATGAGCGAAGATAGAAATTCACGGAGTTCAGGTCGTCCATCTTCATCAGAGTCACGACCAGGTCGCGGCGGTCGAACCGATCGCCCAGGAGCAACACGAGATGTCCGTGCTGGTCGCGATGCCAGTGATCCTCGCGGCTTTAGGCCAGCACCAATTGAGCGCGATCAATCGCGCGTGCGTCCACGTATTTTTGAACCAGATATTCCGGATGACATTACAGGCGAAGAACTCGAGAAGAGTGTTCGCGCAGAATTGCTCAGCCTTTCAGCTGAGAATGCAAAAGTTGTAGCGCGGCATTTAGCATGCATTAATCTCTATATGGATGTTGATGCAGAGCTTGCACATAAGCATGGCGTTGCAGCCGCGCATCACGCCGGACGTCTTGCAGTAGTGCGAGAGAGTGCCGGTTATGCCGCCTATCGTGCTGGCCATTATGAAATTGCACTCAAGGAGTTAAGAGCGGCGCATAGAATTTCTGGCGATGTTTCGATGTGGCCCGTCCTCGCTGATTGCGAGAGAGGTCTCGGAAAGCCGCTTAAAGCTCTTGCCTTAGCAGGTTCTCCAGAAGTCTCACGTCTTGCAAAGGCAGAAGAGATTGAGATGAGAATTGTTGCATCAGGTGCTCGCAAAGATCTTGGAGAGATGGATGCAGCCGTTATTACCTTGACCTGCAAAGAGTTAAAGGTGAAGAACGAGCCGTGGTCTGTCCGCCTTCATTACGCTTATGCCGATGCTTTAGAGAGCGCGGGTCGAGTCGATGAAGCGCGTCAATGGTTCTTACAATGTGCCGAGATTGATGTCGATCAAGTCACCGACGCAGATGAACGTGTAGATCGTTAAAAACCACCTTCATCCACATCCACGTGTAGAGCGAGCAATTCTGTCAGCGATGATCACGATGATCACGCCCTCAAAGCAAAGCGAGAAAGTATCTCTCCTTGCAGGAAAGAGGGTCGACAATGGCAGCAAAGATGGCAACAAAGACGACAACAAAGGTCACCGCAAAGAAGAGTGAAGATTCTGAGGTTGATTACTCCCTTAATGATCTTTTACTGCGAGGCAGAGTCTCCGCCCCGGCGATCGAGAAAGAACTTCCCAGCGGAGATAAAGTGGTTGAGTTCAGATTAATTGTCACTCGCATAGAACGAGGCGGGGTAGATACTCTCGACATCGCTGCATGGAGTTCAAAGATGCGAAGAAGTGCGCTAAGCCTCAAGGAAGGCGAGTGGATCGAGATCACCGGGGCGATTCATCGCCGCTTCTGGTCCGGAGCCGCTGGTGTTGCAAGTCGCTGGCAGGTTGAGGCCGCCGAGATCGTGCGTTTGTAGATACTCTAGGGGAGTAGGCAACGGCTCTTGTCACTTCCGGCAATGGCTGACCTGAAAGGGCAGTGATGACAACAGATTTATTTACCTCACTTAAGAACTATCTCACCAAGCTCTCTGATGGCGAGAAGACTCCTCAAGAAGTCGCTGCTGCGATTAATACCTGGGCTCGTGAGAGCGCGGATACGCTCAAGGCAAAGATCCACGATGAAGTCGAGGCAACAGTTTTGAAGATGGGTTTTGTTAAGCGCGAAGAGTTTGATCGCTTAGTAGCCCGCGTCGATGCAGTCGCGCCAGCGAAGAAGTCAGCGCCAGCGAAGAAGAAAGCGCCAGCGAAGAAGTCAGCGCCAGCGAAGAAGAAGGTAGTGAAGAAGTGAGCGAATTTACCCAAGAAGGCAACCAGATTGAAGATGGAGAACTTACTCTCGTCGAAGAGGCTAAAGCAGAGTTGCAGGAGATAGATTCAAGTGATCTGAGTGAACATTCAGCACGTTTTGAAGCGCTCCATGGAAAGCTGCAAGAAGCACTCTCAACTATTGATGGACTCTAACTTCACATTTGGAGTGTGCTACAAATGAGAAGAGATGTTGATCAATGAAGACTCGACTTGACGCAGAGCTAGTTCGTCGTGAATTGGCTCGTTCCCGTGAACAAGCGGCAGATCTCATTGAATCTCGATCTGTACTAGTTAATGGAATTCCAGCGACCAAACCGGCAACTCAGGTAGATGCCGAGACTTCGATTGTTCTTGCAGGAAAAAGGGATGATTTTGTCTCTCGTGGAGGATATAAGTTATCTGGCGCTCTCGATGTCTTCACAGATGTACTCATTGAAGGAAAAGTTTGCTTAGATGCTGGCGCGTCCACTGGTGGTTTTACCGATGTTCTCTTGCGAAGAGGAGCGCGGAAGGTTATTGCCGTTGATGTTGGTTATGGCCAGCTTGCGTGGGAGCTGCGTAGTAACGAAAAGGTCGTGATCTTAGATCGCACCAATATTCGCCATCTCACAGGTGAGATGGTCGGCGAGGACGTAGATATCGTTGTTGCAGACCTCTCCTTTATTTCACTCTCTCTCGTGCTCCCTGCTTTAGCAGCGGTCTCAAAGCCTTCTGCCGATTATTTACTTATGGTGAAGCCTCAATTTGAAGTCGGTCGTGAACGTTTGGGCGCTGGTGGAGTTGTTCGAGATCCAGCCCTTCGACGAAGCGCCGTTCTTGATGTCGCCCAATCCGCTTACGATGTCGGGCTCGGCACGATGGGGATTGCGGCGAGTCCACTGCCTGGTCCTGCCGGAAATGTTGAATACTTCCTTTGGCTAAGACGTGGCGCACCTGCCATCAGTGAAGCAGATTTAGATATCGCAATTGAGAAGGGACCTGCGTAATGACTTCTCGTAGCGCAATTCTTGTCATCAATGCCACTCGTGATGAAGCGGTGAAGGCGGCAACAACTCTCACCTCACTTTTAAGCGTCGCCGGTTTCACTTGTTCAACGGCATCTGATGTTTCGGTGAGCGGTCTCAATAAAGTTTCAAATGAAGATTTGCCTGATGCTGAAATTGTCATTGTTTTGGGCGGGGATGGAACGATATTGCGCGGTGCTGAAATTTCACGCCCCCGCAACATGCCACTCCTAGGTGTAAATCTTGGACATGTCGGATTCATGGCAGAGGTTGAGAAGTTATCCCTTGAAAGCGTTGCCAAGAGCGTTGTCGAAAAGAGTTATACAACAGATCCACGCATGCTTCTTTCATACTCAGTTGAACGCGGTGGTAATGAAATCGCCTCTGGTTGGGCTCTCAATGAGGTAACCATTGCGCGAACAGAGAGCACAATGGTTGAACTGATGGTTCAAGTGGATCGCCGCCCTCTCTCACGCTGGGGATGCGATGGTTTGATCGCAGCAACCCCTACTGGTTCTACCGCCTATGCATTCTCTGCAGGCGGACCGATACTTTGGCCAAATCTTGATGCAGTTGTTCTCCTTCCAATCAGTGCGCATGCACTCTTTGCTCGCCCGATGGTAATTTCACCGCAATCAGAAATTGTTGTTGAGATTGAATCTGCCCATGCAGTTCTCTCGGCCGATGCTCTGCGAGAGAGCGCCTTGCAAAAGGGTGATCGCGTTCGCATCATTGGTGGCTCCACCGATGTTCTCCTTGCTCATGTCAAACAAACTCTCTTCACCGATCGACTTGTCGCAAAATTTAAATTACCCGTAGAGGGATGGCGCGGTGAGTGATCGCTCATATCTAGAAGAAATCTCCATTCGAAATCTAGGGATCATTGATTCCAGTTCACTCGAACTCAGCAAGGGACTCAACGTTCTAACGGGTGAGACCGGTGCCGGAAAAACGATGATACTTACAGCACTCTCTCTTTTACTCGGATCTAAATCAGATAGCGCACTAGTCAGACATGGATGTGAACGGCTTGTAGCCTCTGCAACCTTTTCGATTCCAGCTTCGCTCAACACCATCATTGAAGAGCGTGGTGGATTTATTGAAGAAGGATCGCTCGTTCTCTCTCGCACCGTCAATAGCGATGGGAAAAGTAAAGCTGCCGCTTCTGGAACAACGGTGACTGCTTCGGCATTGGCAGAGATTACGGAGCCACTGATTGCAATTCACGGACAGTCTGCCAACACGCAGATCGTCAAGAGTAGTAAGCAGAGAGAACTTCTCGACTTATTCGCGGGTCCTTCGTTGAGCGAAAAGCTCAATCAGTATCTGCTGGTTTATACGGATTACAACCAAGTAAAGGCGAAATTGAAATCACTCCTGGCTCACTCTTCGGAACGAGATTCTCAAATCGCCTCACTTGAGGCGCTCACTCAGCAGTGGTCGGCCCTTAAACCAGTGCGAGATGAGTTTGCAGCCATTGAAGACGAGATTAGAAGGTTGGCTAGCGTTGAAGATCTCCGAATTGCAGCAGCGGGAGCTTTCGCAGCGCTAGGCGATGAAGATGCTGGCGCGCTGACAGTTCTTGGCACCGTGCGAAAATTTCTAGAGGGCGCTAAGGGTAAGGATGCGGCGTTGGATGAGATCGCATCCTCGGTTGCTGAAAGTTTCTTTCTCGCAGATGATGCACAAGGCACGTTGGCTTCATATCTTGCCAGCTTAGAGGCAGACCCTAAGCGCTTAGATTTCTTGAATGAACGTAAGGCGTCGATAACCGCCTTTGTAAAGAAATGGGGGAGCACGGGCTCAATTGACGAAGAGCTTGCCGCCATTGCCATCCGCGTGAAGAACGCGAAGGAGACCATCGCCGATCTTTCAGGTGGACAAGAACGAATTACGGCGATGGAAGAAGAGCTGAAGGTATTGAAGAAAAATCTTCTCGCAAGTGCGAAAGCACTGAACGCAGAACGTGTGCAGGCGGCGGGAAAACTTGGCGCCTTGGTGACGAAAGAGATTTCCGCACTTTCTATGCCGCACACGATTTTTCATGCCGATGTTATCTCGGTTGATTTTGACGGCCCGCTTAAGGAGAGCGATTTTACTCCGACAGGATGTGATGAGATTTCGATGTCTATTCAAGCTCATCGTGATGCTCCAAAAGTTGCACTTGGTAAAGGCGCATCAGGTGGAGAAATGTCTCGAATCATGCTTGCTTTAGAAGTTGTCATTGCTGCGTCAGCACCGGTCGGAACATATATTTTTGATGAAGTTGATGCTGGAGTTGGTGGTAAAGCGGCAATCGAAGTAGGCCGTCGCTTACATGCACTCTCACAACATGCCCAAGTCATTGTTGTCACACATCTTCCGCAGGTTGCGGCATGGGCAGATCGCCACTTCGTAGTGGCCAAAGATAGTGATGGGCAGATTGTGGCTTCTGGCGTAACCGAACTCGATGACCAGGGTCGAGTGGGTGAGATCGCACGCATGCTAGCTGGGCTCGATGAATCCTTAAGTGCCCAAGAACACGCGAGTGAACTCTTAGCGTTGCGGAATCGGTAGCCATTTACTGATAGGTTTGACTTCCATGGGCCAAGCGCATGTAACTAAGCATATTTTCGTCACTGGTGGAGTCGCCTCAAGTTTAGGCAAAGGACTCACAGCCTCTAGCCTCGGAAGACTCCTGGTATCTCGCGGTATTCGCGTGACGATGCAGAAACTCGACCCATACCTCAACGTTGACCCAGGCACGATGAATCCATTTCAACATGGTGAAGTATTCGTAACAGATGATGGCTCTGAGACAGATTTAGATATTGGTCATTACGAGCGCTTTTTGGACCGCAATCTTCATGGTTCAGCGAATGTAACAACTGGCCAAGTGTATTCCCGCGTTATTGCCCGTGAACGACGCGGTGAGTATTTAGGTGAAACTGTTCAGGTCATTCCTCACATCACCAATGAAATTAAAGAACGTATCCGCGCAATGGCCGCGCCAGATATTGATGTTGTGATTACAGAAATTGGTGGAACGGTTGGTGATATTGAATCACAGCCATTCCTAGAGGCTGCTCGTCAATTACGCCAAGAAGTAGGCCGAGATAACGTTTTTTATCTCCACATCTCGCTTGTTCCATATATCGGACCATCAGGTGAGCTTAAGACCAAGCCAACTCAACATAGCGTGGCTGCACTGCGCAGTATCGGTATCGCACCGGATGCGGTAGTCCTCAGATCAGATCGTCCTATTCCCGAATCGATCAAGAGAAAGATTTCGCTCATGTGCGATGTCGATGTAGAGGCTGTGGTTGCTGCTGTCGATGCGCCAAGTATTTACGACATTCCAAAGGTGTTGTTCAGTGAAGGGCTAGATAAGTACGTCGTCGATCGCCTGAGTCTTGGTGGCCACGATGTTGTATGGGGCGTGTGGGATGATCTTCTTGTAAAAGTTCATCAACCAAAACATCATGTGAAGGTCGCACTTGTTGGTAAATACATTGACCTGCCAGATGCTTATCTCTCTGTATCAGAGGCGCTGCGAGCAGGCGGCTTTGCAAATAATGCGAAGATCGAATTGGTCTGGGTACCAAGTGATCAGTGCGCAACTCCCCAAGGAGCAGAAGTGGCACTCTCTGGCGTCGATGCAATCTGCGTGCCCGGTGGTTTTGGAATTAGAGGAATCGAGGGAAAACTTGGCGCGCTGACATATGCACGGGAGAAGAAGATTCCGACCTTAGGTTTATGTCTCGGATTGCAATGTATGGTGATCGAAGCGGCAAGAAATCTTGCTGGAATTAAAGATGCGAACTCAGCAGAGTTTGATCCCGAAAATGGCACACATGTGATCGCAACGATGGCTGGCCAAGAAGACGTGGTCGCTGGGGCTGCTGATATGGGTGGTTCAATGCGTTTGGGTCTCTATAAAGCCGAGCTCACACCTGGTTCGATCGTGGCTGGAACATACGGAGCAACCTCGATCTCTGAGCGTCACAGACATCGCTACGAAGTGAACAATTCCTATCGCAGCGCGATCTCAGAGGCAGGCATGGTTTTCTCTGGAGTAAATGCTGAGTTGAATCTTGTCGAGTTTGTCGAGTTACCTAAAGAGGTACATCCTTACTACGTGGGAACCCAGGCGCATCCTGAATTGAGATCTCGCCCTACGAGACCTCATCCACTCTTTATCGGCCTCATTGCCGCCGCTATTGAATCAAAGGGGTAAGCATGCTCGTTGGAGTACCGAAAGAGATTAAGGTCCATGAATCTCGCGTAGCTCTCACACCAGAAGGTGTCGCTGAGTTTGTACGTGCTGGACACTCCGTTCTCATCGAAAAAGGCGCTGGGCTTGGATCTGCAATAACTGATCAAGATTTTGTTGCAGCAGGTGCAAGTATTGAGTCAGATGTTGAAGCGCTCTGGCAGAAAAGTGATTTGATCCTTAAGGTGAAAGAACCAATCGAGATTGAATACCCACGACTGCGCCGGGGACAGATTCTCTTCACCTACCTTCATCTTGCCGCCTCAAAACCCTGCACTGATGCTCTCCTTGCAAGTGGAACAACTGCAATCGCTTACGAGACAGTGGAGCTCAACGGAACTCTTCCGCTGCTTGCACCAATGTCCGAGGTAGCGGGAAGACTTGCCGCACAAGTGGGAGCAAGTGCGCTACAAAAGCCCAACGGTGGTCGGGGAGTTCTTATGGGTGGAGTTCCTGGAGTTGCACCTGCAAAGGTTTTAGTAATTGGCGGGGGAGTAGCCGGATTAAATGCCGCCGTAATTGCCATGGGCATGGGAGCTGATGTCACGGTTGTTGATCGTTCTCTTCCGCGACTTGCCTATATTGATTCGCTCTTTAACGGACGCATCAAGACTCTCGCTTCATCCTTTCACGCAATTGACCGTGAACTTAAAGGTGCGGATCTTGTTGTCGGAGCAGTTCTAGTCCACGGAGCAAAGGCTCCGCGGCTTGTAAGTAATGCTCAGGTAAAAGAGATGAAACCTGGCTCCGTTCTTGTTGATATCGCAATTGATCAGGGTGGATGCTTTGAAGATTCCAGACCAACAACACACGCTGAACCAACGTTTGCGGTGCACCAATCTATTTTCTATTGCGTTGCGAATATGCCTGGAGCAGTTCCAGTTACATCAACCTACGCGCTTACCAATGCAACGCTTTCCTACGCGCTCTCACTAGCAAGACACGGCTGGGAGAAGGCGATCGCTTCGGATAAAGCACTTGCTTCAGGATTGAATGTTCACGATGGAAAGATCATGTACGAAGCTGTAGCCGTTGCACATGGCTACTAACCTTGATCCTCTATCAACTAATTCTGCATTTATTGATCACCTTCGAATAGAGCGTGGCCTTTCTGATAACACAATCTCGGCTTACTCGCGAGATCTCAGACATTTTCTAGATTTTCTGCGCCACAAAAAGAAGTCGATAGAGTCGATTACAGCCGACACCCTCGTTGCCTTTGAGGTCTCACTAAGGGATCGATCGTTATCGCCGGCAAGTATTAACAGAACAAATTCAACGGTGAAGTCATTTCTCATCTATTGTGCGCGCGAGTATTCACTCAACCTCCCCACTGGGGAAATCGCATCCCACCGAATCGCCCGCAAATTACCAAAAGCATTGACAATCGAAGAGGTGAGTTCACTGATCGGCGCTTGCGCTTCGTTGAGCCGAGTGAACGCGCTCCGAGATGTTGCACTTGTCGAACTCTTGTATTCAACTGGAGGACGGGTTTCCGAGATCATTGGAATCAATGTGAGTGATCTGGCGAAAGTTGAAAGTGATAACGAAATGATTCAAACAATCAAGCTCCGTGGAAAGGGATCAAAAGAACGTGTGGTGCCTATCGGTAGTTTTGCACTCGTTGCCCTTGATAATTATTTAATTCGATTGCGACCTTCGCTAGTGGCACACGCAAAAAATGACAACGGTGCACTCTTTCTCAATTCTCGGGGTGGTCGAATTTCTCGTCAGAGTGCTTGGACAATCGTTGCCGAAGCTGCGAAATCATGCGGACTTGAGAACAAGGTGAGCCCGCATGCGCTGCGACATTCTTACGCCACGCATCTACTTGATGGAGGGGCTGACATTCGCGTTGTGCAAGAGTTACTTGGCCATTCATCGGTCACAACAACGCAGATATACACCTTGGTAACAATTGATCGCTTACGTCAGAGTTATGCAAGCGCCCATCCGCGCGCGAAATAAGTCTTAGATACCGCGGAGGCGACGAGCAAGAATGCTCTGATCACCTTTCTGTTCTAGGTCAGCGATGATCACGGCGATTGATTCGCGAACAATGCGACCACGATCTACTGCAAGCCCCAAGTCACCGCGAAGTGAGAGACGTGCTTGATCGAGATCAAAGAGTTCATCTGGAGAGAGATAGACAGTGATCTTTTCATCGTGACGTTCGCGACCCGATGGAGACTTATCAACGCTGACAACGCGGCGACGTGGAATTGATCGAACGCCCTTCTTGGCCTTCGGAGAAGAAGCAGTGCTTGATGCTGGGGGAGTCGAAGTGGCAGGTGCCTCATGAGGAACTTCACGGACTGCACTAAGCGCTGGGCTATTCTGCTTAAAAAGTTCATCGGCCCCTGGCAAGCTGGCTCTACGTGTCATCGTGCTCCTCCTCGTGCAATTAGTTCTCGCGCAAGACGTCGGTATGACGCAGCGCCTCCTGAAGATGATGCATAACTGGTGATTGGTTCACCGACAACTGTTGTCTCTGAGAAACGAATTGTTTTGGCAATAATCGTATCGAAGACATCATTGGGATATTTCTCAAGAATTGCGCTTAATACTTCGCGGTTATGGAGTGTCTTGCGGTCATACATTGTCGCGAGGATGCCAATCAATCTTAATTCTGGATTGAGGAATGTCTTTACCTTCTCGATATTTCCACTCAGTTCGATAAAACCGTGAAGGGCAAAGTACTCACATTGCAACGGAACAATGACTTCGTGTGATGCGACAAGAGCGTTCACTGTTAATTGACCCATTGTTGGTTGGCAGTCAATAAGAATCACATCGTATTCATCGGTAAGCGTTGATAATGCGCGCTTAAGAAATTGTTGTCCGCCGATTTCAGAAGGCAATTTGGACTCAGCAGCGCCTAGGTCGCGGCTTGCAGGCAAGAAATCAAGATTGGCGACGGAAGATTTCAAAACGATTTGCTGAATATCAGCGGCTGGATCCATAAGAGCGTGATAGACAGTGTTCTCTAATGGAAGTGCATGAGCGTTCACACCAAGACCAAGTGAGAGACCACCTTGAGGATCAAAGTCCACGAGAAGTACGCGTCGACCAAGTTCTGCCAGCGCCGCACCGAGATTGATAGTCGTAGTTGTCTTACCTACGCCACCTTTCTGATTGAAGATCGAGATGATGCGGGCATTGCCATGATCTTCTAGCGGTGCCGGAATGGGAAACTGCGCGACCTTGGCCCCTGTAAGGCTAGCCGTGGTTACAACATCATCATCTTTTGTCGATATAGCGCTCAATCGAGAAACCTCTTTCTTCCAAGGCGACTCTACGCGTGAAGAGCGTGTAACGGCAAGTAAGGTATGAGAAAAACAAGTATCGTGCACCCGTGGATATTTCCGTAGAAACTGCTGAGCAGATTGCTCCTGAGAGCGGCTTTAACGTCCACCTTTCAAACTTTGACGGCCCCTTTGACCTGCTTCTGCAGCTGATCTCGCGTCACAAGCTCGATATCACCGAAGTTTCGCTCAGCCTTGTCACCGACGAATTCATCGCCTACATCCGCGCTTTAGAGATCTCCGGCGAGGGGTGGCGGCTAGACCAGGCCACTGAGTTCCTAGTTGTGGCGGCAACCTTGCTTGATCTCAAGGCTGCTCGACTGCTTCCAAGCGGTGAGGTCGAAGACGAGGAGGATCTAGCCCTTCTTGAGGCTCGCGATATCCTCTTTGCCCGCCTCTTGCAGTACAGAGCCTTTAAGGAGATCGCCTCTTCATTCCAAGAGATGATCGAATTCGCCGATAAATCCTTCCCTCGTGTTGTGGCCCTTGATCCCGCCTTGGCAGCCCTTCTCCCTGAAGTGCTCATCGGGGTAGGCGCTGAACGTTTTGCTGCCATCGCTGAGCGGGTCTTGACCCCGAAAACCCCGCCGATCGTGGCGATTGAGCACCTTCATATGCCCCTAGTGAGCGTCAGTGAGCAATCTAGGCTTGTTGTGGAGGCACTACGCCTCTCCAAAACCATGAGTTTTCGAAGCCTCTGCATGGGGGCCGAGTCAACGCTGGTCGTGGTCGCCCGATTCCTGGCTCTCCTTGACCTCTACCGTCAGGGCAACCTGAGATTCAACCAGGTGATTGCTCTCGGCGAACTCCAGATCAGCTGGACCGGCTCTGAATCTGGTGAAGTCGAGATTACCGACGAATTTGATATTCCAGTAGTGCTGATGGACGAGACAGATGAGGGTAATAATGTCTAATGTAGAAGTTGATAGATCGATTGAAGCCATCTTGATGGTCGTGGATGAGCCCGTCACTGAGCTCACCTTAGCGACCGTTCTCGAGGTCACAGTCGATGTGGTTGTGGAATCGCTCAATCGCCTCGCCCTCTCATATGACGATCGTGGCTTCACGCTCAAGGCGATCAACGGGGGATGGCGCTTCTATAGCCATCCGGATTGCGCTCAGGCGGTTGAGAAATTTGTCCTCGATGGTCAGCAAAATCGCCTCACCCAGGCTGCTCTTGAGACCCTAGCCGTGATTGCCTATCGCCAGCCGGTATCGAGGGCGCGAGTCTCGGCAATACGTGGGGTAAATGTGGAAGCGGTCATGAAGACCCTCGTCAATCGCGGCCTTGTTGAGGAGTACGGTGTGGAGAACGAGACTGGAGCGATCTTGTACAAGACCACCAGCTACTTCCTCGAGCGTTTAGGGCTCAAATCATTGGAAGACCTCTCGCCGCTGGCTCCGCACCTGCCTGACCTCGATGGTCTCGATGAGATTCTTGAGAGCCTGACCGACTAAATCTGCCTTTGCTTTACCACCCGGGCTCGCGGTAAAATCATCCCGCGCCTTTCAGCGCAGCAAAACTAAGACTGTCGAGAATGGATAGCCTACAAATGAGCCTACTTCGCCTGAACAAAATCATCGCCGACGCTGGGGTTACATCCCGCCGGGGTGCCGACGAACTCATCATGGATGGACGAGTGAGCGTCGACGGCCACATCATCAGAGAGCTCGGAGCCAAATTTGACCCAAATAAGGTCAAAGTCGAGGTTGATGGTGAGACAATTACCGCGACAGTGACTAAGTCTTATTTAGTACTTCATAAACCAAAGGGTGTTCTGTCTACGATGTTTGACCCAGAAGGTCGCCCATCGCTAGCTGACTTTTTAGACTTCCGTAAAGAGAGGCTCTTTCACGTAGGGCGCCTGGATAAGGATTCTGAAGGCCTGATTCTCCTCACAAATGACGGAGATTTGACCTTCCGAGCGACCCACCCTTCCTATGGCCTGGTCAAGAGCTATCTCATCGAGTTCGAAGGTCAATTGCCGCCAGGTGTGGATAAGATCTTATTGAAGGGGATCGAGCTAGAGGATGGAATGGGTCGAGTTCTCTCATTCAAACATCTCTCGCCACAGTGGATCGAAGTCAGTATCCACGAAGGTCGATATCACATCATCCGTCGCTTGATGGAGGCAGTTGATCTCCGCCTGATCCGCCTGATCCGCACCAACTTTGGCCCCATCAGTTTGGGGGACACCCCTCCTGGTCGATGGCGAGATCTCAATGACGGCGAATTGGCAAATCTACGAAACGTTTTAGATATAAAGTAATTTATAGATAGTCTACTGATATAGCAATATATAGATATATAGATAATAATTCCGAGAGTTCTGTGATAGTGGATTTATCGATAATTAAATAGTATTTCGCGCTTATATTGTGTGAAGAAAACTTATTTATCGATATTTCATTCTCGCCCGACCTTGGGCAGTGGTGGCACGATAGCGTTTAGGCCACAAAGGGAAACGTACTAAGCCATCTATTTATTTATCGATAAACACGCATACAGAGATCTGCCGCGATCGACCGTCAGGGGTTATCCTTATCTCATGAGCCAGGTTCGTGCGATTCGCGGTGCTACACAGCTAGAAGCCAATACCGCCGAAGCGATGGGCGCTGCCACAAAGGAGCTCCTTCTAGCGATGCTCTCAGCAAATGAACTTACCCCGCAGGAGATCATCTCGGTCATCCTTACCGTGACCCCTGATCTGAACGCAGCTTTTCCAGCAGCCTATGCTCGAGAAGTGGGCTTTGAATCCGTCCCACTCATCTGCGCGGTAGAAATTGATGTCCCGGGAGCTCTTCCACGAGTCTTACGTGTCATGGCCCACTGCAATACCGAGCGTGGACTCAACGAGATTTCCCATATCTACCTTCACGGTGCGAGCGCGCTGCGAAGAGATATCGCTCAGTAAAAAGTAGCCCAGAAATGACCTCGAAACTCTCGCATGTACGCATAGTCGGTGCCGGTTTGATCGGAACATCGATCGCTTTAGCGCTCAAATCTGCGGGGATTCACATCTCATTGGCGGATTCAGATCCACGAGCACAGAGTCTGGCTCGCGATATCCTTGGAGATAGCAAAGTTGGGGATAGCAACGAGGATGTATTAGAGGTCGAAGACCTCTGCATCATTGCAACACCGCCAGAGGCCCTTACCCAGGTCATAAAGGCTGAAATTCAACGTAACCCTGAGTTGAGAGTTATGGATGTATCAAGCATAAAGACTAAACCTCTACTAGATGTATCAAAAAGTGCGCTCTCGACTTCACGATTTGCGCCAACCCATCCGATGGCCGGACGCGAAGTGAGCGGACCAGAGTCAGCGCGAGGAGATCTCTTTACAGGAAGACCCTGGGTTCTGGTTCGAGAAGGAGTGGATCAAGACCTTCTTGCTCACGCGGAAGAGGTGATTGCTATCTGCGGTGGTGTGCTGATGAGCCGAAGCGCTCTCGACCATGACAGGGCGGTGGCTCAGGTCAGCCATCTTCCCCAGATTGTGGCTTCGCTGCTGGCCAGAACGCTTGAATCGGCAGATAGATCAGACCTTGAGCTTGCCGGCGCGGGCTTGCGCGATACCACTCGGCTCGCGGATTCAGATCCAGTCTTATGGGGGCAGATTATTGCCAGCAATGCCGATGCGATTAGGCCATTATTGATAAGTCTACAAAACGATCTTGTTTCGCTCTTAGAAGGGCTCGACGAGAGCGAGTTCGCTCAAGCCTTTATTGCCGGTGGCGGTCAGGGGAGGGCTCGTATCCCAGGAAAGCATGGCGGGCAACCGCGTGAATACTTCAACGTCACCATCGTTATTGAAGATAAGCCGGGTCAACTCGCAGCAATTATTGAATCGTGTGCCCAGATTGAGGTAAACATTGAAGATCTGCTCATCGAGCACACGCCAGGTCAAGATACAGGTCTGATTACTCTCTCATTTCTACCCAGTGATGGTCCAACTGTGATGGCGCATCTTCATCATGAGGGATGGAAGGTTCATCCTTCTCGGTAGAATAAGCGCGTTACATAAGTGTGCGCCCGATGATTTTCGTGATTATTAATGAAGAGAGCTCCTAGATGATCGTCATTGCAATAGATGGTCCTAGCGGCGCCGGAAAATCAAGTACCTCGCGCGAAATCGCAGCAAGGGCTGGCTGGAATTATCTTGATACTGGCGCACTCTATAGAGCGGTCACATGGTTAGCGCTCTCTTTGGATTCACAAGTACCTTCAGTCATTCTTCAAGGGTTAAAGACGTCGCCGATTAGATTCATCTCTAATCCAAAGAACCCTCAGATCTTTTGCGGCGATACCGATGTAACGCAAGAGATTCGAACTGAACGCGTTACTGCTGCGGTCAGCGCCATTAGCGCGATTCCGCAAATCCGTACTGAACTTCTTACCTTGCAGCGCGCAATTATTGATAAAGCTGATCGCGGAATAGTTGTCGAAGGACGCGATATCGGAACTGTTGTAGCGCCAAAGGCTGCGATGAAAGTTTTTCTTACTGCTGATCTTCAGGCAAGAGCACAACGTCGTGATGCCGAGCTCGGTTCAGAACACGGCAGTGAAGTTGTAGGTCAATCATTAAGCGAACGAGATCATGTCGATTCCACGAGGGCTGTATCTCCGTTAAGCGCTGCAAGTGATGCGGTAATCGTCGATTCAACAACACTTAATCTTGAAGAAACTATTGAACGTATCTGGGAACTTCTTAAAGAGCGAAACCTGCTTGGGCTTCCGATCGTGGCTATCTTAGGTCGCCCGAATGTTGGAAAATCAACACTCATTAATCGCTTTCTTGGTCGTCGCGAAGCGATTGTCGAAGATACTCCCGGAGTTACTCGTGACCGGGTGCAGTACGAGTGCGAATGGAACGGTCGCAGATTTATCATTATGGATACCGGGGGATGGGAGTCAAAGCCCGACGGTATTTCAGTACAGGTATCGGCCGGTGCAGAACTGGCAATGAAAGAAGCAGATGTTCTCGCATTCGTTGTTGATGCTCATGTAGGAGCACTCGATGAAGATGACATCCTCGTGCAAGAACTTCGCAAGGCAAAGAAACCAACTATTTTGGTTGCAAATAAAGTCGATGGAGATTCGGATGAATCAGATGCTCACGCGCTATGGAATTTAGGCCTTGGGCAGCCATGTTTTGTCTCCGCCCTTCATGGTCGCGGTAGCGGTGATCTCTTAGATTTAATTGTCAGGGAACTACCTGAAGTAGGTGGAGCGCAATCACAAGATGGTTATCGTCGTATCGCATTGATCGGACGTCCTAACGTTGGTAAATCGAGTCTTCTCAATGCACTCGCTGGCGAGGCGTTATCAATCGTTGATGATGTTGCAGGCACTACACGCGATCCAGTCGATTCACTTATTGATTTCGGAGGATCCATTTGGAGATTCGTGGATACTGCAGGGCTGAAGAAGCGAGCAAATCAAGCCAGTGGCACCGACTACTACGCAACCCTGCGTACTCAAGCAGCACTTGAACGATGCGAGTGTGCAGTTGTTGTACTAGATGCATCTCAGCCCATTTCAGAACAAGATTTACGTGTAATCACAATGGTTGAAGAGGCAGGTAAAGCACTCGTCTTGGTAATGAATAAATGGGATCTCGTTGATGAAGATCGCCGTGATCAATTAGATCGAGAGATTGATCGCCATTTAGATCAGGTCGAATGGGCCCAACGCGTCAACGTTGCAGCAAAGACCGGATGGCATCGTGATCGCCTTGCACCCGCCATTCGCACGGCACTTGATTCATGGGAACGACGTGTACCAACGTCAAAGTTGAATTCATTCCTTGGCGCATTGATTGGGGCGACCCCTCCACCAGTACGTGGTGGCAAGCAACCAAAAATTTATTACGCTACTCAGGCAGGAATCTCGCCGCCAAAATTCGTTGTCTTTTCAAGTGGCTGGATTGAAGCTTCGTATCGTCGTTTTATCGAACGTCGCTTGCGAGAAGAGTTTGGATTCCCGGGGACCCCTGTTCAAGTAGCGATTCGCGTGAAAGAGCGCGATAAAGAACAGAGTTAATGTGATGACAGCACCCGCTTCACGATCTCCAATTCTGACCTGGCCGAATGCGCTGACGGGGCTGAGAGCTCTTGGCATTCCGCTCTTTATCTATCTCGCTCTCGTTCAAGAGGCCGATGTGTGGGCGATTGTGGTGTTGGCAGTAGGCGGTGCTACTGATTACTTTGATGGAAAGTTAGCCAGAGCGCTCGGGCAAGAGTCCAAGCTAGGCGAGATCATGGATCCGACGATTGACCGCCTCTACATCGTCTCTACTCTTATTGTCTTGGTGATGCGAGATGCGATCCCACTGTGGTTGGTACTGGTTCTCGTTGCACGAGATGCGCTCCTTGCCGTGGTCGCTGGAGCTCTAGCGATAGCAAAGAAGCCTCCACTTACAGTTACCTTTTTGGGGAAGGCAGCGACCTTCAACCTCCTCTACGCCTTTCCATTCCTTCTGCTGGCGTTAAACACCTCATGGATCGGAACCGCGGCTTTTATTCTGGGGTGGGCTTTCGCATTGTGGGGGGTTGCTCTTTATCTGGCTACGGGAGTTTCATACTTCCTCACCGCCATCAAAACTATTAGAGTGTGACGCTGCGCAGATAAATATTGGGGGAGAAATAGATGTCATTGATTCCAGATTCACTCAAATATACAAAAGAGCATGAATGGGTCTCTGAAAGTTCACCCACCCTGATTCGTATGGGGATTACTGACTTCGCTCAAGGAGCGCTCGGTGACATTGTCTACGTGCAACTTCCTAAAGTTGGTGATGTAGTCGTTGCAGATAAAGTGTGCGGCGAAGTTGAATCAACGAAGAGCGTGTCAGAAATTTTCTCACCAGTTAGTGGCACGATCGTCGCTGTCAATGATGGATTAAATCAAGCACCCGAGTTACTAAATAGCGATCCGTATGGCCAGGGTTGGTTGGCTGAGATCGAAGTCACCGACACCCCTACCGCCCTCCTCACAGCCGAGCAGTATCGCCAAATCACCGCGTAGTTTTCACCTGTTTCAGCGCTCATCCCGCGCTTGATTTATCTATCGACTCAATCTAGTGTCAGCCTCCAGTTGATCTTTATATTGTGATCGAGGGGGTGGTGACAGATGAATTCTCAGAATGAGAATGAGTTGACCACAACCCTCAGACTGGGTGGCAATCCTGCCGATCAGAAGACATCCCCGCTTCTATCGGAGTTCTTAGAGTCGATTTCAGATTCTGAGCAAGAGACTGTTGACCAGATACTCAATGGTTCACCTGATAAAGCGATGCTGATTATTCATAGAGGACCAGCTAAAGGGTCGAGATATCTCATCACGACCGATGGCTGCACGGTAGGTCGTTCACATGAGAGCGAAGTGTTTCTCGACGATGTGACGGTATCCCGTAAACACGCGGTTATCTCGTTTGTCGCGCAGGAGTCCCTCTTTGAGATCACCGATTCATCAAGTCTTAACGGAACATATGTAAATTCAGAGAGTATTGAATGCAGAAAATTATTCAGTGGAGATCAGATCCAAGTAGGAAAGTTCCACCTGGTCTTCATTACAGGTAAATCTAAGTTGATAGGGGAGAGATAGTGAGCGTTCCAGCCCGTGCCTATTTAAGTATCGGTGAAGTGTTGTCAAAATTGCGTGGGGATTTCCCAGATGTGACGATCTCCAAGATTCGTTTCCTTGAATCTGAAGGGTTAATCGAACCGCAACGTACTCCTTCCGGATATAGAAAATTCACCAGCGTTGATCTTGAACGTCTTCGCTATGTTCTACTCGCTCAACGCGATCAATACCTACCCCTTCGCGTTATCAAAGAAAACCTTGATGCAATGGACCGTGGGCTAGAGCCGGCCTCTACCGTTGGAGGCGCCGCAGCTCCTCGACCAGCCTTAGGACTTGCCACCGTTGATGGTGAACTCTCTGCTGCGAATTTTGCTCCATCGTCAGAGATGCGTCTTTCTCGCGAAGAGTTGGTAAGCGCCTCAGGTTTGAGCGATAGCGCCTTGACAGAGCTTGAAAGTTTTGGCCTCATCACCATTCGTGGACGCCACTATGACGCCGATTCGCTATCGGTAGCAACAGCGGTTGCTCAGATGTCTGCTTTTGGAATCGAACCACGCCACCTGCGTTCATTTAAATCAGCGGCGGATCGTGAAATCGGTCTGATTGAACAAGTTGTCACTCCATTGCATCGTCAAAAGAGCAGTGATTCAAAGGCGAGAGCAGAGGAAGTTTCTAAGGAGATAGCCGCGCTCTCGATCAGATTGCACGCTGGCCTTGTCCGAGCAGGATTGAATCGTCCGCGTTAGACTCAGTTCATGAACGATGAGAGCACTCCCTTTATCAGCATGGAAGTTGTGGGTGTTCGAATTGAGATGCCATCAAATCAACCGATAGTTCTCTTGAAAGAAATTGATGGAGATCGCTTTATTCCCATCTGGGTTGGGGCCACTGAGGCAACATCCATCGCCTTTGCCCAGCAAGGGATAAATCCGAGCCGTCCCTTAAGCCATGACCTCATGCGCGATATTTTGCATACTCTCGATGCCACGTTGTTGGCAGTTCAGATCACTCACTTACGTGATGGAGTCTTCTTCGCAACTCTGCAGCTCCGCACTAGCGAGGATGCAGCCCTAGCAATCTCGGCCCGTCCATCTGATGCGATCGCCCTGGCTCTTCGTAGCCAGAGCAATATCCTCGCCTCTCGCGAGTTACTCGAGCAGGTCGGAATTGAGATTCCTGAACGGCTTATCCAAGAGATGGATGAGAAGGGGCAGCCAATCGATGCGGCCAACGCCGATCTGGATGCTTTCCGCGATTTCCTCGACCAGATCAATCCAGAGGATTTCGCCGGATAAGTCTCACTCTTTACTTGAGGTTTGCATCGTGTCGGTCATTGATTCACCCCTATCCCGAGCGTATATTTGACGGTATCCCCAAGAGAGAAGAGTCTTCCGTGTCCTCCCCAGTCACGCCTGAGATCGGTTATCGCGGCGCTACCGCCTGTTCTGCCGCTGGAATTTCATATCGTCAACTCGACTACTGGGCGCGCACCGGATTGGTAGAACCGAGCGTTCGAAGTGCGACGGGTTCTGGAACTTCTCGACTTTATGGCTTCCGCGACATTCTCGTCCTTAAAATTGTTAAGCGTCTGCTTGATGCTGGAATCTCATTGCAGAATATTCGCTCTGCTGTCAATCATCTTCGTAATCGCGGAGTTGTAGAGCTTGAGAGCATCACCTTGATGAGTGATGGCGCATCTATCTATGAGTGTGCAAGCCCAGATGAGATCGTCGATCTCTTGGCTGGGGGACAAGGTGTATTCGGTATCGCTGTTGGAAAAGTCTGGCATGAGGTGGAAGGTTCACTTGCTAACCTTCAAGGCGAAGTTGATGGTCAGATGACTCGCGTTGATAGTGATGATGAACTCTCATTGCGACGCAAAGCTAAAGGCGCATAAAGCAGAGAGATAGCCTAATATTTCCCCGTAATCAAACAGGGGAGTGGCGGGATGAGTATCTCTGGATTCGAAGACCGCCATATCGGTCCAACGCATAGCGACGAATTAGCAATGCTGAAGGCTCTTGGTTATACAAGCCTCAGCGCGTTCATCTCCGATGTTCTCCCTGACAATATTGCAATCTCCGGAGTCATTGAGAAGGCAATTGATCCTGGAATCAGCGAGGTCGCAGTTCTGGATGAACTTCGAGCCCGAGCATCCAAGAATAAAGTTTTAACATCCCTCATCGGCACCGGATATTACGGCACCAATGTTCCTTCGGTGATTAAGCGAAATGTTTTAGAGAATCCCGCCTGGTACACCGCTTACACGCCATATCAGCCAGAAATTTCACAAGGTCGACTGGAAGCTCTCTTCGCATTTCAAACGATGGTCTGTGAACTTACCGGATTAGATATTTCCAATGCTTCGATGCTTGATGAATCAACAGCGGCAGCTGAAGCAATGACTCTTGCGCGCCGAGCATCGAAGGCGCCAGATGAAGCGGTCTTTCTCATCGAAGAGCATCTACATGCGCAAACTAAGGCTGTCATCGCAACTCGGGCTAAGCCCCTTGGGATCACTGTTGTTGAAGTTGATTCAGGGCATATCGCTCGCGAAGGCTATGACGGAGAGTTTTTTGCAGCGATTGTTCAATACCCAGATACCACTGGTGAAATTATTGATTACAGTGCATTTGCGCAGTACGTGCACTCGCGTGGTGCGCTCGTGATTGCAGCGACTGATCTTCTCGCTCTCACTCTCATCACACCGCCAGGGGAGTGGGGGGCAGATATCGCCGTCGGAACATCGCAGCGTTTTGGTGTGCCAATGGGATTTGGTGGACCTCATGCTGGTTTCCTTTCAGTCAAATCTGGCTTGGAGCGTTCAATGCCTGGCCGTCTTGTGGGACAAAGTATTGATAACACTGGAAATCCAGCATTTCGTCTTGCACTACAAACTCGCGAGCAACATATTAGACGCGATAAGGCAACATCAAATATTTGTACTGCTCAAGCGCTACTTGCAAATATGAGCGCCTTCTATGCCATGTGGCATGGTCCGCGTGGATTGCAAGCAATTGCAGAGAGAGTTCACTCCTTCGCATCACGGCTGCAACAGGCGTCTCAATCGCGCAACGATAGCGTTTTCGACACAGTAACCGTAGATGTGCCAGATGCGTCGATCGTTCATAAAAGAGCCAATGAGGTTGGACTCAATTTTGCACACGTTTCACCGACCGCTATTCGCATCTCCTTTGACGAAACTACAACGGAAGAAATCTTCGCAAAAGTACTTAACGTTTTGAATCTTAAGGATTGCAAAGCGCAAGAAATTCCATCTGAGTTGCGTAGATCATCGAAATATTTGACACATCCAGTTTTTAATTCTCATCATTCAGAGACAGCCATGATGAGATACTTACGAAACCTTGCCGATCGTGATCTCGCACTCGATCGCACAATGATTCCACTAGGTTCGTGCACAATGAAACTTAACGCTGCCACTGAGATGGAAGCCGTCTCATGGCCTGAGTTCTCTGGGCTACATCCATTTGTGCCTGCTGATCAATCAGTTGGATCGCGCCAGTTGATTACCGAATTATCGGATTGGCTAGTTGCTATCACCGGATATGACGCTGTTTCTCTGCAACCTAATGCTGGAAGTCAGGGAGAATTCGCAGGCTTACTCGCAATTCGAAATTATCATGATTCAAGAAACGATCAACACCGAACAATCTGCCTCATACCTTCAAGTGCTCATGGAACTAATGCTGCGAGTGCGGTAATGGCGGGTATGAAGGTTGTTGTAATTGAATGTGATGAGCAGGGAAATGTCAGCGTTGCAGACATTAAGGCGAAAATTGCACTTCATGGTAACGAGCTAGCGGCGTTGATGATCACCTACCCGAGCACGCACGGCGTCTTTGAATCTGCGGTCTCAGATATCTGCGAACTGATTCACGAAGCGGGTGGTCAGGTATATGTAGATGGAGCCAACCTCAACGCACTTGTCGGGACGGCGCAACCTGGAAAATTCGGCGCTGATGTTTCTCACCTGAATCTTCATAAAACTTTTGCTATTCCTCATGGTGGTGGGGGACCAGGGGTAGGACCTGTCATTGCTCGCGCTCACCTTGCACCGTTTCTACCGAACCATCCACTTGATGACAATGCTGGCCCAGAGAGCGGTCCTGGTCCTGTATCAGGTGCACCGTTTGGTTCTGCAAGTATTTTGCCGATTTCTTGGGCCTATATTCGTTTATTAGGGGGAGCAGGGCTCACTCACGCTACTCACGTCGCCATACTTTCAGCCAACTACATCGCTGCGCGATTGGGAGATGCTTACCCAATCCTTTATACGGGTGCCAATGGCCGCATTGCTCACGAATGTATTCTCGATATTAGACCGTTAACTGCTCAATGCGGTGTGAGCGTTGATGACATTGCAAAGAGGTTAATGGATTACGGTTTCCATGCACCAACCATGTCTTTCCCAGTAGCCGGAACACTGATGATTGAACCTACAGAGTCAGAGGATATGAATGAGATTCATCGCTTCATCGATGCAATGCTCTCCATCCGCGGCGAAATCCAACAGGTAATCGATGGCGTGATTGCCATTGAAGAGAGTGTTCTGCGTTGGGCGCCCCACACAGCGCGAGTCACAGCTGGAGATCAATGGGATCGTGGCTATTCTCGTGAATTAGGTGGTTACCCAGTGACTCTCGACGGTCTTGTAAGCGGTGAAATCATCGGACAACGAATGAAGTATTGGCCACCTGTTGGTCGCATTGATGGCGCACATGGAGATCGAAATCTGGTCTGTAGCTGTGCGCCAATCTCTGATTACGCCTAGCCCTTCCGCGGGGAGCGTATTTCAGAGTTACTTTACATAATGTAACTTATCGGCGTTTGGTCTAAGCCTACGAGTAAAGCCCCAGCGGGTTGTCTGGATCAACGCCTCAATAACTATTGCTCTACTCATCTTCGATACGCCGTTAATTCTTTCAACAAATGTGATCGGCACTTGGGTCGCACGAGCTCCGGCTAAATGAGATGCCAGAGCCATCTCGATTTGGAAACAATATCCAGTGGCACTCATTTGGTGGAGATTAAGTGCGTTGAGCAGCTCTCGGCTATAGATCCTAAATCCTCCGGTGAGATCAGCAAGATTGATGCCTAGTGCGAGAGATGCGTATCGGGTTCCAGATCGTGAGAGTAACTGTCGACTTTTTGGCCAGTTCACAACGCTGCCACCCTTGATCCAGCGAGTTCCAAGGACAATTGAGAGACCAGGTTGCGCGGCACGAAACATCAATGGAAGATCTGCAACGCGATGTGATCCATCGGCATCCATCGTGACGATCTGATCGTATTGTGGTTGCGCCAGAATATCGACAAATCCTGCACGGTAGGCATTTCCTAAACCATCTTTACCAGGTCGCTTAAGTAAGCGCACCCACTCGTGGCCCATTGCCTGAACAATCTCCGCCGTTCCATCAGGAGAATTGTCATCGATGACGAGAATATCGAAATCGAATTCCCCGGTCTGGCGTAGTTGGGCCAGAGAATCTATCAACTCAGGAATCGAAGTCGATTCGTTGTAGGTCGGTATCAGGATTGCAAACTTCATGATCTACGTATTCTACGCATGATGAGTGGGAAAAGGCTCAGGAGAAGGACCAATGGCGTTGCGAATGTATCGAGACGTGATGCGAGTGTCGTATTTGAAACACCTTGCAGGTCACCTTTTAAGATGGCCCGGACACTTTCATCGGTTCGGCTGAGTACATTTCCATTGATATCGATGTGGGCCGAAATTCCGATCGTAGAAATACTCACTATTTCACGCGCATTCTCGACCGCTCTCACCCGTGTGATCGCCAGTTGCTGGGCACTCTCTGATGTTCCCGCAAATGTAGCGCTGTTTGTTTGAACCACAAGAGCTTCAGATTTCTGCGCCGCATTTCTTACTAATGAGTCAGAGAGCAATTCATAGCAAATTACAGGAGCGATATTCATTGATTTGACGCTATGAAGATCGACACTCTTTCCGCTTGAAAAATCTGAAACATTATCAACATACGGAGAAACAATTCGTGCAATTCCTCGCAGAGGAATGTACTCGCCAAAAGGTGTGAGGTATTGCTTGGAATAAACCGAGACCACTTCCCCACCGACGTCATACATGATCGAGACATTCTCGAGTTGACCAGTATTTCGAGTGACAGCTCCGGCGATAAGCGGTGCTGAAAACTTTACAGTCACGCTCTCGATCGCACTCAACACATCTGAATTTATATATGGATCAACATCGATAGCATTTTCAGGCCAGATTATGAGATCGGGTTTGCCTGAAATCAGATCTAACGTTGTCGAAACATGGAGATTAAAGACTGCCTTAGCCCTATCGTTAAATCCAATTCCCACAGATGGAGTATTTCCCTGAACTCCCGCATATGTAATCTTCTCGGTCGGAGCATAGGAATTCGACAGGAAAGTTGGCGCGAGGATGATCACAAGCATCACGAGAACTTTTCTAAAACTTATTGCAATGAGCAGATAAGAAATCACCAAAACCCAAAGTGAGAGGAGAGTCACTCCCCCGATAGAGACAATCGATAGGTAAGGAGAATCTGCTTGAGAAAATGCGATGCGCATCCATGAAAATCCAGAGAACGGAAAGCGTGCACGAATTTCTTCAATAAGTAAAAGTGCTGGGATGAACCAAAGAATATTTCCTGTGTAGCGCCTTAGTGTGGCAAGAGGAAGATAGAAGAGTCCATGGAGTAGAGCGAGAAAGAAGAGCGGAAGTAGACCCACATACTTTCCGGCCCAGATAAGAGTTACTCCCGCGCTGATAAAGGCGAAGAGAAATACTTGTAGATAGAGTTTTGGTGTACTAGATGATGAAACTATTTTTCTTAAGAGGAGTGCGTAACCCAGTGGTGCGCCAAACCACCAACCCAGCGGTTCAAATGAGGAGGCAAAGGCAAGGCCCGCAAGTACGATCACCACTTCAGTGCAGAGATCAATCTATCGACACTGGCACCAAGTGAATACTTATCCTTGATCTCATAGATGCGAGAGAGATCACTAGGAGCTGCTGGCATCGCAAGTTCAATCTGAGGAAGCGGAACGTTGCGTGCACAGTTAACTACCGTTGGAGCGATTGATAAGTACTCCTCCCCCGCAATAATCTTTCGTGCAAGGGCTGCAGGAAGACGCTGATCTGAATCGCGTGCAGCGTTGATTGCATCATCAATGGTGGCAAAGTGTGAAGCAATAAGCGCTGCTCCTTTTTCACCTATCCCCTTCACTCCGGGGAGTCCGTCTGAGGCATCGCCACGAAATGTTGCAAAGAGGGCGTAACGATCACCCGGGATCGAGTACTTCTGGGAAATAAATGCCAGATCAACAAGATCATGCGCCGAAATTCCTTTGGCAAGGTAGGCAACTTTTATATCTCGTGCATCATCTACTAATTGAAAGAGATCGCGATCCCCAGTGACAATTCGAGTCGGTCCAGGGTGGGTGTGAGCATAAGTTGCCATCACATCATCTGCTTCAAAATCATCTACGCCGACCATTGCGACGCCAAACTCATCAAGAAGATCAAGCAGGATCGGAATCTGTGGCGTCAAAGTATCTGGCTCGGCCTCTTCTTCGCTCTCTTCATCTTCTAAGCGGTTGGCCTTATAGCCAGGGAAGAGTTCTACTCTCCATGACGGGCGCCAATCTCCGTCGAGACAAACAACTAAGCGATTTGGATTGTAGGTAGTAATCAGGCGAGCACTCATATCAAGAAAACCGCGAATTGCATTCACTGGCGTTCCGTCAGCGGCGGTAAGGGTGTCAGGCATCCCGTAATACGCTCGGTACCAGAGCGACCCACTATCTAGAAGCATCAGTGTCATAGATCCTCCAACATATATGAGATTACTCCTCGATCCAAACGTGCGATGCCTTCACGGCATGTTTTACGTAGCGCCGGACTAGCACCTGCAATTTGTGTGAGTAAATCAATAATCTGTTTGATCGATCGGACGAAATCTCCTACGCCTAAGTCACTTCCTTTAAGAACGCTCTGCAATGAGTTTCCTTGAGCCCATTTATAGGAAATAAATGCGAATCCAAAGTCAGGCTCGCGCTGGGTCTTTACCCCAAAACGCTCTTCGATCTTTTCAAGCTCACTCCAGATTGAAACAATTGAAACCAGAGCCTGGGCCACATTGTTATGCGGCATCTTAGGCGCATAATTCTCAGTGGTGCGAGATTGAAAAATAACAGCGGATGCAACAGCGACTAATTCTTGGGCAGAGAGTTGGTCGAGAACTCCTCTGCGTATAGCCTCGGTGAGCAAGAGATCGGATTCTGCATAGATCTTTGCAAGAATCTTTCCTTGCTCTAACGTTTTTTCGCCTTCAATATAGTTCAGGTGGGTGAGAACGTCACAGATTCGATCAAATGTCTTTGCAATGACGTGTGTTCTATTCTCAACTCGCGCCCGTAAACCATCGGATTCACGTCTGACGCGCTCGGCGCGCTCTGCAATTCGTGCGTGAGACTCCCGATCATTACAGGGATGGCATGGATGAGACCGAAGTCCTTTTCGCAAACCTTCAATCTCGGACTCAAGAAAACGACGCTGCTTCTGATCTATCGTTCTCCGCGCATCCCGTTTTGAGAGAAGTCGTTCGATCTCCTTGATATCGCTGCGCATACGGGCATATTCGGCGAAATCTCCTAGGTGACAATTGACATCCTGCATTAACTCTTGAATTGCAGATTCATTCTTCTTGATCTGCTTCACAAGACCTACAACGGCTCTATCCGCTTGGAACTGCGCGAAAGATGACTCGAGGCTTCCGCGTGCGCGCTCACGTCCGAAACGATTAATCAAGTTAATTGCCATGTTGTAAGTAGGTGCAAAAGATGAACGAAGTGGGTACGTTCGAGTTGAAGCCAAACCTGCAACCATTGCACTATCAATTGTTGGTGACCACTGCACAATCGCATTTCCTTCAATATCAATTCCACGCCTACCGGCGCGACCTGTCAATTGTGTGTACTCCCCCGGAGTAATAGGAACATGCGCTTCACCGTTCCACTTTGTTAATTTTTCTAAGATCACAGTCTTTGCTGGCATATTGATACCCAGTGCCAAAGTTTCGGTCGCAAACACTGCCTTCACCAACCCACGTTTAAAGAGATCTTCAACAGTTTCCTTAAAGCTCGGCAGAAGGCCAGCGTGGTGGGCTGCAATTCCCCGCTCAAGAGCCTCAAGCCATTGGCTATAACCGAGTACATCTAGATCTTCAGGAGCAAGATGTGCGTTTAATCGCGATGCGGTAAGAAGAATCTCTTCACGTTCAGCGGTGTTAGTTAAGCGAAGACCAGAATGAAGACACTGATTAACTGCAGCGTCACACGCAGCGCGAGAGAAGATAAAGGTGATTGCTGGCAATAGACCCTGTCTATCGAGAGTTTCTATAATCTCAGGTCGGGAAAGCTTGTTCTCGCTCTCATTAAAACTTTCCCTGCGGTGACGAGGCATCTTAATCTTGCGCATCGACTCACGTTCGAGAGCCAGTAGCTCAGGATTGATCTTTCCTGTCTCTTTAAAGAGATCTACCAGGCGATTGCCGATCAGAACATGCTGATATAAAGGAATTGGTCGAATTTCTGAAACGATAACATCAGTCTTGCCTCGAACCGTTCCCAGCCATTCCCCAAACTCTTCAGCATTAGAGACTGTCGCCGAGAGCGAAATAACCTGCACCGATTCCATCAGATGAATAAGGACTTCCTCCCAAACAGCGCCTCGAAACTTATCCGCGAGATAGTGCACCTCGTCCATGACAACTGACTGCAAGTTTGTGAGAGAGGAAGAGCCCGCATAGAGCATATTTCTTAGAACTTCCGTGGTCATTACAAGAACAGGTGCCTCAGAGTTAATATTTGTATCGCCTGTAAGAAGCCCAACGTTTTCTTCGCCAAACTTGGCAACAAACTCAGTGAATTTTTGATTTGAAAGAGCTTTTATCGGTGTGGTGTAGAAACACTTCTTACCTTTTCGCAACGCTAAGTACGCCGCAAATTCGCCCACTACCGTCTTACCCGCACCGGTTGGAGCAGCGACTAACAGCCCATTCCCGTCTTCGACACAGTGAAGAGATTTGATCTGGAAATCATCTAGTGGAAAATCAAATGATTCCGAGAACTCAACGGTTACAGGATGCGACCCTCTAGCCCTTGATGCTGCCATCCGTTCTGCTGGAGTACTCATGACTCCTCATGGAAATTACGATTACAAAAGCGCAGCACGGTTCGCCTTCTTTGCTCGGCGACGATCATTAGCGAGTGCGATCAGACCGGCAAGGAAGTAGAGACCGATGAGCGGAAGGGCTAGTGCAATCATTGAGAGAGGATCAGGGCTTGGTGAGAATCCAGCTACAAAGAGCGTGATGCCGAAGATCCAGAATCTCCAGGGCCGCAATATTCCGCGACCACTCAGCGCGCCACCAAAATTGAGCGCCAAGAGAAAGACGGGTAATTCGAATCCTAAGCCAAAGAAAAACATCACTTTAGTAACAAAATCTAGATAATCATCAAAAATCACCAAGTTATTGAGCGCATCTGGAGTGAAGCCAAAGAGAACCTTGATCGCCATGGGAAGAATCGTGTAACCGAAGTACGCACCAAAGGAGAAGAAAGGTGTGGCTGCGATAATAAAAAGGATCGAGTTCCGTTTCTCTTTTCTATGCAGAGCAGGCGCGATAAATGCCCACATTTGGTAGAGCCAGATCGGTGCTGCAAGAAGAATCCCTGTCAGAATCGCAATTTTAATTTGAAGATTGAGTGGCCCAAGAACACCGCTAATCGTCAGAGCCCCGCAATTATCTGATCCCGTTTCACGGGCAAGCGCGAGATCGCAGACCGGGCTCGCTAGATTTGTGATGATATCGGTATAGAAATACCAGCCGACTCCGGCGAATAATAGGATCGCAAGAGCGCTGCGAACAACGCGCTTTCGAAATTCACGCAGATGTTCAAGAAGCGGCATGCGACCAGCGGATGTGGTCGACATAGATGTTAAGCCGAGGCAGGACCGTCTTGGTCTGTCTTCTTCTCGTCTTTCTTATCGCTCATCTCAGATTTGAATATCTTGAGTGATTGTCCGAGTGAACGCGCAGAGTCAGGAAGTCTCTTTGCTCCGAAGAGCAGAACAAGAACCACGAGTACGAGCAAGATGTGGCTTGGCTGGGTCAGATTCACTAGATCTCCTTCATTAACGTAATGTTGGTGCTAACGGTATCGCACCCTCTTCATAAAGGGCTAGCGTAGATTCAACCGATTGGACAATACTCCTACGAATCTCATCGGGAGAATCGATGACCAAATCCCCGCATGAGCCGAGCGCCGTTCGGGCGAGCCAATCCAGTGAATATGCCGACAGGGAGATCGACTCTCCGATGGTGACCTGGCCCGGGCTAAGTCCCAATGACTCTGCAGTCCATCGATCGCCCCGCATGATTCGCGCCTTCGTACTTTGTGGCTGTGAGTTCTTTGGGGATGAGCCGGATTCTTTAGAGGAAGAATTTACTCGAGGTAGTAAATCAGATGAAACCGAATTAATGCGGTCGAGACGAAATGTTCTTGTTGCGCCAGCTAGATCACAGAAAGCCTCAACGTATTCAAAAGATCCTTCTGTAAAGAAACCGAATGGGGAAATAATTCTCTCTTTGACTTCATCTCGCTGTGGCGAGAAATAAGCTATAGAAACATTGGCCCTCTCTGCGATTGCACGGTCTATGACTGCACGCACCTGAGTTTGCGCGGCTTCGGTGATCGTTATCTGCGAGCCAATCACAGATCGAACGCGTTCTGACAGTTGCACAATTCGATCCGTCACTTCAGGCGGCAAACCTTCTAAACCATTAAGCAACAAATCAAGACCTAGAGCGAGAGCGACCATTTCGGATCCACCCAGTGCTCTCACCTTTGCTAGCGGATCGGCGTTTCGGATCGTGACATAACCGGAATCAAACTCAAGATCGATGAGTTCTAGCGGTGTATATCCAGGAAGTCCGCACATCCACAACGTGTTGAGATCATCGAGGATTACTTCTTGGGTTACTCCAAATTGCTTCGCGAGATCTTCTAGCGCAATTCCTTGATGGGTAAGAAGGAATGGAACCAGATCAAGAAGGCGCGCGGTCTGTTCGATGGGAGTCGAGGTTTTCTTAACCATGAGCACTCTTTACTTTCTCAAGAGTGCGTATCGTTTCTCGCCTCAAAGATGCTGGTTCTAAGACCACCACATCATCACGGTGCCAAAGAATGAGTGAAAGAATCCAGGAACTAGAAAAGATGGGCACCTGAATAGTGTCCCATTCGTCACCACTGACAATTGATTTCGCTTTCGATCTAAACTGATTTCCTCTGTTCTTGCGAAGAAGAAGTGTTGCCATCGGTTGATCTTCAAATGACTCTTCATGGAGGGACGATGGCGTGGAGAACGCCCAACTCTTCTTCCCAACGGTGACTTCACCTGAAATCCGATCCAAACGAAATGTGCGCTGTTCGCCTTTATTCACATCGAAGGCGATAAGAAACCATGAGCCAGCTCGTCCTCTCAGAGCAAATGGATGGAGTTCACGAGCGCTCACCGATAAATCGGCCGAAACATAATCGAAGGTAACAACCGCTCGCCTCATAATTGCATCGGTGATGATTGTGAAGTGAGAGTTAGTGGCACCAATACGAGGCGAGAGAGAGATCGACTCTAGATCAGCATCGATACCAATCGATTCAAGTTTAACGAGCGCTGATGTAGAAACCTCTTCCAGCGCTGCGCCAGACCATGATGAAGCAGCGAGAGATAAAAGCGCAATATCTCGACCATCGAGAGTTCCTAGATCAAGTTGATATGAAGATGGTGTAATTCGGTATCCCGCCTCATCTTCAAAGAGGGGATCAAAGGTTCCTAATTCAATCGCAATACCCAACCCACGAAGATCATCCTTATCTCGTTCAAACATTCGTTCCATGGCATCGGCTGAACCTTCATAACCTTCGACCGTTCTGAAGATTTCAGATTTAGTGAGATAGCGTTTTGTTGCTAGGAGTGCAATTGTGAGATTAACCAAACGTTCACTCTTCCGTGACACCGTATGCACCCTTTGCTGGTCTGCGTCTGCGCGCGAGCACATCAACACCTGGAGCCATTCGCCTGCTCTGGATAAGAAATCCTGTATGGCCAATCATTCGCTGCTGGGGTCTCACAGCCAAGCCTTCATGATGCCAACCACGAACAATTGTCTCTGAACTCTCTGGTTCGGTGAAGTGACCATCGGCTTTCAGCGCTTCTGCCGTTGCCGACAACTGTGTCGTCGTTGCAACATAGGCAAGGAAGACTCCCCCGGGTCGCAGCACCTTTGCCGCCATCTCGACGCACTCCCATGGAGCTAGCATGTCTAGAACAACACGATCATATGTATGTGTGTGCGGATGATCTTGGACTGAACCTACTGTAAGAGTCCATTGATCAGGGTGTACGCCAAAGTATTCTGTTACATTCTTTCGTGCGATCTCTCCAAAATCATCTCGTCGCTCAAAAGAGTCGAGTGATCCTTCACTTCCTACAGCGCGAAGAATTGAGAGCGAGAGCGCTCCACTGCCAACGCCAGCCTCAAGAACTCGCGATCCGGGATAAATATCTGCGACCCCGATGATCATGGCCGCATCCTTAGGATAAACAATTGTTGCACCACGAGGCATTGAGAGAACGTAATCAGAGAGAAGAGGAATGAAAGCGGTGAACTTTAATCCGGCGGTAGTTGAGACCACCGATCCTTCAGGCAAACCAATAAGTTCATCGTGAACTATCCAGCCTTTATGTGTATGCCATTCTTTGCCTGGCGTAATCGTGAAGCTGTAGAGCTTGCCCTTTGGATCTGTCAGTTGGATCCGATCCCCTGCCGCGAAATAGCCTGGCGTTCTGGCACCTGAAATTGAATTTTTAATGGAATCCGACACAGCCCTATCTTATGGTGAGAAGTATCGATGTGTGGGGGTATCGTCGCCAGTGTGACTTCGATTCGCCTCTCCCCCAGCCGAGTATCTGAATTTAACAATTGTCCTCGACTTTATAAGTATCGGGTGATCGAACTTCTGCCTGAACCGCCGAGTATTGATGCCGAACGCGGAACTTTAATCCATACAATCCTAGAAGACCTCTTCGATCTTCCTGCGCAAGAGCGCAACCATCAGAGCGCTACCGCAATGGCACCATCGCGGTGGAAGGATCAAATTGAGGCAAAGCCAGAGCTGGCTAACCTTGTTCTTAATGAAAAAGAGTGGCTCGATCGAGTAGAAGCGCTTCTGAAGAACTACTTTCTCCTTGAAAAGCCTGAGTCATTCGAGGCGACTCATCGAGAGATGCACCTTGAACAGGATCTCACCACAGAGGTTTACCTCCATGGCTATGTTGATCGCATTGATGTCGCTCCAACTGGTGAAGTACGGATCGTTGATTACAAGAGTGGGAAATCGCCAAAACCAGGATGGGAAGAGAAAGCGCTCTTTCAGCTTCGGGTCTACGCTCTTCTTTATTGGAGACTACACGGTGTCATCCCAACGCTTCTTGTACTGCATTATCTAGGTGATGCGCGGACGGTAAAAAGTTCACCGAAAGAGGCGGAGTTAATCTCAACGGAGAAGAAGCTGCTCGCAATCGCCGATGAGATTATTGAATCTATTGAGAAAGATCATTTCCCACCTAAGCCCAGTAGATTATGTGACTGGTGCTTCTTTAAGAGCATCTGTCCTGCACACAATTAAAGGCCGTTATAGAAATCCTGCAGAATCGCTGCGTTGACTTCATGCAGGCTTTTCGCCACTTTTACAGAGCGTGATTCGATAACTTCAACATAGTGAGGTACTGCAATCACTGCGCAGCCCGCCTCTTGTGCAGAAGAGATCCCTGTAAGTGAATCTTCGAAAACCACGCACTCACCGGGATCAACGCTCATCCGCTTAGCTGCCTCGAGATAAGGATCTGGGAAAGGTTTTGTTCGCTCGACATCATCTGCACTGATCGTGAATGAAAAGAATCCAGATGGAAGTGTAGAGAGAGCAGCATCCATCAAATTTCGTGGACTGGCACTGACTAGCGCTACCGGCATTATCTCTCGCACTCGATTAACGGCATCGAGCGCCCCTGGCATAAGAGTTGCTTTACTCGAAAGCTTCACGAGCATCATCTGAGTGAGTTCTTCGACAACCTCTGCACCAGACATATCATGAGCGCACATCTGCGAAATATAGATACCCACACGAGAGAGCGGCCCCCCGATACAGATTCGTTGATCCTCTTCATCCCATGAATATCCGTAACGGGCGCAGAGTTCTTGCTGAGATTGGTGCCACTGTGGCTCTGAGTCAAGAAAGAGGCCATCCATATCAAAAAATGCTGCCTTAAAGGTCATTGATCAGACCTTAATTCGCGTTGAAGTATTTTGCTTCAGGATGGTGAACGATGATTGCAGAGGTAGATTGCTCAGGATGCAATTGGAATTCTTCCGAGAGTTCCACACCGATTCGACCTGGCTCGAGAAGTTCACAGAGTTGAACCTGCTGCTCGATATCAGGACACGCTGGATATCCGAAAGAGTAGCGGGAGCCTCGATAACCCTGATCGAGAATTCCTGCAATATCAGGTGAATCTTCGTGACGAACATTGAGTTCTTCTCGGATACGAGCGTGCCAATGTTCAGCAAGAGCTTCTGTCAGCTGGACTGAGAGACCGTGTAACTCCATATACTCGCGATACTTATTCTCCGCGAAGAGTTTTGCTGCCGCCTCAGAGACAACGCTTCCCATCGTCACCACATGGAAGGCGACGACATCTGTCTTTCCAGAGTCTTTATCTGCAAAGAAGTCAGAGAGGCAAAGACGGCGATCACGACGTTGACGTGGGAATGAGAAGCGAGTGCGCTCTTTGCCTTTGTCAGGACCCTCGTGGTGCAAAATGACGAGATCATTTCCATCGCTTACGCATGGAAAATACCCATAGACAACTGCTGCGTTGAGCCAACCTTGAGATTGAACCTCATTAAGAAGTGAGCGAAGGCGTGGTCGTCCTTCGTTTTCGACCATCGCTTCATATTCACCACGGCCACCCTTGAGGCCCCACTGGCCCATAAAAAGTGCACGTTCATCGAGCATTCCAACATAATCCGCAAGCGGGATTCCCTTAATAATTCTTGATCCATAGAACGGTGCATCAGGGATAGAACAATCAATGGCAACATCACTGCGCTTTGTATCTATCGGTTCATCAACGATCACCTTTGATACTGCCTTGACCTTGCGTTCACGTAGAGCCGGGAGCGCAGCTCCGGGGACACCTTTTTTAACTGCCATGATTGCATCCATCAGATGCAGACCTTCAAAGGCATCTCGTGCATAACGCACTTCGCCAGGGAAACTTTCGGCCAAATCGACTTCAACGAAGGCCCTAGTAAGAGCAGCGCCTCCAAGGATGACTGGCCACTTTTGATCAAGGCTGCGCGCGGTGAGTTCCTCTAAGTTCTCGCGCATAATGACCGTTGACTTCACTAAAAGTCCAGACATTCCGATTGCATCGACATCAGATTCTTGAGCCGCATCGATGATCTGATTGATAGTTTGTTTAATTCCGATATTAACTACTCGGTATCCATTATTTGAAAGAATGATATCGACAAGATTTTTACCAATATCGTGAACATCTCCCTTTACCGTTGCAAGGAGAATCGACCCACGACCTTCATCATCGATCTTCTCCATATGTGGCTCAAGATATGCCACAGCCGACTTCATTACTTCAGCAGATTGGAGAACGAAGGGAAGCTGCATCTCCCCTTTACCAAAGAGTTCGCCGACAGTTTTCATGCCTTCGAGAAGATGATCATTGATAATTGCAAGCGGCGCGATTGAAGAAGCCATCGCCAAATCAAGATCATCGGTGAGGCCAACTTTCTCCCCGTCGATGATTCTCCGTTGTAAGCGCTCTTCCAACGGCAGAGCAGCAAGTTCGGCGGCTCTTACATTTCGAGAAGTTGCGAGTTCGACTCCTTCAAAGAGTTGAAGGTAGGCAGTGAGTGGGTCATAGACGCAGTCCTCCCCCTCAAATCGTCGGCGATCATAGATGAGATCGAGTGCAACCTCTTTCTGTGCCTGGTCGATACGAGCAAGAGGCATGATTTTAGAAGGATGAACAATCGCGGAATCAAGACCAGCAATCACACACTCATGCAAAAATACTGAGTTCAGAACTACGCGTGCAGCAGGATTCAGACCGAAGGAAACGTTGCTTACTCCCAGAGTAGTTTGAACATCTGGGAATTCACTCTTCAGTGTGCGGATAGCGCTAATTGTTTCCAATCCATCGCGTCGAGTTTCTTCTTGCCCAGTAGCTATCGGAAATGTAAGGGTGTCAATAAGAATGTCACCTGTCTTGATACCCCAGTTTTCATTCAGATCTTTAATCAATCGTCTAGCAACACGGAGCTTCCATTCGGCAGTTCGAGCCTGTCCTTCTTCATCGATAGTGAGCGCCACTACCGATGCGCCGTGTTCAACCACCAACGGCATGATTCTCGCAAAACGAGACGTTGGACCATCACCATCTTCATAGTTAACGGAGTTGATAATGCTGCGGCCACCGAGTTGTTCAAGACCAGCCTTGAGTACCGACGGCTCTGTTGAATCCAACATGACGGGAAGAGTCGATGCAGTTGCAAAACGTTTGGCGATCTCAGTCATATCTCTGACACCGTCACGACCCACATAATCGACAGAAAGGTCGAGCATATGCGCGCCATCGCGAATTTGATCGCGTGCAATCTCTACGCAGGTTTCCCAGTTCTCTTCAACGAGAGCATCACGGAAAGCTCTGGAACCATTGGCATTGGTTCGTTCGCCAATGGCCATATATGTGTTGTCTTGGCGAAATGGTACGTACTGATAAAGAGAAGAAGCGCCAGGGTCAGCATACGATGTGCGACGCTCGACTACTTTTCGATCAAGACGTTTCACAACAGCGGCTAGATGTTCGGGTGTTGTTCCGCAACAGCCACCGATGAGGGTGATTTTGTAATCATTAACAAAGGTCGCAAGTGCTTCCGCTAGCGCATCAGGCCCGAGAGAATATGTTGCACCCTTTGGTCCCAACACGGGTAAGCCAGCGTTAGGCATTACTGAAATCTCACACTGAGCGTTCTTACTGAGGTAGCGCAGATGCTCAGACATTTCTGCAGGACCGGTAGCACAATTCAAACCAATTAAATCGATGTTCAGTGGTTCTAGCGCGTTGAGCGCAGCGCCGATCTCAGATCCTAAAAGCATGGTTCCTGTTGTTTCAACAGTTACCTGCGCAATGAGAATCACGTCACGATCTGATTTATCAATTGCCGCCCGTGCACCGTTCACCGCAGCTTTGGCTTGTAACAAGTCCTGAGTTGTTTCAATAAGAAGAGCATCCGCTCCTGAATCAACGAGCGCCTGAGAGGCGGTCTCGTAAGCATCGCGTAAGAATGAATAAGTTGTATGTCCTAAACTCGGCAACTTTGTTCCAGGTCCCAAAGAGCCAAGAACGAAGCGAGGCTTATCAGGCGTTGAAAAAGCATCGGCAGCAGCACGAGCGATGACACCGCCAGCGTAGGCAAGTTCGTAGATGCGGTCCTCGATCCCATACTCGGCCAAATTCGCCCAGTTAGCACCGAAGGTGTTTGTCTCAATCGCGTCAACACCGACTTTGAGATACTCATCGTGTACCGATCGGACGACATCTGGACGAGACACATTGAGTATCTCGTTACAGCCCTCATGCCCCTGAAAGTCTTCTAGCGAGGGATCAGCCGCCTGGAGCATTGTTCCCATCGCTCCATCTGCGATGACCACGCGGGAGGCGAGAGCTTTTCTTAGCTCAGAGGGTGTTTTAGCGTTCGTCACGACGCAAAGGTTACCTTAAGGTGGGAGATATGGAGATTTTTACAATCCCACACCTCAGGCGACCAACGATGATTGTCGCCTTCTCTGGCTGGAGCGATGCAGGTGAAGCAGCAACTGGTGCACTCACTCATCTCCTTGAGAACTTAGATCAGAGTGAGGATCCTCAGGAAGCGATTCTGATCGCTGAATATGACGCTGAAGAATTTTACGATTTTCAAGTGAATCGACCAATGATCTCTGTTGATGAATCGATGGTCCGTAGCGTTAATTGGCCATCAACACAGGTCTATGGAGTACATACATCTCATCTCGATCATGATTACGTACTTGTCTTAGGTGTCGAACCATCTATGAAGTGGAAAACGTTCACATCACTTCTACTTGATTTAGCCGATGATCTTGAGGTGGATCTGATCATAACCCTTGGCGCAATGCTGGCCGATGCACCACATACTCGACCAATTTCAGTCAGTGGCAGCGGTGGACATCCAGACATCGCTGCACGACTAGGAGTTGAGATAAGTAAGTACGAAGGTCCGACCGGAATTCTCGGGATAATTGCAGACGGTGCGCTCAAGCGAGAAGTCGACTGTGTTTCGCTGTGGGCCGGGCTTCCTCACTACGCATCAAACTCTCCATCGCCAAAGGCAACGCTTGCACTGATTAATGCTGTTGAAGATTTCCTTGAAATTTCGCTTCCATTGGCTGACCTCGTTCATCAATCGCAAGAGTGGGAGAACGAGGTCTCAGAGATGGCTCAGGAAGATACGGATGTTTCAGAGTATGTGAAGGCTTTGGAAGAAAGTAAGGATGCGGCTGAATTTCAAGATGTTTCGGGGGATGAAATTGCTCGCGAACTTGAACGATTCTTGCGTCGCCAGAACGAAAATTAATTAGAAGGCTAGCCCTAAGAGATCATCTAATACACGAGATAGCTCCCCTGGGCTGCCGCCAACATAACCAGCATCACACCCATCACACCAGGCTTTCAGCGCCGCGAGTGCGCGAGGTGTATCTAAGTCTTGAGAGAGTGCAGAGACAATAAGTTCAATCACCGAACTGGTTGGAGCAACCTCGACGCGAGATAAGTTCAAACGAAGACGATCGACAAGGGCTGTTGCTTGATCAATCTCGGAGGCTCCCCACATGTGATCACTTCTGTAATGGTGACCCATCAACGCGATTCGAATCGCCATCGGATCTACTCCCCCATCAATGAGACGAGAAACGAAGAGAAGATTGCCGAGTGACTTACTCATTTTTTGGCCGTCAAGACCGATCATTCCTGCGTGAACAAAGAACCGAGCAAATTTCTGACCAGTTGCAATAACTCCTTGTGCAGCAGACATGTCGTGATGAGGAAAAATCAAATCACTTCCCCCACCCTGAATATCGATGGCGAACTCATCATGACTATCCGGATTGAGAAAATGTAGCGCGATCGCCGAACACTCGATGTGCCATCCCGGTCTACCGATGCCGAAGGGGCTAGGCCATCCTGGCTCTCCTTCACGCTGGGCCCTCCACACGAGAGCATCCAATGGATCTTCTTTGCCTTCACGGTTGGGATCTCCTCCGCGCTCTGAAAAAAACGAGAGAGCGGTCTCAAGTGAGATATGGCTACGTGACAAAAAGTCAGGGTCTAACCGCACTCGAAAATAGAGATCGTCATCGACAGAGTAGAGCGAACCCTTAGATTGAAGTGCCAGTATCGAAGAAATAATTTGATCCATCGCCTCTACGACTCCGATGTAATGATCAGGTGGGAGGACTCGCAGGGCAACCATGTCACCGCGGAACAGCTCGATCTGCGAGTGAGCAAGATCTTGCCAATCCACCTGATCACGTCGTGCACGTTCGAGTAATGGATCGTCAATATCAGTAATGTTTTCAACAAAGCGCACGCTTGCGCCAGTAAATCGTAGATAACGGTTGATCAGATCAAAGGCAACATAAGTGCTGGCATGACCGAGGTGCGTTGCATCGTAGGGCGTAATGCCACAGACATAGAGTCTATACAGCTCTTTTTTCTCAACCGTTTCGATTGAGTTCGACGCTGTATTAAAGAGTGATAGTGGCGGAACTACTCGATTACCCTGCTGCAAAGATGCGATGGAACCAGCCCAGGATTTCATGGGCCGATTCTAATACGCTGGCCAAGGAATAGGAGGCCAATCCTCACTCGGTGACGGCATCTTCGACGATTCGAGAAGACGCGCTATTCGATTACGTAGGGCGAAGAATTCATGCTCGGTCATGTGACGAGTAAAGATCTCGGCACTTCTTGAAAGAAGCTCGTCAGTTGAGGCTAATAATTCGATCTCCTTATCTGTGAGTACATCATCGGCCCACTGCCAAAGAACTGTTCGCAACTTGTCTTCACTATGAAAAGTGACTCCATGGTCACAGGCAAAGAGATGTCCATTGTCTGCAGGGAGAAGATGGCCAATTTTACGATCTGTGTTATTGATAATCGCATCGAAGATTGCGAGATGTCTCAGAGATGGGGTATCGCTCGCGAAGAATTTTGTCAGATCAACAGATTGATCGACATCGATCCAGCGCTGCACCATTCCAAAGCCGGCGGGTCCTTCTCGTAGAATCGTGGGAGGAACGAGATCAAAGCCAGCAAGATCACTCAAAAGATATGCCGCAAATTCACGATCCGCCAAAGTTCCGTCTGGGAAATCCCATAAAGGCCGCTCCCCCGCAACCGGTTTGTAAATCACTTCAAACTTTTCGTCGTTGTGGTGCACCGTTCCAAAGAGAGTGGCATTTGATGCATCTACTAGACGTCCGGTTATCTCTAACTCTCCGTGAGTAGCAACGTCAATGCTGCGTTCGATCCATTCACGGTCAACGATCTTCATCGTCTGTAGCCGTTGGCGCGAGGACAAAGGTGACCCTGCGGATCTATTGGCGAGATACAGAATGGACAGAGCGCTCTTCCACTAGCAACGAGTGCCTGTGTTCGTGAGACGAAGGAGAGAGCCATGGATAGATCTAATCTGAGATCAACTGTTGGATACGCACTTTCCGAAAATTCTTCGCCGTCATCGAGATCGGAGCGAAACGAGATTTCAATCTCTAGATCGGTTGGATCAAATGCGATTCCAATTGCCCCAACCGTGAATTCACTATCAAGTGGAAGTTCGAGCGGGCCGTCATCTGCTTTCATCGGCGCTACTGCGCTCAATGGCGCGCTCTTCTTTACCTCTCGAATGATCGTACCGATTCTTTGGGCAAGGGCTGATGCCTGCGACTTCTCAGTGGCTAGTGAGACGAGTTGTGAACCCTGTCGGAGTTGAAAATAGAACTCTCGTTCACCTGGCGCTCCGATCGTTCCGACGATAAAGCGGTCGGGCTTATCAAAAACCCATTTCTGGGATTCGGTCATCTCTGATTACCAGACTTCTGATTTCCAGACTTCTGATTTCCAGTCGATCCACCAACGGCAGTTGCCGTGCTCACTTCGTTTGTCAGAGATCCATTCTGATCATTAAAGGTGACAAGACGGCTGACTCCATTATCGGTATCAATGATGGATATCGATGCTGGATCAATGACAAGACGCTGGAACTGATCCAAGTGCATTCCTAATACATGGGCCACGATCGCCTTGATCACATCACCATGACTTACGATAAGACGGGCGTTCTTCCCCTTAACTTTCTCTACCCGATAGAACGATGCAATCGCGCGCGTCTGCATCTCAAGAAGAGACTCTCCATTGGGGAAAATCATCTGGCTCGGATGATCTTGAACTACCTTCCACAACTTCTGCCGACGCAAAGTTGCAAGTGATTTGCCACTCCAGTCCCCATAATCCACCTCCGAGAGACCATCCTCGATCATTAGTTCTTTCTCTTTACCGTGAAGAGAAAGCCAGGGAGCAATGGTCTGAGAGCAACGCGCAATAGGGCTGACTGCAATGACATCAAATCGTGTCGGACCAATACGTGTAATCAATTTCTCTGCTTGCTTCTCTCCCTTTGCGCTAAGCGCTACTCCAGGAGTGCGCCCGGCAAGAATGTTCTTCAAATTGGCAGTTGAGTGTGCATGCCGAAGTAGAACGATTCGTGACATGACACAAGATTATCGCTCTTTAAGATTCTTGGCTTGCTAAGGTTTCGCCCATGAAGAGACGTCGCGCGGGCAATTCAGGACTAGAGCTTTCGCGACTAGGGCTTGGAACAATGACGTGGGGACGCGACACTGATACCCACGAAGCCGCCGAACAGATGCGTTCCTTTGTCGAAGCGGGCGGAAACTTTATAGATACAGCCTCAACGTATGCCGACGGTGATGCCGAACGCGTGATTGGAGGTCTGATCGGAACAATCGCTGCCCGTGAAGATTTAGTCATTGCAACCAAGGCTGGAATTTCTTTTCCGGATGGATATAGAACAGTTAATAATTCGCGTCATCATTTGATCTCTGAGTTGGACAAGTCACTAGCGCGTCTCGGATGTGACTATGTAGACCTCTGGCAGATCCACTCATGGGATCCAAACGTTGCCTTAGATGACACTCTCTCCGCCCTCGATTATGCCTATTCATCTGGCAAGGCGCGTTATGTAGGGCTCAGTAATTTCAGCGGTTGGCAGAGCGCTCGTGCTATCACTCTTCAGGAATCCAATACCGCCAAAGCGCCAATCACGACACTGCAGAGCGAGTACTCGTTACTTAACCGCTCCATCGAAAACGAAGTTCTTGAGTGCGCGCAATCAACGGGTGTGGGAATACTCGCGTGGTCACCACTTGGTCGCGGTGTTCTAACCGGAAAATATCGTCAATCGATTCCAGCAGATTCGAGAGGTGCGACCCCGCATTTCGCAAACTTTATTGCTCCATATCTTGATGGTGAAAGTTCGCGGATTGTAGAAGCGGTGAGTGCAGCCGCCGGTGGACTTGGTTACTCACCGCTAGAAGTGGCTCTTGCATGGGTGCGAGATGCTCCTGGAGTCACTAGCGCAATCATCGGAGCACGAACGGGAGCTCAATTAAGAGGAGCACTCACGGTTGAAGAGATTGTTCTTCCTGATGTAGTTCGAAACGCGCTAGATGAGGTCTCACGAGTTTTCTAGAAAATCCTTAAGAACATTCACGCCAAATCGCAGACCATCAACTGGGACTCTCTCGTCCACTCCGTGAAAGAGCGCCATGAAATCTAGCTCTGGATCAAGTTTGAGTGGAGAAAATCCGTACCCAATAATGCCAATCTTGGAGAGCGCCTTGTTATCGGTACCACCGCTCATCGTGAACGGAACTGGAATTCCATCTCCGTCATGTTTAATCAACGCTGCACACATTGCATCGACGAGATCGCCCTCAAAGGGAACTTCTAACGCAATATCTGACACGATCGTCTCGACCTTAATATCTGGACCGACAATATCTTGAATGGTCTTATTCATTTCATCTTCGTAACCGGGAAGGAATCGACCATCAACAACAGCAACTGCTTCACCAGGGATGACGTTCTCCTTGTATCCGGCAGAGAGCATAGAAGGGTTGGCGGTGTTCTGTAGCGTGGCACCAATCATTCGTGATGCGCTACCAAACTCTGAGAGAAGAGGTCTTAAATCCTTCAGATCGTATGGCTTTCCTGATGCCTTCGCTACAGTTTCGAAGAGTCGTTTTACCGTAGCGGTGTATCGCTGCGGCCATTCATAGTTTCCGATCTTTGAAACTGCTTCAGCAAGACGAGTGATTGCATTCTCTTCGTTAATTACTGATCCGTGACCCGCACGACCCTTTGCAACTAAACGCATCCAATGGATGCCCTTTTCTGCCGTTTCTACAAAGTAAAATCGCTTTGCATTAGGAAGTGTTATTGAGAATCCACCGACTTCTGAAATTGCTTCTGTGCAACCCTTAAATACATCAGGGTGTTCTGCAACCATCCATCGCGAACCAAAACTACTTCCAGCTTCCTCGTCGGCAAAGAATGCGAGTGTGATCGGGCGGGGAGGTTTATATCCCACGCGTGCCCACTGACACACAACAGCCAGGATCATCGCATCCATATTCTTCATATCCACTGCGCCACGTCCCCAGATGAACCCATCTTTGAGAATTCCTCCGAAGGGATCAACGCTCCAGTCTTCGGCCATGGCAGGAACAACATCAAGATGTCCGTGAACAACTAATCCTGGACGCTCTGGGTGCGTACTTTCAAGATGAGCAATAACATTGCAACGATTAGGTGCGGACTCATAAATGGTTGATGCAATTCCTACACGAGCAAGCTCGGCTACTACGTACTCTGCCGCAGCCTTCTCATCTCCCCTACCTTCACCAAAATTTACACTTGGTATTCTGATGAGTTCCTGGCAGATTCGAATCGTTTCTGATTCAAGTTCTTCTCGCAGAGCATTTGTATCCTGAGTCATAGGTGAAGTATCCACCAATTCGAGAGTAATAAGCCAGTAAAGCGCCTCGCTTTGCCTTAGGTGGGATCGATTGATATCGTGACCCCGCTTATGAAGTACACCTCGTCCGGGTGGCGGAATTGGCAGACGCGCTAGCTTGAGGTGCTAGTGCCCGCAAGGGCTTCGGGGTTCAAGTCCCCGTTCGGACACGATCAAATCTCTTGAAAAAACTCACAAAGTAGGCGGTGTACGTGTGAATGTTGATGATGCACTGCAACTGATTCGCTTTATCCCAGACTATCCCCAACCGGGAGTTCTCTTTCAAGATATCACCCCCGTCTTAGCCAACGCGGATGCATTTAAAGCGGCTGTAAGTGCGATGGCTAAAGTTGATCCAGAGAGCACTGTTATAGCGGGCATTGAAGCAAGAGGTTTCATCTTTGCCAGTGCAATCGCGATCGCTAAAAATTGTGGCTTTGTTCCAATTCGCAAAAAGGGGAAACTGCCCCACCAAACATTTTCGCAACAATATGGACTTGAGTACGGTGTTGATGAGATAGAAATCCATATCGATGCATTCGCACCGGGATCTCGTGTACTTCTCGTTGATGATGTCTTAGCTACCGGAGGAACGCTCGTTGCCGCTATCGATCTCGTGCGTCGAGCGGGTGGAGTCGTGACAGATATCGCAGTTCTCAGTGAGATAGGAATCCTAGGTGGTCGCGCCAGGATCCAAGAGCACTCACCTGAAATCCGAATTCACGCATTGAAGAGCGATTAATTCCTACACTTTGTGGCAAGATCTGATCTATGGCTGAGTTGATTTACTACTGCGGAACGATGGATAGCGGAAAATCTACCCTCGCTTTGCAAACTGCCCATAACCATCAACAGCGTGGTCGTGGTGGTTTGATCTTCACCTCACAAGATCGTGCAGGCGCCGGAAAAATTTCTTCACGTTTAGGTTTAACAAGTCCGGCGATCGAAGTTCTCCCTGGTTTTGATATTCATAAGTTTGTCGTGGAGAAGTTATCGATGGGCGAGAGAATTGACTATGTCATCTGCGATGAGGCTCAATTTTACCAACCAGAGCAGATCGAACAGTTGGCTCGAATTGTTGATGGATTAGGAATTGAAGTCTATGCATTTGGCATCCTTGCTGACTTCCGCACAAAACTATTTCCTGGCTCTGCCCGTTTAGTTGAACTCGCTGACCGTGTGAGCACCCTACAAGTCGAAGCGTTATGTTGGTGTGGATCTCGGGCAACACACAATGCCCGAACAGTCGGTGGTGTCATGGTGACCGAAGGTGAACAGGTCGTTGTCGCAGATGTTGACTCAAGCGCTGAGGTTGCCTATGAGGTCCTCTGTCGTCGCCATCACATGCGTGGAGTTACTGCGCGAAATTCAAGAGCAGGTCATGTTTCCCATGATGCGCTCCCCTTCAACCAAATGTAGATTGGAAAGAGAATGAATCAAGTACGAGGTCTTGCGGCAATGAGTAAAGGTGCTCCATTCGTGCGCCATGATTTTGAGCGTCGCGCACTTGGTTCTAACGATGTGCTTATCGATATCGCTTATGCGGGCATCTGTCACTCCGATATCCACCAAGTGCGCGAAGAGTGGGGCCCAGCAATTTTTCCCATGGTGCCAGGCCATGAAATTGCTGGCGTTGTGCGAGAAGTCGGCGCAACAGTAAGTAAGTTCTCAGTCGGTGACCATATTGGTGTTGGAGTTTTCATCGATTCTTGCCGTCAATGTAAGCCATGTAAAGACGGTCTTGAGCAGTATTGTGATCAGGGAATGACCGGTACTTACAACACATTAGAGCGAGATGGTGTCACCGTTGCAATGGGTGGCTATAGCAATAAATTTGTAGTCGATGAAAAGTACGCTGTGAAAATTGCTCCATCTCTGCCACTCGATGGTGTTGCACCGCTTCTCTGCGCAGGAATCACTCTCTATTCACCACTTAAGCATTGGAAAGTTTCGAAAGGTTCACGGGTAGCTGTTATGGGTCTAGGAGGACTTGGGCATATGGGCGTTAAATTTGCCCATGCACTAGGTGCTCATGTCACAGTTCTTTCACATTCAGCTAATAAAGAAGGCGATGCCCGTGCAATGGGTGCCGACGATTTTGTCGTCGTGAAAAGCCCGGAAGACCTTAAGCCTCTTTCTAGATCTTTCGACCTCATCCTAAATACCGTCAGCGCGCAGATTGATATCAATATCTACATCGCTACCCTCAAGATTGATGGGACTCTTGTTGTCATCGGCTTGCCTGGAGCCCCATATCCAGTGCACGTTGGCTCATTGCTTAACGGCCGAAAGTCACTAGCCGGGTCCATGATCGGCGGAATCGCTGAGATGCAGGAGATGATTGATTTCTGTGCAACTCATTCAATTGTCAGCGATATTGAAGTGATTAGCGCTGATTATGTTGATACGGCCTACGAACGCACTGTTGCAAGTGATGTCAAATATCGCTTTGTCATCGACGCTGCAACCATTTAACACCTGAAAAAACTATCTGCAGTTAGGCAAATTGATGGAGAACTCCAACTAACACTGGAGCGATCGCAAGTGCTGGCAGCAGATTTCCAATTGCAATAGTCTTAATCTTAAGAAGTCCAAGACCAATCGAAAGTAACATCAGCCCTCCGACGATTGTCATGGCATCAACTTGATAGTCAGAGAGAACGCTGCCTAGCGCGAACCCTGACACCGTCCAGAGTCCTTGATAAATTCCCACTGGTATCGCCGAAGCGGCAACACCCCATCCTAAACTGGCGGCGAATGCCATCGCTGCAAAGAAGTCGAGAGATGATTTAAGAATCAGCTGATCAGTTCCCGTCCCCATTCCATCACTTATTGATCCAAGAATCGCAAGTGGTCCGATTACAAAGAGCAACGAAGAAGCGAGGAAACCTTCAACAAAGGTTCCATCTTTCTCTGCCTTAAAGCGCCTTCGTAAGAAGTGACCGAACCCTTCCAACTTTCCTTCAAGATCTAGCGCGCTACCTATGACACCCCCGATCAAAAGTGAAGCAAGGATTGCAAGAAGCGGCCAACCCTGTGGAAGTGAATCGATGTATCTATCGGAGGCTATCGGCGCTAAGGCCGTTGCTGCTCCAAGAATGGCAATCAGACCCAAGATGTCGGTGATGAGTGCACGCATGCGCTCAGGCATACGACCGCCGATAATTACTCCGAGACCGGCTCCCCCAACAATTGTCAAAACATTAATTACTGTTCCCGAGCCGATAAACATTCCTCAATGATACTCATCGATCTCTCACAGAAGATATGATCATCAGATGAAATCGAACCGGTTCGTTGCATTCTTTAAGCCTCATCGAACAGTTCCGGTGGTTCCGTGGACGGCTACAGGTCGATGGGACCTCTCGATACAACGTGTGTTAATACTCTTCTTTGGTCTTGCAATCTTCGGTCTCGGCGATGCCTTGATCATTCAATCTGGTCTTGGAAACGCTCCATGGTCTGTTCTCGCACAAGGAATCTCACTAAAGACGGGGCTAACGATTGGTACGTCCACTCTTATCATTGGCGCTGCCGTACTTCTACTGTGGATCCCACTACGAGAGCGCCCAGGATTTGGAACACTTTCAAACATTCTGATCATCTCGCTCTTTATTGAAATTGGTACTCGAATATTTCCCGCACAAGAATCGCTAGTGATCGGTCTGATCTTCGTCGTTACTGGAATCGCTTTAATCGGTATCGGCTCAGCCCTCTACATCACCTGTGGTTTAGGTCCAGGACCACGTGATGGAGCGATGACAGGGTTACATAATCGGACAGGGGTGAGAGTAGGCAGGGTACGACTCGTTCTCGAAGTCATAGTCTCGATTCTGGGAGCAGCCCTAGGTGGCACCTTAGGGCTCGGAACTCTGCTCTTTGCTCTCTTCATTGGCCAATCCGTGGCAATTTCCTTCGGAGCGCTCGCGCGTCTAACCTATAAGTAACTTCTAGGTTAGATATTTTGACCCCATCAAAGCCCTCCCAACTCTGATCGGTCTGTGGGCCGTCATTTCACACGGGGTCGCAACCACCCCCGATAACAAAATGAGGAAGGTACTCAATGCTCGATAGTTACTTCAAAATATCCGAACGCGGATCGACCATAGGACAAGAAATTCGTGGCGGCTTCGTCACCTTCTTTGCCATGGCATACATCATTGCGCTCAATCCACTTATTTTGGGTGGAAAAGAAGATGGCACAGGAAAGATGCTTGATATGGCGGCAATCGCCGCAGGTACGGCTTTGGTAGCAGGAGTTCTCACGCTTCTCATGGGAGTTGTCTCCAACTTCCCATTGGCTATCGCAACTGGCTTAGGCCTTAACACCTTCGTCGCGGTGAGTATTGCCGCGCTTCCAAAGATGACATGGGCAGATGCAATGGGGCTCGTCGTACTTGAAGGTCTCATCATCATCTTCTTGGTGCTCACTGGCTTTAGAAAAGCAGTCTTCTCGGCAGTTCCAACTCAATTAAAGATTGCGATCTCGGTCGGAATAGGGCTCTTCATTGCTCTTATCGGCCTCGTTGATGCTGGCTTTGTCCGTCGAGCACTTGATGGACCTGTACCCGTGAAATTTGGCGACGGTACAAGCCTCATCGGCTGGCCAATCATTGTCTTTATCTTTGGACTATTCCTCTCAATCGGATTAATCGTGAAGAAGGTAAAGGGTGCACTCCTGATTGGAATTACTCTCTCAACTGTTCTCGCAATTATTCTAGAGCGGGTTTACACGATTGGAGAGAACTACGCACCTAAAGGTGTTGTGGATAATGTTTGGGGCGGAAAGATTCCTGAAGGTTATCGAGGTTTCATTGACGAGAGCACAGGCAACTACATCAATGGTTCTGGCTGGGGACTCAACGTTCCGAAGGTACCTACTGAGGTAGTCGCAAGCCCAGACTTTAGTCTTTTGGGTCAGTTCAATTTACTCGGTTCATTCTCAGCGATCGGCATCGTTGCCGCATCACTACTTGTCTTCTCACTTCTACTTGCCGACTTCTTCGACACAATGGGAACGATGACTGCAGTAGGACATGAGGCTGGATTAATCGACAAGGATGGAAATGTTCCTAATGCCCAGCGCATTCTGCTTGTTGACTCAATTGCAGCAGCAGCAGGTGGTGCAGCTGGTGTCTCATCAAATACTAGCTACATCGAGTCTGCTGCTGGTGTTGGCGAGGGTGCGCGAACAGGTCTTGCATCTGTTGTCACCGGAGTCCTATTCCTGCTATCAACTCTCATTGCACCGGTAGTAAAGGTGATTCCTTATGAAGCGGCTGCTCCTGCTCTGATCATCGTTGGCTTCTTGATGATGACTCAGATTAAGGGAATTGATTGGGCCGATATTGGAATCGCTCTTCCAGCCTTTTTTATGATCATTCTGATGCCATTTACATACAGCATTGCTGTTGGAATTGGTGCAGGGTTTGTAACCCACGTAGTCATCAGATTACTTCAGGGACGAATGAAAGAAGTCCATTCACTCCTATGGATCATCTCAGGTCTGTTCATGATCTACTTCCTACAATCTCCAATTAATGCTCTCATTGGTTGATTAAGAAAAAGTAGGTAGAAACGGGCGCTCACCATTGGTGGGCGCCCGTTTTCTCTTACCAATAGATCTTTACTATGCAATCTTCACCAAAGAATTGGTGTAACCCCTCGACTGATTAATACTTCGTTTGCCCGTGAAAATGGGCGAGAGCCGAAAAACCCCCGATAGGCGCTGAGTGGACTGGGATGCGCACTCTTGATCACAGAAGACTCATCAAAAAGATCTGCAAGTTGGTGGGCATTTCCACCCCACAGGATTCCAACAACACCTCGAGATGCGACCTCACCGATTATCGAAGCGGTGATTTCAAGCCAACCACTTCTTTGATGTGCATGTGACTCCCCCGGTGTAGTTGTGAGAGTACGGTTGATAAGCATGACACCTTGTGAACTCCAGCGTTCTAAATTCCCAGAGGACGGTAGCGCTGTGCCGAGATCACTCTCTAGCTCTTTGAATATGTTGATCAGTGATGCGGGAAATGGTGCCACTTCTTCTCTCACGCTAAAGGCAAATCCATCCGCGTACTCTGGGTTCGGATAGGGATCTTGTCCAACGATGACAACTTTGATTTCATCTAGAGGATAGTGAAGTGGTGCCAGGATACGACCTATCTTCGGGATGAAATCACTCCCACTTATCGATTCATAAATCCCAATGATTGACTCATTAAGCGGTTTGAGAGTCTCATCCCAAGAAGGGTGAACGCCAACAAATATCGGATGGCTCATGCTTGCGCACGAGCAGAGAATCTCGATCCATCAAAGTGTACGTTGATGCTTATTCCAAAGACCGCGCTGATATGTTCACTGGTTACAACCTGATCGACTGGCCCACTCACGGCGATGACACCGTCTTTGAGGAGGAGTGCGTGCGTTGTTCCAGATGGAATCTCTTCAATGTGATGGGTAACAATCACTGTGGCTGGCGCAGTCGCATCACTGGCGAAATGTGAAAATCTGCGAAGAAGATCCTCTCGGCCACCTACATCTAATCCTGCAGTTGGTTCATCTAGAAGTAAAAGTTCAGGATCAGCCATTAATGCGCGAGAAATTTGCACTCGTTTCTTCTCGCCTTCACTCAAAGTGCCGTAGAGGCGATCGGATAACTCGCGAACTCCGAAAGTGGTGAGGAGCGCGACTGCCCGCGATTCATCCCACAAATCGTAATCTTCGTTCCACCGGCCAAGGACTGCATAGGCCGAGGTAACAACTACATCACGTACCTTCTCTTCGTAGGGAATATCCTCTGAGATTCCAACACCAGCAAGTCCAATTCGCGTACGCAATTCGAAGAGATCAACCTTGCCCATCTCCTTCTCAAGTACGAGAACTTTTCCACTTGATGGAAAGGCTCGAGTCGCCAGAAGGTTGAGAAGAGTTGATTTACCAGCGCCATTGGGTCCCAAAATCACCCAGCGCTCTCCTGGAGAGATGGCAAATGTTATTGGACCAAGAATCGTGCGAGGTCCACGACGAACGCTGACATCAGATACTCGCAGAACCTCAGGCATGCTCACGGGTCAAAAGATAGTACTTATCCGCGATGATTACTCGTAAATGTGAAGAAGTGACGCTGTGATTCACGATAATCTTCACACATGGATATGCAGAGTGCGCAGTACACAGGCTTGGTTCTGGTCTCTGGCGAGGATCGACCAGGGATTACTGAGGCGCTCTTCACCACCCTTGCACCGTTCTCACTCTCTATCGTAGATATTGAGCAAGTCGTTATTCGATCACGGTTGATTCTTACTATTCTCATTACTCTCAATAAGGCGCATGCTCAGGCTGTCGAAGATGATCTCAATGCGCAGGCGGAATCTCTAGATTTAGATATTGCAATTGCATTCTCTGAGCAGAAGAGTGAAAGTATCGCTGCTAAATCTGGTCTCACCCATGTGGTCGTTCTGTCGCAGGATTTGAAACCTTCGGCAATTGCCGGGCTGGCTTCTGCTATCGCAGATGCAGGTGGAAATATCGAGAGAATTCACAGAACTGCGAGTTACCCGGTGACGGCAATCGAGTTTCTTGTCAGCGGTGTTGCGACCGCATCCCTTAAAGGTCCGCTCACTGCGCTATCAGGTGAGCTTGATGTAGATATCGCCGTCTCCCCCGGCGGCTTAATGCGCTGGGCAAAGAAATTGATCATTATGGATGTTGATTCCACTCTGATTTCTCAAGAAGTAATTGAACTGCTCGGTGCAAAGGCTGGGGTGGAGGAACAGATTCGCGGTATCACCGAACGTGCAATGGCTGGCGAGATTGATTTCGAAGCAAGTCTACGTGAGCGCGTTGCACTTCTGAAAGGACTTCCTCTCTCTGTTATTGATGAAGTTCGCCGCGAGATAACACTTACTCCAGGAGCCAAGACCCTCGTTTCGACTTTGCAAAAACTCGGACACACTGTCGCAGCCGTCTCTGGCGGCTTTATCAATGTCATCGAACCGATTCTCGCTACGCTAAAAATTGAGCACTACCGAGGAAATACTCTAGAGAGTAAGGATGGTCTCCTCACGGGAGGATTGGTTGGGCCAATTATTGATCGAGCAGCAAAGGCAACGGCTCTACGCGAGTTTGCGGCAATCGAGAAGGTTGATATTGAACAGACCGTAGCAATCGGTGATGGAGCAAACGATCTCGACATGATCGCACTGGCCGGACTCGGAATCGCTTTCAATGCAAAACCTGCAGTCAAAGCAGCAGCCGATAGCGCAGTGAGCGCTCCTTATCTTGATAGCGTTCTATATCTACTTGGAATCACGCGCGAAGATGTCGAAGACTCTGGCGAAAGTGTTCGAAAATAAATCGTTAGAGCCGGCAGGCGTGTATATCGGTGACAAGAATTCCTCGAGCACCGAGCGCCCACAGTTGATCCATAATGAGATTCGTCTGTGTTCGTAGCACCATCGCACGAACTGCTACCCAATCCTCTTTCTGCAGAGGCGAAATTGTTGGAGATTCAAGACCTGGGGTGATCAGACATGCTTCCTCAAGATCAACTTTCTTTACATCGTAATCCAGCAATACGTAACGACGTGCGGTAACTACGCCCTGCAATCGTCGAATAAGAATTTCGACCTCTGGAGCGATCTCTACACCGGTGCGAGATATGACCACCGCTTCACTTGTCAGAATTGGGTCTCCAAAGATTTCAAGACCAGCTTGGCGGAGAGTATTTCCAGTGCTGACAACATCGGCAATGACATCTGCAACGCCAAGACGAACACTACTTTCTACCGCTCCATCAAGCCGGACAACATCGGCGGTGATGCCAAGAGATGCGAGATGTTTAGCAACGAGGCCTGGATACGCGGTAGCGACTCGCTTTCCCCCGATATCTTGCAAGGAGTACTTCGCACTTGATGGACCGGCAAAACGAAACGTTGAGGCACCAAAGTTCAACGGCAAAATCTCTGTTGCTGGCGCACCCGAATCGATAAGGAGATCTCGACCAGTAACACCCACTTCAAGCTCACCAGATCCTACGTAGATCGCAATATCTCTAGGACGAAGATAATAAAACTCAACGCCGCCATCAGAATCAATGAGAACAAGATCGCGCGAATCTGTTCTCTGCCTATAGCCCGCCTCTTTAAAAATGGCGATTGACTCATCAGCCAGAGAACCTTTATTTGGAATCGCAACTCTCAACATTTCATGATCTGCCTTCTCTAGAGAAACTTGTAAATATCTTGTGGCGTAAGGCCTCGTGCCAACATGAGCGTTTGAAGGTGGTAAATCAGTTGGCTGATCTCCTCCGCGAGTGCTTCATCACTTTCGTGTTCAGCAGCGAGCCAGACTTCACCCGCCTCTTCAATAATCTTCTTTCCAATTGCGTGAACTCCAGAATCAAGAGCAGAGACGGTGGCAGAGCCCATAGGTCTATCAACGGCCTTCTGTGCAAGCTCTATCCATAGCTCATCGAATGATTTCATAGCACTACTTTACTTGATTGAGAGTTATTCGGGGCTGATAATTAGCGTTCGGCAAGTGAACGTAATTTTTCGATCATCTCTGCCGGATCTGCGGAGTTAAAGACAGCGCTGCCAGCGACGAAGGTATCGGCACCAGCATCGCGCGCAATCTCAATCGTTTCAAGTGAGATTCCACCATCCACCTGCAGCCAAATAGGGCGATCCCCAATAATTGACTTAGTAGCTCGAACCTTGTCCATCATCGCATGCATAAACTTCTGGCCGCCAAATCCTGGCTCCACCGTCATGATGAGGAACATATCTACAGAATCCATACAATCTTCATAATCTTCAATACGCGATCCTGGCTTGAGCGCAAGACCTGCACGCGCACCTTCACTCCGGATCGCCGCGAGAGTGCGCGATGGATGTGAGGACGCTTCTGCGTGAATTGTCACACTTGCACTTCCAGCGTGAGCGTAAGCAGGGGCCAAAGTGTCAACATCTTCAATCATAAGATGAGAATCAACCGGAATTGGCGACCTTGAGATAATCGAGACGGCTGTCTCAAAATCAAATGTGAAGTTGGGAACAAAGAGATTATCCATCACATCAAGATGTAAGAGATCAGAGACCGGTGCTATCTTCGCTATCTCTGAGTCAAGGTTGTTAAAATCTGCATTGAGAATACTTGGCGTGATTCGAATTCCCATATAACGATCCTACCTCAGCGTGTTTTTCTAAAGAGTGCGAGAAACATGGAGTCCGTGTTATGTCTTTGTGTCCAGAGCGCCATCGCGCCTGCGCGAACAGCGCCAGTGAGGTTTTCTGGCAATAGGGCCGTGACATCAATCTGTTCTAGGTTGGGGTTCCTCTTCAATATGTCAGCCACCGCAATACTCGTTTCAGCCATATGGGGAGAGCATGTCGCATATCCAAAAACTCCCCCAACGTTGAGAACCGAAATCGCTGCATCTGAAATCTCACTCTGCAAGGAGATCAGAGAGCGAAGATCGCCAACCGTTCTTCTCCAGCGCACCTCTGGTCTTCGTCTGAGTGCTCCAAGACCAGTGCATGGAACATCGGCCAAAATGGCATCGAACATTTCATTCTTTGATGCAATCTCTCTGGCATCACCGACCCAGACCTCCGAACCACCAACAACGCGCGAGACAAGCTCTGCGCGTACCTCAGAAATTTCATTAGCAATGAACGAATGGTTTCCTTCACGGGCAATCGATGAGAGTAGAGCTGCCTTTCCACCTGGGCCGGCACAGATATCTAGCCAACTTGCAGCATCTTCGGCTGCTCGTGCGAAAATCATTGCGACGAGTTGCGAACCCTCATCCTGTACGCCAGCACGACGATGACGTATCGCCTTGATCGATGATGGTGTTACATCTGCAGTAAATCCATAAGGTGAATACCTAGTGGCCGTGGCCTCTATCTCCGAGAATTCATCAATGGACGAGCGTCCGGGCCAGGTAACAAAAGTTGGTTTCGCAGGGAGGTTATTGATCTCCAGTAGTTGCTCAACCTCTGCGAAATCTTTCAGGAGATCAAAATATGCACTCACAATCCATTCAGGGTGCGAGTGGATGATTGCAAGCCGCGCAACATCATCTTTGAGTGCATAGGCAGGTTCGAGCCAGCTCTCCAACGGAGCGGCGCTGACTTTACGTAGGAGCGCGTTCACAAAGCTCGCCTTCGATTCACCGAGAACCTTGCGTGCAAGTTCAACAGTTTCAGAGACAGCGGCGTGCATTGGTACCCGCATCTCAAAGATCTGTTGCAGTCCGAGGCGTGTGACGTCAACGATCCCAGAATCAACCTCACTCCATGGACGATCACTGACTTGAGAGAGAATGTAATCGTGGCGTCCTTGCATCCGCAAAGTGCCATAGAGAAGTTCGGTAGCAAATGCCCTATCACGCTGATCAAATGCGCTATTTTCTAGAGCCCTAGGAAGCAAGAGGTTGGAATAGCCATCGCGCCGATTCACTTCGGTCATCACATCAAAGACCAACAAGCGAACAGGATCGGCTTTAGGTTTTTTGAACGTGTTCCTTCTCGCCTCAACCACAGCGTTCACCCGGCTCGACGCGCACTCCTCGCGCCCAATCGGAAGCACCCATTTCACTCTTACCTTGAGGGATAACTGAGAGAATTTCTAGAGAGCCATCTGATGTGCCAATAAAGAGTGAGCTCTTAGTACTGGCAACCTGACCCGGTGCGAGTTGATGAACAGAATCAACAGCAGCCCGTGCTCGCGTGATCTTTAAAACATCTCCACGGAAGATTGTTCGGGCTATCGGATTTGGATAGAAAGCTAATACCTTCTGCTGGATCACGCGTGCGGTTTCGTTCCAATTGATTAACGCTTCATCCTTGCTGAGTTTTCGAGCAGTACTGGCGCTATCGACATTCTGCGCAGTCGGAGCGACAGATGATTCAATATCTTTAAGTGTTGCGGCAATAAGTGCCACACCTTGACCAGCTAGAAAATCTAACGCCTCTGAAGAACGCATCTCGGGATCACGCTCAAAGAGCTCAGTGCGGTAGATAGGACCGGTATCCATTCCGGCATCGAGAGAAAAGACTGTTGCTCCTAGATGGGCATCACCATTCTCGATTGCTCGCTGCACCGGCGCTGCGCCTCTCCATCGTGGAAGGGCGGAAAAATGGAGATTAATGAATCCGTACTGTGGGATGTCAAGAAGATTCTGTGGCAAAAGCATTCCAAAAGCGATAACAACAACGCAGTCAAGATCTTCGAGGAGCGAAGTGAAGTCAGAAATACTGGATATCTCTATGCACGTTACCTTCTTCTCTGCGCACCATTGCGCGACATCACTTCTCGTCATGCGTGCGCCACGGCCCGATGGTTTAGGCGCAGTCGTGAAGACTCGAACAAGATCGTGTTCGCTCTGCAGGAGCCAATCTAAAGTGGGAATAGCAAGATGCGGCGTTGCTGCAACAGCTATGCGCACTAGTTTCCTCGACCGAAAAGAGTATGTGGTGAAACCTTTATCGTTGGATTGAGCCCCTGATCCTGCGCCGCTGCAAACCACTCAGCGTTGCGAATCTCTTTCATCGCAGCCTTGCGATCACTCTTTGAGAGCCTATCGATGAAGACAATTCCATCTAAGTGATCCGTCTCGTGCTGAAGAGCGCGCGCGAGAAATTCACTGCCATCAACAGAGATTGGTTCGCCATGCATATTAAATCCTTCTGCCACTGCTCTCATCGCCCTAGGGGTCTCATAGCGAATCTCAGGAAAGGATAAACATCCTTCATCGCCTTCCTGCATCTCCTTACTCAGAGTCAACGTTGGGTTCACAAGGTGGCCTAATTGATCATCGACATACCAGGTGAATACACGCAGTGGAACGCCAATCTGTGGAGCTGCCAGTCCAGCACCGGGTGAATCCATCATCGTATCGATGAGATCGGCGACCAGAGTGCGAAGCTCCTTATCAAAGTCAACGACCTTTGATGCGGGGGTGACAAGGACAGGATCGCCAAATAAACGAATCTCCTGAATAGCCATGTCTAAATCTTAACTCAATGAATAAGGATCTACGCGCATCGTAAGGGCTGGCTTCTTCGCTAACGCTCTCTTTTTTCGATATGTGTCAAGAAAATCAACAAGATCTTCTCCTTCATCGAGCGGAACGGTGATGATCACTCGAGAGTTCTCATCCGATAGTTTCGTCGGCCCCAAAATTCGAGTAGATGGGGAGATTCTGCCTTCTGCGGCCGATTTTTCTATTCCCGCAATAAACGAAGGGCATTCGCCATGGGCCATTTCGATCGTTATTGCATGAACTACTGGCGGAAGATGTGTTTGCGAACGTTCACTCAGCTCTCGCATCAACAATGGCGAAAGGTTCCATCTAGAGACCGAGGCAATAATCGGGTGTGCACTATCGATCACTAAGAGCGCTTTGCCTTTCTTCGCAAGTAGCGCAACAGATTGCATGATCGCTTCACGAGCCCTCTCATGCGCACGAAGATCTAGCTGAGCGAAGAGTGCATCACCTTCTAGGATCACCACCGCCTGATAGCCATTCTTGGCAACAGGTGCCATTCCCGCCGTCGCAAGAACGAGTGAGCGCTCTTCTGGGACCTTATCTAATGGAGTGTTCGCATCGGATATCAATACTGGAAACCCCGCAAATGCTCGCCCGATTTCCTGCGCGAATCTTTGGTTGCCTCTTCCGAGAAGGACGGGTTGATCTTTCTTGCACCATCGACAACTCCAGGTGGTCGCCTTCTTGTCACAGAGAGAGCAGCGATAGCCCTTTTCTGGGCCATCAAAGGAGATGCGTCCACCGCAATCGCAGACTGCAATATTGCGACATGATTTGCAAGAAATTGCGGTTGAGTATCCCTTACGAGAGACAAGAAAGAGGACCGAACCCTTCTCCAACGCTTTTCTGATCGGTGCAAAAATTCGGTCTGGCAACAATTCCCCATAATGTGCCGTGAAGGAGGTCGCATCAACGCTAGCCGATTGACCTTTGAGAAGAACGTCACCTCGATCTATCAGATGCGCGACCTCTGATGACGGTGAAAATCCGGCAAAGGTGAGGTCTATCGAGCCCATCTGTGATCTGATGATCGCAACATCACGAGTATTCCAACCAGGTGTTCTCACTTCATAGTGAGACTGCGAAACTTCGCGAAAAACGATGAGTGTCTTCAAGTTATTCACTGGCGCAAAGATTGCACTTCGGGATCCAATTACAATCTGAACATTTCCACTGGCTACATCAAGAAAATTTGAGTACCGCTCTGTCCGAGTCAACGAGCCGTCCAATACGGAAAAATTCAAACCCATCCTCTTAAGTTTTTCGCTCAGAAGAACTACTTCACGCGCCTCAGGTAAAACGACAAGGACTCCTCCTAGTGCGCTCCTTTTCCTCACCCAATCCCCCATCACGGTAAATGGATCTTCACCCGGCGCAAAGAGATAAAACGAGTGGGTCGGTGTGGTTGTGGATTCAGGGAGAGCGGAGGGATGATCCAGCGCTTGAAAGGCTTTCTCTACGTTTACTACCCGAGCGGGGATTGCGCTGGAGAGAATATCGAATGATGTACTTACCCATCTCTTTGACACCGCCGAAATAAGTGCAAGGGTATTTGGAGTGAGAAGTGGGATCGGTGAAAGCACTTTCTCTATGAACTTGAGATTACCTACCGCCGATGACTCTGATCTTGAGAGAATGTACCCATCTACATTTCGACCAGAGAAGTTCACACTTACCTTTACCCCAGTGCGCAGCTCTTTATCTAGAAAGTCTGGAACTAAGTAGTCATAGACCTCATCAAGATGGGGAACGCCAGTATCAACTAAGACCGTGGCGACAGGAAGGTGTTTTGCTGCCTCAAACTTTCCGCGCGCGACTTTCTGAACTTTAAGCCGCAGGGGTGCGGAATTCATTGTGAAGTGGAGGAATTAAATAGCCGCGCGGAGTGCGTCCACTCGATTGGTCGCCTCCCACGTGAAATCTGGAAGTTCACGACCGAAGTGTCCATACGCTGCTGTCTTGGAATAGATCGGACGCAATAAATTGAGGTCTGCGATGATCGCTGCCGGTCTGAGATCAAAGACAGAGAAAACTGCTGCTTGAATCTTTGCGATATCCACTGTCTCTGTTCCAAATGTTTCAACAAAAACACCAACAGGGTGGGCTTTACCGATTGCATAAGCAACCTGAACTTCGCAGCGACGTGCAAGACCAGCAGCCACGACGTTCTTAGCTACCCATCTCATCGCGTATGCGGCTGAGCGATCCACCTTTGATGGATCTTTACCGCTAAATGCTCCGCCACCGTGGCGAGCCATGCCACCGTAGGTATCAACGATAATTTTGCGACCGGTCAATCCCGCATCACCCATTGGTCCACCGATCACGAAACGACCCGTTGGATTGATCAGTGTTCGCAAATCTTTCTGAGGAAGATCAATCTTCGACAGGACGGGCTTAATAACATGTTCAATGATTTCTGGGGTTAACTTCTTAACGACATCGACATCTTCAGAGTGCTGGCTTGAGATAACAACGGTATCAATCGCAACAGCTTTATCACCGTTGTACTCGATTGTGACCTGAGTCTTGCCATCAGGGCGAAGATAACCGAGCGCTCCACTCTTGCGCACTGCAGTCAACTGCTGCGCTAATTGGTGAGCGAGATAGATAGGAAGCGGCATGAACTCTTTTGTATCGTCACACGCATAACCGAACATGAGACCTTGGTCTCCAGCGCCCTGCAAATCTAACGGGTCAACCGCTGAGTCGACTCGATGCTCGAAGGCATCGTTTACTCCTTGTGCAATATCTTGAGATTGCTGACCAATGGAAATTGAGACACCGCAACTATTGCCGTCAAAACCTTTTTCGCTTGAGTCATAACCGATACCGATAACGGTGTCACGGATGATTCCCATGACATCTGCGTAACCATTTGTGGTCACTTCTCCTGCAACGTGAACTTGACCGGTTGTAATCAACGTCTCCACCGCTACTCGGCTCTTTGAATCTTGGGCTAGAAGCGAGTCGAGAATGGCATCTGAGATTTGATCTGCGATCTTATCTGGATGGCCTTCGGTTACTGATTCTGATGTGAAGAGGCGTTTTGACATTGTCCTAACCTAACTTACTTAAGGCCTGATCTAGAAGAAGATCGGCGAGCGTGTCCTTCGATACCCGTTCTACAACCTCTCGAGAGATGGAATCTGCACCGATTGAGGTCAAGATCACTCCCTGGGTCTGTTCTGAACCAAAAATTTCACTGCCAGTAACATCATTAAGAAAGAGAATGTCAGCACCTTTGGCGCGAAGCTTCCTCTCACCTTCCTCAATGTCGAGAGTCGTCTCAGCAGCGAATGCGACAACGACTTGAGTAGTTTTTCTTTCGCTAACAGTTGCAATAATATCCTTATTCGGAGCAAGATCAATTGATGATAACGATCCCTTCTTAATTTTTTCAGAGCTAAAGTGCGATGGTTTTGCATCTGCAACTGCAGCACTCATTGCTATGAGATCACAAGAATCAAAGCGATCACTTACTTGTGTAAACATCTCATCGGCTGACTGAACTCTGATCGTTGTAGCACCCACTAGATCTGGGAGAGCGCTATTGGCAAGAATCAGCGTCACTTCAGCGCCGCGTCTTAGCGCTGCCTGTGCCAATGCGTACCCTTGTCGACCTGAAGATTGATTACCGATAAATCGAATGGGATCGATCATCTCACGCGTACCGCCGGCGGTGACCAAAACTTTTACATCCTTTAAATCTCGAACTGGATCTGTGATGAGCGCAAAGGTTTCCAGAATTCGAGCAGTGTCAGGAAAGCGTCCTACCCCAACATCCTTTCCGGTTAATCTTCCGTGATCTGGCTCTATCACGATAAATCCTCGACTTCGTAAGAGCGCGACATTTGCAACTGTTGCAGGGTTAGCCCACATCTGAGGATGCATCGCAGGAACAATCAGCGTCGGTGCGTTGCTTGCGAGAACGGTATTTGTAAGCAGATCATCGGCACGGCCGTGCGCGATTCTCGCAATCAAATCTGCAGTGGCTGGCGCGATAAGGTTGAAGTTGCTCTCCTTGGCAAGATGTACATGGCGAACTTCATCAACGCGTTCCCACACTGTCGTGGTGACAGGTCTGCCTGAGAGCGCTTCCCACGTAGCCTTGCCGACGAAGTGAAGACTGGCAGGTGTTGGGATAACGGTGACACCGAAACCAGCATCTTGGAGACGGCGAAGCAGGTCACATGATTTATATGCCGCTATGCCGCCGCCAACGCCAAGAACTACTTCGCGTGTGGACACGTTCTACTCGTTAGAAGAATTACTTAACGGCTGGGTCAAGATTTTCGATTGTGAGAAGACCTTCGTTGATTTCACGAAGAGCAATCGAAAGTGGTTTTTCATGAACATGAGTTTCAACTAGTGGACCCACATACTCGAGCAGGCCTTCACCTAGTTGAGAGTAATAAGCGTTGATCTGACGTGCGCGCTTAGCTGCGTAAAGAACGAGACTGTACTTCGATCCGCTCTTATCGAGAAGTTCATCGATTGGTGGATTTGTGATTCCGTCCATTACTGCCTCCTACAAGATGATGAGTGCATGCCTTCGGGTTATGAACGCTGCGAATGAGCCAATCTTATCAGGCTCTCGACCACCTTATCGACCTCGTCATTTACGAGGATTTGATCGAAAAGAGGTGCCTGGGCCATCTCATCTTGAGCAAGAGCAAGTCTCTCTGCGCGACGTTCTGGGGTGTCTGTGGCACGACCCTCTAGTCGTGAGACCAATTCTTCCCATGTCGGAGGATTAAGGAAGACGAGGATTGCATCACTCCAATTTTTCTTGACCTGCTTTGCTCCTTCAATTTCAATCTCAAGAAGAACATCTTTACCGTCGTGAAGAGCATCTAATACAGGCTGACGCGGAGTTCCGTAGCGAGCCCCAGCAAAGTGTGCCCACTCCAGAAAATAGCCATTACCAATTCCACGATCAAACTCTTCATCGCTCAGGAAAATGTAATCAATTCCATGCACTTCTTTATCACGAGGTTTTCTCGTGGTAGCAGATACGCTCACCCAAAAATCGTTACTCTTTCGGATTTCTCGAGAGACCGTGCTCTTACCTACTCCCCCGGGACCAGAGAGAACAATGAGCGTTCCATCATGAGTATCGTTGCGTGGAATCGAAAACTCCTTAATGAGTGCGTGACGTTGATGGGTACCAAGGCCTTGTAAACGTCGTGTTCTAGAAATTCCGAGTCTATCCAAGGTTGCCATAGCGCGCACTTTTCCTACGCCGGCATATGACTCAAGAAGTTCAGCCACTCGCATCTTTGCTACGGCTTCATCAGATTGGGTGAGAGTGAGGATATCTTCTATAGATAGGTTGCCCTTACGGACCTCTGACTTTACATCCGCTCTTCTAGCCCTCGACGCCCGCGCCTTTTCGAGCGCAGCATTTCTCTGTTCTGAAGTAAGAACTGGAGGACGCTTCATATGCTTAATCTATCCAATCGCTCCATCACTTGTTAATTGATTCAACGATCTCTGCCGCTCGATCTGCCATCGCCTGCGATCCTTGGCTCCAGCGCGAGGTGATCGGGCGACCGATGACAAGAAAGTTAGCACCCAAAGCAATTGCTTGGGCAGGTGTCATCGTTCTCATCTGATCATCGCTACCTGTCTCATCTGCTGGCCGTACTCCAGGAGTAATGATCTCGATCGCATCACCAACAACTGATCGAATTCCAGAAATTTCATGTGGTGAACAGACGATTGAGGTTGCTCCCGCATCTACTGCAACCTGCGCCAGTGACTGAGCTGTCGTGAAGGCTGAGCCTTTAAATCCAATCTCTGCTAAATCATTCTCGCTCAGTGATGTCAGAATAGTGACCGCAGTAATTGATGTTGTAGTCACCGCATTCACAGCAGCTGAGACCATAGCCCTTCCACCACTGGCGTGTACCGTTAAAAACCGCGGGTGCAGTCTTTCAACGACTGCTGCTGACTTTGAAACTGTATTTGGAATGTCGTGCAGTTTAAGATCTAGAAAGATCGATGCCCCGGTCTCATTTTGGATCGATGCAATCCCATCGATGCCATGGCTTAAGAAGAATTCAAGACCTAGCTTGTAGACATCGATATTCGCACGAGTAGCATCAATCCAATGACGCGCGATATCGAGATCAGGAGTGTCTACCGCAAGAATTATTGGAGATGTCACTGCGCACCGCCTGTCTCTGATCGATGGGCGTAACCAATAGCATCCTTGAACGAGGTAAATCCTCGCGCGATGAGAAGTGATTGCAACTCACGTTGCACTCGAGGCAACGCCATTGGATCGCCGAAACTGGCCGTACCGATTGAAATTCCAGAAGCACCTGCAAGGACAAGTTCGAGAGCATCGCGACCTGAGGCAACGCCGCCCATGCCGAGAATTGGTACATGTGGCATAGCGCTATGCACTTGGTAAATTGCGCGAACTGCTACTGGTCTAATCGCTGGTCCTGAAAGCCCACCAGTTTTTCCACCTAGATGGGGTCTCATCGTGTCCAGATTTATGACCATACCTAAGACGGTGTTAATAAGAGCGAGTGCATCAGCTCCTGCGTTAACAACTGATGATGCGATCGCCGTGATGTCAGTGACATCAGGAGTGAGTTTTGCAATGATCGGGATCTCTCCACCGATTATCTTTCGCACACCATCGATAGCTCGTGCTGCAGTATCACTTTCACATGCGAAGACCATTCCTCGATTTTCCACATTAGGGCAAGAGATATTGACCTCTATCGCGCTAATGCCTGAGACGGCACGTACCTTCCGTGCCAACACTGCGTACTCATCAATTGTCTCGCCTGCGATTGAGACGACAACGCGGGCACCTCTTTCCAGAAGCCACGGGACATCATTTGCTAAGAAATAATCGATCCCAGGGCCTTGAAGTCCAATTGAATTGAGCATGCCTGATGGGGTTTCAGCCATGCGAGGAGTGGGGCGACCATGTCGAGGCTTATTCATTACAGACTTTGTGACAATTGCGCCCACTTGTGTGAGATCAAAAAATTGAGCAAGCTCTTTTCCCGAACTGGCGCAGCCGCTTGCTGTAAAAATTGGAGTTGGGAAGTGGGCCCCTGCGAGAGAGGTGGTGTAATCAAATGTTTGTGAAGAGCTCATCACGAATTCACCGCCGGCGGTGTTTTTCCGACTAACTCCCAAGCGACGGTGCTGGCATCCATCACGGGGCCATCGATACACGAACGCAACATCGAGATTGAACCCGATTCATCCTTCACCGGCAGAACGCAGGTCATGCAAATTCCGATTCCACACGCCATTGATTCTTCGACTGCGCATTGATGCACTACATCTGTACCAGATGTGAGATCAGAGATCGCGCGCAACATGGACATCGGCCCACACGAGTAGATAACATCGACTGCACCAGATGCGATAAGAGATGGAATCGGAGCAGTTACTCGTCCATGCTCGCCCATAGATCCATCTTCTGTATAAATCTTGAGGGTTGACGCGCTTCGTTTACCTTCCAAAGGCGCGTAGATCTTTGAACCAGTGCTTGCTCCAAGGAGCATATCTACTCGGCACCCACGTGACTTAAGAACTTCGGCTAAACCAAAGAGTGGCGCAGAGCCGTACCCACCTCCAACGAGCAGTGCCTTCACTGGAGTTGTCGGAATTCCAAAAGCTTTTCCAAGAGGGGCAACAATGTCGATCTCGCTACCTTCAGGCTGGGCACATAGCCAACGTGATCCAGAGCCATGCGGTGCAACGATCAACTCCATCGCTCCCCCTGAGGCGTTCCCGTGAGTTATTCGAGAGATAGCAAAGGCGCGACGCAGGATCATCTTCGAAGAATCTCCACCGACTGCAATCGCAACGAAGTTGCCGGGCCGACAAAGAGCGGCCAGATCTCCAATAGCAAGAAGAATCTGATGATAAGCACCCACGCGTTTATTACTCAAGATAGTTGCAGTGATCTGCGTCGCGCTCTTATTGATAGTACTCATGCGTCTTTCAACCAATCCTGAATTGGACGTACATCGAGAACTCCAGATTGCAAAACTTTAATTCCCTCAACAGCAGCGTTAAAGCCGGCGGTAGTTGTTATACAAGGAATTGAGCGTTGCACCGCTGCAGTACGAATGGCCCAACCATCGGCACGAGTTCCACGCCCAACAGGTGTATTGATAACGAGATCAATTTCACCAGCGTTAAGAAGATCCACGATGGTTCTCTCACCGAATGGACCAACACCTTCGGATGCTTTACGTACGCGAGCTGTTGTTACGCCATGAGATTGCAAGAAATCTGCTGTTCCTGTGGTTGCAAACAGTCGGAAGCCAAGCGACGAGAGCGTCGACGCTGCTCGAATTCCAGATTCTTTATCCTTATCAGCGAGAGAGATAAAGACTGAGCCCGCTTTTGGTAAGGATCCAAAGGCGCTGATCTGACTCTTGGCATAACTTGCACCGAACGTTGATGAGATTCCCATGACTTCACCAGTGGATCGCATTTCAGGCCCAAGCACTGCATCAACTCCGCGCCCATCAGATCGTCTAAAGCGATTCCAAGGAAGGACCGCCTCTTTCACTGAAATTCCCTTTGCAACCCCGTCACCAGCTTGCGGGAGCGTTCCATCTTCTCGTAACTGCACAATAGTTGAACCCACTGAGATACGCGCCGCCGCCTTAGCTAATGGAACTCCGGTGGCCTTTGATACAAATGGAACTGTGCGCGAGGCGCGTGGGTTTGCTTCAAGAACGTAGAGTTGATCTGATGCAATAGCGAATTGAATATTGATGAGCCCTCTTACACCGACTCCTTCTGCGATTTTAAGAGTGGCTTCACGAATTTCTTGAAGCTGATGGGGCGAAATTGTCATCGCTGGTAGAACGCATGCGCTATCACCCGAGTGAATCCCAGCTTCTTCAATATGCTCCATTACTCCACCAAGGAAGAGTTCAAGGCCATCATAGAGAGCGTCAACATCGATCTCAATCGCGCTATCGAGGAATCGATCAACGAGAACTGGTCGATCAGGAGTGATATCTGTTGCTCTGGAGATAAAGGATGAAAGCGCTGCGTCGTCATAGACGATCTCCATTCCTCGACCTCCCAGAACGAAGGATGGTCGTACAAGAACGGGGTATCCAATCTTTGCAGCGATCTCTATCGCTTGCATCTGTGATGATGCCATTCCAAATTCAGGTGCAGTGAGTCCAATTTTCGCTAGAACATCACCAAATGCACCACGTTCTTCTGCCAAGTTAATCGCGTCAGGACTTGTCCCCAGAATTGTTACTCCTGCGGCTTTCAATCCAGCAGCCAAACCTAGTGGCGTCTGACCACCTAGCTGTGTGATCACGCCAAGCACTGGGCCAGCAAGAGTTTCAGCATGAACAATTTCAAGAACATCCTCAAGAGTGAGAGGTTCAAAATAAAGTCGATCGCTTGTATCGTAATCGGTAGAAACTGTTTCGGGATTGCAGTTAATCATGATCGTTTCATAGCCAGCTTCGTGCAAAGTAAAGGAAGCGTGCACACACGAGTAATCAAACTCAATTCCTTGACCAATGCGATTAGGGCCACTACCGAGGATGATCACAGCAGGCTTGGTGCGCGACTTCACCTCAGTCTCTTCCTCATAACTTGAGTAGTAATAAGGAGTAAAGGCTTCGAATTCAGCAGCACATGTATCTACCGTTTTGTAGACAGGACGCACACCTAAATGTGTCCGACTCTTTCTCACCTCTTCCTCGCTTGAATCGCGAAGAAGTGCGATCTGAGAATCTGAAAAGCCCCATTGCTTTGCATTTCGCATAAGAGACAATGTCATCTCACCAGGTTGGGAAATCTCGCGTGCGGCGCTATTGATCAACTCAATCTGGGTGAGGAACCATCGATCAATCTTTGTCTTTTCAAAGACCTCATCAATGCTGATGCCAGCCCACAGAACCTGTTGTACCTGTTGGAGACGATACTCAGTCGGCGTGCTGATTTGATTAAGAAGGCTTGATATCTTCTGCTCAGATATCTCTCGTGGGAATGTAAAGATCGATTCTTTGCGTTCTAATGAACGTAGCGCTTTCATCAAAGCTTCTGGGAACGACCTGCCGATCGCCATAGCCTCACCAACGCTCTTCATCGTCGTCGTAAGTCTTGGATCTGCATCTGCAAACTTTTCGAATGCAAAACGGGGAGCCTTCACTACAACATAGTCGAGCGTGGGTTCAAAGGATGCGGGGGTGACTTTGGTGATGTCATTCTCGATCTCATCAAGTGTGTAACCAATCGCTAACTTGGTCGCAATCTTGGCGATTGGAAAACCGGTGGCCTTAGATGCCAAAGCGCTGGAACGAGAAACACGTGGGTTCATCTCGATGACAATAATGCGACCGTTATCTGGATTGACAGCAAACTGAATATTGCAACCACCTGTTGCAACACCCACTTCTCTGATGATCTCGATCGAAAGATCACGAAGCTTCTGGTACTCAACATCGGTAAGAGTAAGAGCCGGGGCAACGGTGATCGAGTCGCCAGTGTGTACACCCATCGGATCGATGTTTTCGATCGAACAAACGATAACCACATTATCTGTCGAATCACGCATTACCTCTAACTCGTACTCCTTCCACCCAATAATGGATTCTTCAAGAAGTACCTCTGATGTGGGGCTATGGCGAAGTCCAGCACCTGCAATCTGATGAAGGGATGGTTCATCAAAGGCAATACCTGAACCAAGGCCGCCCATAGTAAAAGATGGCCTTACAACGACTGGATATCCGAGAATCTTTACACCTTCGAGAATTTCATCCATCGTGTGACAGATAACGGATTTGGCAGACTCTCCCCCAATTTTCTCAACGATTGTTCTGAAAATCTCGCGGTTCTCGCCTCGCTCGATAGCATCAACATCAGCACCGATTAACTTCACTCCATAACGAGCAAGTGTTCCCTCTTGATATAAACCAATTGCGGCATTGAGGGCAGTTTGCCCACCAAGAGTTGCCAGAACTGCGTCAGGGCGCTCCTTTGCAATAATTTTTTCAATAAACTCTGGAGAAATAGGTTCGATATATGTGGCGTCTGCAAACTCCGGATCTGTCATGATCGTTGCTGGATTTGAATTAACAAGAATAACGCGAATTCCTTCAGCCTTGAGTACGCGACAGGCCTGCGTACCTGAGTAATCGAATTCACATGCTTGGCCAATCACGATCGGTCCAGAACCGATCACAAGAACGCTTTGGATAGAGGTGTCACGAGGCATTAGTGGACACTCACCTTCCGCGGGTATTTTTCCATGAGAGAGACAAAATCATCAAAGAGATAGGCAGCATCGTGAGGACCAGCGGCAGCTTCGGGGTGGTACTGAACGCTAAAGGCTCCTCGATCTAAAAGTTCAAGACCTTCAACTACACCATCGTTAAGACACACATGCGTTACTTGACCAGGACCAAAGACTGTCGTGAACTGAGTATCTACGGGAGCTTCGATGGCGAAGCCATGATTGTGCGAAGTGATCTCTACTTTTCCGCTTCGTTTATCAATTACTGGTTGATTAATACCACGGTGACCGAATTGCAGTTTATATGTCTCGAATCCAAGAGCACGACCGAGGATCTGGTGACCAAAACAGATTCCAAAGATAGGGATTTCATCTGAGAGTAGCTCGCGAACAAGGCTGACTGTTTCAGTCATGGTCGATGGGTCACCAGGTCCATTTGAAAGGAAGACACCATCAGGGTTGAGTGAGGTGATCTCTTCGTAAGTGGCATTGTATGGAAGAACGTGAGTTTCAATTCCTCGCAACGACATTGCTTTGGGTGTAGCAGATTTAATGCCAAGATCTAACGCAACAACAGTAAATTTTTTCGTGGTGGTGGCAGGCACAACGTAGCTCTTTGGTGTTGAAACATCTGCACTTAAGAAGGAGCCGGACATTTGCCTACTTTTGCGAACCTCAATCACCATCTCTTCCCGAGAAAGGTCTAGGTCGGAAAAGATTCCCACACGCATCGCTCCGCGATCACGCAGGTGGCGAGTAAGGGCTCGTGTATCGATGCCCGAAATTCCTACTATCTCCTGTTCCCGCATCACTTCATCGAGTGATTTTTCGCTTCGCCAGTTACTAGTAATCGGTGATGGATTACGAACAGCAAAACCTGCTACCCAAATCTTCGTACTCTCATTATCTGCAGTGTTCATTCCCGTGTTGCCGATATGTGGAGCAGTCATCACCACAACTTGTTGATGGTAAGAGGGATCAGTCAACGTTTCTTGATAGCCAGTCATTCCTGTTTGAAAGACGGCCTCACCAAATGTTTTGCCAGTAGCACCCCAGCTGAGTCCTTCAAAGATTCGACCGTCATCTAAAACAAGAAAGGCTTTACTCATTGGAATCTATCCTTGCCAAAGACAACTCGACCATGGAAGAGCGTTGCGACAACTTGAGCGGTGAACTCCATTCCATGAAAGGGAGTATTCCGTGATTTAGAGGCAAGGCTGTCGCGATCCACGCGGTAAGGCGCCTTCGGATTGATCACAGTGAGGTGAGCAGGCGCACCGACTGCCAACTCGCGACCGTGTTCGCCATATCCTGCGATCTTGGCGGGTGCTGTGCTCATACGATCCTGCACGCCTGCCCAGTCGAGCAGCCCGGTCTCAACCATAGTCTGGGCAACGATCGATAAGGCGTGTTCTAAACCAAGCATGCCAAAGGCAGCTTCTTGCCACTCGCACTCTTTGCTTTCGCCAGGATGAGGTGCGTGATCAGTTGCAACAATATCTATGGTGCCATCTGCAAGTCCCTGACGAAGTGCCATGACATCGCGCTCTGTCCGAAGCGGTGGGTTTACTTTGAATATTGGATCATAACTTCTCGCTAACTCATCGGTGAGCAGAAGATGGTGAGGAGTTACTTCGGCGGTGACATCAATCCCCCGCGCTTTTGCCCAACGAATTATCTCAACACCTCCGGCAGTGGTGAGATGACAAATGTGAAGGCGGGCTCCAACGTGCTCGGCCAATAAAACATCTCTAGCAATAATTGCCTCTTCGGCCACTGCTGGCCATCCCTTAAGGCCAAGAGTTGCGCTCACAATTCCTTCATTCATCTGAGATCCAACTGTCAGTGCAGGTTCTTGTGCGTGCTGGGCGATAACTCCATTGAATTTCTTTACATACTCAAGAGCTCGCCTCATCACTAACGGATCACTCACGCAATTTCCATCATCGCTAAAGACTCTAACGCGCGCAACGGAATCCGCCATCGCACCGATCTCTGCCAAAACTTTTCCTTCAATACCTTGTGTGACTGCTCCGATTGGAAAAACATCAAGTAGACCGGCCTCTTTCCCAAGACGATATACCTGCTCAACAACACCGGCTGTATCAGCCACAGGCGATGTATTGGCCATTGCAGAGAGAGCGACGTATCCGCCCTTGACTCCAGCTTCTGAACCCGAAAGAACAGTCTCTGAATCTTCTCGTCCGGGTTCTCGCAAATGAGTATGCAAATCAACAAGTCCGGAAAGAACGATATGGCCTTCAGCGCTAATTACTCGTGCGTCACCGGCGTTGAGTGAAACGGCGACCGAATGAATGACTCCATCTGTTATCAGGATGTCCTTAACAGATCCGTCGGCAACGATTCCGCCTTTGATAAGAATGTTTTCTGATACGTGAGCCATTTAGTTTCCCGCCTCAATCGAAGTATCCCCCGCTAGCAAGAGATAGAGAATTGCCATTCGTACACTCACGCCATTACTTACCTGCTCAAGAATCACAGATCTTGCACTATCTGCACTATCTGCTGTGATCTCCAAGCCTCGGTTCATCGGACCTGGATGCATCACAATTGCATCGGAGTGAAGGGTGCGTAGTCGAGCACTGTTGAGTCCAAAGTAGCGCGAATATTCTCGTGCATTCGGGAAGAAGAGTTCTTGCATTCTCTCTAGCTGAACTCGCAGCATCATAACTACGTCTAAAGATTCCAAGACAGAATCAAAATCATAGGAAACACTTACTGGCCAACTCTCGACACCAACTGGAAGCAGCGTTGGTGGTGCGATAAGAGTGACATGTGCTCCTAGTTTCGTGAGAAGAAGTACATTTGAACGAGCAACCCGCGAGTGAAGAACATCACCAACTATTCCGACTCTTAATCCGGTGAGATCTTCTCTCCCCTGACCCAAGTGCCGGCGAATAGTGAATGCATCCAACAACGCCTGACTCGGATGTTCGTGCGTTCCATCACCTGCATTGATAACAGCGCCTGACATCCACTGACAATCAGCTAATCGTGCAGGCGCACCGGATGCCCCATGGCGAATGATGACAGCATCGGCACCCATTGCTTGTAGGGTCTGCGCTGTATCTTTGAGTGATTCACCCTTACTTAAACTTGAACCTTTTGATGAAAAGTTAATTACATCAGCAGAGAGTCTCTTTGCAGCCGCTTCAAAAGAGATACGGGTTCTAGTTGAATCTTCTGCGAAAAGGTTCACGATTGTTCGACCACGCAAAGTCGGCAGTTTTTTCATTGGCGTATCACTTACTTTTGCCAACTCTTCGGCCGTATCTAAGATCTTAATTGCATCAAGTCGAGAAATATCTGCTATCGAGAGAAGGTGTTTCATGCTGACACCTTCTCTGAGATCGTGACTTCATCGATTCCATCAATTTCAATCAGATTAACTTTCACATTTTGGGAAAGTGACGTGGGGATATTCTTTCCAACGAAATCCGCTCTTATAGGAAGTTCACGATGCCCACGGTCAACAAGTGTTGCTAGCTGTACACGCGAGGGTCTTCCAATGTCGCCCAACGCATCTAGGGCAGCTCGGATAGTTCGTCCTGAGAATAAAACATCGTCAACGAGCACTACATTGCGCCCTTCGATACCCAGAGAAGGGATCCGTGTTGGCATCAGGGCTCTCGGTGCTTTCAAGCGGAGATCGTCTCGGAAAAGTGTCGTATCTAAGGTGCCGACCTGAACGGGCGAACCCTCTATCGATTCAATAAGAGTGGCCAGGCGAAAGGCGAGATGAGCGCCGCGAGTGGGAATACCTAACAAGGTGATGGTCTTTGCGCCGTTGTTGCCTTCACAAATTTCGTGGGCAATGCGCGAAAGTGCGCGTGATACATCTTGCGCGGACAGCACTGTATTCATTTAAATCTCCTTCCCCGCCTCACAGGACGGGTCTTAAAGGATGTTGCGCGATTCTAGCACCGTGGCCAGAAAGCTGTGGATATCTCTGATCGGGTCGCCGTCCTCGCCCCTACCCTTTCGTTTATGAGCCATAGTGATAGCAACGAGATCAGAGTACGAATACGCCAGCTTCGACGCGAAAGAGGACTCACCCTCCTCGCCTTTGAAAAACTTAGCGGAGGTCGCATCCGAGCCGTAGTTCTTGGCGCCTACGAACGAGGTGATCGCTCTATGAGCCTTAAAAAAGTGATCGAAATTGCCGATATCTTTGGCGTCGAGTTGGCCCACCTTTTGGCCCCATCTTCTGGGCGCGGTGACAGCCCTGTATTAGCAGATAGACATATCTACGATCTCAGGGCGCTGCAAGCCCTAGAGCCTGGCCCTGAAAAAGAGATACTCAGTAAATACATCAGGCGCATTGCTCATCGGCGCGGAGACTGGGCTGGGGAAATCATTTCTCTGCGTCGCGATGATATCGATGCACTCTCAAGGGTGATCGATAGTGAAGAAGTTAACTTCCACAAATGGGTAGGTGCTTCAGGAATTTTGCTTACAAAACGCTAGAGAGCCAAACTCGATTTGATAGAGACGATACGGCCAAGTACACCATGAATGAATCCCGCAGAGTCATCGGTGCTTAATGATTGGGCGAGATTGAGCGCTTCATCGATAACAATCGCATCCTCTACATCATCGGCCCACAGGATTTCGTATATACCCAATCTGAGAATATTGCGATCAACTGCGGCAAGTCGATCCATATCCCATCCTTGTGAATACGTGGTGATCAATTCATCAATTTTTCTTTTATGAAGATAGACACCTTCTACAAGTGCGCGTGTGTACTCACGAATAGGTCGTGCATCTACACCCTCTTCAGTGACATCTCTCGTCGCTAGTAACTCTAGAAGATCGCTAGTGCGAATATCAGATTCATAGAGCAGGTCTAGAGTCTGCTTTCGTGCCTTACTGCGAGCTGACACTAGTTAGCGCGGCCCTGATATGAACCATCGCGAGTATCGACAACAATCTTCTCGTCCTGCTTAATAAAAAGTGGGACTTGAACTTCAATGCCTGTCTCAACAGTTGCTGGCTTTGTGCCACCTGATGATCTATCTCCTTGTAGCCCTGGCTCTGTATAGGTAACCGTTAATTCAACCGATGCAGGCAGTTCAATATAGAGCGGATTGCCTTCGTGGATCGCAACGATCGCCTCAGTATTTTCCAGCATGTAATTGGAAGACTCTCCGACGGTTGCTGCCGAGATTGTCATTTGATCGAAATTCTTATTATCCATAAATACAAAATCGTCGCCCTCTTTGTAGAGGAAGTTCATTTCTCGTTTTTCGAGAACCGCAATCTCAACCTTCACTCCGGCATTAAATGTCTTGTCGACAACTTTGCCAGTCATTACCTGCTTGAGCTTGGTACGCACGAATGCAGGACCTTTACCCGGCTTCACGTGTTGGAACTCAACGACTGTCCAGAGCTGGCCTTCGATATCTAGGGTCATGCCGTTTTTTAGATCATTAGTTGTTGCCACAGTCGCACTCCAGTTCATTGCAACCGACCGATGTCCGCTGCTATAGATTTCTAAGTTTAGCGTATGAAAAATTAAGCGACGAGTTCCTTCAGGGCGATCAAAGCCAGAGAATACGAATGCGGACCGAATCCGCCGATTGTTCCTGTCGCTACCCCTGAAATCACTGATGTGTGACGAAATTCTTCACGGCTCAACGGATTCGATAGGTGTACCTCTATAAGTGGGCCTTTGAGCATGGCTGCCGCATCCCGAATTGCGTACGAGTAGTGCGTGAAGGCGGCGGGATTAATAATTATCGGTGTCGCCGAATCAGCAGCCTCATGCAACCACCCAATGATTGTCGCTTCATCATCACTCTGGCGGACATCAGCGCTTAACCCAACTTCTTTTGCAGCTGCGGTGATGTACTCAACAAGTTGTGGATAAGAAAGATCGCCATAGATTGAAGAGTCACGAATGTCTAAGCGAGCCAGGTTTGGTCCATTAATCACAAGAACGTTCATGGACATACCTTCTCATACGTCGCGACAAGAACATCCTGCGCCACATCCGTCAATCGATCCGTAACTCCCAGCTCTGTGATGGTGACAAAGCGCAGAGCATGTCCACGAGCCTTCTTATCACGGGACATGATCGCTTTCATCTCTAGCCAATCGCCACCCTGATACTGAGTAGGAAGACCAATCCCGCTTAGGATTTCAAAATGCAGCGCGTGAATATCAGATGAGATCAGACCGAGAGAGAGTTGAAGATGGGCCATGAATGCCATGCCTATCGCGACACATTCACCATGGCGCAGTGAGTAGCGAGAATGCGATTCAACTGCGTGACCGAAGGTGTGGCCGTAATTTAAGATCTCCCGTTCAAAGCCTTCTTTAAAGTCGCTCCCAACCACACTCGCCTTGACCATAACAGCGCGCGTAACCAGCTCTTCAACGAGAGATGCATTTGAACGAACACTCGCCAAACTCTGACTCTTCAGTAAATCAAGAATCTTTGCATCTCGTATAAATCCGCACTTCACCACTTCGGCTAGACCTGCTGCAAAATCACGATCACTCAGCGTTGTAAACCAGGCGAGATCGATAATTACCTTGATAGGTGAATAGAAAGAGCCGACGAGATTCTTTCCATAATCTAAATTCGCACCTGTTTTTCCGCCAATTGCCGCATCGACAGCTCCAGCAACTGAAGTAGGAATCGCTATCCAATCGATGCCTCGTAAATATGTTGCTGCAACGAAGCCGGCAATATCGGTGACCGCTCCCCCACCGATTCCGACAACAAGATCACTTCGAGTAAGTCCAGCAGCGGCAAGCCAATTCCAGAGATTAAGCAGAACCTGGGGGCTCTTCCCTTCTTCACCATCCGGTATTACGCAGTAGATAAATTCACAATCACCCGATTCCAGGTCGCCTAATCCGAAATCACCTAGGGAATCTTTCAACGTTTGAGTTGTAATGACTGCACAACGTGATCTATCCGAAACCAAGGGAAGAAATTCCCCATGCCAACTTGATCCGATGATAACGTCGTAACTTCGCTCTGCCTCTACCGTAATCACTGACCTAGTCATTGTGCCGCCTTTTGACTATCAAGTATCTCAACTATTTTCTGGCAGACCTGGGCAGGTGAAAGCTCATCTGTAAGGATCGTAATGTCAGCAAGTCCTTCATAGATCGGGCGACGTACATTCATTAGCTCTTGCCACTTTGCCCGTGGATTTCCTAGAAGAAGAGGGCGGTCTCGGTTAAATCCAACGCGAGGGGATGCGCTAGAGAGAGAAACATCGAGAAAGACAATCGGTGCATCTGTTGATGAGAGTGCCTGATGTGACAATGGGTCAAGAACTGATCCACCACCAAGTGAGAGGACTCCCGTTCCGATTGCTAATTGATCAAGAACGACAGCACGTTCTACGTCGCGAAAATATGGTTCACCATCTTCGATGAAGATCTCTGAAATACTCTTCTCACATTTTTTCTCAATCAGAGTATCCGTGTCGGCAAAAGCCAGCTTCAGTTTCTGTCCAAGGGCTCTGCCAACAGATGATTTCCCCGATCCGGGTGGTCCAATCAGAATCGCCGTCAGCATGGCTACCTGATTCGAAGATTTGCGATGTAGGACTCAAAATTTCGTTTCGTTTCCTGAACGCTATCTCCACCGAACTTTTCGAGCACTGCTTCAGCCAATACAAGAGCTAACATCGCCTCACCCACGATTCCAGCCGCGGGAACCGCACAAACATCTGAACGTTGGTTAATTGCCTTTGCAGCTTCACCTGTTGCTGTGTCGATAGTTTCGAGCGCTTTAGGAACAGTGGAGATTGGTTTCATTGCGATACTGACGCGGAGAATCTCACCGTTGGACATTCCGCCTTCGGTACCGCCTGCACGATCGCTCCTACGAACTACGCGGCCTTGAGAGTTCTTCTCAATTTCATCATGTGCAACCGATCCGCGGCGAGTAGCAGTTGTGAAGCCATCTCCGATCTCAACTCCCTTAATCGCTTGAATTCCCATCATTGATGAAGCAATTCGAGCATCAAGGCGACGATCCCAATGCACATGAGAGCCAAGCCCTGGAGGTAAGTTAAAGGCGAGAATTTCGCAGACTCCGCCTAACGTATCTCCATCTGAATGCGCACTTTCAATCTCTTTCATCATCAATGCACTTGTCGCCACGTCACTGCAACGAACGGGATCACTATCGATTCGTGACATATCTCCCTCGAGCGGTAAAGGTGTCTCTTCGGGTACACGGACCGAACCTATAGAGAGAACGTGGCTCAGAATTGTTATACCAACACTCTGCTCGAGAAATGCTCGAGCAACAGCGCCAAGTGCGACTCGTGCTGCAGTTTCACGCGCACTTGCTCTCTCTAAAATTGGTCGTGCGTCATCAAAATCGTACTTCTGCATTCCAACAAGATCAGCATGTCCTGGACGAGGGCGAGTAAGCGGTGCATTGCGCGCAAGATGTGAAATCTCAGCTTCATCAACTGGATCTGCCGACATTACTTTTTCCCACTTCGGCCACTCAGAATTTCCCACCTGAATACTTACCGGACCGCCTTGAGTCAGACCTAAGCGCACTCCGCCCAAAATTGTGATCTTATCTGCTTCAAAATTCTGCCGGGCTCCCCGACCAAAACCTAATCGTCGACGAGAGAGATGCAGATCTAAAAAAGTTGAATCAATCTTTACATGTGCAGGAATGCCCTCAAGGATTGCCGAAAGGGCCTGCCCGTGAGATTCCCCTGCTGTAAGCCAACGCATGCCCCTATTCTTGCAGATCGCACGGGCAGATGCCCGCCTATTTAGAACAAATGAACCAGCACCGTTGCTAGAGATAGTGATGGAGCAAGAGGTATGGCTTGATCGCATGTAAATCTACCCTTGGAAGAGATGGCAACGTGAATGATCGCGGCGAAAGCGAAAGCGAGAGTAAAGATCTGATAGCTAGATAAGTTCACAGGGATCAAGAACAGAGAAAGAACTCCAAGCAATTTAACATCGCCCATTCCCAGACCGAAGAACTTCCAACCACATGTTGCAACAACAAAAATGACAAGAAATGCCGTTACGTGAGAGCTCCAATCGTGTCCGTTAATGAGGGTGCCACAAAGTGAGATACATGTCAGAACGATGAGCGCTCTATTTGGAATCCGATGTGATCTCAGGTCAGAGGCGCTCATCCAGATCAATGAAGGGAGGATGAGCAAGAGCATCCAAGGAGGATAGCGCTAGGAAATAGAGTGTAAGGAAATCACATGAGGTTCTGTGATTATTGACGAGCGAGAATCTCTCGCAGATATGGCGCTAGTTTCGAGCGATCAAGGGGCTCATCGAGGACAAGGTCTAATTGATCCAACCCTTGCCAGAGCAATAGCTCTTTGCCATTGATCACTCGACCGGATCGATCGGCCCATCTTTCTGCAAGAACCGTCGGCCACGGCTTATATATAACATCAAACAAGAGTGCATTTACTATCGGATTGAGATTTTCAGCCAAAAGATCTGCCGCCCCTGCTGGTGTTGTATTAACAACAAGGTCAAAAGGTGAGAGATCACAGTCATCACTCCAAGCTAGATAATCGAACGTTGAATTCACGACACATCGTGAGAGTGCATCGCGTCTTGTTGAGGTTCGACCGAGGACCGAAATTGATGGAATCACACCATCAGCTGCCCCCGCAATCGCGCGAGCAGTTCCTCCCGCTCCGAGAATCAGGGCCTGAGAAAATGATGTCAGACCCTCACCTTGTACTGCTGCGATGAAACCTGATCCATCTGTTGAACATCCTCGCCATACACCGTCTCTGCGATACAGAGTGTTTGCTGAACCAATGCGTGTAGAGAGTGAATCGAATTCAATATCGAGTGAAAAAGCTTCTTCCTTTAAAGGCATAGTTAATGAGAGGTAATCAAAGTTCTCGGCTTGCTCTGCAAAGAAATGAGAGAGACTCCCACTCGGCACATCAATCGCTTCATACCTTCCATCAATCCCGAGAAAGTTAAACGCTCCGTTATGAAGTGTTGGGGAAAGGGAGTGAGAAATAGGTGAACCAAGCACTGCTCCACGAATCATGGTTACTCCTCGAACTTTCCGTCACGCAAATTAGCCTTATAAAGCAACTTCCATTTATTAAACTGCTCAAATGAGTCGGTGAAACGGGTATCCCGTGGAGCAACAGTAATGAAGTAGAGCCAAGTACCCTCTGCAGGCGAGACGGTGGCGAGCATCGCGTTACGCCCTGGATTGCCGATCGGTGAAGGTGGTAGACCTGTCCTGCGATAGGTATTAAACGGTGAGTTCACCAAAGTTGATTGTGTGCTCAGGAAAATGTCTCCCCGTTTCTCTTCAATATAGTGAACGGTGGAATCCATCTGCAACGGCATGCCGATTTTCAATCGATTGAAAATTACTCGGGAAACCTGACCAAAGACATCATCTGTCCCTTCAGCCTGAATGATCGATGCGATAGTAAGAAGCTCTTGAGCTTCAAAACCGGCGTTTGATGAATCGAATCCAGCGTTCTTCGTTTCACGCAAACCTCTAGCGATCATCGCTGCTAGCGCATCCTCAATTGGTGTTCCTTTGGCAAAACTATATTGTGCCGGGAAAAGTAAGCCTTCCAGAGATGAGTAAGGTAAAGGGATTTCTGCGACAGAAAAAGCCCGATCGATTTCTTTACGGGTGTAGCCAGCGCTCTCAAAGCTCTTCTTGATTTCAGATAACCATGCGCCTTCCTTGATCACGATCAATCCTGCAATACGTTTATTGTCGAGCAACTGCGTAAGAGCATCACGAGCGCATAACCGAGCATCGATCAGATGTACACCGGGTGCAATCGAAGCTGACCGAGGATCAGCGACCGCGAGACGAAAGAAGGCTGCCTGAGATTGTGTTACACCTTTTTCAAACAATTCAAGAGCGATATCAGATCCACTCTCACCTCTAGCAACGTCGATAGAAATTTGCTTAGCCTGAGAGTCAATAGCGCATGGGAAATCCGCGGCGGCCTCTGGACCACGTTTAATGAGAGAGAGTGCCCCAATAAAAATCGCACTTGCTATCAGTGCGGCTGTAACACGTGTGAGAGCGGCTCTATCGACGTTCACGAGCTAGCCCACTCTCTAGAATCGCAACTGCTGCAACAGAATCAATTAATTTTCGCTGATTCTTTGCACTCACTCCAGCCTGAGTAAGAAGAGCAGATGCAGAGACAGTGGTGAGTCGCTCATCAACCATCTCCACTTCACAGGCAAAGCGCGCCTTAATTTTTTCGGCGAAAAGGAGCGCTTTCGCACTTGATTCAGATGGTTCCCCAGAGAGGTTAAGTGGGAGACCGATGTAGATTCGTACTGGCTCGTATTCGTTATAGATTTTTTCAATCTCTGACATCACAGCAGGATTCTTGCTATCAAGTGGGTCAAGTGGAGTTGAAAGAATTCCATCAAGATCACAGACCGCCACACCTATGCGCACGTCACCGTAATCAAAGGCGAGACGGCGGCCCAGCCGTGACATTAGCTGCTCGCGATTGCTAGTTCGATGGCTTTGAAGGCATCAACAATTTTCGATTTGTTTACGCCACCACCTTGGGCGAAATCATCTTTTCCACCGCCGCCACCACCGAGTACTGCACTTGCAACCTTCACGAGTGCACCAGCTTTAACATTCTGCGCACGGGCGCTATCGCTAGTGGCGACAACCAAGACAACCTTTTCATCAACAATGCTGGTGATCGCAACCACGCTCTTAGCTGTCCGCGCGCGCAGATCAAGTGCGATCTCTCTCAAACTATCGGCTGGAATTCCGTCAGGGAGTGATCCAGAGATAAAGGAGACACCCGCAATATCCTGTGCTTGTTCCATCAGCGATCCCGCACTCTTGAGTGCAGCGGCAGTGCGCAAGACTGTCAATTCCTTCTCGATATCTTTCATCTTAGAAAGTAAATCGTTGATGCGGGAAGGTAGATCTTCTACGCGCGCACCTTTAATGATCTGAGTAAGTGAATTGAGAAGGAGATGTTCGCGAGCTAAAAATTGATAGGCATCAGCTCCAACGAGGGCTTCAACGCGACGCACACCAGCTCCGATTGATGATTCAGAGAGAAGTTTTACCAATCCCAGTTGTCCTGAACGATTGACGTGAGTACCACCGCAGAGTTCACGAGCCCAATCACCTACGCTCACAACTCGAACGCTATCTCCATACTTTTCACCGAATAGCGCCATAGCGCCAATCTTCTTCGCCTCTGCTTGCGACATTACCTCTGCAGTTACTGCGAGATCGTCAATGAGCAGAGCATTAACCCGCGCCTCGACTTCATTGAGTACACCATCTGAAAGCGAGCCAGTTGATGGGAAATCAAATCGAAAACGACCAGGTGAGTTCTCTGAACCCGCTTGCGTTGCAGTCTCCCCAAGCACTTCTCGAAATGCTTTGTGCACCATATGGGTTGCAGTATGAGCACGAGAAATCGCGTTGCGGCGTTCATTATCAATCGATGCGATCGCTGATGCACCTACTGCTACTGAGCCCTTGACCACTCGTCCACGATGAACTGATAAGCCTGGTACTGGGCTCTGAACATCATCAATTTCAATCACAGTTCCATCATGCAACGTTAATCTTCCGCCGTCGGCTAATTGCCCACCGCCTTCTGCATAGAAAGGAGTGCGATCAAGAACAATTTCAACATCAGATCCTTCAGTTGCCTCTGATCTGGTCACACCATCAACAAGAATGGCTCGAACCTTCGACTCGGATTCAATACTGGTGTAACCAACAAATTCTGTACGACCATGATCATCTGTGATCTTCTTATACTCGCTCAGGTCAGTATGGCCACTCTTCTTTTCGCGCGCATCTGCCTTAGCGCGATCACGCTGCTCTTTCATCAATCGAGTAAAACCAGCCTCATCAACTTCAAGGCCTACTTCCCGAGCCATTTCGAGTGTGAGATCAAAAGGGAATCCGTAAGTGTCGTGAAGTTTAAAGACATCATCACCACTCATGAGAGTAGATCGTGATTTCTTTACGACAGAGGCGGCGGTATCAAAGATGACAGTTCCACTCTTAAGAGTCTGTAAGAAACTCTCCTCTTCAGCGGTGCTCACTGCGAGAATTCTCGCCGCATCACTATTGAGTTCAGGATACTGAGCACCCATCGCTCCAATGGCAGCTTGTGTAAGCAGAGCCATGCTTGGCTCATTACTTCCAAGAAGGCGCATATTTCTAATCGTGCGTCGCATCATTCGACGAAGCACGTAACCACGACCCTCGTTTCCAGGCGTGACACCATCTCCGATCAACATCGCTGCCGTACGGGCGTGGTCTGCAATTACTCGAAGCGAAATATCAGACTTCTCACTCTTGCCGTACTTCACTCCTGACAACTCGGAAGCGCGAGAAAGAATTTGCATGGTCGTATCGATCTCATAAATATTCTCAACACCTTGAAGCAGTGCGGCCATACGCTCCAGACCTAACCCCGTATCAATACTCTTGGCAGGGAGTTCACCTAAAATTGGGAAGCCATCTTTTCCGCCACCTGCACCACGCTCGTTCTGCATGAAGACTAGATTCCACACTTCAAGGTAACGATTTTCATCTGCGATTGGACCGCCATCGATTCCGTAAGCAGGACCGCGATCGTAGTAAATTTCAGAGCAAGGACCACACGGTCCAGGGACTCCCATCGACCAGAAGTTATCTGCCATGTCGCGGCGTTGAATGCGTTCTAGCGGAACGCCAATTTTCTTATGCCAAATATCTGCTGCCTCGTCATCATCGAGATAGACAGTCACCCACAATTTCTCTTCAGGGAAACCATAGCCACCATTAGAAATTGGCTTGGTCAATAACTCCCACGCCAGCGCGATAGCACCTTCCTTGAAATAATCACCGAATGAGAAATTTCCACACATTTGAAAGAACGATGCATGTCGAGTTGTCTTGCCTACTTCATCGATATCTAACGTTCGTACACACTTCTGCACTGATGTTGCTCGCGCATACGGCGGGGTTACTTCTCCGAGAAAAAATGGCTTGAAGGGAACCATTCCGGCATTGACCAGCAGCAGGTTTGGATCGTCAGCGATGAGCGATGCTGATGGGACAACTGTGTGATCTAACTCGAGAGAGTTACCTGACTCAAAAAAGCGCAACCAACGTGCGCGGATCTCCGCTGATTCCACGAACTACACTCACTCAGCCTTCTTCTTCTTCTTGCTGCGAGTCTTACCGGCCTGTGCTGCAGTCAAAAGAGCGCTAGCAACTTTTACCGCAGGTCCGCTGTGATCGATAAAGTCAGTAGTCGCCTCAGAAACTTTTGTAGTCACATCTTCGACGTTCTTAGTAATTTTTGCGAAAGATTCGAGAGGGCTATTGATGAGTTCAAGGGTTCGAGTAGATTCTTGAATCAATGGTGTTGTCTCAGTAGTCATGGTCGCTAGAGAGAGGCTCGCCTCGTCGATGAAACGACCAAGACGAACCACTGCATAGGCGACCGCGCAGGCGATAACAAAGAGCGCCGCAGCAGCAATAATTGTTGCAATTCCACCTGGACCCATGAGGAGTCCCCCGTTCATCAATGAAGTATGAAGCTAAGCCTACCCGATCGGCTTATTTCGCGGGCACCTCTGGCTTGAAATCAATGCCACTCTCTCGTCGCTGAGCAGTTGTGATCGGAGTCGGTGCTCCAGTGAGTGGATCTCCACCACTTGCAGTTTTCGGAAAGGCGATTACTTCACGAATTGAATCACTGCCTGTGAGCAATGCGCAGACGCGATCTAGACCAAGAGCGATTCCGCCATGGGGTGGAGGTCCGTAATTAAATGCCTCCAGAAGAAATCCAAACTTACTATCGGCTTCTTCATCACTCAGTCCAATGACTCGGAAAACTTCGCGTTGAATCTCTTTATCGTGGATACGAATCGAACCACCGCCGAGCTCGGTGCCATTGAGAACAATGTCATAAGCGTACGCAAGTGCATTCGCAGGATCTTGCGAGAATGTGGAAGCAAATTCAGGTTTAGGTCCAGTAAATGGGTGGTGCACTGCAGTCCATCCCCCACCATCGGTCGGTTCAAACATTGGTGCATCAACTACCCAGACAAACTTCCATGCACCCTCTTCGATGAGATTGCATCGCTTTCCAATTTCAATTCGAACTGCACCTAATAGTGCTTGAGAGGATGCCTTATCTCCTGCGGCGAAAAAGATCGCATCGCCCTTCTTGGCTCCGACTTTGCCGGCGATACCTGCCTGTTCAGAGTCAGAGATATTTTTTGAGACGGGACCACCGAGAGTTCCATCATCATTGAGAAGAATGTATGCCAATCCTTTAGCCCCGCGCGCCTTCGCCCAATCCTGCCAAGCATCGAGCTCTCGTCGCGGAGAATTGGCCCCACCTGGCATGACTACTGCACCCACGTACTCTGATTGGAAAACTCTAAACGGAGTCTCTTTAAAGAACTCAGTTACATCTACCAACTCATTGCCGAAGCGAAGATCTGGCTTATCTGAACCGTAAAGATTCATCGCATCTCTGTAAGTCATATGAGGAATCGGAGTTGCAATCGTGTAGCCCAAGCTGTCTTTCCAAATGTCGACCAAAATCTTCTCAGCAACGGCGATGATGTCGGCCTGATCGATAAATGACATTTCAATATCTAGTTGCGTAAATTCAGGTTGGCGGTCTGCACGGAAGTCTTCATCGCGGAAGCAGCGAGCTATCTGGTAGTAGCGCTCCATCCCTGCAACCATCAACAACTGCTTAAATAGTTGCGGTGATTGTGGAAGGGCATACCAACTGCCTGGTTGGAGACGAACGGGAACAAGGAAGTCACGTGCACCTTCAGGCGTTGAGCGAGTGAGGTACGGGGTTTCAATCTCAAGAAAATCAAGCTCATCCATTGCTCGTCTAATTGCCGATGTAACGCGAGATCTCAATCGTAAATTCGCAGCAGGACCTTCGCGTCGCAGGTCAAGATATCTGTAGCGCAGGCGTACCTCTTCAGAAATTTCAGATTCAACACCGGTATCGACAGGAAATGGCAGTGGCGCTGATTCGCTCAGCACCGTTACTGAATCTCCCATTACTTCAATAGCACCAGTTGGTAAACCATCATTCTCATTTCCAGCAGGACGGGCCACTACTTCGCCAGTAATTGCTAAGCACCACTCAGCTCGTAAAGATCCCGCTATCACTTCATCGCGGATGACAACCTGAACTGAACCTGTTGCATCACGAAGATCAATAAATGCCACTCCACCATGATCTCGACGTCGAGCTACCCAACCGGCGAGTGTGACTGTCTGACCCGCGTGACTGGCACGAAGGGATCCCGCATCATGGGTACGAATCATTACTTTCAACTACTTTCTATCAAATAACTATGCGTGCGCGGAAAGGGCTTTTCCTAGATCGCTAATCTTAACCGAGGAAAGTTCGCCATCTTTCATTCGCTTGAGCTCCACAGCGCCAGAAGTTAACTCGCTCTCCCCCAGAACTATCGCGAACGCACTCCCTGACTTATCGGCAGCCTTCATTGCACCCTTGAGAGCGCGATCGCCGAAGGCAATTTCGACCTTAAACCCACTCTGCCTGAGATTTTGGGCCACTGAGAGAGCCATCTCCTTTGCAGGATGGCCTAAAGGAATAATGAAGAGATCACTTGCAAATTGATTCTCAACTAACACACCTTCTGCCTCTGCCGCCAAAAGAATGCGATCTACTCCAAGGCCGAAACCGATTCCTGATAGATCAGCGCCACCTAGCGTCTCCATCAAACCGTCGTAACGTCCGCCGCCACCGATGCCCGATTGCGCACCGAGATCTTCGTGAATAAATTCAAAGGTGGTGCCGGTGTAGTAATCCAACCCACGAACCATTCGAGGATTAACTGTGTACGTGATTCCCAGTGCATCCAAATAGCTACATACCTGGGAGAAATTCGCGCGCGAAGTTTCGGAGAGGTAATCCATCAACAAGGGAGCCTTCAACATTTTCTTTCGTACCTCTTCGCGCTTATCGTCAAAGAGCCGTAAAGGGTTTATCTCAGCGCGTGCTTGGGTAGCCTCATCGAGATCGAGAGTCTTTAAGAATGCCACGAGATCAACTTTGTGTGCTGCTCTAGATTGCGCATCACCAAGGGAAGTGATCTCAAGACGGTACTTCCTTAAGCCAATGTTCTTAAAGGCGGTATCTGCAAGGGCGATTATTTCGGCATCGATAGCCGGATCATCAAGGCCGATGGATTCAACTCCTACTTGATAGAACTGTCGATAGCGACCTGCTTGAGGACGCTCTGCACGAAAGTATGCACCGGAGTAAAAAACTTTTACCGGCAACTGTCCACGGTCAAGTGAATGTTCGATCACAGCACGCATCACACCTGCAGTTCCTTCAGGACGTAGAGTGATTGATCTTCCACCTCGATCTTCGAAGGTGTACATCTCTTTGCTGACTACATCGGTAGATTCACCGACGCCACGGGAGAAGAGATTTGTATCTTCAAAGACTGGCAACTCCATGAGTTGATACCCAGCAGCTTTCGCTGGGGCGATTAGTTGATCGCGGATCCATTCAAAACTGGCAGATCGCGGCGGAACATATTCACTGACACCTTTAGGTGCTTGTATTTGTTCGCGCTTCATGAGCGTAATTGTTTCAGATATGGATTGGTTCTGCGCTCATATTCAATTGTTGTGTCCGGTCCATGTCCCGGAAGAACGCGTAAATGGTCTCCTAGAGGAAGAATCTTCGTCATCAGCGTTCGTTGCATCGCCTCGTGAGATCCAGAAGGTAGATCAGTTCGTCCAATTGAGCCTGCAAAGAGAACATCGCCACTTATCAAGCATTCATCATTGACGGTAAACATCAGCGATCCCGCTGTATGCCCTGGAGCGTGAATGGCAGTGATATTCAATCCAACAGCTTCAAATTTCTGATTGTTCTTTAGTTCAAGTACTTGATTAGGTTCGCTCAAGGTGCTGTCACTTAAAAAAGAGGCGATGAATTCTTCTCCGTGGACAATTTCTGGATGTAGTAACGCTCTGCGATCTTCGCTATGGATGTAGGCAGGAATTCCATAGCCATCAGCCAAAGGAATTACAGAGAATGTATGGTCGAGATGGCCGTGGGTAAGTAGCACTGCAACTGGCTTAAGTCCCTCTTCTTCGACAATCATCTCAATCTCTGCGCTGATATCTGGCATACCAGGATCAACGATGATGCACTCAGAACCTTTTTCAGCGGCCAAAATCCAACAATTGGTCGCATACATAGGGGCGGGATGGACTCGAATCAACATATGAGGCCTCCGTGCACGCCATAATCACGCTCAGTTTTTGAGGCGTTAGTAAGACAGGGTACCTTTGTCCTCCCATCATTGGTTGCATTAACGAAGGCCACACAGGCCAACGCGCTGAAAGGAATGACTATGACCACGGAGAATCCAAGCCCATCACAGATCGCACCTCAAATAAGTGCCGCTTCTGCATTGATCGGTGATCCATCACAATTTGGTCGAGTCGACGATGATGGCAATGTTTACGTACGCACCCCAGAGGGTGAAAAGATTGTTGGTTCATATCCAGGCAAGAGCCCTGAAGAAGCGCTGGCGTACTTTGTCAGAAAATTTGAATCACTCGCATCTGATGTTGCTCTCACTGCTGCGCGTATTACTTCCGGTGCGATGGTTCCAGATGATGCGTATGAAGCGGTAAAGAAATTGCGTCAGCAAGTTCGTGAACTCAACGGTGTTGGAGATCTCGCAGCGCTCGCAGCATCAGTAGAGCAGATTGAACCGCTGATTGAGGGGCATCGCGAAAAGTTTGAAGCCAAGAAAGAGGCTGAGGCAGCGCAGAAGGCTGCTCGTCGCGAACAAGTTCTTATCGAGAAAGAGAAGATCGTCGCTGAGGCAGAATCTCTCGCTCTCTCTGAGAGTTGGAAGGCAACCGGAGAGCGTCTGAAGACTCTTCTAGATGAATGGAAAAGTGCGCCACGCCTAGATAAGAAGGCAGATGCAGATCTATGGAAGCGCTTTTCTGCTTCCCGAAATAAATTTGATAAGCGCAGACGTACACACTTTGCGGCTCTTGAAGCGACAGCAAGCGTTGTCTCCACGGCGAAGATTGCGATAGTTGAAGAGGCTGAGAAGTTAGCAACATCAACTGATTGGGTTGCTACCGCTCGACGTTTCAAAACTCTGATGGATTCATGGAAGGCGGCTGGTCGCGGTAAGCCACGCGATGATGCTGCGATGTGGGCTCGATTTAAGAAATCTCAGGATGCATTCTTCGCAGCGAAGAACGCGGATCTGGAAAAGCGCGAAGTTTCAATGGCTGCAAACCTTGAAAAGCGTGAAGCTCTCATTCTTACAATTGAAGGGCTACTTCCATTTACCGACGTAAAGGTCGCGAAGAATGAATTCCGCGACTTGATGCGCGAATGGGAGAAGATCGGAATCACCCAACGTGAAAAGCGTGCCGCATTTGATGCACGTGTGCATGTAGTTGAATCAGCAATAAAATCCGCTGAGGCTGAGGTGTGGCGTAAGAGCGATCCTGCAGCCAAGGCTCGCGCTGCAGATGTTGTCGCACAACTCGCGGCTGCTATTGAAAATTACGAGAAGGTCGCAGAGAAGTCTGCTCAAGCCGGAAATGAGAAGAAGGCTAAGGAAGCTCGTGAATCAGCCGAGGCACGTAAGGTGTGGTTGGCAGAGGCGCAGAAGAACTTAAGCGAATTTAGCTAACCACTAACTTCTATATACGTCGTAGACGCCTTCAACGCTACGCACGGCAGCTAAGACCGAATCAAGATGTGTCGCATCTGCCATTTCGAATGTGAACTTTGAGATGGCTACACGGTCTTTCGACGTACTCACAGATGCGCTCAAGATATTGACGTGCTGCTCTGACAACGTGCGTGTGACATCTGCCAAAAGACGTGCGCGATCGAGGGCTTCAACTTGGATGTTAACAAGAAAGAGTGAGCCAGCTCCGGCTAACCATCGCACATTGACGATTCTCTCTGCTTGATTAAGCCTTAGATCATCACTATTGATGCAGTCGCTGCGGTGAACCGAGACTCCACTCCCCTTTGTGATAAATCCGAGAATCGCATCGCCTGGAACGGGAGTGCAGCAACGCGCGAGTTTAACCAGAACATCTCCAACGCCCTCAACTTCGATTGCACTGCTTGATCTTCTTGTTGCTTGTACACCGGTAGGGATGTATTCAATCGTTGGTTCGGGATGCGAATCATCGACCCCTATCGCAGTGACCAACTTTTCAATGATCGATGCAGCCGACACATGACCATCTCCGACAGCGATATATAGAGCATCGATATCTGGATAGCGAAGCTCATGAGCAAGTTCGAGAAGTGAGTGGCCCGCAAAAATTTTCTGTAGTGGAAGCCCCGCCTTGCGCATCTGCCTCGCTATTGACTCTCGACCAGCATCGACCGCCTCTTCGCGTCGTTCCTTTGAAAACCATGCCTTGATCTTTGAACGCGCACGTGGGCTCTTTACAAAATTAAGCCAGTCGCGCGATGGGCTTGCAGTGGGGCTTTTATTTGTGACCACCTCAACAACATCTCCATTTGAAAGCTTTGTTTCAAGCGGAACTAAACGTCCATTGACCTTTGCTCCTGCGCAACGGTTTCCAACATCGGTATGTACTGAGTATGCAAAATCAACGGGAGTAGAACCACCCGGCAATGCAATGACGCTGCCTTTTGGTGTGAAGACAAAGACTTCAGGAGTTCCAAGGTCAAAGCGAAGGGCTTCCAGGAACTCTGAAGGGTCCTCTGTCTCCTTCTGCCATTCGTGAAGTTGTTTGAGCCAGATCATCTCAGGAGTGTTCTCGGGTCCTCCTGAACTCTCCTTGTACTTCCAATGCGCAGCGATTCCAAACTCTGCCCGTGAATGCATTTCATACGTTCTAATCTGAATTTCAACTGCCTTACCACCTGGACCGATCACCGTAGTGTGCAGTGATTGATAGAGATTGAACTTTGGCATTGCGATGTAATCTTTAAAGCGTCCTGGTACAGGGCTCCATCGTGCGTGGATCGAGCCCAGAACCGCATAGCAATCTCGAACATCATTAACGAGAACACGGATTCCAACCAGGTCATAGATATCGTTGAATTCTCGGCCACGAACCACCATCTTTTGATAGACGCTAAAGAAGTGCTTCTGTCGACCCGTCACAGTTGAATTAATTGAATCAGCGGCCAGATCTGCATTGACCGCATCGATCACCTCTTTAGTCAGCGCATCTCGCTTTGGACTGCGCTCGGCAACTAGACGTGAGATTTCTTCAAATTTCTTTGGCTCAAGAACTTCAAAACTGAGATCTTCTAACTCCCACTTAAGGGCATTCATGCCAAGTCGATGAGCAAGGGGGGCGTAAATATCGAGAGTTTCTCTCGCCTTTCGTAGCGCGCTCTCCCCCGATACAAATTTCCACGTGCGCGCATTATGTAAACGATCGGCTAACTTAATAACTAAGACGCGAATATCTCGTGACATTGCGATCACCATCTTGCGCACAGTTTCGGCTTCAGCGGTCGGTCCGTAGGCGAGTTTGTCCAGCTTGGTCACACCATCGACTAACGCAGCGATTTGATCGCCGAAATCACTTCGTAATTGCTCAAGGGAATAAGGAGTATCTTCGACAGTGTCATGAAGAAGTGAGGCAATGATCGTCTCTTGATCTAAGCCAAGATCCACAAGGATCTGAGTTACAGCCACCGGGTGAGTGATGTAATCCTCGCCGGATTTACGCAGCTGCCCAGTGTGTGCAGTGAAGGCTGTTTCAAAGGCCCGTTCGATCTCAGTGAAATCGGATTGAGGATGATGCTCTCGCAACCCATTGACTATGGGCGCAAGAAGATCATTCACGGCAAAACTTCTTACTTACGATTTTTGCGCTTCGGTTGATTGCGCGGCCCACGATTAGCCGTACTGACCGCAACAGTTGGAGAGCTTGCAGCAAATGCAGAATCTGCTGTTGCGGTGGCGCCTCCACGAGCATTGACACGTTTTGCAAGTGCCATCATCGCAGGCTCTTTCTCGCGCAATTGAGCGAGGATCGCTGGTGCGATAAAGACAGACGAGTAGGCACCAACGAGCATCCCAATAAAGAGCGCTAGCGCAATGTCTTTCAATGTTCCTGCACCTAGAAGAGCTCCACCAATGATCAGAATTGACGCGACTGGAAGCAGCGATGTCACAGTGGTGTTAATCGAACGAACGATTGTTTGGTTGACCGCGAGGTTTGTCGCCTGAGTGTAGGTCTGCTTACTTGTTGAGGTGATCGAACGAGTATTTTCATTTACCTTATCGAAGACGACAACTGTGTCATAGAGAGAATAGCCAAGGATTGTAAGGAATCCGATCACTGATGCTGGCGTTACATCAAAGCCGACAAGTGCGTAAATTCCCACTGTGATGAGAACGTCGTGTACAACGGCCACGATTGCTGCAATAGCCATCTTTGAGTTGAAGGTCATCGACAAGAAGATCATAATCACAATCAGGAACGCGATCAGTCCGTAGAGCGCCTTCTTGGTGATTTCTTCACCCCACGACGGACCGATTATCTGAGTATCAATATCTGCGGCCTGTACATTGAAATTCGATGCGATCGCTGCCTGAATTCCATCTGATTGAGCAGTCTCAAGTGCGCCAGTCTGAATACGAATCTTGTCATCGCCAATTTTTTGAACAATGAGTTCTCCGGTAAAGCCAGAGTTCTCAATTGCTGAGCGCGCCTGCTCAACAGTGGCTGTGGTTGAGGTGAATGAGTAAGCAGATCCACCCTTAAATTCGATTCCTAGGTGAAGACCCTGCGTTGCCAGAGTTCCAATCGAAACCAAGACAAAGAGAGAAGATACGATGTACCAACGCTTTGCGCGACCAACAATGTTAAACGATGTCTCACCTGAGTAAAGTCGAGCGCCCAATCCTTTAATTGATGACATGTTAAGCCTCCACATTTGTTGTTGGACGAGTGACGCCAGAACTCTTATCGGATAGACCTGAGAAGCGATGGCCAGAGCTGAAGAACTTAGATCGAGCCAAGATTGTCATCATTGGCTTTGTGAAGATAAATACTGCGATCAAATCCACCAAGGTGGTCAGACCCAGTGTGAACGCGAATCCGCGCACACCGCCAACTGCGAAGAAGTAGAGAAGAACGGCGGCGATGATGGTCACGGCATCAGCAACAATGATTGTGCGGCGTGCTTTTTGCCAGCCACTTTCGACGGCAGATCTTAACGTTCTGCCTTCTCTAATCTCATCACGGATACGTTCAAAGTAGACGACGAAGGAGTCGGCGGTAATACCGACTGCGACGATGATTCCTGCAATACCTGCCAAGGTAACTGTGAATCCGATGGTCTCACCAAGAACCAGAATGAGGAGATAAATCAGCAATGCGGCAACTGCGAGTGAGCCAGTTACAACTAGTCCAAGTGCGCGGTAGTACAAAAGGCAGTACAAGATAACTAGACCTAAACCAATAGCACCTGCTAGCAGACCTGCATCGAGTTGATCAGCACCAAGTGTTGGTGAAATCTGCTGGATCTCTCCGCGATCAAAGGCAAGTGGGAGTGCTCCATATTTAAGAACATTTGCAAGATCCTGCGCTTCAATCTGAGTAAATGATCCGGTAATCGATGCTGTTCCAGATGGGATCGCCTCATTGATTCGCGGTGATGATTGAACTATTCCATCAAGAACAATTGCGACCTGATTATTTGGCTCTGGCAATGATGTTACACGCGCTGTGAGTGCGCCAAATGCTTTTGTGCCTTCTCCATCAAATGTGAGGGAGACAGTCCAGGCGCTACCTGCTTGTGTATCAAGACCCGCACTCGCCTCCGAAATTTGGCGACCTAGTACTTCGGCAGGGGCAAGAATGTATTTAGTTGCACCCTCTTTAGAACATGCGGTAATCACTGCTGCGGGATCATCTGTTCCAGTACCTTGCAAACTAGTAGCCGACGTGCAATCTAGATTTGCGAACTGCTGATTAATTTCTTCAGAAACTCCAGGAACCGGAGTTGCTGCTGTTGCAGTATCTGCTCCCGCTGGTACACCAAACCCTGATGCCAGAACTTGGCGGAATCTCAGCTCAGCAGTCTGTCCAACGAGCTCGACGACTCGACCACCACTCTCTCCAGGAACGGAGATAACGATCTGGCGATTTCCACCGCTACCTTGTGCGGTTACCTCTGACTCAGCGACACCGAGTGAGTTCACGCGCTGTCTAATAATTTCAACTGCCTGATTAATCGCCTCAGGTGTTACCTCGTTGCCAGCACTCGATGCGCGAGGTTGAAGGGTCACACTTGTGCCGCCGCGCAGATCTAGTCCGAGTCGGACTTCTGTCGCGCCAGTGATTGCAACTGTGGCACCGAGGGAGATCAAGATCAATCCGAGGGCGAGAAGTGCGCGCCCAGGCCTGGTCGATCCTTTAGCTGTTTTGTTAGAGGTAGACATAAGAGCAGAGTCTAGGACACATTAGCTAGTGCTCAGGCTCATTCGGTAGGTGCATCAACCAGTCGGATCATCAAAGAGCGAGGCAATTGCGGCAGGCGCTTTTCGTCCAAGGTGGCTATATCCCAGCTCAGTGGCGATGCGACCCCGAGGAGTTCTCGCCATAAAGCCATTGCGCACCAAGAACGGCTCCGCAACAGATTCAACGGTTTCGGTCTCCTCCCCCACAGCAATCGCCAGAGTCGATAGACCGACTGGACCCCCATTGAAGCGATCGATGAGTGCGACCAAAACCGCTCGATCAAGACGATCAAGTCCCTGTTCATCAACTTCATACATTTCAAGGGCTGCCTGAGAATGTTGATGTGAGAGTGAAGAGGATCCCTGTACTTGCGCAAAATCGCGCACGCGCCGAAGAAGCCTATTTGCGATGCGCGGAGTTCCTCGCGAGCGACCAGCAATTTCTGCAATTGCCTTTTTATCAATTGTTAATCCCAGGAGATGGGCACTGCGCGCAAGAACGATTTCGATCTCTTCTGGATCATAGAAATCCAGATGTGCGGTAAAGCCAAATCGATCGCGCAGCGGACTTGGGAGAAGACCTGCACGCGTTGTCGCACCGACGAGTGTGAAGTGCGGAAGTTGAAGTGGGATCGCTGTAGCACCTGGTCCCTTACCTACAACAACATCAACGCGAAAATCTTCCATCGCTAGATAGAGAAGTTCTTCGGCAGGACGTGGCAGGCGATGGATTTCATCAAGAAATAAAATCTCTCCATCAACAAGCGATGAAAGAATTGCAGCGAGATCACCTGCGTGAGTAATCGCAGGACCGCTGGTGATGCGAATCGGGGTTGACATTTCAGATGCCAAAATCATCGCAAGTGTGGTTTTACCTAAACCAGGCGGACCGGATAAAAGGATGTGATCGGCGGCTGCTCCTCGGTTGCGTGCTGCCGTCAGCAGGACATCAATCTGCTCGCGCACACGATGTTGGCCCACAAATTCTTTGAGCGTTTTTGGACGCAAGGCATTCTCTGAAAGAGATTCCTCCCCTAGTGCGGCCGGATCAACTATTCGATCATCTGCAGCGCTCATGACCTACCTCCGGCTAGTGCGGCCTTAAGCAGATCAGATAAATCAGCGGTTGCAGGATCTACTCCGCGATTTGCATAATCAATGGCAACAATAGAAATAACTGCATCAGCATCGCGCGGTGAATATCCCAGTGATGCGAGTGCGCCAGAGAGTTGTTCGCGCCAGAGTGAAGCGCTGATATTGGCTTGTGCATATGAACTACTTGAAGCCATCTTGCCCTTGAGTTCCAAGAGAATTCGTTGCGCACCTTTTTTGCCGATTCCAGGGACTGCTGAGAGCGTATCGATGGACTCAGTGGCAATTGCGTGCGCAAGAGAATCAGGTGTGAGGTGGGCCAGAATTGAGAGCGCTACGCGTGGACCGATACCGCTGACGGTCTGCACCAATTCAAAAGTTTCTCGAGACTTTGGATCAAGAAATCCGAAGAGTGTCATTGAATCTTCACGAACAATCATCGAGGTGTGAAGTGTGAGGGCGCTACCTAAAGAGAGAGTGGCAGATGTTGCAGGGGTGACAGAGACCAGATAACCGACTCCGTTTACTTCGAGAACCACTCGGTCGCTGGAGATAGAGCGGACTTCACCCGTGAGTTGTGCGATCACTTCTTTACCAACTTAGCGATACGACTTTTCTCGCGAGCAAGAGCGTCTTCAATTTTGCTGGTTGCACCAGCACGCCAAATATTGCAGATAGCCAGAGCAAGAGCGTCAGTACTATCGACTGGTTTTGGAGCTTCTTTGAGCGAAAGAATTCGCACCACCATATCGGCAACTTGAGATTTATTGGCGCGACCGTTTCCAGTTACTGCCGCCTTGACCTCACTGGGTGTGTGCATCATGACAGGTATGCCACGTTTAGCCGCTAAAAGAAGTGCGATACCTGCTGCCTGTCCCGTGCCCATGACAGTGCGCACATTGTGTTGTGAAAAAACACGTTCTACAGCAATGACATCGGGTTCAAATTTATCAAACCAGAGAATCAGTTCTGATTCCAGAGTGAGAAGTCGCTCTTCGAGTGCTGCCGAAGCCAAAGTTTGAATGACGCCGACACCTACGAGTGAAAGTGGAACTCCTGGTGCGCCTTCAACGACGCCGATGCCACAACGAGTAAGGCCAGGGTCAACGCCGAGCACCTTTATTCTTGCGGAGTTCATGAGCGTAAGCCTAGAACCTGGAGCGTGAGAGTCAGGAAAGGCTCGCCATTACTTCATCAGAGACATCGAAATTACCAAAGACATTTTGAACGTCATCAAGTTCTTCAATTGCGTCAATGAGTTCAAAGACCTTCTGCGCACCTTCTGCATCAAGGGGAATAACCATAGAAGGAAGAAAAGATGAGTCAGCAGATTCGTAATCGATGGCAGCGTTTTGAAGGGCGGTACGCGTTGCTACGAGATCTGCAGCTTCACAAACAACTTCAAAGGATTCGCCAAGATCATTTACTTCTTCGGCACCCGCATCTAGAACTGCCTCAAGAATTGATTCTTCGGTGACGCCATCTCTCTTTGCAACAATGATGACGCCTTTACGATTAAAGAGGTAAGCAACCGAACCAGGATCTGCCATGGTTCCACCATTGCGAGTGACAGCTACGCGCACTTCTGAAGCAGCGCGATTTCTATTATCTGAAAGACATTCGATCATCAGTGCCACACCATTTGGACCATAGCCTTCATACATAATCGTCTGATAGTCGGCTCCGCCAGATTCTAATCCCGCACCACGTTTGACTGCTCGCTCGATGTTATCTGCTGGCATCGAATTCTTCTTCGCCTTTGCGATCGCATCAAAGAGAGTTGGATTTCCCTCGATATCTGGTCCTCCGTTACGTGAAGCCACTTCAATTGCCTTAATCAGTTTTGCGAAATTTTTGGCACGGCGACCATCGATGACAGCCTTCTTATGCTTGGTAGTTGCCCATTTGGAATGGCCTGACATGAAACATACCCCTTTGATTTAAATCCTAAGACCGTACTTTATCGCTACTTGCAGACCTCATCAATAAAGTACCTATGAACTGCAAGGTCGTGAGTGAGTTCTGGGTGAAAGGAGGTTGCAAGAAGATGTTTTTGACGGACAGCCACGGGATGAGTAACACCGGAGGCTGAGGTGACAGAACTAATCACTTCCACCCCTTGACCTATCTCTTCTACCCACGGTGCACGGATAAAAACCGCGTTGAGTGTGTGGGAGGCGAATGAAAGAGTTGCTTCAAATGAATCTACCTGCCTTCCAAATGCATTGCGACGAACAGTCATATCCATGCCACCGAAAGTTTCCTGACCAGGCGCGCCATCGATCACGCGATCAGCGAGAAGAATCATCCCAGCGCACGATCCGTATGTTGGCATTCCATCTGAAATTCTCTTTTGAATCGGTGCAAAGAGATCATAAGTACGAGCCAACAACGCAATTGCTGTGGATTCACCACCGGGAATAATCAGCGCATCACAATCATCGAGCTCGGTGGTTCGCCGAACCTCAATTCCTTCTTCGCCACAATCATGAACCGCTTTAAGGTGCTCACGAAAATCGCCTTGGAGGGCTAGTACGCCGATCTTCATTGAAGGCACTCAAAGAGAATGAGTGTTTACCAACCGCGCTCGGCCAGGCGATGTGGAACTGGAATGTCTGAAACGTTGATTCCAACCATTGCATCCCCTAGTCCACGTGAGACTTCAGCCAAGACCTTTGCATCTTGATAGAAAGTTGTTGCTTTGACGCATGCGGCAGCACGTTGGGCCGGATTTCCAGACTTGAAAATTCCGGATCCAATAAAGACTCCATCTGCGCCCATCTGCATCATCAAGGCAGCATCAGCAGGTGTCGCAATTCCACCAGCGGTAAAGAGGACAACTGGAAGTTTTCCGGTTTCGGCAACTTCCTTCACGAGTGCGTACGGCGCTTGCATCTCTTTCGCTGCAACATAAAGTTCGTCTTCGCGCATAGAGGTTAAGCGTCGGATTTCGCCGCCGATTGTTCTCATATGTGAGACTGCATTTGAAACATCTCCCGTGCCAGCCTCGCCCTTTGAGCGGATCATGGCTGCACCTTCGTTGATGCGACGTAGCGCTTCACCTAGATTTGTTGCGCCGCAGACGAAAGGAATTTTGAACTTCCACTTATCTACGTGATTGATGTAGTCAGCAGGAGTGAGAACTTCCGACTCATCGATGTAATCAACGTTAAGACTTTCCAGAATCTGCGCCTCTACAAAATGACCGATGCGCACCTTTGCCATCACGGGAATCGAGACTGTCGCCTGGATCTTTTCGATCATGTCAGGATCTGACATACGAGCTACTCCACCTTGAGCGCGAATATCTGCAGGAACGCGTTCGAGAGCCATCACAGCAACAGCGCCAGCATCTTCTGCGATTTTCGCCTGCTCTGCGTTGACGACATCCATGATGACGCCGCCCTTAAGCATCTCTGCCATGCCTCGCTTGACGCGCGCTGTTCCAGTTTCCTGTGACATCTAAAAGCTCCTCGGATCTACTCGTTCTGGGGGTTGAGTCTAGCCGTGAAGATCGGATCTTTCTCAACCAGAGCGACCCACACCTGACCACGCGCAAAACTCAACTCTGATCCATCCATGGCTCTCCATGTCGTGCCAGATTGAGCATCGGTACGCGACCAGGTTGCAGGGAAATACTCACCATCGCGAAGGATATGACCCGTGCCAGATCCGATAGTCAATGAATGAGGAGTTACTCCACCGAATTTGTCACCATAAATGGAGGGAACAATCTGCACCTTCTGAATGACAATCGTGGTTGGACTATGTGGTGCTCCCGAAGCCGAAAGATTTGGAACGCCATTGTTAAATACGGTCCAACGATTTTCTTCTACACCCCAACGGAACTCATAGGTTGCCGCAGGCCATGAAACTTTGACTTCACTGATGGGTGAACCACCGAGAGGCTTGTCACCAAAAGTCCATGCATTGGGCGCTGAACGTGAAACAACCTTTTCATCCTCTGCAACTTTTTCCATGAGCAGATCTGCACGTAAGACCATATTCGTCGGAGCACTCCGCAATGGATCTCGAGTGTAAATAGTTGGTGACTGACGTTGTGCACCGTAGTCATGAAGATTGGCAGCTCTGATTACTGGCAAGAATTTAGATTGTGCACCGCTATATGCAAAGACGACAGTTCCATACTGGGCAAGAACTTCAATATCTGTAATGCGCGCACTTCGAACAGGGCCAATCAATTGCGGAATTTGCGAGGAATAGATCGCAGCAAGGCGAGTGAGTCCACCTTCGACCTGTTCAATGTAGACAATGTCAGCCTTATCCAGACCGATCTGTGGTCGGGCGGCGACAGTATCGTCAATCTTTACCGCCAAAATCTGGCCGTCAAGACCTTCCCGACCCGAGAGTGAGTTGTAGGTTGGCTCAACAAAGAGTTCATCAATGAAAGAGCGCCCTGAAGTAGGAATGAATGCAAGAGCAATAACGGCAATAGCGCAGAGACCAAGTACAACTGAGAAGACTTTCTTCACTAATTATTCTCACGAATCAAGAGCCAGTCCCATGCCCGAGACTCAGAGGTGACATTAAGTTTCTCGCCTTTACTCAACACTTGTTCATAAATCTCATAGATCTGGTGAGCCACTTGGCTCCAGTCAAATCTTTGGGCATAGACCCTTCCTGATTCTGCAAGTTCACGTCGTTTGGCATCATCACGAAGAAGATCGATAACAACTTTTGCAAGAGACTGTGGATCTTCAGATTCAAAGAGTGCGCCATATTTGCCAGACCCTAAGAGATCAGCAAATGCTGGAATATCGCTGGCAACGACGGCAGCGCCACCGGCCAACGCCTCTGCGATGATAATTCCAAAGGACTCTCCCCCAGTGTTTGGCGCGATATAGAGGGAGATTGATTTGAGAAAGTTCGCCTTCTCGCTCTCAGAGATTTTTCCAAGAAATTGAAAACGTGTGCGCAGCTCAGAGTTAATATCCTCTGAAATTTCTTCGGGATCGCCCGGACCTGCGATGAGTACGCGCACATCTGGAACGAAGCGCGAAATAATTGGGAGTGCGTCAATAAGTACTTCGAGTCCTTTACGAGGTTCCTCAAAGCGACCTATGAATCCAAGCGTTGCACCAGTCCATTTTTCTTCCAGAACACCATCACGATATCTATCAGCGAAGATTCCATTTGGAATCACATGCGCCGTTGTATCCATATGTTCTTGCAAGGTGTCATAAGCGGCTTGGCTAACGGCAATCTTCTCGCTAAGTCGCTCGATGGCTGGTTCGACTATCGAGGCAATCACGCGAGTAGTCGCTCCTTTCTTTGTCTGGGCATGGAAGGTGCCAACGATCGGGCCTTCACTGGCCCACAGAGCAAGTAAGGAAATTGATGGAACTGCTGGTTCGTGCAGATGGAGAATGTCGAATTCGTTCTCTAAGAGCCAATTTCTTACACGAGCAAAGGCTGCTGGATTAAAGAGAAGGCGAGCAACTGCGCCATTAAAAGGAATACCTGTGGGCTTACCTGCGTTAACGAGGTATTGCGGCAGATCAAACTCATCAGTGACGGGAGCGAGAACCGAAACAAAGTGACCTTCTGCAATAAAGAATTCAGCAAGATCTCGGACGTGATTTTGCACGCCACCGGGAGTATCCCAACCGTAGGGACAGACCAAACCAATCCTGAGCTTCTTCATTTCTTCTCCACGAAATCATCATCGACCCAGATTCGTTGCATCATGTGCCAATCGACAGAATGGTGAGTGATCCCATTCGCAAAGTGATCGGCGCATCGCTGAACAATTACCTTTACCTTGATCTCTTCATCCCCATCGTCAGGGATCTCTACCCTTTCAAGTTGAATATGAATTCCTGTTGCAGTGTATGAAACAAATGCTGTGACTAAGGGTGAGTCAGTGCGAAGTGCCACGAGCGCTGGCCCCGCTGGCATCCGAGCGGTACCGCCGAAGAATGAAACATTGACTCCACTGCGGGAAAGATCTCTATCGGCCACTAGAGCAATCAGCTTTCCATCGCGCGCTCTCTCAATGAGTGCTGGAAAAGCGTTGCTATCAAGTGGAAGCACTTCCATCCCTATATCTTGACGGTACTCTAAAAATTTTTCAAAGAGCGCGCGAGGTTTGAGAATCTCAGCGACAGTAACCAGACGGGCACCCTTCAGACAGAAATACGACCCTGCATGATCCCAATTTCCCGCATGTGGAAGAGCCACAACAACAGATGTTCCAGATTGAATTGGATCCATCAATAGATGTTCATTACCTACAGTCACCGTTGAAAGAATTCGCTCACGGCTCCAATCGGGTGAACGGAAAGTTTCAACCCAATAGCGCATGTAAGAAAGCACCCCGTTGCGCGTCAGCTCGTCAAGATCATGAGAAGGCATAAGCGGATGGACTCGAGACAAATTTGATCTCAGCCTTCGTACGCTCTTGCCATTTTTGCCAAACATGCGCTTTCCCAGCCAGACGAAGAGATTGTTGGCAAGCTTTTCCGGGACAACTCGGATGATTGACCATCCGAGGAAGTACGCGCGGGCTATGAAAAAATCTTTCATTGATTAAACCTTGCGCAGCGCGCGATAGACAATAACGATTCTTTGGAGAACGGTTATCAACCCTAGGAAGGCTAAGAGTGAGAACCCAACCAGTGCGGCGATCTCTATCCCTAATCCATGGAAACCGATCGCAGTTAAAGCGATAACAATTCTTTCAGTTCGCTCAGCAACACCGCCGCTGCAATCTATCTTCATGCTTTCAGCCTTTGCGCGGATGTAAGGAATCAATCCACCTGTGACCAATGAAATGAGAATCAAGAGAGCTACGAGACCGTCAATATCAATAAAGTAGAGAAGAACCCCAATCAAAATCGCTGAATCGGTGACGCGATCGATTGTTGAATCAAGGAAACCGCCCCACGCAGTTCCACCGCCGCCACGTATGCGAGCAATTGCTCCATCGAAGAGATCGCTCAGTGCGAAAAATGCGATAACCAAGGTTCCAACAAAAAGGTCGCCTCGTGGATAGAAATAGAGCGCCGAAGCAACAGTTCCGAGACCGCCTGTAATTGTGACGGCATTTGCGGTAATCCCAATGCGCACAGCAGATTTGACCACTGGATTAATTAATCGGGTGATCAGAGGTTTCACATGCGCGCTAATCATCGACACCATCGTAGGCTTTAACCCATGACAACTTCCACATCTGGGCCTGTGAGAATTGCCCTCTTTGGACATGTGAGCGCTACTCCCGCCGCCCTGAGGCTAGAACTAGAGAGCCGAGGGTTGGTCGTGGCCTCCAATGAGGGCGATCTAGCAGATATTGATTGTGCGATCTTTGCTGTGAATCCTTCGGCAGGTATTGATGAGTCGACAATAAAGAAATGGGAAGAGTTCAACGAATATCTCACACCGCGCATCATGGTCGCACTTGCACTCCCTGGTGCAGAGTTAGATTTCGATGATGCTGTTCTTTTGGCCAATCGTGTCTTTGATCAGATGGTGACGCCGTTTCTAGTTCTCCACGGTGATGACGGAGCGCCCGCTGCGTTGATCTCTCTAGAAGACCTCACTGTGCGGAACTATCTACATGGGATCGCGGTTCTTTCTGAGAGCGAACCAGAACACCGCGAGTTAGTTGCAGATTTTCAACAAGAATATAAAGAAACCATCGAGGATGCTGGCGAAGATGCTTTCCAAGCTGGGCTCTTATTTCCAGCGATTCCCATTAACATCGAGAATCAGATCGGCATCGATGTGCTGATCACGTATCTCGATCAATTGCGATAAGTAACTCCCGCTACGTTTCGCAGAATTACCACGCCGCAGCGATCTCGCTTCTAGTAATCGTCAGCAGCTGCGGCAAAACCTTTGTCTTTCCAATAATGGGCATGAAGTTTGCATCCCCAGACCAGCGTGGAACAACGTGCTGGTGGATATGGGCAGCAACCCCAGCACCAGAGATCGCACCTTGGTTCATTCCAAGATTAAATCCCTCAGGTTTTGAAACAGTTCGAATCGTCTTCATCGCATGTGCAGTAAGTTCAAAAATTTCTTCTCGCTCTGCGACGGTTAAATCTGTCAGATCGGCGACATGGCGAAATGCGCAGATAAGAAGATGGCCAGGGTTATACGGATAAAGATTCATGACTACATAAGCGTGAGTTCCACGATAGACAATCAGGGCATCTTCATCGCTTCGTGTAGGTATGTCACAGAAAGGACATCCTTGGCCGTTTGCCTCTAGTGGCCGGTTCTCACCTCGCAGATAATCAAGGCGATGAGGGGCCCACAATCGCGACCAGGCATCTGGCATGCCGGTTGAATCTATGTAATCCACATTTAGACCTGTGTGCGTGATTGCACTGCCGCAGTGATCTCTGCGATTGCATCGGCTAGAGGCACGCCATTTTTCTGCTCGCCATTGCGATATCTAAATGAGACTGCGCCAGCGTTCTGATCTTCTTCGCCAGCAATAAGCATGTAAGGAATCTTCTGCATCTGTGCATTACGCACTTTCTTTTGCATACGATCGTCAGAGGCATCTAACTCAGCGCGAATTCCAGCAGCTTTAAGCGCTCTGACCACATCGCCTAAGTAATCAGTAAATGCATCTGCAACAGGAATTGCCATTACCTGAACTGGTGCCAACCATGGTGGGAATGCGCCCGAATAATGCTCGGTGAGAACGCCAAAGAAACGTTCGATCGAGCCAAAGAGTGCACGGTGAATCATCACAGGACGTGCGCGTGTTCCATCCGATGCCGCATATTCAAGTTCAAATCGCTGTGGCAATTGGAAATCAACTTGGATTGTAGACATCTGCCAGGTGCGACCAATTGCATCCTTTGCCTGAACGGAAATCTTCGGTCCATAAAACGCTGCGCCACCTTCATCGTTTACAAGTTCAAGGTTTTGAGCAAGGGCTGCCTTGCGAAGTGCCTCCGTCGCCGCTTCCCAATCTTCATCAGAACCAACAGATTTTTCAGGATTGCGCGTTGAAATTTCTAGGTAGAAATCTTCGAGACCGTAGTCCCGCAAGAGATTAAGAACGAATGTCAGAAGTGAATCAAGCTCACCTGGCATCTGATCTTTGGTGCAGTAAATGTGCGCATCATCTTGTGTGAAACCGCGCGCACGTGTGATTCCGTGAAGAACTCCAGATTTTTCATAGCGATAGACAGTTCCAAATTCAAAGAGTCGCAACGGAAGTTCGCGATAAGAGCGTCCTCGTGAGCGATAAATCAGATTATGGAAAGGGCAGTTCATCGGCTTCATGTAGTACTGCTGGCCGGCGCGTTTGATCGTTCCATCGGCATGATGCTCTTCATCAAGAATCATCGGCGGGTACATTCCTTCTGAATACCATTCGAGGTGACCCGAGGTCTCAAAGAGCGCTGCCTTTGTTATGTGAGGTGAATAGACAAACTCATATCCCTCATCTTCATGGCGCTTCCGAGAATAATCTTCCATCGCTCGACGGACGATTCCACCTTTTGGATGAAAGACTGCAAGGCCTGAACCGATTTCTTCAGGGAATGAAAAGAGGTCCAGCTCTTGCCCAAGTTTTCTATGATCTCTCTTTTCAGCCTCTGCCAATAACTCGAGATAGCCGTTGAGATCATCTTGTGACGGCCATGCCGTTCCGTAGATACGTTGCAGCATTGGATTCTTTTCAGATCCTCGCCAATAGGCGCCAGCGCTGCGCATCAATTTAAATGCAGGAATGATCTTTGTTGACGGCAGATGAGGTCCACGACAGAGATCAGACCAGACCGGCTCACCATCTCGACCGAGGTTGTCATAGATTGTTAACTCTGTTCCACCGACCTCGACACTTGTCTCTTCGTTTCCACCAGATTTAATGCCGATCAATTCACATTTATACGGTTCGTGCGCAAGTTCTTTCAGAGCATCAGATTCGGTTGTCACGCGTCGCTTAAATCTCTGGCCATCTTTAACAATCTTGCGCATGGCCGATTCGATCTTTTCCAGATCTTCAGGAGTAAATGGTCGCTCTGGCTCGAAGTCGTAGTAAAAACCATCGCGGATTGGTGGTCCAATTCCGAGACGAGTCTGAGGGAAAATTTGCTGAACTGCTTGCGCCATGACGTGGGCAGTCGAGTGACGCAGAACTGCTAGCCCGTCAGGAGAAGAGATAGAGACGCCTTCTACGGCATCGCCCTCATGTAAATCACTCCAGAGATCGCGAAGTTCACCATTGACGCGCGCAACAACAATTGATTTATCGTCGGCGAAAATATGCGTTGGACGTTGATCTGATTCAACGCTGCGGGCAAGGCCGTCGACAGTGATATTGATGGATGCCATGGGGTAAGAGTACCTAAAGAGTTCTTGCTAACTCACGCAATTTGAGGCACATCTGCTCGGAATCGCTATCGATTTCTATTGGGCGTGCATCTATTGAGGCTATCGGCAATGCAATTTTAAGAGAACTCATGGCTATTGCGCCATCACATGACTTCAGATCGTTCTCCGAGATTTCGCGTACTAGAAAGTCGCACCTTTCGATCGCAAGTGCTCTGATTACGCCAGGCAGAATGCCAGATGTGATTGGTGGGGTAATCCATTGGCCAGCGATTCGCAAGGCAACATTTGACACCGCACCTTCAGTAACTCGTCCTAGTTCATCGATGCAAATGAATTCATCAACGCCTTGCTCTGTCGCCTTGGCCAAAAGATCAAGGTGGTGCGTGTATGGAAACCCTTTATGTTGGCGCTCTGAAGTAGACCCTGCTGTGCGATATGTCGCCACAACCAAGTGACTGGCATTTGAAAGATAGGCCTCATGCGTTGCCACAAAATGATCTGATGAAAACGATAAACGCAACCGTCCAACAGGATGTGGTTCGGCGCCGATTACATGTTCTATCGCATCGAGAATGTGATCCTCATTTGGCAAAGAAAGGCCAAGGTGGCGCGCACTTAACAACACTCGTCGCATATGACGCGAAAGTAATTGTGGGCGCGAGTCCTCTGTTCGCACAGTTTCAAAAATCCCCGAACCTAACGGCCAGCCGTCAGCACCGAGATACTGTTCTGTCTCATCAGTAAGTGAGTGATCGACCCAAATTTTCACAGGGTTCCGCCTGCAATTGCGATTAAGGTTCGAGCCTTGAGTTGGGTCTCTTCCCATTCCAGTGCTGGTTCACTCCCCCAAGTAATTCCTGCGCCAGTGCCATAACGCAACCACTCATCCCCTGTTGTCCAGAATGTTCTGATCGCAACTGCTAACTCGGACCTATCTCCATGAATCCATCCAATCGCTCCACAGTAAGGCCCGCGTGGTGTTGGTTCATGTTCTGCAATAATCGAAAGAGCTGAACTCTTCGGAGCGCCGCTGACTGATCCGGGCGGAATCGTTGCTGCAAGAATCTCACGCCACGTGACTCCTGCTCTGATCTCAGCTCGAACATCAGAAACCAAATGAGTAAGTCCAGGATGTTTTTCACGTCTGAATAATTCGCTCACATTGACGCTTCCATCAACTGCAATCTTGCTAATGTCATTACGCATCAGATCTACGATCATCAAATTCTCGGCCTTATCCTTCTCACCAAAATCATCTTGATCCCAGCGAATAGTGCCTTTGATCGGTGATGTCACAAGTTTGCTACCGTCGCGAGAAAGAAAACGTTCGGGTGAAGCACTTGCAATTTCAAAGCCAGGAATTTTGAGATAGCTTGCAAACGGTGCTGGGTTAGCGCCCTGGATTCGCGAAAAAAGTCCAGCAAGTGAATGCTGCTTCTTATCTATCAGGTGTGAAAGTTCTCGACAAGCATTGACTTGGTAAACCCCACCTCGCCCAATCTCTTCACGGATGGCATGAACGTAAGACAAGTAATCAAGCTCTTCCAGCGAACTTCTCCATGGCCTCTGCAACACGCTCCACTCTGATTTTGGAAAGGGAGATTCCTCTACCTTCTTAAACTGCGCAAAGTGATACTTACCCTCGAAGGTAGTAAGAACGGCCCAAAAGTTGCCATCGTCTAGTTCACTCGGATCGTCGGTGAACTTCTTCATCTTCGTGGCATGGCGATTACCCATCCAGAATTGATAATCGCGGCCGAACATGGGGTAAGGCTACGCAGGAAAGCCATCACTTTGGCGCAACGGCCCTGCCTGCGCTAGATTTGCCTCCGCAGGAAAATGCGGACGTAGCGCAGCTGGTAGCGCGGAACCTTGCCAAGGTTCAGGTCGCGGGTTCGAACCCCGTCGTCCGCTCGGAGAGTAGGTCGTTCATGACTGTGAACGGCTCTTCTTCATTTAAAGGATAAATCAGTTTCGTGGTGGAATGGCCGAGAGGCGAGGCAAGGGACTGCAAATCCCTCTACACGGGTTCAAATCCCGTTTCCACCTCCACGAAAATCTGCCCCTGAAGTGAAAGGACGACAGCGATGACTGAAGATCAGTCAGTGCGTCCTTGGGGTCGTTATGAAGTTCTCTCAACTTCGTCGACACATCAAGTAAAAAACATCTTCGTACTTCCAGGTAAGCGCCTCTCATATCAACGCCATCAACACCGTGCTGAGCATTGGTTTATCGTGACCGGAAGTGCTCGAGTGACTCTTGATGGAGCAACATTTGAAATCACTGCTGGCGCATCTATAGATATCGCAATTGGTGCAGCCCACCGCATCGAAAATATTGGCGAAACAGAACTCGTCTTCACCGAAGTCCAAACCGGCACTTACTTCGGCGAAGATGATATTGAGCGTATTGAGGACGACTTCGGCCGCTCTTCCGCGTAGATTTCATAGCGGAACTTCATATGGTTATACTTTCAGGGTAGTAAACACGCAGTAACCGTAAGGACGATTGGCTCAGCGGTAGAGCACCACATTGACATTGTGGGGGTCACTGGTTCGATCCCAGTATCGTCCACGTTTATTCAGGGCTATTGATTGGAATGCAGTACAACAGCAAGTCGCTATATGTGCCCGCTGAATCGAGTGTTGATCCAGTCATTGCCACACCCTTTAAGAACTCAGCAAACTTGCCAAACACAGGATCCAACGACGAAATATCTTCGAATTGTTGGCCAGCCTCTGCCGCATAGCTCATTACACCATCTCGATCAAGGGCAAGCATGCTCTCTGAAATCATGTCGAAGGTAGCGCATGGCTTTGCGGCCGCTTGTGCTGGAGTCATATCAGAGGAACCGCAACTAGTAAGTGCAAACAAAAGTAATGAAATTGATGGAACGATTATTAGCTTTCTCTTCATCTTGTTTCTCCTCAACTTATGTATGCGGCTAAAGACTCTCTGATTTACTCTTGCGGAGCTAAGTTGTTCACGAATATTGCCAATAGGGACTTGGCATCATCCTCTTCTGCTGACGTGATGGGATCAAGCGTCATATCCGATTTGGCAGAATACGAAAGCATGACTGATAGAAGGTTTCTTCCCACTTGTTTCACAAGTTTTACTGACCGACCTGTGAATTTTTGACCCGTGGTATATGAATAATCGGTATTGATTTCGACACGAAGCTCATCTGGTGAGACGGCGGTATACGAGAATGTTGACGTCCATTCAAGTGTCTCAGCCCTATTGGTAACCGACTTGCATGATTCGAGCTCGGTTACGATATCCCCAATTAGGTTCGCATCATCAACGTTCTTATCGGCAAAAAAGGCCATTCTAAGTGTTCGTTGTTGATCACCCCGAATGGCATAAACCTCGGAGTATCCATATCCCATATTCAAGGTCGACGTGGAGGTTGGCGTAAGCCAGAAGTCATCCGTTAAAAGATATTTCTCAGTACCAAGGCAGGAAAGGGGCTCAACTTGTAACGAGCCATCGCCAGCGCCATTAAATTTATAGCCGATCAAAACATCAGATTCAAATTCTGCAGATACGAAATCATTGAGTGAATTCAGCTTCTGCATATCCGTCTTTGTCGGGAAAAACGCACTTTGCTCGCGTGCTTCGGTAACGGCTTTAGGCGTTGCCCAGTCAATCGATTCAGCCCCACATGAGGTGAGAAAGACTGTTGAGACAATCACGACAAGAAGCTTTGATTTGCGCATGACTAATTCTCTACGCGGGATATATCTGTATGAAGGTCAAACATGGTCAATCTTTTCTTGTCTAGTCATCTTGAGTTTCTAGGCAAGCGCCTTATATGAAGGATTCCTCCATCGATCCCAGTATCGTCCACGTTAGCGAGCGTTATGTACCTGTTTCCAGGTTGCGCGTGCGGTCTCTAAATCACCCTCAGCATCAATTGCAGTTAAGAATTGATCGAAGGATTCACCGCCATCTTGTAGGTGGACGACTAAGTGGTTCTTGCTCTTCACGAAATCTGAAATGTTGGAGTGAATAGTTTCGACGTAGAACTTTGCTACCTCTGCCTCTTCATCCGGAGTCCAATCCCCCGGCTTCATCAAAATTCCATGCGAGAAAGCGTTCATGATTGAGGCACGATAATTACTGTTTCGCAGACGGTGAAGAAAGCTATCGGCCGTATCTTGAAGATCTCGCTTCAGGTGTATATAGAGAACACTATCCCCAGAAAAGCGTTGGGACATTTCACCGAAAAACCAGCAGAGTCGGTTGTCGGCCTCAATATGAAAATCTGGATACTTAAATCGTTCATTGCCTAATCGGGCTGCCCGCGATTCATGGGCTGAGGTGTAGTTCGTTAGATGCGATGTTGCCTCAACGATCGATTTTGAGCCGGAACGGCCTGGGCTCAGTACAAAGATGTTTTTGTAACGCACTCGCACAGTGTATCTAGGGGCGTATCAATCTTCGGGCATTTCCTTCTCGATTAAAGAGCATCTCCCAAGTACTTTTCGATTCGCCTAAGGCTCTCAATCAGATATTCTGGAATCATCGCGCGGTGCTCAGCATTTGAGGTTGCGTACAGATAATTCAAAAGAATAATGCGACGCTGTAACAAGAGCATATCCAGATCGCTCTGACTGTGATCTGGAAGAGGTGCAACAGATGCGTACCCTTCCTTGAGTGCCGCGTCTTGTTCTGGGGTATCCAGATAATAAATAGCTGTGGCAAGATCCTGTAAAGGTAGACCGATGCCACAATCATCAAAGTCGAGGACAGAAAGCTTTCCGTCGTTCCACATCACATTCCAACCGTGTAGATCAGCATGAATAATCTGTGGCTTTTGTGAGGCAAACAATCTTTTCGTTTCAGAGGCAACCGCATCTAGCCCCCGTGCAATCAAAGCCTTTTCTTGTGGATCGAGTACGCTCTTTTCTCCGAGAAGATAATCTTCTGTCTCCCACATTGGGTCCGATAGCAAAGGTAGTTTTGCGCCTGTCGGAAGTTCAAAGTTCTCCGAGGATTTATGTAGCGTTGCCATTGCAGCACCTAAGGCCCGCAACTGTTCGGCGCTTGGTTCATCGCCTACTTCTTCACCTTCAAGCCAGGAGTACAGAACGCAATGTAACGTGCGCTGGGATGGTTCGTGGAAGATCGAAGTATGGAAATCACCTTCCTTATTTGCGATCGGGTGCGGAACATTAACTCGCCCATCACGAGCAAGAAAGTTGACCCACGCGATTTCAGCAGCCAAGTTATCTGGTGTTCGCGGAGAGTTGATATTGACTCGTAAAGCGAATAATTGGCCATCGGTGGTTTGAACTTTAAGTGTGGCGTTATATTCGAAGTTGATTGAAACGGCAGACTGAATATCGATCGCGTAGCGATTGAGAATCTCAGAGGAAAATGTCTCTATCCCCTTGATCTGTTCTTCTTCTGGCAGTTTAAAAAATGATGCAGTCACAAGCTCTTACTTTCCCAGTCGAGGGGCAATAACCGCTGTCCCCTTTTCGTGCGCAAGAATCTTCATGGTGTGGCCAGGGAGTGCAGCAAGAATGTCATCTGCCAATTTGCGCTCTTCGTCACGGAAAACATCATCGAGAACGATTGTCGCCTTCGGTGAGAGTAAGGGAATGAGATGCGCGAGTGCTGGATATCTGGCATCGGGATTAGTCGAACTCGGTGGACCGTCAATGACGAGTAGGTCGATCTTTGCCAATCCTTTGAAAGTTGATTTGGCATACCACTTGTAACCCTGCGGGTATGTTTCCAATTCGTGAATCCGAATATCAACCCCGCGAACTCCATGGCTTGCCAGCATCTCTTTTGTTTGATTCCCGAAATCAACGGAGTGATCTAGGCTAATAATTTTCTTCGCACCAGATTTAGCAAGTACAAGTGTTGACGTGCCTGATCCGAGTTCAACGGCCAACTTAGGACGCACTTTTTGGGTGATGTGAGAGAGCGCCAATAGGAAATCAGGAGAGGCTGCCCAGCCACGCGAAGCCGGGAGAGGTGCCTTCAATTTCAAGATTGGTAATAGCTGCTCTAACGCCTCAACTTGGTGATAGGCGTGGCCTATCTCCTCTTTGATGCGCGAGGTCTGTCCCGATAACTCTCTGGATACGCGATCGGCGTTGCGATTGATCTTGCGATGAAGGGCTCGAAGGCTACGGACTAGATAGGCAAGAATTAGAAGGGCGACACCTGCTGCAATCCATGCTAATTCCATGCCCATACCCTCAGCCTATCTGGCAATCCCCTTCAAACTAGTCAAGCACCCCTATTTTGTCCGCGACCAGTCATGACAATTCTGACCAAAAATAATGATATGAATCCGCAAAACCCCAGTGTTTTTTCTGACATGGACTTTTTGTTTTGTTACCCTGAAATTACACAAAAGTGTTTGGAGAGTGTGATTAACCAAGAAATTCCTCCTGGGTGGTATCCCGATCCTGACGGTAAACCTGCCGACCGGTATTGGAATGGTTCAGACTGGACCTCAGATACTCGCCCACATGTCGCGAAACCTTTCTATTCGAGCCCTACGCCGCCGAAGAAATCTGGTGTGGATTCGAATGAGATTGCGCTAATGGTGGGCATCATGGTTCTGCTTGTAATCGTTGCCTTCGGCTACGAATACTGACGCTCGACAACACTACAAACTATAAGGGAGATAGTTCATGGAAATATTAATTCTCGCGGTATGGGTCGCTTGCGCTGCTATCTGTTACAGCCAAGCAAAGAAGAAGAATCTCAATGTAGCTCTTTGGACAATCCTTGGACTCCTTTTCGGCGTCTTCGCGGTTATTGGCGCATTGGTAGTTTCACCAAAGGCATAGTTAATTAAAGATCAGCCCTGCCATCCTCGGGTGGTGGGGCTGATTTATTTTGGAATAAGATTCCCACGTGAGAGAAATTTCGGTGGCGTTGGTGTGTTTAGGAAATATCTGCCGCTCCCCCATGGCTGCTGCCGTTCTCGTGGGAAAATCTCAGAATCTCACATCACCTAAGGTGCATGTTTCTAGTTCAGGCACAAGCAGCTGGAATGTAGGACAAGGCCCACATCCCACCTCTAAGCTCGTGTGGGAGAAGGCTGGTTATCTTCATAGCCATACCGCTTCTCAATTTAAAGTAAATGATTATTTCGTTCATGACTACATCCTCGTAATGGACTCCAGCAATTTCGAAAATGTTCTCTCGCTATCACCCAGCCAAGAAGATGCGGCCAAGGTTTTCTACCTTCGTAGCTTTGATAAAGCGCTAGCAGATATCGATCCGCTATCCAGTGACTATTTCAAGCTGGAAGTTCCAGATCCTTACAACCAACCAGAAGAGTCCTACGAAAAAGTGTTGGCGATGATTGAATCTGCGGTGGACGGGTTTCTAGAAAGGGTTATTCAAGACCACGGCGCTTGAGCAAAGGTGTTATCGATGCCTCGCGCCCACGGAAATTCTTAAACATAGTCATTGAATCAATCGATCCACCACGGCTCAGTAATTGAGCTCTGAAATGATCACCATTGCTTCGTGTGAGTCCACCATTTTCCTTAAACCAATCGACAGATTCAGCATCGAGAACCTCGCTCCAGATGTAGCCGTAATAGCCAGCTGAATATCCACCACCAAAGATGTGAGAGAAATAGGTGCTGCGGTAGCGAGTAGGTACAGCGTGATAGTCAAGGCCGTAATCCTTGATTGCAGCAGCTTCGAATGCAACAACATCGTCTACAGATTGCCCATCCTCAAGTGAGTGCCAGGCTAAGTCCAGAATCGCAGCGGCAAGATAACTTGTTGTTGCGTGACCTTCATTAAATGTTGATGCGCCCTTGAGGCGGTCGATAAGTTCTTGCGGCAATTTTTCGCCTGTTTGATGATGAATTGCATAGTTTGAGACAACCTCTGGCCAAAGAATCCACATCTCATTGACCTGCGATGGGAACTCAACAAAGTCTCTCTGCACACTGGTGCCAGAAACTTTTGGATATGTGACACTTGATAGGAGTCCGTGAAGAGCGTGTCCAAATTCATGGAACAAGGTGACGATCTCGTCATAGGTAAGAAGAGTCGGCTCACCAGTTGCTGGTTTAGGAATATTGAGATTGTTTACGACTACCGGTAACTGACCCAAGAGAAAGTTCTGATCGACCAAATTGTTCATCCATGCTCCACCACGCTTTGAATCGCGTGTGTAGAAATCACCAATAAAGAGCCCGAGTTTGCTGCCATCTTCATTGAAAACTTCAAAGGCGCGCGCCTCATCGTGATAGGTAACCAGGTCACTGCGTTCTTTAAATGAGATCCCAAAGAGCTTGTTGGCCGCAAAGAAAACTCCGTCGCGTAACACTCGCTCTAATTCAAAGTATGGGCGTAGCGCACTTGAATCAATATCGTGCTTGGCCTTTCGAACTTTCTCGGTGTAAAAATCCCAATCCCAGCTGGCAATCTCAAAGTCTTCACCTGAGTCCTTGATCATCGCTTGAATTTCAGATCCCTCACTTCGCGCGTTTCTTACGGCGGCAGGTGCGATCTTTCGAAGCATGGTGTGGACGTTTTCAACGCTGCCCGCAGTCTGCTCGGCGATAACGTAATCCGCGTGAGACTTCTTACCGAAAAGTTTCGCTCTAGTCGCGCGCAGTTTCGACATTTCTACAATGATCTTCTTGGTATCAAATTCGTTATCTCGATTGCCACGCAGAAGTGAAGCCTTCATGATGCGCTCACGGGTTGCACGCACTTCAAGGCTTTCGAGAAGAGGATTTCCGCTGAAATTGACCATCCCCAGCAGGTACTTACCCTCAAGACCACGCGCTGAGGCGGCATCGGCTGCCGCCTGAATCTCGCCTTCAGATAGGCCTTTGAGCTCATCGCGTGAATCGAGAATCAGTGCGCTCTCATTTGTATCGGTTAAGAGGTTCTTGGAAAATTGAGTTTCAAGAAAAGAGAGTCGCTCATTAATTTTTGTCAGTTCATCGCGCTGAGACTGAGTCAGATGTGCACCGGCAAAGAGGAAATCTCGATAATACTTATCGAGTAGCCACGCATCCTCTGTAGAGAGTGCAAGCGCTTCCTTCCTACTGTGCAATGCTTTGATTCGATCAAAGAGAGCTGGATTGAGAGTGATTGCATCTTGATGGGCTGAGAGCTTAGGAGCAATCTCTTCTTCGATTGCATCAAGAGAATCACTTGTGTCGCTAGAAGATTTATTGTAGAAAACTAGAAGTGCTCGAGTAAGGATCTGTCCACTTTTTTCCAGTGCGACAATCGTGTTCTCAAAGGTTGGTTCACCGGAAGCAATTATCGCCTCTACTTCTTGTAACTGCTTTTTTGTACCTTCATAGAACGCTTCGAGGTAATGACTTTCTTCAAGGTGAGCAAAATCTGGAAGTTCGTATTCCAGGGTGCTGCGTTCAAAGAAGATATTTTTCGCCATGAGTGTTCGCCGCTATGCCCGTGGGTTGGGACTTACATTCAACTTTGGATCACGCTCGGGAAGAGAACCTAAAGCAGCATCGATCGCCTTCATTACTGAGGCATCGAGCTTTACTCCAGAAGCCTTTACATTCTCTTTCACTTGAGATGGTTTAGTTGCTCCCATAATTGCTGATGAGACATTGTCATTCTGCAACACCCAGGCAATTGCGAGCTGAGACATCGTTAGACCAACAGAATCTGCAACGGGTGCGAGCTTTTGTACTGCTTCTAATACATCTTCACGCATCCAGCGAGAGATCATTCCCGCGCCACTCTTCTTATCCGTTGCACGAGAACCCGCAGGTGCTTTCTTGCCTGGCTTGTACTTTCCGGTGAGCACTCCTTGTGCAATTGGTGACCAGACGATCTGTCCGATTCCTTCCTTGCGAGAGAGCGGCACAATCTCTGCTTCAATCACGCGCCACAGCGCCGAATATTGAGGCTGGCTAGAGACAAAGCGAGAGTATCCGCGAGCGTCCTGAATTTTTAGCGCCGATGACACTTGCTCTGCTGTCCACTCTGAGAAACCAATGTAATTGACCTTGCCTTGACGAATGAGATCTTCAAATGCTTGAAGAGACTCCTCGAGAGGAGTCTCGAAATCAAAGCGATGCATTTGGTAGAGATCTATGTGATCCACATTGAGTCGCTTGAGTGAAGCGTGACAGGACTCCATGATGTGTTTGCGAGAAAGTCCTCTATCGTTCTTGCCGGTTCCCGTTGGCCAATAGACCTTGGTGAACAACTCATATGACTCGCGGCGAATACCCTTGAGCGCCTTTCCAAGAACAGTCTCTGCGCGAGTTCCCGCGTAGACATCGGCTGTATCGAATGTCGTAATCCCCAGATCGAAGGCGGTCTTTACGCACTTAATTGCCGCATCTTGTTCGACCTGTGAACCATGGGTGATCCAGTTGCCGTAAGAGATTTCAGAGACATACATTCCAGTACTACCAAGACGTCTATATTCCATGCGATAGACACTACGCCATTCCAGATGTAAAGGTAAAGAGCGGTGAGATAGGATTTACCCATCATGGGAAGAAATTACGTGCACAGTAAGGTTGAACTCTCATGGCGTTAAATTTGCGTCGTAAGTTTGATTCGGTGTGGAAGCACCTTCCCCATCCTCTTCGCTGGGCTATTGTCGCCGCAGTCGGATCCACAATCTCACTTCTCGGACTAGTTTTTCTCTTTATCCCTGGGCCAGGTCTCCCCCTCATTGTTCTCGGAGTTGCAATTTTGGCCACTGAATTTGCTTGGGCCGAGGTTGTCTTCGCCAGAATTAAAAAAGAGAGCGATAAATTCACTGCGCAGGCTAAGAAAGTGATCAGAAGAAAGAAGAAGTAGTTTCTGTCAGCAGGTGACCATAGGCTTAGCCCATGAGTCAACGAAAATTTGCTGAAGATAGAGATCTCTCAGCCGTCACATTCGTTGTACTCGATCTAGAAACATCGGGTGCTTCACCCCAATCAGGAAGTGCTATCACTGAAATTGGCGCAGTGAAAGTCTGTGGTGGTGAAGTGATCGGCACCTTTGAAACATTTATCAATCCCGGTACGCCGATTTCATACTTCATCACTGAGCTCACCGGAATTACCGATGAGATGCTTGCTGACGCACCATCGATCCAAGCAATCCTGCCGTTACTTCTTGAATTCATGGGTAACCCACACGAAACAATCTTTGTCGCGCATAACGCTCCCTTTGATCTCTCTTTTTTGAAAGCCGCATCTGAACTTCATGGATATCTTTGGCCCGACTTTCGGGTAATCGACACTGTAAAGGCAGCACGTTTTGTGCTTACCAAGGACGATGTGGCCAACTATCAACTGGGAACTTTGGCACAGTATTTCCGCACTACCGTCGCACCTAATCACAGAGCGCTAGATGATGCACGGGCCACCGTCGATGTTCTCCATGGAGTGATCGAACGCATGGGAACCTTCGGGATATTTACTATTAACGAAATGCTCACCGTTGGTAGCAAGAGACCAAGTAAACGAACGCTGGCTAAGCAAGCGATTGAGAGAGATCAACCCAATCTTTAAGCAGTCTTGCAGTTGCTCCAGTGTCGAGAGCCGTACGAGCCTTATCTAAGCCTTTTTGTAATCGCACTTGAATTGCCAATTCACTTTCTCCATCAAAGGCTGCAATTGCAGCAGCGGCATTAAGGAGAACTGCATCTCTTGGAGCTCCATGTTCACCACCGAAAATTGCCATTGTAATTCGTGCGTTTTCTGTGGCATCTCCACCCACTAGATCAGTAATTGGGGCACGCCGAATTCCAAAATCTAAAGGATCAATGCGGTCGCTATGTATTTCACCTGAGCCGATAGATAACACTGACGTCGTTGTCGAGAGCGTTATTTCATCAAGACCATCATCACCACGGAAGACAAATCCATCGACACCACGAGCCGCAAGAACTTGCGCCATCACAAGGTGCATTCGATCATCGGCAACGCCAATGGCTGCTGCCTGAGGTTTAGCCGGATTTGCTAGCGGTCCGAGAATATTGAAAACGGTGGGAAGCCCTAACTCTTTACGTGCTGGGGCTGCAAAACGCATTGCAGGATGGAAAATTGGAGCAAAGCAGAAGCCGATTCCTAAAGTCTTGACGCACTGTGCAACTGCTGCGCCATCGAGTGTGATGGCAACGCCCAAAGCTTCGAGGAGATCTCCGGATCCGCTCTTACTGGATGCGGCACGATTGCCGTGCTTTACAACTCGAGCACCAGCGGAGGCCGCAATAATCGCAGCAGTTGTTGAGATATTGATTGTATGTGCGCCATCGCCACCTGTTCCTACGGTGTCGACTGCGCGTTCAGTAATGCTTATCGGTGCGCTGTGGCGGTACATCTCATCTACAAGAGCAGTGACCTCTTCGGCGCTCTCGCCTTTACTTTTAAGGGCTAAGAGAAATTCTTTAATTGCATCAACCTCTGCCCGACCTTCAAGAATCCTCTGCATCATGAGAGAAATCTCAGCAGGACTTAGGTCAAGTCCGGTTTGAAGCCGGAGCACACTCTCTTCCCAAGTCATCGCGTTAAAAAAATTAGGCTTTAACGCGTGCGATTGATGCTCTCAATAGATCCGCAACAGTCTCGGCTAAGGTGAAGGGATCGATGGGATGCAAAACGTTCGCCTCTGCGCGAGACCACGTTGCCAGCCACGCATCTTCTTTACGTGCCGTGATCACCAAAACTGGCGGGCAGTTAAAGACTTCATCTTTAAGCTGTCGAGCAATACCCATTCCACCTTCTGGGGCGGCTTCACCATCGAGAATGAAGAGATCAATATCTAGCTCTGCCTTACGAGCCTGTCCATCCACATAAAGTCGAAGGGCCGGTCCTGTCGCAAATTCAGTGATCGCGTGAGGTGCCAGATCTGGTGCAACTCGAGAACCCAGAGCGGCGGCAATATGAGCCCTGACTGTCATGTCATCGGAGTACACGACGATCCTCAGTTGCTTCTGTGATGCATCCATGGCCCCAGTCTACCTCGTGACCCGCCTTCAATCATGGTGACCCGTTTCACCCTTTTCTCGCCCAAATAAGAGGCTTTAAAGCACCAGTAAAGAGGTCAAAGCATCCGTTTTCGGGAATAATCAGCGCATGACCTCAACCGATTCGATGCATAGAATCACCAAGCCCAATGTTGTGGCAGTCGGAACAATCGTCTGGCTCTCAAGTGAATTGATGTTCTTTGCAGCGCTCTTTGCAATGTACTTCACTACGCGCGGTGTGCAGGGTCCAACAATCTGGGGCGAGTCAACTGCGCTGCTGAGCATTCCTTTTGCGGCAGTGAATACAACAATTCTTGTTCTCTCTTCAGTGACGTGTCAGTTTGGTGTCTTCGCTGCAGAGCGCTTCCAAAGTAAGCGTCGAGGTTCGCTCTTACAGATCAATTTGTGGGGAATGCGCGAGTGGTTTGCCCTGACCTTCCTCATGGGCGCGTTCTTTATCGCAGGTCAAATCTATGAGTACGCAGTTCTTGTTTCCGAAGGATTGACTCTCTCATCAAATGCCTACGGTTCAATTTTCTATCTTGCAACTGGCTTCCATGGTCTGCACGTAACCGGTGGCTTGATTGCATTTCTTATTGTTTTGGTGCGAGTGGCTAAGGCTCGTCGATTCACACATCAGCAAGCGACTACAGCCATTGTTGTTTCGTACTACTGGCACTTCGTTGACGTTGTCTGGATTGCTCTCTTCGCTGCGATTTATCTCATTAAGTAGGGTGGAAAAATTATGAAGAAACTATCGAAGTACCGCCGCCATAGAGCTGTTGCTCCCCTCCTTTTGATCTTTGCCCTACTGGGAATAGGAACAACTTTTCAGGTAGCTGGTGCAACCACGACTCAAGTCATGACCGCAGAAGAGCGCACCAAGGCGATCGCTGAAGGTAAAGAGATATTCCTCAAGGGTTGTTCTTCATGTCACGGTCTTAATGCTGAGGGAAGTTCAATCTCCCCTTCCCTTATTGGAGTCGGTGCGGCCTCTGTTGATTTTCAGGTAGCGACAGGAAGAATGCCAATGGCCGATATGAGCCAACAGGCAATGCGCAAAGCCCCTGTATATAACGATGAAGAGGTTGCCGCACTCGCTGCATATATCGCCTCACTCGCACCCGGTCCTGAAATTCCAACGGAAGAGATGCTCAACTACGAACGCGATGGATCAATTGCAGAAGGTGGCGAGCTCTTTAGAACTAACTGCGCGATGTGCCATAACTTCGCAGGACAAGGTGGAGCTCTTACTAAAGGTAAGTACGCACCGAGCGTTATGGGAGTCAAGCCAGTTCATATTTATGAAGCGATGATTACTGGCCCGCAGGCTATGCCAGTCTTTTCAGATAAGACCATTACACCGGAAGAAAAACTTTCGATCATCGCTTGGATCAAGGCGGCAGAGAAAGAGCCACAACTTGGCGGAGTAGCCCTTGGTCGCGTCGGACCTGTCACTGAAGGTCTTCTTGTATGGACTCTTGGCTTAGGTCTTCTCATCGGAATTGCTGTCTGGCTAACAACAAAGGCGAAATAGGAAAAACAATGAGTAACGAAATCGAGTTAATTAAAGACCCTGGTCTACCAGAACATAAGTTACGTCAAAGCGATGTTGATCCTAAAGCCGCCGACCGCGCAGAACGTCAGGTTGCTATTCTCTTTGGACTCTCCTCTCTTGGAACAATCGTCTTCATTTACTCATATCTCTTCATTCCAGTTGACCGCTTTATCTTCATTCCGCTCATGGGAGATCAAAACCTTCATCAACTTTTGCTCGGCTTAGGTTTTGCCGCAGCGCTTTTGTTTATCGGTCTAGGCGCTGTTCATTGGGCTAAGACTTTGATGCCTGATCATGAAGTTATTGCACATCGTCATGAACTGCGATCACCAGATGCTGATCGTGAGGCATTTGTAAAGACCGCAAAAGAAGGCGCTGCTGCTGCCGGACTTGGTCGTCGCTCACTGATCAAGCGCAGTCTCGGACTCTCACTCGGCCTTGTCGGCTTATCCCCCATTTTATTCTTAGGCGATCTTGGTCCAACACCTGGAAATGCTCTGAGAACCACGAGTTGGAAAGCTGGCTCGCGCTTAGTTACCGATCCAGGTGATCGCCCGATTAGACCTGAGGATTTAGAGATTGGCGCAGTTGCTCAGACTCTGCCTGAACTTGCTCCAGGTAAAGACCATCATTCACTTAATGACATTGCAAAGGATGCAGTCTTGTTGATTCGCCTTCGCCCAGAGGAATTCAATCTCGATGCAGAGCGTCTTTCTTGGACATACCAAGGCATCATCGCATTTTCAAAGATCTGTTCACATATGGGTTGCGCTGTTGCACTCTACGAACAAACGACAAAGCATCTGCTCTGTCCATGTCACCAATCAACATTTGATGTAACGCGCGCAGCCAAGGTCATCTTCGGGCCTGCTGCACGTCCGTTGCCTCAATTAGCAATCACTGTCGATGCAGAAGGATTCCTCATCGCACAAGCACCATTTAATGAACCAGTCGGACCTAGCTTTTGGGAGCGATCAGCATGAGCGCACGTGAGCGTATTGCAGGAAATGTAGCAAGTTATGTAGATGACCGAACCGGTGCTGCCGCCTGGATGAAGAAGAATCTTCAGAAAGTCTTCCCTGATCACTGGTCCTTTATGCTCGGTGAGATTGCGCTCTACTCATTTATCATCCTGCTCCTTTCAGGCACCTTCCTTACATTCTGGTTTGATCCTTCAATGCGTGAAGTCGTCTATGACGGGGCGTATGTTCCGCTCCAGGGCGTTGAAATGTCTGCGGCTTACGCCTCTGCCCTCGATATCTCATTTGAAGTTCGTGGTGGCCTCTTGATGCGCCAAATTCACCACTGGTCAGCTTTGATATTTATGGCATCCATTGTTGTTCACTTGATGCGCGTCTTCTTCACAGGAGCATTTCGTAAGCCACGTGAATTTAACTGGATTCTCGGAATTGGTCTCTTAACCCTTGGAATCGTTGAAGGATTCTTGGGGTACTCACTTCCTGATGATCTTCTCTCAGGAACAGGAATTCGAATTGCACATGCAATTATTCAAGCAGTCCCTGTTGTGGGAACATTCTTAGCGTTTCTTCTCTTCGGTGGTGAATTCCCTGGAATCGCATTTATTCCTCGTATTTACACCGTTCACATTTTGATTCTTCCTGGAATTTTCTTGGCTCTGATCACAGTTCACTTGATGTTGGTCTGGTACCAGAAGCACACTCAATACCCAGGCCCAGGTCGCACCGAAAAGAATGTTGTTGGTTACTCACTGATGCCGATCTACATGGCAAAGGCAGGCGGCTTCTTCTTCATCGTCTTTGGAGTTACTGCATTCTTAGGCGCTGTCGCATCTATCAACCCGTTGTGGCTCTATGGTCCATATACGCCGGGACAGGTAACAGCAGGTTCACAGCCCGACTGGTACATGGGATGGCTCGATGGTTTGGTTCGAATGGCTCCACCACTTGAACCAGTAATCTTTGGATATACGCTTTCGCTTAATATTTTGATTCCAGGATTGATTGTCCCTGGCATCATCTTTACCGGAATGGCGCTCTATCCATTTATTGAACAGTGGATAACAGGAGATAAGCGCGAGCATCACATCCTTGATCGCCCACGCAATGCTCCAAACCGCACCGCACTTGGCGTCATGTCAATTACCTTCATGCTCGTAGCTCTACTCAATGGAGGAAATGACCTCATAGCAACCGCCTTTGATCTCTCGATCAACCAGATCATGTGGTTTAGTCGAATTGGAATCTTTGTTCTACCGCCACTGGCCTTCATTATCACCAAGCGTCTCTGTCTCTCACTTCAGCGAGCTGACCGTGAACTTGTTCTCCATGGACGTGAAACTGGACGTCTTGTGATGATGCCATCTGGTGAATTTGTAGAAGTACACGAACCAATCTCAGCTGAGAAGGCGTGGCTACTCACACAACATGAACAGAATGCACCTCTTGAACTTGAAGAGAGCGATAACCGTGGTGTTCGTCGTCCTGGCCTGTTGAAGTCAAAGTTGCGTAAGCGCTTTGCAGTCGCGCATGCTGAGCAAGTTCCTAAACCAACGATGAACGATGTTCGCGAGATCGAACACCACTAAGTACTCGTTGCAATAATCTGTGAAGGTTTAGAGCACTTTAGAGAAGAACGACTTTGTGCGTTCGTGTTGCGGACTATCTAAGAGCTGATCTGGTGGACCAGTTTCGACAATGAGACCTGCATCCATAAAGGCGACAGTATCTGCAACTTTACGAGCGAATCCCATCTCATGAGTGACCACAATCATGGTCATTCCTGAATTTGCGAGATCTTGCATCGCTGCGAGAACTTCCCCCACAAGTTCAGGGTCAAGTGCTGATGTTGGTTCATCAAATAACATGAGTTTTGGTCTCATTGCTAGCGCACGTGTGATAGCCACACGTTGTTGCTGTCCGCCTGAGAGTTGCTTAGGCAAACTATCTTCACGACCAGAAAGGCCGACAAGCTCTAGGAGTTCACGAGCGTGAATTACAGCCTCTTCTTTCGAAATTTTTAATACTCTCGTAGGCGCTTCAATAATATTTTCAAGGACGCTCATATGTTGGAAGAGATTGAAGTTCTGAAAAACCATCCCTATCTCAGCACGCTTGCGACACACCTCGCGGTCGGAGAGTTCGTAGAGACGACCCTTCTTCTCCTGGTATCCAACGAGTTCGCCGTGAACGTATAGGCGGCCGGAGTTGATCTTCTCTAAGTGATTGATGCACCGAAGAAACGTTGATTTTCCAGATCCAGATGGTCCGACCAGGCATGCCACTTCGCCTGACTTTACCTGCATATCTATTCCCTTGAGGACTTCAACGCTGCCATATGACTTTCGAACACCTTCAACTCGTAGCGCAGGCTCAATCATTCTGCTTTACCTTCCCTGCTTCTTCCATCTGTGCAGCGCCTTTGCGCATTGAAACTCTGCCGGCAAAGCGTTGTGTGAATGAGAGTTGCTCTCGTTTACCCTCTGAGAAATGTCGCTCAAGGAAAAATTGTCCGAAAGTGAGTACTGATGTAATTCCTAGATACCACAAACTTGCCACCATAAGTAGCGGCATAGTTTCGAAGGTGCGAGCATAAATTGTCTGTGCGGTATAAAGCAGATCGGCAAGTGCCAAAACGCTCACCAACGAGGTGGTTTTTAACATAAGGATTGTTTGATTACCTGTGGGAGGAATGATTACCTTTACCGCCTGTGGCAAAATTACTCGACGCAGAGTTTGCATATGTGTCATACCCAGAGCCTTTGCAGACTCAGATTGTCCTCGATCAATTCCGGCTATGCCACCGCGAACAATCTCGGCCATGTAGGCACCTTCGTTGAGTGCTAATCCGAGAATAGCTACTGCAAAGGGCGTAATTAACTCATTCGCGTTACCTTGCCAGAAGGTCGGACCAAAGGGAATGCCAATTGAAATCTCAGGATAGAGAGCAGAGATGTTGTACCAAAAGATCAGTTGAACGAGCAGTGGTGTGCCTCGGAAGAACCAGATATAGATCCAGGCTGCACGAGCAAGTACTCGGTTAGATGACAAACGCATAATCGCCAAGATTATGCCGATCAGGATTCCAAGAAATTGCGCCACTACAGTCAGAAGCAAAGTTAGTTGCAAACCATCCATGATCGGGGCGCTGATGATGTATTCACCGACCACTCCCCAACGGAATCGAGGATTAGTCAGAATAGATTTCACCATGACCGCCACTACAAGAAGCAGGAATATGGTTGCAACCCATCGCCCATAGTGACGGATTGGGACTGCGTTAAGAATCGTTGCGCCAGAATTTACTGGGGTGGGCGAGATTGGACCCTGTTCATTTTTAAAGTCCAATCCCGCTACCTCAGTTCTTTATCGAGTGCTTATATTTATTGCTGCTGAGTCACGCGCGAGCTTTTCGATATTCCACTTAGTGAAAATGGTTGTAAACGTTCCATCATCCATAAGTTGCTGAATTACTTTTTGCATCACCTTTGAAAGGCCGCCCTTGCGAACAACCATGCCGTTAAAGTCGGCTCCCTGAGTTGGTCGCAAGAGTACTTCAAATTCACCCTCGCCATTTTGCTGCCACCAAGAAGAGACATGTGCTGAGAGAATGGTCAGATCAGCGCGACCAGATCTCACAGCAAGAACAGTGGTTGCCTGATCAGGATAGAGAGAATATGCAATTGCAGCTTTGCCTGCGGTTGTGCAGTTTGTGCTTAGCCCCACAATTGCAGTTGCCATCGTTGTTCCTGCAGGAATTCCAACTTTAAGTCCACAGAGATCTGTCTCATCCTTAATGTTTGGAAGTGTGCCTTTTCTGTACAGGAATGCTCTAGAAGAGTTGAAGTAGGTAACAAAATCAACGATCTTCTGTCGAGCAGTAGTACTAGCAAATGCCGATACTGAGGCATCAAATCGTCCTGCCTCAACGCCAGGAATAATGGCTGAGAATCCAGATGAAACAAATTCAACCTTTACTCCGAGAACTTTGCCGACCGCATTTGCTAAATCAATTTCAGCACCAACGAGATCATTGCCAGCGCTAAAGAACTGGAATGGTGGATCGGTAGGATCTGTAGCAAATGTGAGCTTTCCCTTTGCCTTGATATCTGCAGGAAGAGTTCTATAAATGGCATGGTTCTTCTTTAGTGCAGTGAACCAAGGCTCAGACCATTCACGCTTGCCTTTAACGAGAATACATTTGTAGGTTATTAGCCCCACTTTTGCGGTAGCAGCTAACTTAGGACATGTATCGCCAACTTTTATTTCAGCTGCTGCTTGTGAAGGGCTCGAGAATGTGAGTCCTATAACAAGAATTACGGCAGTAGAGATCGCAATCGATGAGAATTTTTTCTTCATAGGTAGTCCTTTCTTGCGTCTTGGCAATAGATGCCGAACAGTGGGCGAAGAAGTGATCGTTCACGGTTCTTACGGTTTGTCGCGCTCACACCCTCGTGGTCAGCGCGACCTTCGAATAATGGCACGGTGATGAGCTAGTTTCGCTGGGTAATCGGACTAAGAACTAGGTCGCTCCTTGGCCATTCGACTCAATCGCAATCCTTCAATCGCGGTTCCTCAGGTGACATCCCTTGCCAACAAATCGTCATATGTTTCGCGCCTAACGACAGCTCGAGCCACGCCATCTTTACAGAAAACTACCGGTGGGCGACGTGCACCGTTGTAGTTATTTGCCATTGTTAAACAGTATGCCCCTGTTACTGGGACGGCGATGATCTCCCCAATCTTTGGATCTACAAGCTTCACGCCATCAATCAAGATATCCCCTGATTCGCAGTGGCGGCCAACGAGTGAATAAAGCTCTCCCCCGCCGACGCGAGTGGCCACCGTCGCTTCAAATCTCTGTCCATACAGAGAGACTTCTAAGTTATCGGCCATGCCACCATCAATGGCAACAAAAGTGCGTGTGGAACGTTTAATGGTGACCACTCGATACAAAGTGACTGCGGTATCTGCGACCATCGAGCGACCGGGTTCAATCATGATTTTAGCGCTGGCAGGCAAATACTTGCGGGCGGCTCCAATAAGTGCATCGAGATACTCTTCAATAGTCGGTGGACTGTCCGCATATGTATAGCGCACGCCAAGACCGCCACCTAAGTCGTAGACCGAAAACTCGCCAAGTGAGGCTATCGCTTGTAATGATTGAATAAATGGCTCTGTAGACATGATTTGCGAGCCGAGATGGAGATGTAACCCATCAAGTCGAAGTTTCTTACTCGCCTTCAATCGAGCGATTGCAACCTTGGCATCGTCGATAGATAAGCCAAATTTCGAGTCGTTCTGGCCTGTGGCATTGGCTAGATGAGTGTCAGGCAAAATACCAGGAATAATTCGTACCAAGACCGCTTGCTCGTTCTGTACAAATCTTTCTAATCGATCAATATCATCAAAATTATCTACAACAATGGTGCCGACCCCGGCCTTCACCGCCATTTCAATCTCTTCATCAGTTTTTGCATTTCCATGCATCACGATTTTCGATGGATTGATTCCTGCAGCTAGGGCCATAACGAGTTCACCGCCACCTGCGACATCAATTCCAAGACCTTCTTCACCAAGTACTCGAAATACAGAGGTCAATGGGAGCGATTTGGAGGCCCAGATAACTTCAGAGTTCGGCCATCTACTGCGTAATCCATCCTGATAACGTCGTGCGCGGTCTCTCAACGCAGATTCATCAATGATCAGCGCTGGTGTCCCAAAGGTGGCTACTAGCTCTGATGCTGAACACCCACCGAGTAGAAGCTCATTGCTCTCATTCAGGCTCGTTCCAGATGGAAAGAGAGAGAGTATCTGCCCCTCAGGAGTTTTTCTAAGATCGACGGGGCTCATGAGGCCATAGTGGACTACTTTTCCATATCATTGTTGAGCCGATTGGCCTATGGTTGAGAGGTGCTCTTATCCGATTTGCTAAAGGCTTTCTCTGAGCGAAATTCAGAAGAGATTCGAGTTCTCCATTATCCAGAGACGCTAGCGCGATCTGTCCGCGGAACCGTTCTGCATGATCCCATCGATGCACTACCCAATGAGCCTGATTCAATCCTGATCTTGAGCGGCGTCAGAGTGAGTGAACGCGCAGCGATAGAAATACTTCAATCAGCTGCAATGATCGGATACTCAGCAGTGATCATTAAGGTGCGCGGTGAGGATGCAAGCTCGCTGATCGCACAAGCGCAATTGCGGAACATTACTTTGCTTGCTGCGAGCGATGAAATTGTCTGGCAGCACCTTGATGCAATTCTGCACACGATCCTGGGATCTCAAGGATCCATTAATCCATCTGCATCAATTCTTGGTGATGAGCTCTACACCTTAGCAAATTCTTTAGCGTCAATTATTGGTGGCTCAGTCGCAATTGAGGATATGGATCGAAGAGTTTTGGCTTACTCATCGCTACCGGATCAGCGCATCGATGGAATCCGCGAACAGGGCATATTGGGTCGCCATGTACCTGACATGGAGAGAAATTTGGCTCAGTATCGATCCGTGTTGGCCAGCAACGGTGTTACGCGATTTCCAGAAGCAAGCGATGAGTTTGCTCGCGCTGCGATCGCGGTGAAGGCCGGTGAAAAGCCACTCGGCACAATCTGGGCTATTGAAAGTGTTGGTGGGATCACTCAAGAAGGTGAGCGATTACTTCTTGAAGGCGGACGATTGGCTGCTCTGCATATTCTAGGAAGCCAGCTCAATAACAAGTCGGAATTCCAGGTTCGTGAAGGAACTTTGCGTTCGGCACTCGATGCATCACTAACCGGTAAAGAAGTCGCCTATCGATTAGCAATCCCCGCTGGAACAGTTCTCTCACTCGTAGGATTTGCTGCAGTCCCCCACACAAATGGGACGGTTCCTCTGATCACACACTTGAGCAACGAACTCTCGAAATATCTGACCGTCTTCCGTCCTGACGCCGCGATAACAACTACTCCTCGAACTGTTTATGTGCTCTTGCCTGGAGGTGAAGAAGAGTCTGTTCGACGTCTGATTAATGGCGCACTCACCTCCATTCACGTTGCATTTAAGGACCATATCCGTGCAGCCATTTCGCATGCGTCAACCCAACCTGCCGACCTGCCAAGCATGCGTCGTGAAATAGATGACATTTTGCGAATAACAACGCTCAATTCAGATCTTCCTGTCGTTGCAAAGCTTGGTGATGTACATGCGAGAGTGTTGCTTGCTCATGTTGCAGACGAACTCATTCGTGAACCTATGCTCAAACATCCAGGAATCACAGCCATGCTTGCATACGATCTTGAGAACAAGACTAACTATGCAGATTCAGTTACCGCATGGCTAGATGCGGTGGGTGATATTGCACTCGCAGCGGAATCTCTCTTTATTCACGCTAACACGCTGCGATATCGCCTTCGTAGAGTGAAGGATTTATTCAATATCACTCTAGATAATCCGGATGATCGTTTAGCGGTGTGGATGCAACTGCGTCTTGTTATGCGTGACTAGATCTTCGCAGACGAATATCGTCTTTACGGATAGAGCCCACGGAGTTTGTGCGCCTCGGCAACGCGGGCAACTCCCAACATATGTGCAGCTTCGCGCCAGGTAACTTTTCGGGTTGTTGCCATCTCTTCTACCTCGTGAAACGCCTTCATCAAGATGCTATTGAGATTGGTCTTCACTTCATCGGAATTCCATGGATAGTTCTGCTTATCCTGCACCCATTCAAAGTAAGAGACAATTACTCCACCTGAGTTCGCCAAAATATCAGGTACAACGAGAACTCCATTCTCATTGAGAATTGCGTCTCCCTCTGGTGTTGTTGGAGCATTGGCACCCTCCACCACAATTTTTGCCTTGATTCCAGAAGCGGTCTGGGCTGTAATTGCATCAGAGAGAGCAGCAGGAATAAGCACATCAACATCTAAGTGCAGAAGCTCTGCATTACTGATTCGATCGGTGCCGGGTGCATCGAGATTCTTATGCTCAAGAAAGTGTGTCCAGAGCGCATCTACATTTTCAAAGCCGATGACAGCCCCATAGACATCACTAACTGCGACAACCTTCATTCCCATACCCTCTAGCGCAACTGCAGCCCAGTACCCGACTTTTCCAAATCCCTGAATGGCTACCGTGGCACCTACTGGATCAATACCGCGTATTCGAAGCGCTTCACGCGTTGAAATTGCAACTCCATCACCGGTCGCAGAGTTTCTTCCGATCGATCCTCCGAGAACTATTGGTTTGCCGGTAACAACTCCGCGCACAGAGAAACCAGCATTCACCGAGTACGTGTCCATCATCCACGCCATATTTCTCTCATCGGTTCCTATATCAGGGGCAGGTATATCTCGCTCTGGTCCGATGATCGGCAAGATTTCAGAGGTGTAGCGACGAGTGAGTCGTTCATTTTCGCGTTCGGATAGCGTTTGGGCATCAACTGCTATCCCACCCTTAGCCCCACCAAAGGGAAGATTAGTCAGGGCACATTTCCATGTCATGAGCATGGCGAGTGCGATGGTCTCTTCTAAATCGATGTGCGGATGGAAGCGCACTCCACCCTTCGAGGGACCGCGGGTTGTTGAATATTGAACTCGGAAGCCTTTATACATTTCGACTTTGTCATTATCTCGCCGCAACGGCACTGCCACTTCTAAGATCCGCCGAGGTGTTGAAAGGGTCTGCCAATCATTTTCAGAAAGGCCTAATTGATCTACCGCTTTACGTAACTGCGCGCGCGCAGTTTCAAATGCTGACTCCGTTGTCATGCCTTGAACCTATTACAGAAAAGTATAAAACCCAAATAAAAGATAGGACCTGAGTGTCGCAAGAGATCTATAGCGGCGCCCATCTACACATTCAAGAACTCTCGGTAACCTTCTTACTTTCTCTGAGAACGAGGGCAACACCAATAATAGTTATTATCGCGCCGATCGCTGTAATTAGACTAATTGTCTCTCCAAAGAGGAAATATGCTTCAAATGCAGTAACCGCAGGAACAAGGTAATAAAGGGATGAAACAGCAGCAGCGCTTGAGCGCGCAAGCAGGTAGTAAAGAATAAGAATTGCTCCTATTGAAAGAGCGAAAATAAGCCAAAGCAGTGACGCCACAAATGAAACGTTCCACTCAACGCTTTCACCTCTTTCAAAAATCAGCGCCAGCGCTAGCATCAGAAGAAATGTTGCCCCATATTGCCAGGCAGTTCCAGATAGCACTTCAATCCCTGAGCCGTACTTCTTCTGCAAAATGGTGCCGACTGTTCCACCGAGTAAGGCGATGAAGACTGCGATGACTCCATTACGTGGAAGGGAATCTGCATTTGTTTTAAGTAGTTGTGGGGCAATCACAAGGATCAAACCAGCCAGCCCCAGAGAAAGCCCAGCCCATTTTCGCGGAGAGAGTTTTTCGCCGAAAAAATATGAGGAAGAGACTGAGACCAACACGGGTTGCAACGAACATATGAGCGCTGTTATTCCAGCCGGCATCCCTTGTTTAACTCCATAGAAGCAGCCACCTAGATAAGCCCCATGTATTGCAAGCCCTATCAGCGCACTCTTTCCGATCACATGCCACTGCATTGCTATCGCACGCGTGATTATCAGTGCAATGAGTGCCAACAGGAGCGTTGCTATCGCCATACGGATCGCGATAAATGTGAATGGGGGCGCATATGGGATTCCATAGCGAATCCCAGTAAATCCAGTACTCCACAGCAGAACAAAGATGACAGGCGCGTTCTTGGTGGTAATCAGTCCTGACATAGAGCTTTGAGCTTAACTAAAGATTTCGCCATCCACTTAGGATTTCTCGCCATTGAATCGGTCTTCTTGATCCACCACACCTGCGCTTTATTGCAGGGTGAAACATCGAAATATTCGCTGACTTGAGTTACTCCCCCGCCTAAATCCACAAGTTCATAGCGCCAAACCCATCTCATCAGATGGCGCCAAGCAATTTTTTTATTTTCTTCAAACTCAATTACTTCATTGGTGATTTTGTATCCAACCTTGATCTTCATATTCATACCAAAACGTGCGCCAAGGAAGAGGCGCTCAGGACCCTTGATGACAGATTGAACCGTTGATGAACCATCAAAGAGAGAGTGAGAACGCGGATCTGCAAGAATTGAAAAAATCTTTTCTGCTGGTGCCTCAATATTTATACGAGCACCTATGAGCACTGGTGAATCTAGCGAGAGTATTTCAGCGCGCATTGAAGTGAGGGTTTAGTGGGAGGCTGTCATTGTTGGGTCATCGAGTGGTTTTTCGTATTCAGTCACCCATCCGATGATTCCAAAGAAGAGAGCTGTAACGGCAATGAGTGTGAGCCACCATCCGATAATGAGTCCCATGCCCATTGCCGTAGCTGCAAGTGCTACAGGAAGTGGCCACCAAGAATGCGGGCTGTAGAAACCAAGTTCTCCTGCACCATCAGAAATTTCTGCGGTGAGGTTATCCGAAGGCATCAGCGTGCCGATTCTCTTCTGAGTGAACCAGACGTAGAAGCCGACCATGCCAGCTAAACAAGCAGCAAGAAGCATTCCTGTGATACCGACTGCTTCACCACCGACGTACCAATAGACAACAGTCATCAATACATAGAAAACGCTCAGACCAACAAAGAGCTGCCAGTTAGCCTTCATGAGCTAGTGACCTTCGGTCTTTATGTGTGGATGATGAAGATCAAATGCCGGACGTTCAGATCGAATACGTGGAATCGATAAGAAGTTGTGGCGTGGAGGTGGACATGAGGTCGCCCACTCAAGTGATGAGCCATAACCCCAAGGATCATCTACGCCAACCATTGGGCTCTTACGAGTGATCCACACGTTGACTGCGAAAGGAATCATGGAAAGAGCGAGCAGGAATGAGCCGACTGTTGAGATCATATTCATTCCAGTGAAACCATCAGTTGCTAAGTAGTCAGCGTATCGACGTGGGAAGCCTTTGATACCAAGCCAGTGCTGGATCAAGAAGGTGATGTGGAAGCCAAAGAAAAGAGTCCAGAAGTGGATTTTTCCAAGACGCTCATTGAGCATCTTGCCTGTCATCTTTGGCCACCAGAAATAGAATCCGGCGAACATTGCAAAGACCACGGTGCCAAAGAGAACGTAGTGGAAGTGTGCAACAACAAAGTAGGAAGCCGAGACTGAGAAGTTCAGTGGTGGTGAAGCGAGAATGATTCCTGTAATTCCACCGAAGAGGAATGTAACCAAGAAGCCCATCACCCAGAGCATTGGTGTTTCAAATGTGACGTGCCCTCTCCACATTGTTCCAATCCAGTTGAAGAATTTCACACCGGTCGGTACACCGATTAAAAATGTCATAAAGGAGAAGAAGGGCAAGAGCACCTGGCCGCTTGCAAACATGTGGTGAGCCCAGACCGCAACCGATAGAGCTGAAATTGCGATAGTGGCAGCGATCAAACCTTTATAGCCAAAGATTGGTTTGCGACTAAAGACTGGAAGGATCTCAGTTGCAATTCCAAAGAATGGGAGCGCCAAGATGTATACCTCAGGGTGACCGAAGAACCAGAACAAATGTTGCCAGAGCATCGCACCACCGTTGGCAGGATCAAAGATAAGCGATCCGTACATGCGATCTGATTCAAGGGCGAGAAGTGCTGCTGCAAGTGGAGGGAATGCAAGAAGAACGAGAATTGATGTCAGAAGGACGTTCCAAGAGAAGATCGACATACGGAACATCGTCATACCTGGTGCGCGCATTGTAAAAATAGTCGTAATAAAGTTAACGGCTCCAAGAATTGTTCCAAGACCACCGATCGCAAGTCCGATAACCCACAGATCTCCACCAATTCCTGGCGAGTATGCAGAGTTAGCTAGAGGAGCGTAGGCAGTCCAGCCAAAGGATGCCGCTCCACCTGGTGCTAAGAATCCGGAGAAGGTCATCAAGCCGCCGAATAAGTACAACCAGTAAGAGAACATATTCAGTCGTGGGAAAGCAACATCTGCTGCGCCAATTTGTAGCGGCATGATCACGTTAGCAAAACCAACGAAAAGCGGAGTTGCAAACATCAACAGCATGATGGTGCCGTGCATCGTAAATACTTGGTTGTACTGCTCGTTAGATATGAATTGCATGCCCGGACGAGTAAGTTCAACGCGAAGAATCAACGCAAGAACTCCAGCGATCAAGAACCAAGCAAAAGAAGTAAAAAGATAGAGATAGCCAATGGTCTTATGGTCAGTTGAGGTTATCCACTTGACGAAATTCTTACCCTTGGAAGCCGGCGCAACACCTGGTTGTGCGGTGCCTGGCGTTGGAGAAGCGGTTGGACGTTCTGCATATGTTGTCATGCCACGCTCGCCTTCAGTGTTTCAAGATATTGCTGATAGTCAGCTTGTGAGACAACTTTGATTGTAAAGAGCATCTGGGCATGGTTGCGGCCGCAGAGGATGTTGCATCGCCCTGGGTACTCACCAATTTTGTTGGCGGTAAATTCAAGGCTATTTGTGACACCCGGAATATTCTGCATTTGAATCATGAAAGCTGGGATCCAAAATCCATGTACGACATCGTTTGCAATAATCTTGTAACGAACTCGCTCGCCGACTGGAACTACGAGTGTTGGAGGCTTATCTGGAGTGCCAGTAACAACTGCCTTCTCCCCCGCCTCTGGATAACTAAATTGCCATGACCATTGGAAAGCATTAACAGTTATCTCATGCGCAACGGTTGGAGATTTAGCAACGATCTCTTCTTGCTTTACAGCAGTGAAGTAAAAGAGAACTGCGACAATGATAAAAGGAATAACGGTGTACACAACTTCGACTGGGATGTTGTATTGAGTCTGCTTAGGAAACTCACCTTTTGATGCATGTGCGCGGTGAAAGACTGCCGGCCACAAAATAAGAATGAGAGTAATAACGCCGACAACTCCGCCTGCAATCCAAGAGCCCTGCCAAAGCGAAAGTGAGATGTCATTAACACTCGATACACCTTCTGGGAAACCAAGACCGGAGACTTGTGAACAGCCGGTAAGAGTCAGCAAGAGTGGGGCGGTAATCAGCCCTAGGCGCATGGAGCGCGATTTACCCTTCAGCGACGACATGCCCTAAGGATAGTGGGGAGGCGAGAAGTTCCGCCCCGCTGGGAGTAGCCTTCCTCGGGTGGTTCGTGTCACAGGAAATTTCGGAGGCCAAGCGCCCTTATCTGAGGTCGTCAGGTCGGCTATCTCTGCCGCCTTTGATGCTGGATGGGCTGACCCAAAGAAATTATCGCAAGCCTCTACTCGTTCGCGGATCCTTGAATCTCAGGCGCTGGAATCTATCGCCACGGGGCTATCTCTGACAGTAGATCAAATTGAAGTTGTCGGTGAGGAAGAACTCGCTCCCTATCTCGCACTTAGCGGATTTCTCTCACCGAAAAAAGAGTTAGGCATCGGTGCTATTGATCGCGGAAAGATTCGAGCGCTCGGCAGAACCCACGCGAGCCATCGAATTATTCCTGTTGATCAGCATGGAGCACTGGTTGCGGATGAGATTTCGATGGACAGCGTCTTATCGCTGCAAGTTGCCAATGGAGAGACGGGAATTGTCCAGGATCTTCCAACGCTATCCGCGCGAGCAGAATGTGTAGTTCTGGATGCCACAACCTCTGGTTCGCGAATTCCTCTGGGAACTACGTGGGATGCCGCCGTTTTTTCATCCTCATCTTGGGGCGGACCGCAGGGTATAGCGATTATCGGGATCCGCAACTCGGCGCAGTGGAGATATCCGCTGCCACACATTGCACCGATTCGAACACCGGGCGGTTATTCACTTCCACTACTACTCGCTTCCTCAGTGGCCTTAGAAAACTTCAAAGAAGATTCTCTTCATTTGCGTGCACTCAATGAGCATCTTCGAAAAACTATCGTTGCTGCAATTCCAGGAAGTTACTGCGTTGGTGATATTGAGAAATCACTCCCACATCTGCTCACAATTATTCTGCCCGATACGATTAGTGAAATGGTGGTGCGCGATTTAGATGCACTCGGCATCACTGTTGAAGCGGGTTCTGCCTGCTCCCCCGTCGACTTAGCGCCAAGTCATGTCCTTGCGGCAATGGGGCTGCCGACAGAAGGTGCGATCCGAATTCGACTTCGCGATAGCCACAGTGTGAGCGAGATTGATGAGCTGGTAGCTGCTTTAGTGAAGGTGTGTAGCGACCTCTAGTCGGGCCACTTCTCCGTAAGCGACTTCAAAGCGATCGAGAAATTCAGTTGCTGTAAAGGAATACTCCTGTGTGCCCATCGTTTCAATGACATATGTTGCAAGCATTGAACCTATTTGCGCACACCGCTCATGAGATAGCCCCCATGCCAGACCGGCAACAAAGCCACTTCGGAATGAATCTCCAACACCAGTCGGATCAACCTTTGCTCTCTCTTTCGGACACGTCACCGAGATCGTCTCAATAGTGCGACCCTCAACTCGTGAACCTTCGGCACCTAGTGTGACAACTCGATATTTAACGCGATCAAGTATTTCGTCATCACTCCACCCAGTTTTTTGTATCGCCAACGCCAACTCGTATTCATTCAAAAAGAGGTACGTCGCGCCATCGATGAGGGCCTTAATTTCATCCCCTGAAAGACGTGCCATCTGTTGCGATGGATCGGCTAAGACAGGGATTCCTTTTTCAAGTGCTACCTGTGTATGTCGAAGCATCGCCTCAGGGTCATCAGGTGAGATGACAAGAAGATCCAGGGTGCCTTCTTTATCAATAATTGGTTGAAGTTCGATATCTCGTGCCTCTGACATCGCGCCGGGGAAAAATGATGCAAACTGATTATGTTCTGAATCTGTTGTAACGGTAAAGAGCGCCGTAAACTGAGTCGTTGATACAAGTGCGTGAGACGTGTCGACGCCATGACGAGAAAGCCATGCGTTGTAATCAGGCCAGTCTTTTCCAACGGCTGCGATTAAGACGGGGTTGTGTCCGAGAACGCCTAGGCCAAAACAAATATTCGCTGCACATCCACCTCGACGCACTTCAAGCCCGTCAACAAGAAACGAGAGTGAGATTTTTTCGAGTGAACCGACAACTACAGAGTCGGAGAATTTTCCTGGGAAGGTCATGATGTGATCACGACCGACTGATCCTGCGACGCCTATCTTCATAGGGCGAGAATCTACAAGCAAAAGCCTGCTTTAGTTGAAGGAATCACCGCACGCGCATGAACCTTGCGCATTTGGGTTATCGATTGTGAAACCCTGCTTCTCGATGGTGTCAACGAAATCGATTGTTGCGCCCATGAGATATGGATCGCTGAGCTTTCCTGTGATGACCTTAACCGCGCCAAACATGCGAACAACATCACCCTCGAGTTCGCGGTTATCAAAGAAGAGTTGGTACTTCAGGCCAGAGCATCCACCTGGTTGTACTTCGACACGAAGATAGAGGTCATCTGCACCCTCTTGAGCCAAGAGAGCAGAAACCTTCGCGGCCGCTCCATCGGTAAGTGCAATGCCGGTCGTTGTTGATAGTGAAGTATCTTGAGTTGTCATGTCTGAAGCGTACTAGCGTCACTTCACATTTGCGACTTTTATAGGTGAGAATAGGGACATGTCAACGAGCAATGTGACCAACCTCCTCTTACTTGGCTCGCTTGCCGATCCACTCTCTGAGCGAGGGGTTACCTGCTCCGGGGACATTCCAGAGGCGAGTGATCCAGAGCTTTTGTCCCGTGCGCGAGAAGCCAGAAAGGCCCTCGGAGATCGAGCCATCATTCTTGGCCATCACTACCAACGAGATGAAGTAATCGAGTTTGCCGACATCACTGGAGATTCTTTTAAACTTGCTCAAGCTGCACAGCAACAAGAGTCAGCAGAGTTTGTGATCTTCTGCGGAGTGCACTTCATGGCAGAGAGCGCCGACATACTTACAAGTGACAAGCAGCAAGTGATTTTACCTGACCTCGCCGCAGGGTGCTCCATGGCCGATATGGCAACAGCTTCACAAGTGGATGCATGTTGGAGCGCGTTGACCGATATCGGAGTGGCAGCTGGAACGATTCCAGTCACATATATGAATTCATCTGCTGCAATTAAATCTTTTACTGGTGAACATGGTGGAACTATCTGCACGTCATCAAATGCAAAGGCTGCGATGGAGTGGGCATTTACCCAGGGTTCCAAAATTCTTTTCTTGCCAGATCAACATCTGGGCAGGAATACCGCCGTTCAAAGTTTGGGTCTCTCACTTGAAGACTGCGTTCTGTGGAATCCCTGGAAAGAGATGGGTGGCCTTACACGCGAGGAACTAGAGCGCGCAAAGGTAATCTTGTGGCGCGGTCACTGCTCTGTTCATGGGCGTTTTTCTAAAGATTCGATTGACGATGTTCGCTCGAGAATTCCTGAGGTGAAAATTCTGGTTCATCCTGAGTGCACGCATGAAGTTGTTACTCACGCAGATTTCGTCGGCAGCACTGAGTACATCATCAAAACAATCCAAGGTGCCCCAAGTGGTAGCGCATGGGCGATTGGAACCGAATTCAACCTCGTCTCGCGTTTAGCCAAAGCTCACCCAGATAAAAATATTGTCTACTTGGATAAGACTCTCTGCTATTGCTCAACGATGAATCGCATCGATCTTCCTCATCTCGTATGGGTGATGGAGTCTCTGGTCGCTGGACATGTCGTTAATCAGATCAAGGTCGATTCACGAGTCAAAAAATTCTCTCAACTAGCACTTGAGCGAATGCTGGCTCTATAGTCCGAGCATGACGAACGACTCATTGCCTCAGAAAAAGGGACGCCCTACCCCTAAGCGTCGAGATGTTGAATCTGCCCGCAAAACTTTTGCACTCGCTCCGGCACATTCCAAAGAAGAGAAGGCGCGCCAAAAAGCTGCAGCTCGTGCCGCACGTGTTGCTCAACGCGCCGCCTACCTTCGAGGAGACGAGAATGCCCTTCCACTTCGCGATCGTGGTCCAGTAAAGAGATTCGTCCGTAACTATGTAGATTCACGACGATCAATTGGTGAGTTCTTCCTACCAATTATCGGCGTTGTTCTTATCATCTCGCTCTTTCCATATGCACTCTCTGCCGTTATTGGCGTTGTACTTATGTACACAGTTCTCTTCGCATCAATCGTTGATGGCATACTCCTTAGTCGAAAAATCAAACGTGAAGTGACCACTCGCTTTCCATCTGAATCCCTTAAGGGAATTGGCATGTATGGCTGGTTGAGATCCACCCAGATGCGCCGCATGCGTGCGCCAAAACCTGGCGTGTCTGCTGGCGACAAAGTCTAAAGATCGGTTAAGGTACGAAAACAATTAAATAATAGTTCTTTTGTAGGGGAAGTTCGGTGCAAATCCGACGCTGACCCGCAACCGTAAGAGCAGATGCTCGAAGTCGGATTACCTACTTAAGAATTTTAGACAAACACCCGCCGAGGTTTGCGGGGCGTAGTCCTTGAGTCAGGCGTATCAACGCATTTCTTTGAGCTACCCCTGTGAGACTCTTTATTTTCCAGGAGCTCCAGCAATGTTGAAAAAAAATATCACCTTCGTCGCAATTATTGCGATCTTCCTCTCGCCTATCGCGCCTTCGTATGCAGCCGACAACGGCTATCGCTACTGGGGTTATTTCCAAGCCGCACCTAAAGCAACCGTGTGGACTGCTGCTATGACTGGACCAACCGTTGATATCGCAGATGGTTCGGTTGAAGGCTGGGCATTTACCTTCTCTGGCGAAGCAATTCCAGATGCATCTTCTCCCTCCGTACTTCCTGATTTTCAATCACTGTGCAGTAAGACGCGCGCAGTAGCAGGTAAGAAGAGAATCGGAATCGTTATTGATTTTGGTCCAACTTACCTCTCCCCTAAAGGTGAGAGAGCGCTGAAAACCGTAAAGCGCTGCATTGTGATCGATAAAAAGGCGCAAGGAATTGATGTACTCGGCAAAGTTGTTCGTGTACGTGCGGATAAATCAGGACTCATTTGTGGTCTCGCTGGTTATCCTCGAAAAGAGTGCGGTGTGGAAATTCCAACACCGTCAGAACTTATAAAGAAATAGCCAAGCCAACTTCATGACTAAGACATTCCATCCACTCACCTGGTGGGCAGGGGCAATTGCACTTTCAATTGCAGTCGCCGTGACCCAGAGTCCCTTCTTTAATCTCTTGGTGGTGGGTGGAATTTCTTACTTGGTCTATTCGATTAACAAGAACTCACTTGATCGAACGCCGTGGTCTGGTGGACTCTGGTTTGCGCTAAAAATCGCCCTCATCATTATTGCTATCCGGACCTTTATTGGAGTTGCCATTGGTGTACCCATCCCAGGCACCACACTCTTTGAATTACCGATTCTCTACCTTCCCGATTGGATGGCAGGTATTCGAGTCGGTGGAGCAATAACTCAAGAGCGACTCGTCTTTGCAGTCTCAGAAGGGCTACAGATCGCAACGCTTATTTGCATTTTCGCTGCGGCGACCTCGCTGACTTCCCCGCACAAACTTCTGCGACAGATGCCTGTCTTTATCTATGAATTTGGCGTCGCGCTGGTCATCGCCACTTCGGTTTTACCGCAACTCATTGCTAGTGCAAGCCGCATTAAAACAGCACAACGGATGCGGGGAATTACACGACGAGGTTGGTCAGGCGTTGCCTTAGCTCTCTTAGAAGAATCGCTTGCTCGATCACTTGATCTGGCAACGGCAATGGATTCAAGAGGGTATGGATTTTCACGGAAACGTTCACGCTACAAACGCGAAATATTCTCGCGCCGCGACTTCACACTTATCTCTTCTGCTCTCGCGCTGATACCAGCCTCATTGGTGGTCTTCACATGATTACGTTTAGCAACGTCTCCCTCATTTATCCGAACTCCGTGCAGACAGTCTTTGAAGATCTTTCATTCACCATCGAAGAAGGCGAAATGGTCCTGGTAATCGGTGCGACCGGCTCTGGTAAGTCTTCACTTCTTCGACTCATTAATGGACTTGTTCCACACCACACTGGTGGAATTTTGGCAGGTGATATCACCGTTGATGGTTTATCGACTGCAGTTACCAAACCGGGCGGCCTGGCGCATTTGATCGGTATCGTCGGACAGAACCCTGCTCACGGCTTTGTCACAGATACGGTTGAAGAAGAGTTAGTTTTTGGAATGGAGGCGCTGAATTTCGCGCCAGAGGTAATGCGTAAACGTGTTGAAGAAATCCTAGATCTTCTCTCACTCACACATTTAAGAAGCCGAACTATCTCGACCTTAAGTGGCGGCGAACAGCAACGCGTTGCAATTGGAAGCGCTCTCGTAATGCACCCAAAGGTTCTCGTTCTGGACGAGCCAACTTCCGCATTAGATCCAATTGCAGCCGAAGAAGTGCTTTCAATTCTGCATCGCCTAGTTCACGATCTGGGTCTGACCGTTGTTGTCTCTGAGCACCGACTTGAAAGAGTTATTGGTTTTGCTGATCGGATTATCCACATCTCGGCAAACGGAAGCGCAGTCATTGATCTCCCTGAAGCGATACTTAAAGACTCACCCATCGCCCCGCCCATTGTTCACTTAGCGAGAGCTCTCAACCTCGACTCTGTCGGTACAAGTGTGCGAGAAGTGCGTCGTATGACCACGCATCTACGAGACTTTTCTCCACTTCTTTCCATAGATGCTCCGGCAACGCATGAAGTCGTTGTTGAAGTAAAAAAACTTTCTTTCGCGTATGGCGACAAGATCGCATTACGAAATCTTTCTCTCAATTTCAACGCTGGTCAGATTACTGCGGTCATGGGGCGAAATGGTGCGGGAAAGAGCACGCTCTTTAAATCTATCGTTGGATTCCACTCTTCAACTTCTGGTTCAGTATCCGTACTTGGCGATGATCCGATGAAATTACAAGGTCGTGCTCGCCTTTCTCGGATTGGGTATATCCCTCAAGAGCCTAGTGATTTACTGATACATAGCAGCGTCGAAAAAGAGTGCAGTGCAAGTGATCGCGATAACGGTCTTGCGCAGGGATCCACCATTGATTTTCTGGCGCGGCTTACTCCGACGATTAGTCCCTCCTCTCACCCACGTGATCTCTCAGAAGGTCAGCGCCTTTCACTTGTCTTGGCGATTATTCTCTGTAGCGCGCCCGATGTTTTGATTATGGATGAACCAACGAGAGGCCTTGATTATCAGGCCAAGTCGATTCTTGTAGATACCTTGATCTCGTATGCGCGCAATCTAGGCAAGTGCGTTCTGATTGCTACTCATGATGTTGAGTTAGTTGCTGAGGCTGCCGACCGAGTTGTCTTTATCGCTGATGGCGATGTTGTCGCAGATGGCCCAACTATCGAAGTGCTGCTCTCTTCCCCCGCATTTGCGCCACAAGTTGCGAAGGTCATGTCACCTGCACCGTGGCTCACTGTGAGCCAGGCGCTCAATGGAATTGCGGCAGCCCCTGAAGGTGAAGCCCGACAATGAAGAGAACTCCAGATATTTATCGTCTCTCTCTCCAATCTAAATTAGTGTTATCCGCAACTTCGTTGATTGCACTTCTGGGTTTTATCTGGCCATTTTTCTACAGCGGAAATCTCCACTGGATCTTTGCTGTTGCCATTGCTGCATCGGCGCTCTTACTTATCTCAGAGATTGGAATTGGTTCGATCGATGCAAAATCAATTGCACTGCTTGGAGTAATGAGCGCCTTCATCACCTTGCTGAGACCGCTCGGCGCAGGCGCAGCTGGCCTTGAACCAATCTGGTTTGCACTCATTGTTGCGGCGCGAGTATTCGGTCCATCGTGGGGATTCTTACTGGGAATCACTTCGATGACATCGTCAGCACTTCTTACTGGTGGAGTGGGACCATGGTTGCCCTATCAAATTTTTGCAGCCGGGTGGATTGGTTTACTTGCGGGTTTACTTCCACACAGTATTGGTGGGCGAAAGATCAGAGGAGTTTCGGAAAAAGTCATGCTCATTGGCATGGGTGTCTTCGCCGCATTCACTTTTGGCATACTGATGGATCTACAGTTTTGGCCCTGGGTCCTAGGGAGAAGTACTGAACTCTCGTATATTCCCGGTGGGCCACTGAGTGAAAATATTTCTCGCTTTATTACCTTTCACTTTGCCTCATCTATGGCATGGGATATCCCTCGCGCGATTCTCACCTCAATCTTGATCGCCTTTACAGCCACACCATTCTTGCAAGCGTTACGACGATGCTATTTCAAAGCAGCTTTTGTCTCACCGATTGAGTTCAAATCCAGCGTGAAGGCCTAGCGCTCTTAGTCGCGTTCTCTCAATCTCGTACTCTTGATGGAACAAAGGGCAATTCAACTATTGTCGCAACGCTAGTCCGCCCACGAATATCGATTGACACTTCATCTCCGATAGATAAAGAAGTGTCGACTAAGGCCAGTGCAATTCCTACACGCAATGTGGGAGAGAAAGTTCCACTTGTAACAACACCAACCACTGCTCCAGCAGGATTAGTCACCGACATCTCCGCGCGCGGTATGCCACGGTCATTCGAGCGCAACCCTCGCATACGTCGGGCGGGCCCAGCGCTCTTCTCGGCAGTCAACACATCACTTCCTTGAAATGCACCTTTCTTCCAACCGATAGCCCATGTTGCACTTGCTTGGACTGGTGAAATCGAAAGTGAAAGTTCGTGCCCATGTAATGGATAACCCATCTCTGTTCGCAATGTATCGCGCGCACCAAGTCCACAGACCGCTCCTTGCTGACGAAGAACTTCAGCGGCGAGTGCATCCCAGACCGACTCAACATCTTCTCTTGCCGGAATGATTTCAAAACCGTGCTCACCTGTGTACCCAGTACGACAGAGCAGCGCTGATGCTGTTCCGATTGTTACATGAGAGAACGCCATGTACTCAAGGTCACCTGACACTCCAAGGCTCTTCAGTACTGCTGTGGCCAAAGGACCTTGCAGTGCAATTACACCGTAAGCCTCATGAAGATTCTCAATCGTGATTGCCCTCGGTGCCTGTGCTTGCAGATCCTTGACGACATCTGTTGTGTTTGATGCATTTGGAACAAGGAAGAAATCAGTCGCACTATTTCGGTAGACGATGAGATCATCGATCACGCCGCCCTGAGAATTACAGAGAAGTGTGTATTGGGCTTGACCATCAGAAATTCGATTCAAATCGTTGGTGAAAACACTGTTGAGAAATTCAAGAGCACCCTCCCCCGTAACGCTTGCTTTACCCAGGTGTGACACATCAAAGATGCCTACTCGTTCTCGCACAGCGGCATGCTCACTCAGTACGCCTGTGGCCGGGTATTCAATCGGCATCAGCCACCCTCCGAAGTCGGCCATTTTCGCCTCAAGGGCGATATGGCGACTATGCAAAGGTGAATTTTTCATCCCATCAACCTACACTTAGGGCGAACGAAATCCTTGCTTGAAACTCATTTACCCTAAAACTGATTCACTCTGAAAGGCATCTGTGACTTCTACTATGACCGCACTATCACTGACCTCAACACTCAAAGATGAAATTCTCGTAGTCGGTCTAGCCCAAGGTGCACCTGCCCGCAAAGGTGCCAAGGCCTCGCTCGTCATCGAATCCGGAGATCTCGCACTTGATACCAAGAGCCTCGAAGAGATCCTTGTTGATTTGGGTGCGACTGGAAAAGCAGATGAAGTCATCAAGATTCCAGGAAATTCCGTACGACTTTTAGTCTTCACCGGGCTAGGAAAAGCATCCGCTAGTTACGGCCACGAAACTTTGCGCCGTGCTGCTGGAGCAGCCGCTCGAGTACTTACCAATCAGAAGTCTGCAACTTTCGCACTCCCTGTTCGCAACGTAGATGACGTTGCCGCGACAGCGCAGGGTGCCGGGCTAGGGGCATATCTCTTTAATGAATTTCGTAGCGACGAATCAGCAACAAGTGTCTCTCCACTCGCGGCTGCAAAGATTTTTACACCTCATGCGGCGAAGGCTGAATACAAAGATGTTGTCGAAGAAGCAACGGTGATTACCAAATACACCCACCTCACTCGCGATTTAATTAACACTCCCCCAAGTCATCTCAACCCTGCGAGCTTTGCCGCGCGAATGGTTGATGAGGTAAAGGCCGCTGGTGGCGCGCGTGCCGGTCTGACAATTACGGTGATGACCGAGGCTGCTCTCAAGAGCAAGGGCTACGGTGGAATTACCGCTGTCGGGCAAGGTTCTGCTAACCCACCACGTTTAGTTCGAATAACTTACACACCCACAGGAAAGGTTAAGCCAGCAAAACATTACGCCTTCGTCGGCAAGGGCATTACCTTCGATAGCGGTGGACTTGCTCTCAAGCCAGCACTTGGTATGGAGGCGATGAAATCAGATATGAGCGGTGCCGCCGCTGTCTGTGGTGCGGTACTTGCAATTGCTGCTCTGAAATTGCCCGTCACGATTGATACATGGGCTCCGCTTGCTGAGAATATGGTCAGTGATAACGCCACGCGACCAAGTGACATCATCACAATCTATGGTGGTAAAACTGTTGAAGTTCTCAACCCAGATGCCGAAGGACGCCTCGTCCTCGCCGATGCTTTACAACGAGCTCAAGAAGAGAAGAAGCTAGATGCGATTTTTGACATCGCAACACTGACGGGAGCTCAAGTTGTTGCATTAGGTACGCGCACGAGTGCTGTCATGACAAATAACGAAGCGCTCTCGAACGCATTTTTATCTCTCACAGAAAAAACAGGGGAACAGTTTTGGCCGATGCCTCTTCCCACTGAACTTCGAGCATCCCTAGACTCCCCCGTTGCAGATCTTGCAAATATCGGTGATCGAATGGGTGGCATGTTGGTCGCCGGAATATTCCTTAAAGAATTTGTCTCTGACGATCTTCCATGGCTCCATCTTGATATTGCAGGTCCTGCCTACAACGATCGCAGCCCACATGGATACACCCCTGTTGGTGGTACAGGAATCGGCGTTCGTTCGCTGATTGCGGTGGCTAAGTCTCAGATTTAGGGATCTGACTGTGTGATCTCTCGCATGATGAGATCGCACCTAGCGCCCAGTTAGTCATTGGCCCTCGAGGCTGGCAAGATAAGGGCGTAAACCTCTTGGTAGACCTCTTGATAAACCGTGAGGTCGGATGAGTAAAGGAGTGCAACTTCTGTGTCTGGTGTCGATCTCGTAATCCTCGGCGGTGGAAGTGGCGGCTATGCGGCCGCACTGCGAAGTTCTCAACTCGGACTCTCGGTCGTGCTTATTGAGGCCGACAAACTTGGTGGCACCTGCCTTCATCGCGGTTGTATCCCAACCAAGGCTCTCCTTCACGCTGGTGAAGTTGCAGATACTGCTCGTGAATCCTCAACATTTGGAATTAACACAACACTGAATTCAATCGAGATGACTGGTGTGAATTCATATAAAGATGGCGTTATCGCCAAACTTCATAAAGGCTTGCAAGGACTGGTTAAGTCTCGTGGGATCACTTATGTCGAAGGTTACGGAAAGCTTGTTGCAAAGAATGCCGTCGAAGTAAACGGGGTTCGCTACACCGGTAAAAATGTTATTTTGGCTACCGGCTCATATGCCAGAACTCTTCCTGGACTTGAAATTGATGGAAAGCGCGTCATCACATCAGATCATGGAACAAAACTTGATTACATTCCAAAGAGCGTCATTGTTTTAGGTGGCGGCGTCATTGGATGCGAATTTGCTTCAGTCTGGAAATCATTCGGCTCTGATGTAACCATTATTGAAGGCTTGCCTCACCTGATCGCTCTTGAAGATGAGTCATCCTCAAAACTCCTCGAGCGCGCATATCGCAAGCGTGGAATTAAATTTGAACTTGGTACTCGCTTCAAGTCGCATACTGTGACCGCAGATGGAGTCACCGTCGAACTTGAAGATGGTCGCACATTCAGCGCCGAACTCTTATTGGTCTCTGTTGGTCGCGGACCAGTATCTGCAAACCTTGGTTATGAAGAGCAGGGAATCACGATGGATCGTGGATACGTACTTGTTGATAACAAGTGCCGCACCAACGTGCCTGGCATCTGGGCTGTTGGCGATTTGATTCCCACTCTGCAACTTGCTCACGTTGGCTTCCAAGAGGGCATCCTTGTTGCAGAAGAGATTGCAGGGCTAAACCCTCGCCCAATTAATTATGACGGCGTTCCACGCGTCACATATTCAGAGCCTGAGGTTGCCTCCGTTGGACTTACAACTGCGCAAGCAAAAGAGCGCGGTCATGATGTGGTCGAACTTAATTACGATCTTGCTGGAAACGGTAAGGCTCAAATTCTTGGTACATCAGGGTCAATAAAACTCGTTGGCCAAAAAAATGGACCAGTTCTCGGTATTCACATGGTTGGTTCACGAGTGGGCGAATTGCTCGCAGAGGCGCAACTAATCTTTAACTGGGAAGCAACTGCAGATGATGTTGCTCCATTGATTCATGCACATCCAACAATGTCTGAGGCTATGGGCGAAGCGCACATGGCACTAGCCGGCAAACCGCTTCACGCACACGGGTAAGGGGAAGAGACCATGACATTTTCAGTAAAGATGCCTGCACTAGGCGAAAGCGTCACTGAAGGAACTGTTACTCGCTGGCTTAAGGCAGAGGGCGATCACATCAATGTTGATGAGCCACTCCTAGAAGTTTCAACTGACAAAGTAGATACAGAAATTCCATCACCTGTCTCAGGAACACTCTCAAAGATTCTTGTTGCAATTGATGCCACTGTTCCAGTCGGTGCTGATTTAGCAATCATCGAAGATGGCGCAGCAGCATCTGTCTCATCTCCAGTTGCCGCACCAGTTGCCGCACCAGTTGCAGCTCCCGTTGCCGCACCAGTTGCAGCAGCTCCTGTTGCACCTGCAGCCGCTCCTGTTGCACCTGCAGCCGCACCTGCTACAGGTGGAACCATTATTTCAATGCCAGCACTTGGTGAAAGCGTTAGCGAAGGAACCGTTACTCGTTGGCTAAAGAATGTCGGTGATAGCGTCGCTGTTGACGAAGCGCTCCTTGAAGTATCTACCGATAAAGTCGATACCGAAATTCCATCACCAGTGGCAGGAATACTTATCTCTATCGATGTACCTGTTGATTCAACAGTTCCAGTTGGTGCGCGTCTTGCAGTCATTGGCGGTTCGGGTGCAACAGCTGCTCCCGTCGCTGCGACTCCTCCAGCGCCACCAGTTTCAGCGCCACCAGTTGCAGCTCCAGTGGCAGTGACTCCTCCACCAGTTGCAGCGCCAGTTGTTGCAGCGCCTGTGGCGGTTACTCCTCCACCAGCTCCTGCTGCCCCAGTTACACAGCCAACTGACTCTTATGTGACTCCTATTGTGAGAAAGCTTGCATCCGAACTTGGTGTCAATCTTGCTGGGATCCGCGGAACCGGAATCGGCGGGCGAATTCGTCGCGAAGATATCGAAGCGGCTGCAAAACCTGTTGCTTCAGCACCGCAAACCACATCGTCGCCAGCTCCTGCACGAACAGCTGCTGCGGTGAGTGCGTCACCTCTGCGTGGAACAACGGTAACAATGTCGCGACTACGCAAGGTAATTGCTGCTCGTATGGTCGAGTCTTTGGCAGTCTCAGCACAGTTAACAACTGTCATCGAAGTAGATGTCACAAAGATTGCGCGTCTGCGTGATCGTGCTAAGGCTTCTTTCGAAGCTCGCGAAGGTGTAAAGCTCTCTTTCCTTCCATTCTTTGCAGTTGCAGTCTGTGAAGCACTCAAGCAACATCCAGTGCTCAACTCATCCGTTGAGGGCGATCAAATTATTTATCATGGCGCTGAACATCTTGGTGTTGCAGTTGATACCGAGCGCGGACTACTCGTACCTGTTATTGCCAATGCTGGAGATCTCAACATGGGCGGCGTTGCTCGTAAGATTGCAGATCTTGCAGCACGCACACGAGATAACAAGGTCAACCCTGATGAACTCAGTGGCGGAACATTCACTCTGACCAATACTGGTTCTCGCGGAGCGCTCTTTGACACACCAATCATTAACCAACCACAGGTAGCAATCTTGGGACTTGGCGCAGTTGTAAAACGTCCAATGGTCGTTCGTGGTGAAGATGGTGGAGAGACAATTGCTATTCGTTCAATGGTCTATCTCGGTCTCTCCTACGATCATCGCGTCGTCGATGGTGCAGATGCTGCACGTTTCTTAGTCACACTCAAAGAACGCCTTGAAGGTGGTTCATTCGAATCTGATCTAGGACTCTAATGTCAGCACTTCCTCAGCGCATCGCCGTTACTGGTGCATCCGGTCTTATTGGTAGCGCACTTGTTGGCCATCTCAAGAGCGAGGGTCATACCGTTCAGCGCTTGGTCAGACGTTTACCTGTCTCCCCCGATGAAATTCAGTGGGATCCAACAACAGGATATGTCGATACCGATGCACTTGCTGGAGTCGATGCCGTTATCCATTTAGCAGGAGTTGGCGTTGGTGATAAGCGTTGGAGCAAGAAATACAAGGCGCAGATTCTTAATTCACGATTACTTGGTACAGAGGCGATTGCAAAAGCAGTCGCTGAAGTAAAGCCTCAGGTATTTATCAGTGCAAGTGCAATCGGATGGTACGGAGAATCTGGAAACCGCGCAGTTATCGAGAGTGATCGCGTCGGTGATGATTTTCTCGCCGCCGTATGTCGTGAATGGGAAGGTGCTGCTGATCTAGCAGTTGGAGTCCGAACCGTAAAGCTACGTACTGGGTTAGTTCTTGATCCAACAGGTGGCGCGCTTGGAAAAATGTTGCCTCTCTTTAAATTTGGTCTTGGTGGAAAACTTGGATCAGGAAAACAGTGGTGGTCTTGGATCACTCTCCACGATGTTATTCGTGCAATTTCATTCGCTCTCGAAAAACCAATTTCCGGTCCTATAAATGTGGTTTCACCTAACCCTGTAACTAATCAGGAATTCACTTCAGCTCTTGCACGAGCCATGCATCGACCAGCACTTTTTCCTGCTCCAGCTATCGCTCTTAAGATTGCACTCGGTGGCTTCTCATCTGAAGTTCTAGGATCGAAGAAAGTCATTCCGCAGAAACTTATTGATGAAGGTTTTACCTGGGATTATCCCCACGTAACGTCGGCTCTCGTTGCTCTCGTAGAAAACTAATTAACTCAAGGGCTGCAAGTCGCCCAGATACCAACGCGCCGTTCTGAGATGCAGAACTTAAGTAATCCCCCGCACGCCACACACCAGGTTTTACAGATAGCGATTGTGCGCGTGCCTGGCCAGGCGGAAAGAGTGGAAGCGCGTTTTTAACATCGTATTTCGCAACAAGTTCCCAACCTGCGGTATCAACTCCCCACATCCATGAAAGATGTCGCCTAATTTCAGATTCGGATGCATGCCCAAGTGAAGTGCTAGAAAAAAGAGTTCTATCGGCAGGAGCGCTCAATGGTAGAAGCTTAGAAATCGCTATTGAGTTCACTATCGGTCCTCGGGCCAAACCGTCTACACGTAACGTTGAATCACACTCAAAGAGATCCGGTGTGGAGTGAAACCATGTCGTGCAACTGACGCTCTCTCCCACATCTTCAATTTCAAGCAATTGCGCAGCAGTTGTTTGATCGGTAGCAACAATTATTGCGCGTGCTGAAATCTCACCGTGAGAGGTACTCAATGTAAGACCTGAAATTGCGTTGACTTGTACACCGGTTTCTACGGCACCAATTTTGCTAGCGAGCACCCGTGACAGCTCACCTGCACCCATTGCCGGCAATCCTGGTGCTCCACTGATAAAACTCTTGATTATCTCTCTGCCACTTACAGCGTCTACACGTGAAGGATGAGCTAAGAAAACACCTGTCAAAAAGGGCCTGAGCACTCGTGCATACAATTTGTTACAGCCTGCAGCCAGTAACTCACTCTCAACATTTGATCCATGTGCCGAGTGTGACACGAGATATTTAAGGAATGAGATTTTCTCTCTCATGCTCCCTGATTGGCTTCGAAATGCAGAAGTGAGATATCTTCGCGGATCTCCAAGTCGTACAACTGAACCTTCTAGGGCGATATCAACTGCGCGCGATGCGTAACAAAAATCTAACTCGTTAATAATGTTAAGTGATTCAACTTCAGGGTATTTCGCATTAATCAATTGGAAGCCGCGGTCAAAGCGATACCCATTGATTTCATCGGTCTGAACTCGGCCGCCAAGAGTTGTTGAGGCCTCCAAAACACGTACCGCAACACCTGCATCTATTAAAGTTTTTGCCGCTGACAAGCCAGCAAGTCCTGCCCCTACAACGATGACAGGTTGTGAACTATCGGACACTTATTGCTCGCGCCTCTTCGATAATTTCAGCAACGCGCAATGCGTCGGCAAGGGAGACAGGTGCTGGCGCGCCGGTTTCTATCGCTGCCTTAACCAATGTATAAAAAGCTGCGTAATTTCCGCTGACGCTATCAACGGGTAGAACTTCTCCGCCCTTATGTATCTCAGCAGTGTTTGTCATCGGCGTTGACCACGCACCGCCAATAGGAATTTCACCCGCGCGAAGTGCATCTTCTTGCGGATCTAGTTCGTTGATGACTAGCGCTCCTTTGCTGCCAAGTAATCTCACGCGCGGTCCTGGTGCACCACTTACCGCTGACGCTGCCAGATATGAGTCCACACCTGATTCATGTCTCAAAACCACAGTGACATCGTCATCTGCTCCCCCGCGAATAGAGCGAACGCTGGCGCTGACAAGCTGTGCTGGTCCGAAATAATCGAGCGCTGTAGAGATTAAGTGGGATTGCAAATCCAGAAGTAAGCCACCACCCTCTTCTGGTGAGAGATTTTCGCGCCAGGATGCGAGATTTCTTTCGGGGCGAAAGCGCTCAAAGCGGCCGTCGAAGCGAAATGGTCTGCCGATTTCACCCGTGGCTAAGAACTTCTTGATCGTCAGGCTATCGCTATCCCAACGGCGATTAAAAAATGTTGTCAGAAGAGTCTTCTTCTTTTCAGATAGTTCAATCATCTCTTTGACTTCAGCCACCGTGCGTCCCATTGGTTTATCAACAACTGTAGGGATTTGGCGTTCCAGTGCTGCACGAGTTTGGGGAAGATGAGCGATGTTGCTCGAAGCAATTACTGCAAGGTCAAGACCGGAGTCTAAAAAGCTATCAAGGTCAGTGAAGACCTGTGCTTGTGGAAAATCGCTCTTTGCTTGCGCGATTCGTTCTGGGTTTGAAGTTAAAATCGAAGCAACTTCATACCCACAACCTTTAAGCAATGGTGCATGGAAAACGCGACCTGCTAAGCCATATCCTGCGATTCCAGCACGCATGAATTAATTCACCGACTCCTTAGCAAGTTTTGATGGCCACCAGACTTTAGGGCCGATCTCGTGAACCAGAGCAGGCACCAAAATTGAGCGGACAATTATTGTGTCAAGGAGAACGCCAAAGGCAACGGCAAATCCGAGTTGAGCTAGCGGCACTAGAGGCAGTAAACCAAGCACAGCAAAGGTTGCCGCTAAAACAATTCCAGCAGATGTAATAACTGCTCCTGTCACCGTGAGTCCCTTGATAACACCGGCACGGGTGCCGATCTTCAGTGACTCTTCGCGAACACGAGTCATGAGGAAGATGTTGTAATCGATTCCGAGCGCGACAAGGAAGATGAAGGCAAACAATGGGAAGGAATTATCGCCACCTGGGAATCCGAAAATATGATTGAAAACAAGAGCGCAAACGCCCAAAGTTGCAAAGTACGAGAGCACTACCGTGCCCAACAAAAGAACAGCGCTCAATATGCTTCGGAGCAAGAGTCCAAGGATCAGCGTGATGACCAAGAGGACGATCGGAATAATTGTGCGATTATCTTCGGCGTTAGCAGTTCTCACATCGAAATAGACTGCGCTAGTTCCACCTACTAATGCAGAAGGATCTACTGACTTAGCTATTCGTCTGATTTCTGGAACATCATTTCCAGCTTCAACGCTATCGGGTGCGCGATTCAATGTGAGATTGAGAATTACCTTGCCATTAACTTCGGCGACATCCGGAAGTGGCTGGCCTGGAATTGGTAGCCCCGCCAACTGCGGGCTGACATCAGTCACACCTGGAGCATCCTTAAGCGCTACTGCCATTTGATCAATTTTTGCGGCTGAGAAAACTACTTGGGTGGGATCCCCCTGACCTCCAGGGAAATGTGTTTCTAACTTCTTCTGACCGACAACAGACTCAGGATTTCCAGTAAATGTATCAATAGTTCCGAGCCCATCTGTCTTCAACGTTGTAGATGCGAAGGCAAAGAGAAGAAGAATTGAACCAGTGACAACCCACGCCTTGCGAGGATTACGTTCTACCGAGCGTCCTACCTTTGACCATAAGCCACTCATATTGTGATCATCACCATCATGAAGTGGTTTAAGTGGCCAGAAGATCCAGCGACCAAAGATAAGAAGAAACGCTGGAAGAAGTGTCAAGATTGTAAACATCGCAGAGACGATTCCGATAGCACCCACTGGTCCTAGACCGGCCGTGTTCGAGAGTTGGCTAAAGAGAAGAATTAATAGCGAGATAGCAACAGTTGACCCTGATGCAAGAATTGGTTCCCAGACGCCTTTATACGCCGCGCGCATTGCATCAAATCTGTTTTCATAATGATGCAACTCTTCTCGGTACCGCGCTATCAAAAGAAGTGCGTAGTCGGTAGCGGCACCGATGACTAGGATCGAGAGAATTCCCTGCGACTGACCATCGACGTCGATAATGTCATTTTTTGCAAGGAGATAAACAATTCCACCGGCAAGAGTCAGGGCGAAGAGTGCGGATAGAAGCGGAATAATCCACAAGATAGGTGAGCGATAGACAACGATCAAAATCACCGCGACCACTCCAAGAGTTGTCAGCAAGAGCGTAGAGTCGATTGTTCCAAAGGCAGCGAAGAGATCGCCAAAGAGCCCGCCAGGGCCGGTCACATAAGCATCGACACCATTAGCTTCTGCAATCGGTGCAATGTCTTCTCGTAGCGCTTCTACGATGGCCGGAAGTACTGGTTCGTCATTCGGAAGAACTTTGCCGAGGGCTGTGCCATCAAGTGGAATATTGGCAAGTATCGCAGCGCCATCTTCTGATGGAAATGCAGTGATCTGCTGACCGGGTGCGATGTAATCAGAAATCTTCGCCGAGGTTCCGCCGAGAGTGATATCCCCTACGGTTGCAAGATGAGAATTAATCGCCGCAAATGTCGCAGCATCACCCTTTCCTTCAAAGAGGATAAGTGTTGGAAAGGTGAAGGAATCTTTATCTGAAAATGTAGCGATAACTTCTGAGGCTTGTGTCGCCTCAGCCCCTTTAGGAAGAAATGATGAATTGTTATTCTCTTGGACTGACGTCAACTTTCCAAAAAGCGGTCCGAATATTCCAGTTACCAAGAACCAGGCGATGACGACCAGCATGGCGATTGCAAACGGCTTACGATTCTTCTTTGTTGACACGGTTATAGGGGCCCTTCGTGGTTACGCGCTCTGCGGATTAGCAAGAAGGCCATCCTACCTTTAGGCTGGGACTGTGCCAGTTGCCGACTCAGCGATCTCACACTCGCCAATTGCTCTCAAGCGAGCAGGGCTTATGCAATACCTAGATGCACTCGATCTGCAGAGATCGCTACATCGAGAAATCGCAGCTGGTGCTCGTGAAAACACATTGCTCTTACTTGAACACCCCTCTGTATTTACAGCTGGCAAAAGAACCCAAATGCATGAACGTCCTAGCGATGGATCACTCGTCATCGATGTTGATCGCGGCGGAAAAATCACATGGCACGGACCAGGACAGTTGGTTGGTTATCCAATCGTCCGACTAGCAAAACCAACCGAACTCGTAGGCTTTGTTCGTGAAATCGAAGGGGCGCTTATCGCGATTTGTGGCGAACTCGGCCTCACTACTCAACGCGTAGATGGAAGATCCGGAGTGTGGGTCGTAGATAGCGCCAGCCAACGCAAGATCGCCGCTATTGGCATTCGAGTTGCATCAGGGGTGAGCATGCATGGTTTTGCCCTCAATATTGACCCAGATTTGAGCGCATACGACTCAATTATTCCCTGTGGGATCGATGATGCCAGCGTCACATCTCTTTCAAAGGAACTCGGCCGTAGTATCAGCACTGACGAAGTGCTTCCTATTGTTGAGAAACATATGTACGAGTCGCTAGCGAAGGTGAGTCGATGACAACACATCCCGATGATCGCAAAATGCTGCGTATCGAAGCACGCAATTCTCAGACTCCAATCGAGCGCAAACCCGAATGGATCAAAACTCGCGCCAACATGGGCCCTGAATACACCCGTCTACTCACACTCGTTAAATCTGAGGGCCTTCACACCGTCTGCCAAGAAGCTGCATGTCCAAACATTTTTGAATGTTGGGAAGATAAAGAAGCAACATTTCTCATCGGTGGTGATCGCTGCACTCGGCGATGCGATTTTTGCAATATTGATACTGGTAAACCGCTACCGATTGATCGCGAAGAACCTCGCAAAGTTGCCGAATCTGTAAAGTCGATGGGACTTAAGTACGCCACGATCACAGGTGTTACGCGCGATGATCTTGAAGATGAAGGTGTCTGGCTTTACGCCGAGACAATTCGTAAGGTTCACGAATTGAATCCAGGGTGTGGCGTTGAAATGTTGGCCCCTGATTTCAGTGGAAATCCAGATTTACTCAATCAAGTCTTTGATGCAGCCCCTGAAGTATTTGCTCATAACCTCGAGACTGTTCCGCGAATTTTCAAAACAATCAGACCTGCCTTTACCTACGAACGCTCACTTAATGTCATCACTCAGGCGCGTGATTATGGCTTGATTACAAAATCTAATTTGATTCTGGGTCTAGGCGAGACACGAGAAGAAATTTCACAAGCCCTCGTTGACCTGCGTGGTGCAGGATGTGATCTCATTACAATTACGCAGTATCTACGACCAACAATGAAACACCATCCGGTAGAACGCTGGGTTAAGCCGGAAGAGTTTGTTGAACTCGCGCAGGAAGCAACTGAGATTGGTTTCCCTGGTGTCATGAGTGGGCCTCTGGTCCGCAGTAGCTACCGTGCAGGTCGCCTTTATCGCCAGGCAATGGAATCACGCGCGCATAGTGAAGTGAAGTAGATGGCAGATCTTGTCTATCCCCCAGTAATTGGTGCTCTCAAGACTTTTTGGAAATACCTGGGTCTACGTTTTAACTCTCAAGGAGTGGAGAACATTCCTCGTGAAGGTGGAGCAATCCTGGCGATGAACCACATTGGTTATCTCGACTTTGCATTGATCGGAACCTGCGCACTTCCTGTAAAGAGATATGTTCGATTTATGGCTAAGCGAGAACTTTTCGACAATAAAATTGTTGGTCCTTTGCTCCGCGGAATGCATCACATCAGCGTAGATCGCTCAAGCGGTTCGGCTTCTTTTGTCGCAGCGCTACGAGCGCTGAAATCGGGTGAGATCGTTGGAATATTTCCTGAAGGAACAATTTCAGTCAGTTTTGAATTAAAAGAATTTAAATCGGGTGCGGTACGCCTTGCTATTGGTGCGGATGTTCCCATTATTCCGACTGCAGTGTGGGGTTCGCAGCGAATTTGGACCAAGAAGGTCAAGCGCGATCTCTCTCGAAAGAAAGTTCCAATCTATGTTGCCTTTGGTAAGCCCCTCTATTTTTCAAGGGACTCAAGTGTCGAAGAGGGTGAGAAGGAACTTCGCGCGGCAATGGAAGAACTTCTCTTTGATCTTCAAGACCGATATCCCGATAGCCATGTCGGAGCGCGCTGGGCGCCGATCCGTCTTGGTGGATGCGCCCCTGCTCCCCTAAACTAACCACCATGTTTAAGCGAAAGAAAAAAGAGCGAAAGATCAGAGAACCTCGGTTCAAGGCGATTAGAGATGCCTACGCCGTAACAAAGAGTGTGAAGCCTTGGATCGGCTCTTTACTGATCGCCATTTTCTTTGTCGTTCTTGCAACGGGAGTCGGAATTGGATTCCTCGTAGGTCATCCTGTCTACTTCGGCTTTATCGCTCTGCCACTAGCGCTTCTCGCCACACTCTTTATCTTCTCGCGCTTTGCACTCGCTGCAAGCTTTGCAAGCGTTGAAGGACAGTTAGGTGCTGCAGCAAGTGTTCTCATGGCTATTCGTAAAGGGTGGACCACAACCCCGGCAGTTGCTGTCAATAAGAACCAAGATATGGTTCATCGCAGCGTTGGTCGCGCAGGAATAGTTCTTACTGCAGAAGGATCAGCTGCCACACGTCAATTGATTCAATCGGCACGCAAAGATGCCGAGAGATTCGCACCCGGTGTACCAATTTATGAGATCTGGATAGGCGATGGCGAAGGTCAAGTTCCATTAAGAAAATTGCAGAAGCAGGTTTCAAAGTATAAGAAGAGTCTTTCGGCGCATCAGATGCGTGAAGTACGTGCTCGCCTCAAAGCGGTAGGTGGAATGTCTCTACCAATTCCAAAGGGACCAATGCCAAAGAATGTGCGAGTGCCTAAGCGTTAGTTTTTCTCGTAAAGACTAAAACAGTTCCACTCAGACGCTCGTTTATTCCACGCCCGTTCTGATCAAAAGTCACGGCAGTTACTACGATCGCTAAAAGAGCGGTGCGTATAAGCCCTTGCTTAGGAGTTGGCGCTTGTCCATCAAGAAATCGAACGATTTTAAGTCCCACAATTTTGTGACCAGGAGTCGCTCCTCCCAAGATAGAGAAGAGCAGGTACTGGCCAATAAAGAGAAAGTAGACCGTGAACGAATAATTTCTAGATTCGAACGGGGTTATAAAGGCGTGGGTAATCAGGTTACAGAAGGCCCAATCTACGGCTAGGCCAAGCATGCGTCGTCCTTGCGAGACCCGCGGATAGCGCGGATCAATCGCCAAAGGGTCCATGGGTTGAGCCTATCGGAGGGCGACTTCTTTCGCTCTGGCAGGGCCAGGATGTAACAAGGCTGTAACACGGCGATGATGCCATTTTTACCTACTGGTTCTAGGGTTAAGCCATCGCAAAGAGCCTCAGAGTCGAGCTCCTCGCATCGATCACAGACAATCGGAGTACTTCATGTTTAAGAATGCGCAAGAAATTTTTGCATATATCAAAAAAGAGGACATTAAATTTGTAGATGTTCGCTTCACTGATCTTCCAGGTATCCAACACCACTTCAACGTTCCTGTTGAGTCATTTGATGAAGCAGTTTTCACAGATGGTCTGATGTTTGATGGATCATCGATCCGTGGATTCCAATCAATTCACGAATCAGATATGAAGCTCCTGCCGGTGACAGAATCTGCTTATCTTGACCCTTTCCGTCTTGAGAAAACTCTGATCATTATTTTCTCAGTGCACAACCCAACAGATAACACCCCATATTCACGTGACCCGCGTGGAGTAGTTAAGAAGGCTGTTGATTACTTAAAGTCAACAGGTATCGCCGATCAGGCCTTCTTTGCTCCAGAGGCTGAGTTCTACGTATTTGATGCGGTCCGATTTAAGACTGGTATCAACGAGGCGTACCACCACATTGATTCATATGAAGGTGCATGGAATACCGGCATCGTTGCAGATCCGGATGGAACTCCAAACCGCGGATACCGCACACGCATCAAGGGTGGATATTTCCCTGTTTCACCAACAGATCAATTCGCAGATCTCCGCGATGAAATGGTGATGGAGCTCGGTCGCGCGGGTTTGCTCGTTGAGCGTTCACACCATGAAGTGGGAACAGCCGGTCAGATGGAGATCAACTATCGCTTCACAGATATTCTCACCGCAGGTGATGAGTTAATGAAGTTTAAATACATCATCCGTAACGTTGCCTGGGAAGGCGGCAAGACTGCAACCTTTATGCCAAAGCCACTCTTCGGAGATAACGGTTCAGGTATGCACGTCCACCAGTCATTGTGGAAAGATGGAAAGCCACTCTTCTTCGAAGCAGGAACGTACGGCGATCTTTCAGATATGGCTCGCTGGTATATCGGTGGTCTTCTCAAGCATGCACCTTCACTCCTTGCATTTACAAACCCAACGGTGAACTCTTACCGACGTTTGGTTCCAGGATATGAAGCACCTGTAAACCTTGTCTACTCAGCGCGTAACCGCTCTGCATGTATCCGAATTCCAATTACAGGATCAAGTCCTAAGGCAAAGCGCATTGAGTTCCGTTGCCCAGATCCATCATCAAATCCATATCTTGCCTTTGCAGCAATGCTCATGGCGGGAATCGATGGAATTATCAATAAGATCGAGCCACCTGCACCAGTTGATAAGGATCTTTACGAACTCGAAGGTGATGAAGCTCGTGCGATTCCACAGGTTCCAGGATCACTCGATGCAGTTCTCGATAGCCTTGAATCAGATCACGCATTCCTCACACAAGGTGGCGTCTTCAGTGAAGACCTCATCTCTACCTGGATCGAATGGAAGCGAAAGCAAGAAGTTGATTACGTACGCTTGCGTCCACATCCAGCAGAGTTCGAGCTCTATTACGATCTCTAGAATTTTTGTGTAAAGAAACCCCGCCAATCACATGGCGGGGTTTCTTTTTTGCCAACTTCCAGATTAAGGCTTCCGATAGACTCATGCATATGAAGCGCCAGATCTCCCCCTTAAGAGAGTATCTCCATAGAGAGTCATCATCAGGATTGTTCTTAGTTCTGGCTGCAGCCCTTGGCCTCGCCGTTGCGAATTCCCCACTTTCTGATCGCTACTTTGACTTGCTTGCTATCACTCTCAAGATAGAGATTGGATTCTTTCTCCTTTCGCTTTCGGTACTGAAGATCATCAATTACGGACTCATGACAATCTTCTTCTTTGTCGTAGGACTCGAGATAAAGAGAGAGCTAGTTGCCGGTCATCTATCGTCGGTAAAGAAAGCTGCGATGCCATTTCTTGCTGCAGTGGGTGGAATGGCAGTTCCTGCTGGAATTTATCTACTCATTGCAGGTGGTCAGGCACCACAAGGGTGGGCTGTTCCGGTTGCAACAGATATTGCTCTCGCCATTGGATTACTCGCAATGATGGGGCCATCGGTAACCCTGGCTCTACGTTCGTTTCTCTTAGCCTTAGCAGTCATTGATGATATTGGTGCGATTCTTATCATCGCAGTTGTCTATTCAACGGGGATCACATTCTCTTGGCTAGCTGCAGCTCTCGTGACCATTCTTGTCATAGTTCTTCTTGGAAGAACGAGCGTCACATCATTCTTTGTCTACATACTGCTTGGACTTTTACTCTGGTATAGCCTCTATCGAACAGGTGTCCACCCAACGTTGGCTGGTGTAATCCTCGGCCTACTTGCACCCCATAAAGAAATGCCTCACGCTGATTTTGAAGATAGCGATGACGGATCGGTTTCCTACGTTGAGTATTTAGGTGCCAAGCTTCATCCTTATTCAAGCCTGTTGATCGTCCCATTATTTGCCTTTGCAAACACAGGTGTTGTCATCACTTCAGAGTCCATTAGGGATGCTGCTACATCTGCGATTGCTTGGGGAATTTTCATCGGATTAGTAATCGGTAAGCCTCTTGGTGTTGTCGCAGCGTCGTATGCGGCATCCAAGGCAAAGGTGGCTGAACTGCCCGAAAATCCTGAATTTTCAAAGATGGTTGCGACGGGATCTGCTGCTGGAATTGGTTTTACCGTTGCACTCTTTATTGCTGATCTCGCCTTTGATGACCTTGTGCTTCAAAATATTGCAGTGGTAGCAGTCATTGCTGCATCAGTTGTCAGTGCCTTGATGAGCACTCTTTTCTTTAAGCTTTCACGTAAGTAAATCTGACCTAGAGTTTGTCGATCCAACCCCAGACAGATTCTGCCCCCGAATGACCAACCAGCACGATCACTGCAATGCTTGCCAGTGATGCCACAATCAGGGCGAGTGAAGTAAGTCTGCGAACCCAGACCGAGCCCACAGTTGCACCTGAACGATCTAAGCGCCAGCGCAGATAAATGAGTGCGACCATAGGCAAAGTAATGAACGGTGCGATCTCACCGAGCTCTGCATGGTTTCCCATATCTTTATCCAGAATCTCTTCAAAGGCTTCTCCGGTAACTTTTGCAAGAAATAACGAAAGTTGAGCAAAGAGGGCGATAAAAAGAATCAGTTTTCCATAACGCCGCGAGAAGCTTGGTAGATATGACATGACCAGAGCGCCAATTGCAACAAGTGGAATGAGAACAATGGAGGCATGAATCACTAGCGGATGAAGCGGAAGCCCCGCTACAGAACCAAAGAGTCCCCCTGAGATAACCATGACGTAATCTTAATCTAAGAAGAAATCAAGAAGGAAATCAGTTGTTCCAGGCACTACTGAATACTTCTCTAGGTCTGTGATTCCAACGGATGCTAGAACTTCGTCATCGACATAGAAGTTACCGCTGTTTTCCTTGGCATCGCGGTTGAGAATGACATAGGCAGCATCTGCGAGAATCTCCGGAGTGCGACATGATGCAGTATCAATCCCAGGAATCATCTGTAGGGCCGCGGTATCAATGGCTGTTCGTGGCCATAGCGCGTTTACCGCTACTCCATCACGTTTGAATTCTTCCGCCATTCCAAGCACACACATCGACATTCCATATTTTGCCATCGTGTAAGCAACGTGATTTTTAAACCACTTCGCCTTCATCGACAGAGGAGGTGAAAGAGTCAAAATATGTGGATTACGTCCCTGGGCGGCGCTCTCCTTGAGGTGAGGCAACGCTGCTTGTGATGTAAGAAATGTTCCACGGACGTTGACATCAAACATCAGGTCAAATCGCTTCGCAGGAGTTCCGAGAGTTGGTGTCAGATTAATCGCGCTGGCATTGTTAATCAGGATATCAATCCCACCAAACTCAGCCGCTGTCTGCGCAATTGCAGATGCAATCTGATCTTCATCACGAATATCGCACTGGATTGGAAGGGCTACTCCCCCAGCTGCTTCAATCTCTTTCGCTGCTGTGAAGATAGTTCCCGGCAACTTTGGATTTGGATCGGCGGTCTTTGCCGCAATGGCAACAGATGCGCCATCGGCTGCTGCGCGAAGTGCGATTGCTAAGCCGATTCCGCGAGATCCTCCTGTGACAAAAATTCGCTTGCCCTGCAGGTTTCCTGAGATTGACATTACTTTGCTCCCTTTTCTGCAGATTTCTTGGCCATAAATTTCATAAATGCGTCCATCGCCTCATCTGATGTAAGTGCAAGTGAGAAGAGTTGGAACTCGGCTTTCATTACAGCCGCGACCGCATCATGCTTACTCGCCTTAATCAGCGCCTTGGTGTTAATGATTGCAGTAGGTGGCTGTTCGGCAATCTGTTGAGCTATCACCAGTACTGCAGCATATGCATCGGTTGAAATCTCGGCGACTAGCCCCATCTCTTTCGCGCTCTCAGCAGAGAATGACTCACCTGTCAAAAAAATCTTTGCCGCACGTTGGTAGCCCACGAGTTCAGGAAAGAGAAGGCTCGAACCCGCTTCGGGAACTAACCCAAGGGATGCAAAAGGCATTGAGAAAGTTGCATCAGGATCAGCCACTACAACATCGCAATGCAACAACATCGTTGTTCCGACGCCAATTGCATTTCCATTTACTGCAGCTAATAGTGGTTTTGGAAAATCAAGGAGTGCACCCAAGAATGCAGCAACAGTTGAATCTTCAGTCGTAGGAGGCTGCTCCATAAAATCTCTGATGTCATTACCGGCTGTGAAGTGCGCACCGGTACTGGTCAGGATCACCGCCCTTACTCCAAAATCACCAGCCGCTTCGTTCAGGGCGGTGGCAAGATCGGCATACATGTCACGGGTAAGTGCATTCATCTTCTCAGGACGGTTAAAAGAGAGCGTGAGGATGCTTCCCGACGAGGCTTTGGTGATGTTACTCATGAGTAGAGGCTACTACCTACCGATGGATTAGAGAAGCACCCGAGATCATTGAGAAAAAGAATCACCCGGCCTGCTTACGCAGACCGGGTGTTCTTTATTACCGAGAGATGTATTACCGAGAGTGTGATTTCTTAGCGATCGAGAGTTCCTGCGATGAAAGCTTCAGTCTTGTCATGAGCCTGCTCATCTGTGTATTGCACAGGTGGAGTCTTCATAAAGTAAGACGATGGTGAAAGAAGTGCTCCACCAATCTTGCGATCAAGGCCGATCTTGGCACAGCGAAGTGCATCGATGATGACACCAGCTGAGTTAGGTGAATCCCACACTTCAAGCTTGTACTCGAGGTTCAGTGGAACATCTCCGAATGCACGGCCTTCAAGACGAACATAGGCCCACTTGCGATCATCGAGCCATGGGATGTAATCAGAAGGTCCAATGTGAACATTCTTCTCGCCCATATCGTGATCAAGCTGTGATGTAACTGAGTTTGTCTTTGAGATCTTCTTAGACTCTAGGCGATCACGCTCAAGCATGTTCTTAAAGTCCATATTTCCACCAACGTTGAGTTGATAGGTACGCTCTAGGAAGACGCCGCGATCTTGGAACAACTTAGCCATGATGCGGTGAGTGATGGTCGCCCCAACCTGGCTCTTAATGTCATCTCCAACAATTGGTAGTCCAGCATCTTCAAACTTCTTCGCCCACACTGGATCTGATGCGATGAAGACTGGAAGCGCGTTAACGAATGCACATCCTGCATCAAGAGCGCACTGCGCGTAGAACTTGGCCGCAACTTCAGAACCAACTGGTAGGTAGCAGATGAGTACATCTACTTGCTCTTCCTTGAGGACGGCGACGACATCTACAGCAGCAGCTGTTGATTCTGTGATTGTTTCGCGATAGTAACGACCAAGACCATCGTGGGTAACTCCTCGGAGCACCTCAACGCCAGTCTTTGCTACATCGCTAAATTTGATTGTGTTGTTTTCGCTAGCCCAGATTGCATCTGCAAGATCTAGCCCAACTTTCTTTGCATCCACATCAAAGGCTGCAACGAATTTAACATTGCTGATGTGATACGCGCCTACAGTTGCATGCATAAGACCTGGGATCTCCTGATCTGCTGCCGCATCCTTGTAGTAAGTAACGCCTTGAACCAATGAGTTGGCGCAGTTTCCTACTCCAACGATGGCAACACGGATGTCGCCTTTTCCAGTTGTGATTTTCACTCTATTTCCTCTCGGTTTTGATCATGTCTTCTAGCCAAGCAATTTCTCGCATAGCCGATTCCAGCGAATGGCGGCGCCACTCCTCTAGATATTTATCGATACCAGCTGGCGAGCGCTCAAGTTCTCCTCGGAGCATCTCGGCCTTCTCTTGCAGGCGACGATGGCGCCCTTCGAGAATTCTTATTCTGTTCTTACTTGATGTAGGGCTAAAGAAAGCAAAGCGGATCTCAAAGGCATCGTCTTCCCAGGCTTCTGCATTGACACTTTCAGCCAAATCTAAAAATCTCTCCGTACCTGATTCGGTGATTGAGTAGACGATTCGTGAACGACGTGAGCCGTGCTCGACATCGCATTCTTGGATCAAGCCCGCCTCTAACATCCGGCGTAGCTGTGGGTAGAGGACTGAGAATGAGAGTGCGCGGAATGGTCCGAAGATCGCGCTCATACGTTTGCGTAGCTCGTATCCATGGAGCGGACCCTGAGAAAGGAGTCCGAGGAGGGCGAGTTCGAGTGAATCTGCACGCGAGCGCATCAGCTCTCCCCCTCTTCTCTGCTTGGGCTATATATCGACAGCGCTATATATCGAATCGATATATCTAACGCTATTGAACATGAGATGGGGTCAGACCGCAACTCATGCCGCTTTCGACTCGCCGAGAACCACACATGAGTAGCCATATAGGCAGAAGTGCGCCTAGGTGAGAGTCTTGAGTGTGATCCCCTCCCGTATCGGCGAATACCTCGTGGCAGCGATAGTGATCATCCTCGCCCCTGGCCCGAGCGTTCTTTTCGTGATTGCGCGAGCGATCTCGTGGGGTCGCAGGATTGCTGTCTTGACCGTCCTCGGCAACTCCTTGGGCGCTCTCACACTGTCAGTCGTCGTCGCACTTGGGTTTGGGCCACTGCTCTCTCGTTCAGAGCTGCTCTACGCCGCGGTGCAATGGGGAGGTGGGCTCTATCTCCTCTATCTCGGAATCGATGCATGGCGCAAACGATCACTGCATGCCGCAGCAATGAGTGAAGCTAAAGAACTCCATAGTCCAACGCTCTGGCAATGTGTTCGAGATGGTTTCTGGGTGGGAGCACTTAACCCCAAGGGAATCGTCTTCTTTGCCGCTGTCCTGCCACCCTTTGTTGATAGAGATCAAGGAGAGATCACTCAGCAATTACTTTTCATGGGCGCCTGTTTTGCAATCCTTGCCTTCTTTCTCGACTCAACATGGGGATTGTTGGCCGGTACTGCACGGAACTGGCTCAGTGGTGATGAACGACGGCTTGTATCTCTTCGGGCGCTAGGAGGAATCGTCATCATGGTTTTAGGAATTTTGGTTATTGCAACGGCCGCTCGTGATTTAATCGCCAAATGAGTTCATCTGCCATTAAGCGCCCTGAAAAACCAGCTCGCGACACAATTGCGCCATCTGATCTCACCTTTGGACTTTCCACTTGTAAGCGATGTATCTGGATCAAATACTGGTTCAAAGTCACAATGCCAGGACAATTTCCATTGGTAAAGCCATTGGCTGATGCGCAGGAAGAACATTTTCGCCGCGCTTCCATGCAAGATCTTGATCCCACATTAGCGCCAGGAGTTGTTAAGCAGTGGGGTCAGTGGGTGAAATCTTCTCCTTTAGTTATTGCGGGTCGAACAACGACGTGGAAGATTCTTGGAATTTATGATCTGCTCGCCCATTATGAAGATGGATCTGTCGGAATTATTGATTGCAAAGTTTCTGATTCAGATCGTGATAACGGCCAATTCTATGCTCCGCAACTCGAGGCGTACGCACACGCGCTTGAAAACCCTGACCGCGGAAAGCCCTTTCCAGTCTCATCGATGGGACTCCTTGTATGGAAACTCAATGGAGTCACTCCTACCGCCGATGGAACACACGGGTTTGGGGTTACCCAGCATTATCTTCCGGTCGAACGAGATAGTAAAAAATTTCACGCGCTGCTTGAAGAACTCGTGGATGTTATCGAAGGTGAATTTCCGGATGCTGGCGCTGAATGCCCAACCTGTAACTACCTCGTGCAGAGAGCAGAGATTCAATCAATCGGATGAATCAGACTCCTGATCGCGTTTAGTTGATCCTGGTTTCTTAGCCTTCACTGCATACTCATCGACATACTCTTGCCCGGATAGCTCCTGCAGGCGTGCCATGATTTTATCTGTTACTTCGCGAAGGTATGCCTGATCGGTTGAATCACCATCAAAGTACATGGCTTCACCAAATGTCATTCCTACACGCTTGATATTTGGAATCACTTGACCTGATGGTTGAATTTTTTCAGTGTTAAACATTGCTACAGGAATAACCGGGGCTCCTGATTCGATAGCCAGGCGAGCGATACCTGTGCGCCCACGGTAGAGGCGGCCATCTGGAGAACGAGTACCTTCTGGGTAAATTCCAAGACATTTTCCTTCAGATAGAACCTGAAGTCCTGTGATGAGTGCGGCTTCGCTACGCCTTCCACCTGAACGATCAACTGGAACCTGGCCGAGGGCGATAAAGGTTAACTTCTTCAGCAGACCCTTAGGCCCAGGGGATGTGAAGTACTCACTCTTCGCGAGGAAGGTTACTTTGCGAGGAACGACCAACGGCATAAATATGGAGTCGCTAAATGAAAGGTGGTTTGAGGCAATAATCAGTGGACCAGAGCCAGGAACATTACGCAGACCCTTTACCTTCGGGCGAAAGAGAATCATGAGGAAGGGTGTGAGGAATGCGCGCAAAGTGCCATAGGGCAGATTGTTCATGCTCATAATTTATCCCCTTTCTACTCAATCTGGTCAGTTTATGCGAATATAAAGCATGGTACCAACCTCAGATGAGTCAAAACCAGAGCAGAATCCTGGCAAAGATGACCAAGATCTCATAGATGACAAATTTAACGCTCTGGTCTCTGGACTCTCTCTGGATCAAAGCGCGCCGACTGATTATCTTGACTCGATCGCAGATCAGCACGAGGTTGACGGTTTTACTCCCCCAGAACCGCAGCGAATTAATTTCTTCACTTCAATCAAAGATGGCATGAAAGCATTTAAGAAGTGGAAGGATAACCCTAGAAGAGATAACACGGACCTCGACGATAATGGAGCGCAGATATGAGTACAGAATTTAGATGGGGAATCCTTGCAAGTGGTGGAATTGCACAAGCATTTGCACGAGATCTTTCATACTTTAATCATCACATTGTCGCTGCCGTTGGTTCACGTTCTCAAGAAAGCGCGGATTCATTCGCTGCAGAATTTCCTGGTTGCACAGCTTATTCAAGTTATGAAGCACTCGTTGCAGACCCAACGCTCGATGCCATCTATGTTGCATCACCGCATCCATATCACGTGAGCAATACCGTCCTTGCACTTAATGCCGGAAAGCCTGTCTTATGTGAAAAACCATTTACTATCAATGCAGCCGAAGCTCGCCAGATGAAAGCGGCAGCTGATGCAAACGGTGTGGCCCTCATGGAAGCAATGTGGGCACGCTTCTTGCCACATATGCATAAGGTCCGTGAAATTCTTGCATCCGGAATCCTTGGAGATATCTGGGCAGTTGAGGCAGATCACGGACAACGTCTTTCAGATTATGCCAACCCTCGACACTGGGAGCCAACACTTGGCGGCGGCGCACTTCTAGATCTTGGGATTTATCCAATCTCTTTTGCTCATATGGTTCTGGGCGTTCCAGATAAAATCACATCCTCTGCAACCTTTACAGATAAAGGTGTAGATGCGAGTTCTACTGTAATTTTTGATTACAAGAGCGGTGCTCAAGCAATACTTACCTCAAATATGATGGTCTCAACTCCTTGTAGAGCAACGATCTGCGGCACTCTTGGAAAGATAGAGATTGATCGCACTTTCTACAATCCAACTTCAATGCGCGTGATTATGCATGATGGAACAACCACAGAATATCCCAATGAATATAAGGGTCATGGACTCCGTGATCAGGCTCTTGAATTTGAGAGTGTTGTTCGTAGCGGTGCCAAGAGTTCAGCTATTTTGACGCCAGATGAATCAATTCTCATTATGGAATCACTTGATGAAGTGCGAAAGCAGATTGGCCTTATTTACCCAAGCGAGAGATAAGATTTACCCGAGCGAGAGATAGCATGCAGAGCAGATTTCACTTACAGTCGAGCGAGATCTGCAACTCCTACTAGCCCAGCTTCATTTCCCAACTGCGCGGGAACAATATCTGGATATGGATGCTTACCTGCAAATGGCATATGACGAATCAAAGACTGACGGGTGGGCTCTAGAAGTATCTCCCCCGCATCAACAACTCCACCACCGATAACAATGCGAGTGGGGTCAAGGATCACACTCAATGAAGCGATCCCTGCCCCTAAGTAATGTGCAGTTGTATTAAAAGCTGCCAGTGCCACCGCATCTCCTGCCTGCGCAGCTTCGGTGATGTGCTTTCCTGTGAGCCCATCGAGGGTTCCATTTCCAAGGGAAAGTAGATTGCGTGCAAGTTCTGGGGTCGCACTAATTGCTTCACGCGCATGACGCATCAGCGCGCTGCCACTTGCATACTGCTCGAAACAGCCGCGCGCTCCACATCCACAGAGATGTCCTTCAGGCACTACTCGCATATGGCCGATCTCAGCTGCTGTTCCAAAACCACCTCGATAGAGATTGCCGTTCACAACTATTCCGCCACCGATTCCAGTGCCAACAGTGACAATCAAAAGATGGTCATGTCCACGACCCGCACCGAAAGCCGCTTCGCCCCATGCGGCGGCATTGGCATCATTTTCGATAACAACTGGAAGACCAATCAATGCAGTCAACTGTGCATCGAGGTCAACGCCATTCCAACCAGCGATGTTCGGCGTTGCCAACATAGTTTTTCTATCGGATGAGACAAAACCTGCAGCTGAAATACCTACGGACTCAACTGTGTAAGCAGCCATCAACTCTTGTGCAACATCTGCGATTGCTGCTGTGAGCGCTTGACCACCCTCACGTGGCGTATCACGCCGTGCATCGATAAGAATTTTTCCCGATGCATCTACTACCCCACCAAGAACTTTTGTCCCTCCGACATCAATGCCGATTGTGTAGGTCATAGATATCTTTAAGCTTCGCAGTGCTCTTTTAGCTGCGCAAGTGTTTGATCAATAGTCATTTTCTCTTGCTTGGTAACCATCATTTGCGGAATCGGCATAGAGACTCCCACCGAAAGTTCGTATGTCACTTCTGTTTCATCTCCAAGATCCTTAACGGAGTAAGCACCATCCATCTTGGTGAGCATGTTGGCATCTTCGAGTTCGAATTCAACTCGCCCAGGTGCACCGTCCCAGTTATAGGTAAGAGAGACTTCATCTTTGAGAGCGCCAGCGCTAATGGTCATGGTGACGCCAGTGACTCGACCGGCCTCATCCCTTTCGGTGATTTTGACTTTTGTTATGGAATCCGACCATTCGGGGTATTTCTCGAGGTCAAACAAGACCTCGGTAACCTGGCTCATTGACGCTTCAATAACAACTGTTGATTTGCTCATATCGCTCATGGCGCAAGGTTACCTTGAGAAATCTCTTTCTGGGCTCTCCCATTTTTGCCAATCGGGCGCTAGCGTTTGCCCATGACAACTTACTCCGTACCTCCACTGGTCCCTGCTGCCACTGAGGGAAACCTCACCGAATTGATCGCTCACCGCGCATGGTTTGAGCCAGAGCGCGTGGTGATGTCACGTCCACTTGGAGATGGTTGGCAGCCAGTTTCAGCACGTGAAGTCGAAGCAGAGGTGCGTGCCACTGCTAAAGGTTTAGTCGCCGCTGGAATAAATGTTGGTGACAGAGTTGCGATTATGGCTCGTACTCGTTACGAGTGGACAATCCTAGATTTCGCGATCTGGTTTGCAGGTGGATGTGTTGTTCCTATCTATGAGACATCATCTGCAGAACAAGTGGATTGGATCTTGAGTGACTCCGGTTCAGTCGGAGTAATTGTTGAAACCCCAACTCATCGCGAACTCGTACAGACAGTCCTTCCTTCACACACAAAGCATGTGTGGACAATGACCGAAGATGTTCTCTCAGTTCTTGCAAAAGCAGGCGCACACATTAGCGATGATGAAATTGATCGTCGTCGTAATTCTCTTACTCCAGAGACACTTGCCACCCTTATCTATACATCAGGAACGACGGGCCGACCAAAGGGCGTCAGTCTTACTCACGGAAACTTTCTCTCAGAGTGTGGAAACGTTGTACAAGGCGCTTCAGATTTATTCCTCAAGCCTGGCGGTTCAACGCTTCTCTTCTTGCCTGTCGCCCACGTCTTTGGTCGCATGGTTCAAATCGGAGCGATCACTGCTGGACTTCATCTAGCGCATTGCAGCGATCCAGTCGGTCGACTCTTGCCAGATCTTCAATCATTTAAGCCAACCTTCGTACTCGCAGTCCCTCGTATCTTTGAAAAGGTCTATAACGGAGCAGAAGCTAAGGCAGAGGCTGCAGGAAAAGGGAAAATCTTTAGAAAGGCAGCCGAGATCGCAATTGCCTATAGCGAGAATATCGATGCTAAGAAATTTAACCCGATGCTTTCATTTAAGCATGCCCTCTTCGACAAGTTGGTTTTCTCAAAGATTCGCACCACTCTTGGCGGCGCAGTTGAGGCCGCAATTTCAGGAGGTGCTCCTCTCGGTGCTCGCCTTGGTCACTTCTTCCGCGGTGCAGGTGTAACAATTTATGAGGGCTATGGATTAACTGAGACAACTGCTGGCGCGACTCTGAACATCACCGGTAACCTCAAGATCGGAACCGTTGGTCGTCCAATTCCAGGAACCTCGGTGAGAATCGCTGAAGATGGTGAAGTTCTCATCAAGGGACCGATCGTCATGAGAGGGTATTGGCAGAATGACGATGCTAATGCCGAAGTCTTTGATAACGATCGCTGGTTCAAATCTGGCGATCTAGGAAAACTTGATGAGGAAGGCTTCCTGTCCATTGTTGGACGAAAGAAAGAGCTGATCGTTACGGCAGGTGGAAAGAATGTTGCGCCTGCAGTCCTTGAAGATCGTCTTCGTGCGCATCCACTTGTAAGTCAGTGCATGGTCGTAGGTGATAACAAACCATTTATTGCAGCGTTGATCACAATCGATGCTGAAATGTCCAAAGGATGGATTGCAGCACACAAGAAGGATGGCGCAACAATTGAATCACTTCGCCATGACCCAGATTTAATTGCAGTAATTCAAACTGCAGTAGATGAGGCCAACAAAGCTGTCAGTAAGGCTGAGTCAATTCGTAAATTCACAATTCTTGGTGAGGACTTCACTATCGCTGGTGGACACTTGACTGCAAAGCTTTCGGTCAAGCGCCATGTGGTTGCAGCCCAATTTGCCAAGGAAATTGATGACCTTTACATCAAAGAGTAAGAGGTAGGGCTCATCGTGGCGCAATCGGCAAGAATCGCGATTGCCCAGGATATTCACGATGGGATCGCACAAGATCTCATCGCACTTGGCTATCACCTTGATTTAATCTTGGCCGAGCCTGCTACGCCGGCGTCGGTTCGCCATGAGGTGCGCACAGTGCGCCACGATCTCTCTGCCCTGATAGTTAAGGTGCGCAATGAAATCTTCGACCTGCGAAGCAGTGGAGATTTCTGGATTGAGATTGATCAGATTGCCGCATCTATCTCACCGATCATCGTAACCGACCGCGGTGGCTGCAAACTTAATCCCGAAGCTTCTGCCCTTGTCTTGCAAGTGGCTCCTGAACTTCTGCGCAATGCTGCTCGCCACTCTGGGGCTAGCCAGATACACCTTTCATTTACTGCCCAGAATAATCAGACCGTGGTTACTATCCAAGATAACGGTTCTGGCGGTGCGACAGTCAGTCAAGGTCGTTACGGACTTCTTGGATGTATTGAACGCGTTGAAAGTTATGGCGGGTTCATGACAATTGAGAGCGGAGAAAAGGGAACCACAGTCGCGATCACTCTATGAGCGCGACAGTTCTAGTTGTCGATGATCATCCAGTAGTCAGAGTGGGAATCGTTAAGTCACTCACCGCCGCGGGCTTTAACTGCATCGGTCAAGCCAGTTCTGTGAAAGAAGCGATAGCGGCAATCGCACTTCACAATCCTCAGGTAATTTCAGTAGATCTCAATCTTCCTGATGGCAATGGGCTGGAAATAGTTCAGTGGGTGAAAAAGCACTCTGCAACAACTGTCGTAATCGTCCTAAGCCTCAATGATGAACTTGATCTCATCTCCGCAGCAGCAAGAGCAGGTGCGAATGGATTCATCTCGAAATCATCGGGTATTGAACTTCTGGTTGCAGCGATTGAGAACGCACTACTCCAACCCACAACCTTTACAAGTAATCGCGCTTTAGAGTTGCTGATGAGAGAGAAAACAGTTGATCTGCTTTCACCGCGTGAGATCACTGTGACCAGCTACTTGGCAGGAGAGAAGAACATCTCTGAAATAGCAACTGCGATGTTTATCTCCCAAGCGACTGTAAAAACACATATTGCTTCAATCTATCGAAAACTTGATACTCACTCTCGCCAGAGCGCGGTTGCTCGCGCGAAGGCTATTGGTTTGCTTTAAATCATGGGTTTGGTCTAAGAAGTCCTGAGAATCTTTCCGACCAAATCTGCCAACGCCATTGATCAATCACCCACTCGCGACCACGTAATCCCATATCGCGCGCACGTTCATTATCGAGTAAGAGTTCCTCAATCGAGTGCGCTACCGCAGTTACATCTCTTCCATCAACTACAAGGCCTGTGATGCCATCTAAAACCGCATCTGGTGCTCCCCCAGAATTTCCTGCAATCACAGGGAGAGCACAGGCACTTGCTTCAAGATAAACGATGCCGAGACCTTCCACTTCTAAACCCGCAAAGCGTGAGCGAGAAGGCATTGCAAAAATTTCACCAACACATATGTATCGTGGGAGTTCTGCATATGCGATTCGCCCAATGAAGGTGATGTGTGAATCTACCTGAAGCTTTTTCGCTCTTCCTTCGAGATATCCGCGATATGGCCCTTCGCCAATGAGTACAAGGTGAGCGTTTGGAATCTTTTGAAGCACCTGCGGCATCGCTTCTATGAGTGAATCTTGACCTTTGCGATGAACAAGTCGACCAACGCTGACTATCACGCGCTTATCGAGTAATCCCAAAGTCTTCTTCAGATCCGTAGAGTCCACAGGTGCAAAATGGTCGGTATCAATTCCTGGGGCGATTTTTACCATCGCGCTCTGCGCTGATGTATCTATCGCACGAGAAATCGCGTTGCGCGTAAATTCGCCTAGGTAGGTCAGGTGATCAACTCTTCGAGAAATCAACTTCATTGCGATGGTAAACGGCCAGAGACGAGACCACCACACTTCATGCCCGTGAGTGAGGGCAATTATTCGCGTGATGCCGGCGCGACGAATGGACCATGAGAGAAGACCAAGGGGTGCAGCAGCGCCAAAGAAAGCCGTTGTAATGCCCCTCTCTCGAATCAAAGAGGAGATGCAGAATGCAACGCCAGGAGTGGGTAGAAGTATCCGCGCTTTATCGCGAATAACTTCAACGCCGTAGTTTTCAAGCCATTGCTGGTCGTAGTCGTTGCTCTTATCTTGTGCGCTTGTGTACACAATGACAGTGTTTCTAGGTAGCCGTTCGATAAGTCCGATGATGAAGGTTTCTATGCCGCCAGCTCTTGGGCCAAAGTCGTTAGTGATACAGAGAATTTTCTCCACTAGAAATGGCGGGTTCTTCGGAGAGTTTGATTCCAAAGGGCCGTTTACCTGCATTCGGTAAGGCTAACTTGCCTCATCAACTGTGCTCAAATTACAGAGGAGCAAAAGTCTGTGAAATTCCCTCTATGAAGAGGCTGAGCGTGGCCGATCATGCGATGTCCAAGAAAAATCTGCCCTGTACAGATATTCTCTGCGCCATGACCGATAGCCAGCGAACTGGGGAGATCATCGCAACCCTAGTGGTGGGTAGTGATGGCAGTACCTCAAAGGACGGGACATCCCGTGGAGTCAGTTCAACTGTTGATCGTGCCCGTTTTCTAGCGCGCAGACGACAGGTTGATGCGATATTGATCGGCGGAAATACCGCCCGTAGTGAGCCTTACCGCAAGACCCCCGTCCCAGTCGTGGTGATCTCAACGTCGATGATTAACTCATTGTCCGATAATCGCCAAGCGTATTGGTGGAACGCCTCCCCTAGTGACGCGATCGAGAGAGCCCAACGCCTCTTTGGTCCCACAATTTTAGTTGAGGCTGGAACTTCGATCATCATTGAATTGCTCGAACTTGGATTGATCGATCGACTTGAACTAAGCGTGAGCTCTGTAACCGGTGGTGACGATCGTGTTGATTATAAAAAACTACTTTCGTACTTTACTTCCGTGGAAAGTGAAATTGATGGAGAGACAACTTTCTACACAGCAACGCGGTAATTAGCCACTACGCATAGGCTGCGATTACAGCAACTCCTATGACAGCACTTGCAATACCTACATATTGAACACGGTGTAAACGCTCTTTTAGAAATATGTAGGCCAAAAGCGATGTCATGATCGGATACAGCGAACCTAGAACCATTGCTAGTGAAACAAGCCCTTGAGTAGTTGCAATTCCCAGAATGAGATTGGCGCTAAAGTCAGCAACTCCAATAAAAATCAATAGTCCTAACTGGGGTTTACCCATGCCTCCAGTACCCCGCAAGCGAAGCAAAATACTCACGCTGATAAAGAAAGTTGCTGCGCGCATCGAAACCATTGTCATGAGGGCGCTAGATTCTGAACCTTGTGCCATAAAAGTCAGCGCAGTTCCAAATCCAACTGCAGCGCCAATAGATAAGACAATTGGCTTCAATGGAAACCCTTGAGAGAGTTCAGGTCCGCTCGCTAAAAAAGCACCAAGGAGTGCAAAGACGACACCTATAGTGACGAGGCCGCTAAAGCGCTCCCCGAGAAAAATGAGAGCGTAGAGAACAGGAACAATTCCACTCATTGCGCTAATTGGTGAGACAACACCCATTCGTCCAGTGGCAAGAGCGCGGTATAAACAAATCAAACCTACGTAACCGGCAAGACCTGCAGCAATTCCCGGAATGAGATAACCGCCTTCGCCCAGCGCCTTTGCATCCCACGCGCCTGTTACCGTTGCAAGGAAGAGCCCAAAGATCAGACCAATTATCTGTGTGACAGATAAAACTGCAGTGGGCGGAAATCTCTTACTTAAATTTCCTGCCAGATAGTCAGCAGCGCCCCATAAACCACTTGAAATAAGTGCTAATAGCGCAGCCATGAAGGAGAAGATATCGCACTTTTGGGCAAGCCTCCCGCATGCTTGCATATACACAATTTAGAATGGATCAATGGACACAGCTGCTTTTAATCGACTGCTTGATGTCCTCAGAACAGCAACTCCTCGCGATGAAATTATTCTTGAAGAGGTTCCTGCTCCTCAGAAGTTAGCAACATTCTCTTTTGCATTTACAGCAGATGTAACAAACGGTTTAGTGGGCGATGCTCAAGATGATATTGCGACCGGCAGGTTTGTTCTCTTACACGAACCTGGTGGTCAAGATACGTGGGATGGTGAGTTTCGTTGCGTCACTTTTGTAAGTGCCGATGTTGATGCTGCAATGCAAGAAGATCCACTCTTGCCTGAAGTGGGTTGGAACTGGCTCCTTGCTTCACTAGAGAAGTCAGGTTGTGCTTACAACTCCCCTTCCGGCACCGTGACTCGAGTCTCCAGCGCTTCCTTTGGCAAGCTCTCCCCTCGCAACAACGAATCCGAAATAGAAATTCGCGCTTCATGGACTCCTGTCATTTCATCAGGGGCCGACATCGGTCAGACGCTGCTCAGCCATGTAATGTCGTGGTGCAATCTCATCGCCGAAATTTCATTCCTTCCTCCGGTAATTGATGGCGTCTCATCGATCAAAACTCCGCGTAGATAGCACACACTCTCTGTGACCACTGAAGAGCCGCGCATTGCTGTACCTCTCTTGGCGCCAGCGCAAGGATTACCGCCAGTTGTTGATACTGAGGATGCATTTGAAAGTGCGTTAAAGGATCTGGCCAACGGAACAGGGCCCTTTGCACTCGATGCCGAGAGGGCAAGCGGATATAAATTTAGTGCTCGGGCGTATCTCATCCAGATTGCGCGTGATGGCGGAGGACTCCATCTGATTGATCCGATTCCATTTGGCCCACAGCATTCACTTTTTCTCCGACTTAACGAGCTCTTAGCAACTGATGAAGTAATTCTTCACGCCAGCACACAAGATCTCCCCTGTCTTCGCGAGCTGGGCATTAATCCTGTTCGACTCTTTGATACTGAGTTAGGCGGTCGACTCGCAGGATTGCCTCGCGTTGGATTAGGCCCACTATTGGAATCCTTGCTCGGTGTACTCCTTGCTAAAGAACACTCAGCAGTCGATTGGTCTACAAGACCGTTGCCTGCAGACTGGCTCAATTACGCAGCTCTTGATGTTGAGCTTTTAGTTGAACTCCGTGATGAAGTAGATGCGCTTCTGGATGCGGCAGGAAAATCGCGATGGGCGGAGGAAGAATTCACAGCAATTCTTAAAGCACCTCCAAATCCACCTCGAATAGATCCGTGGCGTCGCACGTCAGGAATGCACCACATTAAAAAACGTCGTCAATTAGCTGTAGTTAAAGAGTTGTGGGAGTCACGCGTTGCCCTTGCCGAATCACTTGATGTCTCACCTAGTCGACTTTTGTCAGACGCGGCAATCTCAGCAATTGCGCTATCGATACAAGAGGATTCAAAGATTGAGCGAAAGAAAGATTTAGAGAAGATTCTTCGCCCTATTGGTTTACGCGCACGCTGGTTAGAGCACCATGAACGTTGGATCGCTTGCATAGCATCTGCTCAAAATTTGTCAGAGGATCAACTCCCACCCGTCCGCGGCGAGAGCGATGCTCTTCCCCCTGTAAAAGTGTGGAAAGAGAAGTACCCACTTCGCTATGCAGCCTTAACCCACGCAAAGCACACGCTGCTCCTGCGTGCCCAAGAGCTAGAAGTTCCACTCGAGAATCTCATCTCACCAGAATTTGTGCGTCGCATTTGTTGGAGCAATCCACGCGGCGGGGTTGAAGGCGCACTCTTAGAATTAGGTGCACGGAATTGGCAAGTAGAGATTGTCACACCAGTGCTGGAGGCGGCGTTACTGCAAGAAACTCCATTAGTTGTTGAGGAAGAAGCCCTTCCGCCAGCTACAGATGCTAGTAGTGAAGAATAATCTCTCTACTCTTTAAAAAATCTGACAGGTCCTTCATGCTTAATCGAAAGAGTATCTCCCACTGCATAGCCAGAGTGGCCCACAACTCGTACCTTTATCAACTCTGTGCTGTGAGCAAGTGAGAATGTCAGCATCGCATCGTGGCCGTAATAATCAACTGCGAGGAGTTGGGCCGACATTCCGCCAGCGAGATCACTTCCCACTACAACTTCTTCGGGACGGATCACTACAAATCCATTATGAGCGACCTTAAAATCGGTCTCACGATTTTTTAGCGGGTAGGAAGTTATGCCTTGTGTATTTTGTTGAGCAGGTAAAATCATCGCATCACCGGTACTCACTGCAATTTCAGGTGAGGTTGGATTCTCGTACACATCCTCTGGCGTACCAAACTGGGCTATAGCCCCATCACGCATCAGAATCACTTTATCCGAAGCAACCAGCGCCTCTTCACGATCGTGTGTAACCAAAATGGCCGTAGCGCCTTGACTGCGCAGAAGTGCAATGACATCTGCGCGCAATTCGTTTCGTAGATGCGCATCAAGGGCAGAAAATGGTTCATCAAGTAGGACCATCTTCGGTTTGATTACTAGCGCACGGGCAAGTGCCACACGTGTCTGCTGTCCACCAGATAACTCACTAGGCATCGCCTCTTCATATCCCGGCATGCCGATCAGATCGAGCATCTCAAAGGTGAGCGACTTTATCTCTGATGCGCTCTTTTTCTTACGATCGATTCCAAAGGCGATATTGCGAGCCACATTGAGATGAGGAAATAGAGCTCCTTGCTGTGGAACATATCCTGTTGATCTCTTATGTGGGGCGAGTGAGAGTGACGAGAGTCCAATTAATTGACTCCCCAAACGAATCGTTCCACCACTTGGCGTGAGTAACCCTGCAATGGCGCGAAGAAGAGTTGTTTTGCCACAGCCTGAAGGTCCAAGGAGAGATGCAATTTCGCCAGAATTAAGAGAGAAAGACAAGTCAGAGATTACTTTGCGCGCACCGAACTGCACATCTAGATGTGAGACCTCAAGAGTTGTCATCTTGACTCTCCTAACTGTAAATCCCGAACACTGCTCTTTGTTCTATCCAGAGCTTCGCGTGGAAGACTCAATAGAAAAGTTGGCACTGCAGCAATAAGTATCAATAGTAATGCATACGGTGCAGCCTCATTAAACTTACTTACTGCCGCGTAACTCCACACCTGCGTCGCAAGTGTCTCCATACCGATAGGACGGAGCATAAGAGTTGCTGGTAACTCTTTCATCGCGGTGAGAAAGACCAAGAGTGTGCCAAGGGCAATACTAGGAAAGGCGATAGGAAAAGTAACTGTCCGTGCAATCGCGGCTCTATCTTTTCCCAACGTTGCGGCCGCCTCTTTGACCGCCGGCGAGACTAGTTGGAGAGAGTTCGACATCGCGGCGACAGCCTTTGCGAGAAATAGAATTGCATAGGCGAAGGCAAGTAGCGCTGTCGATTGATAGAGAGGACCTAACTTAGATCCAAGTGATACCAGCGCTAGTCCAACCACAACTCCCGGTAATGCGTGAGAGATGAGCACAGCTCTTTCGGCAAAAATGGAGAATCTATTGTTTCCTTGTGCAATGAGCGCGCCCAAAGGTAGAGAAAAGAGAAGCGCCAGTGCAGCCCCTGAAGCAGCGATAGTCACAGTCGAGATTGCAGCAGAGAGAAGTTCACCCCAATTAATGGGTACAGCATTTGAGAAAAATCGTGAGAGAAGTACGGAAACCGGAACGAAGACTGCAATGGCTGTATAGAGACCGACCAGGACTAGAAGTGTGATCTTTGCACTCGAATTATTTATTCGAAGGTGCTTTGTTCCACTCCGTCTTGTGGCGCTCTCCGATTCTTGCTTACGCTTTAAACCGGATTCAAGGGTGATAAAAACCGTTGATGCGAGAACTAGAATGAGGGCCATAATCGCTGCCCCACTTCGATCATATGTTGACTTGAAAAGATTCTGAATCGAAACCGTAAGAGTTGTGACGTTGAGCAGTGATACCGCACCGAAATCACTCAGTACATAGAGGCCCGATAAGAGCGAGCCAGCACTAATCGCACCACGAATTTGAGGAACGATGACTCTCAAGAGAATGGATACTTTGGAAAGTCCTAGAGTTCGTGCCACTTCAATAAGGCCAGTATCAAGACGCCGTAGGGCAATCACTACTGAAAGCATCATGTAAGGCAAGGTGGTCAGAACGAGAATGAAGATGGCACCGAGAATTCCAGAAAGTCGTGGAATCAAGGCGAGCCAGGTGTATGTGAATACATATGATGGAATCGCAAGCGGAAGAATCATAGGAATGATCAGCAGGTGCGCATATGGCAGGCGAACAAAATGGATACCAGTCGCGATGAGAGTTCCGATGAGAACGTTAATCAGTACAACAGCGATGAGAATGATTGCCGTCGTGGCGATGATTTCAAGAGTTCTCTGGCGAAAAAGTAGTTCAATTATCTGCTCGCCAGGCTTTTCAGCAGCGCGAATGACGAGATAAATCAGTGGGATAAAGGTAAGCGCGAGAACAATGGATGAGAGCCCAATCAGAGGTCGGCTAGTGGAATTCTCTCTCTGCAATGTTTCTCTCATGGAATTTAAAGGAGTCCGACCTTAATCAAAAGCTCCTGAGTTTTTTGGATATTGTTCAATGAATCAAGATCCACGGTGGGGGCACCGATTGCGCTAAGGGTTGGTAAATTCGCAGGAGATTTTTCGTTTGCAATGAGAGAGTACTCAAGGGTCTCTGTCACAAATTTTGCCTGAATCTCTTGAGAGGTAAGAAAGTTGATGAGGTTCTCTGCAGCTGCATATTTTGAACTCGATTTGAGAATTCCCGCGCCTGAAACATTGATCATATTTCCGAGATCACCACTTGCGAAGAAACCATTCTTTGCTTTGATCTCTCTACCTAGGCCTTGGCTTACTTCCCAGACGTAGTAGTGATTGACCAGGCCTATAGAGATAACTCCTGAATCGATCGCCTCGACTATGGCGCTATTTTTTGGAAAAATTTGAACATCGTTTTTGACAAGTGATTCAAGCCAGCGTTCTGTGAATTCCTCACCTTTTGAATTCATCATTGCTGTAACAAAAGCTTGGAAAGAAGCATTAGTTGGAGCAATTCCCAGTTGTGATGTGTAGACAGGTTTCGACAAATCAGTGATTGATTGTGGCAATGTTGTTAAAAGTTCGGGGTTATAGGCAAAGACGCGAGCGCGACCAGTGATACCGATCCAACTGCGATCTCCTGCGATATATGTCGAGGCAATCTTCACTCCAACGCTGGTAGGTAGCGCGGTAAAGAGCCCTTCCCTAGCCACTGCGCCCAGTGATCCTGCATCTTGGGCGAGAAATATGTCAGCCGGTGAATTCGAACCTTCTTCTCGAATCTGCGCGGCGAGTTCTGCTGAATCCGCATAGCGAATATTGAGCTTGACTCCGCTCTCCTGCTCCCACTGCGCAAGGAAGGGGGCGATGAACTCCTCTGAGCGACCTGAGTAGATCGTTAGCTCTGTCGAGCTGCTCTCTTGGCCGCTCGGGCTAGAACATCCGACGAGGGTTAAAGCCGTGGCGAGTGCGAGTAAGAGAGATAATCCGACTTTTTTGGCCATGTCTTGACCTTAGGCTAGTGGGATGAATTACGCAACATAAGTGTTGCGTAATTGCCATCACACGCAGGAGGTTGATGCGCAATTGCCTACTGACGGGTAGCCTTGAAACCTCACCATTGAAAGAGGCTTGAAGCAATGTCTACACATTCACGCGATCTACTCACCTCAGTCGTTCTCGTCGACGCTGTCCGTACTCCATTTGGAAAGGCTGGCTCTCTCTACGCGGGTACTCGCGCAGATGACCTCATGGTCCGAGCAATGCGCGGACTTCTTGAGCGCAATCCACAATTGCCACTTGATCAAATTGATGATGTCGCGATCGCTGCCGCCACACAAACTGGTGATCAAGGAATGAACCTTGGACGTAGCGCATCACTTCTTGCCGGTCTTCCCAACACAGTGCCTGGTTACTCAGTAGACCGATGGTGTGCTGGTGCGATGACTTCGGTAACCACTCTCGCTGCATCGATTGCAATGGGAGCAAATGAAATTGCAATTGCAGGCGGTGTTGAACATATGGGCAATCACCCAATCGGTGATGGTCTTGATCCAAATCCTCGCTTTCTAGCAGAACGTATTGTTGAACAAGACGCACTTGCCATGGGTGCAACGGCAGAGCGCCTACACGATCGCTTTCCACATTTAACAAAAGAACGCTCAGATGCATTCGCGCTCGCTTCACAGATGAAGACTGCGCAGGCATATAAGGATGGAAAGATTCAACGCGATCTTATTCCAACGGCTGCACGTAGCGCTGAACTTGGTTGGGGTATTGCAACTGTCGATGAACCACCTCGCCCAACAACAACTCTTGAAGGACTTGCAACGCTGAAGACACCTTTCCGCGCGGCAGGTCGTGTCACAGCCGGAAATTCATCAGGCCTGAACGATGGCGCAACAGCTGCACTATTGGCTAGCGAAGAGAAAGCGATCGCACTTGGTCTTCCCGTCAAGGCACGACTAGTGACATTTGCATTCGCTGGCGTTGAACCAGAGGTCATGGGTTATGGGCCTGTACCAGCGACAATCAAAGCGTTGGCTAAAGCGGGCTTATCAATTGAAGATATCGGCGCCTTTGAAGTCAATGAAGCTTTTGCAATTCAAGTACTAGCTTTCTTAGATCACTTTGGAATTGCAGATGACGATCCTCGCGTGAATCCATTTGGTGGAGCCATTGCAGTGGGTCATCCTCTGGCCTCTTCAGGAATTCGCTTGATGCTCAACCTTGCTCGTACCTTTGAAGAGAAGCCAGATGTTCGTTATGGAATTACCACCATGTGTATCGGTCTTGGCATGGGCGGAACAGTTATCTGGGAGAACCCACACTTTGGAAAGAAGGCATAACTCATGACAACAATTACTCTTCCAGAAGGCGCACCAGAAGAAGTTGTCACTCATGCCCTCGTCAGAGATGTCGATCTCGCTGCATTTGGCGCTTCTGGCGTTCTTGCTCTGATCACTCTTGATAACGGACACGACCACACTCGCCCGAATACATTCGGGTCACAATCACTCATGGCTCTGGATGCTGCAATCACCGAAGCCATCTCGCGTAAGCCTGCCGCCATTGCGATTACAGGTAAGCCATTTATCTTTGCCGCTGGCGCTGACTTATCTGCGCTCTCGTTTTTAAATGATCGCGCTCAGGCAGTAGCGATTGGAAAACTCGGTCACGATGTTTTCCGCCGTTTCGATGAATGCGGAATTCCAACCTTTGCATTTATCAATGGCTTGGCACTTGGTGGCGGACTAGAGGTCGGACTTCACTGCAAGTACCGCACCTTATCCGCTACCGCTTTCACAGGTTTGCCAGAAGTTTTCTTAGGTCTAGTACCAGGATGGGGTGGAGCAACAATCCTTCCGCAGCTCATCGGACCCGAAAAGGCAGTTCAAGTAATTATCGCGAACGCGCTCAATAACAACACGATGATGAAGGCGAAAGATGCACTCGCACTCGGAGTTGTTGATAGCGTCTTTGAGCCAGCAGATTTCTTAGAGAAGTCGATCTCATTTGCAGCCGGAGTCCTCTCAGGTAAGAAAGTCATTGAGAGAAAAGATTTCTCTTCAGATCCTGCATGGGATTCTGCTCTCGCGCAGGGTCGCGCCATTGCACTCAAGAAATTTGGTGGTGCAGAAATTGCTAGCCCAACGAAAGCACTTGAACTCATGTCCGCCTCGCGAACCTATTCTCGCGGTGCAGGTTTTGACGCTGAAGATCAGACACTTGCCGATCTCACGATGTCAGATCCGCTTCGCGCATCACTCTATGCATTTAATCTCATTCAGAAAAAGCGGAAGAAAGTCGAGGGTGCGCCAAAGGCCGCTCTCGCTCGAAAGGTATCCAAAGTTGGCGTCGTCGGCGCTGGCTTAATGGCCTCTCAACTAGCGCTCTTACTTGTTCGTAACCTTAAGTGTCCTGTTGTCATGACAGATATTGATCAAGAGCGCGCCGATAAGGGTGTTGCCTGGGTGAAAAATGAACTGAATAAGTTAGTTGAGAAGAAGCGTATGTCTGCAGAATCGGCAGGACGTCTTGCTCTCCTAGTTTCAGGATCGTCAGATCAGAACGTTTTTGCAGGTTGTGACTTTGTTATTGAAGCGATCTTCGAAGAGTTATCCCTCAAGCAGGATCTCTTTAAGAAGCTCGAGAAGATCGTCTCACCTGAATGCATTCTTGCTACAAATACATCCTCTCTTTCAGTTGAGAAGATGGGAGAAGGACTCGTCAATCCAGAGAGAGTCGTTGGCTTCCACTTCTTTAATCCAGTTGCGATCATGCCTTTACTTGAGATCGCTCGCACTTCAAAGACCGATGATGCAACCACTGCTACAGCGGTAAATATTGGCAAGGAGCTCAAAAAGACCATGATCATCTGTAAAGATGCTCCTGGCTTCGTAGTCAATCGTCTCCTCACCCGCTTCATGGGCGAGATCACTGATGCAGTCGATGAAGGCACATCGCCTGAAGTTGCCGATAATGCAATGCGCTCTATCGGTTTTCCAATGTCACCATTTGAACTCCTCGGACTCGTTGGTCCTGGTGTAGGTCTACACGTTGCTAAAACGTTGCATGAAAACCTTGGACCACGGTACCGAATCTCTCCAACAATGGAGGCGATGGTCAAGGAAGGTATTAAAACTTTCTACATCAAGTCAGAGGATGGAACACTTTCGCCCAATCCAGCAGCGCTGGCACTTGTTCACAAGGGTGACTCCCCTTCAACGGCTGAGCAAGTTCGATCCCGTGCACTCAATGCTCTTGCGGAAGAAGCTCGTATGATGCTTGATGAAGGTGTTGTTGCAACTGCTGCTGAGATTGATCTCTGCATGTTGATGGGCGCTGGATGGCCCATGCACCTCGGTGGAATTTTGCCGTTCTTAGATCGCGAAGGAATCAGCGAATCTATCTGCGGTTCACGTTTTCATCCTGCGGGAGTGGCATCTCTACCCCAACCGTAGAACTAGAACTAGGGCTAGCACTTGACCACGCAACAATCTCACGCGCAATATTCTGTGCGGTGATTCCGAGATCACTCAAGATCTCAGCGCGTGAAGAGTGTTCAATGAAGGTGAGCGGTACGCCGATCGAATGAATTGGAATATTGAGTCCAGCAGTTCTAAACATCTCAGATAGTGCGCTGGCAATTCCACCGTGTGCGATTCCATCTTCAACTACAACAACGCTCTTGTAACGATCAGCCATGGTGATCAATGACGATGGCAATGGCTTTACCCAACGCGGATCAATCACGGTTACGCCAACACCTTCACGATATGCCTGCGAAGCAGCCTCTACCGACATAGTCGCCATCGCACCGACGCTAATGAGAAGAACATCCGCACTTTCACCACGGTAGAGAACATCAATTCCATCACGTCGTTCAAATGCAGGAATATCTGCTGACACTGCCCCTTTAGGAAAACGAATGACAGATGGGGCATCGCTTATCTCTACCGCTTCACGAAGTACCTCTTTCAGGCGTGCGCCATCTCGAGGTGCGGCAAGGCAGAGCGATGGAATGATTCCAGTAAGCGCTATATCCCAAATTCCGTGATGAGAAGGCCCATCATCTCCAGTGATTCCAGCGCGATCGAGAACAAAGGTCACGCCCGCTTTATGGAGAGCAACATCTAAAAGTAATTGATCAAAAGCGCGGTTAAGAAATGTTGAGTAGATCGCAACGACAGGATGAAGTCCGGCAAATGCCATTCCCGCAGCACTTGTTACAGCATGTTGTTCTGCGATTCCCACGTCGATCGTGCGATCTGGATAAGCATCTGCAAATTTATCTAGGCCAGTTGGGCCCAACATAGCGGCGGTGATCGCCACTATATCTTTGCGATCTCGACCAATCTCAACTAACTCTTCTGAAAATACCTTTGTCCATGAGAGTGCGCTCTTTGAAAGCGGCTGTCCTGTCTGCGGATCAACAACTCCTACGGCGTGGAACTTCTCTGCCTCATCAGCGATCGCAGGTTTATGACCGCGACCTTTCTCAGTAATCACATGCAGTAGAACAGGCTCGCCAAATCCCTTGGCTTGGACCAACGCTCTTTCTAGTGCAAGGAAATCATGGCCATCAATGGGACCAAGATACTTAAGACCTAAATCTTCAAACATTCCTTGCGGAGCAATAATGTCTTTGATGCCTTTTTTTACTCCGTGGAGCGTGTCATAAATCGGAGTTCCCACAACTGGAGTCTTATGAAGAACCTCTTTGCCCCAATCGAGGAAGCGTTCATATCCCTGGGTAAGGCGAAGAGTTGAAAGGTATGTCGCAACTCCACCAATTGTCGGCGAGTAAGAACGTTCATTATCGTTGACTACTAAAATGAGGTTTCTCTCTTTTTCTGCTGCAATGTTATTGAGCGCTTCCCACGACATTCCTCCAGTGAGTGCACCATCTCCAACAACAACTACAACATTGCGATCTTTCTGACCCGTAAGCCAGAATCCACGCGAGATTCCATCGCCCCACGATAAGGCCGTGGATGCGTGTGAATTCTCAATAACATCATGATCGCTCTCGCCGCGGTTTGGATATCCAGCGATTCCACCACGACGGCGAAGTGCATCAAATTGATCAGCACGTCCGGTGAGAATTTTATGAACATAGGACTGATGCCCTGTATCAAAGAGAACTACATCGCGTGGAGAGTCAAAGGTACGATGAATTGCCATAGTAAGTTCAACAACGCCGAGGTTTGGACCAAGATGGCCGCCTGACTTTGATACTTTTTCAATCAGGAAAGAGCGAATCTCAGCAGCAAGCTCAATGAGGGCCTGGTTACTGAGCCCCTTGATATCGGCAGGGCTTTTGATTGATTCGATCACAGATGGATTCTAGATCACGCAAGCAATTGGCGTAGGACGAACTGCATGATTCCACCATGCCGGTAGTAATCAGCCTCGCCAGGTGTATCGATACGAACCTTCGCCTTGAAGGTAATCGCACCGGCAGTGACCGTAACCTCTTTTGGCACTCCCCCTGTATTCAAGGCGGTAATTCCAGAAATTGCGAAAACTTCATCGCCCTTGAGTCCCAAGGTCGTTGGATTTTGCCCATCGATAAATTGCAGAGGTAGAACTCCCATACCGATCAAGTTTGATCTATGGATACGTTCAAAACTTTCAGCAATCACTGCGCGAACTCCGAGGAGAGCGGTTCCCTTAGCAGCCCAATCTCGAGATGATCCTGATCCATATTCTTTGCCTGCCATGATGACAAGAGGAACTCCGGCTGATTGGTATGCGATAGATGCATCATAAATTGTTTCTTGCGCGCCACCTGAAAGGAAATTGCGTGTGAATCCACCCTCGACGCCATCAAGAAGGAGATTCTTGAGGCGAATATTTGCAAATGTTCCACGAATCATCACTTCATGGTTTCCACGTCGTGAACCATAAGAGTTGAAGTCATTGCGTGCTACACCGTGGCTCTCAAGGTATTTACCAGCAGGTGAGTCCGCTTTAATATTTCCAGCAGGAGAGATGTGATCTGTTGTGACCGAATCTCCCAAAATTGCCAATACGCGCGCGCCACTGATATCAACAACGGGCGTTGGCTTTGCCGGCATGTTTTCAAAGTATGGAGGCTTTCGCACGTATGTTGACTGTGGATCCCATTCAAATGTATTGCCAGTTGGAGTATCGAGTGATTTCCATCGATGATCTCCATCAAAGACTGTTGCATAATCTTTTGTAAACATATCTGAAGAAATCGACTCGTCGATAACACTTTGAATTTCTTGAGCAGATGGCCAGATGTCCTTGAGGAGAACTGGATTTCCATCTTTGTCATTACCGAGTGAATCATTCTCAAAATCATGATTCATCGTGCCCGCCAAAGCATAGGCAACAACCAAAGGAGGCGAAGCAAGGTAATTCATCTTCACATCTGGGCTAATTCGACCTTCAAAGTTACGGTTACCTGAGAGAACGGCAGAGACCGCTAGATCGTTTTCATTAATCGCCTTGCTGATTTCAACAGGAAGAGGTCCTGAATTACCGATACAGGTAACACAGCCATAGCCAACGAGGTGAAAACCTAGCTCCTGCATATAGTGGGTTAATCCCGCACGGTCGTAGTAATCGGTCACTACTTTAGATCCCGGAGCGAGAGTGGTCTTAACCCAAGGCTTAGAGGTAAGACCTTTCTCTACCGCCTTCTTGGCAAGAAGGGCTGCCCCAATCATTACTGAAGGATTAGAGGTGTTGGTGCACGATGTGATTGATGCGATCACCACATCACCATTTTTGATTGTGGTGGCTTTATCTCCGACCTTTACTGGGAATGCAGATTTTCCAGTCTTCTCACTGAAATATGTTGGAAGAACTTTTTCAAATGCAGCCTTTGACTGCGATAGTGAAATTCGATCTTGTGGGCGCTTTGGACCAGCAATCGATGGAACGATTGTGGAGAGATCAAGTTCGATATGTTCTGAAAAACGTGGCGATGCTGAAGGATCGTGCCACAGTCCTTGCACTTTTGCGTAAGCCTCTACGAGTGCAATCTGATCTTCCTTACGTCCGGTCAATCGCAGATAGCGCAGCGTTTCATCATCAATTGGGAAAATTGCACACGTTGATCCGTATTCAGGGCTCATATTTCCAATCGTCACACGATTGGCCATCGGCACACTCACAACACCTGGACCATAGAATTCAACAAATTTTCCGACAACACCATGCTTACGGAGCATTTCGGTGATTGTCAGTGCCAAGTCAGTTGCTGTTGTTCCCACAGGGAGTTCTCCACTGAGCTTAAAGCCAACAACGCGTGGAATGAGCATTGATACTGGCTGACCAAGAAGGGCAGCCTCTGCTTCGATTCCGCCAACACCCCAGCCGAGAACGCCGAGACCGTTCACCATTGTCGTGTGAGAATCTGTACCTACGACGGTATCTGGATACGCGCGAAGAACTCCATTGACTGTTCGAGTCATGATTACTCGTGCCAAGTATTCAATATTTACTTGGTGGACAATTCCAGTTCCGGGCGGTACTACTTTAAATTCGTCAAATGCGCCTTGTCCCCAACGTAAGAATCTATAACGCTCGCGATTTCGCTCGTATTCAATATCTGTATTCTGTTCAAAAGAGTTTCTGGTACCGAAAACATCGGCAATCACTGAGTGGTCAATTACCAACTCCGCTGGGGCGAGAGGGTTTACCTTTGATGCATCTCCCCCAAGTTCAACGATCGCTTCACGCATGGTGGCAAGGTCTACGACGCAAGGAACTCCAGTGAAGTCCTGCATCACTACTCGTGCTGGAGTAAATTGAATTTCAGTATCTGGTTCGATAGCGGGATCCCACTGAGCCAGCGCCTTGATGTGGTCGACGGTGATATTGGCTCCGTCTTCGCAGCGAAGAAGGTTTTCCAGAAGAATCTTTAGCGAGAAGGGGAGATCGCTCGAGCCCTCCACCTGGCTGATATCAAAGATTTCAAAGTCTTTGCCTGCAACTGTGAGATTTTGCTTTCTACCCAGCGAATTCTTGCTCATAGGCTCAAGATACCTCAGTCGGAGTAAAGAGGGCAACGCACTCAATGTGATGTGTCATTGGGAAGAGGTCAAATGCGCGCAGATCTGAAAGGGTGTAATTGGCATCACGCAATAGCGCGGAGTCTCTGGCTAGAGCTGCTGGATCGCAGGCAACATAAACAATTCTTCGAGGCGCACAGGCAACCATGCTCTCGATAACACTTTTCTTTGCTCCATCCCTTGGTGGATCCAGAATGATGACATCTGCGGAGGAAAATCGCGGAAGAATTTTCTCGACATCACCTGTGTAGATCTTTACATTATCAGCATCGCCGAAGTTAACTGCAGCATCTGCCGTCGCACTCTTTCCTCCTTCGACTAAATCAATTCTCCCTGATGGTCCAACGTGATCGAGAAGAGCAAGTGCGAAGAGTCCAACCCCACCGTAGAGATCAAGGAGATGATCACCTGGCTTGACTGCTGCGAATGTACTTACTGCCTCAACTAAAATTTCTGGAGCAGCGATATTGCTCTGCCAGAAAGAATGAGAGCTTACTTGATAGCTTTTATCTTTGACTTCATAGAGCTGAATTCGATCACCTTCAACTTCATCGCCAATAAGAATTCTAGGAACACTTGTACTTGCTGCACTTACCTCGATTCGTGCACCTGGCTCCCAAGTGCGCTTAGCCAAAGATTCATAATTGACTGACGGGTGTAGGACCAAACAATTGTTTATTGGAATGATGGTGTTTGTTCTTGAGCCATAAAACCCTGCTCGCCCATTTTTATCAGTGCCGATTGTTGTCTGTGTTCGCCACCCAAGAGAATCAGAGACCTCTTCGACTTCGACATTGATATCCATTTTGGCAATCCGTGAAAACTGTTCTGTGATCACCTGGCTCTTGAGCCTTCGCTGGGCAGAAATCTCAACATGCTGGAAATCGCATCCGCCGCAACCGTTGCGGTTGGCATATGAACACGGCGCTTGCACTCGATCTGCCGAAGCGTTGATTACTTCGACAACATCACCTCGGTTAAAAGAAGATCCGATACTTGTGATGGCGACATCAACAATTTCACCCGGCAGGCCATGACGCACGAATATGACAGCGCCTTCATGACGGGCGATGAAGTGGCCACCATGAGCGACTTTTTCGATGGTGACCCGAATTATCTGCCCTACTCGGAGAACGGCGCGTTCAGTAGATGTCATAAAGGTAAGCCTAAGGGGGTAAGTTATGACATGTGCACGTAGTAATCATGGGTTGCGGTCGAGTCGGATCCTCTTTAGCGAGTGAACTTGAACTCCTTGGCCATTCAGTCTCCATCATCGACCAATCTCGCGAAGCATTCCGTCGCCTTGGTCCAGATTTCAAGGGTCGTACGATCAGTGGAATCGGTTTTGATCGTGACACTTTGTTAGAGGCAGGAATCGAAACCGCTGATGCGTTCGCCGCTGTCAGTAATGGCGATAACTCAAATATTTTGGCCGCACGCGTAGCTCGAGAAACCTACGGAGTCGCAAACGTTGTTGCTCGTATTTACGATCCAGGTCGAGCAGAGATTTATCAGCGTCTAGGAATTCCTACCGTTGCCACTGTTCTGTGGGCCACAGATCAGATTATGCGTCGCTTGGTTCCCGAAGGTTCACGCAGTGAATGGCGAGATGCAACAGGAACAATTGAACTCGCTGAAGTGCACCCACACAATCAATGGCTCGGCCTACCAATCACCGCAGTTGAGAGCGCCACCACTGCTCGCGTTGCCTTTCTCACGCGACTTGCAGAAGGTTTAGTTCCTAATGAGCACACTGTTCTGCAAGAGGGCGATCTTCTTCACATGATTATTGAAACTTCACGAGTGCGTGAAGTGGAAACCATCTTGGCTAATCCACCACAGGAGCGCTCATGAGAATTGCTATCGCAGGAGCGGGAAATGTTGGTCGCGCAATTGCGCGCGAACTTCTCGACAATGGCCATGAAGTGCTGTTGATCGATCGTGACCCAAAGGCTTTGAAGTTAGATTCTGTCCCAGATGCACAGTGGTTGATGGCCGATGCATGCGAAATTACTTCACTCGATAAGGCAGCTCTTGGCACTGCACAGGTTTTAGTTGCCGCAACTGGCGATGACAAGGTAAATCTTGTTGCATCGCTGCTAGCCAAGACTGAATATGGCGTTCCCCGAGTGGTCGCGCGAATTAATCACCCAAAGAATGAGTGGATGTTTGATTCATCGTGGGGCGTTGATGTCGCTGTTTCAACTCCTCGGATTATCGCTGCCCTTGTTGAAGAGGCGGTAAGCGTCGGAGATGTTGTGCGACTCTTTAGCTTTAGAAAAGGTCAAGCAAATCTTGTTGAACTTACCTTGCCTGATACATCAAGCTGTATTGGAAAAACTGTTGGTGAGATTGAACTACCAGATGATGCGTCATTGGCTGCAATCGTCCGCGATGGTCGAGTAATTGCTCCATCGCCAACAGATGTATTCAGCGCCGGCGATGAACTCCTATTTGTTGCATCGGCTGTAGCTGAGGACTTGATTAAAGGCTGCTTTATAGAGGCTTAATCCGATTTTTCATCGGGTGGAACGGTTGTGGGCACTCCCCTAAGAACAACCCATGTTCCATATGCAGTTAAGAAAAATAGTGGATAACCCATCGCTAAATTAACTGCCCCAAGAAGATTGAGATTGTCAGAGAAATAAATCGGTGTCTGCACTACAAGTCGACCGAAGAAGAGCCCTACCCAGATCCAACTTGCTCGAATATATGCCTTTTTGCGCGCAGGATCATTACGCCATGCAAAATTCTCGCCAAGAATGGGACCCAACATCACTCCAAGAATCGGCCATCCCACAAGATTTGCAATCAGATACACGATGCCATAGCCAAGATTGGTTAACAACTTTGGAACAAAAACATCACTGGGATTTCCTGTGCGATTGGCAAACCAGGCGGAGATCAACGTTCCAATAAAACCAGAGAGGGCATGTTGAATCGTATCTTTCATCACAAGGCGAATGATCGTCAGGACGACTGAGATAGCAATCGATGCGATGAGTGAGTTCCAGAGATCTTTAGTGATATTAAATGAGATGAGGAAGGCGATCGCAGGAAAACCCGCGTCAATCAGCCCTTTCTTTCCACCAAAGGCAGAAACTATCTTCTCTTTATCTTCTGCACTGCTACTCATGCTTGCACTCCAGTAGAACCAAATCCACCTTTACCGCGCCCTGAGCCGGGAAGCTCGCTCACTTCAACAAACTCAGCGCGCTCTACCTGTTGAATCACAAGCTGTGCGATGCGATCACCACGCTTGAATGAGATCGACTCACTTCGGTCATGGTTGATAAGAATGATCTGTAACTCGCCTCGGTATCCGGCATCAACGGTGCCTGGTGAATTCACCATCGTGACACCATGTTTTATCGCTAGCCCTGAGCGAGGGTGAACCAGTGCGACGTAACCATCTGGAAGTGCAATTGCGATGCCGGTAGGAACCAATGCGCGCTCACCTGGAGCGAGAGTGATATCTACTCTTGAAACGATATCTGCACCAGCATCGCCCGGTTTTGCATATCGTGGCAGGGGAAGATCTGGATCCAGACGTGTGATTAACACTTGAACCTGACTCATGGGTTGATCTCAAACTCTGGATCGACAAATGCGAGTAGCTCTGGTGACTTCTTGATGTATTCAAGGTAATCCGCTGGAGCGTTCGACATAAAGTGGCTCATAGGAACGATGATAAAGAGTGCGGCTGCGCGCACTGCAATCTCTCCTTCAGGACCATTAATTCTTCCCACGGCTTCTGTATATACCTTGCGATTTACCTGTCCGGTAATCACTGCAGAGATGTGAAGAGTTGTCCCGATAGGAATCGGTTTAATGAAATCTGTCTCAAGGCGTCCAGTTACAGCCGGTGAGCGAATGAGCCACATGAGTTTTCCAAGTGCTTCATCAAAGGCAAGTGATAACAATCCCCCATGTGCTAATCCAGGTGCTCCTTGATGATTTTCTGTCACTGTGAATTCGGCGGTGAGATCAAGTCCAGATCCAGCATGTGCGATGAGATGTAATCCTGTGGGATGAAGTTGTCCGCAACCAAAACAATGACCGAAATGCGAAGGGATCTGTGTTCCGATCGCTGGAGCAAGAGGATGGCGCTCTGGAAGTTTGGCACCTTCAGGGGGCGTGGTGCTTGCCACTCGACTCATGGCTTCACTTTACTCTCTCTAAGATCCGATAGCGTACGGCTATGAGTGAGAGATTGATCAAATTCCGCGAAGTTGTGAGGCCGCCTCTCTGGCTGATGGCTTTTATCTATTTTCTCGCCCTCTCACTCGTCATAGCAATCTGGGCGGCAATGACGACCACGATTGCAGCCATCACTTTTATCACTCTCACTATTGCAACGATCGCAATCTATTTCAGTTCTGCCCTGCGTATTGAAGTTGATGAGAGTGAGTTACGGGTAGGGAAGGCACATATATCTCTAGAACATCTCGGTGATATCCAGGTGCTGACCGATAAGCAGATGTTGGCAAAACGCACCCGCGATGCTGATCCTGCCGCTTATCTTGCAATCAGATTTTGGACGCCGCGTGGAGTTGTTATCAACATTGCAGATACTCGCGATGCGACACCGTATTGGTTAGTTACGAGCAAGAAGGGCGAAAAACTTGCCCGTGCAATTAAAGAATAGAAGTCAGAGTTAAGAGCATTCCTTACAGACTGCCTTAGCGCCTTCACCTTTTGCCAACTGAGTAATGTGGTGAATGAGAAAACAACGAGAACAGGTAAACTCATCCTCTTGCTTTGGCACCACTCGCACTGAAAGTTCTTCACCTGATAAATCAGCGCCAGGTAACTCAAGATTTTCAGCCGCTTCAGCTTCATCGACATCAATCTGTCCAGATTGGGCATCTACTCGCTGAGCTTTGAGCTCTTCGAGGGATTCTTCGTGGAGCTCTTCATCGGTTTTTCTGGGTGTGTCGTAATCTGTTGCCACAGCCGTCTCACCTCACTCTCCACGTCTTCCGATAACCCGGGTTCGGGCTACGGGCGCATCATGGCCCATAAAGGGCGCATTACACAATGTAACCGTGGGCGTGTCGGATTTATTCCCCAGATAGCGAGGATTTAACTGCGTCATTGATTGCCTGTGCTAATCCAGCATCCACGCGGGCATGAATGCGGGTGCCAGATTCCTCATATGTCTCACTGATGATCTCACCATGTTCATGGATAGCACTGACGAGATCGCCACGATCATATGCAATGACTACATCTACTTCGACTTGTGGATGCGGTAAAGACTTTTCAATCGCATGAAGAAGGCCTTCGATTCCAAAACCAGTTCGCACTGAGAATGCATAGGCATTCTTCTCAGTGCGCAACAAATTCATCACAACTTCGGGATCTGCAATATCAACTTTATTGATCGCGATTATTTCTGCGATCTCTCCCCCGCCAATTTCATTAATGACTTCTCTGACCGCACGAATCTGCTCCATTGGGTCAGGGTGAGAGCCATCGACAACATGGACGATCAGGTCAGCACCCGATACCTCTTCTAGAGTTGATCTAAAGGCGTCAACAAGTTGATGTGGCAAGTGACGAACGAAACCAACTGTGTCAGTCAGGGTATAGATACGCCCTTCCGATGTCGCAGTCTTGCGTACCGTTGGATCCAGCGTTGCAAAGAGTGCGTTTTCAACCAGAACGCCGGCATCGGTGAGCTTATTTAAAAGAGATGATTTTCCTGCATTGGTGTAGCCAGTGATTGCAACCGATGGAATGTTGTGGCGCTTTCTCTCTTGCCTCTTCGTGTCACGCGCGACTTTCATCTCTGCAATCTCGCGACGTAATTTGGCCATCTTGTCTCGAATACGACGGCGGTCAGTTTCGATTTTGGTCTCACCCGGACCACGACCACCGATACCCGCACCACCTGCTGCGCGACCACCGACCTGACGTGAAAGTGAATCTCCCCAACCACGAAGGCGCGGGAGCAAGTATGCGATCTGCGCGAGTTCGACTTGCGCCTTACCTTCACGACTCTTTGCATGTTGTGCGAAAATATCAAGAATGAGCGCAGTGCGATCTACAACTTTTACCTTTAACTTATCTTCAAGTTGTCGCAGTTGAGATGGAGAGAGTTCACCGTCACAAATGACAGTATCGGCCCCTGTTGCTCGAACAACTTCTTTGAGTTCTTGCACCTTGCCCGAACCGATATATGTTGCAGGATCTGGCTTATCTCGTCTCTGGATGAGGCCATCGAGAACTTCTGATCCTGCTGTCTCTGCCAGTGCCCTGAGTTCGGTGAGCGAATTTTCTGCATTCGCAATAGTGCCCTCAGTCCATACGCCAACAAGTACAACTCGTTCTAACTGAAGTTCGCGGTACTCAGCCTCTGAAATATCTTGCAGCTGGGTGGAAAATCCTTTAACGCGACGAAGTGCTTGGCGCTCACTTAGTTCTTGCTCAGCACCGTAATCCATCTCTTGATCTGCAGAATCATAATCTGCTGCCGCTCGCGCACTCTCGCGTAGGAGTTCTTCAAAGCGCTCTTCGCGCTGATCTGGAGTCTCACTCGTCATTTGTTGAAATAATCTGTAATGTCATAATCCTTAATGAGTACAGCAGGGCCTGTAAGTGTGGCATTTGAATGTGCATCGATATCTACAATCAAGGTGCCCCCTGGCGGTTTAATCACCCAACGCGCTGGAAGTCTTCCCTTTGTATGAATTGTTGCAGCCAATGCAACAGCACATGTGCCGGTTCCACATGAACGAGTCTCTCCACTACCCCGTTCGTGAACGCGCATCAGCAGAGTTTCAGGTGAGGCAATTTCAACAAATTCAATATTGACACCCTCTGGAAAGACATCGGCAGGAGAGACTTGCGGAGCTGATGATAAAGATCCCACCTGATCAAGATCATCAAGAAAGGCCACTGCGTGGGGATTTCCAACGCTGATATGGCGTGCGGAATAACTCTGAGAGTTTTGAAGTACCGTGACAATATCTCCTTCATCACTTACTTGCCCCATGTTGACTGAAATATCGCCCTCCATCGGAACGCGAAGATGTTTCGCCCCATCACGAGTGTTGATCGGAAAGAGCCCCTCACCTTGATGGCCATTGACTACAAGATAGCGAGCCATCACGCGAATACCGTTGCCACACATCTCGGCCAAGGAGCCATCAGCGTTTCGGTAATCCATAAACCATTTGCCATCCGGTTGTGTAATCCTGATGACGCCGTCCGCGCCTATTCCAGAGTTTCGATTGCAGAGATTTTTGACGATCTCCTCAGTAAGTGAAATTTCCTGCGCAGGATCAAAGATGAGAAGAAAATCGTTCTCAGTACCGTGACCATAAGTGGCAGTAATTGGCATCGTCATAAGGTTATGAGTTTAGCCGTGCCAGAATTTTTTCGAGGCGATTTTCGTAATGCCCAAGCCAATGAAGCCGTCCATCTCGCGAAAACCACGTATCTTGGCGACGAATATATTGTCGCGTCACGCGCTTGGTCTCTTCCTTTGCCTGATCTGATGTCAACGCTCCATCTAACATCTGGAGCACTTGGGCGTACCCGAGCGCTTTCTGCGCGGTTACTCCATCACGCAAACCTGCACCTACCAACTTTTCAACCTCGTCGACCAAACCCGCCTCCCACATTGCATCTACACGATCACTGACGCGAATATCGAGACTTTCTCGATCTTGGCTGAGGCCAAAGTGAAATGCATCTGGATATCGCGAACTCTCTTTGCGCGGAAGATTTGCGGTAAATGGCTTTCCTGTAATTTCAATAACTTCCAGAGCGCGAACGATTCGTCGTGTATTAGCTCTATCGATTGCCAGCGCCGCCGCCGGATCTAACTTCTCAAGCCGGGCAAAGAGCACTGCTGCCCCCTGCTCAATAGCTTCAAGTTCAAGGCGAGAACGAACAACAGGGTCTGTATCTGGAAAATTCAAATCGTCAACAATCGCCTTGATATATAGGCCTGTTCCACCCACGATAATCACATCGCGTCCACGACCATGAATTTCATCGATGGTTGCGCGGGCCAGCTCTTGATACCAGGCAACGGTCGAGTCTTCGCGCACGGTGAGAACATCTAAAAGATGATGTGCGATACCCCCACGCTCTTTTATCGTGAGTTTGGCAGTACCAATATCCATTCCTTGATAGACCTGCATTGAATCTGCATTAACTATCTCTGCACCAATCTCAGCTGCTAGAGCGACCGCTAAATCACTTTTGCCGGTTGCAGTGGCCCCACAAATAATTATTGTGCGCACTTAGTTATCAGTTTTTCGTGTCGGCATTCCAAGTGTTACGCCAGTACTTTGTACTTTTTCTTCATTTCTTCGCGCATGTGCGTCCCCACCCCGAGTTTGGGTGTGACTTAATTCGCGACCAATCAAATAGTGAGCAGAAGCATCTGTAATCTCTACATCGACGAAGTCTCCCGGTCTTGCCAGGCTTGTGTTATCAAAATGTACAAGGCGAAAATCTTGAGAGCGCCCTGTCAGACGAGATTGTGCGGCATCTCTGCGACCTTCAACTTCAGTCACCATAATTTGATGTCTAGTGCCGATTGCTTCTTGATTGACTGAGAGCGAGATCTTCTGCTGGTGTTCATGTAGGCGTGTGTAGCGCTCTCCAACTACAGCCTCTGCCACTTGGTTACTCATTTCACCCGCTGGGGTTCCTGGTCTAATCGAATACTTGTAGGTGTAGGCCGCGGCAAAGCGAGATTGAGAGACCACATCAAGAGTCGCGGTGAAATCTTCTTCCGTCTCACCCGGAAAACCGACAATGATGTCGGTTGTGATCATGGCGTGTGGAATACCTTTTCGCACTCGATCAAGAATTCCTAGATAGCGATCGCTTCGATAGGAGCGACGCATCGAGGCCAAGATTGCATCTGAGCCAGATTGAAGAGGCATATGTAGGTGTGGCATCACAACAGGAGTCGTTGCCATGACCTCAATAACGTCATCGGTGAAATCACGCGGATGGGGCGACATAAACCTCAAGCGCTCAAGGCCATCAATTCCAGCAACTTCTTTGAGTAGACGTGCAAACGCTCCACGCTCACCTAACTCAACTCCGTAGGCATTCACATTCTGGCCAAGTAACGTTACTTCGATAACTCCTTGCTCTACTAAAGCACGAACTTCTGCGAGAACATCACTCATTGAGCGATCTTTCTCAACCCCGCGCAGTGTAGGAACAATGCAGAATGTACAAGTGTTGTTGCAGCCGACCGAGATAGAGACCCATGATGAAAAAGCTGAAAAGCGACGGGCGGGAAGAGTGGATGGGAAATGTTCGAGCGCTTCAAGGATCTCGATCTGCGACTCTTCTTCAATGCGTGCTCGTTCAAGTAAGACAGGTAGTGAGCCCACATTGTGCGTACCAAAAACCACATCTACATATGGGGCCTTTTTAAGAATAATTGCCTGATCTTTTTGCGCTAAACAACCACCGACTGCAATTTGCATCGACGGGTTTGCTTTTTTAATCGGCGCAAGGAATGAGAGATTTCCATAGAGTTTGTTATCAGCGTTCTCACGTACTGCGCAGGTGTTAAAGACAACGATGTCGGCCTGAACCCCGGACTCTGCCGGCATGAAGCCAGCTTCATCTAGAAGTCCAGCGATTCGCTCTGAATCATGAACATTCATCTGACAGCCGTATGTTTCGACTGTATACGTGCGAGTCATTAGATATCTAAAATTTTATAAGAAAGATCTGCTCGATTAACCACGAGCATCTTTCCATTTGTTAATGGTGTCCAATCATCGTGTCCCCATCCCGTGGAGGCTATCTTGATCGCGCCATCTTCCTTAGTGAAACGAAGCTCGTAGTGATGTGGAACAGTCCACTCACTCTGCTCTAACTCATTGAATTGACAGACTGCAATCAAGAAATCAGGGGTGAGGGTAATTGAATTGATAGCCGAATAATCACAGGTTGAGGCAATCTTCTTCACAGTGGAGGCGATGGCGTTGATCAAACCCTCACTCTTTGCCGCCGTAAGAATTGCAAAAAAGTAACGCTCGCTATCTGTAGTTGATGCCAGCTCTGAGATGAGATCTGCATCTATAAGCGGTTCTACGCTAGCTGGAGGGCGAATCGTTCCATTATGCATAAATGAGATATCACCGTGAATAAATGGGTGATTATTTGAAATATCTACCGTTAAACCTTTTGAGGCTAGGCGAAGATGCAACAGTGCACCATCGCTAGATGTCTTTGATGCCACCTTTGAAAAAAGTTCGCTCTCAAATGCTGGCGCTAAATCTCGTTGGAGTTCTTGAGCTCCGCCCACAGAGTCACAAGTCGTTACTCCCCAACCATGCTTATGTTCTTGTGAAAGTTGAACAAAGTCGTCAAGGGTTGAACCAATTACGGATTCAAAGGTGGCGGGTTCAGTCGAGGCGTAGGCCAATAATCTGCACATGAGGCCAATCTATCGTGGAATACGGATTGGTTCCTGCCCACGGGCAATGAGTCGCTCAAAGTGGATCTCCCGCTTATCGTTAAATCTCATCGCATCCTCTTCCGCTTTCTTAAGGAAAGCCGCGAGCTCCTCACGAGCGAGTAAACCATCCCCCGATAGATCGGTTCTCTCAAAGACGTTCCATGCCCGAAGGACTGGCGCGATGACATCATCGAGATGTTGCTGAAGGTCATAAATCCCAGCCAGTGCTATCTGCACCGCCTTGCGACCAAAGCCAGGCATATTCGCACCTGGCATATCGAAATTAGTGACAACATCTGCGATCGCACGCATCGCCGCATTCGGCTCTAACTCAAGTGCTTGGGCAAGTAAGTTGCGATAGAAAATCATATGTAAATTCTCATCGAGTGCGACTCGCTGCATCATATTTTCTGCGATCGGATCATTTGAAAGTTTGCCAGTATTGCGGTGAGAGATACGAGTGGCAAGTTCTTGGAATGAAACGTAGGCAATCGTATGCAACATATCGTTCTCATATGGTGTCTGGTAACCCAAGGACATATGTGCCATGCGAAGATCTTCAAGTTCGTAGGGATCAACACCTCGTGTTGCCATGAGGTAATCACGAATCACGATCGCGTGACGAGCCTCTTCTGCCGTCCATCGCTCAATCCAATTTCCCCATGCTCCATCGCGTCCCATAGAGATTGAAATTTCTGTGTGGTAACTCGGCAGGTTATCCTCAGTAAGAAGATTTAATACGAGCGAATCTTGGGCAACAGGTGTGAGGCGAGAATCTTTTGCCTCCCATGCATCACCATTAAGTGGCCCTGCATAGTCGCGACCCTCTGACCATGGGACATATTCATGTGGGTACCAATTTTTCTGTACACCTAAATGTCTATTTAATTCGACTTCAACGACAGGTTCCAAATCACGGATAAGCCGGGATTGAATTGCATCTGAGTCATACGTCATGCAATAACGCTACGGCAGAAGTTGTGTTACTGACTAGTTTGAATTCGCATCTTTACGCTGGCGAGCCTGTGATGAGCGCCATGTAGCAATCGCACCATGATTACCGCTGAGTAATACAGGTGGTACTTCTATTCCACGCCACTCTTGCGGGCGTGTGTAATTTGGATACTCGAGGTATCCCTCTTCATTATGTGACTCTTCAGCAAGTGAAAGCGGGTTTCCTAATACTCCTGGAATCAATCGAGTGATCGCTTCAATCATTACCATCGAGGCCACCTCACCCCCTCCAAGAACATAATCACCGATCGACACTTCTCTCACCCTAATGTTGCGGTCTGCATACTCCTGTTGGCTGTAATGCTCACGAACGCGATCATCGATTCCTTCATAGCGTCCGCAGGCAAAGATTAAATGCGTTGCAACCGATAACTCTTGCGCCATCTCTTGCGTGAAACGGCGACCTGCTGGTGTCAAAATAATCAGATCTGATCCATCTTCAATGACGCCATCTATGGCGTTTCCCCACACATCTGCAAGCATGACCATCCCAGCGCCACCGCCATATGGCGCATCATCAACTGTGTGATGGATATCTTTCGTCTGGGCTCGTAAGTCGTGCACATTGATCGATAACAAGCCGCCTTCTTGTGCTTTACCTAAGAGCGAGAGCTGTAACGGCGCAAAATACTCAGGAAATATTGTGATCGCATCGATCTTCACTGCACTCTCCCATCAATAATTGGCGGAATCACTACGAGTTTCTTATTTGTAATATCTACTTCAGGAACAAGGGCCCGGACAAAGGGAATCAGAATTTCAGAAGAGCCACCTGCGATAACAAGGACATCCTGGCCCGGAAGATTGAGTACATCGGTGACATCGCCGACCAGAGAACCATCTTCTAAATAGGCCTTACATCCGACAAGTTGAAGCACGTGATAGTCATCGTCATCTTCGCCAGGAGCGTTGATATCAATATCGGCATAGAGCAACGCATCACGAAGTTTTTCGATCGCATTGCGATCAGAATAACCTTCAAATGAGAGAAGCAAGATGCCGTTATGGACCCGAACAGATTCGACAGTTAAATCTCCGTGGTCATCTGTCTCTAGGCGAGCGCCTAAAGCAAAACGAGTTGCCGCATCATCGGTACGAACTTCGATTGTCGCCTCACCCAAGATTCCATGGGCACGACCAATGCGCCCAACATTTAGGCGCATGACATCAGTTTTCTTAACGAGCCTCGTCTGTATCGATGAGATCAACGCGAACACTACGTCCAGCAAGAGCGCTCACAACTGTGCGAAGCGCCTTTGCTGTACGTCCGTTACGTCCAATGACCTTACCGATATCTTCAGGATTAACGCGAACTTCTAGAGTTGTTCCTCTGCGGTGCGTCTTCTCCTTGACGATTACATCTTCAGGGTTATCTACGATTCCCTTTACGAGATGCTCGAGAGCTTCATCAATCATGGTTACTTAGCTTCTTCTTCGGCTGGAGTTTCAACAACTGCTTCTGTCTCTACAACCTCAGCGACCGCTTCTGGCTCGGCTGCTACAACCTCAGCGACGGCTTCTGGCTCGGACGCTTCAACAGCTGCTTCAACTACCGGAGTTTCTTCAATTGGATTTGCCTTAGCGGCAAGTTTCTCCTGAGCCTTCTTCTTCAAAGTTGTTGCACCTTCTTTAGGCTCATCCATTGCAGATTTAACTGCCGCCTCGTATGCAACGCTCTTATGTGGCTTAGGTGTTGCAACGCGAAGTGTTCCTTCTGTTCCAGGCAATCCCTTGAACTTCTGCCAATCTCCGGTGACCTTAAGGAGTGCTGCTACAGCCTCTGAAGGTTGTGCACCAACTCCAAGCCAGTAGAGCGCACGCTCTGAGTTGACCTCAATAATTGATGGTTCTTGCCCTGGAACGTAGCGACCAATTTCTTCAATTGAAAGTCCGTTACGAGCCTTACGTGAATCGGTAACAACGATGCGATAGAACGGTGTACGAATCTTGCCCATGCGCATTAAACGAATTTTTGTAGCCAAAGCAGTGGTGCTCCTAAAAATATATGTTCAATCTCGCGACCGTAGCGGGGTGCCCAGTAAAGAGATCCAACGATGGATTTGGATGTTTCGGGGGTAGAGGGCCCCGTCACAGGTGGCCAATCTTGCCATGTGTGAGCGTCGATCCAAAATCAGGAGTTCTCTTCAACCGCCCTCTTGGCCGGATTTCCTGAGCGAGACTTCTTCTTAGGCGGGGTGGATGGCCCTTTGCCCATTCTCGGAGCTGCTGGCATCGCCGGCATTCCAAGTGGCAGGGCCATTCCAGGTGGCATCCCCCCGCCATTTCGCATCTGCTTCATCATCTTCTGAGCAGCTGAGAACTTATCGACGAGAGCGTTGACCTCTTGCACCTTTCGCCCAGAACCGGCTGCAATACGTGCACGCCGTGAACCATTAAGAATCTTTGGTTCGATCCGTTCTTGCGGTGTCATTGATTGAACAATTGCCTTTGTTCGCACAATTTCACTCTCATCAAAATTATCTATCTGTTTCTTCATTGCGCCAGAGCCCGGAAGCATGCTCAGCAACTTACCCATCGAGCCCATCTTCGACATCGCTTCTAGTTGTTCTAGGAAATCTTCAAGTGTGAAATCTTCACCTTTAACAAATTTCTCTTCAAGTCGTGCGCTGGACTCACCATCAAGAGCCTTCTTTGCCTGCTCGGCTAACGTTGCGACATCACCCATTCCCAGAATTCGAGATGCCATACGATCAGGGTGGAATAGGTCAAAGTCACCGAGTTTCTCACCAGTGGATGCAAAGATAATTGGTTTGCCGGTCAGAACTGCAATCGAAAGGGCCGCGCCGCCTCGAGCATCTCCATCAAGTTTTGTTAATACAACTCCATCAAAACCAACACCAACTTTAAATGCTTGCGCAGTCTTTACGGCATCTTGTCCGATCATCGCATCAACAACGAAGAGAATTTCATCAGGGTTAATGGCATCTCGTATATCTGATGCCTGCTTCATCATCTCGTCATCGACACCGAGCCGTCCAGCAGTGTCAACAATCACGATGTTATGTAACTTTGAGCGAGCAAAGGCTAACCCTCCCTTGGCAACCTCTACCGGATTTCCGACTCCATTTCCTGGCTCTGGAGCAAAGACGGGAACCGAAATACTTTCGCCGACAATCTGTAACTGATTGACTGCATTTGGTCGTTGTAAATCTGATGCAACCAATAACGGAGTATCGCCAAGATCTTTAAAGTACTTGGCAAGTTTTCCAGCAAGTGTTGTCTTTCCAGCACCCTGCAAACCAGCCAACATGATCACTGTAGGTGGATTCTTCGCCAAGCGAACTCTTCGGGCTTCCCCGCCAAGAATTGCAATTAACTCTGCGTTGACAATGTCAAAGATTGCTTGCGCCTGGTTTGAACCTGACTGCAAGGTAGGTAGCGCACTGAGGGATTTGCTCTTTACCTTTTCGATAAAGCTTTCAACGACTCCGAGCGCTACATCTGCTTCAAGAAGTCCCTGGTAAATCTCGTTACAGACCTGATCGATATCACTTGCTGTGATTTTTCCACGCAAGCGTAGTGATGAGAACGCCGATGAGAACTTACTACTCAGTGACTCAAACATAATGAGCGCACTCTACAAGAGGAGGTCGGCTTTGACCTCCTCGAGTAGGTGCGTCATGACTAGATTGCCTCTGAACCACGTTCCCCAGTTCGGACACGGATTACTTGATCCACTGTCGTCGTCCAGACTTTTCCATCGCCGATAGCTCCTGTGTGTGCAGCCTTGACGATCAGATTGAGAGCATTCTCAACTTCTGTATCGGCAACAAGAACTTCGAGGCGAACCTTTGGAACAAGATTGACCACAAACTCAGCACCCCGATAGACCTCGGTGTGTCCAAGCTGTCGCCCGAAGCCACTGGCTTCAGAGACAGTCATTCCAGTTATTCCGGCTGCCTGCAGAGCATCTTTGACTTCATCTAACTTAAACGGCTTGATGATTGCAGTAATGAGTTTCACTATTGACCCCCTTTAGATAAACCAAAAGCACTGCCTTGGTTGTTGTCGAAAATTTCATAGGCACGTTCGGCATGTATCGCAAGATCAATTCCCTCAAGCTCTTCATCTTGAGTGATTCGGAATCCAAAGATCATGTCAATAACTTTTCCGATTATGAGTGTGGCGATGAATGAGTAAGCAAGAACCACTGCTGCCCCAATAATCTGCTTCACAAGTTGGTCAGTTCCTCCGCCATCAAAGAGTCCTACTTCGACTCCGACGAAGCCAATCATGACCGTTCCAACGATTCCACCAACGAGGTGGACAGCGACCACATCTAGTGAATCGTCATATCCAAACTTGAATTTCAATCCGACCGATAGAGCGCAGAGCGCTCCGGCGATAGAACCGATAATCAAAGCGCCGCTAGCGCCGACGACGGCACATGCTGGGGTAATTGCAACAAGACCTGCAACTACACCTGAAGCTGCACCAAGACTTGTTGCATGCCCATCACGAATCTTCTCAACGAGCAACCATGCCAGAACCGCGGCAGTTGTAGCCGCCATTGTGTTGAGAAGTGCCAATCCTGCAGTTCCATTTGCAGCAACTGCTGATCCAGCATTAAAGCCAAACCAACCAACCCATAGAAGAGCTGCACCCAACATCACAAGTGGCAAACTGTGTGGTCGCATTGGAACTCTGCCAAATCCAACTCGCTTACCGAGGATCAGCGCTAGCGCAAGGCCTGCCGCACCAGCGTTGATATGTACCGCTGTACCTCCAGCGAAGTCGATTGCGCCAAGATCATTGGCAATCCAACCACCAGTCTTTGCTACAAAGTTATCAAATGCAAAGACCCAGTGTGCGACTGGGAAGTACACAAGTGTGACCCATGTACCTGCAAAGATCATCCATGCGCCAAACTTTGCACGGTCTGCGATCGAACCAGAAATAAGTGCAACGGTAATTGCTGCAAAGAGACCCTGGAATGCGATAAAGACAGCCGCAGGAATTTCTCCAATGAGCGCAGTTGAATCGTCTAACCCTTTAAGGAAGAGGAATTCACCTGCATTACCGATTAAGCCACGCTCTCCCACTGAGTCTCCAAAGACGAGTGAGAATCCGACTGCGATCCAAATAACAAAAACTAGAGCGAGTGCTCCAAATGACATCATCATCATGTTGAGAAGACTCTTCACTCGAACCATGCCACCGTAGAACAGTGCCAAGCCCGGGATCATAAGTAAGACCAAACCGGTGCTTATAAGCATCCATGCGGTGTGACCCGCATTAAGAACTACCTCTTCCATAAATAAACCACCTTCGTATCATCGAGAAATCCCTCGCCATTGAGATGGCCTAAAGATGCTCGTACACGGTTACAGGCGATCGGATTGCAGGTTAAGAAATGGTCACAATTCAGAGGCTTGTGTTACAGCCTGGTTACAAATTGTCTTATTGAAGAAGCCCTACTCGTCTAGAAGGCTGCTGAGGTACGCCGCTGAATCAAAGGGCTGGAAATCGCCAATAGCCTCACCGGTACCGATAAATTTGATCGGAATGCTCATGTGGTTCTCTACCGCTAAGGCAAACCCACCCTTGGCGCTGCCATCCATCTTGGTCAGGATCAGACCGGTTACTCCTACTGCTTCAGAGAATACTTTGGCCTGCGTAAGGGCATTCTGACCAGTGGTTGCATCAAGTACCAAGAGAACTTCAGTTACAGGTGCAATCTTTTCAATTACTCGTTTGATTTTTCCTAGTTCATTCATGAGATCACTCTTGTTATGTAAGCGACCTGCAGTATCCACAATCAGAAGCTGCCTTTGGTTATCTCGCGCAAATTGCACTGCGTCAAAGGCAACTGATGCTGGCTCAGATTGTTCCTTGCCAGAAATTACATCGACACCGATTCGACTTCCCCATGTCTGCAACTGCTCTACCGCGGCCGCTCTAAAAGTATCGCCAGCACCAAGTGCGACAGTGACTCCGGTGGCCTTGATGTGATGCGCAAGCTTTGCCGCAGATGTTGTCTTACCGGTGCCATTAATTCCGACGATAAGAAAAACAGAAAGTGGAGGTTGTAGATCGAGCCCTCGTGGCTTGCTTGAAATCAACTCTGAGAGCGCTGAAAGTAATCCAGCGCGCGCATCGTCACCTTTAATCTTCTTAGCCGCTTCAATGACGTGATCTGTCAATGCTGGGCCGATATCAGAGGCCAGAAGTTCGCGCCTTGCTTGATCCCAATCTAGATCTGAGATTTTTGATCGAGATAGTTTGGCGACAAGAGCACCGAATAAACCCATCAGAAAATTCTAACTATGCAGTTTCGGACTCGCGAAGACGTTGCGAGATCACTTCTGTGACTCCGTCTCCACGCATTGTTACGCCGTAAAGAGCATCAGCAATTTCCATCGTGCGTTTTTGGTGAGTAATAATGATGAGTTGTGAGCTCGCACGAAGCTCTTCCAGAACCCCGAGTAGGCGACCCAAGTTCACATCATCAAGAGCGGCTTCAACTTCATCGAGCACATAGAACGGACTTGGTCGCGCCTTAAATATCGCAACCAGCATTGCTACTGCTGTTAATGATTTCTCACCACCTGATAGAAGCGAAAGACGCTTCACGCGCTTTCCTGGTGGGCGAGCTTCAACATCGACACCAGTATTGAGAAGATCATCTGGATTGGTGAGAATAAGGCGACCGTCACCGCCAGGGAAAAGACGCGGGAAGATCTCTGCGAAGTGTCGGGCAGTCTCTTCGTAGGCCTCCATAAATATCTGTTGAACTCGCTCGTCTACCTCTTTAATGATGTCGAGGAGATCTTTCTTTGTATTCTTCAAATCTTCGAGCTGTTCGGCTAAGAACTTAAGGCGCTCTTCAAGTGCGCTGTACTCCTCGAGAGCGAGAGGATTGATCTTTCCGAGTAAGGTCAAGGAACGCTCGGTCGCTGCAAGACGTTTCTCTTGCTGGTCGCGACGATATGGAACCATTTCGGTTGCAACAATTTCACCAGACTCGGTCTCAATAAATGTTGGAACATCTTTATCTGGACCGTACTCGTTTACTAGCGTGGTGACATCGATACCTAGCTCTTCAACGGCCTTACTTTCAAGAACCTGAATGCGCATTCTCTGTTCTGCGCGTGCAATTTCATCACGGTGAACACTTGATGTGAGTTGGTCGAGTTCGAGTGTGAGTTCGCGGCTACGTGCACGAACAGTCAGAGTCTGGCCTTCGCGATCTGAGCGAGATGCTTCTAGTCGAGCGCGCTCTGCCGACGCCTTAGCAATCGATCGTTCAATATGAATGAGGGCTTCATAAGCCGCTTCGGCGATTGCTTGAGAGATCAGCGCACCGCGTGCGCGAGCACCACGTCTTGATATAGCGCGTTCAGATGCTTCACGTTCAGCACGCGCTCCATCTTCTAGTGACTGTGCACGCGCTGCTAAAGAATCAACTCGCTCTTCACTCGTGCGAAGTGCAAGGCGCGCTTCAACCTCAGCAGTTCGTGCGGCAGAAACTTTCTGTCGAAGGGATTGAGCGAGCTGATGATCAGGCTCACCTATATCTCCGTGTTGTTGCAGTTGGTCAGAGGCAACCTGAAGTTCATTCTCATCGCGAGATTTAGCGGCGGTGGCTTCATTAATTGCGCTATTGAGGCGCTCTACCTCTGCACTGGCAGATTTCATATTCTGACCAGAGACCGCCAACGCTTCAGTGATTGCAGCGATACGAGCATCGGATTCATTGAGTTGTGAAAGTGCAAGATCAAAAGATGATTGCTTGCTTTCAAGATCGGCTGTGGCGGTGGAAATTTCAAAGGTAAGTCGATTGCATTCGTGGCTCAGGGTTTCAAGTTTTCCGGAAAGTTCTTCCATCAGAGCAGTAATCTCGATGAGCGATGATGATGATTGAGATCCACCGCGCACACGCTTTGAGGTGAGCAAGTCGCCATCGCGAGTCACGACTGTGAGATGAGAATGGGCACGCAAAATTTCAGCTGCTGCACGCGCATCTGCAGCTACGACAGTTGTTGAAAGCAGCGATGTAAGCAGATCTTGAATCTCACCTGTGTGCAGATACTGCAACAGTGGGGTGAGTCCTTGTGGGATTGCAGGTGAACTTGCGCTCTCGCGATCGAGGATAAGCACGTCGGCCTGACCTAGATTCTCGCTTCGTAGAGTTGTAAGCGCTGTAACCGCCGAGTTGAGATCACGTACAACGATTGCATCTGCCAGAGAGCCAAGAGCTGATGCCGTTGCTGCCTCCCAACCTGAATCGATGCGGATGAGTGAGGCGATGGAACCAAGAATTGATATTCCGCGAGAATTTTGAACAAGAGCTGCGCCACCATCTCGACTACTTGATGTAAGTCGCAAAGCTTCGAGTTTGGATTCAACGGCATTTTTTTCACGTTCAGTATTTCTCTCAAGATCAACAAGTTCGCTCAGCTTCTTCTTTGCTGATTCAAGATCACGTTTGGCGCTTTCAAAGAGCGAGTCAAGACCCTGTTCGCCTGCATCAGCACCCGCGATATCCATTTCAAGTGTCGAGTATTCACGTGCGGCGCTATCGACGCGCTCTTGGGCCCCATCGCGTGCCTTGATGAGGCGGGAAATTTCCTCAGCGATTGCATCTAGTCGTGCTGCAAGAGATTTAATGTGCCCTTCTTGTCGTGCTGTGCCTTCGCGTTGATCTGCGATTGCTCGAAGAGTTGCTGCAATTTTATCTTCTTCACTCTTAAGCGCTATCTCATCTGCGCTGAGTTGTTGCGTTGATGCAGCAAGGAGAACACGAGCAGTCTCTACACCCTTACGTAACTCTTCTTCCTCTGCACGCAAGGTGAGCGCTTCGCGTTCCAACGCCTGCGGATCGCGACCAGCATCTCTAGCCTCTTGCGCCTCTTCGGCTAAGAATCGTGAGCGTTCTTGTGCCAACGACTGTGTGCCTCGGAATTTTTCGCGAAGTCCAGAGAGTGCGTAAAAATTCTCTTGCGCCTGGATCAGAAGCGGGCTTTCGATCGCCGATTGTTCATCAAGTAACTCTTCTTTACGTCGTACGGATTCAAGTTCACCTTCAACTTCAGAACGGCGAGCGCGCAAGGCTGTCTCGTCTGCAACTTCGGCATCAAGTGTTTTTGAGAGTGAGATGAAATCATCGGCAAGTAATCGCAGCTTCGCATCACGAAGGTCGGCTTGAATTGTGGCGGCCTTTTTTGCTACCTCTGCCTGTTTGCCAAGCGGCCTGAGTTGTCTACGTAGTTCTACTGTTAAATCTTGTACACGAGCCAAGTTTGCTTGCATTGAATCTAGTTTTCGAAGCGCCTTCTCTTTACGTTTGCGGTGCTTGAGAACTCCTGCTGCTTCTTCAATGAAACCGCGGCGATCTTCAGGGGTTGCCATCAAGATTGCATCGAGCTGGCCTTGGCCAACAATGACATGCATCTCTCGGCCGATACCTGAATCACTCAAAAGTTCTTGAATATCTAGGAGTCGGGATGCCTCACCATTAATTTGGTATTCACTTTGCCCGTTACGAAAGAGGATGCGCGAAATTGTTACTTCACTGTATTCAATAGGTAGCGCGCCATCAGAGTTATCGATTGTCAGAGAAACTTCGGCGCGACCAAGAGGGGCACGCCCTGATGTGCCGGCGAAGATGACATCTTCCATCTTTCCGCCACGAAGTGATTTAGCGCCCTGCTCACCCATTACCCATGTGAGTGCATCGACAACGTTTGATTTACCAGAACCGTTAGGACCCACCACGCAGGTAATGCCTGGCTCAAGACGAAGAGTCGTCGCCGAAGCGAAGGACTTAAAGCCCTTGAGGGTCATGCTCTTCAAATACACGGGGGTAAACCTATCTGTTTATATGCTCAGTTTTTCGTAGGCACTACGGGCGGCAGCCTGTTCAGCTTCTCGCTTGCTCTTTCCCTCGCCTTGAGCGATCTCTTCTCCCCCAACGATTGCTCTGGCGGTGAAGGATTTATCGTGATCTGGCCCGCTCTCAATGACGGCGTATTCAAGTGTGCCTTTACCAAGGGATGCCACAAGTTCTTGTAACGCCGTTTTGCCATCAAGGCCGGCACCCTTTGCCATCGCTTCTTCTAAAGTCTGCTTAATTAATCCCTGCACCACAGTCGCCGTGGTCGCAAAACCAGCGTCGAGATAGATAGCGCCAATGAGAGCTTCTAGGGCATCTGCCAAAAGTGAGTTCTTGTCGCGACCGTTGGTGACTTCTTCGCCCTTACCAAGACGAATGTACTTTCCTAGTTCAAGTGAGCGAGCGATATCTGCAAGTGCGCGCATATTTACAATCCCTGAGCGCAAAGGAGAGAGACGACTCTCATCCAAATCGGGATAACGAAGATAGAGCTCTTCAGTAACTATCAATCCAAGAATTGAATCGCCAAGAAACTCCAGGCGCTCGTTGGTAAGAGTTGAACCGTTTTCATATGCAAAAGATCGATGGGTAAGGGCTAACTCAAGGAGTTGCGGATCAATCTCAACTCCCAGAGCTTTCTTAAGTTCAGGGAACAGAAGAAACCTGCGATCAGATATCTAGAACTTGGCGACGGTTATATGTTCCACAGGTTGGGCAAGCAATGTGTTGCAACTTTGGCTGTTGGCACTGTGAGCAAGGTGCAAGTGATGCGGCAGTTGTTTTCCACATGCTTCGACGTGAACGTGTCTTTGAACGAGACATCTTTCGCTTTGGTACTGGCATGATGTGGACCGCCCTTCCTGTTAAGTGAACCGAAGGCTCTTAAGAAGAGCTTCGAGGTATGGGAGAAGTATCCCCTAAGAGTCCAAATTCTTAAAATCCAGCCCAGCCAAACCAGTCCAACGGGCATCAATGACCTCATGGGCGTGATCTTGCGGGAGCAGGGCCCACTTCTGCCCGCAATCAGGGCATAGACCCAGACAGTCGGGATCACATAAAGGATTGACGGGTAGATCTAGGACGATTGCATCCCGTATGGGCGGCTCAAGATCCATCATCACACCATCGAGATAGAGGATGTCATCAACATCAAGATCATCATCGATCGGTGCAACTTTCTTGCTGCGCGTACCTTTTTTCGCCGTCTCTTCTTCGTAGAGATATAGCTCCTGAATCTTGCGATCAATTTCAAGTTCGACTGGATCTAAACAACGAATGCATTCACCTTTTGCAATTGCAAAAATATCTGCGCTGAGCAAGATTCCCTCTGTAACGGATTCAAGGCGGGCATCTACTTCGATCACATCACCAACAGGAACAGCGATCAGAGGAACTCCAAGGCTCTCTGGAACGATGAGATCGAGTTGGTACTCCTTCATCTCACCCGCACGACGAGGAACTTCATGCGTATTAAGGTGATAAATGTGAGACGGGCGAACCATCTGAACTACTACTTTTCTTCAGAGAGCTGGCCGAGAACATCCTTGTCGCCAGCACCCTCAAGGCGCTCGCGTCCGCGCGCTACCGACTCCATTGTCTTATTCAAAATTACTTCAAGAGTGGCTAAACGACCATCAACATAGCTCTCGACCTCTGCTCGTTCTTCATCTGCTAACGATCTAGCATCATCCAAAATACGTTGAGCTTCATCGCGAGCGGCTTGAACGATTGCAGTTTGTTCAACCATGCGCGCTACATCCTCGCGCGCTGTCGCAATCATCTGTTCAGCACTGATTCGTGCCTCTTCAACGATCACATCACGGGAGGCAATAATTTGAATAGCCTGATCAAGATCAGTGGGAAGAGAAGCCCGTGCACCATCGAGGATTTCAAGTATCTCGCCTCGGTGAACAACACAGGATGCCGATAGGGGAACTCCGCGCGCTTCTTCGATGAGCGTGACGGCTGCATTCAGTTTTTCAAGTGAATCCATGGTTACTTTCCACTTTCTTCTACGCGAGACTTCAGTGCTCTGTTAACAATTTCTGGAACCATCGTGGAGACATCCCCGCCGTAATAGGCGAGCTCTTTGACCAGCGATGATGAAAGAAAAGAATGTGTTGGAGCAGTTGCCATAAACATTGTTTCAACGCCCGAACCCTGAAGATTCACCTGAGCCATCTGAAGTTCGTAATCAAAATCTGTGACCGCGCGCAAGCCTTTTACGATGCTTTGAATTTCGTTAGTTTTGCAATAATCAACCAGAAGCCCAGACCATGAATCCACTCGAATATTTGGCAAGTGGGATGTGGTTTTTACAATCATCTCCATGCGCTCTGCGACTGTGAACATGCTCGACTTTGTGCGATTTACGAGGACAGCGACAACGACTTCCTCAAATTGCGCACTTGCGCGCTCGATAATATCGAGATGACCAAAGGTCACCGGATCAAAGGATCCTGGGCAGACGGCGCGTTTCATAAGGTAAACGCTAGCAAGAAGATCAGTCCAGATCCATTTCAAGCGTAGAAGCGCCGTAAAAAATCGTTGTCTGGCCGTAATTCTTCTGCCGAATCTCTTCAAGCCCAATAGGCCAACTCAATTCACGCACGCGACTATTTCGTTCAACAGCAATGAGTCCATCTGGGTGAAGAAACTTTCCACTCACGATTGCAATGAGATTTTCAATCACATCAATATCTGAAAAATCATAAGGTGGATCGACATAGATGAAGTGATACTGCAGTGGCGCAGTCCCTTCCAAGAAGCGCTCTACTGTCATCGAGTAAAGATGAAAATTGCCAGGAAATTGAGAGCTCTTGATCCCTTCATAATTTGAAAGAATTGCTTGAGATGCACGTTCATTATTCTCGACGCAATGAACTGTCGATGCGCCACGCGAGAGCGCTTCAAGGCCTATTGCCCCAGTTCCTGAATAGAGATCAAGAACGTTAAGGCCATCAAATTCACCAAATTCAGATGCAAGGGAAGAGAAGAGCGCTTCTCGCGCGCGATCTGATGTTGGGCGAGTTGCATCAGCAACTGCTGAGATATTTCGCCCCTTGGCTAGGCCTGCAATTATTCTCAACTACCTAACCTTTATCAATAAATTCAGAGCTTGCTTCGCTCTCCACTTTGGCTAACTCTATCGCCAGCTGTGGGTGCTGAATCAAAGTGGGATCACCTTCTAATACCTCTAGCGCATCAGTTCGTGCCTGGTCTATGAGATCTTCATCGCGAAGAACCCGAAGTAAACGAAGATGTGAATGTGCACCAGATTGATTGGCGCCAAGAACATCTCCTTCCCTGCGTTGTTCTAAATCGATTCGTGAAAGTTCAAAACCGTCTGTGCTTGATGCAACCGCCTCAAGTCGCACCCGCGCCGGTGTCTCTGCAATCGCCTGAGTAATGAGTAAACAGAGCCCGGGCGATGTGCCTCTACCAATACGGCCGCGTAATTGATGTAACTGGGATACACCGAAACGATCAGCATCCATGATCACCATTACCGTTGCATTTGGGACATCGACTCCTACTTCAATAACAGTGGTTGAAACCAAAACATCTATCTCATGTGCTGCATACGCAGTCATCGTCGCATCTTTAAGTTCACTGGGTAGTCGACCATGAAGAGGCGCGACGCGAACACCCTTAAGAGCGCCCATGGCTAACTCTGGAGCCAAGACTTCAACGCTGACGATATCCGGCGATGTGACCCCATTAAGGAAATCAATATCTGCATCTTCGCTCTCACCAGCGCTAATTCGTGAAGCGACAACATATGCCTGGTGACCTTGAGCAACTTCTTCGCGAATGCGCTCCCATGCTCTCTCAAGAAACGCGGGTTTCTCCAACGTATTGACCACGTGCGTTGTGATGGGTGCACGGCCTAGAGGTAACTCTCGCAGTGTTGAAACATCAAGGTCTCCAAACACAGTCATCGCTACGGTCCGCGGAATCGGTGTGGCAGTCATGACCAATAAATGTGGTGGAATTTTTGCCTTACCTTTAAGCGCATCACGTTGCTCGACACCAAATCGATGTTGTTCGTCCACAACAATTAATCCAAGGTCTGCAAACTCAACCGATGCGCTTAAGAGTGCGTGCGTTCCAATAACAATTCCTGCCTCACCGCTTGCAGCAAGTGCTAACGCCTCTTTCCGCTCTGCCGCACTCTGTGATCCAGTAAGAAGGGTGACGCGAGTTGCATTCTCTGGGGAATCGATCATTCCTCCTTGAGCAAGTGTTCCCATCATTTTCGTAATGCTGCGCAGGTGTTGTGCCGCCAACACTTCAGTTGGTGCTAATAGCGCAGCCTGTCCCCCGCTATCAACTACTGCGAGCATCGCCCGCAGTGCAATCACTGTTTTACCTGAGCCAACTTCGCCCTGCAAAAGACGATGCATAGGGTGCGACTGACTCAAATCTTCTTCAATCTCCTGCGCAATTCGCTTCTGGCCAGCGGTTAACTCAAATGGCAATTGCTGATCAAAGGCAGAGAGAATTCCACCATCGCGTTTCGGGCGCGCTATTGCATCAAGTGATCGCATCTTCGCTTTACGACTCATAAGCAAAAGTTGGAGAAGGAACGCTTCATCAAAAGTTAAGCGCAGACGAGATTGCTCTGCAATTTCTAGATCAGCAGGCTGATGGATCTGTACAAGTGCCTGCTGCAAGGTGGGATAGCCATGTTTTTCTAGAATCTCCGCTGGAATCGGATCCGGAACTTCGTCAAGGGCACCAATACAGAGTTCAATGCATTGTGCAATTTTCCACGATGGTAATTTGCCAGAAGCCGGATACATCGGAAGGTACTTGCCTGCAAAACCCTGCACTGCAGCATCGACATCATCACCATCTGGAATCAATTCATAATCTGGGTGCGCAAGTTGTCGCTTACCGTTAAAGACGCCGACCTTGCCCGCGAATAGGCCCTGCTTGCCAACTTTGAGATCTCTTTCACGCCATGCTTGATTAAAGAAAGTTAAGGAAAGTTTTGATGTGCCGTCGGTGACGACAACTTCCAGCATATTTCCTTTCTTTGCCGCAAATCTGCGAGTAGAGGCGCTAAAGACTTCAGCAAGAATTGTTACCTCATCGCCTTCCTGCAAAGCTGCGATATCGCTGAGTTCGCCGCGGACTAAATACCGACGCGGGTAGTGATGGAGCAGATCTCCGACGGTGCGATAACCAAAAGTTGAGTCCAGCGCCTTTGCAGTCTTGTCTCCAAGCACGCTTGATAACTTGGAATCTAAGGTCGCCACCCCTCTATTCTCTCTCGCCAAACGGGCAAGGAGACGGGAAGACTCTCGATTTTCCATAGGCGATTGGCAGTCCTACCCCCTGTCTTGATACTCTTGCGCCCTGTCGATCCCTCGGGCTTCGACTGAAATCGATGATAAAAATTCATCATAAAGTTCTCAAAGGAGTACAGCGATGGCATCAACATGCGATATCTGTGGCAAGGGTCCAAGCTTTGGTAATAACGTTTCACACTCACAGGTGAAGACACGTCGTCGCTGGAATCCAAACATTCAGCGTGTGCGCACACTCGTGGGCGGATCAACCAAGCGTCAGAACGTCTGCACCTCATGCCTTAAGGCTGGAAAAGTAACTCGCTAATCTTTCTCTACTGAAAATGGCGCCACATCTGTGGCGCTTTTTTCATTTCTATTCCAGTAACACCTTTTCCAGATTTCACAGAACCGATTCGAATGCCAGGTAGATCAATTCCCGTCGCAACAAAAACGTGATCTTCTCCGCCGCCAAGGATCCACTCAAAAGCATCTAGACCCACCGATTGGGCCAATAAGGAGAGTTCCTTAAACTCATAGGCTGACTCAATCGCTGATACATCAATATTGAGTTCGACTTCAGAGGCTAGGGCGATTGCTTCCAGCGAGATCAGAAGAGAATCACTTGTATCGCAGAGCGCTCCGGCGCGAGTGAAATCGCAAGCGTAATCCAGCGTTGGTGCACGAAACTCGTTGAGAGCCATCGCATGAACGGCATGGATCGGTTCAATCTCGTGAGTAAGCAGATAGAGACCAGCTGCAGACCAGCCAGTCAATGATGAGATGTAAATGCCTTCCCCGGCGAGTGCGCCTGCGCGAGTGATTGCCCGATCAACGCTGCCAATGGCTGTAATTGCAATTGAAAGAGCGCTCCCCCGAGAAATATCTCCACCCACGACGATTGCACCAGTTTTGTCAGCCTCGCTCTTTATTCCACGTGCAAGTTCTTCGACTCTTGCTAAACCTTCATCGCCGGTAAGTGTCAACGCAACAACTAAGTACTGTGGCTTTGCGCCCATAGCCAAGATGTCTGCAATATTTGCAGCAGTTGCCTTGCGGCCGATATCAAAGGCGTTCGACCAGCGCTTACTAAAGTGAACATCCTCGACTGCGAGATCAGTTGTAATGACCTGCTGGGCAGAACCTCGCACAACTGCGGCATCGTCACCGATACCGACAAGTACGTTGGGATTACCATGCGAGTGGAAGACGTGAGCCACGAGTGCAAGGAGCTCTTGCTCAGAAAAAGCCATAGCGCCAAGACTAGATGATGATGTACCTTTTGGTTATCGCACGAAGTGAATGCGCAACGAAAGGACCAATCGATGTCAGTACAGGTTTATATCTTGATTCAAACCGAAGTAGGTAAGGCATCGTCGGTCGCCACTGCAATCAGTTCGATTCCAGGCGTGACCTCTTCTGAAGGCGTAACTGGTCCTTACGATGTGATCATGCGCGCTGAATCTCCTTCGATGGAAGATCTAGGTCGAACGATTTTGGCTAAGGTGCAGGCAGTTCCAGGAATCACACGGACACTTACCTGCCCGGTTACTCACTTTTAATTTCCTAGGACACCATTATTTCGCCGCAAGGCGTTCTTAAGCAGATGTGAGATTACTTCTTGATAGCTCACACCACTTGCTTCCCACATCTTTGGAAAAACTGAGGTCGCAGTAAATCCAGGCATTGTGTTGAGCTCAGTGATGATCACTTCACCCGCAGGAGTGAGAAAGAAATCAACGCGAGCAAGCCCGCTGCACCCGAGTGAGGTAAAGGCCTTTATCGCTTGCTCTTGAATCTCTCGTGCGATCTTTTCGGGAATTGGCGCAGGAAGAGTGATGCTTGTTGCACTGTGTAAATACTTGGCTTGGAAATCATAGAACTCAAATTGAGGATCGATCTCAATCTGACCGACGACTGATGCTCGCGGCAAACCGTCAATTTCAAGGACTGCACATTCAATTTCGCGACCACGTACTTCATTTTCAACTAAAGCTTTAGGATCAAATGAATGTGCTTCAGCAATTGCCTTATCTAGTTGATCTGCTGATGAAACTTTTGTTGTGCCTCGACTTGAACCACCGCGGGCAGGCTTTACAAAGACTGGATAGCCAAGAGTTGCGATCTCGGCTGAAATCTTGACTTTCTCTTTCGCCCAATCACCTTCGCGAACTACAAAGCCTTCAGCAACTGCGATACCAGAGGCTGCAAAGATCGGTTTGGCAAAAGATTTATCCATCGCAACGGCTGAAGCAAGTACCCCCGAACCCACAAAAGGTATATCTGCAATTTCGAGTAACCCTTGGATAGTTCCATCTTCACCATATGGTCCGTGAAGAAGTGGAAAAACAATATCAATAGCGATTTTTTCACCTTTGATTGAGAATCCATCAGGGCCAATAGCAACCGGTACGCCATCTTCTGCAATTACAGGAAGCACATCACCCCGTATCGAGAAGTCAAAATCATCAGGAATTAAGGTCCACTTACCAGATTTGGTTATCCCAATCATTACCGGTTCGTACTGATTGCGATCTATCGCACGAAGGACCCCGCCAGCAGATGTACAAGAAATTTCATGCTCGCTGCTACGGCCACCGCAGATAATTGCGACTCTGAGCGTCATCGAATGAAATTCTCTGCTTGGGTTGTTATCTCCATTAATCGAGTGAGCGCCTGTTCTGGAGTAAGTGAGCCGTTGACGATATCTGCAACGGCCTCAATTACAGGAACTTCAACTCCAACGCGATGAGCAATCTCAACAATGGCACCTGATGAGGCAACGCCTTCGACAGTTTTCGATCCTTGCGCAATCGCCATATCCATTGATCCTGTTTTACCGAGTAATTCTCCAAAGGTTCGATTTCGCGAAAGTGGCGAACCACACGTTGCGACAAGATCACCCATTCCTGCAAGACCGGCCGCGCTGAGAGGATCTGAACCATGGGCGGCGCAGAGACGAGCGACTTCATTGAGTCCACGAGTAATGAGCATCGCCTGGGTATTTTCGCCGTAACCCATTCCGATAGAAATTCCTACAGCCAGTGCGATCACATTCTTAATGGCACCAGATAATTCGCAGCCAAGAAGGTCAACTGATGTGTAGACGCGATAGTACGGAGTGCGGAAGAGTTCGCGCACATGGTCGGCAACGGCTTGTGAAGTCGAGGCGGCGACAGCTCCTGCTGGTTGGCGCAGGATAAGTTCATCGGCCAAGTTAGGACCCGTGAGAAGTGCAACCTTATGCTTTCCAAGAATTTCTTCAATAATCTCTGTCATTCGCAACATCGTTGACACTTCGATGCCCTTGAGAGTACTTACGATTGTGCAATCTGCTGAAAAGCGTGGCTTCCATTCGTTAAGTGTTGCGCGCAATTGAGTTGAAGGAATTGCCAGTACGTAAATGTCACTGAAGGCAAAGGCTTCGTCAAGATCAGTTGTGGCTTTTAATTGAGTAGGAAGAATTTGGCCAGAGAGGTAACGCTCATTGGTATGTGATGTATTGATCTCAGCAACTGTCTCGCTGTTGCGACCCCACAAGAGGACATCGTTAGCACCATCGCAGAGAACTTGCGCAAGGGTTGATCCCCATGCGCCTGCGCCAAAGACGGTGACCTTACTCATTGTTTATTCTCACCTTTTCTGAAATTGCCTGTTCGAGGCAGCTCGGAGGTATGCGGGTCAAAGATAGCCTTAGGTCGCACCTCACCGCGAATCTCTTCGAGTAAATCGGTTATTGCACCCATAATAAACGCCGTTGCTTCTGTCATTGCAACGAGATCGTCTTCTCTCCCGTACCAAGGTGAAAGGTCGACAGGTTCCCCAACTCGGTAACGAACTGTCTTGCGTGGGAAAATTCTAAACTTCTTACTGTACGGAGGAAGCACATCTTGAGTTCCCCACTGTGCAGCAGGATAGACAGGAGCTTTAGAGATCACCGCCAAACGAGCGACCCCAGTCTTTGCAACCATGGGCCAGTAATTACTGTCACGAGTTAACGTACCTTCGGGATACACGGCGACTTGATGACCCATATCCAGTAATTGCAAGGCATATGTCAACGCTACACGGGCCTCTTTGCTTTCTCGGTCTACAGGAATCTGTTCCGCGGCAAGAAGAATTCTGCCGATTATAGGTACCCGGAAAACTTCAATCTTGCCCAAAAATCGTGGCGCACGTCCATTGGTAAATAGAAAGAATGCAAGTGCCAAAGCATCCATGTAAGAGACATGATTTGACGCAACAATCACTGGTCCAGTCTTCGGAATTTTGACGCCTTCGCGATAGTCGTATCGTGCGATGAGTTTCATAATCGGAATCAAGATTGAAGCGCAGATGCGGAAAGTTCTATTTATTCCCAGTGGGTAGCCATGTGGAGGATTAAGTCGAATCTTTAATGGCTTCTTGCTCGAAGAGCTAGATTTCGACATGTCACAATTCTAAGTCTGTTGAAGGTGTTATGGATGCTCCTTCAAGAAGAAAAGATAGAAAAAATAAGGCCCACGCGTAATGCGTGGGCCTTATTTATGAAGAGAATTACTTCTTCTTACGAACTACCTTCTTAGCAGCCTTCTTAGCAGCCTTCTTAGCAACCTTCTTCTTAGCTGCCTTCTTAGGTGCTGCTTTCTTGGCAACCTTCTTCTTAGCTGCCTTCTTAGGTGCTGCTTTCTTTGCTACAGGCTTAGCGACAACCTTTGGCTCTGGCTTTGGAGCTGGAGCAAGCTTGCGATCTCCAGCAACAACTTCCTTAAGAGCCTTTGCAGGCAAGAAGCGCGCCTTCTTTGAAGCCTTGATCTTGATTGTCTCGCCGGTGAATGGGTTACGACCCATGCGTGCCTTGCGATCAACCTTCTTGAACTTACCGAAATCGTTAATCATGACATCTTCACCACGCGCCATTGTGCGAGTAATGGTGTCAAATACGATATCTACAGCGTGAGCTGCTTCCCTCTTGCTGTCGTTGAAGTGTGGGGCCAACGCGGCAATGAATTGGGCTTTATTCATCAAAATCCCCTTAGTTTTACGCTTAAAAATTAAGCATTTGCTTAACCTGTGTAAAACTTAAACTAGATACAGGGGTGATGCCGTTATTGGTGTGGGCGTGTCGCAATTTAATATTTCTAAGAAATCCCACTTTTTACGCGTAAAAAACTCTCATTCTTTGCTTGAGAGTTTTTGCGACAACCATCACCCTGAGCGAAGAACCCTTATTTCACGCTCATTTTTCTTCACATTTAGCGAATAGGAAGGGTTGCAGGCTTATGCGTTGGGCGTTTTCCTTCGAAAGTATCGATGGAATCAGTCTGTTTCAAGGTTAATCCGATGTCATCAAGACCTTCCATCAAACGCCAACGTGTGTAGTCATCGATCGTAAATGAATGTGAGAGCTCGTTATAGGAGACCGTGCGAGTATCAAGGTCTACGGTGATCGATGTTGTTGGGTCGGCCTCTATTGCTTCCCACATGGCCTCCACGTCGCTCTGCGGCAAGATCACTGTAAGAAGACCGCCCTTGAGCGAATTTCCTCGGAAAATATCGGCAAATCTCGATGAGATGACGACCTTAAATCCATAGTTCTGCAAGGCCCAGACTGCATGCTCTCGCGAAGAACCTGTTCCGAAGTCAGCGCCAGCGACAAGTACTGTGCCATCCTTAAACTCTGGCTTATTGAGAACGAAATCTGGATCGTTACGCCATGCCGCAAAGAGGCCATCTTCGAATCCGCTGCGAGTTACTCGCTTGAGATAGACGGCAGGAATAATCTGATCGGTATCGACATTACTACGGCGCAGCGGAACTCCAGTGCCTGTGTGCTTAATGAATTTTTCCATGGGCGTATCTCCTTACAAATCCGCTGGTGATGAAAGTGTTCCGCGGAGTGCGGTCGCTGCTGCAACAAGCGGGCTAACTAAGTGAGTACGCCCACCCTTGCCTTGTCGTCCTTCGAAGTTTCGATTTGATGTTGAGGCAGATCGCTCGCCCACTGCTAACTGATCTGGGTTCATTCCAAGACACATGGAACATCCAGCATTACGCCATTCAGCTCCCGCGTCGATAAAGACCTTATCTAAGCCTTCGGCCTCTGCCTCTGAACGCACTCGAGCAGATCCTGGAACGACCAACATGCGTAGAGTTGAGGCAATCTTCTTGCCCTTCACGATTTCTGCTGCGCTACGAAGATCTTCAATGCGACCGTTTGTGCAAGAGCCCAAGAAAACAGTGTCAATCACTATCTCTTTAAGGGGCGTACCAGCGGTTAATCCCATGTATTCAAGTGCGCGCTCAGCTGCTGTCCGTTCAGTTGTGTCAGCGTAATCCGCAGGGTTTGGAACTTTTGCATTCAGTGGCAAGCCTTGACCCGGGTTTGTTCCCCATGTAACGAATGGCTCTAACTCATCTGCGTTGAGGTCTACCTCGACATCAAATACGGCATCGCTATCTGTATAGAGACTCTTCCAATACGCGACCGCTTCATCCCAATTCTCTGGGGCATGCGGCTTTCCCTTAATGTATTCAAATGTAGTTTCATCCGGTGCGATCAAACCAGCACGAGCACCCGCTTCAATCGACATATTGCAGACAGTCATTCGGCTCTCCATAGAGAGTGCGCGAATAGCACTGCCACGGTATTCGATGATGTAGCCCTGTCCCCCGCCGGTGCCAATCTTCGCGATGATTGCAAGGATAATGTCTTTTGATGTCACACCAGGCTTGAGCTTTCCTTCTACATTTATCGCCATTGTCTTTGGGCGACTTGATGGCAAAGTCTGAGTAGCAAGAACGTGCTCAACTTCAGATGTTCCGATTCCAAAAGCGATTGCCCCGAAGGCACCATGGGTAGATGTATGTGAATCGCCACAGACGATAGTCATACCTGGCTGAGTGATTCCAAGTTGTGGGCCAACGACGTGAACGACGCCTTGATCAATATCTCCAAGGGAGTGAAGGCGGATTCCAAATTCTTTACAGTTGGCGCGAAGAGTATCTACCTGCAATTTAGAGACAGGATCTGCGATGGGCTTAAGAATATCTAGCGTTGGAACATTGTGATCTTCAGTTGCAATCGTTAAATCAGCGCGACGTACTGGGCGATTAGCAAGGCGCAGACCATCGAAAGCTTGAGGGCTAGTGACTTCATGGATTAAGTGAAGATCGATATAGAGAAGATCAGGCTCACCATCGGCCTGGCGAACAATGTGTTCGGCCCAAATCTTTTCTGCAAGAGTTTTGCCCATCGTTATCCCTCTACTCGCTCTTGATATGTACATCTCATCTGGTGGGATGCTAATATCACTAGGTGGATAGAAAGAATAGCGGAGTCGGCGTACTAGATAAAGCCGTAGCAATTTTGGGCACTCTTGAATCAGGCCCACACTCATTAGCCGAACTCGTTGCAGCTACAGGGATTGCTCGTCCGACCGCTCACCGCCTCGCAGTCGCACTCGAATTCCACCGCCTCGTCACGCGCGATCTCTCAGGACGTTTTATCTTAGGGCAACGCTCTGGCGAACTTGCTGGCGCTGCCGGTGAAGATCGACTTTTGGCAGCAGCAGGTCCGGCATTGGCAGCCCTTCGCGATGCCACTGGTGAATCTGCTCAGCTCTATCGACGTCAAGGAGATATACGAATCTGTGTTGCTGTCGCTGAACGCTTATCTGGTCTCCGTGACTCTGTTCCAGTCGGTGCATCACTGACAATGACCGCCGGCTCTGCCGCACAGATTCTTCTCGCGTGGGAAGATTCAGAGAAGATTCATCGCGGGCTAAAGAATGCACGATTTACCGCCGCTCACTTAGCAGCAGATCGCCGTCGCGGATGGGCACAATCTGTTGGAGAGCGCGAAGCAGGCGTTGCATCAGTTTCGGCCCCGGTACGTGGTCCAAATGGAAAGGTAATTGCAGCAGTATCAATCAGTGGTCCCATTGAACGACTTGGCCGCCAACCTGGACGCCTTCACGCAGCATCAATTGTTGCTACAGCAACAAGGCTTACAGAGTATCTAGCAAAAGCCTAACGATCACTCAACTCTAATTCGCGGAGAACGCGTCCGATGATTGAAAAGCTAAATCCTTTACGTTGTAAGAGCGATTGAATCCTGCGAATCTGAACATCCGGAGCCAACCGTGACATGGTGTTGTACTTCTTAAATCCAAGATCAAAGGCTGCGCGATACTCTGATTCATCATCAATCTGCTCGAGGGCCTCAGCAATCTCTTCTTGAGTTACACCTTTTTGTCGAAGCTCAGTAGCGATAATTCGTTTCGAGATCTTCTTATGGCCATGGCGAGAGGTCGCCCAGGCGATAGCGAATTCGCCATCATTAATGAGCCCTGCTTCGGTCAGACGAAAGATCACCGCTGCGGCGACATCATCTTCGATCCCCCGAGTTTTCAAGTGAGCGAGGAGCTCGCCCTTACTTTTCGCCCGCGCCACAAGAGCATTAAGTGCAATTGTGTGAGCTACTTCGTAAGGGTCGAGCCCCTCACCACCTGATTTCGATTCTCGTGGAACCTTTGCGTAGTGGAGAGAAATTAGAACTCAACCTCTGCTGCTGCTTCATCAATTTCAGCGATCAGCTCTGCATCAACTTCTACAGGGACAAATGAGGCGCGGATGCGTGCCTCAATATCATTGGCTAGATCTGGGTTATCAACCAGGAATGCGCGAGCATTCTCTTTACCCTGACCGAGCTGATCGGTTTCATAGGTGTACCAGGCTCCAGATTTCTTAACGATACCGAGATCAACGCCCATATCGATAAGAGAACCTTCGCGTGAGATTCCAACGCCGTAGATGATGTCGAACTCTGCCTGCTTAAATGGTGGGGCCATCTTGTTCTTAACAACTTTGACGCGGGTACGGTTACCGACTGACTCTTGTCCATCCTTAAGAGTTTCGATACGGCGGATATCCAGGCGAACAGAGGCGTAGAACTTGAGCGCCTTTCCGCCTGTTGTTGTCTCTGGTGAACCGAAGAAGACACCGATCTTGTCACGCAACTGGTTGATAAAGATAGCTGTCGTCTTTGATTGGTGGAGCGCACCGGTAATTTTACGAAGCGCTTGTGACATCAGGCGAGCTTGAAGACCCATATGTGAATCGCCCATTTCGCCTTCAATTTCAGCGCGTGGAACAAGCGCTGCAACGGAGTCAACGACAACTAGATCGAGAGCACCTGAACGGACCAACATATCCATAATCTCAAGTGCTTGCTCGCCTGTATCTGGTTGAGAAACTAGAAGAGCATCGATATCAACGCCGAGCTTCTTGGCATACTCTGCATCGAAAGCATGCTCTGCATCGATAAAGGCGCAGATTCCACCGAGCTTCTGTGCGCTTGCAATTGCATGCAAGGTAAGTGTTGTCTTACCTGAAGATTCTGGTCCGTAGATCTCTACGATACGTCCGCGTGGAAGTCCGCCGATACCGAGTGCGATATCGAGTGCGACAGATCCGGTTGGAATTACTTCAATAACTTGTGCCTGCTTATCAGACATCTTGATGACCGAACCCTTACCAAATTGACGTTCGATCTGGGCGAGGGCGCTATCGAGGGCTTTCTGACGATCAGATGTTGCGCGATCGGATGGTGCATCTGGCTTTGCTTCTTTTGCTGCCACTTTCACTCCTTAGGTAGAACGTCTGGCGTATGCCATCCGTTGGGTACGGCCCAGAAGGTACGGAGACCCACCGACGGACCACAGCATCTGGGGAAGAACTGTGGGCGGAAGATGGAACCGCTCTGGTTGAACAGGTGTAAGGGTATCCGAACACCTGTTCGAAAACTAGCACCACCCACTGACATCTATGGCGGCGTGTCGCCTCTGTTCTGCCCTGAAGAGGCCTCCAACGCCCAGAATGGGGCGGTGCTGATCCTGCTGCCGCCCTCTGAGGGTAAAAACCAGACCCCCAATGGGCCAGCGCCAGCGATATCGGTCTATAGCGGGGTCCTCTACAAGGCCTTGGATTATCCAACGCTCTCAGCCAGCGCCAAGGCTCGGTGCGAAAAATCAGTTGTCATTATCTCAGCCAAATATGGCGCGATCTCGCCGAGTGATCGCATCGAGTTCTATAAAGAGAAGATTATCAACGCTGTGATGCGTCCAGTTGTCGAAAAAAAATTAGCGCCGTATAAAAAGGATTTGATTATCGATTGTCGATCATCAACGTATCAGGGCGTGTGGGCCGCACCTTTGGAGACTACCGTAGCAATCCGGGTCTCTACAGTCGTCGATGGGGTTCGCACAGTTGTGACACATATGTCTAAGAAGACTCGTGGTGAAGTCACGCGCATGCTAATCACTAATCGTTCACTGGCTAAATCACCAGAAGATGTCTATGCGATCGTCTCAGAGACTTACCCGTCCGCACTTACCCCGCCTACAGATTCACAGCCCTGGATCTTAGAAGTTATTGCTGTTTAATACTTATATTTAAGTGTCTCAACCGGATGCTCTTTACAGACGGCTCGCCAAATCTCCTGCGCTTCATAGCCCTTTGCTAACGCTTCATTTACTGTCAAACTTTCTAGGGACGAAATTGCAATATCTGCGCTAAATGATGATGCCCATTGTTGACCAAATGAAAGCTCGAGTCGCTCCCTTAAATCTGAAATTCGCATCGAGTTAAACTAGAAAAGCGTATTCTCTACAAGGAGTACGGCTTGATCTCGAGATTGTTCTTTAGTGACAGGTTGTAGCACTTGACCGAGTAGCCAGCGCATGGCAAGCCCTGTGGCACTTGGTGATTGCGTGAGTGAAAAAACCGCGCGAGCCAAATCAAGGTAGAGCGGATGCTCGCTATGAATCAACAACTGAGCCAATAGCGCAGGGTCATGTGCTCGCAGACCCGCAAGGGCCGGATCATGCGATACCGAAATCGAAAGAAACTCGAGTGCACCGGCTGGAGTGCCTACCTTCTGCATCTCTTCGATTAATCTGCTGATTTCTGATTGTAAAAGAGCTTCTATCACAGAGGATTTATCTCTGAAGTGATTGTATAAAGTTGCACGTGCTACTTGAGACTGTGTTGAGATATCAATCATCGAAATCTTAGAAAGACCGACAGATGCGATGAGATCTTTCGTCGCCTCAAGAATTGCTTCTTCAGTACGTCGGTGAGTAGCCCCTTGTGAGGCGTATTTAGGCTGCGTCGACAACGGTGAGCTTTGCGATCTCGCTCGATGCGATCTGAGAAGTAACATCACTCATCAGCGCTGAAAGTTGAAGACCAAGGGCATCACAGATTGAGTTAAGCAACTCTGAAGACGCCTCTTTCTGTCCGCGTTCAACTTCTGAAAGATAGCCAAGTGATACTCGCGCTTCACGAGCAACATCACGCAAGGTACGCGATTGTTCTGTACGCGCAGCACGAAGGGTGCTACCGACTGCTTCACGTAAAAGCGCCACTGCTATCCCCCTTCACTTGTTCGTGCTCTAAGGATACGCGCAAATGAGCCGATTGCAGTAGCAACTGTGGCGTTTCGTACGCTTTCGCGGCCGCCCGAAAGGGAAAGTTCGAGATTGTGAGAGACCGGGCCATCGATGGCCACCCATACGGTTCCTGATGGAACTCCATCGGATGGTCCAGGGCCTGCCACACCTGTGGTTGCAATTGACCATGTTGCACCAAATCGAGTCCGCACATTCTGCGCCATTTCACGTGCGATCACTTGGCTATAGACAGAATGAGTATCGATCAAAGATGGATCAATACCGAGAATCTCAGACTTCACATTATTTTGATAGGCAACGATCGCGCCGAGAAAGATCTCAGATGAGCCTTCAACAGATGTAATTGCAGCGCTCAATCCACCAGCAGTGATTGATTCAGCCGTGACAAGTGTCTCTCTTCGCTCTGAAAGAGTTGAGATTATTTCAGCGATCATTGATGAGATATCAGGAGTAAGCACCGTGTAGAGCCCTCCCCCCTTTTTTTCTTGTGTCGCGACTAACTATCTCTTAAGTGCCAATCGTACATAGTTAATGCCTGTCACAACAGTGAGGATGATTGCAATCGCCATGAAACCATCTCTGAACCAGAATAGTTCTGATGGCATTGGCAGCATGTAGAAACCAACACCAAAGCTCTGGAAGGTGCTCTTGATCTTTCCTCCACGATTAGCGGGGATGACACCTTTCTTGATGACAGCCAATCGAAAAATAGTAATTCCGATCTCTCGAGCGAGAATCACAGCGGTAATCCACCATGGGAAACGACCGAGAATGGAGAGGGAGATCATGGCAGATCCAATTAGCGCTTTATCTGCAACGGGATCTAAAAACTTTCCGAGCTCACTGACTTGATTGGTGGCACGGGCTAGATAACCATCTAACAAGTCAGATAACCCAAGGAAAAAGAAGATGGTCCAGGCGATTATTTGCCAGGTTGAATCATCTCCACCATTTTTGAAAATTGCGTAAACACCGAATGGGATCAGAAGAATTCGCGCCATTGTGATGGCATTCGGAGAGAAATATTTTTTCATAGCGCCTCTGCAACTAGATCTACTCCGAGTGATTGCGTTACTACTCCATCAACATACTCGCCCACTTTAAATGAAGTGCCGATAAATGATGTTGTGCCATCAACTTCTGGGCCTTGATGAGCTGCGCGTCCCTCTTGATTCTCAGCATCTTCAATAAGCACACGTACACGCTGACCTATGCGAGAGGCGGCGCGAAGTGAGACCATTTCATCGGCTAAGGATGAGAGAGATTCAACTCGCTCTGCAATGACGTCCAGATCCACTTTGTTTTCAAGATCAAGAGCCTCGGTCTTATCTTCATCCGAGTACCCAAAAATACCGATGGCATCGAGCTCTGCCTTTGTTATGAATTCAGCCAGCAAGTCAAAGTCTTCCTGCGTCTCGCCCGGAAAACCAACAATGAAGTTAGATCGAATACCCGCTTCTGGTGATAGCGCCCTGATCTGAGTGATGAGGTGAAGAAACTTCTCACTATCTCCGAATCGGCGCATACTGCGCAAAAGTGTAGGGCTCACATGCTGAAAGGAGAGATCAAAATATGGCGCAACTTTCTCAGTAGAGATCATCGCCTGCAAAAGAGTGGGTCTCATTTCGGCCGGTTGCAAGTACGAAAGACGCACTCGCTCTACACCCTCAATCTCACCGAACTCATGCAAGATTTTCTCCATCAACATTAAATCGCCTAAGTCTTTGCCGTAAGACGTTGTATTCTCACTGACCAGGAAGAGCTCACTGACTCCATTTTTTGCCAGCCATTCTGCTTCTTGTAAAACTTCCGTAGGGCGACGAGAAACAAAAGATCCACGAAAGTAAGGGATTGCACAGAAGGAGCATCTGCGATCGCAACCTGATGCAATTTTCAGGGGTGCCCACGGAGCGCTATCTAAGCGCTTGCGAAAGAGCGCCCCTGCGGCACCTAGGGATGATTGATAATTTTCATCGCGGACTTTGGCACGATCAACCGGTGCAACCGGCAGCAGTGATCGACGATCGCGTGGAGTGTGTGAGGTGTGTGATTGGCCTGAAATAATCGACTGCAAACGTGCTGAAATATCTTGATAATCATCAAATCCTAAGATGGCATCTGCTTCAGGAAGCGCTTCGGCAAGTTCTTTTCCATAACGCTCGGCCATACAGCCCACTGCAACGACTGCTCGTGTAGTTCCATGGCCCTTGAGTGAATTAGCCTCTAAAAGGGCATCTACTGAATCTTTCTTAGCGGATTCGATAAATCCACAGGTATTAACGACTGCAACCTCTGCATTTTCAACATCAGCGACAAGGGTCCAACCGTCTGCCTCCAGGCGACCGGCAAGTTCTTCAGAGTCCACATCATTGCGGGAACAACCCATAGTAATAATTGCAACGGTCCGACTCATTTGTCAGATAGTACAGTGTGAAGCCTTAGTTGGCTCTAAATGTCTCGCGTATCTCTTGATTTTGCTCACCTCGTGGCGGCAATTTCTCACCATTGAGAGTTAAATCGACATCTCCCGCATTTGAAAGATAGATTGCGATTGAAACGTCGTCCTTAAAACTCTTCTCTTCACCTTGCAGAAGTGGACCTTTATACAAAGTCTCCCCCGATGCGACTACATGGATTCTTGAATCTCCACGAGCGGCGCTAATCACAAGTGTGACCCCTGCAGTAGTTGCAGATTCTTCTGTTTCTGGTGATACCACTGCAGAAGGAGTAACGCTTGGCTCGGCAGTGGGTGTCGGAGACTCGGCCACAATTGGCGCACCTTCGTCCTCAACCTGCGCAGAATCAAGGGCAAACTGCACAACTCCGATGATGACAACAATTGAAAGCGAGGCCGAGAGTAAAACCTTCCACGATAAACGCTTATTCTCACTTTTGATTGCCGCCGCATTGTTATCAACTAATTGCGAGTGGATAGAACGTGAATCTGTTGAATGGTTGGCATCAAAGAGCGCGATGAATTCTGAAGCAGATGAGTTGGTTGCCTTAGCGATATTCTTTAAATGGCCTCTGGCGTAAGCATCGCCACCACATTGAATAAAATCATCGTCTTCCATTGCAGCAAGTAGGCGTGAACGAAGATTTACGATCTGTGCGAGTTCGTCAATACTCAAGCCCGCGTCTTCGCGTGCTTGACGTATCACCTCGCCTAGTGTCATGTCACCAACAATCTCAAGAATCTGGGGGTGAGAATTTGCTCACCTCCAAAGTGTAGGGTGAGGGCGACCAATCAAGCCAGATCTGATCGGGTGATATTTTTTGGTCTCAGGGTGACACTAATAATCGCGCAAAGTGGCTAAGACTGAATCCAGTTCATCAGCCTTGATCATGACTACGCGTGCCTTGGAACCTTCGGATGGTCCAACAATTCCACGAGATTCCATTAAATCCATCAACCGTCCAGCCTTTGCAAAACCGACTCGCAGTTTACGTTGCAGCATTGAGGTTGAGCCAAACTGCGTTCCAACAACTAACTCAACAGCCTGACAGAGAAGATCTAAGTCATCACCGATCTCTTTATCTATCTGCTTGGTTGATACAGGAGCAGCGGTCACATCTTCTCGGTATCTCGGAGATAGTTGCTTCTTTACATGTCCAACAATGGCTTCAATCTCGCGCTCTGAAATATATGCGCCTTGAATTCGAATGGCACGAGATGCACCCATTGGAATAAAGAGTCCATCGCCTTGTCCAACAAGTTTTTCAGCACCTGGGCTATCTAAAATAACGCGGCTATCAGCAAGTGATGAAGTTGCAAATGAAAGACGTGAAGGAACGTTAGCCTTGATCAACCCGGTAACGACATCAACGCTCGGGCGTTGGGTTGCAAGAACAAGGTGAATACCGGCAGAGCGCGCTAGTTGGGTAATTCGCACCACTGATTCTTCAACTTCGCGTGCAGCTACCATCATGAGATCGGCAAGCTCATCAATAATGATAAGGAGGTAAGGATACGGCTCAACAACTCGATCACTTCCTTCAGGAGGTTTCACCTTTCCTGCGCGAACAGCCTTATTAAAATCATCGATATGTCTAAAGCCAAAGGTTGCAAGATCTTCGTATCGCAGATCCATTTCACGGACAACCCATGTCAGCGCATCGGCTGCCTTCTTTGGATGAGTAATAATCGGTGTAATGAGGTGAGGAATTCCTTCATAAGCGGTGAGCTCAACACGCTTTGGATCAATTAAAACTAAGCGCACTTCATCAGGTGTTGCGCGCATCAGAATTGACGAGATCATCGCATTGATCATCGATGACTTACCTGCACCAGTAGCACCGGCCACAAGTAGATGAGGCATCTTCGCTAGATTTGCACAGACGAAGTTTCCTTCAACATCTTTACCAAGTGCTACAAGCATTGGGTGATGATCCTGACCAGCAACTGATGAGCGCATCACATCACCGAGAGCGACGATTTCACGGTCAGTATTTGGAATCTCGATTCCTACCGCTGATTTTCCAGGAATTGGAGAGAGAATTCGAACATCACTGCTTGCTACAGCGTAAGAAATATTCTTTGCTAGTGCTGTAATTCTTTCGACTTTGACAGCATTTCCAAGTTCAACTTCATAACGCGTTACCGTTGGGCCTCGCATAAAACCGGTAACTTCGGCATCGATTTCAAATTGTTTGAAGACTTCGGTGAGGGCTGCAAGGACCGTCTCATTAGCCTTGCTCTTACTCTTGGCTGCTGGACCGGTGCGCAAGAGATCTTGTGGAGGTAATTCATAGGTTGAATCCCCCGTGAGAAGAAGTTGTTCGATTCGCTTTCCAACCCCTGAACCTGCAGTGGGAAGAACTGATGTAGCCAGCGGACGTGGTGTCTCGACCGTAAATTCTTGATCAAACTCTTCTTCATCTATTTCATCATCTGCTGGATCTTCATGCCATGCAACGACTGGTGTATCAAATGGAGGCGTATCTGTTATCTCAAACTCTTCCTCTGAACGTTCTGGTCGTTTCTTCCAGATCCACGCAAAGATCGAACGAATCTTGCTCAGGACCGTAGAGAACGGGGTGGCCGTAATTATCAATAAGCCAAAGAGGAAAAGAAGTACAAGGAATGGACGAGCCAGTACATCTGTCATAAGAAGTTCTAATGGGAATGCCACTGCGTATCCCAGAAGGCCTCCACCGTTGCGCATATCGGTAGCACCATCTGCAGGAATCGCGAACCCTGAAATGAGGTGGATAAATCCCGTGCTTGAGATAAGAAGAATCAACAATCCGATGACGATACGGCCTAGGGATTTCGAATCTTGTGGGTTTCGGAAAATACGAATTGCAAAATAGCCCAGGATGATCGGTGCAAAGAAACCAATTTTTCCAAATGCTCCATAGAAAATCGCATATAAAAGATCGCTCAACACGCTCTCGGATTTAAACCAGGTACCGACAAGAGCTGCGAAAGCTAGGACAATCAGAAGAAGCCCCGCTCCATCGCGTCTATGGGCAGGATCTAAATCTTTAGCGCCACGAGCGAGAAACCTGACGCTGGAGCCGAAGGCACTAGCCAGTGCCGACCATGTCTTGCTCACTGCGCGGCCGACTACAGAAAGGAAGGACGATCCTTGCTGAGTGCGAGTCTTTTTCTTGGCCACACCTTTTATATTATCAGTTAGACCTCAACAACTACGGGAACAATCATCGGACGGCGTCGATGTTTTTGACCGACCCAATTTCCGATAGTCCTTCGAACTACCTGTTGCAGTTGGTGGGTTCCATCAATCCCATCAGCAACCGAGCGCGCAAGTGCCTTTTCAATCTCTTTCTTGACTTCATCAAAGAGAGCTTCGTCTTCATTAAATCCACGAGCATGGATATCAGGGCCTGAAATAATCTTTCCGCTCTGTGCCTCAACAACGACAAAAACCGAGATAAAACCTTCTTCACCGAGGATACGTCGATCTTTCAAAGATGACTCGGTGATATCACCAATACTCTGACCGTCGACATAAACAAATCCACATGGCACCGAGCCAACAACTTCTGCTACGTGATCAACAAGATCGACAACTATTCCATTTTCAATAATGAATGCGTTTTCGCGAGGAACGCCAGCCTCAACAGCCAGCTGAGCATTCGCCTTGAGATGACGCCACTCGCCATGAACCGGAATCACATATTTTGGCTTTACGATGTTGTAGCAATACAGCAACTCTCCAGCAGCGGCATGTCCTGATACGTGGACCATGGCATTTGCTTTGTGAACTACTTTGGCACCAAAGCGCGTGAGCTCATTGATGACTCTAAATACAGAATTTTCGTTTCCTGGAATCAGTGATGAGGCAAGAATCACCGTATCCCCCTCACCTACTCGAATCTGGTGATCACCGTTTGCCATACGAGAAAGAGCGGCCATAGGTTCACCTTGAGAACCTGTGCAGATCAGTACAACATCATCGCCATAGGTTTCAAGATCTTTTGAATCAAGAACCATATTTGGTGGGATGGTGAGATAGCCCATGTCTTGTGCGATCTTCATGTTGCGAACCATCGAGCGACCAATAAAGACGATCTTACGATTGTTCTCTGCAGCCACATCAATTACCTGCTGCACACGATGTACGTGCGAAGAAAAAGATGCCACGATGACGCGGCGCTTTGTCGAAGCGATCACACGATGCAGCGCCGGCATAATTTCACGCTCAGATGGCGTGAAGCCAGGTACATCAGCATTTGTTGAATCAACGAGGAAAATATCAACACCTTCTTCGCCCATCCTTGCAAATGTTCGCAAGTCTGTCAGTCGCCCATCGAGTGGCAGTTGATCCATCTTAAAATCACCCGTGTGAATTACGCGCCCAGCATCTGAACGAATAGAGATCGCCAGGGCATCAGGAATCGAGTGATTGACTGCAACGAATTCCAATTCGAATGGCCCAATATCTTCAGTCATCCCCTCGCGCACTTCGCGGGTAAGGGCGGTGATGCGATGTTCTTTTAACTTTGCAGTAATTAACGCCAGAGTTAGTGGAGATCCGTAGACAGGAATATCTCCGCGTTCGCGTAGCAAGTAAGGAACCGCGCCAATATGATCTTCGTGGCCGTGTGTGAGAACAATTCCGATGACATCGTCTAGGCGATCCCTAATGTAGGAAAAATCAGGAAGAATTAAATCGATTCCAGGCTGATTGTCTTCCGGGAAAAGCACGCCACAGTCGATGATTAAGAGTTTGCCCTTTGTCTCATAGACGGTCATGTTGCGACCGATTTCTGCAATTCCTCCGAGTGCGAGGATGCGCATTCCACCTGTTGCTAACTTGGGAGGAGTTCCTAAACCGGGATGTGGATTCGTCATTACGCTAACAAATTAAGCAAGAGCAACTCCGCCTGCAATGAGATCTTCACGCAACGTGGCGATCTGGGCAGGTGTTGCATCAACGAGTGGAAGACGGGTGGTGCCACCAGGTAGGCCCATCAGCGTCATGGCTGCCTTGGTCAATATCGCACCTTGAGTTTTAAATGTGCCCTTGAATACTGGGATCAACTTCTGGTGAATCGCAAGAGCGCGTTCTGTATCTCCAGCAAACCACGCATCAAGCATTTCTTTCAGTTCGCTACCGACTGTATGACCGCAGACAGAGACAAAGCCGACTGCGCCAATTGAGAGAAATGGCAGATTGAGAATGTCATCACCTGAATAGACAGGAATACCTGATCGTGCAATTACATCTGAGGTTGCTGCAAGGTTTCCCTTTGCATCCTTAAGGGCAACGATATTTGGCAATTCAAAGAGTCGCACGATTGTGTCGCTTTCAATCTCAACTCCTGTACGCCCAGGAATGTCATACATCATGATTGGGAGATCAGTTGCATCAGCGACAGCCTTGAAGTGCGCTTCGATTCCAGCCTGCGGTGGTTTGTTGTAATACGGAGCAACGATCAGTAAACCATCAGCGCCAGCATCGGCCGAGCGCTTTGCCTGTTCGACGGTATATGACGTTTCATTATCGCCAGCACCTGAGAGCACCTTCACTCGTGAACCTACAGCGCTCTTAACAACCTTGATGATCTCAAGTTTTTCAGATGATTTCGTTGTAGGGGCTTCACCAGTTGTTCCGTTGACAGCGATCGCATCGTGGCCATGATCTGCCAAGTGGTTAGCCAGCGTTGCAACACCATCCCAATCGATCGAACCATCTTTAGCAAATGGAGTAACCATTGCTGTAATGAGGCGACCGAAAGGAGCGGTGATAGACATTTGGATACCTTATCGTGCCTGCCTGCGCCTTTCAATGACGGCGCAGATTTACAGCGGACTTATGGTGCGATTCGCCCAGACTTTTCGAAAGCGCCATAGGTAAGTGGCATTAACTTGGCAAATTCGGCTTCCATTTTTTCGGCCACCATTTCGATTTCTCGTTGTGGATAGCTCGGAAAATGTGAGCCTTCACGGGCGGTACGTAGTGATAGGAAATTCATAAGTGCGCGTGCATTCATCGTCACGTACATGGATGAATATGTCGCAACCGGCAACACGACTCGAGCGACCTCACGCGCAACGCCAGCCTCAAGCATCTTGATATAGCTATCGTAGGCTACCAAATATGCCTCTTTCATGGCCGCTACTGAAATCTCGAATTGTTCTGTTGTTCCATCTTCAAATGTATATGCGCCGGTCTTTCCCACTTGAACTAATTTGCGTTCTTTCGATGGGATGTAAAAAACTGGCTTTAATTCGCGATAACGACCGCTCTCTTCATTGTATGACGCAATGCGATGGCGCATGAACTCACGGAAAACAAATATCGGGGCAGAGATAAAGAAAGTCATCGATGTATGTTCAAATGGTGAACCATGGCGTTCACGTGCCAAGTAATTGATCAGTCCTGCAGATCGCGCTGGATCTTCACCGATCTCATCAAGTGATTGTTCTCCAGCTGTTGATACTCGGGCAGCCCAAATGACATCAGCATCGCTGGCACTTGCCTTAATTAATTCAACAGAAACATCATCACGAAAGATCACTTCTTCAGCCATGGTGGCACCATACCTATCTACTTCTTCCCTGCCACGGATATCTAGGGCAGAATGCCACCGTGTCTTCCGTGAACCGCGCCACCTTTACTCAATCTCTGAGTGTTTCTCTCCCTGTTGGGGCTTATGGAATCGCCTTTGGCGCGGCAAGTGTGGCTGCTGGATTTTCGGTTCTGCAGAGCTGTTTGATCTCTCTGCTCACATTTTCGGGTGCTTCCCAATTCGCTCTCGTTGGGGTGATGGGCTCCGGTGGAAGTGCACTGAGCGCCACTGCAACAGCATCACTTCTTGGAACAAGAAATCTTCTCTATGGATTACAGATGGCTCCATTGTTGCGCACTCGACGTCTGAAAAAAGTCATTGCCGCGCAACTCACTATTGATGAGTCGACAGGTGTTGCGATTTCACAAGAGAAGAACGGTCCGCGCGCGATGGCGCAAGGGTTTTGGTACACCGGCATAGGTGTCTACATCTTTTGGAATCTCTTTACTCTTATTGGCGCACTTGGAGCACAGGCGATGGGAGATCCTGCCGCCTTCGGTCTTGATGCTGCAGTGCCCGCAGCATTTCTTGGACTTATTTGGCCACGACTTACTGGTCGTAGCGAACGTGCTCTTGCCGTCTGCGCACTGGCACTGGCCTTGGCGCTTACTCCTTATGTTCCAGCCGGTGTGCCAATAATCTCAACTGCAGTCTTAGCAGTGCTCTTTGGGTTGCGGGGGCGAGTATGGCGATAACGATGAGCGCGCTCTGGATCGGTTTGATTGCAACGAGTGTCATTGCTTTTCTTTTGAAGTATCTCGGTCATAGCGTTCCAGAGCGATGGCTGAGCCATCCCCGGGTCCTGAAAATTAATTCGATGATTCCAATTGCTCTTTTAAGTGCACTCGTCGCGGTGCAGACATTCACGGTTGAAAAAAGCCTTGTGATTGACCAGCGTCTTGCCGGATTAGCTGTTGCGGTGATCGCACTGATTCTGCGCGCACCTTTTGCAGTGGTGGTGATTAGCGCCGCCGCGACTTCAGCGGCGCTCTATCACCTGCAATAAATCTAGATTATTTGTAAGGATTCCAATTTTGCCTTGAGGTCGCTATCTGATGGCTCCGTGAGATGGGTACCATCGCTAAAGACAATGACAGGAATTGATTGCATTCCGCCGTTAATCTCCATCACCTTTGCAGCAGCGCTTGGATCTGATTCAACATCAATGAGTGTGTACTCGACGCCAAGATCTGCAAGTAATCTCTTTGAGCGACGACAATCTCCGCACCATTCTGCTGAGTACATTGTGATCTCTTGTGATGACATTTCTCTCTCCTCTACATAAAGTGCTCAAGGCCGAAGGTAACCCCTGGCCGAGAGATAACGCTTTTAATTCCCAACAAAACTCCAGGCATAAATCCTGCTCGATCTAACGAATCGTGGCGAATCGTGAGTGTTTCACCAGGGCCACCGAAGAGAACTTCTTGATGAGCAATAAGTCCGCGAAGTCGCACTGAGTGCACTGGAACATCGCCGACGAGTGCTCCGCGAGCTCCATCGAGTGATGAGGATGTTGCATCAGGCATCGCAGGCAGCTTCGCCGCTTTTCGAGCATCAGAAATGAGCGCTGCGGTGCGGCTTGCAGTTCCAGATGGTGCATCAACTTTATTTGGGTGGTGTAATTCAATAATCTCGGCTGATTCAAAGTACTTCGCAGCCTTTGCAGCAAACTCCATCATCAATACAGCACCGATTGCAAAATTGGGTGCAATCAAGATTCCTACCTGAGGGTGGGCAGAAGAAAGTGATTTCAGGGTTGCCATGCGCTTATCATCAAAGCCAGTTGTTCCAACTACTGCGTGAATTCCGTGAGTAATCAGGAATTCAAGATTTCCCATCACAGCATCGGGAGTTGTGAAATCAACAACAACATGTGCACCGCTGGAAAGAAGTTGATCAAGTGAATCTCCAAGATCAAGGGCTGCCACTAATTCACAGTCGGTTGATGCTTTGACCGCGTTGACAACTTCTGCACCCATGCGACCACGAGCACCAAGGACTCCCACGTTGATCATCGGTAACTTCCCTTCGCGAGCACCTTCTCAAAAGTACTCTCGCTCTTAAATGGACCCACTAGGGCAAGGGTAGGCGTTTTAGTCAGGAACTCGCTAGCGACTTTACGAACATCTTCGTGGGTTACGCTGGATATCTCTTTCAAAATATCGTCAAAGCTCATCACATGGCCGTAGACGATCTCATTTTTTCCGATTCGAGACATACGAGAACCGCTATCTTCTTGGCTGAGCACAAGCGAGCCGCGAACCGCGCCCTTTGCCCGATCAATCTCTTCGTGTGTCATCCCATTTTCTGCGACATCGGTGAGCACTTCGCGAATAATCTCAATGACTTCAATCGCTTTAGTCGGATTACAGCCTGCATAGAATCCGATCTGACCTGAGCCAGCAAATTGTTGGGCGTAGGCGTAGACCGAATATGCCAGGCCGCGCTTTTCGCGAATCTCTTGAAAGAGGCGAGAAGACATTCCGCCACCAAGAGCTGAGGCAAGAATTCCCATTGCAAAGCGGCGCTCATCATGGCGCGCAACACCTTCCATGCCATAGAACATATGTGCTTGCTCAGTTTTACGAGTGATAAGTCCGACCAGACTCTGTTTAGCCTTACGCAAAGTTTCATTTCCGCGAATCTGCGGCGCACCTTTGACATCGAGGAATCCATCGGCGCTCAGCGCCCGTTCGACCATCTCAACGACCTTTTTATGCTTGATGTTTCCCGCCACCGCAACAACAAGATCCTGGGGTAGGTAGCGTTTCTTGTAATAATTAAAGACTGCGTTACGCGACATTGTTTTTATTGATTCGACTGTTCCAAGAATCGGACGGCCAAGTTGAGTGTCACCGTAGTACGTCTCAGCATAAAGATCATGCACCAGGTCACTCGGATCATCATCACGCATAGCGATTTCTTCAAGAACTACTTTGCGTTCTGCATCGACATCAAGTGCACTCACAATGGATGAAGTGATGAGATCGCTGACTACATCAATTGCCATCGGTAGATCGGTATCGATTACGCGAGCGTAGAAGCAGGTATATTCCTTGCTTGTAAATGCATTCATCTCGCCACCGACAGCTTCAATCGATGATGAGATTTCGAGTGCACTTCTGCGAGTAGTGCCTTTAAAGAGAAGATGCTCTAGAAAGTGAGAAGCCCCAGCAACTGCCGGGGTTTCATCACGTGAACCTACATTGACCCAGATTCCCACTGCGGCACTTCGCACCGACGGAACTTCTTCCGTAACGATACGAAGGCCACTAGCGTGAACGAATCTCTTTACTGACATTGGCCGCTTTTTATTCAGCTGCCGGAGTTGAGCCGTCTTCTAGAACAGGAACGAGAGAGAGCTTGCCCTTAGGGTCAATCTCACCGATCTCAACCTGAATCTTGTCGCCAACCTTCATAACCTCTTCAAGGTTTTCAATTCGCTTTCCACCATGCATCTTGCGAATCTGCGAGACGTGGAGAAGGCCATCTTTTCCTGGCATCAATGAGATAAATGCACCAAATGCTGCAAGTTTGACGACGGTACCGAGGTAACGCTCACCAACTTCTGGCATCTGAGGATTTGCAATCGCATTGATCTGCGCGCGTGCTGCTTCAGCAGATGGTCCATCGACTGCACCGATGTAGATGGTTCCATCATCTTCGATCGAGATATCTGCACCAGTCTCATCTTGAATCTGGTTGATGATCTTGCCCTTAGGTCCGATCACTGCGCCAATCTGATCCACTGGAATCTTCACTGAGATGATGCGAGGAGCATATTTGCTCATCTCATCTGGAGCATCGATTGCTTCATTCATGACATCAAGGATGGCAAGACGAGCTTCCTTCGCCTGTAGAAGGGCACCAGCGAGAACAGATGCTGGGATTCCATCAAGCTTTGTATCGAGCTGAAGGGCTGTTACAAAATCTTTTGTTCCAGCAACTTTAAAGTCCATATCTCCGAAGGCATCTTCTGCTCCCAAGATATCTGTCAGCGCAACGTATTCGATCTTTCCATCGACATCATCTGAGATCAGACCCATTGCAATACCTGCAACTGGCGCTTTAAGTGGCACACCTGCTTGCAGCATTGAAAGAGTTGATGCACAGACAGAACCCATTGAGGTTGATCCATTTGATCCTAACGCTTCTGAGACCTGACGAATTGCATATGGGAATTCTTCACGAGTAGGAAGAACTGGAATAAGTGCGCGCTCTGCGAGAGCACCATGGCCGATTTCACGACGCTTAGGTGTTCCAACACGACCGGTCTCACCTGTTGAATATGGTGGGAAGTTGTAGTTGTGCATATAGCGCTTATGGTTTTCAGGGTTCAAAGTATCGAGCTGCTGCTCCATCTTAAGCATGTTGAGAGTTGTGATTCCAAGAATTTGTGTCTCACCACGTTCAAAGATTGCTGAACCGTGAACACGAGGAATAACTTCAACCTCAGCAGAGAGTGCGCGAATATCGCGAAGTCCACGTCCATCGATACGAATCTTGTCGCGTAGAACACGCTGGCGAACGAGTTTCTTTGTAAGTGAACGAAACGCTGCAGGAACTTCCTTCTCGCGGCCTTCAAAGGCTGCTGAAACAGATTCCTTAGTTGATGCCGAAATCTCATCAATCTTTGTCTCGCGCTCTTGCTTTCCGACAATTGTCAGAGCCTTCGCAAGATCATCCTTGGCAGCCTTTTCAACTGCTGCAAAGACATCATCTTGGTAATCAAGGAAGACTGGGAATTCAGCAGTTGGCTTAGCAGCAACTGCTGCCAGCTTGCTCTGTGCTTCACAGAGAACACGAATAAATGGCTTAGCGGCATCTAGGCCCTGTGCCACTACTTCTTCATTAGGTGTTGGTCCACCATTTTTGATGAGTTCAATTGTCTTTGTTGTAGCTTCTGCTTCAACCATCATGATTGCAACATCATCACCACTGATACGACCGGCAACGACCATATCAAATACAGCGTTTTCAACCTGTGAGTGGTTAGGGAAAGCAATCCACTGTCCTTCAATCAAAGCAACGCGAACGCCACCGATTGGACCAGAGAATGGCAGTCCTGCTAATTGTGTTGACATTGATGCAGCATTAATCGCAATAACGTCATACATATGATCTGGATCAAGTGCCATTACTGTCACAACGATCTGTACTTCGTTACGAAGACCCTTGATAAATGAAGGACGCAATGGGCGGTCGATCAAACGACATGTAAGAATCGCATCTTCTGATGGACGTCCTTCACGGCGAAAGAATGAACCAGGAATCTTGCCAACTGAATACATCTTCTCTTCAACATCAACTGTTAAAGGAAAGAAATCGAATTGATCTTTTGGTGTCTTTGATGCAGTTGTCGCCGAGAAGATCATTGTTTCATCATCTAGGTACACCGCTGCAGCGCCTGCTGCCTGCTTTGCAAGTCGCCCTGTTTCAAAGCGAATCTCACGCTTACCAAATTTTCCGTTATCAATAACGGCTACTGCTGTCTTTACGTCTTGACCCTCCATGGGTCTCTCCATTTCTACAGCGCCCGCAGCGAGGTAGGAATGTATCTTCGATCGAAGTTCACGGATGAAAACATCCGGAAACCACTACCGAGGACCATCTCTCCTCGGGGCGCAGTGCTTACTTAATTAGCGACGAATACCGAGCTTTTCGATAATCGCGCGATAACGATTGATATCTGTCTTCGCGAGGTACTGAAGAATTCGACGACGACGACCTACAAGAAGTAGCAGACCACGACGGTTGTGGTGATCATGCGGATTAGTCTTAAGGTGAGTTGTAATATCTTCGATTCGACGTGATAACAAAGCGACCTGAGCTTCAGGGCTTCCTGTATCAGTAGCTGAAGTTCCGTACTTGGTAATGATTTCTTTCTTTACTTCTGGTGTTAGTGCCATGTTCGTATGCTCCTTTTAAGCTACTGTTCAAGAGGCTTCCCGGTTTGATTCACGGGAAATCACTTTCTCGTTGGACGTGGCTAACTTTACCCGTTCACGCGCCATTGATGAAATCGAGGCTTTTTCAGGCGTGAAGGTGGATCGTTTAGGCCTCAGTCAGTTTTCTCGCCTGATCACAATCGATCTTCATCTGCGCCAATAGAGGTTCTAGCCCATCAAATTTCAACGTTGGCCGCAAATACCAACCGAACTCGATTGAAGCGTTTTTGTCATAGAGCTCGAGCCCTTCTTGATCGAGGGCATAAGCTTCAACTGAACGTCCTCTCTCTCCTTCAAATGTTGGATTAGTTCCGATGGAGATCGCAGCAGGCCAATAATTAATTCCTACAGTGAGCCAGCCCGCATACACACCATCTGCCGGAATAGTTTGTCCTTCAATCTTGCCAAGGTTGGCAGTTGGATAACCAATCGCTCGCCCACGTTTTTCTCCATGAATAACAATGCCATCCAAGCGATGAGGGCGACCGAGAAGCGTGCACGCTTCTTCGACGCTGCCACTGGTCACGAGAGATCGAATCCTTGTTGACGAGATGATTTCGCCTTCACTCACATTTAAATCCTGAGCGATTACTGTGAAGCCATTTTCTATGCCCGACTGAACTAGTGAAGCAACATTTCCAGCAGCCTTGTATCCATAAGTGAAATTTTGCCCAACAATGACAGTTGAGGCCTGCAGTTGACCCAGCAGAATACTTTTTACGAAATCTTCTGGGGACATTGCTGCGAACTCAGATGTAAATTTAAGAACAGCCACGCGATCTGCCCCGTGAATTTTTAAAAGCTCGACACGATCGGCTAACGTTGTCAGCAGGGATGGAGCACGATCGGGAGCAAAAATTACAGTGGGATGAGGATCAAAGGTAAGAGCAATAATCTCTCGACCATCTGCTACCGCTTTCGCACGGGTAAGTATCTCTTGATGACCTTTATGTACTCCATCAAATACGCCGATGACGACGACGTGAGATTCTGGGGTGCTCATAGGTAGCATTATTGTCTAATCAGTGTGCGGCTGCAAAAACTGCAACTGGTTTCGCCTTATCTCCATCATTTTTCAGTAGCGCAATCAGATTGTTCTCAGGTGAAATCGCCGCAGTAATCGCTTGCGTCAGAGATGGGGAGAGCGAACGACCGAAGGAGAGTTCACGAACTTCTTCCACCGTAAGCTCTCTGGCCGCAAATGTCCGACGCGCTACATCGGTGAGATCAAGGGCGGTGAAAGTCTTAGCCTTTAAATCCGTGATTGTAGTTGCGACATCGAGTGCGAATCCTGCGACGCGCGTCCGCCTGAGCGCACGAAGATGCCCACCAACGCTGAGTTCATTCCCCAAATCACGAGCGATTGCACGAATAAAGGTTCCGGCAGAACATGTCACATCTATATCAACTTCAGTTGTGTGATCTAAATGTCTAATTCCAAGAATGTTCAGTGAAGTAATCGTGATCGTGCGTGGTGCCAGTTCAAATACCTCACCGGAACGCACTCGATCATAGGCTCGCTCTCCCCCAACTTTAACGGCAGAAACTGAGGATGGTCGTTGCGAAATCGTCCCGACCATTGCGTTGAGGATTTTTTCTATTGATCCATCTTCAATCTTGCTGGCGTCATGAGAAGCAATGACTTCACCTTCATGGTCATCTGTAACAGTTGATGCACCAAGAACAATTGTTGCCTCATATGATTTATCGCCATCAGTGATGTACTGCAAAAGTCTTGTGCCATTGCCAAACCCCAAGACCAGAACGCCAGTTGCCATGGGATCAAGAGTCCCCGCATGACCAACTTTGCGAGTACCAAGTGCCTTTCGACCCATAGCCACAACATCATGGCTTGTCATCGCAGGCTCTTTATCAACTATAAGAAAGCCATCACTCATTGACGTGGTACGAGCCTTAATCTTCGATAATGCGTGGTGCTTTATAAGGATCTTCGGCTGTAGGTGTTGCACCCATGCGAAGTTTTGCTACTTCAGCATCAAGAGCATGCACTCGATCGAGAAGTGAATCCATGGCTTGAGCACTCTCTGGAAGACCATCTTCAATAAACTCGATTGATGGTGTGATGCGGGTCTGTAGATCACGTCCTACTGCAGAGCGAATAACACCCTTTGCGCTCTCTAGCGCTGCAGCAGTTGCAGAGCGAGCATCTTCATCACCTAAAACTGTGTAGAAGATTGATGCGCTCTGCAGATCACCGGTGACTCGAGCATCGGTAACTGTTACAAAGCCAAGTCGCGGATCCTTGATTTTTGTCTCAAGGACCTGCGCGACAACGACTTTGATGCGATCAGAGACTTTCTGTGCGCGGTGTGATTGGCCCATTGTTATGCACGCTTCTTCTCGCGCATTTCAAAGACCTGGATCGTATCCCCGACCATCATCTCCTTGATATTTCCAACACCGATACCGCACTCAAATCCTTCACGGACCTCAGTGGCGTCATCTTTAAATCGCTTGAGTGAGTCGATCGTAAGGTCAGACATGATCACCTCGCCATTGCGAAGCAGACGAGCCTTCGCATTTCGACGAATGATGCCATCAAGAACAACTGAACCAGCGATGTTTCCAGCCTTAGAAGATTTGAAGATATCGCGAACTTCAGCATTGCCGAGGATGACTTCTTCAAACTCTGGCTTGAGAAGACCCTTGAGGGAGAGTTCAATCTCTTCAATTGCTTGGTAGATAACTGAGTAGAAGCGAACTTCAACACCTTCTTGATCAGCAAAGATTGCTGTCTGTGGTTCTGGCTTCACGTTAAAGCCAATAACCACTGCAGTAGATGCAGATGCCAGAGTGATATCACTCTTTGTGATCGCACCGACTCCACGGTGAATTACACGAAGATCAACTTCTGCTCCAACATCAAGTTGCATAAGTGCATCTTCGAGCGCTTCCACAGAACCTGAAACGTCACCCTTGAGAATGAGGTTAAGGGTTGAGATCTTCGACTGCTCCATGAAGTCTTCAAGTGAGACCTTCTTACGAGCCTTCGCAAGTTGTGCATTTCGCTCTGCTGCCTGACGCTTTTCAGCAATCTGACGAGCGGTGCGATCTTCATCTGCGACAAGGAATGTATCGCCAGCACTTGGTACTGAAGTAAATCCAAGAACCTGTACTGGACGCGATGGACTGGCCTCTTCGACGTTATTTCCATCTTCATCGAGCATTGCTCGCACGCGACCAAATGATCCACCCGCAACAATTGCATCGCCCACGCGAAGTGTTCCGCGCTGAACGAGAACAGTTGCCACTGGGCCACGACCGCGATCCAAGTGAGCTTCGATTGCAACTCCACGTGCATCATCATCGGCGACTGCGCGTAGATCAATTGCAGCATCTGCTGTAAGGAGAATGGATTCGATAAGTTGATCGATTCCCTGTCCTGCCTTCGCAGAGACGTTTACGAAAATTGTATCTCCGCCGTACTCTTCAGCGATCAAGTTGTACTCGGTAAGTTGTTGGCGGACCTTATCTGGATTCGCCCCTTCCTTATCAATCTTGTTCACTGCAACAACGATTGGTACATCAGCGGCTTGAGCATGATTCAGGGCTTCAATTGTCTGAGGCATGATTCCATCATCTGCTGCGACCACTAGAACGGCAATATCTGTCACCTTTGCACCACGTGCACGCATCGCGGTAAACGCTTCGTGACCTGGTGTATCAATAAAGGTGATCGCACGATTGACGCTGTCGTGATCATGATGAATTTGATAAGCACCAATATGCTGAGTAATTCCGCCAGCCTCGCCCTTGAGCACTTCGGTCTTACGGATGGCATCGAGCAAGCTCGTCTTACCGTGATCTACGTGACCCATGACTGTAACAACTGGTGGTCGAGCGACTAGCTCTGAAGGATCAAGCTCTTCCATCTCCTTAGCAAGGTCGATATCAAAGTCTTGCAAAAGTTCACGATCTTCATCCTCAGGTGAGACAACTTCAATGACGTATCCAAGTTGTGCACCAAGAATTTCAAAGGTGTCAGCATCAACAGACTGTGTAGCAGTAACCATTTCACCTAAGTGGAACAAGGCTGCAACAAGGGCTGCTGGATCTGCATTGATCTTTTCTGCAAAGTCAGCAAGGGATGAACCGCGACGCATACGTACCTGCGTTTTTCCATCACCATGAGGAACAACTGCGCCGCCAAGTTTTGGCGCTTGCATATTGTCGAATTCATCACGCAACGCTTTTCTTGATTTTGGTTTGCGCTTGGAAGATTTACTTGCATTCTTTCCGAATGCTCCCGCTGCGCCGCCGCGACCTGGACCACCGCGACCTGGTGCACCACTTGGTGCACGACCTGGTGTTGCTCCAGTTGATGGAGCACCTGGACGGTATGGACCGCTACTCGATGGTGCGCCAGAACCTGTACGTGGCGGATATTGCGAAGCTGAACCTGGTGCACCTGCTGGACGTGGTGATGATGGACGAGCAGCAAAACCTGGACGAACTGAACCTGGACGAGGTCCGGACATTCCTGGACGTGGCGCACCACTTCCTTGTGAACCTTGCGGACGTGCAGGTGGACGCGGAACAGCGCCACCTGTTGAAAACGGATTATTTCCTGGACGTGGTGGACGCGGAACAGCGCCACCTGTTGAGAATGGATTATTTCCTGGACGTGTAACAGGCTTCACTTCTTCTACAGAACTTTCTTCTGCCTGAGGTGCACTTGGCGCAATCGGTGCAACTGGAGCTTGCGCTGCAGCACGTTGGGCCTTAATTGCATCGAGATCTACGCCGAGTTCTGCTGCTAATTCAGCGGCAAGGGCGGGATCAACTTCAACACTCTTTTTGGCAGCGCTCTTTTTGGCAGCTGCCTTCTTTACTGGTTTTTTCTCTTCAGCAGGTTTTGCATCTGGATAGAGAGCGACAAGTTTACGAACAACTGGTGCTTCTACTGTTGATGATGCTGAACGGACGAATTCGCCCATCTCCTGGAGCTTTGCAAGAACTTCCTTGCTCTCCATGCCGAGTTGTTTTGCCAACTCATGTACGCGGACCTTTGACACATTTCTCCTGTCTTGGCCCACATACGAATGTGAATGCGAGCCTTAGTTGAACGACCTCATAATTCTGACGAGCTCATTTGAGTTTCATAACTTTCGCATCCAATTCTTTAGGTTCATCGGCGATGAACGCTTGTAGTAACGAGTGATCGAAATTGTCGGAACACTTAAAAGCGGCCCTAAATGACTTTCGCTCTATGGCTTGAGATACACATGATCTATGTATCCACGCCCCTCGTCCGACTAACAATCGATCAGGATCTGGAGTAAGTACCAGGCCATTTCGGACTATTCGAACGAGTGTTTCACTTGATGCAGGCTGATCCCAAGAGTATTTCTTGCGACATGCAATGCATGTTCGTTCCACCCCTTAAGTCTATCTAAGGCCGAGGGAAATTCCTAAACGAGGCTTGGATTTATGCGGGAGTTACGGGTGTGTCTGGGTGAATATCAATGCGCCACCCCGTCAAACGTGCGGCTAATCGTGCATTCTGCCCATCTTTTCCAATAGCCAACGAGAGCTGATAGTCCGGAACTATGACGCGCGCCGAACGCGCTAATTCATCAACAACGACAACAGATGTGACCTTCGCTGGAGCCAGAGCATGAGCGACAAACTCAACCGGATCTTCTGACCAATCAACAATGTCAATTTTTTCACCATGAAGTTCTTCCATCACCGCGCGCGAACGAGAACCCATAGGCCCGATCAACGATCCCTTAGGTGACACACCGGCACGATGTGAACGCACCGCAATCTTTGTGCGATGACCGGCTTCACGTGCAACTGCCATGATTTCTACGATGCGATCCTGAATTTCAGGAACTTCAAGAGCAAAGAGTTGTTTGACAAGAGCAGGATGGCTGCGAGAGAGCATAATCTCAGGACCCTTAAGTCCTTGCTTTACTTCAACTACGAAACACTTAATTCGATCACCATGTTTATACACTTCACCAGGCACTTGCTCTTGGGGAGGAATTCGACCTTCGACTCGACCAAGATTGACGTTAATCATCTTCGGGTCTCGACCTTGCTGAACTACGCCCGAAATTACATCTCCTACTGAGCCTGTAAATTCACCGACAATTTCTGCATCATTTGTCTCACGTACTTTAAATTTGATTACCTGTCGGATTGCAGATGTTGCGCTACGAGCGAAGCCATCTGGGCAATCTTCTTCTTCGGCAACTCTTTCACCCTCTTCGTTATAGATGGGGATCAAAATTGTGACATCGCCAGTGTCGCGATTAAGGCGTGAAAATGCGAGAGGCTTTGCCTCTGGCAACTCGTTGTAAGCGGTTAAGACGCCAAGTTCGATAGCCGTGATCAGCGCCTCAATCGGCATAGATTTCTCTGATGTCAGCGCAGCTAGTGCCTGCATATCTACATGCATTTACTTGTCACCTTTGCGACTAAATTCAACTTCGACCAAGGCGCGCTTGATGTCAACGAGTGCAACTACTTCTTCGTGGCTTTCCTTCTTTGTCGTAACAGTAAGTGTGACACTCTCATCTGTATGCGAGGCGATTCGACCAGTAACTTCAGTTCCATCGTTACGGATCACCTTAAGAAGTCGATCGTGATTTTTTGCAAAATGTCGAGGAAGGGTTAGCGGGCGATCTACGCCAGGTGAAGTAACTTCAAGAGTAAATGGCGTCTCTCCCATAAATGGCGCAACATCTAGGAGTTCAGAGATCACGCGTGATACGGAGGTTACTTGATCCAGATTAAGGGAAGAGTCACCGTCAACAATGCATGTGACGATTCGATGACTTCCAGGGGTGGCAATGTGAATATCTTCGAGGTAGAAACCGGCTTCAAGAACTGCAGGTGTTAAGAGTTCAGAGATTTGATCTTTAAGAGCCATAGTCAGTCTACCTATTCGATTGTTGTTAAGTTGTAAGGCTAAATTTATCACCACATTGTGATTGTGTCTAAACCCACCTTAAAAATTAGTAGTGTTGTGATGGCCAAAAATACTTTTCGAACAAAACCTGAACCACCTCGAATCGCAAGGGTTGCTCCAATTAACCCTCCGGCAATGTTTGCAACCGCAAGGAGAAGTCCCAGTTTCCACAAAATTGAGCCGTTGAGGCCAAAGACCATAATCGCACCAAGGTTTGTGCAGAGATTGATCACTTTCGCCATTGCGGTTGCATTGAGAAATGCAAAGCCGAGCACTGCTACAAGAATGAGGATCAGGAACGAACCAGTCCCAGGTCCAATCAATCCATCATAAAATCCGATGATTCCTGCGGCGAGGGCTCCAATTCGAATTTGTTTCGACGGCGAATGCTTCAATGACTCAACCGCGCCAAGCTGTGGACGCCTCCATGTATAGATAACGACGGCAATGAGTAAGAGAACGATGATTGGGCGTAGCGCCTTTGTAGGAATAGTCGATGCCAACTGCGCTCCGGCGATCGATCCAATGAAGGCAGGTAAGGCCATGGCAAAGAGCAGTCGAAAGTTAAAGGTGATCGCGCGGCGGTACAAAATGGTGGCAGCAGTTGTGCCAAAGACAGACGTTAATTTATTTGTTCCCAGCACTTCAACTGTTTCAAACTTTGGCAACCCAATAAGGAGTGCAGGAAGTTGAATCAGCCCTCCCCCACCTGCCATGGAGTCGATGAGCCCGGCGCAGAAAGCGGCACAGATCAGAAATACGATCGTGGTTAACGTTAATTCGTAGAACACGAAAAGACTTTAAAGTGAATCTACTAAGGAGGCAATAGCGCGAGCTGCCCCTGTGAGAGGCAACTCCTGTTTATCTCCAGTGCGCCGCACCCTTACTTCTACATTTCCTTGCTCGAGAGATTTTCCGACAACAACGATTACAGGATTGCCGATCAATTCAGCGTCTTTAAATTTAACTCCAGGGCTTGTTCCGCGGCGATCATCTAACATCACGCTCACTCCAAGTGATTCGAGCTCGACTGCAATGCTCTCCGCGGTATCAAAGGGAAGATCCTCTTTGCCCGTTGCAACAATATGAACCTTTGCTGGCGCTAAATCAACTGGCCAATTAAGTCCGATTTCATCATATGTTTGCTCAGCAATTGCTGCAACGGCTCGAGTGACGCCGATTCCATATGAACCCATGGTGACTACCTGGGATTTTCCATTCTGGTCAAGGACTGTCAGGGATAGCGCCTGCGCATACTTGCGACCAAGTTGGAAGATATGGCCAATCTCAATTGCGCGATCGATAACGACTTCAGTTGCACACTCAGGACAGGCATCACCAGCGCGCACTTCTGCAGATTCAATATAGGCATCAGGTGTGAAGTCACGTCCGTTAACAACATTGCGCGCATGGCGATTGATCTTATTTGCACCCGTTACCCATGATGTTCCCGGTGCGACTCGTGGATCTGCATAGACAGTGATTCCGAGCGCCTGCGCATCTTGTGGCCCGATATAACCTTTTACAAGTCCAGGGAACTGTGCGAAATCCGCTTCTTCAAATGTACGAAGCTCATGAATGCCTCCACAATTTTCTTGGAAGCGCTTAAGGTCAACTTCACGATCTCCTGGGACAAGAACTGAGATTGCCTTGCCATCTGCCATCAACATCACGTTCTTCAGCGTGTGCGCACCTGTAAATCCGCCGCCAAAGCGTTCATTGAGTACTGCCACGAGCGAATCAATTGTTGGAGTATTCGGTGTATCAAGTTCTTCCATCGCTGGTGTCGCCGATGAATCAACTGCATCGACTTTAGTAATCATCGCTTCCACATTTGCGGCAAAGCCACATGATGGGCATAGGACATAGGTATCTTCACCGGTTGGACATGGGGCTAAAAACTCTTCTGACTTTGAACCACCCATAGCGCCAGAGACTGCCCTGACTATGTTGTACTTCATTCCCAGTCGATCAAAAGTTTTAACATAGGCATCGCGGTGCTTCTGATACGAGAGATCAAGCCCAGCATCATCAATATCGAATGAGTAAGAGTCCTTCATAACAAATTCTCGCCCGCGAATAATTCCACTGCGTGGGCGCGCTTCATCTCTAAACTTTGTTTGGATTTGATAAATCGATAGAGGTAGATCCTTATAAGAGGAGTACTCCCCCTTCACCATCAAAGTAAACATCTCTTCATGGGTTGGGCCTAGTAGGTAATCTGCACCTTTACGATCTTGAAGTCTGAAAAGTGATGGGCCGTACTCTTCCCAACGATTAGTTGCCTCATATGGTTCACGTGGAAGAAGTGATGGGAAGTGGACTTCTTGAAATCCCGCAGCATCCATTTCTTCGCGAATCACGCGCTCAATGTTGCGAAGTGTGATGACGCCAAGTGGAAGCCACGAATAAATCCCTGCACCAATTCGGCGAATGTATCCCGCTCGGACTAAGAGGCGATGGCTTGCAACCTCTGCATCTGCTGGATCATCACGAAGCGTGCGTAGGAAGAGAGTGGACATTCGCAACATGGGGCGAGCCTACCTGAGAGAGAAGAAGAAACTGCAGTTTTAGCGCGTGAGAACTTCTGGTGTACCGCTTGCAACCCCTGCGGCTTCCATCTCTTCTGCTAGTCGCATCGCTTCTTCAATCAGCGTTTCAACGATCTGTGCTTCTGGGACTGTCTTAATAACAACGCCCTTCACAAAAATCTGCCCCTTGCCATTTCCAGATGCAACACCAAGGTCGGCTTCACGAGCCTCTCCTGGTCCATTAACAACGCATCCCATAACGGCAACTCGAAGAGGAACTGTCATTCCCTCAAGTCCGGCCTGAACTTTTTCAGCCAATGTATAGACATCGACCTGAGCGCGTCCGCATGACGGACATGAAACGATCTCTAATTTACGCTGGCGCAGATTGAGTGATTCAAGGATAGAAATTCCGACCTTCACCTCTTCAACTGGTGGTGCAGACATTGAAACACGAATAGTATCGCCAATTCCTTCAGCCAATAAAATTCCAAATGCAGTTGCAGATTTAATTGTGGCTTGGAAAGCAGGCCCAGCTTCTGTCACGCCAAGGTGCAATGGATAACTACATTGCGCCGCCAAAAGGCGATATGCGCTCACCATGGTGACAGGATCGTGATGCTTTACTGAAATTTTAATATTTGAAAAGCCATGCTCTTCAAAGAGTGAGGCTTCCCATAGCGCAGATTCGGCAAGCGCTTCTGGGGTTGCTTTGCCGTACTTTGCAAGAAGTCTCGGATCAAGTGAGCCAGCATTGACTCCGATGCGAATCGGAATTCCCGCATCCCCTGCCGCCTTCGCCACTTCTTTAACCTTGTCATCAAATTGTTTGATGTTTCCAGGGTTAACACGAACAGCGGCACACCCTGCATCAATGGCAGCGAAGATATATTTTGGTTGAAAATGAATATCGGCAATTACTGGAATCTGTGACTTCTTTGCAATCTGAGCCAGTGCATCGGCATCATCTTGACTAGGAACTGCCACGCGAACAATCTGACAGCCAGAGGCGGTGAGCTCTGCGATCTGCTGAAGCGTTGCGTTCACATCGGATGTGAGCGTTGTGCACATTGATTGAACGCTTACAGGGTGATCGCTACCGACGCCCACCTTGCCGACCATTAATTGATTGGTCTTGCGACGTGGTGCGAGAGTTTTTAAGGGAGCAGATGGAATTCCAAGATCAACCATGACCCTATTCTGCCTCAACTCTAGCCATTGAGCGAGATGGGGTTGATTATGTCGGCGACAAGTAAGAGCAGGGTGAGGCCAATCAAGATCACAACAACTACCGCCGTTATCGGTGTGAGCACCTGAACATTAATTGGTGCTGGTCGCGGACGACCGCGCAATCTGGCGATAAATGCCCTGAACTCATCTGCAATCGCCACAGCCATGTGGCCACCATCAAGTGGCAAAATTGGAAGGAGATTAAAGATTCCAACAAAGATATTAAGGCTGGCAATAATCAGCAAGAATGTTCCGATTCGCTGACTCCAGTTTTGAGTTCCGCTCGCAAGAGTCTCACCTGAGACGCGCGCCACACCAACAACGCCCACTAATCCATTGATATCGCGTTCTTCGCCACCGAAAGTCTGTCCCCATAGTTCTGGGACCTTGGCGGGTAGCAGCGCTAACGCTTTGACTGATTCAACAGTCATATTCTTTGTAATCGAGAATGAATCTTTTCCTGCGGTGAGAACATCTACCCGTTTTGTGCCGATCTCATTGATAATTCCAAGAAGGTAACGCTCTTCCCCACCAACATCTGTAAGTCGAGGCGTTGCAACAAGTGAGACTTGTTGCCCATTGCGATCGACGGTGAATCGAAGTTGAGCTCCATTAGATGAGCGAATAAGTTCAAAACCTTTACCCCAGTCGGTGATGATCTCTCCATCAATGGATGTGATCTCATCCCCGGCACGGAATCCAGCAGCAAGGGCTGCTGAATCTGGAATCACTTCTTTGATCACCGGTGTAATTGTGTTGACGCCAACGCCTGCCAGAAGAGTAAAGAGGAGGAAGAAACCGAGAACGAAGTGAAGGAAAGACCCTGCACCAAGCACAATCAATTTCTTTGATGAACGAGCTGTATAGAAGGCGCGCGATTCCTGTCCAGGTGGCATCAGATCATCTGGTGTCATTCCCGAGATCTTGCAATATCCACCTGCTGGAATAGCCTTAATTCCATATTCAGTCTCACCGCGACGATAAGACCAGATACGTTTTCCAAAGCCTAAGAAGAATTCTGTGACCTGAAAATTAAATTTGCGGGCAGTGATGTAATGGCCAAATTCATGCACCATTACTGAGAGCAATAGCGCGACGACAAAAGCAATAATTCCAAGAATCTCCATTAGCGAGCTACCTTCTTTATCTTCTCAAAAGCGACAAGACGCGCATCATCTTCGATCGCACTGACATCGGCGAGATCGCGTAGCGGTGAGACTGCTGATGGAGAGAGTTGTTGGACCACAGCATCCACTATATCGATGATTTCTGAGTATCCAATGTGAGAATCAAGAAATGCCGCAACGGCAACTTCATTAGCAGCATTAAATATTGCCGGTAGTCCGCCACCGAGTGTTCCGCAGCGACGAGCGAGATCTACCGCAGGGAATTTTGCATGATCAATAGGCGAGAAACTCCACTGTGATGACTCAGACCAATTAATTGCAGTTGTTGCACCACCGAGTCGATCTGGGTATGAAAGTGCGTATGCGATCGGCCCCTTCATATTTGGTGGACTTGCTTGTGCAATTGTTGAGCCATCAATAAATTCAACGAATGAATGAACTACAGATTGAGGGTGGATAACCGCCTCAATCTGCGAGTATGGAATATCAAAGAGATAGTGAGCCTCAATGATTTCTAAACCTTTATTTACTAGCGTTGCAGAATTAATTGTGACAACAGGACCCATAGTCCATGTTGGATGTGCAAGTGCCTCGGCGACGGTGACAGTTGCAAGATCATCGCGATCTCTAAACGGACCACCACTTGCGGTCAGAACAAGTCGTGAAACCTCACTTCTCTTTCCAGATTTGAGTGCCTGATATAAAGCGCTATGTTCAGAATCAACAGGAAGAAGTTGTCCTGGCTTTGCAATAGACATCACAATCTCACCACCGGCAACGAGAGATTCTTTATTTGCTAAGGCAAGAGTATTTCCTACCTTTAATGCCGCCAGAGTAGGTCCAAGACCAATTGAGCCAGTGATTGCGTTCAGAACAATGTCGCAGGTAATGGCTGCAATTTCAGTTGATGCCTGTGGTCCATCAATTACCGTGACTCCAGGTAGTTGATCTCGCACCTGATCCGCATGGGCGGCAAGACCAACGACTGGGACTTTAAATCGTTTCGCCTGTTCAATTAGTAAGTCAGTGTTCTTGCCTCCAGCGCTGAGTGCAACAACACGAAATAGATCAGGGTGCGCTGCAACGATTTCAAGGGCTTGTACTCCGATAGATCCTGTCGATCCGAGAATGACTACATCACGCACGATTTAACGGTCCAGAATATTTTGTATTGGTGAATATGGCGTCCCGCTGCGACGCTTTGCAATTGCGCTCAGCGCTTCTAAGACAACGCGATTGGCCAAGATTGCCGTGATGTCGGCTGAATCAAATGGCGGAGCAACTTCAACGACATCAATTCCGACAACTGGAAGCTCTAAACAGATACGTCTGACTGCCTCAAGTAATTCACGCGATGTCATTCCACCTGGTTCTGGTGTACCGGTTCCTGGCGCCATTCCTGGATCAACAACATCGATATCGACAGAGAGAAATACGCCATCGCACCCATCTTGCAAGGTGATAAATGATTCGTCGAGAACTGTATTAAGACCACGATGATGAATCTCGGTCATCTCATATGAACGCATCCCCTGGTCACGCATCCATGCAAGAGTGACATGATCTGGCCAGTAACCACGCAGACCAAGTTGTAAGAAACGGTCTCCGCGTACATAACCTTCTTCAATTAAACGGCGCATCGGGGTTCCATGACCGACAAGAGCGCCAAATTGATCTTCACCTGTATCGGCGTGAGCATCAAAGTGAATCATCGAAATTTTCCCGTGCCCGCGATGATTTGCAATGCCGGCAACATCTGCAGAGGCGATTGAATGATCTCCGCCAAGAATTACGGGAATAGCGCCCGATCGTGAAATCTTCTCAGTCGCCTCGCGCAAAATGGCGAGGGATGCGACAAGGTCTCCCCCAGGCATCATCAGGTCGCCTGCATCAACAACTTTTAGATCTTTCAAACCATCTGTGCGAAGTGCTAAATGTGGCCGGCTAGCATCGTGAGGCAGATAATCTCCACCGCGGATCGCTTGTGGACCAAACTTTGCACCTGATCGATGTGATGTTCCTGAATCAATCGGTGCGCCAACAATCACTACATCTGCATCAGCATAAGTTGACGGGTCATCGAGGTCACATTGAGCAATACCAAGGAAGGTAAAACTTGGACCGTACATATTTCCGTAGTTAACCATTTAAGAGACTTTACGCTTACGGCTCACTACTTGTCCAATAACAACAAGTGCTAACGCTACGAAAAACACTGCTGAAGCAATCACATTTGCCTGTGCTGGAATTCCACGCGCTGCGGCTCCGTAGATGAACTTTGGAAATGTTGTCACAGTGCCCGAGTTGAAGTTAGTGATAATAAAGTCATCAAAGGAGAGGCTGAAGGCAAGGAGTGCTGCAGCTGCAATTCCTGGTGCCACCAGTGGCAAAGTCACCCGACGGAAGGTTTCAAATTCATTGGCGTAGAGATCCATCGCGGCCTGTTCAAGTCTGGGATCAAGGGATGCAATTCGAGCCTTGACAGTGACAACAACGAATGAAACGCAGAAAACAACATGCGCAATGACAGTTGGCCAGAAGCCTGGATTAACTTGTAAAACAAGAAAAAGCGAAAGAATAGAAGCACCAAGCACAATCTCTGGTGTTGCCATTGGAAGGAAGATGAGGAGGTTGGAAGCTGAGCGACCTCTAAATGCATAACGACCAATTGCAAAAGCAATAAGAGTTCCCAAGATTGTAGAAAATATCGTTGCCAATAAACCAATTTTTATTGAGTTTCCAAGTGCTTCACAGACACGCGGTGCCCCGCAAGGATTCAACCATTTTTCGAAGGTGAAACCCTGCCAGGTGATATTGGATTTACCTGAATCATTAAAGGAGAAGACAAAGGTATACACCACTGGGATAAAGAGGTAGACAAATGCAAAGAACATATAAATACGTATGAGATTTTTTCCGAACCAACGTGATACAGAAGCGCCTAATGGTCGCTTTGAACTATTCATTTCTGTCTTGATTGAACTCATACGACCTCATCCGTTCCGGCTTTACGTATGTACAAAATGACTATGATCAGAATTGCAGCCATAAGCATAAATGAAAGCGCTGAGGTTTTTGGATAATCGGGAACAAGAAATCTCGATTGAATAACATTGCCAATCATAGTGTTATTTGGTCCACCTAATAATTCAGCATTTACATAATCACCTGCGGCAGGAATAAATGTGAGCAAGGTTCCAGCGACAACCCCTGGCATAGATAAAGGCAGAGTTACTTTGCGGAAAGTTGTAAAGCCATTTGCATAAAGATCACCCGATGCTTCAAGGGTGCGCGGGTCGATTCGATCAATTGATGCGTAAATTGGTAGAGTCATGAAAGGTAAGAAGTTGTAGGCCATTCCTATGACCACCGCGCCTGCAGTTGAGGTAAGCGTAGTTGATTCGCTAATTAATCCGAGAGATCTCAGTGGGGGGACCACAAAGCCCTCTTCTCCAAGAATTTGCTTCCAGGCAACGGTACGGAGTAAAAACGAGGTGAAGAATGGGGCGACCACAAGCACAAGCAGCATGTTCTTATATTTTCCAGATTTAAAGGCCAAAGCGTATGCAAGTGGATAGGAAATCATTAAAGCAATTAGTGTTGCAAGCAGAGCATAAATAAGTGACCGACCAAAGTGCTCTCTGCTATCAAGAAATGCTTCTAGGTAATTTCTAAACCTAAAGGTTTGCTCAAACTCTCCAACATCTCCTCCACTAATTGGGGTCGCAGTTGAAACCTGGGCCAGGCTTAAAATTGGAAAAATAAAAAAAGTAAAGAGAAATGCAAAGCCAGGAAGAAGCAGTAGGTAGGGGGTGCTTATTTTCTTCATGGGGCTAGTCTCTTGATTACTCTTCGTCGAGATCTTCAGGAATTACTTCAGTACCAGCCTCAGCGTCTTCATCTCCACGCAGGGCAAATGTAAAAATTGGCTCCCATGAAATGTTTACTGGATCACCGATTCTAAATGGTGCAACACCATCATCATTTTGTTCAAAGACCATCAACTCTTGGCCCCAAGGCATCATCACTTGATATTGCGTTGAAACGCCAATGTATGAAACGTCCTCAATCTTTCCACCGCTCAATAGATTGCCAGAGACAGGTGTCTGTGCAAGAGAAATGCGGAATTTTTCTGGTCTGATACCAGCAAGAATTGATGCATCAGTTGCATGGGAGCGATTGCGTGGAATCGACACTTTCTGTCCGAAGAGATCTGCGATGAGAGAGTCTCCATCATTTCCCGTGATCGATCCCTTAATTAAGTTTGACTGCCCAAGGAAGTTAGCAACAAATGCTGTCCTTGGATTGTCATAAAGATCGGCAGGACTTCCCATCTGCTCAATCTTTCCCTCATTCATCACCGCAATCGTGTCTGCCATAGTCATGGCCTCTTCCTGATCGTGGGTAACGTGAACGAAGGTGAGACCGACTTCTTTTTGAATCCACTTGAGTTCGATCTGCATCTGACGTCGCAATTTAAGATCAAGCGCGCCAAGTGGTTCATCCAGCAGAAGTAGCGCCGGGCGATTAACAATAGCGCGTGCAAGTGCGATGCGCTGTTGCTGCCCGCCTGAAAGTTGCGTTGGTTTGCGTTGAGCTAGATGCGGCAGCTCAACAAGGTTGAGTACCTTGTTGACTGATT
>Ga0315901_10000011_pt1 | contig 267388 bp, 249 predicted proteins | sample LakEriMetagenome_10_FD_203761 | JGI IMG/M metagenome (GOLD analysis project Ga0315901, IMG submission 203761) | Freshwater fungal communities from buoy surface, Lake Erie, Ohio, United States - Buoy 2 MA116 | ecosystem: Environmental > Aquatic > Freshwater > Lake | place: USA: Lake Erie, Ohio... | reverse complement strand
AGATCACATTGCGTGGGCCTCACATTGATTGCCTTGCACTCGAGAAATTATTTGCCGAGATGATGGTCGTTATTCGATCAGGACAAGCGCTCACCGCCGATGCGGTAAAGCGCAGTATTGAGATGCTCTCCCATGATCCAATCGAGCATCCAGCAGAAGTTCTCTCACTCAATATTGTCAGTAACCGAGGCCGCACAATTCGTCCAAAGACTGCAAATCAGAAACATTACGTTGATGCAATTGATGAGAACACGATCACCTTTGGCATCGGACCAGCAGGAACCGGAAAGACTTATCTTGCAATGGCAAAGGCTGTTGCTGCCTTGCAGGCAAAGAAAGTTAATCGCATTATCTTGACCCGCCCAGCAGTTGAGGCGGGGGAGAAGTTGGGATTTCTGCCAGGAACTCTTAATGAGAAGATCGATCCATATCTTCGCCCGCTATTTGACGCGCTGCATGACATGGTTGATCCAGATTCGATTCCCCGTTTGATGCAAAGTGGCGTCATCGAAGTGGCACCTCTTGCCTTCATGCGTGGTCGCACACTCAATGACTCTTTCATCATTCTTGATGAAGCGCAGAATACGACTCCTGAACAGATGAAGATGTTTCTCACTCGCCTTGGCTTTGGTTCCAAGATGGTTATTACAGGTGATGTGACGCAGGTGGATCTACCTAATGGAGCGAAGTCAGGTCTTCGTATTATTCGCGACATTCTTGGCGCAGTTGATGACATCTCATTTATCGAATTAACAGCAGAAGATGTTGTGCGCCACCGCTTAATTGGCGACATCGTCAAGGCATACGACGCATTTGATAGCGCAGCCCAAGCCCCTCGAAACATTCGACACAGCTGATAACGCCATGACGATTGAATCCAACAATCGCTCAGGAGAACTTGTTCCAAGCGATGAGATCACTGCACTTATTGAATACTCTTTGGGCGCCCTTAATCTCAATCCTGAATGCGAAGTAAGTCTGACTTTTGTTGACGAAAACGAGATGAGCGAACTTCACATTAAGTGGATGGATGAACCAGGTCCTACCGATGTGCTCTCTTTCCCAATGGATATGCCAGAAAACCCAGGTGATGCTGTCACCCTCGGAGATATTGTGATTTGCCCAACCGTTGCAGTTCGCCAAGCAATGGCTGCCGGACATTCAAGTAACCACGAGTTCTTTATTTTGGCTGTACACGGATTACTGCATATCCTTGGTTATGACCACGCAAATCCTGAGGATGAGAAAGTAATGTTCACCCTGCAGGAGAAGTTAGTTAAGGAATGGGGAGAGTCCTAGTGGACCTTGTCTCGGTCATATCAATAATTCTTCTGATCGGATTCGCTGGTTTTCTCGCAGCCTCTGAATCAGCCCTGACCTCAATCTCTCGCGTTCTCATTGAAGAGCTTGAATCAAAGCGTGGTGGACACTTACTGAAAAAGTATTCGGCTCAACCAGCACGCTTCCTCAATGTGATTTTGCTTGTGCGCAAAGTCTGCGAATTTACTGCAGCAGTATTAGTTCTTCGCGCATTCCTAGAATCGTTCTCTTCAGGATATGCCTATCTCTGGACCGTTGTAGTGATGGTTGTCCTCTCTTACGTTGTTATTGGCGTCGGACCACGAACTCTTGGGCGACAGAATCCTCATCGCTGGGCTCGTGCCGGAATCGTTATCTCAGCATTCTTAGCAGTTGTTCTTGGTCCAGTTACTAAGTTGCTCATCGCTGTTGGAAATGCGATCACACCAGGTAAAGGATTTAGATCAGGGCCATTTACCAACGAAGCAGAACTGCGCGACTTAGTTGATCAAGCGCACGAACGTGGCCTTGTGGAATCAGATGAACACGAGATGATCCACTCAGTATTTGAACTCGGTGACACTCTTGTACGCGAGTTGATGGTTCACAGAACAGATATGGTCTGGATTGAACAGGATAAGACTCTACGCCAAGGACTTTCACTAGCCCTGCGTTCTGGATATTCACGTATTCCAGTTGTGGGTGAGAACCTCGATAACATTATTGGCATCGCCTACGTGAAGGATTTGGCTAAGCGCGCACTTGATCACCATGAGGCTGAGACCACCGAACGTGTCGGTGAGTTGATGCGACCAGCTGTCTTTGTGCCTGAGATAAAGATCGCTGCAGAACTCTTGAAAGAGATGCAGCGCGATCAGATTCACTTAGCGATTGTTGTTGATGAATACGGTGGTACTGCCGGAATTATCACGATCGAAGATATTATTGAAGAGATCGTCGGTGAGATTGCTGATGAATTTGATGATGGAATCGATGCTTTCTCGTGGATCACAGAAGATAAAGCGCGCGCTAAGGCCACGCTACATATTGAAGATCTCGCAGATGAACTCAAGATTGATTTTGAAGATTCAGATTCAGAAGATGTCGACACCATTGGCGGTCTCATGGCCCAGAAGCTAGGACGTGTACCAATTGCTGGATCTACCATCACTTTGAAGGGTTGGAAGATCACATCAGAGCGCCCGATTGGTCGCAGACGTCGTATCAGCTCTGTCATCATCGAACGTTCTGATGAAGAAGATAACAATGAATAGTTTTGATAATCCAGAAGATCAAAAGCTTGCAACCCTGGCACTAGCAACCCAGAAACGTACGGGGGCACCACAATCGGCGGCGCTTCGTGATTCAACTGGCCGCACATACGTAGCAATATCGATTGCAACACCTGAACTCACACTCGATGCAATTCAGGCAGTTTTTACAGTCGCTATGGCATCACAGATTTCAGGGATTGAAGCTCTAGTTCTAGCGGGAAATTCAACAGGTGCAACGAGTGTCATTCACACACATTCACCCTCTGCTGCGATCTTTCACATCGATGAGTCAGGTGCGATCACTGCGCTAAGATAGTGCAATGCGCATTGTTCGCTTCTCTCCTGGCCCTGATGCAGGGTTAGGTACCGACCCACTTTTTGGGATCCTAGATGAAGATAATCTGATCACAATTATTGATGGCGATCCGATTTATCAAGGAATTGTAAAGACGGCAGCCCGTATCGAACTGACAAAGGTTCGCCTCTTGGCTCCAGTCATTCCTCGTAGCAAGGTTGTCGCGATTGGTAAGAACTACGCTGATCACGCTGCTGAAATGGGAAGTGTTGTTCCTGATGAACCGATCATCTTCCTGAAAGCGAATACAACAATTATCGGTCCTGGCGACACAATTGTCTGGCCAGAGATGGCACCAACAATTGATTATGAAGCAGAACTTGCCATTGTTATCGGGCGAATTTGTAAGGATGTTCCGAAAGAGAAAGTAAATGATGTGATCTTTGGCTACACACTGGCCAATGATGTGACATGTCGCGAACTCCAGAAGAAAGATGGTCAATGGACCCGCGCCAAGGGCTTTGACACGTTCTGCCCACTCGGGCCATGGATTGAAACAGAATTTGTTCCTGGTACTCAGCGCATTACCGCAACTCTTAATGGTGAGATCAAGCAAGATGCCCACCTTAATGACATGATCTTTAAAGTTCCTGACATCATCAACTTTGTTTCCCAGGTAATGACGCTGCTTCCAGGAGATGTCATCATCACGGGAACACCTGCAGGAATCGGACCGATGCCAGCGAAATCAACGATTGCTGTATCCATTGAAGGTCTGGGCCAACTAACAAATAGAGTGAGTGCACAACCATGAGCGCCAAAAAAGTAAAGGTTCGTTTTGCACCATCGCCAACAGGGGATCTGCATGTAGGAAACATTCGCACCGCGCTCTTTGATTGGGCATACGCTCGTCATACTGGTGGCACCTTCTTATTTCGCATCGAAGATACTGACACCACTCGTGTCACTGATGAATACATCCAGGCCGCAATCGATACTCTCAAATGGCTCGGCCTTGATTGGGATGAGGGTCCTGAAGTTGGTGGCGATAACGGGCCATACCTTCAATCGCAACGTCTTGATATCTACGCCAAGTGGGCACAAACATTTCTCGATAACAAAGATGCCTATCACTGCTACTGCTCACCTGATGAGTTAGAGGCGGTACGCGAGGCTCAACGCAAAGCGAATGTGGCACCGGGATACAACGGACATTGCCGCGAGTTAACGCCAGAACAAATTGCTGCATATAAGGCAGAGGGTCGCGGCGCTGTTGTTCGTATGCGTATGCCAGAAGGCACAACTACCTTCACTGATGAGATTCGTGGCGATGTGACCTTTGATCACGCATTCGTTCCAGACTTCGTCCTTGTCCGTGCAGATGGATCACCGCTTTACACATTGGCAGTTGCAGTTGATGATGTTTTGATGAAGGTTACCCACGTTCTACGCGGTGAAGATCTACTCTCATCAACTCCGCGACAGATTCGCGTCTACCAAGCAATGGGTGTTGCACTCGATGATTATCCAGTCTTTGCCCACCTTCCATTTGTGATGGGACAAGACAATGCCAAACTTTCAAAGCGCAACGGTGAAGTTTCTATCGCGTGGTATCGCCAAGCGGGTTATCTACCTGAAGCAATCTGTAACTACCTTGCACTTTTGGGATGGTCACCTGGGGATGATCGTGAAAACATCACAATGGCAGAACTCTGCGAGCTCTTTACCGTTGAGAAAGTTCACTCATCTCCTGCACGTTTTGATATGAAAAAGCTTGAAGCAATTAATGGCGACAAGATTCGTGCACTGACAATCGATGAATTTCTCTCATGGTCGCTTCCATTCTTAAAAGATGCAGGAATCATCACAGGAACAGATAGCGAAATCGCTCTCGTTAAATCCGCCTTGCCGCTAATTCAGGAACGAATTGTCACCTTAAGTGAAGTACCTGCGATGCTGGCATTTCTCTTTACCAAGAAATTTGCAGTCGATGAGGCATCTGCTCCAAAGATCGCTGATGCAGAGTCAAAAAAGATTTTAAAGCGGGCCCTTTCAGATCTCACCCCGTTAGCATCATGGGATCACGCCTCTATCGAAGCCGCGCTACGTGCATCATTGATCGAAGAGATGGGGCTCAAGCCTCGTATTGCATTTACCGCCCTGCGCATTGCAGCCACCGGCAGCACAATTTCTCCACCCCTCTTTGAATCAATGGAATTGTTGGGTAAAGAGGTCTGTCTTGAGCGAATTGCTGGGGCAATTTCACTCTGATCGGTAAGGTAAACTTCTGCCAACAAGAGATGTGAATCTTTTGGGGTATGGGGTAATTGGCAGCCCTGCTGATTCTGGTTCAGTAAGTCTAGGTTCGAGTCCTGGTACCCCAGCGCAGTACCCTAAGTTCTACAGCACTACAGCACCACAGCACCACAGCACCACAGCAGTAAATGAATGTACTAGGGCCCCGTCGTCTAGCGGCCTAGGACTCTGGCTTCTCAAGTCAGCTACGAGGGTTCGAATCCCTTCGGGGCTACGCAGTATCGTTACAGCGCACTACCGTTTTTCTTAGTAGCTGTTGTAATTGGAATCAAACTCGTTTACGAGATCATCCCACCAACTTGAATCTGTTGTTGATGCGATTCCAGCGAGCAAGACGATAAATCCAATCAGGAATAACCACGCAAATGCCGTTGATACCCAACCAATGATTACTCCAGAGACAGCCAAGCCACGGTTTTGATCACTGCCTGCCTTCTTCAACTTTGAAAGCGAGATATGGCCCAAGATTGAACCAATAAATGAGAAGAAGCCCGCTGTAAGAAAGAGCGTTGCAAGAGATGTTACAAAGGCGGCGATCGCTAATCCGCTACCGGACTTCGCATCTTGTTCATTCTGACTCAGTGCAGCGGTCGGAGTATTTTGTCCAGGAATAAATTCACTCATGTTACGCCTCGTTAATTACAGCAGTTTTGACCCAAAGGTCGCGAAGGGTACGGTTATTTTTTGTAAAGTAGAAGACAATCTCAATAACGATCCAAACAACAGCGGCAATTCCTGCTGTGAGATTTGATGCGATGACCACTGTCGTTGGTATGAGAAGTTCACGCACCGCCATATGACCCCAGGTTGCAACACCACCGGTTTCAAAGTGTCTCACTCTGATCTTAAGGATTTTCTTTGCAGGAGTCTGACCTTCACCCCAGACGATCATCGACCAGATGAGCCAGCCGATTCCAAGAGTAAGCACTGCCAGCGTCGCATCTAGTGCGTAAGCGCCAAGACGGTGCTGAAAGGAGGCATAGCGAAAAGAACCTTGACTTGATCCCTCGCCTGGAAGTGGAAGTGGTGGCCGGGGCCCGTTGTTATATGTCATATCCATACCTTAAGTCATGAGAAAGGAATTTGTTATCACCTCTTGCATTTCTGCCCTGGGTTATCTTCTGTGAAGATAGCCTTGCGCTGTTGATAGCCAGAGAAGAGAGGGGGAGTGAGATGGGTTTTCGATTCCGAAAGTCGATGAAGATCGCCCCCGGCTTGCGTCTGACCTTTGGAAAAAGATCTATCGGCATTTCGGCAGGGGTCCGAGGTGCGCGAGTAAGCCTGAACTCCTCAGGTCGAGTCACTTCATCGGCTGGAATACCAGGTAGCGGGCTTTACTGGACCGAGAGTGTTTCACTCAAGGGATCAAGGAAAAGTTCGGGGCGAACAGAAGAGACATTTGTTGATGGTGAGTCATACGTTGAAGACCTTCCAGCATTAGAGAAGCCAACGTCAATCACACGTCCACCGGCGAAGGCGACGATATTTTCGAGTAAGGAAGAGAAGGCGATGAGCGCTCTCTTCTACGACATTTATGGTGATGCACAGGCAAACCCTCCTGAGACAGTCTTTAAGAAAGCTGGCGAGGTAGCAGATAAGTTTCCAGAGATCGCACTTGCGATGCAGGCAATTCAAATACTTCATGGCAGCACCGATGAGAAACTGCATGCACAGGCATTCCCACTGGCAGATCAACTCTGGCCGCGTCGCCTTGAGTTATTCAAACTTCCCTTAGTGCAAGAGTATTTCCCTGGGATTATTCCTGCAGTTCAGATCACTCCTGGGATTCATGCCAATGAACGTTTTAACTTAACTGCGCTTGGATTAATTTATGCCGAGATATTGCAGATACAGGGACGATTTGAAGATGCTCTGGCGGTGATTGAAGAGATTGATTCTGATCAGATGACGGCAATTTCTATGGCCGATATCGAGATTTCATTGAAGCGATTTGATGATGCGATCGCCACGACTGAGGATGTTGAAAACATTGATGATGCAACAGCGATGCTCTTGATCTTGCGTGGAATCGCTTTCAGAGAACAGAACTTCCTTGAAGCATCTCTTGAATGTCTTAAGCAAGCAATCGCTAAACGCACTCGCTCTGAAATGGTTCTCAACCGTGGCTTATGGGAACGCGCATACACGTATGAGCGCATGGGCAAAAAGGCGATGGCTAAAAAGGATCTGGAAAAAATCTTGTCACGTGAACCCGCATACTCAGGCTTGGCCGAGCGACTCTCTGCGTTGAATTCTTAACTAGATTCAGAACTTAATTACGGGGTAATCACCCCTTCTCGCAAGTACGATGCAGCCATGGGTAAAAGGGCTCTTATCGTTGGGCTCATCACTCTTGCGCTCACAGCGACTTCGGTCTTTTTCTTCGGTAAATCATATGCGCGCGATATCTATACCTATGATTGTGAAATCGCCGAGCAACGTCCATCACAGATCACCCGATTCTGCGCTGATGGTGGCGCTAGCGTTTATGACATCACCTGGGAAAGCTGGGGATATAACGGTGCGACAGGTAAGGGTATTTATACCGAAAAGCTCTGCGAACCTAATTGTGCAGAAGGAGAGAGCGCCGAAGTTCCAGTCGATGTATATCTCTCGGGTGTTGAAGTAATCGATGGTCGTAAGATCCTACGAAATCTCTCTGTGAATACTCGAGATGGTGAATTGATGGCCAATGGCGATACTTATGCCTATTGGGATGTTGCCGAGTTTGCGATTGCGATGAGTGATAACTGATGTCGAATTTAACTCCGCGGTCAGCCCGTCGCGCCGGATACGCACTCCATGTATTGACGGCAAGTGGCGCGGTCATTGGCATGCTCGCTCTTCAAGGAGTTGTCGATGGAGAAATTCGTATCGCGCTTTTGTGGCTCATTGCCTCACAAATTCTTGATGGCCTCGATGGACCTATTGCACGTGGCCTTGATGTTGAGATTCACGCACCACTCATTGATGGCCACATACTCGATCTCGTTGTTGATTATGTGACGTGTGTAGTCGTGCCAGTTATGTTCATGCTGAAGTTTGAAATGCTGCCAAGCAAATACGAAGCGCTGATTGCTGGATTTATCTTCTTAACATCAGCGCTCTGGTTTGCTCGTGCAGATCTTGAGACTGAAGATCACTGGTTCAATGGATTCCCAGCGGTCTGGAATCTTGCGGTTCCCACCTTCCTCGTCTTTGATATGACCCCGACAGAAGTAGCAATCTTCACAATGGTGCTTGGTATGTCACAGCTGACAAACTTTAAAGTGCCTCACATTGTGCGGGTAGATCAGTTGCGCCGCATCACTTTGCCATTTGGCATGATCTATCTGGCAGACCTTACCTATCTCTCGTGGACTTACTCCGACACACTGGGTGTGCAGAACAACATAATCAGCGATGCGATTCTGATCGCCTTCCCGTTCTACTTACTCTGCTTTGGGGCCTACAAGACCTTCGAGGGTTGGCGGGTTCGAGAGAAGAAGTTATCTGAGTAGCGGCTTATCAGCCATTAATTGAACTTTAGTATAGAGATTTCACACTCGCTCAACGCGCGCCTTTTTATTCTCTGTTGTAGCCTTGCAATATGCGCAGACTCATCATCCTCGTGGCAGCATTTATGTCGTTTTCGCTTGTGCCAGCTAGCGCTCATCAACCTGTGGCCTTGCTTAATAGCGACACCACGGCAGCGCGTGGACCGCTCTTAGTTGATGGAACAGTTTCATTTGCAGTCACTGCCTCATTTAATAAAGCAGGTGAGCGCAAAGGATTTCGCGCCAACTTCGCCGCAGGAGATAGCGTTCAAGTGCAGTATTTGATTATTGATAGACGCCCAGAGAATAAATTGAAGAATAATCAGTTGCCTACAGTCGTTGTGACATCTCCTTCGGGTAAGCGGCTTACTTTGCCGATTAATGAACGGACAAAATTCTTCGAACCTTATGGCGGGACTAACTATCTCTACTTGTCACGAATCTCAGCCGTTGCAGAATCTGGCATCTATTCATTTCTGATTACAGCTCGAGCCAAATCTTCAATTACTGTTGCAGTGGGCGATCGTGAAGTACCAGGAACTGTGACACGCGGGGCTCTTCCACAAACACCAACGCCAACAGCAACACCAAATCGCGCTGCATCACCAACGCCAACACCGAGCCCAACACCAACGGTTGCAAAGAGCGGCTACACAATGGCTGATGTTCGCGCTAATGCAACGCCAGCAAAATGTTGGAGTGCTATCGATGGGAATGTCTATGACCTTACGCGTTGGATTTCATCTCATCCAGGGGGCGCCTCACCTATTCGCTTCTTATGCGGAATAGATGGAACCAATGCCTTCAAGGCTCAACACGCTAATCAAAGTAGCCCCATGGCACGTCTCTCTTCTTACTTACTCGGCCCACTCACGCCGTGAGGGTGACGTTAGAAAATAAGTATTGAACGCCTGATCACGACAGCCCCGTTTTTCCCAAATGGAATGATTCAGGGCGTCAATGACATTCTCTTTATCGTTATCATTTTGGAAATTCTCCGCACAGTAATTTCGCGATTCACTGATGGTGTTTACCAGCTAGATAAATTCCTCATCATTGGCGTGATCGCAGCCGTTCGACACATTCTCACTGTGGGCGCATCTGTCACCCTGGAGTCTGGAAAGACTGACCAAGCTTTTGAGCGAGCAATTATTGAAATGGGACTCAACGCCCTGATTGTTATTGCATTGGTCTTTGCCATCTTTATGTCAAAGATGGCTCACCGAAAAAAAGCTTAGGTAAAAAGGTTTAAGCAAGAAAGCTTAGCCTTACTCGAAATCCCCACCGCGTCCTGTAATCCGTGGATTCTTTTTGCGGGGGCGATCAAAACGTGTGGCTATAACGAGTACTAGGACTGCATACGCCACGACGATGAGGATTTCGATTGGCATCAATTAACCCAGAATCGCCCATGTAACGAGAGCGAACATTGCAATATCAAAGGCGATAATTGCAATTGCTGAAAGTGAGAGAAGTCCACGCGAGTCAGCGATCTTGCTGGTAAGAGCTGTTGGCTTATCAATTTTGCGAAGATCAATAAGTAGGGCTTCTGCCTCACGGATTGCTGCATATTGGCTGATTGTTGCTAAAAATCCTGTAACAGCGGCAACACCGAGTGCTAAGAACTTCGCTGAGTCAGATGCTGTATCAAATTTGTCATAGGCAGCGACTACTAAAATCGCGATGAGTACGAGTGCAGGGGCAACTTGTGATGTGATGATTTGTGATCTCATCTCGTTCCACTGCCTGATTAGCGCTTTTTCATCCATGTAAAAATCCTTTGTTAGCAGATCAATCCCCAATGGATTACGTAAAGGCTAGAGCCTGACCTGGCAGATTTCTACCCCAAATTATGAGTTTCACCTAGCCAATTGAGATAAAGAGCAGCTTCCCACTATCGGTCGTCGCGATCATCTCACCTTGTGCGCCGATTTCCAGATCGCGAATGCGCTCATTTACTGGGTGGATGGTTCTCTCGCCAACGCGTTTAGCATCGATCAACTCTATGAAGATTAATGACTCTTCTCGAAGGGTTCCCATCACAATCTGTCCAGCCCATGACCCCCATTGAGAACCGTTGAGTTGAACTAATTCTGTCGGTGCAACAGAAGGAACCCAGTAGGTCAGAGGTTTTCTATAACCATCATGGCTACCGGTTTCTTTCAGCCTTACATAATCTCCAGGGCTATATGGCTCACCGTAGGTAACTGCCGGCCAACCATAATCAACGCCCTTTTCAATAATGTTCAATTCATCGCCACCGCGTGGTCCGTGCTCTGATGTGTAGAGATCTTTACCAATCAAGAGAATCCCCTGTTGATTGCGGTGACCTGTTGAAATCTTTTCGCGAGTGGTTGCACTGACTTTAAATACTGATCCAAGATCTCCGCGACGATTCACATTATCGATCTCTGTGTATCCAAGGTCTCCTATCGTTAGGTAAGCGCTCTTCTTATCAATTACTGCAAGTCGACCTGCTGCATGCTGTACCGCACTCACTGGAACGCATGGATTGCTCTTAAACCAGAGCTTTCCTCGGGTGAGAGATATCTTTGAAGCAAGATTGAGTGTGTAGCGATAGAGGTGAACACTCACGCAATCCTTCGCCCGGTTATAGGTTGGAAATGAGATTAAGAGATCAGCCCTTGTCGCACTCTCTGCAAGTATTCCGATATCTGTAATTGCAAAGCGAGAATCATTAAGTCGCTCGGCTGCCTTGATTGCTCGTCCAGCCAAAGTCGTGCTCTTTTTGACTGGGTCATGGATAAAAAGTGATGATCCATTTCCACCGCCACCAAGTAAGAGTCGCCCATCTGCCATGACCGCAAGTGCTGCACCGCGCTCACCATTTGGCGCAAGAACTTTCACTTGAGGTGTATCAATTGCAGTAACCGTTAGCCCTGGAACAGCTGACTGTGCGGGATGTAGCGAAGGGATGGTTAAACCAATACTGATGAGAGCAATAATTAAAGGTCTTTGGCTACGGACCTTTACTTTCATTTCTCTATTTTGCCACGCTGAAGCGGAAGTGGCCATGTGAGATCTACACCAAGTGTCTGCGCAGCTGCTAATGCCCAACGTGGATTACGTAACATTGCCCTAGCAAGAAATACTGCATCTGCTTCACCTGTTGCAACAATATGTTCGGCCTGTTCTGCCTCAGTGATTAAACCAACGGCAGCGGTTGGGATCTCGGCTTCAGTCTTGATTGCAGTTGCAAAGGGAACCTGAAACCCTGGCTTAGGATCAATCTTTGCATTATGAATAGCACCGCCACTTGAGACATCGATGAGATCAACGCCGAGTGCCTTCAGCTTGATTGATAGCTCTACAGAGTCGATCACGTTCCATCCCGAATCAACCCAGTCGGTGGCAGATATACGAACAAATAACGGAGTCTGATCACCTATGACTGCGCGGACAGCAGCGGTCACTTCGAGTAAGAAGCGAATTCGATTGTCAAAGCTTCCACCATATTCATCGGTGCGCTGATTCATGATGGGGGAGTAGAACTGATGGAGTAGATAACCGTGCGCTGCATGGATTTCGATAACATCAAAGCCAACCGCAACTGCCCGCTTAGCAGCGGATGCAAAGTCACTGACAAGGCTAGCGATCTCTATTTGGGTTAACTCGCGCGGAACTGGGTATCCCTCAAAGGCTGTCGCCGATGATGAAACCGCTTGCCAACCACCTTCGTCAGCAGATGCGATGCGATGGTCATCCCATGGAAGCATCGTTGACGCCTTACGCCCTGCATGCGCTAATTGAATTCCGATCTTTACGCCATGTGAATGTGCGAATTCAATCATTGGCTTAAATGCATCTGCATGCGCTTGATCTTCAATTGATGGACAGCCAATTGAGATTCGTCCTTCGGGGACAACTCCTGTTGCCTCAACCATAATCATTCCGGTACCACCAGTTGCAAATGAACCAAGGTGTACCTGATGCCATGCACCTACGACGCCATCGGTTGCCATGTATTGGCACATGGGTGAAACCCAGATGCGATTACTAAAGGTGGTGCCGCGGATAGTTAAAGGGCTAAAGAGTGTGCTCATAGAGCGATGTTACTCGTTTATTCAGGGTGAGCCATAAGATCAACCCTGTGAGCAAGATTAATGGACTTCGATTGGCATCACATTTCGGGCCAACTGTAATTGTCACTTCTATCTCTTTAATCCTCTCCTTTTTCTATACATCGTGGCAGAGCGCGATCGCGATCGCCTTCGGAGTCATGCTTGGTCAACTCGTTGTCGGTTGGAGTAACGATTTATATGACTATGCCGATGACCTGGCGCATCAACGTTTGAATAAACCTTTGATTCAGGGAAGCATCTCGCGGGAGCTTCTCACTCGTTGCCTATTTGTTACGGTCCCACTTTCTTTTCTGGCAAATCTGCTCGGCCCTTTAGGAATGAGAGGCGGACTTGTCTACATGTTTGGAATCGCATGTGGTGTCGCCTACAACTTCTACTTTAAATTCAACATCTTTTCACCACTACCTTTTGCTTTGGCCTTTGCCGCCCTTCCCTCATCAATTGTGATTGCGCAGGACCAGACACCTCCGGTCTGGATGTGGCTTGGAGGTGCACTCTTTGGAGTCGCAGCACACTTCATTAATGTCCTCAAAGATATTGATGAAGATCAGATCAGTGGGATCGGTGGCCTGCCACAGCGCATGGGAATGCGAAATTCAATTATCTCCGCCGCCGTACTTATTACCCTCGGCATCATTCTTCTGATTGTTCTTCTCTAACTCTTTGCGCACTGTTCCCATAAGAGAACTATCAGACTAGCCTTGACCAAAGGGGTTTGAGGCCATGAAAAATATTCGCATTGCAGGGCAGATACTGCTCGGTGCTGCGCTGATTTATGCCGGCATCACTCACCTGACAACAAGTCGACTTGAGTTTCAAGCACAAGTCCCCACCTGGGTTCCACTATCGGCAGATTTTGTAGTTCTTGCATCAGGTGTTGTTGAGATTTGCTTAGGTATCGCACTCGCATCGTTGCAATATCGACGCTATGTAGGGTGGGTTACTGCAGCATTCTTTGTCGCTATCTTTCCTGGAAATATTTCGCAGTACATAAATGGCATCGACGCATTCGGTTTAGATACCGATCAAGCACGGCTCATTCGTTTATTCTTTCAGCCACTTCTTGTCTTATGGGCGCTGTGGGCAACAGGGATCTTTCCTCGAAGAGATCAGAAGAGGCAGATCTTTAGGCGTTAAGGTCAATTAAGACTTTGGTGGCTTACCTTTGACTTCTTTCTTTGTCGCAAAAGCAAATATCGCAAGACCAACAACGAGTGCACCGGCGCCGACACCGTAAGAGATCACATCGGCTGAACGGTTAGCATCAACAAAAATACCAACGAAGACCACAGCAATGATCGCAACAACGACACCGATCAACTTAGATTTCAAGTCATCGAGATCATCTACGCGAAGCCAGAGCGGTACATCTAGATCCGCATCAATAAATAGCTCGTAAAGGCCATACCCAATAACAAGAAGAACGGTTCCTAGCAAGATCGCATCGACTGCAGTGAGAACAAAAACGATTGATTCCTTGAGCGAAGATTCACTTGAGACAGCATCGATGATCACTAGAATCATTTCATAAGATCCTTGTGCCATCAGCAGTAGCGCTCCGAGAATTGACGCTAGCGCTGGAACAAGCACGGCATAGCGAGTGTAGCTAAGGACCTTTTTCATCATAGGCCTTATTCTATCGCGCCATATCACTTGTATGCCTGATTCAGATTAATAGATTAGTAATCTATCTTCTGTTACACAGGCTCACCAGAGATAAATATGACCGGCAAGATAAGCATGGAAAGAGAGACCAGATGGCTACATATTTCACTGGCGGAACAATCTGGTGTGGTCTTGGTAGAACTGCGCAATCGGTCCGCGTCAGTGACGGCAGAATCGCTGCGATAGATTGTGCAGCAGAGTCTGACGATGAAGTCATTCACTTAGGCAATCAATTCTTAGCGCCAGCTTTTATGGATGGCCATGCGCACCCACTCTTTGCAGGGCGTCAATCACAAGGCCCGCTTGTTAATGGTCTTGATTCCGTGGATGCAATCCTTGCTGAAGTAAAAAGATATGCCGATGCCAATCCTGATCAACCTTGGATTATCGGTGGTGCATATGAGGCAGTGATTGTGGAACGTGGAGATTTCCTTGCAACGTGGCTCGATCAAGTCGTACCCGATCGCCCAGTAGTTCTGCGCGCAGTTGATCATCACACCATCTGGGTAAATACCAAAGCGCTTGAACTTGCAGGCATTACAGCAAAGACACCTGACCCTGAGGGTGGATCTATCGCTCGCAATTCTGATGGAAGCCCACGAGGCACACTACGCGAACCCACTGCGATGGATTTGGTTACACGCCATAGCCCACCAGCAACAATTGAAAGTGATGTGAAGGCGATTGCTTGGGCATCAGATCGTTACGTTGAACATGGTGTGACTGCGGCAACGGATGCATGGATCGAACCAGGAATGGCTGAGGCATACATTGCAGCAGATGCTGCTGGCGTGCTTGCAATTGATATGAACATCTTCTTTCTTGCCCAACCCGATTCATGGCGCTCACTTAAAGATAATTTCTTAACACTGCGAGAGCAGATCAATAACCTGGGTCCGGATTCACATTTGACGGGGCGAACAATCAAAATCATTCTAGATGGGGCTCTCTCTGCCGGTACTGCAGCACTTCTTTCTCCGTACCTCGATGACCCCACATCACACGGGCTATATACATGGAACGATGACGAACTCTTAGATGCCGCCGCATACTTTGATGCCGAAGGATTTCAACTACATATCCATGCAATCGGTGATGGCGCGATCCGCCAAGGGTTGGATGTGATTGAGAAAGTGGTGCGAATTAACCCACTACGTGATCGTCGCCCAGTGATTGCCCACGCACAGCTAATCGATGCTGATGATCTTCCACGATTTGCCGAACTTGATGTGATTGCAAATTACCAACCATTGTGGACATACCTTGACCCCATGAACAAAATACTTATTGCACCTCGCATCGGCGATGATCGAAATAACCGCCAATACCAATTGGCATCAATGCTCAAATCAGGGGCGCGTATCGCATATGGAAGTGATTGGCCGGTCACCTCACAGGTTCCGCTCGAAGCTCTGGCTGTTCCGACACATCGTCAATCACCTGATCGCCAACCAAACGGTGGATGGAGCCCACACGAATCAATTAGCGTTGAGCAGAGCTTAAGTTTTTACACCCACGGTGTTGCCTATCAGAACTATAAAGAAGAGCGCTATGGTGAAATAAAAGTCGGCGCAGAGGCGGATCTCATGATCTTAAGTCAGAACCCACTTACCTGCGACCTGCATGATGTCTCCAAAATCTCAGTCGTCACCGTTTTTAAGCGCGGCAAAGTGATCAAGAGCCACTAGTCTTACCCTCATATCAACACCATCACATAATTAAAAGGAGAAAACCATGGGCGCTTGCGGTTGCGGATACACAACAGATCCAGAGAAGAATTGCAACGGAACACATAAAGTTGTTAAGGCTGTTAAAGAAGACATCATCGCCAAGCTTGAAGCTGAAGGCTTTGCCGATGCTGCAGCACATCTCAAGGCTTAATTAAAGACTTTATTCAAGTCAATGCTCTCCAGGTGATTACCGTAATCTACGACGGTCAATGCCAACTCTGTCGTGCCAGCATTAATTGGTTGCAGTTGCGATCAAAAATAACTGCGCTCTCTTTTCATGAAATAGATCCCAAGAATTACAGCCTCACGCTAGATGAGTGCCAAAAGCAAGTAATTGCGATTCACGGCGCGCAGATATTCAAAGGTGCGGCCGCCGTCGCCCTCTTACTCAAGCATCGAGGCAACACCGCAACAGCGCGATTTATTAGAGCAACCGGCCCACTGGGGCGCTTTGGTTATCACTGGGTATCAACTCATAGAAACTCAGCACCTGTAAAAGTACTCACACGCATTCTCGAGAGAGCGATAAAGCTCTAACTGCGGATCCCCAGCTGTATCTTCAATGGTTAGCTCTTTTGATCGCAGATAACTACGGAAATGACCATTTACTCCCAAGGTTATGCGTGAAGATTTCTTTATATGACCATGAATCGATCGTCGAACAATGAGCTTCTACCGACCTTACGCGTAGCCTTTTCCTAATCGATCATTGGAGAATCACATGGGAAATGCAATTTCGGCATGTTTTAAGAAGTATGCAACTTTTTGCCACAGCGGGCACAGCAGGGCCTAACAAATACGGTGATCCTGCATAGCAATTAGTTTTTAAGTGAAACCCTAGGTGCGGACTTTCTGTGCCTAGGGTTTCACTCTTTCCAGAGGCAGAACTCCCTCAGCCATGTCAGTGGTGCCCGCTACATTAAGGGTGAAGAAAAGTTCTTTTAAAAGCATGCATCTTTTCTGACCTGTCATGCGTCTAAGCATGTGATGGCCGTTGCACGTGACTGCCCTCATGCCTCTTAACGCTGCCTGAAAGGATCCGCCACTTGAACCCGATGAAGCGAAAAGTCGCGATAGTTCACTCAGATGAGTACGCCAACTGGGTCTTTTCAGATGCGCATCCCACCCAAGGTCGCCGCTTCATCAATGGTTTCACCGCGATCACCGGCAAACCGCGTGTTCTTGAACCACGGCATGCAACCAAGGAAGAGCTCAGACGCGTCCATGGCGATAACTACATCAAGGAAATCTGCGAAGAGCACATCTCTGATGAGTGGGACGGCAAACGTTCAGACCTGGCAGGCACCGCAACACTTTTTGCTGGCGGAACATTGGTCGCTCTCGAATCGCTCTTAGATAAAAGCGCAGAACTGGCCATTCACTTACCCGGTGCTAAGCATCACGCACAACGCGATTACTCATCGGGTTTCTGCGTCTTTAATGATTTTGCAATTGCTGCAGATATCGCAACAAAAGATTTCAATCTCAAGGTTGCGATCATTGATATCGATGCCCACCACGGTGACGGAGTCGAAAACCTCACACGAGCCAATCCACAGGTGCTTACCTTCTCGATCCACGAATCTGGAATCTTCCCTGGAACAGGTGATAAGAGTGAGCCAGAGAACAACGTATTCAATTACCCACTGAAACGAGAAGTCACTGGATTTGGCGATACCGCACTGCTTGCAGGAGTCAATAAATTCCTACCGATCGCCCGCCACTTTGAGCCAGATCTTCTCTTTCTCACATGCGGTGCCGATGGACTTAAAGCAGATCCACTCACACATCTTGAATACTCTATTGCCGGCTACAAAAGTGCGGCCCAATTGATCCGCGAAACATTCCACTCAACTCCAATCCTGATGGGTGGAGCCGGTGGCTATCTTCCTGATTCTGGAACACCAAAGGTCTGGGCAACGGTCGCTAAGGCACTGCGCTAGCTTTGAATCTGTTCTAGCCGCTGCTAGAAGAAATCGCCGAGTGAATCCATGAAGCCACCTTCTGAATCACCTGAATCTCCACCAGAAGAATCATCTAGATTCTCATTTAGTTCTGCTAACTGAGCGCGGATAGCTGTTGTGCCGACGAACACACCAAGAGCGGTTGCAGCTGCTTGAGAACTCGCAAGACCATTAATATTCTGTTGCACTTTAGGATTGGACTCCACTCGAGCCACTTGATTCTTCCACTCAGGTTGCATGGCACGCCACTCTTGATAAGCGATTTCTTCCAGCTCTAATTTAAGACGATTCTTAAATTTCTTAACATTCTCTGGGCCAATAGATTTTTCATATTTAACTCGCTCTTCCTCTGCAATTTCAGTGGCAGTTTTGGTTGGGGTATAGAGCTTGAGTCGATTCGCCTCTTCGATTTCAGAGGGTGTCCTTGATGAGAAACTTGGATCGTTAATTGTTCCGACAGCATAATACTTTGAATCACACTTGGGACAGCGACCAAAGTTCTTGGATTCTTCATCTGTATATTCATTTTTACAATCTAGGCATGTCTTCAGATTCATATCAGCACCTACTTACAGAACCATCGAGTTAATTGACTGTGGATACTCTTTCGAAATCATGCTCGGATGGTACAAAGAGAGAGTGCCAGATACAAGACTCAAACACCTGTCTTATTTATCTTCAGGCATTCCTTCCCACCCACAAATCCGACATTTCACTTCGGGGTCAGTACCCTGACCATTCATGCAACATCCACCAACTGCATACTTTTCAAAATCAAAAGTTTCAGGGTCTGGCATCCCATACACAATCGTGCGCAGCGTTCCAACCGCCGAACACCCAGGGCATACCAAGACGCTCAATTGCTTCCGACGCTTTGTGACCATGTGTTCAAGGTAACCAACCGCACTGACAAGGTATTTCAAACTCCCTCGTTGTGGATTTAACTTGCTGAATGCGACTTTTCTACATGCACTGCGAACAAGTTAACCACCTGATACAGAAGTGATGAAAATAGCAAGGCAGCAAATCCTGTTGCGATCATTGTTGGACTTGCGACGTACTCTGCATATGAATAACCGCAATCCTCGATACATTCACCGCGAATTCCGAGAATAATGAAAATTACGCTTCCTAGGACTGAAAGCCAGTAAATAACCAAATTTGTAGTTTTTAGTTGAGCAACTTCACGCATTGTTCATCCTTTCAATAGGTTTATGCAGAGTAATCCGCAACAGCGAGCAGTTCTTGTGCAATCACTGTTGAAATAAACTTACGGTTCGACTCTTAGGATTCACTGGAATGTCCTTAGTCATGACTGATCAAATCGAGTGAATAGAGAGAGCAAAAGATAGTAAAACTAATCTTAGATTCAGAATCACTAGCAACTAGAGCTAAGTAAGTTAAAATGACAACAAACGTAGGGGAGAGAAAATGAAAATTAGTGCAGGGGCTACTGATTCCCAATTCATACTTCATGCAGCGCAGGCGGAAGCTCAGCAAGTCGTCGCGAACGCCCTCACAAAGTTAGGCGGCATCAAAAGCTCTTCCCCTGGAAAGATTAAGGGCTGGGGAAAATACGGCCTCAATAAAGTCTCAGTTGAAATTTCGTTTCTCGACCAAGGCAGTGAAACTTTGATGACAATTAACGCCAAGAATGGAAGTGTTTATTCTGGGCCAAATAAGTCATTCATTACGCGCTTAGTCGATGCAGTTGCCAACTCTAATAACGCCTCATTTGTTCCCGACAAACAGGGGATTGGTACTGGGCCACTGTTAGCGAGTATCGGTGGATTGATAATCGTTCTGCTCATCGTTGTGCCGTTTGTCGTCAACATTCTGCTCTAGTCAGCTGCGTGTCGATTACGATCTAGAATTCAATCAATCAGAGCCATTTAGGGATATGGGTGAACACAATGAATAAGAAAAAAACACTTTCAATCCTACTGACCGCATTTTTAGCCGTCTCGTTACTGACACCTACGGCCGCTAACGCTGCATACACAGTCAAACCAAAGGCGGGCCAGTGCTTCATGTATTCAGTTGCTGATGTTGACGCACCCTACGCTCGAAAGAACCCAGTCAGTTGTTCTAGCACACACAACGCCGAGACTTATCTTGTTACTAAGTGGCCACTCAAGACAAAGCCTTCTGAGATGTCCGATGAAGACGCACTCAATCTCGCTGAGTCTTTATGTCGAGCCTGGGGAGATGACGGCCTAATTGGAAATCCATTCTTTAATTTCTGGGCTTGGTACACGCCGAATCCCGCCGCCTGGGCGAAAGGCGAACGTTGGCTGAGATGCGATGCGATGGCGATGAATAAAGCGGCGAAATACATTTCATGGAAAGGCTTGCGTCTCTACTCCGGAGTTAATGTGTAGGCAATCAAGCACCTCACTCATCCCATCTATCCCCGCCGCATTAAAACCTACCACAACTCGGTGCGAGCTTTATGGCTTTAAAACTATGCGAATCGGGTTGCCGATTTTGTTAGCCAATTTTTTTAGCGCCTGCGATGCATTTTCTAAAGGCATGATTTCGGTAACCGATTGAGATAAATCCAATTTTCCTTGAGCCGCAAACTCGAGGAGTTCTCGCACGTGGCGTGCTTCAGATCCGTAGTGGCCCATGATCTGAGTGCGCATGTATGTAAATGCCATGTCATTAGGGATCACAATCGGTTCATTAGCAATCCCAATGATTACCAATCGTCCTTGCTCACCAAGAAGTGAGAGTGCTTGCTTTCGCACTGACGTTACGCCGGCAAAGTCAAAGGCAGCGTTAAGCCCGCGATGTATTTTAATCTCAGGATCATCGGGAGCGAATGCAAAATCTGCACCACGCGCTAGAGCATGTGCTCGCGCATCCTCGCGAGGATCAATTGCGATGATCTTGCTACAACCCACAATCTTTAATAACTGCACCGCGTGGATTCCTAGTCCGCCTACTCCAAAGACAACCGCACTTTCACCAGCCTGAATTTTGCCCGTTGATGAAATCGCAGCCCATGGAGTTGAGACAGCATCCGGAATAATTGCTGCCTGTTCAAAGGGGAGTGAATCTGGAATCTTGGCAATGTAATCTGCCTTTGTAACCAGGTATTCCGCCCAACCGCCATCGTAATCAAAGCCCAACGTTGTTATCTGTTGAGCTTCATTGCGCTGTTCTACGGTTACAACGACCCGATCACCAAGAGTAACTCCGCTGACACCAGCACCGATCTGATCAATAACACCAGCAACTTCATGACCTAAAGTCACGCAATCACCTACTAAATAACCCGGAGATAAAATTCCTTCTAAGAAATGCACATCGGATAGACAAACACCGGCTGCTGCAACTTTAATTCGCACCTGTCCTGCACCAGCATCAGGAGTTGGCACATCCACAACCGCAAAGGCACGGGTTGACACGGTAATCCGTCCAGCTCTCATGCGATCTTTCCTTCCGCTCGATGAATCAACGTATTGACCGCATCCCCGAAGCCGGCAAAGGCGGGATTAGTTGTTTGTCCTGCTCTATAACGCGCCCAGATTTGTTGAATGATTACTGCCAATCTAAAAAGTCCAAAGACTTCATAAAAGGTAAAATCATCACAACGACGACCGCTTAATTTAAGATAGCGTGCAACAAACTCTGCTCGTGTAGGCATTCCAGGTAAATCACTCGGCTGTCTGCGTAAAGCTGCAAAGGTTGGCTCATCGCCACGATCAACCCAGTAGGCGAGGGCTGATCCCAGATCCATTAAGGGATCACCAACTGTTGCTAACTCCCAATCTAAAACACCAGCAATACGCCCATGCTCTAAATCAAAGACCACATTATCGATCCGCCAGTCGCCATGAATGACGCAGGAATCAACATCTTCTGGTCTATTGGCATCTAACCAGGCCATCACTTTTTCACCATCAGCAACATCATCGGTAAGAGCGTTGCGATAGCGCTTTGACCAACCCTCTACTTGTCGTTGCACATATCCCGGACCTTTATTGAGCTCGGCCAAAATTGCGGCATCCACGGCATGCAACTGCACCAAACCATTAATCAATGAATCGGCCATTAGCGAAATATCTTGTGCAGTAATATCTTTTGGAATATCGCGCCTAAATATCGGACCTACCACTCGGTCCATGACGTAAAAATCCGAGCCCATAATCAGATGATCTTCACACAATGCAATCATCGACGGAACTAAAGAAAAGACTGGTTTCAATCTAGATTGAATGAGAAACTCACGCTTCATATCGTGAGCAGATACCGCCTTCATTCCAACTGGTGGTTTACGTAACACTAACTCGCGGTTTGGATACTTCAATAGATATGTCAGATTAGATGCACCGCTTCTAAACTGCATGACCTCAGGCAGTACATCCTCATTAATAAGTGGCCCAAGCCAGGCATGCATCGCAGCAACATCAAAGCGATCCTCTTGGCGAACCTCGGTGAGATCACTCATGACAAATAAGGTTTGATTTCTAAACGTGCAATGTCGCGGATATGAACCTCATCAGGTCCATCGACAATGCGCAGCGCACGAACCCCTGCATACATTGAAGCAAGTGGAGTATCTTGACTCACACCCGCACCACCATAACTTTGAATCGCATGATCAATGATGCGCTCTGCCATCTGCGGCACTGCAACCTTAATTGCGGCAATCTCTTTACGCGCGCCCTTGGCACCCACAGTGTCAATCATCCAAGCGGTTTTGAGCACCAACAATCGTGCCTGTTCAATATCGATACGGGCCTGCGCAATCCATTGCTGGATAACACCTTGGTGCACTAGATCTTTTCCGAATGCCTCACGAGATGCTGTTCTCTTAATCATTAATGACAAAGCGCGCTCTGCCATACCGATAGCGCGCATGCAGTGGTGAACTCGTCCCGGCCCTAATCGAGCTTGAGCGAGCGCAAAGCCTTCACCCTCTGTTCCCAAAAGATTTGCAACGGGTACTCGCACATTAGAAAATCTCACTTCGGCGTGGCCGTGCTGATCAACATATCCAAGGACAGTTAAGTTGCGAACCACCTTCACACCTGGAGTATTGATAGGAACCAGCACCATTGATTGCTGGTGATGCGCATCTGCATCTGGGTTTGTCTTTCCCATAACAATTAAAATCTCACAGCGCTCATCCATTGCACCTGTGGTCCACCACTTAGTCCCATTTATTACATATTCATCACCATCACGCACAATCGAGGTTCTAATATTTCGCGCATCACTAGAAGCCACATCAGGTTCAGTCATTGCAAAACCAGATCGAATGCGACCATCTAGCAACGGTTCTAACCAGCGCTTCTTCTGTTCATCAGTTGCAAACATATCCAGCAACTCCATATTCCCGGTATCGGGTGCTGCGCAGTTAATTGCCTCAGGTGCGATCTCAGGTGACCACCCAGTAATTTCAGCCAAGGTGGCATATTCGGTAACAGTTAATCCATGATGAGGATTTTGGCTATGAGGTAGAAAGAGGTTCCATAAACCTTGAGCACGTGCCTTCACTTTCAGCTCTTCGATTATGGCAGGCAATCCATGTGGCTTACCCGCTGCCGCTAACTCTGCACGCTGATGCTCATAGATAGCCTCTGCCGGAAAGATCTCCTTCTCCATAAAACTCTGAAGTTTGGCTGCGTATTCGCTTGTCTTAGCGCTCAAGGTGAAATCCATGCCATAACCTTACGCATAGTTGCCCACTTTGAGGAGAGATCATGAGCGTGATGGATCGTTTTCGTTTAGATGGGAAGGTCGCTGTAGTTACAGGGGCTTCCTCAGGTCTCGGAGTCGCATTTGCTAAAGCCTTGGCCGAGGCCGGTGCCGATGTAGTTCTCGGGGCACGTCGCGTTGATCGCCTTGTAGAGACCGGTGCATTAGTGACAGCAGCTGGCAGAAAGTTTGTATCCCTGCAAACTGATGTAACACAGCCAGAACAGTGTGATGCGCTCATTGCACATGCAATCGAAAACTTTGGCCACGTTGATATCTTGGTCAATAACGCAGGAGTTGGAACCGCTGTTCCTGCAACGCGTGAAACGCCAGATCAATTTAAGTCAGTAATCGACGTCAATCTCTTTGGTGCATATTGGATGGCGCAAGCATTTGCAAAGGCAAATACCACCGGCGGTGCAATCGTAAACATCTCCAGCATCCTTGGCATCAAACCACAAGTGTTGCCTCAAGCTGCATATGCCTCGAGTAAAGCAGGACTCATTGGCTTAACTCGCGATCTTGCTACGCAATGGACCGGGCGCAAAAACATTCGCGTCAACGCACTTGCCCCAGGATTTTTCCCATCAGAGATGACTGATGAACTTCCTCAAGAGATGATCGAATTAGTCTTGAAAGCAACCCCCGCCGGCCGTTATGGAGATCCAGAAGAGTTGGCAGCCACATTAATTTGGTTAGTTAGCGATGCATCTAGTTATGTCACAGGCATAACAGTCCCCGTCGATGGCGGATTGGTGATGCCTTAGTTATCCCCGTCGCATCAGTACCTGCCACAACTCGTCAACACCGTAGTAAGCCGCAAATGCGGCACGCGAGTGTTTCTTCGAAGCTTTGAACTTCTTCTCCCACTCGATCACCGTAATCACTTTGTGATTAGCCCACGCTGGCACAGATTCAAAGAGCGCACGTGTTTGCAAATGACCCCAATCAGAGAGCGCCATGCTCTTCTGTGAAAATGCAATCAACGCAGTCGCCCCAGCCTCAAACTCAGGCCGCGTTGCCGATAACGGAATCCCAATTCCATTCATGATCGAATGTCGCCCAAGTGGCAGACTCACACCCAACCACTGCGACATCCCGGAGTTCACGCTCCGGCACGACTTGCATGCATTCCATGAATACCGCCCAAACCCACCTGCAACAGCTCGCGCGCAGATGTAACAAAGAACGAGTCCACTGGGGCAATCAAGCATTCCGAGATTGACCGGAATCTGTTCTTCACATCGACAGCGCTGACTTGATTGCTTTGATAGATCACTTAACGCAAAACAGTTTGTACATAATGAAAAAGACATGACACATACCCTGACTGGGCCCATGAAAGAGACCCGCTACTTCCGACGGTGTCTTTCATCGCCGGCAGGTATTCCTTGAGGGCCACCGAACGCGGGTCGTACATTGCGCGGAGGGCACTAAGCATGCTCAAGGGCTTATCGCTTAGTTCTTTACCTAGGGAAAGAATAGCAGAGGGGAGTGATCTCTTTGATTTAATAACCAATCGGTCCGGCAGTTAAATAGCCAGATCAATACTCGAGATCAAAATTTTCAAACTCCCACGTATCTAATACGATGTCCCCATCTACTAGATACTCAATTTTATAGGGACCATTCCCCAAAGGAATATCTCTAAATGAAGCCGAGAGCTCACACATGCCTGTTGAATATCGATCGGTTGATTCTTCAACATCAAGGTTGTTCTCTGTTGAGACGAGCTCTCCATTTACGTCATACAACCTTGCTTCATAGTTTTGGAATTCAAAATTCGGAACAGTAAAACAGTAGAAAGAGCCTTCTCTAGTTTTGAGCCCGTACTCGGGTCCTGAACTGCAGGCGGTATTGGTAGCCAGGATCGAGAGGGCAACCACGAGCCAGGTAAATTTCTTCATCTGGAAAGTTTAGAGTTCCTAGGCTCAAAAGCGGGGGAAGGCACCCGCCCCAGCCGAACACCTGTTCGAATTCTGTGCTACTCTGCGCTTCCCCCAAAATCCCCACATGAGCGTGACTGGCAGAGATGTCAGTGACTATCTGTAACTTTCCACCTGTCCGAAGCAACACTCCTACAAGAAGGGAAACGGTGAGCGCCGAAAAAAACCCGAACGACACCCGAGAGCAGGAACTCTGGGAGCGCATCAGTACATCCGAAGGTGCAGAGCGAGCTGAAGTCCTTGATGAACTCAGCCACATTGCATACAACCGCAGTAGCTATACCGAATGCTTAAATTTGATAGAGAGCTCACTTGAGATCTACTACAAATTAGGCGGAGCTGAGAATTATCTCAGCGAGATGACTCACCTCTACGAAGGTAAAGCCCACTGCTTAGAAAATCTCAAACGAATGCAAGAAGTCGCAGAAACTTTTGAGATCATCGTTCAACTCAAAGCGCTAGCTCAAGATGACGAAGGTCAGATTGAAGCCACACGATCAGCAGCCCGTGCCTGGTATGACGTGAAAGAGTGGCAGAAATCCCTTGACGGCCACACCGCGGCAATAGCCATGATTGATCCCGATGCAACACCATTCTCACGCGGAATAGATCTCATCAACGTAGGAATGGCACAAGCGAAACTTGAATTATTTGATGAAGCAATTGCAAATTATTTAAGCGCTCGCTCTCACTTCAAAGAAGCGAAGAATCCCGAATACGTCAAGTGGTGCGATAACTATCTCGCACTTGCTTACATCGAAGTAAAGAATGGGCAGGAAGCCAAGTTCCATTCTCTTCACTACTTGAACTATACAAAAGTCGCAATGGATCCGATCATGGAAGGGTACGCACGGTTCCGGCTCGGGCTATCGCATCTGCTCTGTGAAGAGTATGCAGAAGCCGAAGAGCATCTCGCTCGATCTTTAGAACTGCTCACATTTGAGTCAGATAAAGATTGGGAAGACATTGTGGCAATTAATAAAGGACTCGCCCAGGTCCTGACCGCTCTCGGCCGAGAGAACGAAGCCAGCGAGCGCCTTAATCGAATCAAGACCATTGAAGAGACGATCGCAGCATGATCGTCATCGTGAGGTCGGCAGCACGTGCGGAAAACCAGCGCCCCGCACGTGCTTTAGCCCTTCACAACCACCTCGTATGAGAAGCTTCCAACTATGAGCTGGCAAGACGAGGTAACGGCCCAAGAGTGGGATGAATGGCAGAACCTTGCTCGCCGCCTCTCTAAATCGAAAAAACAGGTAACAAGTCTTGGCCCTGAAGATTACGCATCACAGGCGATCGAGAAGTTGTTGCAGCAAGAGGTTCGCCCGAACAACATCGAAGGCTGGCTCGCCCTGACAATTAAGCGCCAATACATCGATCGATTTAAAAAGATCGAAGCTCGCGGTGGTGGCTCCAATCGAAATCTCACCGACGAACAGTGGGAGATGGAGATGATCAGTCACGCTGTGCGCTCGCCCAGTCTTCTAGTCGGACGCCGAGAACAAGTCGAAGAAGTTCTCAACGTGCTCAATCAGAAAGAGAAAGAGATCCTCATCCTCTCTGTTGCAGGCTATGACAATCACGAGATCGCCATGCACCTTGGATACAAGACAAATAAAATCGTCGCTACACGCCTTGCCCAGATCGTTAAGAAGGTAAATGAAACGTTAGAAAGTTCCTTTACTCAATACTCTCGGTAGCTTGTCAGTCACGGATGGTATAATTACTTCATCACAGAAACTAAGGGGGTAAAAATGTTACAGACTCGCATTTCCCCACGTTCAACTAGCCTGATAACCGGCTAACCCGCTACACGCAAGGCCGCCAAACCAGGCCTTACCTCCAGATTCACCCTTCACGCACTTATTCGGGCACCACAAAACTCATCCATTGACTTTTGCCCACTTTTTTCGTTTACCACTATGAGGGAGAAAAACTCCCTTGAAGAACTGGAGATCCACATGAATGTAAAAGCCCTACTTGATGTCGACATGGTTGCCCTCGAGGCAACAGACAACCTCACGCTGATGCTCGACCTCACCGCACCCGCCAACCCCAAGCACGCTAGCCGCCCCGGCCAAGCAGTGCAGGTTGTCCTTGATCGCTCTGGATCAATGCAAGGTGAGCCACTAGAAGCCGCTAAAGGCTCACTCCTCAAGCTCATTGATCGTCTTGCCCCGCAAGATTCATTCGGTCTTGTCGCATTCGATGACACCGCACTCGTCATCGTTCCCACACTGACCATGGCAGATCACCAAATGCCCGCACTACGCAAAGCAATCCGCGATATGCATACAGGTGGATCAACTGACATCTCTGCCGGTTACCTACTTGGCCTTCGCGAACTCACTCGCGTGCATGCAACAGGTGGCTCGACACTTCTTCTCATCTCTGATGGCCACGCCAACTCAGGTGAGCAAGATCCAAAATTCTTCACCGAAGTTTCCACCAAATCCGCAGCAGACAAGGTCACCACATCAACGATCGGTCTTGGCACCGGTTATGACGAGACGATCCTCGAAGCGCTCGCACAAGGCGGCGGGGGAGCACACCGTTTCGCCGGAACCATCGATGAAGCAGTCGGTGCAATCGCTGCCGAAGTTGATGATCTACTCGATAAGACAATCGTTAACGCAGTCCTTCGCCTTACCCCAACAACTGCAATGACATCAGCACCCGCAATCGAAGTATTGCAACGTCTTCCATATTGGAAAGATGGCGAAACTTACGTTGTTCAACTCGGTGATCTCTATAGCGGTGAAAACCGCCGCTTTGTGATCAACATCGAACTTCCTGGCATCGCTTCCCTTGGTCTTTGCAAGATTGCAGATATCACAATCGAATATCTCGATCTCGCCGCCCGCCAGGAAATCACCGTCACCATGCCAGTCAACGTCAACGTTGTCCCTGGTGATGTCGCCGCCGGTCGCATCTCTGACCCAATCGTTCGCGCCGAGCGATTGATCCTCGAAGCTCAAAGTGCAAAGTCGTTAGCAGTTGATGAACTTCGCAGCGGAAAAACCAAAGAAGCCTCCAGTCGCCTACAAGGCACAGCGGCCAACCTTCGTCGCGAGGCTTCTTTGATCCCTGTCACTGATGAACGCAGCGCAGAATCACTTGCAATCATCCGCGCAGAAGCAGATGAAATCGAAACCTTGGCACAAACTGCCCAGAACGAAGACATCTTCTACTCATCAAAGCGCATGACCGAGTCCTACTCGCGCAAAACGCGCTCACGCAATGTCCGCAACGAACCTACTGATCCATCACTTAACACCGATGACTACCTCAACTAAGGAGAACCACATGTACCCACAACTCTTTTCAATGATCGCTCCCAACCTCTTCCAAGGAGGAACCGATGACCTTGATGTCATTCATCTTCCTGCAACAAATAATCGCAAGCGCAATGATCTGCCTTTCGATTCCATCGTCACCATGTATGCATGGGCCCGCCCCGCAGATTGGAACGTTCAGGAATTTCGCTACGGCGTCCCTGATGCATCAATCACAGATATCGATCTCACTCGCCTTCGCGAAGCAGTCGAGTTCGCATACTCCCGCTGGAAATCTGGCGATCGCGTTCTCATCCGCTGCCAAGCCGGCCTCAACCGCTCTGGCCTTGTCACAGCACTGCTCCTCATCAAAGACGGCCACTCACCGGAATCCGCCATCTCCATGATTCGCAGCGGTCGCGGTGACGATGCACTCTTTAACACCAGTTTCACTGACTGGTTAATCGCTGAAGCGCAAACATTCTTCAACACTTCGCCTTCACAACAAGCTGCTTAACATAGGATTAAACATGGCTAATAACGAGAACCCTCAGACCGAATTTTCTCCCTATGTTATTGAGCAAATCGGATGGTATGTCTATGCACTACAAGATCCACGAGATAAGAAAATCTTCTACATCGGAAAAGGTAAAGGCAATCGTGTCTTTGCGCATGCATCGGATGCCACAGAAGATGAGACAAGTGAACTCAATCTCAAGCTCGATCTAATCCGCCAGATTCATGCAGAGAATTTGAGTGTAAACACTTTCATTCTTCGTCATGGCCTCTCTTCGGAAAAAGTAGCTTACGAAGTTGAAGCCGCATTGATCGATTTGCTCTACCTGATGGACACTTCTGGAAATAACCCATTTTTCCAGTTAACCAATCAGGTTCGCGGACACCATCATGAACGATATGGCGCTAGAAGTGCTCAATACATCGCCACGCTTTATGAGGCACCCCCATGTCCAGAAATCATGGAGAAGGTAATTCTCTTCAGAATTCCTGTCCGTTGGAATCCGCTCATGTCACCTGAGGAATTGTTTGAATCAACACATGGCTGGTGGCGACTTGGAACTCGAAAAGGTGAAGCAGATCTTGCCTTCGCAGTTTCAGCAGGGGTCATACGCGCCATCTATAAAATCGAATCTTGGGATCTAAGAAAAGAAGGAGACCGTGGTTTTAAGGATGGAGAAAAACCACGGTTTGGCTTCAAAGGTCACGCCGTCGATGGCTTCGATCAATACTTGAACAAGAGCGTTAAACATCTATTCAAAGTTGGTGAGCAGAGCCCATTCAAATATTTAAATTGTTAAAAGGAGAAACCTATGTGGCTATTTACTAATACCGGATTCGTCAGTGCAGTCAGTAACGGCAAAGACCTCATGGTCCGTGCCCGCGATAGAGAATCTCTTGGACCGATAGCCGAATCAGCGAAGACAGAGATCATCACAAGCCCCCAGAATGACTACCCCTACCGCGTCATCGTCACCCACGAGTTCTTCGCTAAGTGGGTTGCTCATATGGCCACCAACATAACTTATAAAAACTTCAAATCCGAAGTCTCCGCCAGCCGTGGTTACGACTTTGCTCACCCCTTGATGAAGGTCTGGTCAGCAATGCATGAGGTTGAGGATGCGGCGGCACGTTGATCTAACAAGCAGGCAAGATAAATTGGCATATCTGCCCACTTAACTCGCTTTATAAGTTCAAATCTGCAATGAATTTTTCGTAGCTACCGATAGGCATGGGTTCCATGTCAAAAGTATTAGGCCTCTTTAAATTCCTTGTAAGCTTCACAGAATCTTTTCCAACCGTAATCAGATCATCGTATGTATAAGGCCTGCGCTCGGTTAACCTTTTCCTCGAAGTCCACTCTGAACTATCAATAAGCTTGAATAACCATTCACACAAATCCTTATTGGGATTAGACATCAGCGCTTTCCCGTCCTGTTGGCAAACTTTAGATTTAAGCAACCTGCCATTAGGCATATTCAAATTGAAAATTTCCTCAATCTCAGGAAGAAAAGAAGCACATTTCCTTCTGACTTCAATTGGGATTGGTATATAACCCTCTCCAAACTGCCTTTCTCGGCCAGACGCGTTCCATTGATTGATTCCAGATCTTTCTGGTACTTGTCTTGTTCTTGTACTGTAAAGAGGCAGAATGATGAAATCAACTCCAGGCACATGTGAAATGCCTTTCTCGAATTCCGACATCTCAATTCCCTTCTTTTGGGCCAATAAGCTTAAATCCTGACTTAAGTCTCCTTCAGCCATGTGCTCTAAAACATTTTCAATTATACTAACTTGAAAAATAGGGCTGTTCTCGCCTGTCTGGAGATCAAAAGTTTTATACAAGGTATTCTTAGAAACATTAAATGTGTACTTATTTACTCCATCTTCAAATTCAATGTTTGGTTTATTGCCTTTTTCAGTCGCTGTCAATTGAATTTTATCGATCTCAATCATTTTTAGTGGCTCTTCATGAACCATGCATCCGAGACTAGTTCGAATTAGGCAATGGTAAATAGACTTATCTAAGTCAATTTCGTAGATTCTTGCATCAGACTCAACCCTAGAATTACGGAAGTTGGCGACTTTCAGCGCTACTTCCATTGGTGTGAGATTCGAGAACTCACCAAGTGAAGCGGCTGCAGTGAACTCCGCTATCTTTTCAGATTTCGCGCTACGTTCGTTGGTGGCAAGAAAGGTTTTCACACCAACACCGCCGCCTGTGATCAGTTTTGCATCAAAAGACATATCTTTACGTGAATAGTCAATAGCCTTTGTATTGTGTATATATAATTTCTCGACAAATCTGGAATTCAAAAAGACACTTTCGTTATCGGAGAAGAGGTTAGAAAGTGAGCCTACCGTTCCAACCAATTTCTGATATGAACTTAGATCAACAGAGATCATTTTCTTAATCCAGGACCTCAGCCATAGAATTAGCAACTCGCTCGATCAACTTAACAGTCACACTATTTCCAAACTGGTGATACAAGTGGCTGTTAGCAATCTTGGGCAGTTTAAAACTTTTTGGGAACCCCTGAAAGTTAGCAGTCTCTCTTGGCGTCAGCTTTCTAACACCCTTTGCGTCTTTTACCAACGGTACATTATGACCCCCTGACCCCATATTTGCTGTCAGAGTTGGGCATGCATTTCCTTTATTCTCTCGAACATATTTTCTTCGCCATTGATAGATGGTGTCTCGTCGAGTTACCGATTTCTTAATCTCCTCAGTAACTAAGTACCTTTCATCGTAATAGTAATCATCTCCGACAACGCCCGCTTCGAGACAATCATGAATTGTTTTACTCAATTGAATTTCTCCCGGAAACTTGAACTTTTTAGCGGCATTTTCATCTCGGAAACCGACAATAAAAACCCTTTCTCTATTTTGTGGAATATTTGCGTGCAATTTGCTATTCAACGTATCGTGGCGTAGGAAATAACCTTGAGAACTAAGTGAATCAAGCATGAATTGGAAGGTCTTACCATTGTCGTGACTTTTTATTCCTTTTACATTTTCGAGTAAGAACGATTGAGGCTTAACCGTTTTTAGAATACGTAGCAGGCTTGTAAAAATCTCGCCACCACGATCATCCGAAAGTCCTTTTCTAAGCCCTGCGAGACTATAAGGCTGACAAGGAAATCCAGCCACGAGTACAGCCAAAGATTTTCCTTTTTTAGGGAAATCTTTAGCCTCGAGCTTCAAAACATCGTGGACTAGGGTGTGTCCACTTCTCGGAGGAAAATTGAGTTCGTAGGTTTTTAATGCATTCGTATCTATCTCGCAGGTGAGTACACATTCCCCACCTGCCTTTTCGAAAGCAAGCCTCATTCCTCCAACGCCTGCGAAGAGATCTGCAAAATAGAATTTTTGCTTTGCCATTAAATTCGAACCGCCTCTTATCCTTATTATCAGCAGATCATAGCTATTGTGACTGACAATACCCGGATGATTCGGTGATGGTTACCCATTTTTGCTTGATATTCTAGAAAGCTAGCCCAAATTTACCTTCCACATGTCAGGTGATATCTGTAAGATTTGGGGTAATTGTGTGCATGCAACCTGGGGGTTCAAATTGGATCAAAATAGAGAAGCTAGAAAAACCGCCATCAGGAAATCTTTAGAAGACTACAAAAATTCGGGTAAGACCAGGACCGAAACGATCGAATACCGCGGCGCCAAGAGAAGTCTTGAAGTCATTACATTACCTCCATCACTTCTATTATTGAACCACGACAATAGTCGCTTAAGCGCGCAGTTGTTTGATCATCCAGATCGCCAAACTGTAGAGACTGATCCTACTTCTGATAAAGCCCAAGCCGTCCTAACATCCCTTTTGAAGTCTACCGATAATTTCAAAGAATTAAAGGAAGAGCTGAAAACACTAGGTCAGCAAAATCCAGGAATGGTTAGCCGTGACGGTGTTCTTATCAATGGAAATACTCGGTTAGTTGCCCTTCGAGAAAATGGCGCGAATGGAATAGATGTTGCAGTTTTGCCTGGGGATGCACTCCCTGAGGACTTTCTAGATATAGAAATGTCATTGCAAATGATGAAACTTACTCATCAAGATTACACATTTACAAATCAGCTACTACTTATGAAGCGATATCTAGACCGTGGCCATACAAATCGCGAACTCGCCTTGAAGATGGGTTGGGTTCGAAATGCAAACAAGAAAATTGAACAATCTGCAAGGCTTCTTGAGCTGCTGAATGAAGTCCGTGCTCTTCATGACCACAATTTCCCTTACGAATATTTTGATTCCAAGCAACAGGTACTAAAAGATCTAGATGACGAATACCAGAGAATTCTAAATAGTGGAGATTATGAAGGTGCTGAAAATCTCAAATGGACTCGGATTTCTGGAATATTTCTAGGAATAAGCAAAGATCAAGTAAGAGCCATGGATGAAAACTTTTTTGAAGATGAGATAATTCCTCGGCTTGAAAACAAGCCAGAAATTGCACAAGTATTTGAAAACAGCCCAGAAACAATTCAATCAGATCCTCTTGAGGATTTACTCGGTGCTCCAAATAAGAAGACTAATTTGAAATTGTTGGCTAAAAACCTGATTCAAACCGTAATTGGTGACTCCGGTTCAATTAATACCGATCTTGAACCAAAATATCAAGACATTGCGACTCAAGTTAAGCTGGCTACAGATGAAATAATCACAGAAGCCAAGCGAGATAGCTACCTGGCAGAACCCGCAGACGTTCTTAGAGAAACACGCTTGAACATTGAGAAAATTACTGAGAACCTTGGCGAAATAGCAGGAATGTCTAAGTTTGATGCAAAATCGTTTGAATTTGAACTAAAAAAAGTTGCTAAATCGGTTACAGAGTTAGTCGAAATAGCCAAGAAGTATATTTCTTAACTTCGTGTTTTCTAACTGGAAAAGTATCAAGGAATCCAAGTAAATGCCCAAAATTGGTTCAAAGCTCCTGGTTCGCATTTCGCTTGATGGAAACATAGAACTTGTCGCAGATGAAGAAATTTCAGAAATTGATTGGCAAAAATGTGTTGCATGGTGGACAGGGGTGTCCTTACCAACGGAAACAACAAGAATAATAAAAGTGTCTATACCTAATTTTGAAGCGCGAAAAAACTGGTTACGTGATTACTGGACAGATAAGGGTAATTCGGTTGAAGTCAGTCCTGGCGTAAAAGAAGCACTAGTGAATGCAAAGAATGATCTTGAAGAATTTGAAACCCTTGCTTACAGTCATTGGGAACCGACTTCCGATGAGATAAATAGCTTCAATCCGGAACTAACTAGAGCTATGACAGATTCACAAATTCGAAACGTGCTTGGTCTTCTAAGAATGCCAAACGGTGCGAATTTCTCGGTACCTGGAGCAGGGAAAACTGCTACGGAATTAGTATTATGGTCAGAACTAAAGCGGACGAATCCGCAAATAAAGGTTTTGGTAGTCTGTCCACGTTCGGCATTCGAATCCTGGATCACAGAGCCCGCAGAAGTTTTCAAGGAAAAGACAGACGTAAGGCTTTTTGATTCCAATTTCATCTCCTATGAAACCGATATTTTAGTCACTAATTATGAGCAACTTGAAAATTCTGAGAAATTAGCAAGACTCAAGAATTGGATGATAGAAAATACCGTATTGCTGGTTATCGACGAGGCACATCGGATAAAAGGTGGAAGCGCCTCAGTGCGATGGAGAGCTTGCAAGCAACTCAGTGACGTTTCATTTAGAACTGATTTATTGACTGGTACTCCACTCCCACAGGGATTAGACGACCTAAGTAATTTGTTAAGTTTATCTTGGAAGAACATTCCGGTTGGAACTTTCACGTCGGCAAACTTACGTCGAGTGAAGCGAGGGGGGATATTTGTAAGAACTACAAAGTCAGAATTGGAACTTCCTCCGGTCACCATAAAGGAAGTTGCTCTTCCGATGGGAGTCATTCAACAAGAGATTTACTCGGCGTTAAGGAATTCCTTTGGAAACACCTTTATTTCGTCGCCTTCGGATGAACTCTATTTTGAAAGACGAGGTAAAGCTGTATTTACTCTCATTGCCGCTGCAACAAATCCAGGCCTATTGATGAACCGCGTAAATGAAGATTCATATTTGAACCTCACATGGCCCCCAAGGGAGATTGTCCAGAATCTGAGCCTCACAAAAGTTGTCAATGAATATGTGCAACATGAGATACCGCCCAAATACATTTGGCTCACAAATATGTTAAAAGACAGAGCAAGCAGGAATGAGAAAGTCATTGTTTGGAGCAATTTCGTAGGAAATCTTCAGGCAATGGAAAGACTATTAAGTCCATTCAATCCCGTATTAATCCATGGATCAACAAGCATTGATGACCGTAAGGTGCTTCTTAAAAAGTTTCGTGAATCAGATTCATGCCATGTTTTACTAACTAATCCTCAAACTCTTGGAGAGGGCATAAGCCTCCATCAGGTCTGCCACGAATCCGTTTACGTTGATCGGAGCTATAACGCTGGCCACTATCTTCAATCTCTAGACCGCATTCATAGGCTCGGTTTGCCTCATGACCAGAAAACAGTGATCCATATTCTTGTCTCCGAGCGCTCGATCGACGAACGTGTACAAAACAGATTGAGCAGAAAAATTGACCTTCTTGGGCAAATTATGAATGATCAAAATCTCGTTGCTGGTTGCTTGCCAAATGATTTAGAGGATTCAGGGCTGAACATTGCAGGATTGGATTCTGCTGACATATCAGATTTGATGAACCATCTGAAGCCGAATTTATCGTGATTACTCAATTCTGGAAAGAAATGGCTGTCGAAACCTTGATCTTGGCACGCAGAAAAATTACAGTCAAAGAATTCAAAAATTACTGCAACATGATTACGCCCGAAGTCGGAAAATCTTTCTACGATCGAATTAGAGTTGCTGAGTTTCTCATTGAAAAAGAAACTATTCTCGTTAGCGACGGACGATTAGTTTTGAATCAAGATTCCAAACATTTGTGGCTCGAAGATGAAATCTTCGACGGATCAGCGAATGCCTGGGAAATAGCTCAGGCTATCGATGTTTCAGGAGAACTCGAGCGGAAATTTGACAACAGTTTGCAAGTGCAACTTGGATTGGAGGGTGAATTAGCATTCGTAAGTTTTCTGGAAGTGAATCTCCCAGAAAATCAACGTCTCACCATAAAACATGTTTCTTTGACAGATGATACTGCTGGTTATGACGTGAGCTGTATTTCGGATGTACATAAAGACGAATTCGATTTATTCGAGGTAAAAACTTCCTCAAGGATCTCTCACAGTTTCAATTTCTTCATTACTCGAAATGAGTTAAAGGTTGCCAATAGTGAGCCCAATTGGAGAATTGCTGCAATGCAAAAAATTAATTCAAAATATGAGTTCTTAGGGTTGCTTAGGTTGTCACAATTTTCCTCCTACTTACCCAAGGACATACACGCATCATCGAAGTGGATGTCGGCCTCGGTAACTGTTCCATTTTCCGAATTTTCCAAGCTCGAAATGTAGCGATCAATGGATTCTAATGCCCACAGGAGTAAGCAAATGAAATCTCGGTTCCTTGTTCAATGAACACATCTAATGTAAATTACATTAACAATCTACAGAGAAATGAGTTTTTATGGACCTGAAATTCCCTAGCGATCAGTTACTTCAGAAGGCTCTGATCGAGGTACTGATTGACAATCCTTCAGGCCTAGGATCTAAAGAGATTGATCAAGAAGTGGCGAAAAAGTTGTCTCTAGACCCAAACTTGTTATCCATCGTGCATTCAGGCTCTAGAACAGAATTTTCTTATCGACTTGCATGGGCACGCACAAAAGCGAAAAAGAAGAATCTCATAAAACGAGATGAATCCTCAAAGAAGTGGTCGGCGACAGAAGTTCGGGAATAATCAGATCGCGCCGAGTTTGGGTTTCTGGTTTATCATGAAAGGCTTCTAGCAAAGGCAGTTCATCCTTTCGGTCATTTAGTAGATCACCGATAAATGCCGAGGCTAGGAACTCAATTGGGGTTGATCCTCAATGAGATTAAAAACGAATTATGGACGCGATCTGTCATTTGTCTTTACACCAAAGTGCTTTGATATAGATTTGATCCATGATTCCAACAGGCAATCCATTCGAGTTCAGGATCATTTTTGATATAACCAACTCAAGTTCAGATCATAAGTTTTCTTTTGTTGTCAGAACAGATGGCCAAGATCATGAAATAGCGTTTGCAGATGATGTTGATCCAGATTTCAGTTTGTCGATGTCCCAAGCTGTCGGCGCACGATTTGCGGCAGCTATGCGCGGTCGTTGGCGTACCAGCCCAGGAACCTTGCTGGATGGAATTACGTACAACATGATGTCTGTTCACGAGGAGGGATCGGGCATACGTTGCTCGGATAAAGATAAGACCAGAATTGAAATAGCGAAGATTCTTCGAAGAAATGATCCCCTCATTAACTCGCCCCTTAAGTTTTCCAGCGTAGTTTTACCGAAAGCGTTGTTAGAGAAGGCTACTTTTACGCCGGAAAATCCTGAGATCCCGCAAGATCTTTACTGTCAATGGAGTGTGGACGATGGACAAGGCTATTTTCTAATTTATAGCACCGAAGAGGCAGATTATTGGCGCTTGAATGGAGAATGGATTGAAATTCGTGAGGACGATGATTACGAACTAGATCTTGATAGCACAAGCACGGTTTATGTTTCGCCGTCCTTTATCAAGGTCTGGGATAAGTACGAAAAAGAAGACCTCCCACTTATGGTTGATGAGATTAAACTCTACGAATCTGCCCCATACGACCCAGCCTAAATCGCTCGATTATTTCTCGGATTCAGAAATCCTGAGCTCCGATTTCTAATATGACTCGACGGCTACTTCTACCGTCCAAAGAATGTTAACCAGTCATTTCCAGCGCCAATTAGGTAGCAAACCCTAAAGTCACTCCTAGGTTTACCAAACATTGGACATAGTTATAGGGAGTATTGAAATGGGAGTTACTCGAGTTAAAGCCTTATCCGTAGCGCTTTCGTTGATAGTGGCGGGGACGTTGCTGACGGGCTGTTCAAATACTCAAGCGAAGTGTGATGATCTGCTGGACGTGCTGTCATTCGGTGCTTGGTCTGAGGCAGATTCAGAATGGTATGACGCTAACTGCAGAGATTGAGCGTCTAAGTTGTGAGTGAAGAGAGAGGCAGCCGGTAATGAGTAACAGTCAGATGATGGGCATTCGTATTCTTTGCATGGCTCTTGGTTGGGCTTTTGGTGCACTGATCTTTGGTACGGAGGCGGTGTGGCTCTGGGGGACGCCGAGTTTTATCTGGTGCGGTTTTGCAGGGGGCATGATTGGGATCATGCTAACGAGTAAGTAGAAAGGGTTATGAAAGTGAAAAATGTTCAAGTGAGGGTCGTGTCGGTAGTTCTATCGATGTTGATTGCGGGTTCGCTGCTGAGCGGATGCGGAGGTTCTGAGACGGCTTCAAGCAAGTCTGATCCGGTAGTAAGGGATGCGAATTGCCAGTTGATTTATGACTGGATGGATTACAGGCAAGCACCTGAGAATGAAGATTTTTGGTATACCCAAGTGAATACATATGACTTCTATACCTTGATCGAAGAGCGGCTCTTCTCGCAGATTCAAGATGGTGATTCAAGTTATGACACAATCGTTGAGCTTCGAACGTTGCAGTACGATCAGAATCTCTTCAATGCACCCCCTATTGGGACACCTGTCATTGAATCAACCTATAAGCAATATCGTAAGAATGATTCAGCCACAAAAGATTCATTCATGCCCGAAGAGGATCAGTGGAAAATTATTAACGCCCTTAACTCTTCGTGTAACAGATTCACTGCTGAACAATTTGCAGACGAATTTGCCCCTGTCTTACTCATGGATTAATAAGGCATTTGTTTACTAAAAACTGACCATTCAAGACTTATGTCTGCGCTCGTCTGGGAATGTGCTCAGCATTAAAGTTGTGCTCATTAGGAATGAATAGCGATGGGGGAAGCCGTGAAAGTTAAGTTTGTGAAATTGGGAGTCCTTGCCACGGTGGTTGGGGCCACGCTGACTGGTTGTGGTGGTAGCTCTGACTCGTACGGTGCAGCTTGCCCGATCCTGAATATTAACTCGACCAAGATGGCGATGATTATTTCTTCAGTTCCTACGGCTGCTGATATCGATACTCGGCGCGAGAGCATCCAGAGGGTTTTAGAGACAATTGGTGAAACTGACCTTTTTCAATTTAAGTTAAAGTTTAATAGCGATTTGAATACAGTTTTATCTGGTGCGATAGATCCTCCAACTGGTTCAAAGCTCGAGCTGGTCGAAAAATTGAAGTCTGATGTTTGGGAGTGGTCGTGGACTGAAATAAGTGATCCGGCTGAGAAGGATGCGATCATGGCTGGTTTTGCAGATATTGACGCTGCATGTAACAGTTGAGATCGGCGTATTGCTTCAGTTTCAAGCTAATTCAAACTTTAGACGCTCCACGCTCTTGATGTGGCCTTTGGTGCACTGATCTTTGGTACGGAGGCGGTGTGGCTCTGGGGGACGCCGAGTTTTATCTGGTGCGGTTTTGCAGGTGGGATGATTGGCATCATGCTTACGAGTAAGTAAGAGATTCTTGTGCGGTAGTTACTTCTTCTTATATCCCTTAGGACACTGTGGCTTTACCGCTGTGACCTTCTTTGCGATCTATCCCTTGATGTGGAAAGAAAAAAGACCTGCAGTGTGACCTGCAGGTCTTTTTCTGTAGCTCAATCTTTCTTGCACTCCACTGACGATGGATCTAAAGAGTAGCACCCAATCGCGAGATATTGACGGGCTTCATTTTTTGTCCACAGTGAGTTGGTTCGAAAGAAACCAAGATCTTCAAACACCTTAAGTTGCGCTCGCGTGTGGCTGTAGCTCAACGGATAGAGCTCTCCTTTGACGATGGAGATGGTTGTGGGTTCGAATCCCACCAGTCACACGCTCTGTCAGAGGCTCTGGGATTTCGTCACCCGGAGCCTCTTTCTCCTTTGCTCTAAGCGCAAGGATTTCTCTCCCTCCGAGTGAGAAGTTTTGGCGATAGAGTTCGGCTATGTCATTTGTTATGTACTCAACGACCTGGTGTGGCTATTGCAAGCGCTTGAAATCTCAATTGGCTGATCTTGGGGTCACCTTTGAAGAGATCAATATTGAAGAGGTGCCGGGTACAGCTGAGATTGTCGAAAAGGTAAATGGTGGCAATCGCACAGTGCCGACGCTGGTCTTTTCAGATGGAAGTGCGATGACCAATCCGTCGGCTAAAGAGGTGGTTGAAAAGCTCGCATCGATTTAGGGGTGTAGAACTCTTTTCTATCTGAGAATTCCGCTCTCTGTGAGCGGGGAATCCTGTGAATATGGGGGTTCAAAGGGCGAATGTGGGATGGGCGTTGCTAAAATCGCCATATGTGTCAGGCTCGAAGATTGGAGCCTTCTGGTCACTGTCCGTGTTCTGCGAGTAGAGGAAATTCTATGTTTAGATTTTTGATAGTGCTCGCGTTGATCTTGGGGCTCAGCCCCGGGGTGGCTCAGGCTAGGCCGACGGTAGAGACTGCCCAGAATGAAGTGGATCGACTGAGGACTTTGGCGGCAGAAAAGTTTGAAGATGCCAACGAGGCGACGATTCGCATTAAGGCGTTAGAGCGCGAAACAGGGGCGCTGCAAAGCCGTGAAGCACTTTTGCGTAAGGAGCTCGATGAGGCCAGTACAACGTTATCGCGCATTGCAATTGCTCAGTACACATCGGGTGGATTTGGCGGGGGATTGAACCTACTTTTTTCATCTGACCCAACCCGGTATTTATCTGACGCCGGAACAATGGATTTGTTGGCGCGTAATTACTCGAGGCAGTTGAGAGATTATGCATCGACGAAACAGAAGGTTGAGGCATCACAATTTGTGGTCGCCGATAGAACAGCGCTATTGCGGGCAGAGCGCGAAAAACTCAATAAGCAGGTTGCTAACGCCAAGGCTAGTTTAGTAAAAGCGGAAAAAATTCTTAAGGGGTTAAAGAAAGAAGATCGTGAGCGTTTGGCACGAGAAGAGGCAGCGCGTGAGAATCAAATTCTTACCGCATCGAAGAAGTATGCCCAGAGTTATAAGGGTGATAATTCGCGTGGATCAATCGCGTTGAAGTATGCGTTGCAGCAGGTTGGTGATGTCTATGTATGGGCAGCAGCTGGTCCGACTCGTTGGGATTGTTCAGGGCTGACGATGCGCGCATTCCGACAGGCGAAGGTGTCGTTGCCGCACTCATCGAGAGTGCAGATTAGGTATGGCAAATCAGTTTCTTCTGGATCACTCAAGCCAGGGGATCTAGTTTTCTTCGGTAAGCCAATTAGCCATGTCGCGATCTACATGGGTGGAGGAAAGATGGTCCATGCTCCACGACCAGGTAAGCGAGTGGAAGTCACGAAATTCACAATGAGGTTTGGAAGTAAACCATTTGTGGGGGCGAGAAGAATATGAAGTTAAAGATAAGCGCGCTTCTGACTCTTGCGCTCATCGGTGGATTGTTCCTGCCCATTCAGCAGGCTAATTCGGCAACCCCCAAACCAACGTTGGCCCAGATTGAAGCGGCGAAGAAGGCAGAGGCTGCGAAGAAGAAGATTGCAGCCGATGCTCTGAAGCGATTAGAGGCGGCGCGGGGAAATCTTAAAGCGCTATCTGCCATCGCATCTGATGCTCGCGCTAAGTATCTGCGCGCTCAAGGAGAGCTCGTTGCAGCGACAAAGAAATCACAGGCCGCCGCTGCGTCCTATCAAGAGGCTTCAGCAGCGGTGACCTCCACACATCGCGAAATCGGCAAGTTAGCTATTCATGCTTATACATCCGGTGGTGGGCTCAGTGATCTTGAAGCAGTGTTAAGTGCAAGTGGGCCACAAGAGATGATTGATCGCTTATCTACAATTGAGAATTTAGGGGTAAAAAATAAAACAACACTGACGCGCTTTAAGGCTGCCGAAGAGGTTGCAGAAGCTGCGAAAGTTGTTGCTGATGCGGCGAAAGAAGAGCAACGCGTTGTCACTGAGAAAGTGGCTGCTGCAAAGAAAGTGGCAGATGATGCACAGGCCGAGCAGCAGAAAGAGGTCGATAAGCTGCAGGCAGTTCAAGATAAGTTGCAGCGCGATTTAGCATCTGCCAAAAAAGTTCGCGTTACCTTAGAGCAGCGTCGTCAGCTTGCGCTCTTGGAAGAGGCGCGAGCTAGGGAAGCAACACAGGTACCCAATCAATCAAGAGTCTGGCGCGCAGGCGGACCAACCGGGGTAAGTTCTTCGCGAACAACTGAAGATATGAGATTAAAGGCAGTTGAATTTGCAAAGCGACAGGTGTTAGCAGGTAAGCCATATGTGTGGGGAGATGAAGGTCCAAATTCTTTTGATTGTTCTGGACTTGTCTATGCCGCATATAGGTCGGCAGGTCTTGGCTGGCCAAACTGGGATCGTTTGAACTCAGCGCTTTACTACAGATATGTAAAGCAGATTCCGTTAGCGGAGATGCAGCCTGGCGACCTACTTTTCTATTCATATGATGGATCGACCAGCAAAATTCACCACATCAGTATTTATGCTGGAAACGAGATGATGTGGGAAGCGCGATCAACTAAGAGTGGTTTGAAGTTTTCAAATATCTACAGCATGCCTGGCTTGATGCCGTATGCCGGACGTGTTTGATCGGATTTAATTCAAACTTCTAATGCTCCAATTTAACGCTGCAGCAATTGCAACCCAGATTTGATATGGCATGACTGCTATCGCCATGGGTATCGAGATGGTGAAGAGGATGTACGTCATGGGGATTGTGAGCAGTGCGGTTAAGGTCAGGGCGATTGCTGCGCCGGTGAGGTTGTGGGGACGGTAAAACAGGTAGGCCCAAGTGAGGGCGGCTGCAACTGAGAGTGCGAAGAAGAGTATGTAGGTAAGGGAAGTGGATGTGGATGCGCGTTGGCCGATGATGACTGAGGCAATTCCAAGGACGATGAAGTTATAGGGCCAGATGATTCCGAATACGAATCCTGGTGGTTGCCATGATGGTTTATTGATGTTGGCATACCAGTTATCGCCAGTGTTGACCCAGAGGCCAGAGCCGATGGCATAGATCAGGACAATTGCGATGCCGCTGGCGGCGATGGCGTAGCGAAGGCTCATGTGTAGAGGTTAAGGGGTCTGAGGGTAGATCGGGTTATTTGCAGATAACCATTGGCGAAGTTGAAGCGTGGTGGAATCGGAATAGGCCTGAGCGTTGGCAGTGAAGGTGTTGAAGTCAATTCCGTAACCATTCTTCATTGAAAGAGCTAGCTTCTTCTCTTCGAATTCATCGGGCTTATTTGGATCGTAGGTGAGTTCACTGCCGACCTTTTCGTGCTGTTTTGCAAGATCGATCAACGAACCGAAATCACCGGTAGATGCAACGAAGAATTCTGTCCAGAGATAGCCATCGTAATAAGGGCCACATACATTTGGTTGGCCAACATTTCGGATGAAATCTTTTAACAATGTGGGTTTTTGAGAGAGTACACACGATGAGTAAGTTGCGATATATACGCGGATCTGTGAGAAAGGAACTTTGTAGATGTAAGCCTGTGACATCATCGCTCCGAAGTTTGCTCCGCCTTCGTTGAGCCAATACGGGTTGTAGAAGCCTTTTGATTGTGCGTACTGTGATGCGGCTTCACCTTGCATTGCGTGGATTAATTCATGAACAAAACCAAAAGAGATAAATAGGCGATCAGGAGTTTTCGTGAAGTCACGGGCTATCTTCTTGCCATCATTTTCTGTCAATCCATCAACGCTGAGGAATGCAACACCTGTAGTTAAACCGCAGTAGCCACCGCCTGCAGATCCCGGTACACCGGAGATTGGATTTGAACACCAAGTGCCGGCCGGCATCTTTGGCGCGAGCCAGTCACGGTTTCCGATGTAAACAGTCAAAGGTGTAGATAAGTTTATTTTTAGAATTGATGCGATCAAAAGAGCACTATCGAGGCTCTCCTTTGCTATCTCAGCAATCTGTGCGCTCTCTTTGCCAGGACCTACTTCGAAGTTGATATTTGCCTGTGCTGGTTTAGCGTTGTTGAGAGCATTCTGAACGAGTAGATCAAGTTTTTGAATCTCAGGAGATGTCGGATAGGTCAGCTTTTGAATTGTTGGTGGTGGGGTCGTTGTTGGCTTGGGTTTTGATGCTGCCTTTTGTAGAACGCCTTTATCCCAGACGAACTTTTTTCCGACCTTAATGCAGGTGAACTTCTTTCCATTTGCCAGTGCAGTGCTGCCGGTCTTCTTGCAGGAGGAACCAGCACTGACTGCAGCCGTGGCATCGAGTGGCATAGCTACCAGCGCGAGGGAGAGTAGGAGTATGAGCTTTCGTCGCACGGCATAAGTATGGAATCACTCGTTCGTTCTGTCGATACCTGCGGGCTGGACTATGGCGGCGCTTGCGCACTGGGGAAGAAAAAAGACCTGCAGTGTTATCTGCAGGTCTTTCTCTGTAGCTCAATCTTTCTTGCACTCCTCTGACTAAGAGGTTTGAGGATAGCACCCAATCGCGAGAAATTGACGGGCTTCATTTTTTCTCCACAGTGCGTTGGTTCGAAAGAAAACAAGATCTGCAAGCGCCTTAAGTTGCGCACGCGTGTGGCTGTAGCTCAACGGATAGAGCCCTTCTCTGACTAAGGAGATGGTTGTGGGTTCGAATCCCACCAGTCACACGCTTTGTCAGAGGCTCTGGGATTTAGTCACCCGGAGCCTCTTTCTTCTTTGCCTTGAGTGCAGGCTTTGCTGTGTGGAAAACCGACTGGTCACCTGTGACAAATGTCGGCAGATTGAGCCATGATTGATTTCTATTGGGTTGATCTGAGGGGATTGAGATGAAGCGTCTTACCTTGGCTGTAAGTGCTGCAATTGCGCTATCCCTAGTTGTCTCACTTCCGTCTAGCGCCGCAATCAAGGCGGGCTCTGCATGCAAGAAGGCTGGGCAAACAACAATTGATAGCGGACGCAAATACACCTGCGTTAAACAGGGAAAGAAGTTTGTATGGAACAAGGGTGTGGTGATTAAGGCAGCACCTGCAAAAGTTCCGGTACCAACACCGACTCCAACGCCTAGTGCAACACCGACCCCTACCCCTTCACCGACTCCAACGCCGACACCAACATTTACTCCACCAGTTAGACCAACATCATTTAGTGATCTCTTAGAAAAGATCGACGGTGTTTCATATTGGGCATGGGCGACAAGTGCGGAAAAGATCAAAAATGCTAGTGAGCCATCGATCGAGGTAGAGGTTTTGTTTGGTCCAAATACTCCTGTGATTGAACATAACACTCTCAAGGCCGTACAACTCGTCTCAAAGTTGTATTCGGGGGCACCTTCGCCGAAGAAAGTAGTCGCAATCTATTTCTCCTATGAAGATCGAGCATGGGGCCAATCAACTTTTGGAAGATATGGACATAGACCTAGCGGCAATGAAACTGCAAACATGTGCCAAACACCGTTAACTTGTTGGGGTGCGATGGCAGAGATCGATTACAAAGGTACTGGGATTTTGCTGATGAGCGTGAACGATCCATCAAGAATTGATAAGGCTAGTACCTCAGGACCGCTGCAAGCTCACGAGTTTGCACACACATTTCAGCTCACCCAGTTTCTGGGAACACCAAAAGAGATCAATACATACTGTTGTGTAAAGCAATATTTGCCATGGTGGACAGTCGAGGGCGGCGCACTCTTTATTGAGGCATCAGCTATGAATTCCGACTCATATGAGGGTTACAAGGCCTGGATGTCTAGATCATTGAACGATTTCAAAGGCAATGATCGAGAAACTTTCACAAAGAATTGGTTTGAGAATTTCCTACAACCAGCCAGCACCTCACTCTGGGGGACTCAGCAGTATCAATGGAAAATTTATTCGGGTGGGGCGCTAGTTGAGCAGATTTTCGTGGCCATCAAGGGGCCAGATATAAGCATGAAGCTCATGCAAGATGTTGCTACGGGACTTACTTGGCCAGAAGCTTTTGAGAAGAATTTTGGAATCAGCTGGAGTGCAGCGTTACCAATACTTTCAGAAGCACTTGTCGCGATGATTGCAAAATCTTAACCTCGCACTTGATCGGCTAAATTTACGCGGGCCTCAGAGGTTGGTTGGTTTACCTGCAACCTGCTGCTCGAGTTCCTTAAGCTTTTCACGAAGGTGCGCGATCTCCTCTTTCGTTACTTGTCCATCTGCGGTCATGTCATCGACCTCGTGGACGATCGCACCTAGCTGTTTAAGCTTTTCATTCTTTTCACGATTCTCACTTCGCGCCTCATCCATTGCGTTCAAAACGATACCGATCAAAACGTTGAGAACCGTGAAGACTACAACGAAAATATATGAAAGATAGAAAGGAAGTGCCCAAGGGCTCACGAGGACGGCCTCTTCAAGGTAGATAGGGAAGTTCTCAAGGGTGAGCAGGATGAAGAGAGTCGTGAGTGCGATCGAGATATTCCCCCAACTCTTCGGGAGATCCTCTCCGAATAGGTATACGCCAGCCATTCCATAGATGTAGAGAGCAAGGAAGATCAAGACGCTCATACTTAGTAGGGGAGGAACAGATCTAATAATTGAGACTGTTAAGACGCGGACTTCTGGCAAGAATCTAAAGATGCGGATGAGGCGAAGCAGACGTAGTAGACGAAGGACCATAACCTGGCCTGAGAAAACTGGTGAGAGTGCGACGATGAGGAAATCAAAGATGTTCCAGCCGCGGCGGAAGAATTCCCATGGCTTCTTTCCATAAGAAATCAATCGGAGCGCCAACTCCACTGCATACACATAGAGCGCGTACTGATCCAAGACTTCAAAAGTTGTACGTGCATCGGCAGAAATTCCAGGCATAGTCAGTAGTCCAAGAGATATTGCGTTGACCAAGATGACGAAGGCGATGGCAACTTCAAAGGCGGAGCTGTAGACAAGTTTAGATAGCCAGAAAATTCTGTAATCAGGGATTTCTACGTACTCTCCGTATGCCTTTATTTTTCGCATGAAACTCCCCGCTGATGCGGCTCGGTGATTGTTGACAAGAAAGTGTAAGCGGAGCGGATTCCAAATAAAAGTCTAGTAGAGGGCTTGAACTGGTCAGAAAGTTCGCAATGCCAACCCTTCGGCTGGCATTGCGAAATTCCTAGTTAGTCAGATCAACCCCAACCTCTCCGCACAATTCAAATGCCTGCAGTGAGGTCTCTGCTGAAACCACCATTCCAGCACCGCCACCTGCGCGATTCAAGGCATTTTGCCATGACTCAAATACAGTTCTTGCGATCGGATCCCACTTAGGGTGATCATCAAGCGCCCCAGACGTTAAATTGACGAGTGTGTACTCCATTCCTAATCGAGTCCAGTCCCCATACCATTCACCTAAAGCATTGTTGAAAACAACCTTGTACTTCAGGCATGAGTTGGCAGCAATTGATTTGTAATCTTCATCATCCCAAAGAGAAGCATCAGATTCTGTTTCTCGTGCTGCCAAGTCTTCAGCAGACATTGAAGCACTGGAACAGCTCACGAGCGTTCCCGTTAAAAACAAAGCAAGAAAAATTCCAGAGTAACGGTTTTTCATGATGACCTCCTTGATCAGGTTACCTTCCCTCACGATCACTTTGCGGTGATCCCAGTTTGGCTTACTACATGACTCAACCAGATCAGAAATTCATCGTCAACAAAAACTTGGTCATCGGATGGTCAGAAAAAAACGAAAAGGGCTGAATTGTTTCTACAAAAGTGTAAAAGACGGAAAAGCGAATCTACGGTAACAACTCGCGACCGGCGGCATAGTGTCGGCTAATTACAGTTGCATCAAGTGCTGAGTTAAAGAGTGCGATCTCATCTAGGGCTGCCCGGGTTCCTGAGTAGAATCTCGCACAACGGATATCTGAACCCGCACATTTAGCATCAGGATAATTCAAGCTTCTTCCGATGTTTACTTCTAAACCATTATCGAATCCAATTCCGTAGGTTGCCGCCTGCCCAACCAAGGCACCATCAATATAGAGACTCTGAATTGCACCGTTTGAAACCCATGCAAAATGATGGAAACGTCCGTCAAAAAGATTGTTGGCATTTGGTGCACCAGTCACAGTTCCGCGAACGGTATTTCCGCCAACGCCAGCATCTGCAGTGATACGACCCTCGGGGGTGAGGTACATACGAAAGAAGCTATAACCGTTGGCGATATGAAAAATATTTTCATTATTAGAAGGAGAAGTTGAGGCAACCCAACCCGATACGGTAAAGACTGAATCAGAGTAAAAATCAGTTGTGGGAGTGAATCTGAAACCAGCATCACTCACAATATTTGCAGATACAAATCCATCAGTGACTCCGCCAGATGAACGAACACTTGCACTACCACCTAGGAATAGGTTGTTATTGAGAGTGAGCGCCATCGAACCTGAGTTAGCAAGCACGCCATTCATACGGAAGTAGTAGGCAGGTGCATCTTGCAACACATTCTGTGAGTAGGCGATGTTGAAAACGTTTGTACTGATCGCAGCAGATGTTGCGCTAAAGCGGGCATCTGGTGTGATCGCGCTAAAGACTGGTGTGACGCGGAAGCGATATGAAGTTCCAGCGGTGAGGCCTGTGACCGTGGCTGATGCAACGGTGCTGTTGGCGCGGACGAATTCGTTCCAAGTTGTCCCGTCAGTAGAAACTTCAACTCTGTAGGTCACAAGTCCGGTTGTCATCGCAGGGGCTGTCCATGTGAGGCTCATCGAAGTGTTGTTACCTGCAACCTTCGACGCGAGAACATTTGTCACACTTGGGCTTCCCGTTGTAATTGCACTAGTAGTTGCCTGACCATTGGCGTCAAGGGCGGCGCTAAAACTTGGAGTAATGCGGAAGCGATATGAGGTTGCAAAAGCTAGTCCTGTGACTGTGGCACTGGTTGTAGTCGATGCGGTGCGCTCGAAGGTAGTCCATGTGAGGTCGTCTGTAGATACTTCGATCTGATAATTATCAAGACCAGTAGTAATTGTTGGTGCAGACCATGTCAAAGTTACATTTGCAAAGTTTGAAGATGATGCTGTGGCAACTGCGTTAGTTACCTTCTGGAAGTTTGTAGTTGCCACATTTGAAGCAGTTGCAGCAGTTGCAGAGATCGCGCCACTGATGCTTGGTGTGACGCGGAATGTATATGAGGTTCCAGCATCAAGGCCCGTAACAGTTGCGGTGGTCGCAGTCGAGTCTGGGCGGGCAAATGTCGTCCAGTTGCTTCCATCTTTACTATATTCAATGAGGTAAGTAGTGATACCGGTTGTCTGTGAAGGTGCCATCCATGAAAGTGCGACAGAGTCGATCTTCCCAGCGACGGTATTTGCAGTAACTGTAGGAACCTTAACAAAGACATCAAAGGTCATTGGGTTTGAAGTCAGTGTGGTTCCGGTTACGTCTTGAGCAGAGATCGTCATCGTATAACGACCCTGTGGGAGTGAGACGAAGCTGAAATTGATTGACGATGTTGATCCAGGGTTGGTCGCCCATGAGTAATCACCGAGTGGGTTCGAATTTTCGCGAGTCGCACTACTGCCAGCAAGAGTTGGCAGATAGTTAGATGCAACAAATCCTGCAGGGCCTTGCAACTTGATCGCGATCCGCGATGTTGGAAACGTCGCTGTGGTGAAGCGATCAGGAGTGAACGTTGTGGTGACAGTTTGTGATGCTGTTGTAAATCCAGTTGTTGTGGTTGCGGTAGCGCTCATCTTTGGCGCAGCAGCGGGGCTACCTGGTGTGACAGCAAGTGGAATTACCTGACCACCGAATTCGACGATGTACCCCAGAGCCCAGAAGTCTCTTGCGTTACTGAGTGAATCAATCGGCCCGTCATTCCAAGTGCCATTTGAATAAGCCATTCCCCAGTTTTCACCGCCATAGCCATTGTTTGGTTCTCCTGAACTCCAGTTACTAAACCCTGCAGTCACGGGACAGTTAACGGCACCAGGTGCGGCGAAGAAAGCGGTGTTTGCTTCTGGCCCATCTGAATATCTCCAGCAACCCTCTTGTTGAATGTCATTAATTCCGAGCCAGAAGCTGTTGTTGCCAGCACGCTTTCGTAGAAATTCAAATTCTGCCTGAGTATTTGGTGTTGCAAGGTATCCCTGAAGACCCAGATAAGACATACCTAGCGCATTTGTACGCGCTGTCTGCCATGAAATTCTGTCGTAGACAAATTGGTAATAACGGCCGGTCTTTCCAAAGAGTTGCACTGTCTGTAGCGGAACTGCAACACCATCTACAGCGCTTGCTCGACCAATACTATTTTTAATCTCAACGGAGCAGATCAGTGATTTGCCTACTATTTGGTCGTAGACGTCACCGGTAAATGTAAGTGTCGGACCAGTGCCGAGCGTACTCTCGATTGTAGAAGAGAATGAGTACGCACCAACACCCCATGTGAAAGTGGCTATTTCATCGCCCACGAGTTTGCGCGCTTCGCAGGTGAGCAACTGGTTGGCTGGGATTGACTCCGAAGTGATTCCCTTGATATCGACGTTGAAGTATTCAGGAGCGGTTGGCTCTTTTACATACGTAGAACTAGCAGATGTGCCTGAACCTACAAGGTTTGTGACAGTGGCCTTGCAACGTAAATGTTTGCGAACGCTGGTCAGGATGTTGGTCGAGTCAAAGATAAATGTGGGAGCAACGCCAATGATTGGTGCGTTCAGATTGACATCCCAACTGCTATTTTGCAGAGTCCATTCGAACTTAATCGATTCGTACTGCTCTGGTTGATCGATGAGGCAGGTGACAACCTGTCCAGGCGAAGGAGTTTCGTTACCCACAAGACCCTCAAGCTTCACAGTTGGAGACGGCGTACCGATGAAAGGCATGGAAGCGCTAACGACATTGAATCGTGTTCCACCTGGGCCAGTAACGCCGGATGCGCAGAGAATTGATTTATTCAAAGCCTTTAGAATGACCTCTTTGGTCAGAATCAGTGTTGAACCTTCCCCAACAAGGCCGCTATCAGAGGGCAATTGTTCGCGAGAGGAGAAATTGCCGACGTACCACCGTGGTCGAAGGGTGCTCTCGACAGTGTTGCGCCAGGTTGCATTCGAACAAGAGATATTGGCACCGATCTTTGGTGCTGATGGGCCAAGTCCAGTAATTGATTGCGGTGTATCGAGAACCGGCGCTGATGGAATCGTTAGCTTTGACTCAACCGGAAGTTCAGCGGTGCGGGATCTACCTACTGTCACGCAAGTAAATGTGAGGCCAGCATCTCGATCTTCAACAGTTATCGAAGTGGAGCGATTACCAGAGATGCGACCAGGGGATGCCCAGTACGTTTCAGTACTTATGGTGTTTTCAGACCAGGTGCCGGGCTCGCAACTCAGCGTCGAACCTACACGGGCCGTTCCGGAAATTGAGGCTCTTTCAATATTGGTGGGTGCAGCCTGGTTATAGACAGTTGCCGCCTTTGAAGCCAAGACCACACCGTTAGAGATGTTTTTTAAGTAATAAGAAATGCGGGTAAAGATTGTTGGCTTTCCACGATCACATCCTTGTGCTGAACCCCAACTGGTGAGACCAACGAGAGTTGGTCTCCCATCGACAATTCCAATGAGCGGTCCGCCTGAGTCACCTTGACAGCCGCCTGCGTAGAGTTTTTCCGCCTTAATGTATCGCCCACTCGCAAGCATGATCTCTGGTTTGAAGTTCTTTCCATATGCACGCTTTGCTGCAGCATCTTGTAGGTCAAGGTTTGCAGTGCGCAAGAATTTTGCGACCTCGTTATTTTGATCAAGTCCCCAACCATACATTTTGAACTTTGTGAGTTTTGCAACCTTAGCTAGTTGTGACTGTGTTGGAATGGCAATTGGTCTCACATCAGTGACTGGGCGAGTGAGTTTGAGAAGTCCCAAGTCATTTGTCACTGTCTTCTTGCTATAACGCGTATCTCGCCATGTTCCAGAAACTTCCAGAAGTGGTTCATCGCTATCGAGAGTATCGGCACCTAATTTGACCCAGTAAAAACCTTTATCAAATGTGCAGTGTGCAGCTGTGATGATGATATCTGCGCGAATAAGTGAGCCTGTACAGATGAATTGCGCCGTATCGTTAATATTTTTTTTATACCAAATCGATGCTACCCATGGAGCCGTCACGCTTGCTTCAGGAACTTCCTCACCGAATACGACAGCCTTGGCTTGCTGTTGTGCAAAGGGGGCGATCAGGAGCCCAGCCAGAAGTGAGAGCGTGAGAAATAGATGTAGGGAGGCGGATACACCGCGACGACGTATCGACATCGTTACTCCCTTATGAAAGTTATCTTGTTACATCCAGGTGAAACGAGGATTGCTCCACGCTCAAACGTTCCGGTTGCGATCCAGTAAGCGGTAATTTTACCGCCCTTGTAGGTACCTAAATCAACTCCAATAGTGATACCGGAGATACCAAGGGACTTTATGCAGGCTTGATGGCTATTTGGGAGACTGGTCAGAGTTCCTGGAAGTTCAAGGGGGAGGATCTTTTCTGCAATCGGCCCGATGTAACCGCCGTAGCTAGCCCCTGAATTAGTCAGACGAACCGACTGGCTGAGATCGCTACCGACATCTTCGCCATTGCCATACATCGCTGCGCCATCTTGAGGTTCTGGAACTGCTGGAATCTCTGGCTCTGTGGTTGCTTCACTTGTTGGTGTTGTTGGTTCAGATGTTGAATCCGTTGGTGTTGTTGGTTCGGTTGGTTCGATCGGTTGCGGTGTCTGTGAATCTGTAATCGGTGGGATCACAGTGGTTCCGTCATTGGAAAGACCATTCACTCCAACGAAAGCCATGACGGTAAGAATTGATGCGGCTGCAAGCCATGAGGAATTCTTTGTTAACTTTGTTGTAAGTCCTGCACCGAATCGGTTGCTACGAACAACGGTGGCATCTTCTGCCATCAATGATTGAAGGTGGGCATCAAAGCGCGCCGAAGCATCAGCGGGCATGGCTTCTGGCGCGTTGTTCACTGCCAGAGCAGCTAACGCCTGCTCGATCTCGCGATCTCTCTGTGAATCCATTACTTGCCACCTTTTTCTTCTATGACGGATACGTGCTCACCCTGGTTCCCCAGATCGCGCCCGGTCAGGTATGCCGCCAGCGCTTCTTTGCCTCGAGAGCAGCGGGATTTGATCGTGCCTGGGGCAACGCCTGCGATCGTGGCAACCTCATCGATGGAATACCCCTCCATGATCGTCATGGTCAGGGCTATCCGTTGATCATCTGGCAAGGTGGCCAGCGCTTGCGTCATCATGATTTTGGTGTCGCTCTGCTCTGCAAAGGATCGAGATTCGGTAACTGTGCTCTCATCAGATTCTGATAACTGGGGACGCACTGACTCTTTGCGCAAGAGATCGATACAGGCATTCTGCACGATCATGTACATCCAAGTGGAGACCTTAGATTCGCTGCGGAAAGTATGGGCCTTTCGGAAAACTGCCGTCATCGCCTCTTGCACAGCATCTTCTGCAATCGTGGCATCGCGCACTGTTTTACGGGCAACGCTCCACATCCAGTCGCGGCGACGTGTCAGCAATAGTGCGATCGCAGCTTTCTCGCCATCAAGATATGCGCGCATCAGCTCTTCATCGCTACGCATATCTACCGACATGAGAAAAACTCCCAACACGGGCCGCGGTGGCACATGCTGGGAGTTTAATTCCTCAGGAGAGAAAGTAACTACTTTGGGTTAGAAAGTTCCTTCACCGGCGGCGAGATAGCTGACGGTAAATGAGCGAGAAGTCATGTTTTTCTGTGTTCCTGAGCGTAGAACGCGGATGCGATAGGTGACATCGTGATCACACCAGACCGGGGCTGTTCCGAAATCTCCCATGCATAACGGGTTGACCGGCAAAAGGGCAACGCCTGTGGAATCGGTGCGACTAGAAAATGATGGAATCCAATCGCCGCTGTACTCATCGAACTCGTCAAGGATGACGCGTCGACTCACAGATGGCGGGGCGACAACCAAACGGATCATCGGCATATCAGTGATCATGTCGTAATCCTCTTCGGCGAAGTCACGATGAACACGATCGGCTCCGTCTTGCCATGTCCATGAAACAGTGGCCTGAGCCTTTGGAGTTCCGAGTGCAGTAGCTGGTGCGATAGATGCCACCATTCCGAGAACTAATGTGAGAGCAGTTGCTGCTCGTGCGATCGAACTACTTTTAACCTTCATTGCTATTCTCCTTTGTAATTATTGATTTTCACCCTCGTGAGGAATTTCTTTATTAACTTCGTTCATAGCCTTTGACGCGACCGTTGCCTCAAAGGTTCCCCGTGATTTTTTGGGGAGGGAACTATTTAAGGAGCGAGTGCGTCTTAACTCATGAATAGATCACCATCACGAAGTTTTGAAGGAGAAGAAGATGAGAAAAGCGCTCGCACTGATTGCAATGGTTTGTGGCATGGTTGTCGCAGTCCCTGGACAAGCATCTGCAATTACATATGGCGACTTAGTAACAGATCCAGTGTCACAGGCACCATGGGTTGTCTCAATCTGGTCTTCTCCAACAGTCGATGGGGATAAGAAGTACATCTGCACCGGTACTTTGGTTGATCCACGTGTTGTGGTCACAGCGGCAAACTGCCTCACCGAAAAGGTCTTTTACTTTGCAAAGGTTGGTGCGCAGACACTTGAAGATGACACCCCATTTGTTCCAGCCACTAATTGGATGGCGCTTCCACGCTTTAATGCAAAATCGGCGATGGGAGATATTGCAGTGATGCATTTGGCCGGTGAGTACACAGGCTCATCAATTCCAGCAATTGCCGGAGAAGAAGATGCTAGCGCCATTGCTCGTACCCGTCCCTACATGATGTACGGCTGGGGAATGGATCAGAATCGACAATCACCAGATTTATTGCGTAGCGCAACTCTGGCACCACAAGATGCTGCAGCTAGCCGTTACTACGGAAAGAATTTCAATAAAACTCTTATGATCGCTGCAGGACGTGGAATCGCAATCGAGAAGGTTTATGCCGGTGGATGTACCGGTGATACCGGTGCTCCACTTGTTGCCACTGTGAATGGGACTACAAAGCTGATCGGAATCACAAGCTGGTTCTCAAAGGATTGCAGAGTTGCAGCACCGACAGTATTTGCGCGCGTCTCATACTTCCAAAAAGATATTGCTAAGGCAATTATTGATGTGAAAGCTGCATCGAAGTCGATCAAGATTACAAAGAGTGTTGTAAAGGTCGATGCTCCCGTTCTCCGAGGACAACTCTTTATTAACGGCCTCTATCCCAATGGGCGCTTCTACCAAGGCCAGATGCTTACAGTCGATGGATGGTGGTGGGGAAATACCGTTGAGGCCGAAAGTATTCGCTGGTACGTGACAACAACTCCGAATGCTCCGATGTCGCGGATGGGTCGCCTTGTGGCAACCGGGGGATCGATCTATCTCACCTGGGGGTTATTGCAGCAAAGCGCCGGCTCATATCTAGTGGCAGAGGTTTCAGGATCGATGGGCAACCAGGTGACAACAGATGTTGCTGCGGTCTATATCAACCCCTATCTCATCGGGTAAAGACTGGTCAGAGCCTCGTGAGATCGGATTCAATCGGGGGGGCGCTAGCCAATCGATAAATTCTCAAGCACAATAAGCGCCCTATGACGTGTCGAAAGTCTGACTTAGAGCAGCTTTCTGGTCATCACATGAAGGGGGGCAAGCACGATGAGTAGCATGCCGCCCCCATTGCCGCCGCGCCCTTCGCAACCACCTAGACCTGGTGCAACCTCCTTTGCACAGCAAAGTCCAAAATTTTTTGAAGGCGATCTCGTAAAGGCAACGCCACTCTTTCTCATCATCGCCGTAGTTGTCGCTGTGGTCAGTCTCGTCATGGCAATTATTCCAACCTCAAATATTCTCGTTGCCATTGTTGGATATTTACTCACACCTTTTGCGGTGATGGTCTTGATGGGCTGGGACACTGTTTATCAACGGAAGAAGACATCCGAAGAAGCGTGGTTTGTGCCTAATCCCAATTACTCACGAATCCTACGAATCCTTGCCGGCTTATCACTCTTGCTTTCCTACCCGCATATTAATGTGATCGCAAGGAATGTCTCAGCCAAACTTGCTGAGAATTCCTGGTTCATCACCAACATGAGCTGGTTATTTTGATGCGCAGGCTTCTTTCAGTCTTAGTACTTTCTTTTGCCTTACTTACCTCTTTATTTGTGTCGATTACACCTGCCGCCGCAGCGGAGTCGAATGACCTTACATCTGTGGGATCTCGTGCATTTGACGACCTGACACGTTGCATTAACTCCACGAAAAAGTTAGACATCTACTACTTGATTGATGAATCTGGCTCACTGAAAAATACTGACCCAGCTGACACTCGAGCGGAAATTTTGGCGTCAAGCCTTCGGACTTTAGGGGCATTTAAAGATGTGTCGATTACCTATAGTTACGGCTTTTTTGGTGAGAAGTTTGATAACTCTCAGCCATGGACGTCAGTAAACTCATCAACTGTAGATCGAGCAGCGGATGCATTAGCTCGTGAAGTGAAAAATCGTAAGAACGCCTCCTTCACCAATTGGCTCGTTGGAATCGAAGGTGCAACCCGCGAGTTACAGACACAGCAGAGTAAAACTCAGGCATGTCAGGCCTTGATCTGGCTTACAGATGGTGGATTGTGGATCGGCCAAGATGGCGATCGTCGTTCGATTGATCAAGATCAAGTGAACAGAGCTGCTGATCAGTTGTGCGATAACGTTTTTGAAACTCTGCGTAAGCGTCAAGTGTCAGTGTTTGGAGTTCTCCTAAAGAACTCTGCAGCACTAGATCGCTTAGAAGAAACAGACCCTGTCGAGCACCGTGAAACCTTGGCTGGTATGGCATGGATGCGAACGCTCCTTGAAGGAAGCGGTGATGTGGAGCCGGGGCTCGCAGCGCCTGGGATGTGTGGCACTGTTCCAATTCCAGCAAATTATGCTGCGGGTGCTCTACTAATTGCACAAGACCCTGTTGCTCTCGCTCTTCAGTTTCTTATTCTTACCTCAACGACTGAAGGCGGCACATCGATTGATTTCGACCCCAATAACATTCTCATTGAACCTGGTGTACGAAAATTTAGAATTCTCAGCACATCGCGCTCATGGGAATTAGTAAGCCCAACTGGGGCGATTTATTCCGCTCGTACACCAGGTGTGGAGGTATTTTCCCAAAACGGTGTCAACCAAATTTCAGTCACTGCTCCCGTTTTGGAGATTGGCCGCTGGAAATTCACCTTTGAGAAGAACGCCGGATCAAACAATCGATTGATTCTATTTAGCGGTCTTGAAATCGGATTGAGCAAGAGCGAACTTGTGGGTGGTACCAATGGAAAGATTTCGGGTCGTGTTGTTATCTCGCCAGAACTGGCTGCCAATTCAGCGCCAGTCCGACTAGATGATTATCTCGGTGAACCTGATTTCAAGATTTTCGAAATTCCAGCCGATGGAAAACAGATCAAGATTCCTGGTGCAAAGATTGATAACGGGGGATCCTTTAGCGTCGTGTTCTACCCAACAACATCTAAAGGCGTTATCGAACTACGCGTAACCCTGAACCTGTTAACAAAGTCTGGAATCAAGCTTGCACCGATTAGTTTCTCCTCAAAACTTGATGTGAAACTCCCCGAAGAATTTCCATCAATTAGCTCGCCAATTCTTATGAGTACTTTGGAAGGACCTAATGGAGAGTCAACCGGTGAGATTGTTATTGAAGGCCCCGTGCGCGGTTCTGGTGCAGCATGTTTTGATCTTGCCCCAGGGTTTGGTATCAAGATTCTTCAGGATAAAGTAAGTAGAGCTGGAAATTACCAGTGGTCTTTGAAGAATCTTCCTGCTGATGGCTGTGTTCAGGTAAGCCAAGGTGGGACCGAGCGAATTCAAATTGTGGTAACAAATCCGAAAACGGCAGATAGCCAAGTTCTCGCTGAGATCCCCGTCAGGTATGTCTCTGATGCGAAGCCAGGTCAAGATCTTAGAGTGTCACGCTCGATTGAATTTGAAACTACCGTTATTCGACTTGGCCAGGGAGTTCTTCTCATCCTTCTCTACCTTATTGGAGTACTAATTCCTCTAGGACTTATCTATCTCATGTATTGGATGACTTCTCGACTCTCCTTCGGCGCTGGTATGCAGCGCCATACCTTCCCGATCATTATCGACTCGACAAAGGGTCTGCTTAATCGGGACGGAACGAAGTTGATTGGAACCGTTGATCACTTTAAGCCGATTCCGTTACAAGCAGATACCCGCAACTATAAGGAACAGAGTAATGGTGAGATACGCCTTCGCCTTTCACCAATTCCTTTAGCCGAACCTTGGTTTGAATTTGAAGTGGCACAAGGTGCTCGTGTGATCACGATGGCGCGCGCTTCAGCGATTGCGCGGAAGCGATTTGTATCGGGTGAGTTGGCACCGGTGAATTCGGATATGGGTGATTACTGGGCAATCCTAATCAAAGAGACAGATCTGCAGTCGACGGCAAATAAATCTTCTGTGCCGGCAACTCTCGTTGTCTACAAGAGAATGCGCCCAGGCTTTGCAGATCAAAATCGTGATCGCGTCGAGAAGATTACAAAGTTGGGGGGCATGTGGGATCGCGTAGTTGCCCTACGTGCCACTCCATTGAGCGGTCGTTCAAAGCGAACTGATGCGGTGATCGCACTCGATCCTGTTTCAACATATACACCGATGCCACTACCTCCAGGGGCAGCGCCACCACCACCTCCAGGAATGACACCACCTCCAGGAATGACACCACCTCCACCTCCGCCACCTCCGGGTCGGGGATAGAGTAAAGAAATGATCACTTCATATCAGTCGATTGAAAGGGAATACACATGTTGCAACCATTCTTGTTAGTAGGAGTCGGCGGTTCTGGCGGAAAGACTCTTCGCGCCATTCGACGTGCACTCGAACTACGATTGCAACAAGAAGATTGGAACGAGGGCTGGCCAAACGCGTGGCAGATGCTTCACGTTGATAGCCCGGTAAGTCAGGACGGCGCTGCATTCCCAGCACCATTTCTCCCATCAGAGAATTACTTTGGATTGGTAGCACCAGGAACAACATACAAGCAGGCATTCGGCGCGGTAATGGCAAATATTCCAAGTGAGCATCGCGCAGATGTGGAACGTCCGATGCCATCAGATAAGGATGTTTCTGTTCAGGTGGGTATTGGCGCAGGAAAGTTCAGAGGCGTCGGAAGAACACTTGTTCTCGCAAAATTTAACGATGTGAGTAGCGCAGTCTCAACAGCATTTAGCAAGATGACATCCGACGGTGCAATAGGTCAGCTCGACACTTTGGGAAGAAAACTTGGAGCTAAGCCAGCCGCAGGAGAACCACGACCAATCGTGATTGTAATTTCTTCGATTGCTGGAGGATCAGGTGCTGGTCAGTACATGGAAGTCACCGAAGCAATTAAATTTGCAAATCGTAATGCAGACTGGATTCATTCGATTTTCTCAATTCTCTATGCACCAGATGTATTTAAGAGCGTAGGAAACACTGATGTGATTGCACCTAACGCCTTGTATGCAATGTCTGAATCGATGGCAGGAATGTGGACAAACGATTTATCTGATAGTACTCAAGCGCTCTATAAGAAGATGGGTATCAACATTCCTGGCCTAGGCACAGATCCAAAGGTGCACATCGGCCCTCGCTTTAATTATGTAATTGGCCGCGAAAACTCAAAGGTCACTTTTGATGATCAGCCAGATGTATATAAGGCGGTCTCAGCCAGCCTTTCAACCTGGATGACGGATGAGAATGTCCAAGATGGATTGCAGGCATACACGGTTGCAAACTTTGCCGCCGATATGGGTGCACTCGCTTTGACTGATAACTCGGGCCTTCAGGTAATGAATAAACATACTCCGCCATTTGGTTCTCTTGGATTCGGTCGCGTAAGTCTTGGCCGAGATAAATTTAGTGACTATGCAGCAGAGCGCCTCACTCGTACCGTAATTGACCGGATGCTTTACGCCCATACTGACGGGGAAGATACATCTGTAAAGACTGAAGAACAATGGGTAAGAGAGAAGGCTGACCAAAGCTTGGCAGATTTCTTAAAGGACCTTCATCTTGAACAAACATCAGAGTTTGATTTTCAAGCAGCCCGAGAGATGCATGTCGATTTTGATAATGTCTGGTTTGAGTTACGCTCTCAGATTGAGCAGTACGTTGCAGGAGGACTTAGCCCAAAGTCTGGCGCTGCTCCAGCTAACCAGTGGGTGCAATCGCTTCAAATTTCATTTTCAGATAAGGCAAGTGGTTTTCTTACCAACGCAGCGTCTGCTCGTAATGGCAATGCACGCAACTGGATCGAAGTTAGTCGTCGGAGAACTCTTTCAGAGGTGGGTCGATACACCTCACAACAGGGTATAAAGATTGCAATTGAACTTCTACGCAGAGCCGAAGAAGAGGTTGGTAAGCAAGTTTCCCAGTTATTGAAATCAAAGGGCGATTTCGCGGGATATGCAGCGAGCTATAACGCAGAAATCGCTAATGCTTTCTCATCCGTTCAAGACAATCAGGCAATCAAGCCAGGAGATCCTTGGGTAGAGAACGCTTTCATCGGAATGCGTAGTGCATTCTGGTATTACTTGGAGAGCGAGCACTTTGCGTATACAGCTGGTCTACTTGAAGACTTCATGGCTCATTTCTTGCGCCCCCTTCGAGAAGCGTTGAGCCAAGGTGAACTTGCTCTACTCAAGCGAACGTCCAGTGATGGCAACTCAGATCATGTTCAGAATGCCTATCTCACATGGCCAAAGCCAGAGACAGATGCTGTACCACCGAAGTACAAAGGCGCGCCTAATGAGTACCTCCTTGTTGCCACAGATGAGTACCCAAGCGAATATAAGAGACTGATTTCTGAATCGGTTGATAACACTCGGAGAAGTAATGCTCGACAAGTGGTTATCAACGAAATTTTAATGGGTTCACTTCTCCTAGAAAACTTGGATCCACAGCAAACATGGTCACTCTTTCAAGAAGAAAAGCCCTGGATACCAGTAGAGCGTGAATCGCGCATTGAGAGAACTCAAGCTCAGCAGGCGGCACGTTTTGCCTTCTCTTCGAATCCGGAAGATTACTTAAAGCGCACTGTTTTCTGGTTGAGTCGTAAGGGCCAGGCTTTCTATAAGTATTTACATGATGACCTTAATTCTTACCTCGATCAAAATGTGCATGATGCATCGACAATTGTTGATCGCCAACGTGCGCTGCGTGAGCAATTCTTGGAGGCAGTTCGTGCAAGCGAGCCTCTAGTAAAGCTGAATCCGGGACTACTGCAGGAAGTTCATAATGCAACTATTGATGAACGTCAAACAGTATTGAGTTCAATCCCATTCGATACAGGCAGCGCTGCCTATAGTGCGATCAAAGAAATTTTAGTGCAGCAGAAAGTTTGGGTCGATCAGACTTCTGATAGTTGGTTTAAGCCAAGTGCTAAAGTTCAAAACATCGATATTTTCTCTGTACAACGCCCATATCAACCGATTGTCATGGACTCAATCTTTAATCCAATTGCTGAGTCTTGGCATAAAGCACAAAATAGCCAGAATAAGAGAGAAGCATTTTTCCAATGGCGACGCTCACGTTCACTCTGGGAGAGTGTTCCCGCTGCACCCGAGAAGAAATCGGCAATCTTGCGCGGATGGTATGTAGCTAGAGCGCTTGATCAACTCACAGAAGATCTGACAGATCCTAAGCGTGGTGCTGAGCTCAAGGTTTGGTCACATGTACGCCGCGATTTTGAAACCTTCCCGTACCCGCTTGCCAGCGGACCTGTGGTTGAGCCAGAGGATTACCCAGGTGGGTTGCTAATGTCGTTATCGATCGCACTTGCAATGTGTAATGCAAGCAGCTCACTCGAGCCACTACGTTCCTATCATCGATTAATTGAGTTAGGGGAGATTTCAAATCCAGCAACATCTGAACTCGGTCGCTGGATTTCCCAAGGAAGCGTCGCTCACCCTTCTCAGCCTCAACCTAGTGCAAAGGCTGGGCCTACAGGCGCTGACGGGGTGGAAGCAAGAAGAGACGCGCTTGTTAAATATTTCTCTGATCTTCTTAATGAATTTGAAAGCGAAATCGAATCCTTAGATACGCATACTAATTGGGAGAAACTGGGTTACACCTGGGAGATCCGAGTTGAGGTAAGGGAAGCGTTGACTGATTTGATTAAGGCTTGCTCTGAAGCCAAGGCTGGAAGAAGCGGAATCAAATAATGAGAGGTTTTTGGAATCGCGATGCACTCACTATCGTTATCGTGCCTGACAAAAAGTTACTTGAAAACCTTTCCCCAATCATTAACGAGTGGAGCCGGGAAGGCCTGTTAGGACCGTTTTTCCTTACATCTCCTGATCAATTGATAGAAACATCGGGTGAACCTTCACGCCTCAACGCCTCGATATGGAGCGAAGTGTCGGGTGAAGTGATTGTGCAATCTCTGGATGCTCTCGAACAGATGGCACAGTTTGAGTTCAAGACTGTTCGCATTCTGTCGTTACGTGTTCTAGCAAAAAACTCGACCTTTGATGAGAAAGAGAACGCTCTTACTACAAAAATTTGTGATCTTGTCTATAAAGCGCTTCCTATGGCTGTCAATGTGGCTTCCATGTCCGAGCAAGTTACTCGATTGATGAAGATCAATCTTGTAATCTCACCTTCAGAGATGCCAGAGCAATCCAATGATTTAGCCTTTGCTGGAAATTGGGATATGCACTTTATCGCTTCCCCTGAGGATCGATCAACGCCATGGACTGCTGATGCACTGGTCAGGGCAGATGATGAAAGATTTCCACGATTTGCACTTTTACATGCAGCCACTGTCGGCGGGTTTTGGAATGGACTTGGAATTAGTCCGATAGAGCTGATTGATCGTGAAGAGGCATCGCAGCACGGAAAATGGGTTGGTCGAATTTTTGTTAACGCTATTTTAACTGATGGACTCTCACGAAGAGTATCGGCAAAGGTTCTCGAAGAAATAGCAGGAGCATCGAGAGATATTTATGACACGCGTGTAGCGATAAACATTCCTGGCACCAAAGTTATTCCACCAGATGAGGTCAGCCGCTGGGTTGATTGGACTGTGCAGCACGTTTTCATCTTAGAAGATGGCGCGCTTGAGTTTATGAGCCCAGCCGCACTCATCGCACCAGCAAAAGCAAATTGGATGGAATGGGATCAGATAAAAAGTTTCCTTAAGTTCTCGTGGGATAAATTGAAGAAAATCCCGTGGTGGATGTGGATTTGGGTTCGCCGTCGTATTGGTAGAAGCCTCACCCAAACTTTCCACACAGATCAAGGTTTAGCAGATGTTGGAATCTCGCAAAGCGATCCATTAGATCAACGAGATTTGCAGTTGGCGGAGAAACTCGTTCGAATAAAGTCAATGGCATTGCAAGCATCGGCAGCCATGAATTCAGCGCCGCCTTCTCAGAATTCTCGGAGTACTCCGCGTCTCTGGTCAGGCATTCGTCGCCTTGTCTTTGGAATGCTAGATGGTTCGGACTTAACTGATTTTGGATTAAAGCCAACAGCTGAAAACGAAGGAAGAGTGCCGGTTTTTGCAAGTACAGCTCAACTAATCGTTGATCCCACCGAACATTTTGAGATTCCTAAAGGCATGCAGGAGCAATACCGAGCAGAGAAAGTTTCATGGGAAGATTTGGAGCAACTATCGCCCATCATCGCTGACACGAGAAATCAAATTCTTGGAGTACAGAATCTTTTGGATTCACACTTAGCAACAGTTGCCGCAGTTAAAGATGAGATATCTCAGATAAATGTTCGGGTAAGGGGATTCTGATGCATACATGCACAGCTTGTGGTCATGAATTTTCAGTCGATTTCGCTTTCTGTACAGGGTGCGGAGCGGCCAACCCGCTTCGTGCTCAGAGCCCTTCGCAAAGCGAACAAGCACCCGCACTGAGTGGAATAGGCAGACTAGGAGAATCGGACCCAATTGATATTTCATTTGGCGATGATCCATCACTTGAATCTGCTCAGCCCGAGTCACTAGTCACCTTTCACAGCGATGAAGAGCTACTGGCTGCACTTGAGTTACGTCTTCAAAAGCTTGAGGTTGAAGGGGAGAAGCTCAACGCGGACCTAAAAGAACGACAAGATTTTCTTGAATCCTTAGAGAAGTGGGAGCAGAAGAATTCGAGCTCCTTCTTGTTTAAAGTCTTTCAAAAAATGAAATTCAATTTGTCGGAGGCATCTAGCCTGCTTCAACGTTATGCAATGATCGTGGATAACCTGAAAATTCCAGACCCAGGAGTGATGAAGAGTCTTCGAAAGAAATTTCACAAGACTCTCTTATGGTCCTACACAGTAGTGCCTTTGATTTCACTCTTTCTCATCTACCTCCCAACACTTATGGAGAGAATAACTGGTGCCCCAGGGCTGAAAAAGGTTATTGAAAATTTCTATTTCTCAAGGTGGACGATTGTTACTTGGGGATTGATAGCACTCTTCCTTCTCACATGGAATGCGTTGATCCTTTATTACAGGGGCTGGTCACGTTTTCAAGCAACTGTGAATCGCACATCTTTTGATCTGGAGAATGTCTCAAGTGGTGCGGCGCATGTGCGCGGTGAAGAAGCCCGCTTGAAGGCACTTTACCCACAAGTCAAGGAATGGCTAGAGATTATGGGTCGCTCACTTAATCGCCCGTGGTTGGTTCGCCCACAGTGGTATGAAGCTTCGCAGGGGACAATCACTCGCGATTCATTACCTAATTCTCTCCGTATCGCACAAGCTGTGGACGATGAGAGTCCATCGATGCTGGCCATGCAACGTTACGCCGCTGAGAGTTTTATGGCCAAGGGTTGGCGCGCTCGTGTATTTGCAGAGCAAATCGAGATTATTCGCGAAGCGAAAGGATTGCCAAAGGAAAGACTTGGAGTCGAGCAGCTCGATCAGGACATTGCTTACTCACCGAGTGGACCACGCGCAATTGTTGCTTCACTCATCGGCGATGAAACAATTCTTGAAACTGTTGCACGCAAACAGATACAACCTTTAGCTCTTGAAATTCAGAGAGAGACCAGCGGCAACACTCGCCCTGATATCCGCGAGCTTGCAACACAGAAAACTCAAGTTGTCCTAGGTGGCAGCTCCGATAGTGGGCAAGATCTGAAACCATGGGATGAATTCCTTGCCCTCTCAATTGGAGATGCTGGAAAACCTACAGTTCCATTGAGTTTGGCCTCTCTTTCAAGCGAAGGCCAGCGCGCCAATCACCATAGCCATGCTAAGACGTACTTTATTGCTCCTGCTCGATTCCAATCACTTACAGATGTTCCTTCCTCTCAGATTCGAACATATGCTGAGACAGAGAGAATGCCGATGGATATAGTCGTGAGGCTAGATCTAACTGGTCCAGTACTTTCTCATGAACTTTCCATCCTTGAGGGTGCAGAGAGAGAACGCCTTGTAAAGCAATCCGAGGTAGAGGATGAGGTCGCCAAGCGATTGAAAGATAGAAAGTCCGGCATTAGTTAGTGCAGAAATCCCGCGGCTTTGCATTCTTACTTTCGCTACTAGTGATGACCTTGGGAGTCGTTCATATTCAGTCGATCCCGGTTGCCCATGCAGTGGAAGGATATATTGTTTTACAGGACGGCCCGATAGATCAATACAATTTCGATGATCTTCCAACCGATTATGACATCACACAAATTGCATTTGGTATTGAAGAAGAGTATCCAGATTTCTATGAGTTCTTTATCAGCTTCATCAATCCAATAGTTCCAAATCAATTTGATGGGAGCAATGGATCCTTCGCGAGCTTAATGCTGGATTTAGATAATGACGGTGAAGAGGATTACAGCATTGATACATCTGACCAACCTTATGTGGGCAATACTGTACATTCGGCAGTTTTAACTGATCGGCGAAATAATCGTGTGACAGAAATCAGTAACTGCACAGTTGAGACTTGGTCAAATATAGAGAATAAGGCGACCTGGATTGCATTTGCTATCCCCATGAATTGTCTCGAATTTGGGGCAACCTTTGGAATTCTAGGTTATGCGGGCTCTGATGTAGGAAAGAATAACTTTGATTACAGTGATGAAGAGTTTTGGACTATAGATCCAACAGAAAATGACACACCAAAAAGTACAGTCAATGGAGAATCATCCAGCGACTTGCCAGCCGCGTCATCTGACCGAGTGGCAGCGATACCAAATCCGGCAAATGCTCCGGCTGATCTGAGTTCGCTTTCTCGCGACATATCGGATTCTGTCGTAACTGTGTTTTGTGAAGGTTCTGGTAGTGGATGGTCTGCAAAGGTGGATCTCAGTCCTACAATGAAGGATCAAGGCGTGAAGAGTTTTATAGTCACTAACTTTCACGTCATTGAAGAATGTACGGATGGCAGAGAGATCGAAATTCAACTCGCTGATGGAAAAATAGTTTCTGGTCGCGTGACGAGTTGGAATCAACCTGGGGATTTGGCTGGAATAGTAACTTCAGAAGAGATACCGGGATTGAATTGGATCGGGCCAGCACCTGAGCAAGGATGGTGGGTTGGAGTTATTGGTAGTCCACTTGGGCAACCAGGAATTTTGACGACTGGAATCGCATCTTCAGCCCCAGCTAATTTTGAGGGATTTATGAGCGCTCCAATTAACCCTGGAAATTCTGGAGGGCCAGTATTTGATAACACTGGCCGTGTCATCGGTGTGGCGTCAGCAATTAGAATCATTCAATCCAGAGATGAATTAGCGCAAGGATTCAATATATACATGGGCGCACCTTTGCTTTGTGGAAAGGTGATTGATTGCAGTGCATCAGATATTTGGATTGGCTCCTCAGGTTCCTTGTTTCCATCCGGTGCTGGCCTCTACATTCCACTGGGCCTTCTCGCCACCGGTGCAATCATCGGAGCCATTTTCTTCACACGACGTAAGCGAACGCCTTCATATGCTGCCTCAACATTTGCCCAGAGCCCGAATTACAACCGTTCCATGCCACAGCCTCCGGGTTCCATGCCACAGCCTCCGGGTTCCATGCCACAGCCTCCGGGTTCCATGCCACAGCCTCCGGGTTCCATGCCACAGCCTCCGGGTTCCATGCCACAGCCTCCGGGTTCCATGCCACCTCGACCTCCAGGAAGCCGCTAGAAGTCAAAAAAATAAACCCTCAAAAAACATGAGGGTTTATTTTTTACAATTAATAACGCTGTTGATTCCACCTAGGCGTCTCATCAAGAACAACGGTCTTCGCCCATCGGTCAGAAATTCGTTGATTCAAAGGAGAGGAAAAGAATAGAACTAGGTCGACTACAAAAATTGCAAGAGAAAGGAGCGATCCAAATGCATACCAACCATCGGCGTAATAGAACGGATCGGTTAACGCATATGTGAAATACCCGTAATTGATTGCGTTGAAGTAGAAAGGTAGATAGACAAAACTTGCAAGCCATGGAATAAGAATTGTTCTAATGGCCATATGTCCCCACGTAGCAGGACGATTCGTGGTTGTTGCGTAGACTCTCATCTTTAAGACTTGCTTTCCTGGCGTCTGACCATCCTTCATAACAATGAGTAACCAGACTAGATATGGCAACCAGAGCAAGATTGTAGATATTCCTATGAAAAGGGCATCCAAGAGAAGCCCACCGAGTCGCTTACCTCGAGACGCTAGAGGTGCAGGAAAATTCCCTGTCGATGGTGCTTGCTGCCACTGTGGTTGGGGTGCTTGCTGCCACTGTGGTTGGGGTGCTTGCTGCCACTGTGGTTGGGGTGCTTGCTGCCACTGTGGTTGGGGAAAAGATTGAGGTTGAACGCTAGGCGCGGTTGGCGCGGACGAGACTGCTGGCCCTCCACATACAGGGCAAAACTTAGTTGCGAGAATGGCATGGTTTACTGAGCAGGTCATGCTCGTAGGGTACCCAAGCAATGCACTTCTTTCAATATTAGAACCGGGCGATGACACGGTCTTAGAATCGACTTCCTTAGCTTGAATTACTCAAATTGTTGGATGACTATAGGGAAAACTGCAAAGCCCTATTCTTTTAACTAGATGATAGTGATAACTTTGTTGAGGATTAACCTGCCATCGACTTGAACTGTCACTAACTTTCGCCCTGGTGTGACTGTGTTCTTGCCGACGCGGCCAATTGCACCATTAATTTTTACGATTACTTGCTTGCCGGTTGCGTTAGTGAGTGCCACCGTGATCACACGCTTACTCTTAAGTGCAGTAGCTCGCGGGACTGGAGCGGCGGTGACAGTGATAGTGAATGTGCGAGTGGCCGCTGTAAAGAGTGTGGTGGCGGCTTGGGAAGCGGTGATTGTTGCAGTACCGGCGGCGAGTGCTGAGATAGATGATCCAGTGATGGCAGCAATTGCCGGGTTGCTAGATGTGTAAGTCCAGGTGCCGAGTGAGTTGCTGGTAGGTGTGGCGACCGCTTTTTGCGTACCGGCAACGAGTGAAATGTTGGAAGGCGTTGTAATTGTTGGGGCCGGTTTAACGGTGATAGTTGCTTGCACAGTTGGTGATTGACCGTATCGCCCGGCCGGTTCTTGGAAAGCAGAGATGATTGTTGTGCCGGTTTTGATTCCAGTGATGACGTTATCAACGATAGATGCAATCGTTGGATCAGTTGATGTGAAGATCCAGCGACCGGTCGATGGCGATTGTGGCGTAACGGGGGTGGTGAGTTTTTCACCGACACCGACGCTCAGTGGTGCAAAGGCTCCTAGTGTCGGTGGGATTCCGATGACTGTAACTTCAAAAGTGGCGCTACTTGCGGTGTAGGTATCTGTGGCGCTTTGAGTCAACGTGATTGTTGCGCGTCCGGCGCTTTCAAAGGTGATGTTCTCGTTTTTAATTCCAACAATTGTCGGTGCACTTGATGTGGCACTCCATGTGCCGGTTGATAGTGATGGTGGGTATGCAATCTTTACTGCAGGGTCACCGACAAGTTTGGTGATGTTGGCAGGTTTTGCCAGTTGTTGATTTTCGCGGATTGTTACCTTGATTGAGATTGGTCCCACTGCTGCGAAGTTTCCTGATGCAGGTTGGTTTGCCGTTAACGTGATGGTTCCGGGCTTAAGTGCAATGAGGGCAAGGCCATTTACTGATGCGGTTGTGGGATCAGATGAAGTGAATGACCATGCTGCAGGCGAAGTTGATGTAGGGGATGTGAAGGGAACAACCTTGGTTGCACCGTTATCAAGATCGACGGCAATATCTTTGAAGTTACCTATAGTTGTTGTAGGTGTGACTGCTGAGCCGGTGACCTTCATTGATGTAGTTGATGATCTAAAGCCTCCTGCAGCTGCTTGACGCGCAGTAATTGTTGCAGTGCCGGCCTTGCGCGTCAGGAGTGAGAGTCCATCAATGCCAACGATTGTCGGGTCAGAGCTGGTGAGTGTCCAGGCACCGGTTGAGTTAGAACTTGGTGGCGAGAGTTGAACACGAGCAACGCTATCGATGGAGAGCGTGATATCGCTAAAGGAACCAATTGTGGGGGCAGGTGCGTTGATGGTCAGCGTCATGGTCTTTGAGGCAGATAACCAACGCGAAGTGGCTGCCTGTGTTGCTCTAATTTGAACGGTGCCACCATCGCGAAGTGTGACCTGGGAGGCAGATATCACTGCGATATCTGTATTGAGTGATTCATAAACCCATGCGCCATCTGAATTTGATGTGGGTGCAGTAAGTGCGATCACGTTCTGTGAAAGGTTTGCAGTGCGATCGGTGAAGGTTCCGAGAGTAGGAGTGCCAGGGTTAATTGTCAGGCGACTAAAATCTGAGACCGCGTTGGTAAATTCTGATGTTGCTGGTTGAACATATCGAATAACAGTGCTGCCCACTGATTTTAGAGTGATGACGAGGCCGTTGGCTGTTGCAATACGTTCATCAGTGATCTCAACTGTCCATGGACCAGCAGATCGTGAGACAGGGGGAGTGAGTGTGATGGTGCCCTTATCAAGAGTTGTCACAACAGGATCAGGGCGGGTTGAGATTGAATTCAGAGCAGCGCTGGCGCTGGTGGCTAAACCAACCATGATCGATGCGAATAAGACTCCGATAAGAACGATCGCGACAACCCTAGTTTTCATATGGCCATTATCAATTTTTAACATCAGTGAAGATGGCTACGACACCCAGAATAATTTTCGGGTTTCCTGTGAAAGAGATATGCAATAGAGCAGAAATTAATTCTGCTTTATTGATTAGCGAACTGAACGCAAGACCGCGGTGACTTTACCGAGGATCTCGCAGTTATCTCCATTGATTGGTTCGAAGTCATCATTTGCTGGCAATAACCAGATGTGTCCATCTTTACGTGAGAATGTTTTAACCGTTGCTTCACCATCAATCATTGCAGCAACGATCTCGCCCTTGTTGCAATCTTTTTGAGAGCGGATAACAACAAAGTCACCATCACAGATTGCGGCATTAATCATTGAGTCGCCAACGACTTTGAGCATAAAGAGATCCCCAGATCCAACGAGTGATTCTGGAAGTGGGACGATCTCTTCGACATCTTGTTCTGCAGTGATAGGGCCACCGGCTGCGATACGACCAACGAGTGGAATAAAGCGAGTCTTATCGGTAGGGGCCGTGGCACCGACCATTGAATCTGGCAGGACAACTTCCATGGCGCGGCCACGGTTCTCATCGCGGCGGATGAAGCCCTTCTCTTCGAGGATATCGAGCTGGTATTTGACCGAGGCGGGGGAGGCTAGGCCTGCGGCATCGCCGATTTCACGCATAGAGGGGGCATACCCCTGGGATTCGGTCGAGGTTTTGATGAAGTCAAGGATGGAGATTTGGCGGGCTGTGAGCTCGCCTGCGGGGGATGTCTTTTTGGCCATACACAGATGATTCCACAGGTTGGGGATAAATTCAAACATATGTTCGAAAATATGTTGCAGATGTCAGTGGGTGGGGGTATTGTTTTCCTATCGAACAAGTGTTCGAAAACCTTCCCCAAGGTTGAATCGCAAGAGCGAAAGACCAGGAGTATCCGATGAGCACAATGACAGCCCAAACCCTTGTAAATCAAGGCTTTCTGCAGACCAATCCGTCCGGCCCTGTGATCAATAAGATTGAACTCAACCGCCGTGGTCGTCTAGCTCGTACCCTCGTGGTCCTTTCTCTTGCGATCGTCATGCTCGCCACCTTCGGCTTTAGTGCAGGGGCTGGCAACTCCGATCAGATGAGCCCGACCTCAGAGGCTTTTATTACCGTCACTGTTGGTCCAGGTGAGAGCCTCTGGTCGCTTGCGGGTCAGATCGCAGTCGATGGAGATAAGCGCTCGCTCGTTGATGAGATTATTTCGATCAACTCATTGCCAACTGCCGATGTTCAGGTGGGGCAAGAGCTGCGCATCCCACTACAAGGCTAATTCAGCCCGTTCGACTCGCTTTGGCGTGTCGCTGCAATTGAACGCGCAAACCCTCAAGATTTGCTTTATAGTTCCCACTATATGTAGGGGTAGAAATGATAAAAACTTCCATAAGTAGTGTTTTTACGGTAGTTTATCGAATTCTCCACTACATCAGGTAAGGGAATTTTCTAGTATTTTGCAAAGGAGACACGCCGATGATCTGCCCATTCTGTAGACATGATGATTCTCGCGTCGTTGACTCCCGCCCGGTTGAAGATGGCACACAGATTCGCCGTCGCCGCGAGTGCCCTGAATGTGGTCAACGTTTTTCTACTCAAGAGGTTGCACTCTTGAACATCATTAAGCGAAGCGGGGCCACTGAGCCATTTAGCCGCGAAAAAGTATTGGTCGGTGTCCGCAAGGCATGTCAGGGACGTCCGGTCGATGAAGATGATTTGGTCCTGTTAGCTCAGAGAGTAGAAGAGACCCTTCGCTCAACGGGTCAAGCAGAGATCGAAGCTCAGGAAGTGGGCATGGCAATTCTTGCCCCGCTTCGTGAACTCGATGAGGTGGCTTACCTGCGATATGCCTCGGTATACCGTAACTTTGCCTCCCTTGAAGATTTCGAAGGTGAGATTGCACTTCTCCGCGCCCTTCCATCGAATGTAAATCAGGCAACACAAGAAACAACAATCAAGACACCAGAAAAAGCATTACAAACATCAACAGCAACAAGCAATCAGAAGACGGGGAAATAAAACATGTCAGATACGGTCATCAATCGACCAATAAAAATCAAAGCTCATAACACCTTAAAGGGTAAGGGCTTAACAATTGAACGCATTTATACAACTGAAGGGATCCACCCTTACGACGAAGTCAAGTGGGAACGTCGCGATGTCGTTCAGTCAAACTGGAAAACTGGTGAGACTGTATTTGAACAACACGGTGTTGAGTACCCTGACTTCTGGTCAGTAAATGCATCAACAATTGTGACCACTAAGTATTTCCGTGGCGCAGTGGGTGCCGAAAATCGCGAATGGTCTCTCAAGCAGGTCATTGATCGCGTTGTACTTACCTACACAAAGGCCGGAAAAGAACACGGTTACTTTGCAACAGATAAGGACGCAACAATTTTCGAGCATGAATTAACACATATGCTCATGCACCAAATCTTCTCATTTAACTCCCCAGTCTGGTTCAACGTCGGAACTGCTGCCCCACAGCAAGTTTCTGCATGCTTTATCTTGTCTGTTGATGACACGATGGATTCAATTCTTAATTGGTACCGTGAAGAAGGAATGATCTTTAAGGGCGGTTCTGGTGCCGGTCTTAACCTTTCACGTATCCGTTCAGCAAAAGAACTCCTCAAATCAGGTGGAACAGCCTCAGGCCCAGTTTCATTTATGCGCGGTGCTGACGCATCTGCTGGAACAATCAAATCAGGTGGCGCAACCCGTCGCGCTGCAAAGATGGTTGTTCTAGATGTCGATCACCCAGATATCGAAGAATTTATCGAGACCAAGGTCAACGAAGAGGACAAGATTCGCGCCCTTCGTGATGCTGGCTTTGATATGGACCTTGGTGGAAAAGACATCATCTCTGTCCAGTACCAGAATGCAAATAACTCAGTGCGCCTTTCAGATAAGTTCATGAAGGCCGTTGAAAATGGTGAGCAATTTGGCTTAACAGCTCGTTCAACTGGTGAAGTTATTGACACCGTTGATGCGCGCGAACTTTTCACAAAGATCGCACAAGCTGCATGGGCGTGTGCTGATCCAGGAGTTCAATTTGATGACACCATCAATGATTGGCACACAACTCCAGAGACAGGTCGCATCAATGCGTCAAACCCTTGCTCTGAGTACATGTCACTCGATAACTCATCATGTAACTTGGCTTCACTTAACTTGATGAAGTTCCTCAAGGCTGATGGTTCATTCGATGCAAAGACATTCGGTAAGGCTGCAGAGATGATCATCACCGCGATGGATATCTCAATCTGTTTCGCAGACTTCCCAACCGAAGCTATTGGTGAAACAACAAAGGCTTACCGTCAGCTCGGAATCGGATATGCAAACCTTGGCGCGCTTCTTATGGCATCAGGCCTTGCCTACGATTCAGACGGTGGACGCGCACTTGCTGGTGCAATCACATCATTGATGACAGGTATCACCTACAAGCGCTCAGCAGAGCTAGCAGGAATTGTTGGGCCTTATGCAGGTTTTGCACAAAATGCTAAGCCTCATGCACGTGTGATGCGCAAGCATGCAGCCGCTTCATCTGCAGCTAAGCAAGAGACCACTCTTGATATTGATGTCTGGGCAGAGGCGAATAAGGCATGGGATGCATGTCTTTCAACAGGTGATGCCAACGGATGGCGCAATGCGCAGATCTCAGTTCTTGCACCAACAGGAACAATTGGTTTGATGATGGATTGCGATACCACCGGTATCGAGCCTGACTTCTCACTTGTTAAGTTCAAGAAGCTTGTCGGTGGCGGATCTATGCAGATCGTTAATCAGACAGTTCCACAAGCACTTCGTAAGCTCGGATACACAGAAGAGACAATCGAAGCAATTGTCGAATTCATTGCAGCTAACGGTCACGTCATTGATGCTCCAGGACTAAAGCCAGAGCACTATGAAGTATTTGACTGTGCCCTCGGTGCACGATCAATTGCTCCAATGGGCCACGTCCGCATGATGGCTGCATGTCAGCCATTCTTGTCAGGTGCAATTTCTAAGACAGTAAACCTCCCAGAGGAAGCAACTGTTGAAGAAGTTGAGGAAGTTCACCTAGAGGCATGGCGCATGGGCATCAAGGCACTTGCTGTCTATCGCGACAATTGCAAGGTCGGCCAGCCACTTTCAGATGGCAAGGCGAAGAAGAAAGATGCTCCACTGGAAGCAGAAGTTATTGCAGCACCAGTTCGCAAGCGTCTTCCAAAGTCTCGTCCATCAACAACAACATCATTTTCTGTAGGCGGCGCTGAGGGTTACATGACCTCAGGTGCTTACGCAGATGGTGCACTCGGTGAGGTATTCCTCAAGCTCGGCAAGCAAGGTTCAACCTTGGCCGGTGTGATGGATGCATTCTCAATCGCAGTCTCGATTGGTCTTCAATACGGAGTACCACTACAGACATTCGTTGAGAAGTTCACAAACCTTCGCTTCGAGCCAGCTGGTATGACAGATGATAAAGATATTCGCATGGCGCAGTCCATGATGGATTACATCTTCCGTCGCTTAGCACTTGATTACCTTCCATTTGAAGAGCGCGCTTCCCTCGGTCTCTACACAGTGGCAGAGCGCGAAGCAGCACTTAACAACGGCGGCGAGTACGCACCTGTGGCGGGTGAAAGCCCAAAAGCAGTTGCGCCTGTGGCGGCTCCTGTAGCTGCAGTCGCTAAAGCGCCCGTTGCTGACGTAAAGATAGAAGCAGCACCAGCAATGACAATCGGTTCATCCTCAGACCTTCTAGAGTCAATGGGCATCAAATCAGATGCACCGCTCTGTATGACATGTGGCGTGAAGATGCGTATGTCAGGTGCATGCTTTGTATGCGAAGGCTGCGGCAACACATCAGGTTGCTCATAAAAAAGCGCCTATAGCCTCTCATCGAAAGCCCCCCGAGGAACCTTGGGGGGCTTTCGTGCGTCTAAAAGGTGAGAAGTGGCGCATAATTTCATTCAGTAGATACGGTGGGCAAGGTATGAAGAGAGCATGGGGCAGGGCTCGGGCGGGGATCGCCTTGGGGCTTGTTATTGCCATGGTCAATACCGCGGTGGCTCAAGCCGTTGAGATCATCTCAACCAGTGCTACCTATATCGTCACCGTTGATGGGGATTTCAACGATGTAGTACGCGGTCAATTGCGAGATGCTGGCATTTCCATCGATGACGAGTTCGAATATGCCTTCGATGGCTTCGTTGTCGAGCTATCCGATTATCAGCTCCCATACGTTCAATCACTTGAATATGTAAAAGCAATCGAAGAAGATGCCATCGTCACATTGAGTGCGACACAGAGTCCGACTCCATCATGGGGTCTAGATCGCATTGATCAGCGCGAGCGAAGCGCTAGTGGCGCTATCGGAAGTTATGAATATCAGAGCGCCGGCGCTGGAACCACGATCTACATCGGTGACTCGGGAGTATTCCCGCACCAAGATCTGGCTGGGCGCCTTTCACCATCTGGGTATACGACTTTCAATGATGGTCGCGGAACCGTCGACTGCAATGGACATGGAACACATGTGGCTACGACAGCTGCGGGTACTCAATTTGGCATTGCAAAGAACGCAACGATTGTTCCTATTCGCCTTCTTGATTGCAACGGCAGTGGTCGATACTCAGGTGTCATCGCATCCCTTGACTGGATTCTCTCTCCTGCAAATCCAAATCCAAAGACTCAAGCAGTACTTAACTTAAGTATTGGTGGTCCAAAGTCAGATGCACTCAACGATGCGATTGAACGCCTAGTCAATGAAGGAATCACAGTTGTTGTCGCCGCAGGTAATGAGCGCACCGATGCCTGCACACGGTCACCGGCATCGGCTACTAATGCGATCACTGTGGGTGCTACCGATCTCGGAGATATAAAGGCGTCATATACAAACTTTGGAACCTGTGTTGATATCAATGCACCGGGATCTAGCATCACGGCAGGATGGTTTTTTTCAAGCACTCATACCCGTGTTGCGAGCGGAACATCAATGGCGTCACCACACGTTGCCGGTGCTGCAGCTGTTTACCGTGGCCTTTACCCAACTGCCACCGTGGCGCAAGTTACCTCAGCACTGATTTCAACTTCGACACCAGATGTGATCACTAACCTCAACGTTGGTACGCCAAACAAAATGCTCTACGTCTCTCCGACTGATTCATGGCCAGCCTATGCAGCTCCAACTGTTGAATTTAAGTCACTTGAGGGAATTACCAGCTCTAGCGCCGTAGTAAACATTGTGGTCAATCCAGAGAACCTGAATACGACGACTCGCGTTGAATTCTCAACTAGCCCAACATTTGCAACTACGATTCTCAGCGCATCACCCACAACGCCAGCATTTTCAGGCACAGATGTGATTGCCACAAATGTCTCACTCACATCACTGACTGCAAACACCAGGTATCACTTCCGCGTTGTTGGAGTTAACTCATCTAGAACTTTCGTATCACCCACCTACACATTTACAACCAAAACTGCGACAAACTCAGCTCCAACCGTTGTTGCAACAGGGGCGACTCTGGTAACTGCTTATGGCGCACAGCTCAACGGCACAGTTAATCCAAATGGACTTTCCACAGAAATTCAGATTTTCTACAGTCCAGATCCAACCTTCAGTTCAAATGTGAAAACAATTAGCGGTCAGTTGAATTCTGCGGGAGGTAGCACAGCTTTCAATTTGAGTTCAACTCCCATTGATCTAGTAGGGGACACCACCTACTACTACAAAGTCGGTGCATTTAACTCTGCTGGATTCTCCCAGTCGGCAACTTCATCATTCAAAACACTTATAGCTCCAGGAATTGCACCAACTGTCTCTGCGGTTGCGATGACTTCTCGAATGAGTACCGTCTCGCAGACATTTACGGGATTTGTACATCCTCAGTCCCAACCCACAACCGTTACCTTTATGTACGGTCGAAATACAACGTTCACGCTTGATGGCGGAACCATCACCTTGCCTGTGATTAACTCAGACACGGTCACACCTATCTCAGTTCAGGTGACTGGTTTGATTGCTGGCGGCGTCTATAACTATAGATTTGATGCGGTTAATGACTCAGGTAAAGCGATCGGAAATACCGTTATTGCTTCCGGTGAATTGTTGATGCCAGTAATTCTTACGCAAGCTCATTCATCAATTACCAACACTGGTGCTCGCTTTATTTCTACAATGAATGGTGGTGGTGGAAGTATCCAGATTGCCTACCAGCACTCGAAGACATCCACATTCGATACATTCACTGTCGTTGATGGTTCGCCGCTAACAGTCAGAAGCGGAACAAACACCACAGTTTCAGCAACTGTTACAGGACTTACTCCGGGTACGACTTACTACTACAGAACTCGACTCCAGGGTCTGAGTGGGCCGCTTTATACTCAAAAGTATCTGTACGGAACCACACAATCATTTACTACAACAGGTGTAGCTCCGGTCGTTGCTGAAGCGCCAACGCCAACGCCAACGCCAACGCCAACGCCAACGCCAACGCCAACGCCAACGCCTACGCCAACTCCAACGCCTACGCCAACACCAACTCCGACACCAACTCCAACGCCAACACCAACTCCGACACCAACTCCGACACCAACTCCAACGCCAACACCGGAACCTTCACCAACGCCAACTCCAACGCCGGAACCTTCTCCAACGCCAACTCCAACACCGGAACCTTCTCCAACACCAACGCCAACACCGGAACCTTCTCCAACACCAACGCCAACTCCAACGCCGGAACCTTCACCAACGCCAACTCCAACGCCAACTCCAACACCGGAACCTTCTCCAACGCCAACTCCAACACCGGAACCTTCTCCAACGCCAACTCCAACACCGGAACCTTCTCCAACGCCAACGCCAACACCGGAACCTTCTCCAACGCCAACGCCAACACCGGAACCTTCTCCAACGCCAACTCCAACACCGTAACCTTCTCCAACGCCAACGCCAACACCGGAACCTTCTCCAACGCCAACGCCAACACCGGAACCTTCACCAACGCCAACGCCAACGCCGGAACCTTCTCCAACACCGGAACCTTCACCAACGCCAACGCCAACGCCGGAACCTTCTCCAACGCCAACGCCAACGCCGGAACCTTCTCCAACGCCTGAGCCAGAAGTAAGAGTTCCAGACTCTGGGCCAACGCCTACTCCAACTCCAACGCCGGAACCAACACCAGAACCAACGCCTACTCCAACTCCAACGCCTACTCCAACGCCGGAACCAGCACCGATTGTTGTAGCGCCACCTGCGCCAGTGATCTTCTTCGTTCCTGCGCCAGCGCCAGCACCAGTATTTATTCCAGCGCCAGCTCCTGCGCCTGTCTTTATTCCAGCACCAGCACCAGTCTTTATTCCAGCGCCAGTAGTTGAAGAGAAGAAGCAGATTGAAACCGTGACTGCCATTGTTGTTCTCCCAGTTGTCATCCCACCATCTGTACTCACAGAGCCAGCACCTGCAGAGCTAACAACCCAGAAGCAGGTGAAGGTTATTGATGCACCAGTTGTGGAGACTGCTCCCGATAAGGTGCTGACGAAAATTAGCGTGCCTAAGCTTGCAGCGTTCAAAGGCACGGGTCCATTCAAATTTGCAGTCGCATTATTCGATCAAGAAGATTCGAAAGCAATCAAAGATCCTGAACTTGCAATCGGATTGAAAGTCTTTTCACAGACGCCACAAGTCTGCAAGGTGTCAGCAACATTTAACAAGGCAACTGGAAAGTACTCAATCAGCGTCACTGGAATCTCAAATGGACAGTGCAGAATCACTGCACTCGATAAGGGAAATGACGAGAAGTTCCCGAGCGCCACCGAGATTAAACAGGCAATTACTGGAATTGCAGTTAAAAAGACTGTCTCTGTAAAGGGTGTAAAACCAACGCCTGCTCCGAAGCCTGGAATTAAGAAAGCTAGCTACAAGCCTCCAAAAGGTTAAGTCCCGCCCCTATAGTGTCGCTGTGGCCAGAATTCTTATTGCTCCAGACTCCTTTAAGTTCAGTGCCACAAGTCGCCAAGTTTCAAAAGCATTAGCACGCGGCTGGCATGAAGTCAGAGGCGATGATGTGATCAACTGCCTACCTTTTGCCGATGGTGGAGAAGGAACGTTAGATTGCATTGAAGAAGTTGTTGATGGCGCAATACGCATCTCGATTCGTGTGCAAGGTGCAACTGGTATGGAACACGGAGCAACGTGGTTATTGGTAAACGGTGATACGGCAGTGATTGAAATGGCTGCTCTCTGTGGAATTACAACAGTAGAGACGTTGGACCCGCTAGGAGCGCACTCTTTTGGATTGGGTCAGGCGATAAAAGCTGCCCTAGGTGATCAGCGTGTTGATGAGGTCTTAGTTACAGTTGGTGGATCGGCATCGACAGATGGTGGCATAGGTGCACTCGCAGCTCTTGGTTTTAGTTTTCTGGATAAAGACGGTGCTGCCGTGACACTTGGTGGTGGATCACTGACCGAGATTGTCTCAATCGTTAAGCCACAAGATCTTGGTCTTCCACGTCGCGGAATTAAAGTATTAGTTGATGTGCAATCACCGTTAGTCGGAGTTGCTGGAGCGGCTCATGTATTTGGACCACAGAAAGGCGCCGATGCGCAGCAGGTAGAGCGACTTGATAACGGTTTGTCGCATCTTCTTAAAATGAGCGGAGTTGGTGATCGTCCAGGTTTTGGCGCAGCGGGCGGAGTCTCCTTTGGCCTGGCTACTTTTCTTAGCGCCACAATTGTGAGTGGCGTTGAAATGATTGCACAGCTCATCGGACTCGAAGAAAAGATAAAGACGAGTGATTGCGTGATTACAGGTGAAGGTTCATTTGATTCGCAAAGCTTTAGTGGCAAGGCAGTTGGCCACGTAATCAAAGTGTCGGCCCATCATGATCGACCAGTTCTGATTGTCTGCGGGATAAATAAGAACGAATTGAATGAGAAGACCATCAGCCTTGTCGATCTCGCCCCAGACTTTGATTCTGCTATCAGCCAATGTGAACACTGGGTATGCGAGGCAGGAAAAGAGTTAGCAAGAGCCTTTAACCATTGATTGCAGCCTTTTGATCCTATACGATTTCGAAATGACGTCATCGAGCCACCCACGTATTCCAATCACCACACCTTCAACACCAGGGGAATGGGCGCACTTAGAGCGCGAAATCATCGACAAACTTAACGCCGCAGCGCCAGAGTTCGTTGCGCGATACACGCGCAGTGATGGTTCGTTGATCTGGCGAGATGTGTGGCCAAGTATGGATGGCTCAGATGATCCATATGAAGCATTTATGAATTTAGCGCTCTTCTACAGTATCGGTGGAAGTGAAGAGGTTTATCAATTAGCGCGAAAAATGTGGGATGCAATCACGTTGCAGTGGACTGAGTACGGACAGATCTATCGTGAGTTTGATGGGTATTACGATTGGATGCATCACGGTGAGGGATATCTCTATCACTACTTCTTTGGTCTGACTAAACCAGAATCGCTGATTGATCGCCAACGCGCGGCACGCTTTGCAAGTTTTTATACCGGAGAAGATAAAGAGGCGAAGAATTACGACCCTGTAAAGAAGCAGATGCTCTCACCATTGACTGGCAGTAAAGGTCCACGTCAAGTTGTTACCCATGAAGATTGGGAGACTCATCGCACCGTTCTCGATGATTACTTAGCGCCATATGAAGATATTGTGAAAACAGATTTCTCATCAATGCTCTGCCACTGGTCTGATCCAGAGGTCTATGACGACTTGATCAAGAAAATGAATGCGCGGATGAATCGTGGAGATGTTCCACTGAATCTGAACTCAACATCATTACTCACCCATGCATATATGTACTCACATGATGAAAAGACAAAACAGACCGCCCTTGAATACATCAAGGCATGGATGGATCGCCGCGATAAAAATGGCGGCATCATGCCGGATAACATCGGAACGTCAGGTGAGATTGGTGAGTTCAACGACGGTAAATGGTGGGGCGGTTATTACGGATGGCGTTGGCCACACGGCTTTATGACGATCATGGAACCAATTACCAACGCTGCTATGAATGCAGTGCTGATGACTGGTGATTACAGTTACCTTGATCTGCCACGTTCGCAATTTGATTTGATCTGGTCACTTCGCAAAGAAGAGGATGGCGTTACCAAGGTTCCACACCGCCACTTTGATGCAGGCTGGGCTGATTATCGCCTTCCCTCTGCTCGCCACATGATCTATATCTGGACGACATCCATGGCGCAAGAAGATCTTGATCGCATTATGGCCCTGCCACGTGATAACAATTGGGATGCGATCTATGTTCCTGGTGTATCTGGGGGAGAGATTGGCGGACGAGATACCAAGCATTACATTGCAAATACTTTGCCATGGTTCCAATTTGTACATGGACACCTTCCAAACTACCCAGTGGAAATTCTTCAAGCTAACCTTGAGTTGATTGCAATTCAACTTCATAAGATGCGCTCTAATACTGGAAATCCACGCAACTGGGATACCTACGATCCAGCGACTGCAGATGTAGTGGTGGGTCTTGATCTGCGCGTGCCTGGATATAACATCCACGCCTGGCAAGAATTTAACCCTGTCTACTTTGAAGGTTTAGCGCAACTGCTCTTTGGGGCACCGATGCACATTTCTCATGGTGGTTTACAACATGGCAAGGTGCGTTACTTTGATGGACAGAAGTCACGACCAGGACTACCTGATGATGTAGCGGCAATGGTTGACCAAGTCAGCGCTGATGCACTTCGGGTCGTTGTTGCTAACTTGAATACAAACCAATCACGCGTCTTAACTCTGCAGGCGGGAAGTTTTGGAGAGAACCGTTTCGATACAGTGACAATCACCGGCGACGATGGAAGTTCATCAACTCACGATGTGAAATCACAATGGCTGACCTTAGATCTCGCCGCTGGATCAGGTGCGACTCTGAACTTCACCTATTCACGTTATGTAAATAAGCCAACGTATGAGACTCCATACTCATCTCGCAGCGATTGGGATCCAATCATCACTGGCCGCAATCAATGACAGTTGTCTGGACGCAATGGGGCGATCTCAATCTGCCAACTGGAATTACTCATCTACCAACAGATGGAATAGCACCTGCTGCCAGTGACTTGGATTCCATTGAGTTCTTCGTACCTCGCTATATGGGCGGCCCAGCAGCGATTGCGATGATTCCAGAGATGAAGAGCCTTAAGGTTATTCAATCACCGAATGCGGGCGTCGATGATGTTCTTAAAATTCGTCCAGAAGGCGTGATGCTATGCAATGCAGCAGGTGTACATGATGCATCCACTGCCGAATTAGCGGTTGCTTTAGCGATCGCATCACGTCGCGGCTTTGCGGATTTTGCAGCTGATCAAGCACAAGGACGTTGGGCACATGTGCGTAAGCCATCTCTGGCCGATTCCAATGTAGCAATTGTGGGTTATGGAAATATTGGAAAAACAATTGCTGCGATGCTCAGCAATTTTGAGGTAACAATCACGGCTTTCACACGATCAGGTAGCGATGGATCTCTTACCTTTGATCACTTCGATCGATTACTTCCCACCTTTGATGTGATTATTCTGATCGTGCCGTTGACTGAGCAGACCCATCATTTGATGAACGCTCAGCGACTTGCCGCGATGAAAGATGGAGCAGCACTGATCAATGTCGCACGCGGGCCGGTTGTTGATACAGAAGCGCTCATTGCCGAACTCAATTCCGGGCGCATCACAGCAGGTTTAGATGTAACTGATCCAGAACCGCTTCCTGCGGGTCATCCGTTGTGGAGTGCCAAGAATGTAATTATCACTCCGCATGTTGGGGGAGATAGTCAGGCATTTATTCCACGCGGTCGAAAGTTAGTTGAAGAGCAGTTAGCCAGATACGCATCTGGCCAACCACTACTTCACATTGTTGCGCAGTAAATGCCGGGTCGCTTATAAAACAGCGACCATCTCTTCGGGTCGCTAAAGAACAGCGACCGTATGCTTATCGATGAAGTCCCAGTCATATTCAATACATAGGCCTTCACCGACTGGTGCCATCACATATCCATCAACGATATTGAGTTGAGTCTTTGTTCCAAAGAGGAAATCATCAAATGGATACAGAGTTTCGAAGAATTCACAGTTACTGATAGCAAGTGATGGATGAAGCTGTACCTGCTCAAGACCGTGATAGATCGTTGTGTGAAGCTCACATTGGACGCCATGAGCCTCAGCCAAGTGAGCAGTCTTCATGACCGCTGTAATTCCAGCGCGCCATGAGACATCGGTACGGACGATGTCGACGATACCTTCCTTGATGCAATGTGCAACGCTGTATTGATTACCAGCGATTACTTCAGTTCCACAAATTGGAATATCAAGTTTTTCGCGAAGCTTCTTCAATCCGTTGAGATTGACATCAAGTAATGGTTCTTCTAGCCACTTGTATCCAAGACGTTCAAGTTCGCGTCCGGCCTTAAGGGCCTCTTCATACGATGCCATAATCACTGGATCTGCCATCAATGTGAAGTCATCACCGACTGCAGCGCGCACTGCGCGATAGCAAGCGATATCTAAATCAAGACCCCCAGGTGGGTGCAACTTGTAACCCTTATAGCCTTTTGCTTTTACTTCAAGTGCTTGACGAGCATAATCTTCTGGGCCATCGAGAAACATGGATGATACGTATAGAGGAACTTTCTCGCGTGCTGCACCAAGAACTTTATAGACAGGCAGATGCGCCATCTTCCCCACAATATCCCAGCATGCATTATCAAAAGGTGCGTAGGCATAGATAGGAACGTGGTTCCATCTGCGGTCATAGATTTCAAAATCTTTCATATTCTTTGCAGAGTCGTGTGCGCTGCGACCAATGAAGAACGGCTTGACCTGCGACATGGCTGCCGCAGCTGCCTTGGCATCTTGTGCACCAAAACCAAATGAAGTTCCCTGTACGCCATCTTCGGTAGTGATAGTGACAACTGTGAAGTCAGGACGTGATCCACCTGGAAGTTTTACCGCTGCGACGGTGTCGAACTCCTCTAACTCATCGCCACCGCGACAAGCACGAATCTCAATACTTTTTATCTTGGACAGCATCGATGTCACCCTCTCTAGAAAATCCTATAGGATAAAATAGAGGCAGAATCAGGAAATTGCAAGGATATTTCAGGGTTTATCTATTTGCGGCAAGTGCTGCGGGTGAGAATCGCTTAAGCGATGACTCAATGTGAGTATGCATAGCAGCCTTTGCTGCCTTTGCATTCTGATCCAAAATTGCCTTTGCGATTGCCTCATGTTCTTTAATCGCTAATTGGCCAGATCCACTTTGGTAATACTGCTCAAAGAGATCTTGCACAAAGTCAGCACGTGATTCGCCATCGATGCGGTGAAGTTTATTGGCCATGTAGAGTCGGAATAAATGTAGATGGCAGTGCGTGCGATCATAGAAATCTGCAACCGTTTGGTTGCCTGAAATACTTGAGACCAACGTATGAAAACGTGAGTCATGCTCTGAGAGTGCTTGGAATTGATTCTCGCCCGCAAATTTAAGGGCAGTCTTGGCACTTTGCATCTCTGCCTTGAGGGCGGTCTTGCCAGTGTTATCAATGAGCTTTGCTGCCTGCTCTGCTGCCCATGGTTCGATTAACAATCTAAATTGGAAGAGATCATTGAGCTGTTTGATTGATAGAAGTTCTGTCGCCTTATAACCCTTGAGGGGCTCTTTTGCGATAAGGCCATCTGATTCAAGTCGGGCGAGTGCTTCGCGTACCGGTGTCTGAGAAACTTCTAATTGCGCCGATAGAGCATCAATATTCACACGTGAGCCAGGTGCAATCTCATGATCAAAGATCATGGTTTTGATCATCTCGTAAATCTCATCAGAGAGAACCGAGCGACGAGGTGTGCGCTTATTAGAGGTGGCTGCGGACTTCTTCTTTGCCATCGGTAAGACCTACCTCTCGCCGAGGGGGAGCGGGCTACTTCGGAAGTCGAAGTCCTTGCATTCCACCATCTACAGCGAGAATTGTGCCAGTAGTTGAGGCCTGACGGGGACTTGCGAGGTATGCAATTGCACGTGCAACCTCATCTGCGCTTACTAAACGCCCCATCGGTTGGCGCCCTTCAAGAGCCGCGCGCTCAGCAGCGGGATCTGCTGCCTGCGACAACAGGCGACCTACCCACGGAGTATCAGCGGTGCCTGGGTTTACGCAGTTCACTCGAATGCCTTCCTTCACGTGATCAGCAGCCATTGCAAGAGTGAGCGACATGATCGCACCCTTGCTCGCACTGTAGACGGCGCGCTTTGGAATTCCTGCAGTTGCTGCAATCGAACAGGTATTCACAATTGCTGGTGATTTACTTTTACGTAGAAACGGCATTGCCGCTGCACTGACGCGAGAAGTTCCGACAACGTTGATATTGAGCACACGTTGCCACTCTTCTTCTTTAGCATCTTCAACTGTCCCGGTTGCTCCGATGCCTGCATTGTTTGCGACTATATCTATAACCTGAGTTGATTTCGAAAGCTCGGCAAAGGCAGCGCTCACACTTGCCGGATCACCAATATCGCATGTAATAAATTGCGCGTAAGGACTCATTGCTCCCTCAGCAAGGTCTAAACCGAAAACCTCTGCACCATTGTCATGCAAGTGTTGAGCTACGGCTAATCCGATTCCAGATCCGGCGCCGGTGACTACTGCAACTAGTCCTGCGAATTCACTACTCATGAGCCAGCCTCATTCTTCCAGTAGGTGCCATTTGGGAAAGAGTACTCATCAATACTCGATTGGTGCATCTCTGCCCCTGAACCTGCACGTTGAGGCGCCATGTAGTGACCACCGGAAATCTGTACAGGATCGACGAAGTGTTGATGCAGATGATCAACATATTCAACTACGCGTGAGGTGTGATGTCCTGTGACAGCGACGGAATCCCACATTGCTAGGTGCTGAACCATTTCGCAAAGTCCAACACCTCCAGCGTGAGGGCACACTGGAATTCCGAATTTGGCAGCCATCAGGATGTTCGCAAGGTTTTCATTTACCCCAGCAACGCGCGTGGCATCAATCTGCATGACTGAAAAACCTTTTGCCTGTAGCAACTGCTTAAAAATAATGCGTGAACTCGCCATCTCACCGGTTGCGATAGGTGTGGGTGCAACTGCCGCTGCAATCTTGGCATGGCCCAACACATCATTTGGGCTTGTTGGTTCCTCAACCCAGCGCAGTTTGTACTCTTTTAGAGCGTTAATCCAGGTGATGGCTATGTCGACATCCCAGACTTGGTTGGCATCAATTGCGATGGGGAAGTTCGGTCCGACAAGTTCGCGAACTTTACCTAGACGGCGCTGATCATCTGCGATTGATTTTCCACACTTATATTTGATCAGAGTAAAGCCGTCATCCATCGCCTTCTTTGTGAGGTCAAGCATCTTCTCATCGCTATAGCCAAGCCATCCAGGGGAGGTGGTGTAGGCGGGAAGACCTTTGCTCCGCAAGATCTCTTCATTGCTCTTTTTCGCATCATCGCCGCGATATAAAATATCGAGGGCTTCTTCTCGAGTAAGTGCGTCAGTGATATATCTAAAGTCGATTGCATCCACTATTTGTTCTGGCGTCATATCGCTCAGCAATTTCCAGAGCGGAACACCTTTAGCTTTGGCAAAGAGATCCCAGAGAGCGTTAAGGACAGCACCTGCTGCCATGTGGAAGACCCCGTAATCTGGGCCTAGCCAGCGTATTTGGCTATCGCCACTGAGCTCGCGGGTGATCTCACCGATGCGAGTAAAAGCATCATCAACACTGAGGCCTGCAATTTTTGGTGTCAGCATATTAATTGCTGCTATCTGCACATCGTTTCCACGACCGATAGTAAAGACAAGTGAGTCACCATGAAGTCCTGGCTGATCGGTTGTTATCCGAAGATACGCAGCCGAATAATCAGGATCCTGATTCATCGCATCTGAACCATCGAGCATCTTTGAAGTTGGAAAGCGAACATCAAATGATTCGATCGCGGTAATTTTTGGCATTACTTCACATACTTTTCTAAGCCCTTAGGAACGCCAGATTCTGCCCAGATTGTTTCGTAACCTACACCTGGCCCCTTAGGTCCGTGAACATTTCCTTGAGCATCAACGAGCGCCTCACGCTTCATCGGATTACCCCAGATCAATGATTCGTAATATGTCGTGTTCTTAATCGCCATACAGAGATGTGCACTTTCAAGTCCGAAACCGTGAACTTCTGCACGGAGGTGATATGCATCGGCCAGATGTGCAATACGCATGGCACCAGTGAATCCGCCTCGCAAGAATGTACTTGTGCGAAGTGAGGTTGCGACGCCGGTTGCTGCAAAGTCTCCAGCGCTCATATGCGCGCCATCTGTTACTTCACCAAGAAGTAATGGGATCTTTACGCGCTGGCCCAGCCACTTATAAGCAGTAATGCTGAACTCACGCATTGGCTCTTCATACCAGGCAAATCCGCTGTCATAGAGAGCATTACCGAGATAAACCGCATCCTCGAGATCAAATCCTGCAGAACCGTCATACATCAACGGAACATCATCACCGACGTGTGCACGAAGTTTTTCACCGAGTAACGCATCTTTTTTAGCATCGCCAAAGGCATGTAATTTAATTGCTGGATAGCCAAGAGCTAACGCTTGATCTGCAATATCTAGAAATTCTTCAATGGATGAATATGTAACGGTGGAGGCATAAGCCGGAAGTGAATCGCGATATCCACCTAGTAATTTATAGACGGGCAGATTTGCAGCCTTTGCGCCGATATCCCAAAGCGCGACATCAAAGACGTGAGTCATATTTGGCGCAAAGCGTTCGATGCGATCAAGTTCCCAAACACGTTCCCATAAATATTCGCGCATTAATGGATCTTGGCCAATGAACTCTGACCTAAATCTGCGATCGACATAATCTTTAAAAATGACGCCACGTGGAGCTGATGCAAAACCTGTAATCCCAGCATCAGTTTCAATAACTAGCCATGCTCCGGTGCTTGAACCATCAGAACCAGGCAGGTTTTTTCGCCAGACGAAGGAGGGTGAGAAGCCAGGGCGCTCTTCCAGCACCACATCTACGTTGGTAATCTTCATGGGCCAACCTTCCTTTTCTTTATAACGAGTCTGTAACGAATGGAGGGTCTGCGCCTAGAAAGGAGCAAAACTCCCAAAAGAAACTTCGAAAATACTATACGAAATAGTATTCCCGCCCCTAGTATTTTGGCAACTGGTACGACCGGCTACAAGGCGCCGTCGCCAGACTTACAGAGGGGGAATACCTTGAAGAAGAAGTACTCACTAATTGCAATCGCTATTGCGGCTGCAGTTGCAGGTACAACAGTGATGGCGATGCCAGCGCAAGCTGCTAAGCCATCAATCACAATCTGGGTAGATGCACCACGTCTACCAGGAGCGAAGTTGTACGCACAAATCATGAAGAACAAAGTAAATGTAAAAGTTGAACTTAAGGCTCAAGGCGAGCTCGTACAGAAAGTTGCACTCTTCAACCGCGTTAAAAAGGGTTGGCCAGATGTAGTTTTCGGTCCACCAAATGACGTTTCAGTTCTACGCGATGCTGATAATGCTCGCGCACTTAACGATCTAGCACCTGCTTCATTCTGGAAAGATATGGAAGCTGGCAATAAGTGGTGTCTTGGCGAAGATGGCAAGTACTACTGCGTTAAGAACGACCTTGCACAGACAGTTCTTTGGGTCAATACAAAGTTGATGAAGGACTTTGGATACACAGTTCCTAAGACAATGGCTGATTTCGAAAAGATCGGTCTTGATCTTGCAAAGAACCACCCAGGATATTCAGTCGGAGCACTTGGTGCTCAGGGTGCGTATTCATCATGGCTATGGCCATCACAGTGCCCAGTGAACCAAGCAACTTCTGCTACAGCAGTAAAGATTGCTCCAAAGTCACCTAAGTGCACACGTGCAACCACAATGATCAACAAGCTAGTCGAAGCTGGGGTGATGTCAACATCTGCACCATGGGATGCTGACTTCCTAGAGACATACGGCAAGCCAAACAAGGTTGTTATGACAATCGGACCATCATGGTTTGGTGAATTCGTAATCCGCCCAGCAGGTTCATGGGCTGTTCCAGCAGGTCAGATCACAGCGGCTCCAATGCCAATGTGGGCCGGGGAAAAGATCAACTACTCAGGTGAATGGGGCGGCGGAATTTACACAGTTTCACCTCACTCTAAGTTCCCTAAGGAAGCACTTGCATTCGCAATCTTTATGGTGAGCGACAAGCGCAACGTTGTTGATGTTAAGAACCCAGATGGCTCAAACGGTGCACCAACATTCCCAGCGTCAGCCAAGGGAAATGCACTCTGGAAGGCTAAGGTCTCTGCGGACAAGTACTACGCAGCAGATCCATATCCAGCAATGCTAGATGCGTCAAAGAAGATCTTCTCAGGTGAGAAGCCAGTTTCTTATGACTCAAATAGCGCGATGGAGGGAACATTCTCTAACGAACTCAAGAAGTCGAAAGATGCGCAAGCAGCTCTTGAGGCATTTGCAGCATATGCAACAAACCTTGCAAAGCAACTCGGTTACAAGGTAGCTACTTCGTAAGTAGATAAGTAATGGCAGAGCGCGTTGGCCAACCACAATTGGCCAACGCGCTCTGACTTACAAGAGTGAGATGTCCTAGCAGTATCAATTGAAATGTGATTTTGAGGAGAAGCCTTCAAATGGCTAAGCAGAAAAAAGTTAAAAGTAAGAACAATTTTGCAATGTGGGTGATGTTCTCCCCATATCTATTTTTACTCATAGCATTTGGTCTCATCCCAATCATTATGGCCATTCTCGAGGTTCCGCATGAGTCGCGTGTGAACCCAGATGGCGGGTGGGATGCATTTCTTATCGTCCTCCAAGATTTCCGCTTCTTACCTGCGGTCCGTAACGTTCTTGGATTTATGGCAATTTTCGTACCAACAACAATTCTTTTCGTAATCGTTATGGCATTGATGCTAGATGTGAATCCAACTAAATGGAAGAAGTGGCTGCGCATGGCCTACATCGTGCCTGCTGCAATCTCTGGCGCTGTGGCCGTTCTTGTCTGGTATGCACTCTTGCAGCCAGCATTCTCACCTATTAAAGAGCCGCTTTCATGGTTCGGACTTACCACGAGTGATCAAATTTGGCAGACGGAGAATTTGGTTTATATCTTCGCCGCCATGGCATTCTTTGCAATTGCCGGTAACTGGATCCTTATTCAATTTGGGTCCTTGCAATCGATTTCTGGAGAAGTAATTGAAGCTGCCCGCGTAGATGGCTGTTCAGCCTTTCAAATTGCTCTCAAAATTAAGTTGCCGCTCATTAAGAAATACATTGTTTACATGGGCGTGCTTATCTTTGCTGGCGGTCTTCAAATCTTCGTTGAGCCACAACTGATCGATAGCGGTATCTACTCTGGTATCGCAGAATCATGGTCACTAGATCAATTGGCATTTGAACTTGCATTCACCACTGGAGACTTTGGTGGAGCATCCGCTCTTTCTCTCATGCTCCTGATTCCTAGCCTGCTTGGAGCCCTTGTGGTCATCTTTAAGACTGACATGTTTGAAGAGGCAGAAGTAAATAGCAACAAGAAGGTTGAGGCGTAATCCATGTTGAAGAATCTTGAACTTATGTCGCGAAAGACAAAACTTCGCCAGGAGAGCCGTTTCTGGACGTACATGGTCAACGGTTGGCTCATCTTCTTTGCCATCGTCAGTATCATTCCAATGATCTGGTTGCTCCTTGCGCCAAGCAAGGAAGATGCAGATATCACCAATCGCCATCCGCTAGCTTTCGGAAGCTTTGGAAATTACGTCAAGGCGTGGAATAACCTGCAATTTTTTGATAACGGTGTGATGTTTACCTGGGTCGTTAATTCACTCTGGTACACCGCGTCGATCGTCGTGCTTGCGACAGTAACCGCCTCTATGGCAGGTTTCGTCCTCTCAGCATCTAATATTCGCTTTAAGCGTTCATTCCTCATCTCGACCTTGATCACCATGCTTGTGCCACCTATGGCACTTGTCGTTCCTATCTTCGTATTGATGGATGCTATTTCGCTGATGGATAGACCAATTGCAGTAATTCTGGTTTCTTCCCTATATCCATTTGGTGTCTTCCTTTCATACATCTATTACACAACGACAATTCCGAAAGAGTTATATGAATCTGCTCGCCTTGATGGGTGTAATGATTTCCGACTCTTTACAAAGATCGCGCTGCCACTGTCATGGCCACTGATCTCACTTCTTGCCTTCTTCGCCTTTATCGGCAACTGGGCAAATTACTTTCTTCCCTACATCCTCTTGCCATCGAGTGAGAATTTCACGTTGCCTATAGGTCTCGGCTTCTTGTTCTACTCAACTCCGGCAATCAACCCAGGGGTAGGTGCAACATCTGTGCCAATCTACAAACCTGAAATTGCACTTGCGGGTGTATTGATCGCTGTGCCGATCATGATCGTCTTCCTAATCTCCCAGAAGCGCCTCGTTCGAGGAATGCTCGCTGGCTCAATCAAAGAGTAGGTACTGATGATGGACCAAAAGGTCTATCCATTTAGCGCAGGAAACCGCACCATGTCTGATCTCTTGGGCGGTAAAGGAGCCAATCTCGCAGAGATGGCAACTCTTGGCATACCAGTACCTGACGGTTTCACGATTACCACTCGTGTCTGTCAAGAGTATTTGCGTACTGGCGGTCTCACTGATGACCTTCTCGAAGAGATCGATAAGGCGATTATTGATTTGGAGAAGAAAATTGGAAAATCTTTTGGCGATCCAAATAATCCGCTTCTAGTTTCAGTGCGATCAGGTGCGAAGTTTTCCATGCCGGGAATGATGGAGACCGTTCTTAATGTCGGAATGTCTCCTGAAGTCGCGGCAACTCTTGAAAAGATCACTGGCGATAGTCGCTTTGCGTGGGATTCTTATCGCAGATTCATTGAGATGTTTGGTAAAACAGTCTGTGAAATTCCATCTGAAATTTTTGCAAAAGTTGCAGAGCCACTGATTAAAGCAGCAGGTGGAAAGACAATTGCCGATCTTGATGGTCCAGGACTTAAGGCTGCAGGGGATGCCTTTATTCAGGTAGTAGAAAAACATACGGGTTCTGCCTTTCCTTTTGATGCTCGCTCACAATTAACTAGAGCGATCGAAGCGGTATTTCACTCGTGGAATTCAGAGCGTGCTCAGCTCTATCGCCGCCGCGAACGCATTAGCGCTGACCTTGGTACCGCCGTCAATGTCCAGGCAATGGTCTTTGGAAATATTGGAGAAACATCAGGTACAGGTGTCTGCTTCACACGCGATCCTGGAAGTGGCGCACCGGGTGCTTACGGTGACTATCTTCCACGCGCACAGGGTGAAGATGTTGTTGCAGGAATTCGCAACGCTTTCCCACTCACGCATCTCGGTGTTGTAAACCCTGAAGCATTTGCAGAACTCAATCGCATCATGGCGTTATTGGAAGATCATTATCGAGATATGTGCGATATCGAATTTACTGTTGAACAAGGAAAACTCTGGATCTTGCAGACTCGTGTAGGCAAGCGCACTGCAGAGGCAGCCTTTAAAATTGCTACACAACTTGTTGATGAAGGCTCAATCACAATGGATCAAGCGCTCACCCGCGTCAACGGTGAACAACTCGTCCAGTTGATGTTTCCACAATTTGATAAAGCATCTGCACCTAAAGAACTCACTCGCGGAATCGCAGCATCTCCTGGCGCAGCAGTAGGTTCGGTGGTCTTTGACCCACGAGATGCCGCAGACCAAGCCTTGGCTGGAAAGAAAGTTATTCTTGTCCGCCGCGAGACTAACCCAGATGACCTTGTTGGAATGGTTGCCGCACAAGGCATTCTGACTGCTCGTGGTGGAAAGACATCACACGCTGCCGTGGTTGCTCGCGGTATGGGTCGCCCAGCAGTCTGTGGGACAGAGAGCATTGAAGTCAATGTGGATGAGAAATTCTTTACCTGTGGTGATGTGAGAGTTCACGAAGGTGATCTCATCTCAATCGATGGAACAACCGGGGCAGTTTTCTTAGGTGAAGTAGCAGTCGTTCCCAGCGTTGTTACTGAATATGTACAGGGAATCGTAGATCCTGGCGCGGCAACATCTACTGCGCTGATTAAGAGTATTCATCGCATAATTACTCATGCAGATAGCGTCAGACGTATGTCTGTTCGAGCCAATGCAGATACTCCAGAAGATGCTGAAATCGCACGCCGTATGGGCGCACAAGGTATTGGACTCACACGCACTGAGCACATGTTCTTAGGTGATCGTCGCGTTCTCGTTGAAACATTGGTTCTTGCGACAACTGATGAAGAACGCACAGAGGTTCTTGCAGAGATGGAGAAACTTCAATTCAGTGACTTCGTCGGTATCTTGCGCGCGATGACAGGATTACCTGTCACGATACGACTTCTTGACCCACCTCTTCATGAATTTCTTACTGATCAAGCAAGTTTGGCTGTTGATATCGCACTCACTCAAGAGCGCGGTGAAGCTGTCGATGAACGAAAGTTAGCCCTTAACCGTGCAGTAAATCGTCTACACGAATCTAATCCGATGATGGGCCTTCGCGGTGTGCGACTTGGTGTGTTAATTCCAGATTTGTTCTCAATGCAGGTACGTGCTCTGACTCGTGCAGCACTTCATGTACGCGCCCAGGGTTATGATCCGCAACCTGAAATCATGATTCCGCTTGTTGCTTCCCAACGTGAGCTTCTCTATTTCCGATCTTCCCTTGAGACCGAGGTCGCTCGTGTTCTTGAAAATGCAGGGGAGCAAATGTACATCAGCATCGGTAGCATGATTGAAACTCCACGTGCTGCAATTACTGCTGCAAAGTTGGCTGATTACTCTGACTTCTTCTCATTTGGTACCAACGATCTCACTCAGTTGACGTGGGCATTTAGCCGCGACGATGTTGAATCATCATTCCTGCCGCGCTACCTTGATCTTGAACTTCTTCCCTTTAGCCCCTTTGAATCACTTGATCAAGATGGCGTTGGCCTCTTGGTAAAGATTGCCTGCGATGAGGTCCGTTCCGTTAACCCAGAGATGAAGCTCGGTGTATGCGGCGAGCACGGTGGAGATCCACGCAGTATTGATTTCTTCCACCATGTGGGCCTTGATTACATCTCTTGTTCACCATTTAGAGTCCCAGTGGCACGACTTGAGGCTGGGCGCGCTGCAGTTAGTGACCATGCCACGACAGGAAGTGCATAGTGAGGCATAGCGACAAGGTAACTCTACGCACGGGTGTTGAGATCTCGCGCCTTTCACTTGGAACAGCAGCCATTGGCGGGCTCTACACATCGGTCAGCGATGAGGACTGCACAGAAACAATTCTTACTGCAGTTGATAACGGCATTAACTTTATTGATACCGCACCTCACTATGGCAAAGGAACATCCGAGCGACGTATCGGGCGAGCACTTGCCGGCCGTGATCGTTCCACCTTTGTCATTTCAACAAAGATTGGCCGCCTGCTAGTTCCATCAACTACCGATATTGATGATTTCTTTATGGATGCCGATAACACAGTCGAGCGAAAGTTTGATTTCAGCGCATCTGGGGTTCGTCAATCTCTTGAAGGTTCACTCGAGCGCCTAGGTGTGGATAGTGTGGAAGTTTTATTTATTCACGATCCAGATGAGAATGCAGATGCAGCAATCATCGAAGCCTACCCAGAGCTAGATCGTATGAGATCTGAAGGAATCATTAAGGCAATTGGTGTTGGCATGAATCAATGCGAAACACCCACCCGTGTCATCAAGGAAACTGATATCGATATGGTTCTCATCGCTGGGCGATACTCGCTTCTTGATCAACGAGCACTTATTGAATTGCTTCCAACAGCCTTAGAGCGCAATGTCGATATCATCGCAGCCGGTGTCTTTAACTCAGGAATTCTTGCCAATCCAGTAAAAGGTGCGACCTACGATTATGTGCCTGCAAGTGATGAACTCCTCGCAAAAGCATTGAGAATTCGTGAGGTACTCGATGGGCATCAGGTATCACTCACCAGTGCGGCTCTACAATTCCCACTTCGCCACCCTGCGGTGAAATCAGTTCTTGTGGGTTGTCGCAGCGCGGCAGAGGTAAAAACAAATATTGATGCATTTAATTTGCCCATTGAAAATAAGGTCTGGGATGACCTTGTCAGCGTTCTTTAAATATCCTATAGTATTTTCATGGCCTTACACCCGCAAGTATCTGCATTTCTTGAAATGGCAAAGGCGGCAAACCTTCCTGACATTAGCGTTCAGGGTCCAACGGTTGCTCGAGGTTATTCTCACGCCCAACCTGATCTAGGTGGTGAAATTAATCCTTCAGTAAATATCTCAATTGAATTCTTTACAAGTTCGACGGCAGATATTGCAGTTGCAATCTATACACCACCAGCATCATCTGCGGCAAAGAGAGCAGGGCTTGTCTACTTTCACGGCGGTGGCTGGGTAATTAATTACATTGCAAAATATCACGCACAGATGGCGGCGATGGCGATCAAGACCAATTCGATTATTGTCTCTGTCAATTATCAGAAAAGCCCAGAACATAAATTTCCGATTCCATTTAATGATTGCTATGAAGGTCTTGAATGGACCGTAGCTAACGCTGATCGTTTAGGAATAGATATCACACGACTAGGTGTTGGTGGAGATAGCGCTGGGGGAAATCTCGCATCTGCTGTCGCGCTAGCTGCTCGTGATCGTGGAAAAATTAAAATTGCATATCAATGGCTGGTCTATCCATGTAATGGCCCTGAATTTGTCGACGCTCCTGATGTTCCCAATGCTGATGGTTATGGTCTGACTCAACGCGGGATGAAGTGGCTATGGGAGATGTACCTCAACGGTGAGAGCGATAGAAGTAATCCTTACGCCGTTCCACATGCTGCGAAATCTTTTGAAGGCCTCCCACCGACAATTATGATCACAGCCGAATATGACGTTCTTAAGGCTGATGGTGTTGCATATTATGAAAAGCTTAAGGCTGCTGGCAATGATGTGGTCTATAAGGATTGCCCGGGAATGATTCATGGCTTCTTTAATCTTGGAAAGTACATTGATGAGGGCATCACGATTCGAGATTGGTTTGCAGAGAACATTCTGCGCGTTGTGGGCAAGTAATGTCTCTTATCCATCTCAAAGGAATGACGTGGGATCACGTTCGCGGACTTGAGTGCCTGGTTCAATCCAACGATCTGCTGATTGAAAAATGTGGCATCTCGGTCACATGGGATGCACGCTCGCTTTTAGCTTTTGGCGACCAACATATCTCTGAGTTTTACAACGATTACGACCTCATGATTATTGATCACCCGCATGTTCCTGATGCGGTTCACGCCGATGCAGTCATTCCCTTCGAAGATTTAGCAACACCTTCACAGCTTGAGGTTCTTTCCGAAACAAGTGTCGGACAATCACATCACTCATATCTGTATCAAGGAAAACATTGGGCGCTTGCAATTGACACCGCAGCACAGGTCAGCGCATTTCGTCCCGACAAGGCAGATCGCTCACCAGTGTATTGGCACGAGGTTTTTGAATTAGCAAAGAAGAAGCAGTTGCTCTGGGCGCACAAGCCAGTGGATGCATTTAGTACCTTCGCAACGCTGATGGCCCAAAAAGGCACGCCACTTGAAGGTAATGCGCACTTCATCAATCGGGAGATGGCGCTAGAAGTTTTAGAGTTTATGGTTGAACTTGCTGGTCTTGTCCCTGAATTCTGTGCGACAAGTAACCCTATTGATATTGCTGAAGTCTTGAGCGGTAGCGATGACTTTGCATATGGAGTGTGCATGTATGGCTACAGTAATTACTCACGTGATGGTTTTAGAAAGAAGACTCTGATTTACGATGATCTTCCATCATTTGATGGTCGCGCAACGGGTTCTCAACTGGGTGGTGCAGGGGTTGCAATCTCATCTAAGAGCAAGAATCCAAAGGCGGCGGCTGAGGCGGCAATTCTGCTCTCGATGCCAGAGATTCAAGCAACCACATATGGCCTTGGTGGGGGACAGCCAGGAAACCTGGTGGCATGGAAAGATAACGTTCTCAATAATGCCAGCCATAACTTCTTTAGAAATACTCTACGTACCTTAGAGAATGCTTGGGTTCGCCCACGTGTTCTGGGATGGCCAGATGTGCAGTACCAGAGCTCTTTAGTGATTCACAAATGTTTAGTTGAGAAAAAGGTAAGCAAAAAAGATGTCGAAGAGATCGCATCTATCTATCAAAGATATGTGAAGGAGTAAGTGATGGAGCAACTCTTTGACCAGTATCTTCTTGAATCATCGCGCACAAGCACGGGTCGCACAATCACCGAGGCCGATATTGTCTTGCATGCGGGACAAACAGGTGATTTCTACCCGCACCACATGGATGCTGAATGGTGCAAGACCCAAGAGTTTGGTCAGCGGGTGGCACATGGAACCCTGATTCTCTCTGTATCTGTTGGAATGTTGGCAGGAGAGATCAATGAAGCAGCCTTTAGCTATGGCTATGACAGGGTGAGATTTATTGCGCCAGTTTTCATTGGCGACACAATCACATCAAAGGCAACCATCGTCGCCAAGAAAGATCATGCAAAGAAGCCTGATGAGTATGGAATTGTTGATGAACAGGTAACTGTGACAAATCAGCGTGGTGAAACGGTAATCGCCTTTGTACACGTCTATATGGTGAGGAAGAAATAATGCCTTGGAATTTAGATCCACGCGTTCGTAGCGCCATGATTTCAGACTCTCTCGACGTTGTCGGGGTGCGCAATAATGCGATGGATATTCGAGTCAGCGCTCTACGTCCCGGTATGCGGGCAGTAGGTCTAGCGGCAACTGTGAAATTCGTGCCAGCATCTGAGTACGACCAGAAAGATCCATATGGTGCCGGCATTGATTTCCTCGACACCTTGCAACCTGGAGAGATCGCAATTATTGCAACCGGTGGTGAGTGTCTCTCAGCATTTTGGGGCGAACTTTTTTCAGCGGCGGCCAAAGGTCGAGGTGCAACAGGTGTTGTTGCAGATGGACCGTTACGCGATACCGAACAAGTTGTCGGTTTAGATTTTCCAGCCTTCGGCCAGGGAACAAGACCTTATGATTACAAGGGACGAATGCGCATTGAAGCAATTCGCATCCCAGTGATATGCGGTGGCGTTGAAATTCATCCAGGTGATGGAGTGATCGCAGATAGCGATGGCATCGTTGTGGTGCCATCGGTACATCTAGAAAAGGTGAGCGAGCTAGCCAATGCTCGAGCAGCAACTGAAAAGACTGTTTTAAAAGATTTGCTATCAGGAAAAAGTGTCCGAGAGGTATGGAACGCTTACGGCGTTCTATAGGAAAAGAGGAGAACAATGGCAAGAGAACTCATTGATACACATCAACACCTCTGGGTGATGAGCGAGCGAGCGTATAGCTGGATTGAGCCCGCCTACGGCCCACTTTATGATGACTTTACCCCCGAGCGATTAGCTCCTGAAATTCCAGCATCTGGAGTCACCAGCTCTGTCTTAGTTCAGGCAGCAGATACCTATGATGACACTTTCTACATGCTCGATGTTGCAGAACATTCTAATTTTGTTCAGGGCGTCGTCGGTTGGGTTCCCTTTGAGCGTCCTAATGAATCACGCACTGCGCTAGAGACGTTGGCTAAGAATAAATATTTTAAAGGTGTACGCAATTTGACCCATGATTATTCAAATCCAAAGTATGAATCAGATGATGCGTGGATTACTCGGCCAGCAGTGCTTGAGACGTTGGCGCATGTTGAGAAGATGGGTCTCAGTCTTGATTATGTCTCAGTCAAGCCAGAGCATACAAAAAATATTGTGACCCTGGCTAAGAAATTTCCTAAGCTAAAGATCGTTGTTGATCACTTTGCTAAGCCGCCAATTGCTGCCAAAGAGATGGAGCCATGGGCTTCGTCGATGGCTGAGATTGCAGCCTTTCCAAATGTTTATGCGAAGTTATCTGGACTCAACACCGCATCTGATCTAGCCAATTGGAGCGTTGCCGATTGGCAACCTTACGTTGACTTTATGGTCAAGACTTACGGTGCAAACCGCGTCATGATGGGTGGAGATTGGCCGGTAATCGTTCTTGGTAATACATATGTTGAAATCTGGAAGGCACAGGTCGAGGTCATCAGCGGATATAGCGATGAAGATCAAGATTGGATTACACATAAGACAGCGAAGGCCTTCTACAACCTTTAAGACGTAAACTAACGAGAGGATCGATCATGCAACGGTATGCATCAGTTATTGGAATGCCTTATGAAAATCGTGAGGAGTACGAGCGTCTTCATGCTGCCGTCTGGCCAGAAGTTCTCGCCAAGATTGCCGAAGTAAATATTCAAAACTATTCGATCTATCGTTACGGCGAACTTCTCTTTTCATACTTTGAATATGTAGGCGATGATTTTGATGCCGATATGGCGAAGATGGCAGCAGATCCAAAGACTCAAGAGTGGTGGGATGTGTGCATGCCGCTGCAGCGCCCTGTGAGTGATCGCGCTGATGGCGAGTGGTGGGCATCTATTCCTGAGGTATTCCATGTCGACTAGCTCATTAGATCGATCGCAGTTACCCCTTAATGGGGTACTTGTTCTCGATTTCTCACAGTTTCTGGCAGGTCCTGTCGCTGCAATGCGACTGGCAGATCTTGGTGCGCGTGTTATCAAGATTGAACGTCCTGGCACCGGAGATATTGGACGAACCCTTGCCTTTGCTGGACTCGAAAAAGATGGAGACACACTCTCTTTTCATATTATGAATCGCAATAAAGAGAGTTTTGCAGCAGATCTTAAGAACTCGGAGAGCCTGAAAGAAGTCTGGGAACTTGTAAAGAAGGCTGATGTCATTATTCAGAATTTTCGCCCTGGTGTAATTGAACGCCTGGGACTTGGTTATGAAGATGTGAAAAAAGTTAATCCAGGAATCATCTATGGAAGCGCAACCGGATATGGCGCAGAAGGTCCCTTTAAAGATCGTCCTGGTCAGGATTTACTTGCACAATCAATCTCCGGATTGCCATGGCTCAACGGTCGCGCAGGCGATCCACCAATTCCAGTTGGTTTAGCCGTTGCAGATATCTTTACATCTACTCATTTAGCATCTGGTGTCATCGCGCTCCTTCTTCGTCGTGAACGAACAGGTATAGGTGGAATGGTTGAATCAAGCCTTCTTGAATCTATGCTTGATCTGCAATTTGAATTGATTTCGGCCAATCTCTTTGATCCGAGTGTTGTTGTTAATCGTGGGGCTGGAAATTCAGCGCATGCATTCTTACCAGCACCATATGGTCTGTATAAGACCAGCGATGGTTACTTAGCAATTGCTATGACTCCGATCCCAGCACTGGGTGCACTCCTTGGGGTCAATCTTGACGAGTATGAAGATCCCAAGTCATGGTGGATCCATCAAGAAGAGATCATGAAAAAACTCAGTGCAATGCTTGCTACCAACTCAACAGATCACTGGCTAGCAATCCTAGATAAGGCCGATATCTGGTGCGCACCAGTTCTCACCTTGCCTGAGCTTGTTTCACATGAAGGATTTGCAGCAATTGATATGACTCAGAAGACATCGCGCACCGGCAGAGATGGTTCGCAGGTCTCAATCCCAACTACACGTTCTCCAGTTCGCATTGATGGCAAGACAATTAAACATACAAAGGGTGCACCACACGTGGGTGAAGATACTGAAAAGATCCGTAAAGAGTTCGGGATATAGGGGAGATCATGAAGAATCCAAATCCAGATAAAGAAAAGAGATATGACATTCCTGTATGGAATCAAGAAGTCAAACTCTACGAAGATTACGAAGTGGGAGAGGTCGATCGCTCACTTCGTCGCACTATCTCAGAGGGTGAAGTGATGCTCTTTAACTCACTCGTTCTTGATATGCACCCATATGTGGGAGATGACATTTGGGCACGTGAGCATGGCCTCTTTAAGAAGCGTTTAGTACCTGGCGCGATGGTCTTTTCTTATGGACTTGGGCTCTTTGCGCACAATAACGTCAACACATTTAGCTATGGATACGACAAGTTACGTTTCATAAAGCCAACTTTTATTGGTGACACAATTTATGGGATGCGCACCCTTTTAGAGAAGACTCCTAAGTACGAAAATATGGGGCTCTTTAAAGTCAGTTACGAAATCTTTAGAGCCGATAATGAAGAGCTCGTTCTCTACACCGAACATCTTCAGACCGTGCTCTATCGCACATCACAAGCAGAAAATCTCAAGGCTGAGGGTAAGGAAACGCCATGATTGAACAATTCCAAGTAATCGCAGACGCTGTTCGTCTTGAAGTAAAGCCTGAGCACCGAAAGAAAATCGGCATCTGTGGTGCTGGTGGAATTGTTGATGGAGCACATCTTCCCGCGTATAAAAAGGCGGGCCTTGAAGTAGTTGCAATCTTTGATGTTGATAACGCTAAAGCAAAAGATGTGGCAAGCAGACATGGCATTGCCAAGGTCTATACAACACTTGCTGAATTACTGGCCGATCCTCAGGTGGAGATTGTAGATATCGCGGTTCCAGCAGATGCGCAGCCAGAGATCTTCGCTCAGGTCGCCGCTGCAAAGAAGCACATACTTGCCCAGAAGCCTTTCGCCACAACTGTTGCCGCAGGTGAATTGATGGTCAAACAAGCTAAGGACGCTGGGATTATTGCAGCGGTTAATCAACAACTTCGTTTTGAAGAGGGTGTTGCAGCTGCACATAAGATGGTTGAACTTGGTTGGATCGGAACCGTCAGTAATTTTTCAATCAACGTCAATCTCATGACACCATGGGAGTTGTGGCCTTGGGCTAAAGACCTTAAGCGCCTGGAAGTGATGTTGCATTCGATTCACTATCACGATCTCATTCGCTGGTTCTTAGGTGATGCCTCCACTGTTTTCTGCGCCGCAGGGCGAACAGCAGGGCAATTTCCAATCGGTGAGACGCGCACTATCTCAACGGCTCTCTACAAGAGCGGTGTGACCTCTGTCGTACATGCAAACCATGTCAATCGCGGAGGCGATAACTATGCCGAATATCGTATTGATGGAGATAAAGGATCAATCCGCGGAACACTTGGCCTTCTCTATGACTATCCCAACGGACGAGTAGATACGATCGAGATTAACTCCCAGGTTCTTCCCACCGATGGTTGGCTTCCTTATCCAGTTACTACTCGTTGGTTCCCTGATGCATTTATCGGAACGATGGGATCTGTGATGCAATCGATCGCAACAGGTTCACCTCTTCGCTCTTCGGTTGAAGAGAATGTGGGAACCCTCAAGATGGTTGAAGCGCTCTACGCATCTATGGATTCAGGCAAATCCGTTGACCTCTAACGCAACCACTTCACTCTTTAACCTTGAGGGAAAAGTTGCAGTTATTACTGGAGGCAACGGGGGAATAGGCCTCGGTTGCGCACGCGGCCTGGCTCGCGCGGGTGCAACGATTGTTATCTGGGCGAGAGATGTCGCAAAGAACGCTGCGGCTAAGAGTGAACTGGAAGCACTTGGTGCCACAGTGATCACACTTGAGGTAGATGTCACCGATCGTGCCGCAGTTGAAAGCGCTACCGCCCGCACCATTGAACTCTGTGGCGGGATTGACATTCTCTTTGCAAATGCTGGTGTCAATATTCGCATGCGCCCAGAAGAGTACACAGAAGATATTGTGGATCAGATAATCGATGTCAATCTCAAAGCGGTATTTCACTGCTGTCAGAGCGTCTATCCATCAATGACTGCTCGCGGTGGTGGAAAAATAATTCTGATTGGTTCCCTTACCAGTGTGCAAGGGCTAGGCGTCGCACCAGTTTATTCAGCGACAAAGGGCGCGGTCGTGCAGTTAGCAAAGAGTTTGGCCGCTGCGTGGGGTGCCCAAAATATTCAAGTCAACACAATATTGCCGGGGTGGATTGTTACTGAGATGACTTCTGTGACTCGAGCAGTTCCAGGGCTACCTGAGCATGTTTTATCACGTACACCTGCAGGTCGTTGGGGGAGTCCAGCCGACTTTGAAGGCATCGCAACTTTCTTTGCATCCTCAGCAAGTGATTTTGTGACAGGTACCGATATTCAAATCGATGGTGGCTTTACCAGCACCTTAGCAATCTTTGATCTACCTAAAAATTAAGCAAAGAGATTTAGGCGCGATAAGCAATACAGTTATTTGAAATCTCGCCAATACCTTCAATACCTGTTTTGATCGAATCGCCAACAGCCAAATAGACAGGTGGCTTAAATCCAAGCCCCACTCCAAATGGTGTTCCGGTGTTAATGACATCACCTGGGAATAGCTCCATAAATTGGCTGATGTACCAAACGATGTGGTTGATTCCAAAGAGAAGATCATCTGTATTGGAATCTTGCTTCATGACCCCGTTAACGCTGCACCAGAGGCGAAGGTTGCTGGGATTAATCTCATCTCCTGTAACAATCTCAGGGCCGATCGGATTAAATGTTGGAAATGACTTTCCCTTGACCCACTGGCCAGAACGTTCTATCTGCCAGTGGCGCTCTGAGACATCTTGAGAGATTGTGTAACCGAGAATGTGTGCAGAAGATTCATCCGGTGAGCCAAGATAGAGAGCACGCTTTCCAATGACGATGGCAAGTTCAACTTCATAATCTGTAGCAAGACTGTTAGGTGGAATCACAACATCATCGTTTGGTCCTACAACGCTATCTGGGGCTTTCATGAAAATCACTGGTTCAGCAGGAGTATCAGCGTTGGTCTCTTTGATATGACCGAGATAGTTAAGGCCAACGCAAATTACCTTTGTTGGTCGGTTGATTGGTGAACCGATACGTACTGAACCTTTAGCGACTCGCGGAAGTGATGTCAGATCTGCCGCAGCAACTGTGGCCATCGCACCCGCTTCTAAAGTCTCGCGTGACCAATCAGAGATGAGTGAATCAACCATGATGTACTGATCACCTTGTACAACGGCAGGTTTTTCTCTTCCAACATCACCAATTCGCGCAATACGCATGGATTTACTTCCCTCCGGGTAGGCGGCCTAGGCCGGCATGGGTCTGCAAGATTGCTACATGCTTTGGCTCAAGTTCTTTGAGCGAGTTAACGCCTAGCAATTTCATAGTGCGAATCATTTCGCCCTGCATTATCTGCAACGTTCTCTCAACGCCTTCTTGTCCACCAGCCATAAGTCCGTAGAGATAAGCGCGACCGATATAGGCAAAGTCAGCACCGAGTGCCAGCGCGGCAAGAACATCAGCGCCATGCATGATGCCAGTATCGATATGAATCTCAAGATCGTTCTTGAGCTCCTTCTTTACCTCAGCGAGCATATGAAGCGGAACTGGCGCACGATCAAGTTGGCGACCACCATGGTTTGAAAGGATGATTGCATCGGCGCCATATTTAGCGGCGATCTTGGCATCTTCAACAGTCTGAATACCCTTGATCGATAACTTTCCATCCCATTGCGCGCGAATCCATTCAAGATCATCAAATGTCATTGTTGGGTCGAACATGAAGTCTAAGAGCTCTGCAACCGTTCCTTCCCAATTAGACATAGATGCAAATGTGATCGCAGGAGTTGTCAGGAAGTTAACCCACCACTCTGGACGTGGAGCGGCATCGAGTAAAGTCTTTACAGTTAAACGTGGCGGAACAGTAAGACCGTTGCGTGCATCACGAAGGCGAGCACCTGCAGCAGGGACGTCGACGGTGAGCATCAGGTGCTTTACACCAGCATCTTGTGCGCGCTTAACAAGTGCCATACTGGCTTCGCGATCTTTCCACATATATAACTGGAACCAATTAACACCCTCTGGCGCTGCCTTAACGACGTCCTCTACCGTTGTGGTTCCAAGAGTCGAAAGAGTGAAAGGAATTCCATACTTCTGCGCAGCACGTGCACCAGCGATTTCACCTTCTGTGTGCATCATGCGGGTAAATCCAGTTGGAGCGATTCCAAAAGGCATTGCAAACTTTTCACCGAGAATCTCACATGAGGTGTCAACGTTTTTTACATCGTGCAAAATATTTGGTCTAAATTCCAGATCAAGGTAAGAACGACGAGCACGCTCTAGAGTGACTTCAGATTCAGCGCTGCCGTCTGTGTAATCAAATGGACCTTTTGGTGTGCGCCTCTTTGCGATAGTGCGCAGATCCCAGACTGTGAGCGCTTTAGCCAGACGATTCTTGCGGGTAGGAAGCCCTGGAAGGGTAAATCGGAGCAAGGGGGCGAGCTCACCAATTTTAGGAAATTGGCGCTTCACGTTCTTCTTCACTTATTGCTCCACTCGTCGAGATATTTGCCAAATCCTATACGATTTTTTACCCACATTCCAGACTGAATGGCGAGGAAATTTCGCTAAGGTGCGAACATGAGTGATCTCACGGCGAAAACACGGGCAGCACTCGATGCAGCCGTAGCCGCCATTGGGGGAGCACCGCGTAAAGGCCAGATTGAAATGGCTGAGGCGGTATCAAGTGCACTCACTGATCGCCATCACCTCATGGTTCAAGCCGGCACAGGCACTGGAAAATCTTTAGCGTATCTAATCCCGGCCTTAGTTCATGGCCGCAAAGTCTTGATTGCAACTGCAACCCTTGCCCTGCAGCGCCAACTCGTTGAGCGCGATCTCCCAGCAGTTGTTCCAGCACTTGAGAAAGAGCTTGGTCGCGAAGTTACTTACGCAATTTATAAAGGCGTTGGAAATTACATCTGCTTGCAGAAGATGAATAGTGAAGAAGTTGACCCTGATCACGAAATCGTTCTTGAAACCTCATATCTAGAAAAAGATGCACAGCGCCTCATTGCTTGGGCGAAATCTAAAGGCGCATCTGGCGACCGAGATGACGCACCGGATGTTGATCGCAGAGTCTGGCTCGCAAACTCAACATCAGGACGCGAGTGTGTCGGAGCAGATGCCTGTGCATACGGCTCACAATGTTTTGCAGTCAACGCAAAAGCCAAGGCGCAACTAGCCGATGTTGTCGTAACCAACCACACGCTTCTGGCAATTGAGATTGTTGATTCACATCCAATTTTACCTGAACGCGATGCGGTGATTTTGGATGAGGCACACGAATTCATGGATCGAACAACCCAAGCGGTGACAGAAGAGTTAACGTCAGGTCGCGTACAACGGGCGGCGGCGATGGCTCGTAAACATATGCCTGGCAAACTCAGTGACGCTTTTACAAAGGCTGCTGATGATTTTCATGATGCAATGGCTGATTACGGAGATAGCGTTAAGGGCGATTTCGCATCCCTTGGTCGCCTAGAAGAAATCCCAAGTATTCTCGAATCACCTGTGCGAAAGGTGCGTGAGGCAGGGGCGGCAATCACAGATGCCCTCCGCGCAGATGAAGAGATTATCGATCCAGATTCAATTGCAGAGCGCGCCCGTGTAAAAGGTGCGATTACTGAGATTACGACAACTGTGGGCAAGTTACTCAAGATGGGTACCTCACATGTGCTCTGGTACGAGCCAACCTTTTCTTCCCTTTATCTGGCGCCACTTTCTGTCTCTCAAGTATTACGCGAAAATTTGTTGACCAAAACACCCGTGATTGCAACATCTGCAACTCTGACTGTCGGCAGTGGCTTCGATTCCATGGCGCGATCACTCGGATTTCTTACACAGAGTCCAACCAGTGAAGATGAGATCGATGAATCTGAAGGCGAGATTGATCCATCGAATTATCAAACCCTTGATGTCGGTTCACCCTTTGATTTTGCGGCACAAGGAGTTCTCTATCTTCCTAAGCATCTGCCAGAGCCAGGCCGTGATGGCCCCAGCAAAGAGGTTCTGACAGAACTGGGTGAACTCATCGATGCAGCCGGCGGTCGCACACTCGCACTCTTTAGTTCATGGCGTGGTGTTGAAGCAGCAGATGCTCACCTGCGAGATGTGTTGAAAGAGTTACCCATCACAGTGATTACCCAAAAGCGAGGTGATGCTGTTGGGCCATTAGTTGAACGATTTGCAAAAGATGAAACATCAATTTTGCTTGGAACAATGTCGCTCTGGCAGGGCGTTGATGTTCCAGGAAACTCATGCATTCTTGTCGCCATTGATCGCATTCCCTTTCCGCGCCCTGACGAACCAGTAATGGCGGCGCGATCATCGCAAGCAGATGCAGCAGGTGGCAGTGGCTTTATGCAGGTATCAATGCCACGCGCTGCCCTGTTGTTGGCTCAAGGTACGGGGCGTCTGATTCGTAGCGTTGAAGATCGTGGGGTTGTTGCAATTCTAGATTCTCGAATTGTGACAAAAAGGTATGGAAGTGTTCTTCTGAATTCGATGCCACCACTGTGGCGGACTTCAGATAAGGCTGTGGTCTGTGACTCACTTAACCGTCTGCGCGATAGTTTGCCCGAATAGCCCGCCAGATTAACTTCTGCATCCGACCTTTACTTGTTGTAGCCTGTCAGCAATAATCGAGCGGAACGGGGGTGGTGAACATATGCCAAAGATCAGCGCACCAACTCTTAGCCAGCAACGCCAATGGCGTCGTTCCCAACTCATGGATGCAGCCGCTTCTATCGCACTTGAAGATGGTGCACATCGCGTCAGCGTTGCCACAGTTGCCACTCGTGCAGGTCTTTCTCGAACATCCTTCTATGAGTATTTTGCAAGTAGCAGCGACATAGTTGCAGAGTTGATTACTGAAGAACTTGAATCTTTTTCAGCCTTCTTGGAAGAAAAAGTCCGAGATGTCACCGATCCTATCCAGGCGATCTCGATCTGGGTTTCGAGTTCCTTGGAATACGTTGCCGATGGTCGACATCTATTAGCAAAAGCGTTAAGTGCAATCGAAATTTCCCGTGATCAATCTGCTGTGATTGGCATGGCCCACAGAAAAATGCTTCTCTCCCTTTCGGGGCCTCTGGCAAAGCTCGCCGTCGACGATATCGCTCAAGCTCTCTCTTTGATTCATAGCGCGACACAATCTGCAACCACCCGAATCGAATCAGGCGCTGACTCTGCGCGCGAAATTGAAAATACCCGCAACTTTATCGTTGCGGGTATCTCCACACTTTCTCGTGGCTAAATTGAATTAGCCGATCTTGATTGTGTAATTACGGACGAAGGCCTTCCATAGACCATCTTGACCTGCAGCGGATGCGGTAACACGGCATGAGCCTTTCTTAACGCCCAGTATCGTATTTTTTGTAATCCGGCAGTTCTTACTTTCAGTGACATACTTGATGTTCTGTCCGAAAGAAGATTGTGCAGGTAGCGACAACTTAGCCTTCACCTTCACTGTGAGTGGAAAAGCGGCGATAGATTGCTCACCTAAACCAAGAATAAATGGATAGATTGCAGACGTTGGTGCCACAGTTGCATTTCCTGCAGCTTTCACGCTAATTGCACACTCTCCGCTACCTTTCAAAGCGCTAATTTTTCCATCACGGATCACACAATTAGCATTTAATGATGTAACCTCTGTGGCCAACCCCGATTGCGCAGTTGCAACAATGGTGACTTCACTGCGATAGGTCAGATTTGATGGAGTGTTGCGCACTAGGGGCGCCCCGTTTGCCGTCACTGTAAAGACATCTGGCGCAAGAGATGGCGCCGCCGTTCCTTCGGCGAAAGTTATAGGCATGAATTTATCTTCTGACGTATCCGTTGGTCCAAATCGATCTACCTGAAAGAAGAGACCACACGTTGCTTTGGTGCAATCAACTGTTCCAGTAGGTCCAGTGATCGTTGTCGTTGGCTTTATCGTGACTGGGTCAGTTGATTTCGCCGCACCTCTTGCCGTATCCGAGACCCAGATTTGTATTGTTCCGCTACAAATTGTCGGGCGAGCAGTACCAACGGGCTCGTTGCACTGCTGGATGTAGAGACCTTTACCGGCCGGGAACTTGGTGAAACCACCATTAATTGTGGCCGTGGCTGGATTGAGATTAGTCAGCGGTCCGCTAGAGAAAACAAATGTTTCGGCGCTGGCAATCGGTGCCGAAAAGATCGCTATAGATAGCCCAGCTATTGCAATAACAATCGAGCTCTTTCTTATTCTCATTCTTTTCGCTACTTTCTTATCGTTATTGGGATAAAGAGATCTTGAGTGCGATCACCAGTTCTTAAGTGATCAGAGCGCACAGTGACGGCGCAACGAACTTTCCTACAATCAAACTTTCCAATTTTCGCAGAGACGCTTAAGTTGTGGGTAAATCGACCACCCGGAAGAAACTCATCGGTGAGGCCCACTGCATAGCCTGGAGCATTTGAAGAAATCCAGATAGATGCTTCTCCTAAGCCGGCTTTATTTACTCCACCACCACATGGTGTTGGCGCTTTACCTTTTTCTGGAATTACACAGATGGCGAGATAGATTCCTATCGTTTCATCAAAGCCTCGCCCGGAGACTTTAATGATCGAACCAGGTGCCACGCGTTGGCTCTTAATCGAGAGCACTTGGCCATAATCGCCCTTCACGCTTACTGCAGCCTGCGCAGGCACAATCGGAAGCACCAAGGTGGTTGAAAAGATAAAGAGGAGCACTCTGCGCATGAGGTAAATCTAGATTGCGGGCGAGAAATACTTATCCGACAACGCGTTGAGAAATGTCGGTATCAATTTGAGAGGATACCGCTGTGAAAGTAGCGCAGCTAAAAATGGCAGTTATTGTCATGGCCCTCACATTGGTCAGTGGTTGTGCAACACAGATCACAGCGGTGGAAGAAATTTCTACAGCGCAATCTATTTCAATCACCGGTAGCGCTCTTCCTAAGGTCGCACGAGTAGTAGCGCTTGCAAATGGCAGCGCTGAGATTATCTCTGCGATGGGATATCGAAATATTCTCATCGGCCGAGATATCGCAACCTCTGATCCCGCGCTCGAATCAGTTGAGATTGTTGCTTCAGGTCATCAGATTATTCCTGAAAAAATATTGTCTCTCTCACCCGATCTCATTCTCATTGATGATTCAACAGGGCCTAAGGCAGCCCTTGATGTTCTCAAGGCGGCCAATATTGAAATAGTGATGATTAGCCAAGCATGGACCTTGAACGAGATCGATAGGAAAATTTCTGAGGTAGCACTAGCAATTGGTGCACCTGAAAGTGGTGTGATGTTGCAGGAAGCGATCGCAGAGCAGAGCGCTAACATTGCATCAATCCCAGCGGGTACAACGATTGCATTTCTCTATCTTCGAGGAGCAAGTGCCATTTATCTTGTTGGTGGCAAAGGCTCTGGTGCTGATTCACTGATAAGTGCAATCGGGGCAATAGATGTAGGTGCGCAGTCTCTTGCAAATCCATTTAACCCGATGACGAGTGAAGCGTTGGCACGTCTTAATCCCGACGTATTTATTGTCATGAGTAAGGGGTTGGATTCTGTGGGGGGAGTCGACGGTCTTGTTCAATTACCCGGAGTCGCCCAGACCACAGCCGGAAAAAATCGTGCAGTGATTGCAGTTGATGATTCGCTCCTTCTCTCATTTGGCCCACGTACACCCATGCTGATTACAGAGTTAGCGCAATCAGTTGAGAGAGTTCTGAACCAGTGAAGAAAATCTACGTACTGGCAAGTGCCATCCCACTATTGCTTCTGATCGCCTTAGCGATAGGTGCAACGGAGGTGAATCACGTATGGAGTGCGATTTTCGCCTTTGAATTCAACTCAGAATCACTTGATGACCAAATCATCTGGCAAATCAGAGCCCCGCGAGTGATCGCAGCGATATTGATTGGAGCAATTCTTGGAATCGCGGGTTCGCTATCTCAAGCCGCAACTAACAATCCACTGGCAGACCCTGCTCTTCTAGGAACAACTGCAGGGGCGGCGGCGGGAGTGGTGATTGGTGTTGCCACTAACCTCGTCTCACTCGGTTCGTTCACTGCAGTTATTGCAGCAGCGATCGGTGCGATGGCGGCAACTTTATTCACATTCTGGTTGGCACGTTCTGCCTTACAGCTCATCATTATGGGAATTAGCGTCTCTGCAATTTTGACCGCACTGGTTGGAATCGCAATTTCACTGACTGATCGCTCTGATCTGAGATCGATCACCTTCTGGTCACTGGGATCACTGGCCTTGATTGCATCCTCTGATCTGCTCATACTCATTGCAGTGGCGGCGATAGTTCTTCTCGTTGCACTCAAGTTATCGCCGCAACTTGATCTTCTCTCACTCGGCGATAGCGCAGTCAGACATATTGGGCGAGATCCGCAACGCATTCGTCTCATCGCTTTCCTGACACTCTCTGTGGCTGTTGCTGCCAGTGTCAGTACTGTCGGCACCATCGCATTTTTAGCCTTAGCCGCCCCACATATCGCACGGTTTATTGTCGGCCCGCGCCATCGCAATCTGCTCATTGCATCTGCAGTGATTGGATCAATCATTCTCTTATTGGCTGACACTGCCGCCAGATCAATTGCGCCACCGCAAGATCTTCCGATTGGGATTCTTATCGCGCTCTGTGCTGCGCCACTTCTGATTCTGGCCTTGAAGAAAGGGGCGATGCAATGGCGATAATGACCTGCGATTCGATCTCTTTACAGCGGGGGAGTACCCGCGTTCTCTCTGATTTCTCACTAGAGATAGAAGAAAAAGCGATCACTGCCATTGTCGGCGCAAATGGTTGCGGAAAGAGCACACTCATCTCAGTTTTAGCCGGTGATCTCACGCCAGATTCAGGATCTGTGAAACTTCTTGATAGAGATTTAGAACAATTCTCACTGAGCGAACTAGCAGCAATGCGAAGCGTTGTTTTACAACATCAGAATTTTTGGCTCGCCTACTCTGTACGAGAAGTAATCGAGATGGGTCAAGATGGGCCATCACTGGCGCGAGTTGATCAGGTGATGTCAGAACTTGGCATTACAGAGATTGCTGGACAATCGGTGCTCACCCTCTCAGGCGGGCAGGGACAGAGAGTGGCAATTGCACGCGCACTAGTGCGCGATACGCCGATCTATCTCTTTGATGAGCCCTTTGCTTCGCAAGATCGCGAGTCTCGTAAAGCTCTCATCGAAATATTTCGTGGCTTAAGAGAGCAAGGAAAAACAATTGTCATTATTGCTCATTTGGCTGATGGAGATTTAGAGTGGTGTGATCACATCATCGAGAAGTTGTCGTAGATCAAACCAGGTCTTTGCAAAACTTGGATGTAAATCCATCAGCTCCACCTCGCTCAGCGCAATCCAGCGCATCTCCTGACTTTCATCGTTGGGAGAATCTGCCGAAATATCTGTGTGAGCAGATGCAATCACTGTGTCATAGCGCCAATCACCGTGATCATCTGTAAAGAGTGAGTGCGGAGTCAGGTGGGCTGGATTGATGCCCGTTTCTTCATGCGCCTCACGTAAGGCCGCTTCAGTGATGCTTTCATGTGAATCACGTGCTCCTCCTGGAATGCCCCAGGTATCTCCGTTATGAACCCATGGCGCACGATGTTGTAGAAATATCTCGCGCTCGTGCTTTACACCTTCTCTAAAGATAAGGATTCCAGCAGCGCCATATTTTCCCCAATGCTTGCCGCCGCATCGACACTGAATCCAACCATCTCCATCGCGGGCAACCATGTCCCTAGATTGCCATATCCATCCACAGATCGCTCACGAGAACTCATCATTGACAGCCGGCACTTCTAGCGTGCCCACATGAAAAAATTACAGTTATTGACCATCGCCTCCCTCTCTCTCGCGCTCATCTCACCCATTGCAACTCATGCAAATGAATGCGAAGCAACTGCCTGTGTTGATGTCTATACCCAAGACGGCAAAATCATTATTGAAGGGCGAAAAGGCAGTGGCGGAAAATCCACCACGGTTCCGGCTCCACCCGTCACCAAGAAACCTGCACCACCTGTCACTAAGAAGCCCGTACCTCCCGTCACTAAGAAGCCAACTCCGGTGAAACCAAAGCCACCTGTTGTTAAGAAGGCAGCGCCAAAGAAAGTTACTCCAACTCCACAACCACCGGTAACGCAGACCGCCTCTCTCACCGATCGATTGATCAAGGCTCTGCCTACTGCCGGGATTGCATATCAACCTGAATATGAGCCGCTAGTTGGCGTACCCGTCTACATGTGGACTGATGTCGCAACAACATTTATGACTCAGGTGAAAATTGTTGGAGAGCTTGTTGATGTTGCGTTGAGACCAAGTTTTACATGGTCTTTTGGTGATGGAACATTCCTATCCACCACAGATCTGGGTGGGCCATTTCCTGACGGAAAAATTCAACACACCTATAGCCAGCCAGGTACATATCTGATCACACTCAACAGCACATGGAATGGCACCTACACACATAACGCACAAACTCGTGCAATTACGGGCAATGTAAAGACAACATCAATTGTCTCCATCACAGTAGTAAATTCCCCAACCCGCTTTAAGAATTGAGCTCACATGACAACACTTACAAGTCCACATGACCTACTTGCTGCTATTCCATTTCTTATCGGCTATCACCCAATCGATTCATTAGTGGTGGTCTCGATAAAGGAGGAGAGCGTTGGGATGGCAATGAGAGTTGATTATCCAATCCTGCAGGATGAGAACTTCTTTGATGCGATGGCACATCATTGTTTAAGCGATGGCGCAGAAGGTGCGCTCATCGTCGTGTATCAACCGTTAGATTCATTCGATGGTGATCGCGTCGTTGCACAAGCAACGGCTGCACTCTCGCGAGCAGGGATTGCAATTTATTAATCAATTCTCATCGCAAATGGTCTTTTCCGATCCTTGTTATGTCATGACATCACATGTTGTCCGCTCGAAGGTCGTCCAGTCCCACCTCTTGATTCCTCTCGAATTGCAGCAGAGAGCGTCGTTGCCGGACACCCCATGCCCTTTGCAACCTATGCCGACCTTGGTGGATCAGTACGATCAAACCTTCTTGCATACGAGGCTCTATGGCTTGAGCGCGTGAGTAAATCTGCCGTCGATCCAGCATCCCCTGATCTCAATCACAATCAACGAGATGGTGCGACAGCGGTCATTGATTTAGCCAATGACTTTATCGCTCATGGAATTTCTACCGATCAAGATTTAATCGCACATGTACTCGGACGCCTCAGTGATATTCAGGTGCGTGATTTTGCTCTGGGTAGCCATGACGAAGAGAGCATCAACGCATATAGAACGATGTGGTTACATCTGCTTCGATCTGCCCCCGTTGGCTTTATTGCCCCTGTGGCAACATTGGCGGCGGCGATTGCCTATGAATCAGGGGATGGCGCTTTGGCGCGAGCCGCACTTGCACGGGCCTTTGATGATTGCCCTACCTACTCACTTGCCACCTTGTTACAACGAGTCTTTAGCGCCGGGTGGCCTCCACAATCCTTTGCTGGCATGCGCAGTGAGTTACATCCAAAGGTGACTGCGGGGATTTTTGGTGACTAGATGTCATTGCATGTCGTGGGCTAGGATATGGGCAGGTCACGAGTTCTAGAACGATTACCTTCATCGGTAATTACAAGCCCCGGCTTTCTAGACGGCAACCCTCCACCGCGGTGGGGTGCTTCTGGGTGACGACCAGGCACAGTAACTATCTGTGCAAGTGCGTGAAGGAATTCCTATGAGTGCCCCATCTGCAAAGAACGTTCTCTCACCAGAAGTCACTGGTGCATGGCTGGAAAGTTATGATCCAGGTGATCGTAAATTTATCGATATCGGCTTCCTGCTCTTAGAAAACGGTCAGACTCTTCCTGATATCACTATCGCGTATCAAACATGGGGAACTCTCAACGCAGCAGGTGATAACGCAATTCTGATTCAACATGCCATGACTGGGTGGTCAGATGTTCCAGGATGGTGGCCCAATATGGTCGGTCCGGGGCTTGCCTTTGATTCTGATAAATATTTCATCGTCTGTCCCAATGTCATCGGCGGTTGTCAGGGGAGTACTGGACCATCGAGTATCGCACCCGATGGAAAACGATATGGCTCTCGCTTTCCAGCACTGACCATCAGAGATATGGTCGCCGCCGAAATAGCATTTACCGATGCGATCGGAATCAAAAAATATAAATTAGCGGTGGGTCCATCGCTAGGCGGTATGCGCTCGCTTGAATGGGCGATCGCACATCCCGATCGCGTCGAAGCGATCTGCACGATTGGATCATCTGCTGTTGCCACAGGAGATCAAATTGGCACCGCATCCATTCAGATTCGAGCAATCAAGAGCGATCCACATTTTGCAGGCGGGGATTACTACGAAGCGCCCCGCGGCCCCATTGAAGGAATGGGTATCGCCCGCCGAATCGCTCATCTGACATATCGAACTGAATCTGAGATGGATGTGCGCTTTGGGCGTGAACTCCAGGGAGATGACACAGGGCGATATGCCGTGGAGTCCTATTTGGACCATCAGGCGACAAAGCTTGCCCAGCGCTTTGATGCCAATACATATATCGCCCTGACAGAGGCGATGAACTCCCATGACATCGGGCGAAACCGTGGAGGAGTGGTTGAGGCTTTACGCGCAATCACCATTCCGGTACTGGTGGTTTCGATTGATACCGATCGTTTATTTCCCCCACGGCTGCAGGTTGAAATCGCCGATCTAGTACCGCAGGCAAAAAAACTGGTGGTTATCTCGTCAGATTTTGGCCACGACGGCTTTTTGGTGGAATCTGAGGCGATGACGGCGGCAATTCGCGGTATAATATAGGTATCACTTCGCGCGGTTCTAAAAAGAAAATTTTAGAGTTCGCGACAAAAACAAAGGACAATTGTGGCTGTATTTACTGCGCGCAAAAACAAGGCGAAGAAGGCTCCTGCTAAGAAAGTTGCAGCGAAAAAGTCTCCTGCCAAGAAGGCTGCGGCGAAAAAAGCCCCAGTAAAGAAGGTTGCTGCAAAGAAAGCCCCGGTAAAGAAGGTTGCTGCAAAGAAAGCCCCGGTAAAGAAGGTAGCGGCCAAGATTGAGCTGAAGAAAGTCCTTGATGCTAAAGATGTGCAGTTAATCGCCGATGCTAAGAATGCTGTTGCTCGCCAGAAAGAAATTCTTGCAGAGCTCGATTCTCGTGGCGTTACATCCCTTGGTCGCATCCCAAAGAAGGTTGATAAAGATTTAGTTGATGAAGCGCGTGCGCTCGCAATTACCGTTCCACAAATTACTGAGACTCTTCGTAAGAAAGGTCTGGGCTCTCCAAGCCGTATCTTGAAAAAGGCTGAGTGGGATCTAATCAAGCCTAAAGAGGTAATCATTCCAGTTGCTACATCAAAAACTGTGGTTACCAATATTGATGGTGAAGAAGTAGAACTCGAAGAAGTAGAACTTGAAGATGTCGACAAGCTCGTTGCAGATGTTCTTGAAATAGTTGAAGCAGAAGAAGGTGCCAAGCAAACTGAGTCTCGCGTGGTCAATCTCGTAGATGATGTCAAGCTCGAAGATGGCTCATTTATTCTTCAGGATTCTGATGCTGAAGAAGATGAGAGCGAAAAGACCGAGCGCGCAAAGCATAAAAAGGATCTTGCCAACGTCAATATCGTCCTCGAGGCGGTCAGCGCAAAGAAGGCGAATCATCCATACATCGGTAAAGGAAATGTTGATCCTGCCGATGCAAAGGCTCTGACATTCCGCCAGGTACAACAGCAACTGTCGATGAATAACTTCACCGAAAAGGGTGCACGAGTTATTGCCGAGGCGATCACACAGGGATACCTCACCAATGTTGAAGAGCTTTACGATGTCTTTAATGCTGAAGCACGTCGTATTCAGCGAGAGATCAAGCATCTTCCACCTGAGCAGATGGTGATGACCGCTGGTGCGACTGCAGATCCAGTCAAGGATTATCTGAAGCAGATTGGTCGCGTTGCTCTCTTGAACGCAGAGCTCGAAGTAGAACTTGCAACACGTATGGAAGCCGGACTATTTGCCGAAGAGAAGTTAGCAACTGATAAGAAGATTGATAAGAAGTTAAAGCGTGAACTGGAATGGATCGTTGAAGATGGAAAGCGCGCCAAGAACCACCTGCTAGAGGCGAACCTTCGTCTGGTCGTCTCGCTTGCAAAGCGCTACACCGGTCGCGGAATGCTCTTCCTTGATCTGATTCAAGAAGGAAACCTCGGACTCATTCGCGCCGTTGAGAAGTTCGATTACACAAAGGGCTTTAAGTTCTCAACCTATGCCACATGGTGGATCCGTCAGGCGATTACTCGCGCGATGGCCGACCAGGCACGCACCATTCGTATTCCAGTACACATGGTTGAAGTTATTAACAAGCTTGCTCGCGTACAACGCCAGATGCTGCAAGATCTTGGTCGCGAACCGACGCCAGAAGAGTTGGCTAAAGAACTTGATATGACACCTGAAAAGGTTGTTGAAGTTCAAAAGTATGGCCGCGAACCAATCTCACTTCACACACCACTAGGTGAAGAAGGAGATTCTGAGTTCGGAGATCTCATCGAAGATTCAGAGGCAGTTAAGCCTGAAGAATCTGTCACCTTTACAATCTTGCAAGAGCAGTTGATGCAGGTCCTTGGTGGCCTCACACAACGTGAAGCAGATGTGATCAAGGCTCGTTACGGGCTGACAGATGGACAACCAAAGACACTTGATGAGATCGGAAAAGTTCACGGTGTAACTCGTGAGCGTATTCGCCAGATTGAATCAAAGACAATGTCGAAGTTGCGTCACCCATCACGTTCGCAATCACTACGCGACTATCTAGATTAAACGATTCCCAAGATTAAAAAGGGAAGAGAGAGAGTTACTTACTTTCTACTAACTTCTGCGTTTCATCTTGAATCTTTGCTGCGACAGTCTTAAGTTTTTCGGCATATTCCTTACCGTGGTGTGCGCAGAACATAAGCTCTCCACCGGTTAACAAAATCGCACGTACATAGGCCTGTGCTCCACATCGATCACAACGATCGAGAGCATTTAGAGGTGTGGTTTCGAGGAATACTTGCTCGGTCATCGCGCTCTCCTTGCATTGCCTAAAGATCACCGCGGTGGCGATCTAGTGCTTCTTGGTATGGAACATCATGCCACCTAGAAATATTCCCCGCCTGTTGATTAAGAAGAAATTTCTTCCAAATCGATAGATATCTCACATAGTGAGGCGGGATTTGGCGGTAAATGGGCTGCCCTCGGCGCGCTTGCACTCTACTGCTGTGTTGGCTGACTAATCTTTGCCCCCGTGGCCACAAAAAAAGATTCTAGCGATGAACTCGATCTCAGCGCCCCAACTGATGCGACCGACTCATATACCGCCAAAGATCTAGCAGTCCTGGAAGGCCTTGACGCAGTACGTAAGCGTCCCGGTATGTATATCGGTTCAACTGATTCACGCGGGTTAATGCATTGCTTATGGGAAATTATTGATAACGCAGTCGATGAAGCACTGGCAGGTCATTGTAAGAAAATTGATATTAATTTAGAGGCCGATGGTTCAGTTGAAGTTCATGATGATGGTCGTGGTATTCCTGTAGATAAGGAACCAAAGACTGGGCTTACTGGAGTCGAAGTTGTACTTACCAAATTGCATGCAGGTGGAAAATTTGGTGGGGGATCCTATGCAGCATCCGGTGGACTTCACGGCGTAGGTGCATCAGTAGTGAACGCTCTCGCTGAACGCCTTGATGCTGAAGTTGATCGCAACGGCAAGATCTACTGGATGTCGTTTCGTCGCGGTGAAGCAGGAATTTTTGATGGCGAGGGTCCAAAGGCAGATTTCACTCCGCAATCAGGACTTCGCACAATCGGAAAAGTTTCGGCAAAGGTCACGGGAACGCGCATTAAGTGGTGGAGCGATAAGCAGATCTTCCTTAAGGAAGCCACATTAGATATAGAAGATATCTACGCTCGCGCACGTCAAACCTCATTCTTAGTACCAGGCCTGACACTTATCGTTAACGATAATCGGGGCAAGGTTCCAACAACGCAGAGCTTCTTCCATAAAGGCGGCATCTCTGAATACTGTGATTTCTTGCAGCCAGATGAACCAGTCGGTAGCGTCATTCGAATTTACGGCACCGGTCACTATCAAGAGACTGTTCCAGTTCTTGATGACAAGGGACATATGGTTTCAACAGAGGTTGAGCGCGATATGGAAGTTGATATCGCAATGAAGTGGGGAATGGGCTTTGATACGACGCTTCGCTCATTTGTAAACATCATCGCAACCCCTAAAGGCGGAACACACGTTCTTGGCTTTGAGCGAGCAATCACGAAGGCATTTAATGAAGCGATGCGCTCTGCTGGATTCTTAAAAAAGAACGAAGCCGATGTCATTAAAGATGACGTGATGGAGGGTATGACAGCCGTTGTCACTGTTCGCATGTCAGAACCACAATTTGAGGGACAGACCAAGGAAGTCCTTGGCACAGCAGCTGCGACCAGAATTGTTTCGGCAGTAGTTGCCGAGAAACTCAAAGAGTTCTTCGCAACCTCAAAGCGCATTGAAAAAGCCAATGGCAAGTTGATAATGGAAAAGGTCGTTGGCGCATCCCGTACTCGTATCTCAGCGCGCGCCCACAAGGACTTGCAACGTCGAAAGAACGCACTTGAATCATCATCTCTGCCAACCAAATTGGCCGATTGTCGTTCAGAAGATGTCACTCGTACAGAACTCTTTATCGTTGAGGGCGATTCAGCACTTGGCACAACAAAGGCTGCTCGTAACTCAGAATTCCAGGCAATCTTGCCGATCCGAGGAAAGATTCTTAATGTGCAGAAGGCATCACTTTCACAGATGCTTGATAACTCCGAGTGCGCATCGATTATTCAGGTCCTAGGCGCAGGTTCGGGTAAATCCTTTGAACTCGATGATGCCCGTTATGGTCGCGTGATTTTGATGTCAGATGCTGATGTCGACGGCGCACATATCCGTTGTCTATTGCTGACTTTGCTCTATCGCTACATGCGTCCAATGATTGATGCCGGACGTGTATTTGCCGCTATTCCACCGCTGCACCGCATTGAAACGATGGGTGGCGGAGGTAAAAAGGGCGAGTACATCTACACCTATTCAGATGATGAGATGAAGAAAGTCACCGCTGAACTGACAAAGGCCGGCAAGAAGTGGAAAGAGCCTATCCAGCGCTATAAAGGTCTGGGTGAAATGGATGCTGATCAGCTTCGCGAGACCACGATGGAGCCAGATGCAAGAACGCTCCGTCGCATCACCGTCTCAGATGCTTCAGCTGCTGAGAAGATGTTTGAACTCTTGATGGGTAATGATGTTGCACCGCGTAAAGAGTTTATTTCTACTGCTGAGATTGATCGCGACCGCATCGACGCTTAATTAGCGATCTTTTTGCCGCCAGTAGCACCTTCGAGATAACTGGTCATTTTCTTTTAATCTTGAAGATTTCTGCGAGAATATAGGAATGAAAATACTCAAGACTATCGGTGGCTTTATTCTTGGCTGGCTCGTGGCGTCTGTGGTCGCTCGATCCTTCATGTTGGGTCTTGGTCAGACCGAAATCACGCGCACAACCGATATTATCCAAGTTTTAACTGCTTTGTGTGGCGGAATCGTTGGCGCAATTATTACGTTCAAGAAGGTAAATTTTAAAAAGTTTGAGGATTGATTGAACTAAATATTTGAAATTTGTGCTGTTTGTCTTAGCGATACTCTAGGCCAATCACAAACCTGCCAATATATAAATATAGATCAGCCTTAATCAAGCCGAAGTTAGTCGATTGCGACTAGGTCGAAGTACTCCTCTTTCCAAATATCTTCATCACCATCAGGCAGCAAGATCACGCGCTCTGGCTTAAGGGCCTGCACCGCGCCTTCATCGTGAGAAACCATGATGACTGCGCCTTGGTACTCACCGAGAGCGCCCAAGATTTCTTCACGAGATGCGGGATCTAAGTTATTTGTTGGCTCATCGAGTAGAAGTACATTTGCAGCCGATACAACGAGGGTTGCAAGTGCAAGACGTGTTCGTTCGCCACCTGAGAGAACCTTGACTGGCTTATGTACATCATCTCCAACAAAGAGGAATGAACCAAGTACGTTACGTGCCTCAGGTTCGCGCAGGTCATCTTTAGAGGACATCATGTTTTCCAGAATAGTGCGATCAAAATCAAGCATTTCATGTTCCTGGGCGTAGTAACCAAGTTTCAATCCATGGCCATGCTCGACTCTGCCGGTATCTGATTCAAGTTGGTTAGCCAGAATTTTCAGAAGAGTAGTTTTGCCAGCGCCGTTGAGTCCCAAGATAACAACGCGGGAGCCTTTATCAATTACACAAGAAACATCGGTAAAGATTTCAAGTGAACCGTAATTCTTGGAGAGCTCTTCACCCGACAGGGGAGTCTTTCCGCAAGGTGCTGGGGTAGGAAAACGCAATTTGGCGACCTTATCTTTAACGCGCACATCTTCGAGATTGCTACGCAACTTTTCAGCCCGACGGAGCATTCCTTGAGCCGCAGTTGCCTTAGATGCTTTGGCGCGCATTCTCTCGCCCTGCTTCTGCAAGATCTCAGCCTTCTTCTCGGCGTTAGCTCGCTCTTTCTTGCGGCGATGTTCATCTTGTTCGCGCTGCAAGAGATATTGACGCCAACCTAAGTTGTAGACATCGATGACATTGCGATTGCCATCGATATAGAAGACTTTATTGACAACTGTTTCGATGAGATTGACATCGTGGGAGATGATGACAAGGCCGCCTGAATAATTGGTCAGGTAATTTCTAAGCCAGATGATTGAATCAGCATCTAAGTGGTTCGTTGGCTCATCAAGGAGAAGTGTTTCTGCGCCTGAAAAAAGAATGCGCGCCAATTCGATACGACGGCGCTGACCGCCGGAAAGTGTGTCTAATTGATTGCCAAAGACTGCTTCTGAGACTCCGAGTGAGGTTGCAATTGCTTCGGCTTCGGCGGTTGCTGCATAGCCTCCAGCGGCGGTGAATTCTGCATCCACGCGCGTGTAACGATCGAGAGCTTTATCAAGGGCCTCACCTTCGGCCGTTGCCATCTCTTCTTCCACCATCTTCATACGGTGTGCGATCTGATCTAAATCTCTGGCAGATAAAATTCGTTCAATAACAGTTCCTTGATCTTCTCCCGTGCGTGGATCCTGGGGGAGATATCCGATCTTGCCGGTGCGTTGCACGGCGCCCCCTGCAGGAAGAGTTTCACCTGCTAATACTTTTGCAAGAGTTGATTTACCCGCGCCATTGCGGCCAACAAAGCCGATGCGATCGCCGTGATTGATTCGAACGTTGACCCCAGAAACAAGGAGTCTGGCCCCAGCACGAAGCTCGAGGGCGGTAGTTGAGATCATTTGACGAAGTCTCCCACACAGTACGAGCAGGAAGGAAATTGACTAGTTATGCACCAATTCGAGTGCGACGAGGCGTCGCAAATGACTTGGCGACAGCGGTGAGTTCTGTCGAGATGAGCGCTCTGATGTTCTCTTCTGATTTCAAGAGAGTGGTCAACTCAGCAATGATCGCTTTGAGTGCTTTCTGCTCACTTTCAAGTTCCAATTTGCTCATCTTGGTGAGGCGACGAAGTGGCATATCAAGAATGTAGGTTGCTTGCTCGTCATTGAGTTTGAAATCTTTGATCAGAGACGCCTTTGCAGCTGCTGCATCATCGCTACCGCGAATGATCTTGATGACCTTATCAATATCGATAATTGCCTTAAGTAGACCGTCCACCATCAATAAGCGAGCTGTCGCCTTGGACTTGCGGAACTCTGAACGCCGGGTAACAACTTCGATTCGGTGATCTACAAAGACCTGCAACAATTCTTTGAGCCCAAGTGTCTGCGGACGGCCCTTAACCAGAGCGACGGCATTGATCGAGAAGGCATCTTCCATCGGGGTGAGTTTGTAGAGCTTTTCAAGTACATCTTCTGGCTCGAAACCATTTTTAAGTTCGATGACAACGTTGGTGCCTGTCTGGCCATCGGTGAGATCGATAATGTCTGAAATTCCCTGAATCTTCTTCGCCTTTGCAAGATCAGCGATTCGTTCAACAACCTTCTCTGGACCGATGTTAAACGGGAGTTCCTTAATGATGATTCCCATTTTGCGAGAAGAAACTTTGGCGATCTCAACAGTGGCACGGACCTTAAAGGATCCTTTACCTGTGGCATATGCCTCACGCACACCCTCAAGGCCAACAATCTCACCACCTGTTGGGAAGTCAGGTGCTTGAACATGTTTCATCAACTGATTAAGAGTCGCTTTGGGATTGTCGATGAGGTATTTAGTGGCAGCAATTACTTCGCCTAGATTGTGAGGCGCCATATTTGTCGCCATACCCACTGCGATACCTGAGCCACCGTTTACAAGAAGGTTGGGATACGCAGCAGGAAGAACCAACGGCTCAGAGAGCTGCCCATCGTAATTTGGACCGAAGTCAACGGTGTTCTCATCTGATTCAGAGACCATCGCAAGGGCAGCCGATGCTAACCGCGCTTCGGTGTAACGCATTGCCGCTGGACCTGAATCAAGTGAACCAAAGTTTCCATGGCCATCGATAAGTGGAAGTTGCATTGAAAAAGATTGCGCCATGCGCACAAGTGCGTCATAGATTGCGCCGTCACCGTGTGGGTGCAATTTACCCATTACTTCACCGACTACTCGCGCGCTCTTTACATGTCCGCGATCGGGACGTAGTCCCATATCAGCCATCTGGTGAAGGATGCGACGGTGAACTGGCTTAAGGCCATCGCGCGCATCAGGAAGTGCGCGCGAATAAATCACCGAATATGCATATTCCAGGAATGATTCAGACATCTCTGATGAGACATCAATATCAACAATCTTGCCGGCGTATTCTCCAGGCTTTGGACCGTCTGCGGCCTTCTTGCTCTTGGTCGCTGTCGTCTTCTTCGCTGTAGCCATGGCGTGAATTGTGCCAATAGGTTGGGCTAAATCTGTGTACCTACACGCCCTCTAGCACCAACGATTGCGACACAGTGGGCGGCAACGGCACTTGCTCGCTCGATTGCCTGGGCAAAATTACTCCCTGATGTAATTGCATCGATAAATCCAGCGGCAAATGAATCTCCGGCACCCGTGGTGTCGATCACCTGTGTTGCACGAGTTCCAACGCTGATGATTTCTCCGCCACGTTCTAGACCGATCGCTCCTTGTGATCCACGTTTGATGATTGCTCGCTGGGCATACTCTAAGAAGAATTCCAACGCTGCCTCGAGATCACTTGATCCACTTAAGTAGATTGCTTCCTCTTCGTTCATGATCAACGTATTCATCAGCTCGCACCACGAAAGAATTTCATCAATAGGTACATCTTTCATTCCACCAACAGTTGCTGGATCAAAGAAGATAGGGATACCGCGAGCATTTATAGTGCGCACCATTTCAAGAACACCGATACGCGAAAGGGGAGCAAGGGGTGCATAGCCAGTAATGTAAATAGCATCGACGCCATCTAGTGCGGGAAGGTCATCAAGGGAAAGACCAGCGTTTGCTCCATTATCTGCCAGCATGGTGCGTTCTCCTGATGGATCAACCAGGCAGATAACAACACCGGTATGTAGACCATCTTTTACGATATCTCCGTATGAAATACCCAGAGCATCAAATTCAGCAGTGATCGCAGCGCCGGCGGCATCATCACCGATTCGCCCCACCATCGTGACATCGTTTCCAAGTACAGCGAGCCACGATGCGACATTTCCACCCGCGCCGCCACCATGCGTTGAAATAACGGTACGTGTGTCATTGCCTAGATGAAGATCGTGTGGCGAGGTTGGAATTTGCGCCACGATATCGAGCATAAGATCACCTATACAAAAGACCTTAGCGCTCATCGTTGCTCTACTTAGTTAATGCCACTGCAATATCTGCAGCCAATGCGCTATTTGATTTAATGATTTCGATATTGACTTTCAGCGATTCGCCTTTGCTGGCATTGTGGAAATGTTCGAGCAAGAACGGTGTGACATCTTTTCCTGTGATTCCTTGCGCACTGGCACTTGCTAATCCGCTAGCCAAGATCGCATCGTGGCGACCTCGATCCATCTCCTCTTTGACAGGATTTGCAACGATCAGCGATGTCGACTCTGTCTTCAACTCCCGACGAGCCTTGATGATCGCTGCAATCTGCTCAGCGCTATCGACGCGATGCTCGAGGGTAAATCCAGAATCTGTCAGATAGAAGCCAGGGAAAGCATTGGTCTGATACCCAACTAATCCAATTGAAAGTGATTCAAGACGCTCTAGAGTCGCCCCAACATCAAGAATAGATTTCACTCCTGCGCACACAATGGTGATATCGAGCTTTCCCAGTGCGCCAAGGTCAGCAGATTCATCAAATGTTTCAATGGCACCGCGATGAACTCCACCGAGTCCACCTGTTGCAAAGACTGAAATACCGGCAAGGCGAGCAATATGTGAAGTTGCTGCCACAGTTGTGGCAGCGCTTGATCCGCTCGCACTAATAATTGCAAGGTCGCGGATTGAAGCCTTGGAGATGTCATCGCGATTGGCAATCTCATGTAATTGATCTGACTCAAGACCGATATGAACCACGCCATTGAGAATCGCAATAGTTGCAGGTGTTGCACCGTGTGCGCGGACGATCTCTTCTACTTCTTGCGCCACAGCAAGGTTTGAGGGGCGGGGCAATCCATGGCTGATAATCGTTGATTCAAGTGCAACGATTGGTGCGCCTGATTTAAGCGACGCTGCTACTTCTTTCGAATATTGAATACTCACGGCGGTAACAATACCCGTGAGAACATATACCCGTGCATCTAGCCGATATTACGCCCTCAATTTTTGCCTCCCTTGGGCTCACTGATGCAGATGATCGACTTGGTATTGGGCAGAGTCCTTCAGGTCGCGAATTACTCTTCCTCGTTGATGGATTAGGTGCTGATGTCATCGACAAATATCGAGAACACATTCCAACAATCTCTTCATTGACTGCCTTTGGAACTGTGCAGACATCCTTTCCTTCAACAACGGCAACGAGTCTTGCGACGCTGATGACAGGATCTTTGCCTGGCGTCCATGGAATGCTCGGTTATACAGTGCGTGTTCCAAGAAGTGGTGGCCGCATACTCAATGCACTTAAGTGGGATGAACGAGTAGATCCCATGACCTGGCAGCCACTTCCGACTTTATTTGAACGGGCAGTTCGAGAAAACATCAGCGTCACACACGTTGCCGCAAAACGTTATGAAGTTACTGGATTTACTCAAGCCGTCTTTCGCGGTGCGACCTACAGTGGTGCCAATATTGCGCCAGATCTCATTGAGAAAACGGTTGCTGGCCTGAAAGCAACTCCATCGTTTCTCTATCTCTATCTCAATGATCTTGATTCAGCCGGCCATAGCGATGGTGTGGGTTCAGATAAATGGCTCGCTGCACTGATTGGAATCGATGAGTTTCTATCCGATCTCATACCTTCCTTGCCACGGGGAACAAGGCTCTGGCTGACTGCAGATCACGGAATGATTAACGTGCAAGAGAAAGTCATTATTGGCGTCGAGAACAATCTGCTTGACGGTGTTCAAATAATTGCCGGCGAGCCTAGAGCCCGCCACATTTACTTAGATGAACCACTAGATTCTTTCGCGGCTCGAGAAGATGTCGCAGGTCGCTGGCGTGAATTCTTTGGTGATAGAGCACTCATTCACACACGCGAAGGTGCAATTACAGATGGATTGTTTGGAGGCGTCGTGAGCGCTGATGCATCTGATCGCATGGGTGACATTATTGCTATTCCTTCTGGGGGACTTGTACTGCTTGATAAAGAGCGCGCAGATAAAGAAGGTTCGATGGTTGGCCATCATGGTGGAGTGAGCGAAGTTGAATCAACAGTTGCCCTGTTAACCAGGACTACAGGAAGCCTTATTTAAAAAGATCATCCTCTGGATCGTTATCAAGATCAAAGCCTTCGGATGCAGGTGTTGTCGGTGTTGCAGCTCGTCCAAACATAATTTCATCCCATGATGGAACTTTGGCGCGTCCTGTAATTCCTTCAGCCTGATCTTCTTCGCGTGGAGTGTCACGGATGGCAACAAGGCGCGGTGTTTCGCGCGGCTGTTCTGGCTCTGGAATCGAATCGACAATACGCGATGGATGAGTAGGTTCTGAGTGAACAAGTCCTGGAGTATGTGGACGCGTCGCTGGCTCTTGTCCAAGCATCCACCGAGCATTTTCATTTGTTGCAACAATTAATCTACGGTTGAGATCAAAATTCCACGTCGCATTTCCCTGGCCATCGCGGTTGGGATAGGAAAGATCAATGGTCCATGTTCCGTCATCGAGTCGCCAGGAATTCCATGACAATGAGTCGCTATCAATTCCTCGTGGTGCAAGGCGCGCTGTTACCAATTCCAGAAATGTTTCTTGTTCGCGCGCACTCTCTTTGCGAAGTACGACAAGAAATGCTTGATCTAAAATATAGACGCGCTCTTGCAAGATTGGGCCAGCAAAACGTTCAACCTTATCGACGCTCACTCGTCCATCACGGGCGATTGCATCCATCGTCTCACCAGCGCGAAGGCGACGTTGAATCTCTCTGACGCTCATCACCTCTGAATCATCAGGTGATACAACAGAGGTTAAGCGCGGTTGATTAACGGTGGCGCGCAAGGTATCGCTGATACGAACTGTGAATTCTTCGCCTTGTGCATCAGCGAGTGTGAGGTGGGTACCTTCAGGGTTCTTACCCGTTAACCGCAGATCACTCATGTGCGGCAGAATATCCGATAAAGTCAGGATATGACCCCAGAGACTTCTAGGCTCGCCTCAGAATTACAGCAATTAGCCGAATCGGTGGCTATCGCAGCAGGGGATTTGCTTATGGATCGCCCTTCCTCATTTGAGTTAAGTGAGAAGACCACTGCAATCGATTTTGCCACCCAGATGGATCTCAAGGCAGAGACCCTCATCGTCCAGAGCCTTCTCGCTGCCCGGCCAGATGATGGAATCATCGGCGAAGAAGGTGCGGCCCGCCAAAGCACTTCAGGAATTACCTGGGTTATTGATCCACTTGATGGAACCGTGAATTATTTCTATGGATTGCCTGGATGGAATGTCAGCATCGCAGCCCGTGATAGCCAAGGCTCACTTGTTGGAGTTGTTAATGCGCCAACAATTAATTCTCTCTGGCATGCAGTGCGAGGGGCTGGCGCGTTTCACAACGGAGAAAAGATTCGTTCAACAACGCAGGTCTCACTTGATCGCGCGCTGCTAGGTACGGGATTTGCCTATGACGTTGCAGAGCGCACCGAGCAGATTGCAATGGTGGCCTCACTTCTTCCACGCACCCGCGATATTCGCAGAATGGGTTCAGCTGCCGTTGATCTCTGCCATGTTGGTATGGGCGCACTCGATGGATATTTTGAACGCGGCCTCAAAGAATGGGATTGGGCAGCAGGGGCCCTGGTTGCTACCGAGGCAGGGGCTCACGTTGCTCATCTTGGAGATGGGGCGCGAAAGCTCACCGTAGCCGCTGGCCCTGGCCTCTTCCAGACGCTTCAGGAAGCGCTCGCAGGCGCACTCAACTGAGCCCGATCTCACGCTCGCACCCGATTTACGCTCACAGCCCCTTGTATGGCAAGATAGGACGTCTGCGCCGCTAAGAAGCCGGTGCCGAATTGATACGAAGAAATCTGAGGACGAAAATGAACATTCTTGATGCCGTTGATGCCAAGTCATTGCGCAAGGACATCCCACAGTTCCGCGCTGGCGATGAGCTAAAGATCCACGTCCGCGTTATTGAAGGTTCTAAGAGCCGTGTTCAGGTCTTCCAGGGAATTGTTATCCGTCGCCAAGGTGATGGAGTTCGCGAGACCTTCACGATCCGCAAAGTTTCATACGGTGTCGGAGTAGAACGTACCTTCCCAGTACACACCCCAGTTATTGAAAAGATTGAACTCGTCAAGAAGGGCGATGTTCGTCGCGCCAAGCTCTACTACCTTCGTGACCTACGCGGTAAGGCTGCAAAGATTCGCGAAAAGCGCGATGGAATTGAAGGCTACGGTGATGGAATTCTTTCGACACCAGAACCTATTGTCGAAGCAGTTGTTGAAGCGCCAGTTGCTGAAGCAGTTGTTGAAGCACCAGTTGCCGAAGCAGTTGTAGAAGCACCTGCAGAAGTTGTGGCCGAAGTTGAGGCTCCTGCCGATGACGCTTCAGCTGATACAAAGCCTGAATAGTTCAAGCCGCTTCCACACACATGATGCGTAAGGGTTCGATCCTTCGCGAACTTCCAATTCTGGTCGTACTTGCACTTGTTGTTTCTCTCTTCATTAAATCTTTTCTGGTGCAATTCTTTTTTATTCCTTCAGGATCAATGGAAAACACTTTGCAGATTAAAGATCGCGTTGCGGTAAACCGCATCCCATTTATCGATAGAACGATCGAGCGTGGCGATGTCATTGTCTTCCGCGATCCAGCAGGGTGGCTTCCAGAAGCAAGTGAGCCTTCGGGGAATCGAATCATCAGCATAATCCGCGATGGTCTTGTCCTTGTTGGCGTAGTACCAAACCCTGCCAAGCAATATCTGGTCAAGCGCGTTATCGGAGTCGCTGGAGATCAAGTGATTGCAAAAGATTCAGTCTTAACAATCAATGGAGAAGAGACGTACGAGCCGTACATTTTTGCTGGAAATTCACCGAGCGATACAGATTTCAACGTCACCGTTCCAGAAGGAAAAGTCTGGGTAATGGGTGATCACCGTGGGGCAAGCGGAGATTCTCGCGTGCATCAAGATGATATTAATAATGGAATGGTTCCAGTCGATAAGATCACAGGACGAGTTGTCGCCACTATCTGGCCACTAAGCCAAATTGGTTTGATCTCATCTCAAGATCCACTTGCGAAAAAGTGAGTGAAGACAGCGTAATTGATGTGAAGGTAATCGAAGATCAACTCCTTGCTGCCGGGATTTCACCATTAGCAGGAGTTGACGAGGCAGGTCGTGGAGCATGTGCAGGCCCTCTTGTTGTGGCTAGCGTTATTCTCAAAGATCATCGAAGCAGCGAACTACAAAAGGTTCGTGACTCAAAAGAATTATCAGAGGCGATGCGCGAAGAACTATTTGATGTGGTTCGTAGCGCCTGTCAATCAATAAGTGTCATCGTGATTTCACATGATGAAATTGATTCTCGCGGAGTGCATGCTGCCAATCTCGATGGGATGCGACGAGCGGTACAGGGTCTAGAAGTTTCGCCCGCCTACGTTCTCACCGATGGATACCCAATTGATGGCTTGGCAATTCCAAGCCTGGCAGTCTGGAAAGGTGATCAAGTTGTCACCTGCATCAGTGCCGCGTCGATTATTGCTAAAGTAACGAGAGATCGCATCATGCGAGAACTAGATATTACCTATCCTGACTATGGCTTTAAATCTCATAAGGGCTACATCACAAAGGCGCATTCTGATGCGCTCGTACACCATGGGGTTTCTCCGGTGCACCGCAGATCTTTTTCAAATATTGCTGCCCTTCTGTAATTTACCCACAGTGATGGTTGTCCTGTGTCAATGCGATAGAACCTTTTGCCTACTCTGCCCTCATGACTGGTGCGCAGCAGAGAAAAAGTAGGAATCGCCAGGTTGGAGCATTCGGCGAAGCAACTATCGCTACATATCTTCAATCCCGTGAGTTCGACATCATCGAACGTAATTGGCGGATTAAAGAAGGTGAGATCGATCTTGTCGCCCTTGATGCCAATGGTGTCATCCACTTTGTTGAGGTGAAAACGCGATCTTCTCTCGCCTTTGGGGATCCACTCGAAGCGATTGACCGCAGCAAAGCTCGCAGATTGCAACGACTTTCACTTGCCTGGTTGGCAACACATCACCACTTCGGAAGTGACTACTTCATAGATGTTGCAGCTGTTCTATTGGCAGCAGATGGAACACACACGATTGATTACCGAGAGAACATCCTATGAGCCTGGGCCGTTCGATTTCGATGGGGCTCGTTGGTTTAGCTGGAAATACAGTGATCGTCGAAGTAGATATCAGCGATGGTCTTCCGCATTACAACTTACTTGGGTTACCTGATGCGGCACTGAATGAATCTCGCGATCGTGTTCGAGCAGCGCTAACAAATAGCGGTGAAAGTTGGCCTAATCGTAAAGTCACGGTCTCACTTTCACCTGCATGGTTACCAAAGAGTGGATCAAGTTTTGACCTGGCAATTGCGCTAGCAATTCTGGTGGCGCACGGGCAGTTACCTCAAGAAAGAATCGACTCAACTCTTATCCTTGGTGAACTCGCACTTGATGGCACCATCCGTGGAGTCAACGGAGTTCTTCCTGCCCTTATCTCTGGCCATCGTGATGGAGTCGAGCGTGCAATTATTCCAGTAGCAAATATTGGTGAAGGCGCGTTACTAGAAACCATGAACGTCCTTGCCTTTCATACACTGACCGATCTGCTGATCTTTCTTCGAACAGGGGTCGGAGAGAGTGCAAAGGCAGCGAGTATTTGTGAGCAGAATGAAACCTTTCTTGATTTTGAAGATGTAGCAGGTCAGTCACTCGCGCGTTTTGGTGCCGAGGTTGCTGCAACCGGGGGACATCACTTATTGCTCATTGGGCCACCGGGTGCGGGAAAGACAATGATCGCCTCACGTATTCCAACGATATTGCCATCACTGACAGGTGATCAAACGCTGGAAGTAACTGCACTTCACTCTGTTGCTGGAACTCTCTCGCAACGTTCACCGATGTCACGGATGCCACCAATAGTTGCACCACACCACAGCGCAACGCGCGTATCAATGGTCGGCGGTGGCTCACACAGTATTCGTCCGGGTGCGTGCTCACTTGCCCACCACGGAGTGCTCTTTATCGATGAAGCACCGGAATGTGCTGCTGGCATTTTAGATTCATTGAGGCAACCACTTGAATCCGGCACGATCACAATCGCACGAAGCGTTGGAAACATTACCTTTCCCTCACAGTTTCTCTTGGTCCTCGCTGCTAATCCCTGTCCGTGTGGAAAGTTCACAGGACGCGGGCTGGGATGTAGTTGCTCTTCACTTCAAGTGCGCAGATATCTTGGGAAGTTATCGGGGCCATTAATGGATCGAATCGATATGCGGATTACCGTTGAACCAGTTGGACGGACAGATATTGCTTCACCAGAACTCGGAGAGTCCAGCGCTGTGATTGCAGAGCGAGTGCTCGCTGCAAGAATCATTGCTCGTCAGCGATTTTCCGGCAGAGGCTTTGAACTTAACAGTGCGATCCCTGCCAGATCCTTGCGCACTGAATTCAAACCTGATCGTGCTGCAATGAATTTTCTCCACGATCACCTTGATCGACAACTTTTAACTGCGCGCGGTCTTCATAAAGTAATTCGCCTGAGTTGGACTTTGACCGATTTAGCAGGTCGCAATCAACCGACCCTTGCAGATGTCATGCAGGCATATGCCTTACGAGAAGGAGGTATCTCGTGAATCCCGAGAAAGCTGCTCGACTTGAACTCTTCGCTGCAATTGAAGGTGGCAGTACTTTCTGGAGCAGCGAGATTCGCACTCTTGGTCCAATCCAAACACTGCAACTGATTAAAGATGGTTTCTATCGTTCGAGTAAAGGGGAGAAGACTCTTTCCCAGATTCATCCAGGGGGAGCAGAGGCGCACTCTGCAGTGATCGAAAGTGCTGGAGGGTTATTTCTTACACCTGATGATCTGCAATGGCCGCCTTTACTTAATGATCTAGCGACCGCCCCCATTGGGTTAATCGTGAAAGGAAAAGTCGAATCGTTAAGTGAACGTTCAATCGCTATCGTCGGTACTCGAAATCCAACTCCATATGGTGCCCGAATTGCTAGTGATTTTGCTGCGGGATTTGTAGATCGTGAATGGCTGATCGTTAGTGGCGGCGCGTATGGCATTGATACACATGCTCATAAGGGTGCACTCATCGCTGAGGGTGTGACCATCGCTGTTATCGCCAGTGGAATTGATATCAACTATCCAGCCGGCAATGAGAGATTATTTGCAGAAATTGCAGAACTCGGAGCAATAGTCAGTGAAGTAATGCCAGGAACTCCAGCCTTTCCATCTCGCTTTCTCACACGGAATCGCATAATTGCCGCCCTTTCCGTGAGCACCCTTGTGGTTGAGGCGGCATTTCGTAGTGGATCACTACGCACAGCGCGAGATGCTGCAGAGTTAATGCGCCCTGTGATGGCAATCCCTGGGCCAATCAATTCGCCAACTTCTGAAGGAACTCATCGACTCATTGGAGAGCGAGCGGCAGAGATTGTGACATCGGTGGCTGATGCCGTAGAGCTCATCTCTTCATTAGAGGATTCGTTTAGGTAAATACCTTGCGCTAATGGGAGAATACTTCCATGAGTGAATTTCGTTCGGGCTTTGTCGCCATTGTTGGCCGCCCGAATACTGGTAAATCAACTCTGATTAATGCTCTTGTGGGATCAAAGATTGCGATCACATCTCCCCATCCAAATACCACGCGCCATGCCATTCGCGGAGTTATCAACGGCAGCGATTTTCAGGCGGTTCTTGTAGACACGCCAGGAATTCACAAGCCGAAGACACTTCTTGGCCATCGCCTTAACGCTGTTGTTGGTGAAAGCCTTGACTCAGTGGACATTATTTTGATGTGCTTACCGGCAGATGAGACTTCAGGTGCTGGGGATGTTTTTCTCGCACAAGAGATTGCAAAGCATCCACGTGCGAAGAAGTTTGCTCTGGTGACTAAAACAGATCTCGTCTCTAAGAAAAATGTGGCAGCGCGCCTGCTTGGTATTAATGAACTTGCTGTGGGCTTTTCTTGGGACGAGATTGTTCCGATTTCAGCCGCCATTCATGATCAGATTGATCTTCTTGCAACTCTGATCTCAAAGAGCCTTGCTCCGGGGCCGGCCTTTTACCCCACCGATATGAAGAGTGATCAAGGCGCGGAACAATTGATCTGTGAACTTATTCGCGAGGCTGCTCTGCGAGATGCTCGAGAAGAACTACCTCACTCGATAATGGTCACCATTGATGAGATGGCAGAGCGCGAAGAGAAGGGCTCTCGTCCCTTTTATGACATCCATGCAACCATTCACGTCGAGCGAGATTCACAGACTGGGATTCTGCTTGGACACCAAGGCCAAAGGTTAAAGGATATTGGAATGCGCGCACGGGCAGATATTGAGCGAGAGCTAGGCGCGCGAATATTTCTAGGACTTCACGTGAAGGTTTCAAAAGAATGGCAACGCGATCCTAAATTGCTCGAGCGGTTAGGATTCGCAGAGAAGTAAGCGTTACACCTTTTCGCGGCGAGTGACTAAGTATGAGCCGATCATGACAAGTGGTAGACCAACCCTGATTCCAATGGTGAGTTCTTCATTGAGTATGAGTACGCCCAAAAGCACCGCTATCGCTGTATTCCAATATGTGACAACAGATGCGCGAGTCGGCCCAATCTCTTCAATGAGTGTGAAGAAGATGGCGAAGGCGATTCCGGTTGAGAAGACACCGAGTGCGATTACTGAGAGCGTTGCATCTGTGGAAATGGCGCGATCTGGCCAGAGCGCGATAGTAAATGGAAGATAGAAGATCGCTGTGATTCCCATCGCCACTGCATTGATAGCAATTCCAGAGACATCAGGTAACTTCTCACGGATCATGATGATCGCATAGGCATAAGCAAATGCTGCAACGAGAACCATCAAGATTGAGAGTGCATCGGATGATCCGGTCAGGCTCTCGATACCCACAATGAGTACGACGCCAATAAATCCAATTCCAATTCCAAGTACGCGATTAAATCTCAACGCTTCTTTATCGCCTTGGAAATATGTAATGAGCGTCGACCAGATTGGTACAGAGGCGATAAGTAGTCCTGCTAAGCCGGAAGAGATCTTCTGCTCTGCTGTTCCGATGAGTAGCCAAGGAATGATCATCTCAAGCACTGCATAGAAGGCTACGTATTTGATTCCTTTCAAGGCAGCGAAGATAGATTTATCGCGAAGTGCCAGTGGAATCAGAATCAGTGCACCAATAAATACTCGACCAAAGACAACAATTGCTGGGGGATAGCCATCTGTCTCATCGACGGCGACTTTAATAAAGAGATAAGGAACTCCCCATAAAATGCCGACAAGGGCAAAGATCAAGGCGCTCTTACGTGTCATGGAGTGTGGTCCCTTTAATAAAGCAAGTGCTAAGCGAGCACACTGCGGTAGAGGCTGATAGTAGTCCTTGCTACCGCTTCCCACCCAAATTCATCAATCGCGCGTTTACGGCCAGCTCTACCCATTTCCCGTAACTTCTCTGGATTACTCATCATTTCAATGATTCCATCTGAGAGATGAGATTCAAATTGTGCACTTTCGGTGGTGTAATCAATAAGTTTGCCGGTCAATCCATCTGCGACAACTTCTGGAATTCCACCCACCCGTGAGGCTAGGACTGCAACTCCGCAGGCCATCGCTTCAAGATTTACGATACCTAAAGGTTCGTAGATAGAAGGACATAGAAATAGATCAGCACCGCTAAGAAGTGGAATCAATTCAGGTTGTGGCAGCATCTCTTTAATCCACCAAATATTCTTGCGTCGCGCTTGGAGTTCTCGCACTAGCTCTTCAAATTCTGCACCGATACCAACTTCATCGGCGCTTCCAGCACAGAGGACTAATCCGTACTCATCTGGGACATCTGCCCAGGCACGAAGCAGATGAGCAAGTCCTTTCTGGCGCGTTATGCGTCCAACGAAGATCGCATAGCGTCCCGAAATTCCATATTTTGCAGCAATAGATGGATCATCGATGGGGTGCCATTGATTGGTGTCAACACCATTTCTAATCGTGACAACTTTTGTGGGATCAATACTTGGATAACTTGCTAAAACATCTCTACGCATTCCATCGCTGACTGCGATAATTGCCGCAGCAGATTCATAGGCAGTTTTTTCGGCCCAGGAAGAGATCTGATATCCACCACCGAGTTGATCAGCCTTCCATGGTCTCAATGGTTCAAGTGAGTGCGCACTCACGATATGTGGTGTGCCATAAAGAAGTGATGCAGTATGCCCAGCCATATTCGCATACCAGGTATGCGAATGTACGACATCAACATCACCGAGATGGTGGGCCATCAACATATCCGTTGCAAGGGCTTGTAGCGCTGGGTTGGCCGAAGCAAACTCTTGAGGAGTCTCATAGCCAAAAGCGCCATCTGTTCGGGGGCCACCAAAGCAGTGAACATCTACATGGACATTGCCAGCTGATCGAAGCGCTGAAGTCAGTTGAACTGCATGTACGCCTGCACCGCCGTAGACAAATGGGGGCCACTCTTTGGTAACAAGACCAACTCGCAACTGACTCACATCTGCACCTTAATCTCAAAGAAAGCATTACCAGTAGAAATTTCTATAGGTTTACTTGAAGGCTAAGGGTATCGTGTCCACATGGCACGCTTTGAATTACCCCTAGGAATTGTTCTCGCTGGTGGCGAGGGCAAGCGCCTCATGCCACTCACCGCAGATCGCGCAAAACCTGCAGTACCTTTCGGGGGTTCTTATCGCCTAGTCGATTTTGTTCTATCAAATCTTGTTAATGCAGAGATGCGAAGAGTTGCTGTACTCACACAATACAAATCACACTCTCTCGATCGCCACATCACTACAACCTGGCGTATGTCAACGCTCCTTGGAAATTACATCACTCCAGTCCCAGCTCAGCAACGTCTTGGCCCACGTTGGTATACGGGATCTGCCGATGCCATCTTGCAGAACTTTAATTTGATTCATGATGAAGATCCGAAGCACGTTCTAGTCTTTGGTGCAGACCACGTATATCGAATGGATCCAAGTCAAATGTTTGATGCTCACTTGAGCACTGGTGCAGGAGTAACTATCGCCGCCATTCGTATGCCACGTGCAGAAGCACATGACTTTGGTGTAATCGAATTAGCAGAAGATGGAATCACGATCAAAGCATTCCATGAGAAACCTGCTGACCCACCAGCGATGCCAGGGCATCCAGATTTGTCACTCGTGTCCATGGGTAATTACATTTTCAAACGAGATGTGATGGAAGAAGCGCTTATTCTTGACTCCGAAGATCTTGAGAGTCGTCATGATCTCGGTGGCAACATTATTCCGATGCTTACCAAAAACGGTGAAGCAAAGGTTTATGACTTTGCAGATAACGAAGTACCAGGTGCCACCGACCGTGATCGTGGTTACTGGCGTGATGTGGGTTCAATTGATGCGTACTACGACGCACATATGGATCTTGTCTCTATCCATCCGATTTTTAATCTCTACAACCGTGAATGGCCGCTCCTGACAAATCCGCCTTCACTTCCGCCTGCAAAATTTAGTGAGTCAGGAATAGCTCAGGATTCCATTGTGGGTGCTGGAACGATTATTTCAGGTGGCCATGTCAACCGCACGGTAACGAGTTATGACGTCCATGTTGGCAAAGGCGCATTCGTTGATGGTTCCGTCTTAATGCCTGGGGTAAAAATCGGTGCCGGTGCTGTTATTCGCCACGCCATTCTTGATAAGAGCGTTGTTGTAGATCCTGGCGCTCAGATTGGTGTGGATCTCGAGCGAGATCGTGCACGTTTTACAATTTCAGATGGTGGTGTTGTCGTTGTTGGTAAAGGTATACGAGTTACCAATTAACTGTTGCATCGCGAAGAATTCGATACTGCTCAAGTACATGCGGTGTTGGCTCTGCTTCAATGAGAGTTGCTTTTCCTAAATCCCATACTGGTGCATTTGCACTTTCACTCAACGCCCATGCTGCCTGACGCGCGGCACCATCGGCTACATATTCACCTGCTGGTGGGATCAGGACAGGACGACCAAAGAGTGCGGAGGCAATCTGACCAACTGCTGGATTTTTTGCCGCTCCGCCAATGATCAGAATTCTCTTTACATCAACACCTAGATCAACCAGAGCCTGAACAGCATCTGCAAGTCCAGATAACATTCCTTCGATCATTGCTCGTGCGATATCAGAAGGATTTGAATTGGAGAGATTCATTCCTGAAAAGACTCCTGTCGCACCGGGACGATTCGGTGTGCGTTCGCCTTCGAAGTAAGGCAGAAGCGAGAGGCCATGTGCACCAGGTACTGAAGAGAGAGCAAGCGCACCGACTTCATCATGGGATTTACCGAGAATTGATGTTGCTGCATCAAATATTCGCGCAGCATTGAGAGTACAGACCAAAGGTAGAAAGCGCCCCGTCGCATCTGCAAACCCGGCAACTGCTCCACTTGAATCATGGGTAGGAGTTGTAGAGACAGCAAATGCGGTGCCACTTGTGCCAAGTGAGATCACAACATCTCCAGGCTCTGCTTGCACGCCCAACGCGGCTGCGGCGTTATCACCGGCACCTGCAGCTAGTGGAATGCCTTGAGTTGTTACGCCTGCAAATGTGGCAGGGTCTGCAATCTTTGGCAGCACAATTTCGCGCTCTGAGAATAGTGCGCGAGCAAGAATGTCGCGGCGGTAGGAAGATGTTGTTGGGTCAAAGTAGCCGGTTCCAGAAGCATCACTTCGATCAGTGAAGAGTTGAGCAAAGTCTTTTCCACCCTGCAATTGCCACGATAACCAATCATGGGGGAGTGCGATTGAGTGAACTCGATCAGCGTTAGATCTTTCATTCTCTGCCATCCATCGCACTTTGGAGGCAGTAAATGATGCAACAAGAAGCGATCCGACTGCATCAGCCATCGCTTGGTTGCCGCCGACTTCGGAGTTAAGAGATTCTGCTTGCTTTGCCGATCGTGTGTCATTCCACAACAACGCAGGACGAATCACAGCACCGTTCTCATCGAGTGCGACCATTCCATGTTGTTGCCCACCAATAGAAATTGCGGCAACATCATCAATTCCACCGGCATCTTTGACAGCGCTATCAAAAGCGCTCTTCCAATGAGCGGGATCAACCTCGGTTCCATCGGGATGAATTGCTCGTCCCTGCCGCACTAACTCACCAGTTTCTGCCTGACGAATGACGATCTTTACCGACTGGGTCGAAGAATCTACGCCTGCGATGAGTTGATTGGCCATGAGGCAAGGCTAGACTGTGCTCGTCAACGTTGACCACTCTTTGGCTTAGCAATAAGCCCGTTTTCACATTCTTGGAGTAGAAAAATGCGTATTGGTGTACTTACAGGCGGCGGAGATTGCCCAGGACTTAACGCGGTTATTCGCGCGGTAGTTCGCAAAGGCGTTAAGGAATACGGCCATGAATTTGTTGGCTTTAGAGATGGCTGGAGAGGCCCACTTGAGAATTTCACTATGGAGCTCACACTTGAGAGCACACGTGGAATTTTGCCTCGCGGCGGAACAATTCTAGGATCTTCACGAACCAACCCATTTAAGATTGAAAACGGCGTTGAGCGCATCAAGCAGAACCTTGCAGATCAAGGAATTGATGCCCTGATTGCAATTGGCGGAGAAGATACTCTTGGCGTTGCTACCAAACTCGATGCACTAGGAGTTAAAGTCATCGGTGTACCAAAGACGATTGATAATGATCTGAACAACACCGATTACACATTTGGTTTTGATACATCCGTTAACATCGCAGTCGAAGCTATTGACCGACTTCACACCACTGCCGAGTCACACCACCGCGCATTAATCGTTGAAGTAATGGGACGACATGCTGGGTGGATCGCTCTCCATGCAGGAATCGCAGGAGGTGCTTCATGCATCTTGATTCCAGAGGTGAAATTCTCAGTTGATAAAGTCTGTGAATGGGTAGAGTCACGATTTAAATCTTCCTATGCGCCAATCATTGTCATCGCCGAAGGTGCGATTCCACAAGATGGCGACATGATTACCAAAGATAGTGAACTTGATGCCTTTGGCCATGTAAAACTTTCTGGTATCGGTGAATGGCTAGCGAAGCAGATCGAGGAGAAGACAGGTAAAGAAGCGCGCACATCAGTCCTTGGACATATTCAGCGCGGTGGAACTCCATCTGCCTTTGACCGTGTTCTTGCTACTCGCTTCGGGTTGCAGGCAATCACTGCCGCTTCTGAAGGCGACTGGGGCAAGATGGTCGCACTTCACGGAACCGACATAGTCCGTGTTCCACTGGCAACAGCCACCGAAAAACTTAAAACGGTCCCTCTGGAGCGTTACAAAGAGTCTGAAATCTTCTTCGGATAATTCGTCTACGAGAAGCACTCCCCACCTTCTATCCTTAGGACCATGATGACCTCACTTGATTCACTCTTTGACGAAAGCCTTGTCGCTGCCCAACAGCCCCAATGGCCTGGTGGAAAAGATGGAGAGCCGGTGCAGGCAGCCGTTGCGAAGTTAAAATCTCTCCCACCTTTGGTCTTTGCTGGTGAATGCGATGACCTCAAGGCAAAGATTGCACAAGCAGCCAGTGGTAATGCATTCTGGCTACAAGGTGGAGATTGTGCAGAGACATTTGCTGCAGCAACTGCGGACTCAATCCGTAATCGAATCAAGACTATTTTGCAGATGGCTGCGGTCTTGCAGTACTACTCCAGTATTCCTGTCGTCAAGGTTGGTCGTATGGCTGGACAGTTTGCAAAGCCACGCTCTAATGATCTGGAAACCCGCGGTGATGTCACTCTTCCTGCCTATCGTGGTGATGCTGTCAACGATCTCGAATTTACCGAAAAGGCACGCACTCCAAATCCGCAACGTCTAGTCGATGTCTATAACACTTCGGCGGCAACCCTTAACTTAGTGCGAGCATTTACCCAAGGTGGTTTTGCAGATCTGCGACGTGTTCATGAATGGAATAAGGGATTTATTCGTGATTCAAGTGTCGGCGATCGTTATGACGCGATGGCGAAAGAGATTGATCGCGCCTTAAGTTTCATGAAGTCAGCAGGGGTCGATCCTGAATCATTTAAGAGCGTTGATTTCTATTCAAGCCATGAAGCATTGATTCTTGAGTACGAAAAGTCACTTACGAGAATTGATTCTCGTACAGGAGATCCGTATGACGTTTCAGCACATTTCTTATGGATCGGTGAGAGAACTCGCCAATTAGATGGTGCACATGTTGATTTTGCATCCAAGATTAAAAATCCGATCGGTGTAAAGCTTGGACCAAAGTCAACTGTCGATGATGCGCTACGACTGATTGATCGACTTGATCCTAATCGCGAACCAGGCCGCCTGACATTCATCACTCGCATGGGTGCTGGAAAGGTGCGCGAATCACTTCCCGCCCTAGTTGATGGCGTAACAAAATCTGGTGCGCAGGTTCTCTGGGTATGTGATCCCATGCATGGAAACACATTTGAGACTGCGACAGGTTATAAAACACGTCAGTTTGATGATGTGATGGATGAAGTAAAGGGTTTCTTTGAGGTTCATAAAGCCTTAGGCACCCATCCCGGTGGTATCCATATTGAACTTACTGGCGATGATGTCACCGAGTGCCTTGGTGGCGGCGAAAAGATTTCTGAATCTGATCTCGCTTCACGCTATGAAAGCGCCTGCGATCCGCGTCTTAATCACTCTCAATCACTTGAACTCGCATTTCTTGTAGCGGAAATGTTGCGCGATCGCTAACGTTTCCACCATGGCTCTACAAATATCAACGCTCAAAACCCCCATTGGAACTCTCAATCTGATTGCAGATCAAGAGATTCTTCTTGGCGCGAACTTCTCATCCATCAAGGCGCTCAAAGAGGGATTAGATCCCATCTATCAAAAATCTGAAGTCACAACAGTGGGAAGAATTCGAGTGATCTCAACTTTACTTACTGACTACTTCGATGGAGATCTCAGCGCCATCAGCGCCATCAAGACGAGCCAACCAGGAGGAGCCTTCTCTCAAGCTGCTTGGAAATCGATGCGTCGAGTCCGTGCAGGCAAGGTGATTTCATATGCAGAGTTGGCAGAGAAATCGGGGAACCCGCGAGCAGTTCGGGCAGCAGGAAGTGCATGTGCCAAGAACGCAATCGTTTTAGTTGTTCCATGTCATCGCATTGTAAAAACTGGTGGTGCGCTCGGTAATTATGCCTACGGCATAGATAAGAAAGAGTGGCTCTTAGCCCACGAGGGTCTTGCGTAAAATTTGAATCGCCTGATCGCATTGTGCATCATCAAAATCGCGATGGGTGACAAGGCGAGCAAAGTGTGGGCCAAGTGCTCCAATCAGCAGACCAGCGCTCTTTGTACGATCAGCAAGTTCGGCAGCTGTGATACCTAAGCTTTTTAGATTAAGTCCAACGATATTTGTTTCAACCGTTGCAGGGTCAATCAGTGACGAATCGATAGAGGCGATTGCAGTGGCAAGTAATTGGGCACGGCGATGATCATGGGCAAGATCGTGCATGTGGTGCGTGATCGCATAATCTGCGGCGGCAGCAAGAATTCCTACCTGGCGCATTCCAGCGCCATAGCGCTTTCGCCATATACGGGCTGTTGCGATTCGATCACGAGTTGAGAGCGCCATTGAACCGATCGGTGCACCTAAACCCTTGGAGAAGCAGACACTTATTGTCTGCGCATACTTTCCATACTGATCAAGAGCTACACCACTTGCAATGTGAGCATTCCAAATTCGCGCCCCATCAAGATGTATCGCGATACCTTCTTTGGTGGCACCTTCATAGAGAGCTTTCATTTGATCAAGGGGTTGTACGGTGCCTCCACCGAAGTTATGAGTATTTTCAATGGCAATCGCAGCTGTTGAAACAAGATAAGGACCTGCGTTCGGCGCCGCAATCGCTAATGGTTGAGCCGCATCCAACAACCCAAAAGGAGCCTGCCATGTCCGCGTTGTGATTCCAGAAAAGGTTGCAGCAGCGCCAAGTTCGGCACGGACGACATGAGAGTTAACTTCAGCAAGTAATTCCTGTCCAGGTTGCACAAGTGTTCGCATCATCAATTGGTTGGCAAGTGAACCAGTCGGCGTGAAGAGCCCAGCTTCTTTGCCAAAGAGTGCTGCAACGCGTTCTTCAAGAGCGTTGACAGTAGGGTCATCGCCATAAACATCATCACCTACGGGTGCTTGCGCAATAACCTCGCGCATCGCTTGCGTTGGCTTAGTTACAGTATCTGAACGTAGATCAATCACGAGCTTGGCTCCTTGATAACAATGAGATACATAGCAATAAGTAAAGTGATGCCACCCAGAATAACTTGTGGCGTCATCACTTCACGGCCAATTGTGATGGCAAAGAATGCAGCAAAGACAACTTCAAGAGTCAGGATTACAGCCACCTTGGTTGAATCGATATGTGCTTGGGCCCACGTTTGGACGATAAATCCAAGTGCGGTCGCGACTATGGCGGTAAAGAAAACAACGGCCCACACTCCGTTATCTGGGGGAGCCTCGTACCCTTCAATAAATGCAAAAGTTCCGGTAAGAACTGTGACTGCAAAGAGCTGCACAATTGTCATCGCATAGACATCACGCCCTGCACTCCACTGTCCCAGTGCAACGATATGTCCAGCAAAGGCGATCGCGCAGAGAAGAACTAGGAATTCACCAAATCCCATCGACCAACCTCGTAGAGATAAGAGCGCAAGGCCAACGGTTGCCAGCGCCACACAGCCCCAGGTGAAGAGAGATATCTTTTTCTTAAGAAAGAGCGCTGAAATCAACGGAGTGGCAACAACGTAGAGACCAGTAATGAAGCCCGTAATCGCTGCACCTGTGCGAGCAAGACCCTCAGTTTGCAAGATGAAGCCAGCACCTAAAAGTAATCCGGCAGAGAAAGCTTTTATAAAAAGCTCCTTAGTAATCAAGCGAAAGATCATGGGACGAATTGCCAATAAAACAAGTGTGGCAATTCCAAAACGAGTGAAGAGAAAACTGTTCACACTCTGACGTTCAATCGAATCTTTCATAATGACAAATGCCAGCCCCCACGCTGCAGCCAAGGAGATCAGCGCAATAGGGGCAAGGCGTAAAGGATTAGCACTTTTTTGTAACATGGAAGATCTAACCCTTGCGCAATTTCTTGAGGAGTGCGATCTCTTTTCCATGCTCGGGTTCCATGCCAGGAGTTTCGAGAATCAGTGGTGCATTTGCAACTGCAGGGTGTGCCAATAACTCCTTAAATGGGTCGACTCCAATAAATCCCTCGCCGATATTTTGGTGGCGATCTTTGAGAGCCCCACACACATCCATTGAGTCATTGGCATGAATAAGTTGAATTCGTTCAGCGCCCGCCACTTCAACTAAGAGATCAAGAGTCTCTTTCATTCCACCTTTTGTAGCAATGTCATGGCCTGCGGCAAATACATGACAGGTGTCGAGACATATTCCAACTTTTGGGTGATACTCCAGCGCCTTTAAGTAGTGCTCTAGATCCTCGAGCCGTTTAACTAACGATTGACCTTGTCCTGCCGTTGGCTCCAGCAAAAGGTATGGAGCATCTTCGGTCAGTTCATTAAGGATCGGCATCATGCCTTCATGTATCTGCTTCCAAGCGCTCTCAATGAAATCTTCATTAACTGCAGAGCCGGTATGGACAACAACACCTAATGCGCCAATCTCTTTGCCACGTTTAAGTGAATACTGCGTTGATGCCAATGAATTCTTATATGTGCCTTCAGTGGGTGAACCTAAGTTAATGAGAAAAGGTGCATGTACGTACACTTCAAGATCAAGTTCATCTGCACGCTCACGAAAGAGTGCATCAGCCTCGTGATTGGTTTCAGGCATTGCCCACCCACGTGGATTAGATGTAAAGACTTGAATCGCTTCGGCCTCGGTAATGCGCGCATATTCAATGGAGCGTTTAGCCATTCCACCACTTGTTGGGGTGTGGGCTCCGATACGCGGGCGGGGCTGTGATTGTGAAGACTGTGAAGGCACGGGCTTACCCTACTGTGATCGTCACCGTAGTTCCACGCTTGACCTTCGTATTTATCTTCGGATTAATGCCAATCACTACCTTTGAGGTTTTCGTGACCTTCTTCACTACAACAGTGAGCCCTAAATCTTCCAAGACGGCCACAGCCCGCTCTTGGGTGTAACGCAAAATATTTGGGATAAAGACAAAGGCAGATCCCCGCGAAATGAATATCTCAACTTGCGCACCAGCAGGAAGTGCAACACCTGCAGCAGGTTTCTGCGATATCACTTCGCCAGGCATTACGACCTCATCGTAAACATATGTGGGCGTCACATTGAATCCTGCATCTGTTAACTCATTAAGCGCCTGATCACCATTTTTTCCAACGTAAGAAGTTAAATCGAAAGTCTCGATACCTTTACTGACGACGAGGTCAACCAGAGTGTCTCGTTTTACTTGAGTTCCATTTTTGGGATTTGACGAGATTACTAATCCTTTAGGAACCTTGGCGTTAAAGACTTCAGTCACATCACCGGCCCGTAAAGGAGTTTCTGCCAGGATTTTAAGCGCAGCGTCAGCTGTCATCTTTGTCAGTAGAGGTACTGCAAAGCGCTCGGCACCTTTCGATACGGTCAGAGAAACAACTCCGCCTGGATCAATTGAATCTCCAGCAGATGGATCTGTAGAAAGAACTCGACCCTTTGGAATCTCTTCGTCAAAGAGCTCTTGAGCAATAGTTGTCTCTAATCCAAGTGCAGTAAGGGTGGTATTAGCCTGCTCAACAGTGGCGCCAACGACAGAAGGAAATTTTACTGAAGCACCAGGTCCGGCCAGAACCCACCAACCTGTCACTACAAGAACAAGTGCTAAGGCGGCTGCGATCCAACGATTTCGTCGCACTCGACTACTTACTTTTCTACGAGTCTTGACCTGATCTGTGGTCTCTGTTGATTTCGCAGTTGGTTCAACTGCCGTAATCTTTTCAGAGCGCTTCTTTGTTTTTTCTCTCATCGGCGCAATCGGAATATCCAGTTCAAGACTTAGTTGAGGTGCAGATGGATTCAGTGCATGTGAAATGGCTAGAAGTTCTGCATGAAATACCTGAGCATCACGGGGACGCTCATCAGGGTCAACTCGGGTGGCTCTGTAGATGAGGTCATCTAGCGCTTGTGGGACATTGTCTACAAGTGAACTAATTCGAGGGACTTGTGAGTTCACATGCATGAAGGCAATCTGTATCGGCTCATCTCCTTCAAAGGGTTTAGCGCCGGTAAAAATTTCAAAGGCGGTGATGGCCGCTGAATACACATCACTACGAGAATCGGCTATTCCTCGTGAAACCTGCTCTGGTGAAAGGTATGAAACGCTACCCAAGATCACACTTGATTCAGCTGTCATCGTGCTTCCGATCAGTGCGCCCTTGGCCAGGCCAAAGTCAGCAATTTTAATGCGGCCTTCTTTTGATACCAGAATGTTTTCAGGCTTTACATCACGATGAACTATTCCCAACTTGTGGGCTGCTCCTAAAGCACTTAAGACTGGGAGTAAAAATTTTATTCCATCTGCAATCGGAATTGTTCCGCGCTCTGTTAAGTACTCCCTTAAGGTATGTCCGACAACCATCTCCATCACAATAAAGACAGCAGGAACTCCACTTTGATTCCACCCTTGATCTTGCACAGAGACAATGTTTGGGTGGCTTAGCGCAGCAGCAGCTTTTGCTTCTCGAATAAATCTTTCAACAAATTGTTCATCTTGAGCAAGGTGCGCGTGCATGATCTTCACTGCTACGCGACGATCAAGTCGAGTATCTATCGCCTCATAGATTGTCGCCATTCCTCCAGAGCCCATTTGCTTCAGGAGCTGATAGCGCCCATCGATGAGATGGCCAGTAAGATCAGACATGGGTAAATTTTAGGTTGAAAGTACGAATTCAGAGCGCTCTTTCGTGCGATCGCTGATGAAGTGTTGCTTCTGTTTTTCTAGCCACAAAGTCATGGAGTCCGAAATCTCTTCTCCATCGCGCTCTATAACTCGCTTGAATCCAACTGATGGGTCAAGATCAAGCCAAATCGATGTCGAGAGATATTCCTCAATAGCACGTTGCGAACTTCCAACACCTTCGAGGATCAGCAGTGATGTACTGCCATGAAGACGCGGAGAGTCAAAGCATTTTTCTGACCAGTTAAAGGGGGAGTAGATCAGATCCTTCTTCGCCTTATGACAGCTGGTGATCCACGTCAGTGATTCCGTGAGTTTTTCTCCAAGCGCTCCATCCCACCCTGCATACAGATCATCCATATGGATGACCGTAATTGTGAAGTCCTTAGCTAGGGCGAGGAAAAGTGTCGAAGCGAGAGTGGTTTTCCCCGCACCTGCCGGCCCATCAATGGCGATGATGGGCTGATCAGATTTGCTACAAATATCAGCGAGTGCTGCGATAAGTTCCATACCATTGCCTCCACCCAACTGCCGCAACAATTGTAAATACAAAGAATAGGGCAGAGGTAAGAAAGACTTCTTGTGAGTAGAAAAGCGCTGTATACCCAATGTTAATGACAAGCCACATCGGCCAAGCTTCATACTTTTGGTAGACCATCAACATCTGAGCCGCGATTGAGCCAAAAAATAGCCCAGCATCGGCATACGTTGATGCTGCTTCGAGTCGTTCAAGAATTGGGGCAAGTCCTAAGGTAAGAATGAGAATCAGGAGAAGAAGGTAGATGCGATAAGAGTTCTTGATTCTTCCCGGAACGGCTCCTTTCTTTCCCCAACCAAACCAGCCTGCAATCGCTGCTGCAATGAAAACTAATTGAAGTGCAGAGCTAGCAAAGTAATCAGATTGAAGGTAGAAAACTCCATAAAGCGCACTTCCCACTACCCAGAATGGCCAGGTAATTCTCTTTCCAGTTACGCCAAGTGAGACTGCGATAAATGAGACAGCTGCTGCAACTATTTCTAGGGTCGACATGAGTGATTCCTTTCCGCGTCCGCATTACCGGACGGGTCTAGCGGTCGATCTCACGTTGAGATCCTCTCAGCAGCGCTTGTAACAAGCGCATGTGCTCCCGCGTTTTTAGTCTAGCGCACGACGAGCAGAAAGAGCCTGAACGTATGCCTTACCCGCCACACGAATCCTGCGGGCAGTAGATGTCTTGGCACGTTTATTAAAAACGTCATAGCCGATTGCTTCGACTTCATCAACGATTCCACAGTAAAGCTCACTAGCAGCGCGAATACAGGGCCGGCTCGTTGGATGCAACAAATCAATACCAGGATCGGCTTCTCTCTGTAATTCTCGCACTCGTGCAATTTGAAACTTAAGGGCACGAACTATCTCAGGGGTTAACTTCCTGGCATAGAGCATCTCTTCATCAACACCATCGGCGGCGAGCTCATCAAGAGGTAGGTAGATGCGCCCTCTATCAAGATCTTCTCCAACATCTCGAATGAAGTTCGCCAATTGGAAGGCAACTCCTAGTTTTTCCGCCGGTGCGTAAGCGCCATCAGAAAGGGGACCGAGAATAGGAACCATTTGAAGCCCAATAACGGCTGCAGATCCATAGACGTATTCACTTAAATCTTTGAATGTTGCGTATGTACCTACTGTTAAATCCATCTCCATGGAGTGAAGAAAATCAACAAAATGCTGGTGGGGGATTTTAAATCGTGTGACTGTATCAACAAGGGCAGCCCCTACTGCGTCACTACTTTTTCCAGTTTCCAAATCCTTAAGAACCCCTGAGCTCCACTTATGAAGAGCATCTGCCTTTTCTTGGGGCGAAAGCGTTGATGCTAAATCATCAACAATCTCATCGGCATATCGCGCAAACCCATAAAGTGCGTGGACAAAGGGCCGCTTTTCTTTCGGCAAAAGGAGAGTTGCTAAGTAATAAGTTTTTCCATGGAGAGAATTAAGTCTTTTACACTCGCTATATGATGCACGCAGGGCAGGATCAGAGATGCCTGCAGCATCTAACTCATTCATTACTTAACAGGTCCAACAATTCGTTCAGCAGCAAGTCGTCCTGAGATCAGAACCATCGGTACGCCTACTCCTGGCTGTGTTCCAGAACCGGCAAAGACGATGTTTTCAAAACCTGCAGCGATATTGCGTGGTCTAAATGGACCAGTTTGGAAAAATGTGTGAGCACTGGCAAATGGCGCTCCACGTTCCATTCCCTGTGCCTGCCAATCAAGAGGAGTAGTCATTACTTCGGTTTCGATGCCAGCGCTGAAATCGGTGTAGCCACGATCTTCAAGAGTTTTGATCATATGGTCACGATATGGACCAGCCTGCTTCTTCCAATCAATATCAGCATCAAGGTTTGGTGTCGGATAGAGAATGTAATACGACTCTTTTCCGGCTGGGGCAAGAGCGGGATCATCTTTGCTTGGAATCGTGACGAGTACTGAAGGATCTGTCATCAAAATCTTCTTATTGATTAATTCGTCAAAAACTCCATCCCATGACTCACCAAAATGAATGTTGTGATGCGCGGCGTGGTCATATTTCTTCGAGGATCCGACGAGCAAGGTCACACAAGATGGCGAATACTTAAGACGCTTGATGTTCAGTGGGGTCTTTCCAAGAAGATCTCGCCACACAACCGGCAGATCTGGATTCATCACCAATGCATCACACTCATAGCGCTCACCTGTTGCCGTTGTCACCGCGCGGGCGCGTGAATTAACAACCTCAACGCCGGTGACCTCTGTGTTGTACTTAAAGATCACTCCATGTTTTTCAGCCGCCGCAGCCAGTGCGCGGGGGACTGCGTGCATTCCACCTTTAGGGAAGAAGACGCCATTGACTGAATCCATATAGGCAATAACTGCATAGATAGCAAGTGCTTGCTGTGGGCTCACGCCGGCATACATGGCTTGGAATGAGTACACCTTTTGCAGGCGTGGGTCTTTAAGAAATTGATTTACCTTTGGTGAAAGTTTCCTAAATCCACCGAGTGCAATAAGCCGAGCAAGATTGGGTGTGAGCAAGTTAAAGGGGGAATCAATGTTTCGATCAATGAAGTCGTTCATCTCATACTTATAGAGCTTGGTAACAAAATCCACATAGCGGCGATACCCGAGCGCTTCTTCAGCGCTGACTGTTCGTCTAATTTCTTCTTCCATCTCTGCAGTGTCCGCATGAACATTGATCACGCTTCCATCATGATAAAAAGCGCGATAGAGCGGCTTCACTGGAGTGAGTTCTAGCCAATCTTTCATATCTTCGCCAACGCAAGAAAATGCATCTTGAATCAGTGATGGCATTGTGAGAACAGATGGGCCGGTATCAAAAGCGTAGCCATCTTTTTTAAGAAGACCGTTGCGACCACCAGGAACGCTTTCACGTTCAAGAACTGTCACTTTACGTCCTGCGCCAGCAAGGCGAAGGGCAGCGCTCAAGCCGGCAAGACCTGCGCCGACAACGACAACGTGATCTGTCGGGCCTTTAATGCGTGCAACCATGATCGCTCCTAGCTCTTTCGCGCAGTTGCACTAGCGGCAAGTGCTGATAATAAATCCTGTGAATCAGGTGCTATCTCATGAGACTGTGATGCCTGGAGAGCGTCGTAGGTTAATTTCTCAATCAACCCTTCAACACTTTCCACTGCGCCACTATCAATAATGATGCCCCGAAGTACTTCAATGATCTCATGAGATAGATCTGGCCGCCCAAGATAGGAAAGTAGTTCGGCTCGTCCAGCATCGGTTGTACGTTCCATAGCCATCGCCATCAAGACTGTGCGCTTTCCTTCGCGTAGGTCATCTCCAGCGGGCTTTCCAGTGATAGATGGATCACCAAAAATCCCCAAGAGATCATCGCGTAATTGAAAAGCTTCACCGAGGGGGAGTCCGTATTCTGAAAGCTTCCAGTTGAGCGGATTATCTTTGCTTGGGTTACCAAGTGCGATCGCAGCACCTAGATGAAGTGGACGTTCAATACTGTACTTTCCAGATTTAAAGCGTGCGATGCGCAGAGATCGATCCACGCTAAAACTCTTCTCGCCCGCTTCGCGAACATCGAGATACTGCCCAGCCATTAACTCAATTCTCATTTCATCATGAATTTCTAGCGCGGCGAGTAACTTCGTCGATGAGATACCTGATGTATGAAGCATGTGATCAGATTGCACGAGTGCAAGGTCGCCTAACAGGATGGCCGCGGCTGTACCGAATTGTTCTGATAGCCCGGCCAATGCGTGCTCTTGGTGCAGGTTTTCAAATCGGCGATGGATCGCAGGTTTGCCACGGCGAGTATCGGATGCATCCATAAGATCATCATGAATCAGGGCGCAGGCCTGCAAAAATTCCAGACTTGCAAAGGCTTTTATCTCATTCGGTCCTACCTCTTTGCCAGCAGCTCTATGGCCAGCGTATGCAAAGAGAGGGCGAAGTCGCTTTCCGCCATCAAGGATGAATTCTTCAAGTCCATCACAGACAGGGGCTAACTGAGAGCCGATCGTTGTCAGATGCACCCGCGCATCGGCAAGATATAACGCAAGGGCTGCTTGAACTTGCTCGCGTACGGATACAAGTTCATCCATAACCTGACTATTCACGGGGGCAACGGTACCCTGACGCGGTGAGGATGAGACCTGAAAAGACTATGTACTCTTTTGAGTTTTTTCCTCCGAAAGATCTCGCTGGCGAAGATCGACTCTGGCAGGCGCTAGAAACTCTTGCACTTCATGCCCCTGACTTTGTGGCCGTTACATACGGCGCAGGGGGTGGCACACGCGATCGAACAATTCGCATCACCTCTGAAATCACAGCACGCACCAAGATTCCAACTGTTGCTCACCTTACCTGTGTCGGCTCAACCCGCGTCGAACTCATTGAAATTTTGGATCGCTATAAAGATGCAGGAATTAAAAGTATCTTGGCACTTCGTGGCGATCCAGTTGGTGGACCGCGCGCGCCGTGGACAGCAGTTGATGGAGGACTCACACACGCCGATGAATTGATCACTTTAGCGCGTGAACATAGTGATTTTACAATTGGTGTTGCAGCATTTCCTGACGGTCACCCAAATTCTGGTGGTGATATGAACAAAGATATCGATGTTCTGATCCGCAAACAATCACTCGGTGCATCCTTTGCAACAACACAATTCTTCTTTGATGTTGATAAGTGGAAGCGATTAGTTGACACTCTAGAGTCACGTGGCTGCGATCTCCCCATCATTGCCGGAGTACTTCCTGTCACAAATGTAAAGCTGCTCACTAAAATGGCAGAACTCGGGGGCACTCCAATCCCTGATTCAATAGCATCTCGATTTGCAGCAGTAGAAGATAATCCTGATGATGTTCGCAAACTCGGTGTAGAAATTGCGCTTGATCTCTGTAACGAACTCATCGACGCCGGAGTACCCGGAATACATTTTTATACGATGAACAGCTCGACAGCGACAAGTGAGATTTTTACTTCACTACAAGAACGGCGCTAGCAGATGAAGCGGGACGAGTTTTTTTCTACCTGGTCACACCTTCACCTAGGTGCCCAAGTTTCAGGTATCGTCAAAGGTTGGCTCACTATCTCTTTTGCGATAGCGCGAGTACTTCATTTCTTCCGTATTACCCCTAACCTACTGACCCTTGCTGGAATTCTCTTCGCAGCAGCTGCTCTCTTCTATCCGACAACAGTAATTGCCCTTGCTTTCTTGATTCTCTCTCTTATCTGTGATGGTGTCGATGGAAGTGTTGCAATCATCGGTAAGCGCGAAAGCGCACTCGGTGCCATTGCTGATTCAATCGCTGATCGAATCACCGAGGCGCTCTGGTTTATTGCTCTCTATCAATGGGGGATTCCTGCCGAATTTTGCTTAGCGCTCTTCGCTCTTGCCCTCATTCAAGAGTACGCACGTGCTCGAATGGCATCACTTGGGTTTGCAGAGATAGGTGTTGTCACCATTGCAGAACGTCCAGTGCGAGCCAGCGCTTTAGCCATCTTTATGGTTTTAGAATTACTTGAGTTTTCATTTGCGCCACTAGCGATCTATATTTTTACAGCAATGGCCACATTTAGTGTCTATCAAGTGATGAAGGCAGCCCGGGGTTATCTCGTTTAATAATTGCCTCTGCAACAATTTCCGCGCTTAATCCAACGAGCGGAAGTCCGCCGCCCGGATGAGCCGATCCACCAACGCAGTACAAACCCTTGAGCGGGCTTCGATTCTTTGCACGGTTAAAGGCGCTCTGTGCTCCGTTGCTCGATGTTCCATAAATTGAACCACCAGGTGCCATCACACTTTTTTCTAAATCTGCAGGAGTACGAATCTCTAGTAGCTCTAGCCGATCACGAATTGAAATTCCTCGAGATTCAATGAGGTCAATGATTTTTTGAGCATACTTTTGCGCAAAGGCTCGGTCACTCCAATCAAAAGAATCAGCTCCATGCCTTGGTGCATTAACCAGAACAAACCATGCCTCGTGACCAGCCTTACTCACCATTGTTGGATCGTGCGGGGCGCAGATATAGATAGTGGGGTCTTCTACCGGAATCTTCTTATTAAATATTGATTCAAACTCAGCGTCGTAATCGTGCGGGAAAAGAATAGTGTGATGTTCAAGTGGTTCATCGGTCGATGGCTTCAACCCCAAAAGAAGCGAAAAGCCGGCAAGAGAAGGCTCCATCTTCGCAATCTTCTTCTTTGCCCGACGCACAGATGCTGGTGGATTCTTAATCAAATGCGAGTAGATCAGCCCAGCGTCGCTATTTGCTACAACAGTTGCAGCGCTTAACACTCGGCCATCAGCGAGAGCAACACCAGTGACCTCACCACCTGTATGGAGGATCTCGATGACAGGTGAGTTAAATTCAAAAGTCACACCACGATCCAGGCACCTTTGATAGAGAGCATCTGCAAGTTTTCCAACGCCACCAGTGATGTGCCATGCGCCGAAGGCTTCTTCTACAAAGGCGATAGATGAAAGAACTGCCGGAGCAGTACGCGGATCTGAGCCGCTATAGGTTGCATATCTATCAAGAATCTTTCGCAGATGCGGACTCTTGATCTTGAGCCCGCGTATAGATTTCCAGGGCGAGATTACAAATAAATCACGCACAAGAGAGCGTCGTTTCAATAAAGATGCCATGGACTTAAGTTCAGATTCAATGAATGGCTCACGCGAGACATCCCACATTGATTCTGCCCGTCGCATCACAGAGTCCCACTCGCGGGCGGAGTCATCTCCGTAAGAGTCAGCAATTGAATCGAGAGTTTTCTTCCGTGAAAGATTGGCAAAGCTCACATGTGTACCGTCATGGAATCGATAATCAAAAGATGGATCAACTTCCTTGAGTTCAACTACACGACCAAGAACTTCACCAGTACGTTGAAAGAGATCTCGATAAACCGCAGGGAGAGTCAGTAGTGATGGACCTGTATCAAATGCGTATCCATCTATCCACTCAGTCCGACATTTACCGCCATGGCGATCTCCCGCCTCAAAGACGCGAACGGTGTAACCCTTCCTTGCAAGGCGTGCAGCTGTTGCCATGCCACCCATACCAGCACCAATAACGATGACATCTTTGGCGTCAGGGCTCATAAAGAACGACCCTTCCACATGATTTTTTTGCGAAATAGATTTGAATAGATCAGCAGATACACAAAGAGGATACTCGAGATGGGATGCAAGAGTGCGTCGATAAGTAACGAGCGCGATGAAAGAGCCGAGACCATACGGGAAGCGATGACGAGGAGTAAGGCTATGGCTGCAGTTGTCGATCCTGTAAATGAAAAGATGAATGGGATAAGGCCCGAAATAATCATCAAGAGAGCGATTACCGATGAACCTATTCCCCCTCCAAAGCCTTGTGACAGTGATTTTCCATAACCATTACGAATTTCGCGAAAGTTTGAGTACATACGTGTCGAGGCGATTGAAGATCCATCGCAGACCCCACCGTGAAAACCATTGCGTACGAGTACTCGAGCAAGATCTATATCATCTAAAACACTCGATCTAATTGAGTCGAAAGATCCGGATGTAATGAGAGCACTTCTTTTGATAAAGAAAAATTGACCATTTGCCACAGCCAAAGATGGACGTGAGCTTTTCATCGCTAGACGTAGCGGAACCGTTGTCATCCATGTCCACTGCAAGAGAGGTTGAATCAATCGCTCTGAGAGAGTGAGCGCAATCTGGGCTGGGTATGGCGATAGGAAATCAGCCTGAGTACGAGTCAATACTGCATCCATTCTGGATAGCGCATCAGGAGATAAACGCACATCCGCATCGACTGTCACAATGAAATCATTCTTTGCATGAGTCAACCCTTGCGAGAGAGCCCATGGTTTGCCCAGCCACTCTTGTGGCAGTGGATCTGCATCAATAACTAACATGCCAGGGCGAGTCTTTGTCGCCTCTACTAAGAGCTCACGCGTGTTATCGGTTGAGTTATCGTTGATGAAAATCACTTCGTATCGAGGATGATCAAGAGCTGCCAGACTTTCGACCAAGGCGACGACATTGTCTTCTTCGTTTCGACACGGAACTAATAGCGAAAAGGTCAAGTGCCTAGAGCCCACTCGTGGTGGCCTAGTTATTGTCGATGAATTAACAAATGCCATCACGAAAAGAAAGAGATTGATTCCACATGCAAAGCTAAGAAGAATCGACATCAGGAATTACGCGCGATTGAGCCAACGAGTAAAGAAATACGGTGCAAGGATTGCCGCATAAATCGCTCCGGCAAAAAGCGCCAAACCTGGGCGATCAAAGAAGAAGAACTGAGAGACAAACCCACCGACAAGGCTCCACCCTAAGAAAATATCTGCTGCCAGAGTGCTCGGAGCATCTTTACGTCGCTCTGTTGGAAGAATGAAATGCAGAATAGCAATCAGGGTGAGACCCGAGAGTAACCATCCAAATGGATTCGATAATGGAATTTCAGGGGCGAATGGAAATGCTGCACCCGTTACTTCCCATGTCCAACGTCCTGCAGTAACCATTTGAGGATCAAGGAATAGATCCCACCCCATCAAGATCGCACCACCGTATAAAAAGACCCAAGCACCTGCAACGCGACGTGCAGCAATGAGTGCAGGGTAGGCCATCATCGCCCAGGCAAAGGGAACAACAAGTGGGACGTCAACGATGAAGAGCCCAAGAGTGCTGCTGTATTCATATACTCCAAAAGGCCAACCTGTGTTTACGCCGATTGTTTCAATAACTAATGCAAAAACTGTAGTGATCGCAAGGTATGTCAATGCAAATTTACTTCCAAAACTTAACCATGCGTGCAGGAACATCGCTGCTGCACCGCAATACACGGTTGCTAGTGTGAGAATCTCAAGAGGTCTTCCATCGAGAAGTGGATATGGAATTTGAAGCAAGATTGCTAACCCAAGTACCGAGGTCATCAGAATTTTTGAGCGCTGAGATTGGCCTCGTCGACGGTTTGCCCGCGGCGTGAAATCTCGAATAGACATGGGCTAAGTCTGCCTTACTAGAGTTCTCCACGCATATCGCGCAGAGCAAAACGTGAAAATAGCTCTTCGGCATACCAATTAAAGCGATGGGTCGCCTCAATTGCACCTTGATGAGCGCTTCCTTTGTAAGCAAAATCTCGCAGCGCTTTTCCGTTCTCCCATAATGAGAATGTGCCCTGCAATCCAACCGGTGCTTCGCCTATTCCGATTGCTGCAATAAGACCAGGGGATTGATGCAATTCTGTCGAAACCGGTGGGACTGCTGCCCAGAAGCGAAAATTCTGAAGCCATTTAATGCGCGCACGAGTAATTGCTATCACTTTCGCATCTGCTGAAGGAGTATGGCTCCAATCAAAAGGATTAGATCCAGACCAAAGACCGTGGGCGGCAATCGGATCTAGAATCATTCGAACTTCATTGCTTGATCGTTTTTTCCATCCCTTAACTACTGCATTGTTGTCAATCGCATCTAGCTGAGCCTCATCAAGTACAACGAGTGCGCCCCATCGAGATAGATCAGCATCACTGGGCGTGAAATTCTCGCCAGTTCCAGTGCCGAGCATCTTTGCAAAGTGAACACCGCGAGAATTCCTTAAACGCCTGCGATCGCGTGCCATCGAGAAAAGTGCAAAAGGAAGGCTCTTTTTCTCGATCTTCCAAAAGTATGCAACAACGACTTTTTCCACCCTCACTCACCAACGATCATCGGTTGTGCATTGGTGCAACGAATGAGTTCTGCATAACTAGTTGGATATACCGCATGGGGATGTCCAGCAGCAGCCCAAACAACGTCGTAATCGTTTAGCGCTTCATCAATAAGAATTATTTCTGGCTTTGAAATCCAGCCCAATGGGCTCACGCCACCGATTGAGTAACCAGAAAATTCCTTTACAAAGTCTGCGTCAACGCGCGCAAGTTTTTCGATGCTTAAATTCCTTGCAACCAGATCTGTATCCACTCGATGGCGACCACTTGTGATGATCAGGAGTGCTCCTCCTGATGGAAGTTTAAAGATTAATGACGATGCAATTTGGCCTACTTCAACCCCGAGTGAGTCAGCAGCTTCTTGGGCAGTGCGGGCACTGTCACTTAAAGCATGAATACGGCCAGCAACATTGAGGCGATCCATCGCTTCTTGGGCGCGCTTTACCGATACACGCCCAAGAATGTGTTCCATAGATCAAGAGTACGACATCGCCCGAACTATCAGCATTAGTACTCTCGATGGTTTAGCGTTAGCGGCTATGAGCCCGCAGAGATTACGAGCCACTACTCCTGTGGCCATTGCAGGGCAGGCACGTAAATCACTCTTGGCTATGTTCTTATTGATGGGCATGGTCTCAATGGGATGGGTTCCACGAATTCCTGAAATCAAAGATGCAATCGGACTCACCAACGGTCAATTTGGATTTATCTTGTTGGCAAGCACCTTTGGTTCTGTTACAGGTGCGCAACTTGGCGGCCGCGCGATTCATACATTTGGTTCACGCAGAGTTACTCAAGTAGCTATTTCGATTATGCCGTTGGGCCTTGCAGGAATGGGCCTTGCGAATTCTGGGCTGGCACTTGTGATCTCACTCTTTACTATGGGATTTGGATATTCATTAATGGATATCTGCCTAAACGCACAAGGATATACCGTTGAGAGGATTATTAAAAAGCGTTGCATGTCAACACTGCATGCCATGTGGAGTGTGGGTGCATTTCTTACTACTGTGATTGGTGGATCTGTTGCACGTTTTGTTTCCTATGAGATAAACCTTGTGGCAATCGCGATATTTGCAGCAATTGCATTTATTCCTGCAGCTTTTTTCCTACTACCAGGAGATCTAGATGAGCACGACGGGGGAGAAGAAGAGACTAGCGCCAAGATTCCACTCTTTGGAAAGAGCGTTCTTTCATTGTGGGGATTGGGTATTGGATTATTTGGTTGTCTGATCGCTGAAGGTGCAGCAAGTGATTGGGCAGGGATTTTGCTTCGCGATGATATGGGCTATGGCAAGGGAGTGAACGCCTCAGGTTTTGCCAGCTTTGCACTCGCGATGATTGTGAGTCGCTTGCTAGGTGATTGGACGCTCGATCGCTTTGGCCCAGCGAACACAGTCAAGTATGGCGCTTACCTTGGAGGATTTGGTTGGGGCGCTGCAATTGTGATTGCAGTTCCTCTCTCTGACTCACATCCACTCATTGCTCTCATCATTATTAACTTGGGATTTGCCTGTGCAGGATATGGAATGGGTCCCATGTTCCCAGCATTTATTCTTGCAGCAGGTGCAACACCAGGTGTAGCCCCTGCTGTTGCTATTGCCCGAGTAGGTGTCATTGGAATTGCAGGTTTTTTCTTTGGGCCAACAATCACGGGACTTATTTCAGAGTTTACAAGTTTGCCAATTGCACTTTTCTTCCCAATCATCATGCTATTTCTAGCCGGCTTTTTATCGCGAACTATTAAAACTGAAAAGGACCGTCACTAAGTAGCTCTAGCGTTAGAGAATAAAGATTCGCTCGACAAGGCTAAAGGCGGCTACTGCGAAGAGGAAGTATGCAAAAATCTTTCGTAAGAGAACATCTTTTATCGGCAATTTAATTCGAGATGCAATTTGAGCAATGATGACAGCGCTAGCGCCCATCAAGAGTGGGATCTCCCACGAGATTTCACTCCAGAGTTGAAAGTGTCCGAGCAAGGCAGTAGCTGAATTCATGGCGATGACTAAGAGCGCTGTGCCAGCAGCAATCGATTGTGATGTCCCAAATCCGAGGACCAGAACAGGGATCACTAGGAAGCCTCCACCGATGCCAAAGAGACCGGTGATTGAACCAATCAAGAGTGAGACTCCAATGAGAACTGGCCACGTCATTCGTTTGTGAATAGTTGTCAGCGGTGAGCCAAGCATGCTCAGACCTGCAAAGATAATGACAAATGAGAATCCGATAGCGATAAAGTCTTCTGGTAAACGATGAACAAGGCTTGAGAATCCGATATTTGCAGCTAAACCAATAGCCCAAATAGCCAGGGCATCTCTGTAGTAAATTTCCTTACTTTTAACTTTTGCGCTAGCCCCAGAAAGTGCGGCCGCACCGACTACTGCTAGCGCTGAGGTTGATGCAACTGATGGTGCCAATCCAAAGCCGTAGATCAAGATTGGAACTGCCAGCATCGCACCACCAGCGCCAACAAATCCGAGGACACTTCCGATGAATACGCCTGCAATGAGTGCGGCCAGTATTTCCATAGAGCCATCCTCTCAGATGTGAGTTGCTAAAAGAGGAAAGCCCCCGGTTTCCCGAGGGCTTTCTTATCTCACAAGTTTCTTTTTATTTTACTTGAAGAGCGAGATGCTTCCGATATTCACGAGAAGATCTCCACCCTCAACGACGCCCGATGCTACGAGTGCGACAAGGATGAGTGCAGCACCTGCAAGTGAGAGGTCCTTATTGAAGGCGATCTGCTCTTGCATCTTTGTATTCGCATCGGTCTCTTTCCAGAAGTTATGGAAAATCACAGCTGCAAGTACGAGTGTGATGGCAATGAGAAGCGCGCCGAAATCTACATATGTGCCGATGACGATCAAGATGCCGCCAACTAGGAAGAAGAGGCCACTTGCCATTACTCCAAGCTTTGCCGCCGGGAGCTTCTTGTACTGCGCGTAGCCGGTCATAGCCTCAAGCTTTGCGAAGTGGCCAATTCCTGATGCGATGAAGAGGGCAGCAAAAAGCAGCTGGCCGATGAATAAAACGATGGTCATTATTTCTCCTTAGGTGCAATCAATAGTTTCTCTTACCCACTTAGGATAGAGGATTTAGTTGAAATTTCAACTATCTATCGGTCACCTGAGCGTGGGCGTGTTGGCCGCTTGATCTTGTCAGGGGTGTGGGCTATTTTTCGAACATCTGTTCGAACATTTTTTGATAACTACTCCACATAGCTAGAAAGCAGGCAGTACCGATGTCAGTCCCAGAGATAGCCCCGCCACATGATGTTCTCGCCGATGGCATGGATGCGATGGCTACACCTATCGAGTTCACCTTTAAAGGTAAGCGCTTTCGCATCCACGCTGTTCTTTCACGCTGGTGTGAAGCCGGTGGATGGTGGAATCGAGTCAGTGATGGTCGCTATCGCCCTGATGATGGAGCGCGCGCACTGTGGACGGTAGAGGCGGCGCCGATTGGTGCACTGACAACATTTGAAATCGAACGCGATGAAGCCACGGGGCAGTGGCTTATTAGATCTGTCTGAGAATCTATCTAATAACTCATGAGCTTTATACATCTGCGCGTTGCTAGCGCCTTCTCCATGAAATATGGAACAACTCAACCAGATGATCTTGTTGAGCGCGCTCGCGAGCATGGCGCACCGGCTCTGGCTCTGACAGATCGCGCCAGCCTTTCAGGTGCTATCCGTTTTGCAAAGGCATGTGTTACTCATGGGATCGCACCGATTATTGGAATCAATCTTCCTATAGAGATCACAACCCCAATCAAGAGTCAGCCACTACCTCGCGTGACTGTTTTAGCTCACGGTGATGGGGGATGGGCTCACCTTGTACGTTTTCTTACCGGCCTCCATATGAATAAAGGTGATGGCGAAGTTCGCATTACCACCGATCTCTTAGAAAAATTTAGCGCTCATAGCACTCAATTACATCTTCTCCACGGGCCACAATCACCGCTGAGTTATGAACTAGCAGCCCATAGAACAGATAGAGCGCTCGACCTCTTTAATCTCACTCGTGGATTCTTTAGTGATCATGCCATTGAATGCGTTTCACATTTAATTGCAGGTAACGGTCCTGGCTCTACCGCGCATGCTGCTAGGTCGCTGATCTTTGCTCGTGATCACGATATCGATGCGGTGATTACCAATGCAGTACGAATGCGCGATCCTAGCGATGGCCCCATTGCAGATCTCTTAGATTGCGCTCGCCAACTCGTGCCGTTGGATTTCAGACATATTGAACGCCGCAATAGCCAGGCTTATTTAAAAAATAGTGAAGAGATGACACAAGTAGCTACAGAGGTAGCGCGCGCAGCAGGTGAGGCAACACCGCGTGCACTCCTTAAGACGACGCGAGAGTGGGCAGAGCGCGCACTTTTATCACCACAGCGAGACATTGGTCTTGGAGGAATCCATCTTCCTGAACCACATATTGTTGGTGCAACATCACAGAGTTCGATGCGCACTCTTTTGCGTTCACGAGTGGAGGCAGGAATTCATTGGCGCTATAGCGCAAATAAGGATGTGAAGGCTGCTCGGATGCGTTTAGATGATGAGCTCGCAACAGTTGCATCCTTGGGGTACGAGTCTTACTTTCTTACCGTTGCAGATATTGCAGAGATGGCTCGCGATAAAGGGATTCGCGTTGCAGCGCGAGGAAGTGGTGCTGGCTCTCTGATCTGTCACTTACTTGGTATTTCTGGCGTTGATCCAATGCGCCATGGACTTTTAATGGAGCGTTTCTGTTCACCACTCAGGGCGGCTCTACCCGATATTGATATTGATGTGGAATCAGACCGTCGACTTGAGATATATGAGATGGTCTTTAACCGCTATGGGTCTCCATCGCTACATCTGCCAGGTGCAATCTCGCGTGCTGCAACGGTTGCAATGTTTGATACCTATCGAGCCCGCCATGCGATCCGAGATACAGGTGCCGCCCTTGGCCTACCAGCGGCAGAGATTGATCTTCTTGCAAAGGCGATGCCACATGTGCGTGCACGCAATATTCAAGCGGTACTGCAATCTCTTCCTGAATTAAAGACTTTAAATACCTCAGCACCTCTTATGGCGATGACGGTATCTCTTGCACAAGAACTTGATGGTCTACCACGCCATCTTGCTATGCATCCATGTGCAGTTGTTCTCTCTGATGGCGGTCTCTTAGATCGCATTCCTCTGCATATGAATGCCGGTGGATATCCGATGGTTGAATTTGATAAAGACGATGTAGAAGATATCGGTCTGCTTAAACTCGATATCTTGGGTGTACGCATGCAATCCACATTGGCATATGCAGTCTCTGAGATTGAAAAGATAGAAGAGAAGAAGATTGATATTGATGCAATCTCACTCGAAGACAAAGCAACGTATCAACTTATCCAATCCACTCGGACACTCGGAATCTTTCAAATTGAAAGTCCGGGTCAACGCGAGCTGGTAGGTAAACTTAACCCGCGAACCTTTAACGATCTGATTATCGATATCTCACTCTTTCGACCAGGACCAGTAAAGAGCGACATGATCGCCCCCTTTCTTAATTCACGACACGGATTTACCGCAGCCGATGTCATTCATCCTGATTTAGCTCCCATTCTGCAAGAGACTGAAGGCGTTGTTGTCTTTCATGAACAAGTGATCTCCATGATCGCCACCATGACAGGAATCTCTCTTGCTAGCGCTGATGAGAAGCGACGTTCACTAGGGGATAAACAGGGTCAACAAGAAGTCTGCGACTGGTTCTTTCCTGCAGCAACGCAGAAGGGGTACCCACTTGATGTGGTTACTAAGGTCTGGGAGATCTTGCGCGCCTTTGCATCCTTTGGTTTTTGTAAAGCTCATGCTGCAGCCTTTGCTCTTCCTACCTATCAATCGGCATGGCTAAAGACGCACTATCCCGCTGAATTTATTGCAGGAGTTCTTACTCATGATCCGGGAATGTATCCGCGACGCCTTATTCTTGATGAGGCAAGGCAGATGGGAATTACTTTGGCCCCACTTGATGTGAATAAATCAGATGCGTCATATCGTGTTGAATCTGATGAGGGTAAGAAATCAATCCGTATCGCACTCTCCTCAATTGCTGGAATTAGCGATCATGAGATCGCATCAATTATTCACGGCAGACCATATATAGATATGGCAGATTTTGTGGCACGAAGTGGTTCATCAACTCCTGTTACTGAATCACTGATTCTTACTGGAGGCTTTGATGAATTGCATTCACTCGATAATGGAAAAATTAATCATCGCGACCTTCTCTTACACCTGAGCGATATTGATAAATCACACTCTGCGAAGAGTTCAAAAAAAGGTGCAGGTGGTGCACAGATGACATTTGGCTTTACCCCACCCGCTCTCATCTCAAGTGGGCTACCAGATATCACCGTTAATGAACGAGTGCGTCATGAAGTAGAGCGACTAGGCATGGATATCACCCACCACATGCTTGAGTTCTATGCACCCTTTCTTAACGCTATTGGGGCGGTGCGTTCTTGTGATCTTCTTACTCAACGTTCGGGTGCCGATGTTTTAGTTGCTGGTGTCAAAGTTGCCTTACAGACACCACCTATTCGTTCAGGGCGACGCGTTATCTTTCTTACCCTTGATGATGGATATGGTTGTAGCGACTCCACCTTCTTTAGCGATGTGCAGAGCAGTAGCGCTGCCCTTCTCTACTCAACATCACTGATCCTTGTGCGCGGTGTTACTCGCCGCACAGGAGATCGCGGAATATCAATACGTGCTACAGAGGCATGGGGTCTACGTGAGGCCTACGATAAATGGCAGATTAGTAAGGGCAGTAAGGTGGCTATATGAGCAGTGCGTACGAGGCGACGATTTTGCATGTCGATATGGATGCATTCTTTGCATCCGTCACAGAGCGTGATCATCCCGAGCTCAAAGGTAAGGCCGTTGTCATCGGTGCTGGAGTGCGCGGTGTGGTGACATCGGCAAATTATGAGGCGCGCAAATTTGGAATCAAGGCTGCGATGCCTGTTGGTCGTGCGCAGAGATTAGCTCCGCATGCGATTTTTATTCCACCAGACCATAAACGTTATAGCGAAGTTTCAGAGCACATTATGGAGATTTTTCATTCATTTACCCCGCTGGTTGAACCCATTTCACTCGATGAAGCTTTTCTTGATGTCACCAAGGCAAAGCGATTACTTGGTGATGGAAGAGCAATAGCTACGGCAATCCGTGCAAAAGTTGAAGAGCAAGAGGGAATTACATGCTCTGTTGGTATCGCCGCTTCTAAGTTCATTGCAAAACTTGCATCACAGCGCTGTAAACCAAATGGAATGTTAGAAATTCCTACAGATCGAGTCCTTACCTTTCTTCATCCTCTTCCTGTATCTGCGCTGTGGGGAGTAGGGCCAAAGACCAATGAGGTGCTTGAGCAATTAGGACTTCGTACCGTCGGAGATATTGCACAGACACCGCCACAGACTTTGATTCGAGCACTCGGTCAGGCGGCAGGAGAATCGCTCTATGAACTTGCATGGGGTCGCGATGATCGTGATGTGATTCCGGAAGAACCTGATAAGAGCATCAGCGCTGCAGAGACATTCGATCGTGACATTGACGATCCTGAAATCATTGCAAAAGAGATTTTACGAATGTGCGAGAGAGCCTCTTCGCGAATGCGTGAGCGTTCACTCTTTGCCAAAACAATCTCATTGAAGGTGCGCTTTGCAGATTTCACAACCGTTAATCGTTCAAAGACAGTTGCATTACCAATTGATACAACGCATGAGATTTATGAAGTTGCTAAATCTTTATATGAAGGCTTGAAGTTGGGGCGCTCACGGATTCGACTTGTTGGAGTCTCATTAGAAAACTTGCATACCGAAAGTCATGAACAACTCGAACTAGGGGGCCGGGAATCGAGTTGGAGAGAACTTCAAGGAGGGATAGATGCCGCGAAGGCCCGATTTGGTGGCGATAGCGTGCGACCTGGTCGCCTGATCGATGAAGAGTGACCATTCCTACCCTTTCTCAGCGGGAATCTGAGTAGTCAGGGAGAAAAAGTTGATCTAGAGTATGCATATGCCACTTTCTGAGCATGAAAAACGCCTCCTAGCGCAGATGGAAGAAGCTCTCGCAGCTGATGACCCGCGCCTTGTGAGCGCTCTGACTGGCCCCGCGAAGGTTTCTCGTAACCGCGTCTTTCTCGCCATCGCCTTGCTTCTCGGTGGAATAGCTACCCTCTTTGCAGGCTTAATCGCCCAAATCACCGCCATTGGCCTTCTCGGATTCCTTGTCGCCCTGACCGGCGTAGTCCTCATGCTGCGCGCATTCACAGCACCTGGCGCGCTCATTTCGGCGACACAGAAGGGTAAAGGGCGTGCTCCACGCTCGCAGAAAGGCTTTGGAGATCGACTTCAAGACCGCTGGGATCAGAGAAACTTCGACCAGTAAGACAGACCCGCCCATACCGAATCCAATCGGAGCGAACCCGCCCATGAGGCGGGTTTTTTCTTGCCCATTTTTTAGACCCTGAAGAGAGGGAGCTGTAGGGCAAGTGCTGCGAATGGGTGGGGTAGGAGTGGGGGAGAAAGGGGAGATCGTGGGGAAAGGTGGTTGAAAAAGGAGGAAAAGGGAGTAAAGTGGGGGATTAAGCGCAGGTTCACGCATAGCGCTTACAACCTTGGGGAAGGGGTCAGAGATGTTTCTTGGTACTCACGAACCCCGCCTTGATGAAAAAGGTCGCCTCATCCTTCCCGCCCGATTCCGCGAAGAACTTTCTTCAGGTCTTGTTATCACAAAGGGACAAGAACGTTGTCTCTATGTTTTTCCAGCAACTGAATTTGAAACATTGACACAGACCTTGAGACAAGCGCCAGTTACTGCAAAAGCAGCACGTGATTATCAGCGCGTGATGTTTGCAGGCGCACACGATGAAATTCCTGATCGTCAAGGTCGCGTAACAATTCCACAAGGTCTTCGTACATATGCCGGACTTGAAAGAGAGTGCGTTGTTATTGGCGCAAACACTCGAGTTGAAATTTGGGATGCACAAGCGTGGAACAAATATCTCGCAGATCGTGAAGAAGGTTTTGCCGATGTTTCAGAAGAAGTATTTCCAGGACTTTTTTAAAAAAACAAAAACTTAATAGCAGTACAAGCAAGTAAAACAACTACATAGCGCTCTCTCGATTGTGGCCACCGTCGACCCCATGCCTAGGTTTTAAGGCCGAGAGCAGACGCCCCTTCCCCGGCGCCTGCTTTTGTGAGATCCGTCGGCCGGCGGTGACCAGAGTTGAGAGAGCAGATTCATTCAATAAAAAGTAATGAAAGTCAGAAGTGGGGGAGAAGATGCAACACATATCAGTAATGCGCGATCGTTGCGTTGACCTCTTAGCCCCTTCTATTGAGATGCATTCCCAACCTGTAGTAGTTGATGCAACTCTTGGATTAGGTGGGCATACAGAAGCGCTACTTTCTCGTTTCCCTCAATTGACGGTAATTGGAATTGATCGCGATACTCGCGCACTTGAGAAAGCAAAGAAGCGTTTAGCAGTCTTTGGTGACAGGGTAAAGACATCTCACGCAATCTTTGATGAGATAAGCGAAGTTGTCGCAGCTCATGGCTTCACCCAGGTCTCTGGAGTTCTCTTTGACCTTGGAGTCTCTTCAATGCAGCTTGATGAGCAAGATCGAGGATTCTCATACTCACATGATGCTCCGCTCGATATGCGAATGGATGCAACCCAAGGAATAACCGCCTTCGAAATTGTTAACCACTACGAACCAGGAGCGCTAGTAAAGATTCTGCGCACATTTGGTGAAGAGAAGTTTGCAACTCGTATTGTTGAAAACATTGTCAAAGCACGCTCGCAAGCACCTCTGAATTCGACAATGGAGCTTGCCACATTGGTTAAAGAGAGTATTCCAGCAGCCACCCGTCGCACGGGCGGAAATCCAGCAAAGAGAACCTTTCAAGCGCTTCGAATTGCAGTCAATGACGAACTCGGCGCGATTACTCGTGCCCTACCCCAGGCTCTGGATCTCGTTGATGTGGGCGGCCGCGTAGTTGTGATGTCCTTTCAATCACTTGAGGACAAGATCGTAAAAGAGATTTTCGTTGAGGCTTCCACTTCAAAGAGCCCACGAAATCTCCCTATGGATCTCCCTGAATATGCTGCGAAATTTTCCTTAGTAATTAGAGCAAGCGAAAAAGCCAGTGAACGTGAACAAGATGAGAATCCTCGATCAACATCTGTTCGCCTGCGCGCAATCGAGAGGGTGGCTGCATAATGTCGATCGCAGCACTTGCCCAACAAACTCGCGAGAAAGTCATCACTCAATCATCACGTGCAATCCTTAAGCTTGTTCCAGAAACCTCTGAAGGTGTTCAAGCGACTCAAAGGTTTTTTGCAGTATTTGTGAGCGTTGTGGCAACACTTGGATTCCTTGCCCTTCTAGGTGTCCACACATTATTGGCACAAGATGCCTTCAAGCTCTCTGAATTGAAGTCAGATGCAAAGATGATTGCCGATCAGCGCGAGGCAATTTCGAGAAAAATGGAGCTCTACTCTTCGCCTCAAGCGCTAGCAAATCAAGCTGCCTTGTTGGGAATGAGTCCTTCTGAAAACCCAACGTTCCTAGATATCTCTCCAACGATGCCAACAATTTCTGAGAGTGACGGTGTCTCGCGTGGGTAATTTCGAACTATCAGTTAAGCGCATTCGAACCTTGTTCGTTATTGCGCTTGTGATTTTTCTACTTTTTGGCGCACGCCTTATTCAAATTCAAGCAATTCAATCAGGGGAGTACAAGCTCAAGGCAGCCAATGAGATGGAGTCCACGCGTGCAATCCCCGCTCCACGAGGTGAGATCACAGATATCAATGGTGTGGCCTTCGCACGAAGCGTCTCCGCAATTAACATCGTCGTGGATCAGCAGATGATTAAGGATCCTGCACGAGTAGCCCTTTTTGTTGCACCTATATTGGGACTTACAGTTGAAGAGGTTGAACTCTCGATTACTGGAGACCGTAGATATTCGATGGTTCTTGAGAGTGCTCAACCGAGCACGTGGAATCGTCTTACTGCGGCAATTGAACGTTACAACGCGACTCTCGAACCAGTAGATTTTGAAAAGAGAATTTCTGGCTTCTTCTCCGAGCGTGGTTATGTCAGAGAGTATCCATCTGGAAATCTCGTCTCTTCCCTTGTTGGATTTGTTCGCAAAGATGGCTTAGGTGCATCAGGTGTTGAACTAAGTATGAATTCTTCGATCACTGGAACACCTGGGTTGTATTCATTTGCCCGTGGCCGTGGAGCAGAAATACCAGGATCCCAATCAGAGATAGTCGCCGCCGAGGCAGGAACAACGGTGCGACTTACAATCGATAGAGACATTCAATGGGTTGCGCAGAAGGCAATTGCCGAGGCTGTAAGAAAAGCGAGAGCAAGTAGCGGAACCGTGATTGTTATGGATCCCAAAACTGGCGCGATCTTGGCCCATGCGACCGCTCCAACATTTGATCCAAATAACACAAAGAAAGTCTCTTTAGATTTAATGCGCAACCCATCTGTCCAAGATGCCTATGAGCCTGGATCGACAGGAAAAATCATGACTTTGGCTGCGGCTCTAGAAGAAGGAAAGATCACTCCAGAGACAGTTTTTGACGTGCCTTACAAGATTAAAAGAGGTGGTGAGCAATTTAAGGATCACGATCCTCATCCACTTCAAAAACTAACAACGGCTGGAATTCTTGCAGTATCAAGTAACACTGGAACAATTAAAATTGCAGAGACAATGAGTAACGACACTCTCTATTCTTATCTCAAGAAATTTGGAATTGGAACAAAGACTGGCGCAGGGCTGCCAGGGGAGAACGTTGGAAAATTACTCGAAGTCAAAGATTGGTCGGGAACAACAGCGCCCACAGTCGCTTTTGGTCAGGGATACTCCCTCAATGCGATGCAAGCAACGAGCATCTTCGCAACCATCGCCAATGATGGAATCAGGGTCTCTCCAACAGTGATCGCTGGTACTAGCGATTCGTCAGGAAATTTCACCCCTTTCAAATCTGAAAAAGGAACAACAGTTGTCAGTCCAGAGACGGCGGCCAAGATGCGCCTCATGATGGAGAGTGTGGTCTCATCACATGGAACCGCACCAAGTGCGTCAATTCCTGGATATCGAGTCGCAGGAAAAACTGGTACGGCGATTAGATATGACGATCTATGTGGCTGCTATAGAGGTTACACAGCATCCTTCATTGGTTTCGCACCTGCTGAAGCCCCAGCGTATGTCATCAACGTAACGATTCAAGATCCAAAGGGTGCCTATTACGGTGGATCTCTGGGCGGCCCAGTATTTAAAAAAGTAATGACATTTGTTCTACAGAGCAAACACATTTCCCCTTCAGGGGCGACCTTTCATCCAATAGCACTTGATCTCAAAGAGTTGAATGCAAAGAAGCGCGCAGAGAATAAGGCAGCAAAGATCGAGATTTCCCAGGCGAGTAACAGGGGATAGATCGTGCGACCACTCCTTGAATACTCAATTAGCGTGGAGCAGATTTGTCATTTACTCAGCGTTGAGACCACATTAGATCCTCAGCTCACTTTCACGGGTGTGACATCAGATGATAGAAATGTGATCGCAGGAGATCTCTTCCTTGCCTATCCTGGAAAAAATTCACATGGTGCAGAATTTGCTCAGAGTGCAATCTCTAGAGGAGCACGTGCGATCCTTACAGATCCACGCGGCGCTGAGATTGCACAGGGCTTGCCGGTTATTGTTATTGCTAGCGCTCGTATTGCTGGTGCCCTGGTGAGCTCTCATCTCTATGGCAAACCGATACAAGAGATGCAGAGTATTGCTATAACTGGAACGAATGGGAAAACAACAGTATCTACTTTGCTCTATCAACTTTTGCAATTAGCAGGACGTGAAACTGGCTTGATCGGAACTGTTGAAACACGCATAGGGCGTCAACGACTGGAAAGTTCACGAACAACTCCTGAAGCTGATGATTTACAGGCACTTGCTGCGTCCATGAGTGAGCAGCACCTACGCCACCTCGTCATGGAGGTATCAAGTCATGCGATGGTGATGAACCGAATCCATGGTTCTCACTTTGCTATCGCAGGATTTACCAACCTCACACAAGATCACTTAGATTTTCACGGCAACATGGAAGAGTACTTCGCAGCAAAATCTTCACTCTTTTCGCTTGAATTTGCAGACCAGGCCTTTATCAATATCGATGATCCTTATGGTCTAAGACTTTTTACCAACTGTCAGATCCCTGCAACATCGCTCTCTCAGAGCAATCCTCAGGCTACCTGGCACTACACATCAATTACTCCAACCGCTCGTGGAACGGATTTCTCACTTCGTGGCAGCGGAGGAATACTTATCGAATCATCAACTCCTCTACGCGGAAGCTTTAATCTAGATAACTTACTTTTAGCTCTTGCGATTGCAACCGAGTGTGGAATCGATCCCTTGGATAGCGCAGCGCTTACTCCGAAACTTTATGGTGCACCGGGGCGTATGGAGGTAGTTGATAGAGGACAGAGTTTTAACGCTTTAGTTGATTATGCCCACACACCTGATGCTGTTCGTAGCGTGCTCGCCACCGCAGCAGCCTTTACCTCCGGAAGAGTCATTGCCGTACTAGGTTGTGGGGGCGATAGAGATTCGAGCAAGCGCCCACTCATGGGCAAGGCTCTGCATGAAGGTGCCACTATTGCAGTGTTTACAAGTGATAATCCAAGAAGTGAGAATCCGATGGAAATCCTTAAGGAGATGACATCAGGAATTTCTGTATCAGAACCGTCTGCAGTAATCAGTGATCGAGCAGCAGCTATTGCGCATGCGGTCTCACTGTCGCTGCCAGGTGACACCCTTCTCATTCTTGGCAAAGGTCACGAAGTAGGACAAGAAGTCGCTGGTCAGACGATCGACTTTGACGATCGCGTGGTTTTGGCAGCGGCAATAGAGGCGCAATCATGATTCCTTTACTCGCTTCACAGATTGCAGAAATAGTTAATGGAGTTCTCGAAGGCGGGGATGTGGAGGTCACTGCAGCCCCGGTACTGAACTCTTCTGCAGCCACTCATGGTTGTATTTTCTTAGCTTTCGCGGGAGAGAAATCAGATGGTCACACCTTTGTTTCCGACGCCTTTGCACGCGGATGTGTCGTTGCAATTACCTCTCAAGCGGTCAATGAACGACACATTCTCGTAGATGATGTCACTGCAGCACTTACAGCTTTAGCACGCTTTGTTCGAGAGAGATTAACAAACCTGACAGTTATTGGCATCACGGGTTCGCAAGGTAAGACTACGACTAAAGATCTTCTGCGTCATATGTTGTCTCAGCATGGAGAAACGATTGCTCCTCAAGGAAATTACAATAATGAACTCGGCGTTCCTCTTACAATTTTAGAATGTTCGATGACAACAAAATTTGCAATCATCGAAATGGGTGCGCGCCATAAAGGAGATATTGCCCATTTGGCTTCTATCGCTCAACCAGATATCGCAGTAGTTCTGCGCGTTGGCATGGCTCATCTCGGCGAATTTGGATCGATGGAACTTATCGCGGAGACGAAATCAGAGCTTGTAAGTTCACTAAAAGATCATGGAATTGCGATCTTGGGGCAGTATGACCCATTCACTAAGGCGATGAGCTCTTTACATCATGGCCAAATCATTACCTTTGGAGTCGCGCACTCCGATCTCGTTCGCGCAACGGAGATTGAGCTTCGCGAAGGCCGTCCTCACTTTGATCTCGTCACCCCAGAAGGTCGAGCCGCAGTAGGCCTAAGAATTGTTGGCGAACATCAGGTAGCAAATGCCCTCGCCTGTGCTGCAGTCGGAACCGCATTGAAATTCTCACTCGATTCGATTGCCGGTGCGCTTTCCACTGCATTCATCGAGAGCCGTTGGCGTATGCAGATTGAGGAGTTCTGTGAAGTTGTTCTGATTAATGATTCCTATAACGCAAGCCCTGATGCGATGGAGGCGGCCCTTAAAACCTTGATTCTCTTTGCCCAAGAGCGCGGAGGGCGATCATGGGCATTTCTAGGAAAGATGGCTGAACTCGGCGAGTCCTCAGAGGTGGCACATCAACACATTGGCACCCTTGCCTATGAACTTGGTATCGATCATCTGGTTGCGATTGATACCCCGGAGTACTTAACAGGGGAGTCATTGACGGCAGGCACAACGACACATTCCTGCACACGCGAAGAAGCGATCGCACTTGCAGAGCAAGTTGAACCAGGTGATGTGATTCTTGTTAAGGCTTCTCGATCAGAATCGTTTGAACTTATTGCAGAAGAGATTGAAAAAGTTATTAGGGCTCGGCACGGAGAGAGTGAACAGATAGGAGGTGAGTTAAGTTGAGAACTATTCTAATGGCTGGAGGATTTGCACTCCTTATCTCTCTCTTTGGTACCCCTGTGTTGATTCGTGTACTAGCGCGTCGTGGATATGGACAAATCATCCGAGATGACGGACCAACTTCTCACCACACTAAGCGAGGCACACCCACTATGGGTGGAATCATTATCATATTTGCTGCAATCAGTGCATATTTGTTGGCCCACCTCATTACTGGAAATGCCGTTACCGCCTCCGCAGCGCTGGTAATCGGATTAGTCGTTGCTCTGGGACTCGTTGGTTTTATCGATGATTGGCTTAAGGTTTCACGCCAGCAATCGCTAGGCCTCACCTCACGGCAAAAACTGCTAGGTCAAATTTCAATTGCGTCGATCTTCGCATATCTCGGAACTCAATTCGTTGACAAAGATGGACTTAGCCCAATTTCTCTACAACTTTCTACTGTACGAGATACATCAATCACTCTTGGAGCTTTCTTTGTAGTTATCTGGGTAGCGCTCATGGTGACTGCCACCAGTAACGGCGTTAATCTCACAGATGGTCTAGATGGTTTAGCTTCAGGCGCTTCCGTCCTTACCTTCATCTCCTTTATTCTCATTGGAGTGTGGGAGTTCGGACAAAGTTGCGCCGTTGCTCCTGGAATCAATTGTTATGAAGTCAGGGATCCTCTGGATATTGCTGTTCTCGCTGCATCATTTGCTGGAGCATGTACAGGCTTCCTCTGGTGGAACGCTTCACCAGCAAAGATTTTTATGGGAGACACGGGCTCACTTGCATTGGGTGGAGCGTTGGCAGGTATTGCAACTACATTGCGAGTAGAGCTCCTTCTCATTCCATTGGGCGGATTATTTGTCATCATTACGATGTCAGTAATTATCCAAACTCTCTACTTCAAGATTTCCGGAGGGAAGCGAGTTTTTCGCATGGCTCCACTTCAGCACCATTTCGAATTGATGGGCTGGGGAGAGGTAACGATTGTGATCCGTTTCTGGATTATCGCTGGCCTCTGCGTCGCTGGCGGGCTAGGGCTTTTCTATGCCGATTGGGTTGCCGGTTAATGCCATCGATAGCGAGCAGTAAGTGAGTAACGAATCTCTTTATTCTCAGAAGAGAATATTGATTTTAGGTGCGGGAGTTACAGGCCTTGCCTGTGCTCACTCACTCTCCTCACGCCAGGCACAAATCACAGTTGTAGATGACAATCACAGTGAACCTAACGCTGCAGATTATGAAGTTCTCACAACAACCTCAGTCTCAGCAACTGATTTTGATTACGTTCTCATTTCACCCGGTTGGAAGGCGACCCACCCTCTGATTATTCAGGCGGTGCAAGAAGGCATCCCTCTACTCAATGAAATTGATCTTGCATGGGAGATTCGCCAAGAGCGCTCACCAGGGCAAAAATGGATTGCACTCACTGGAACTAACGGCAAGACAACAACGGTCGAGATGACAGCCTCCGCGCTTCGTTCCGGGGGACTTCACGCAGTTGCGTGCGGAAATGTTGGTAAGACAGTCATCGAGTGTGTAGATAGCAGCGAAAATTATGATGCCTTAGTGGTTGAACTATCGAGTTTTCAACTGCATTGGTTGAAGCGGGCAGAGTTTCTCTCATGCGCAATTCTCAACATTGCCGATGACCATACTGATTGGCATGGAAATTTCGAGCTGTATGCAAATGCCAAGATTTCAATTTTAGATCGATCACTCACTGCAATCCTCAATGGAGATGATAAAGAAGTTGTTGGGCGAACATCACACTGGAACGGGCGAAAGGTTTTCTATTCACTCGATACGCCAAAGCCAGGAGAAATTGGTTTAGTTGAAGAGCTACTCGTTGATCGAGCCTTTGTCCCAGACCCACAAGAAGCGTCCATGATTGCCGAACTGCTAGAGATCAAGCCGACAGTCCCACATAACATTTCAAATGCTTTGGCCGCTGCGGGTCTAGCAAGAACTCTTGGCGTACCTCACGAAAAGATTCGTGAAGCCTTGGCAGATTTTTCTCCAGGACGCCACAGAATTGAAGTGGTGGCAGAGAAAGATGGAATCACGTGGATAGATGATTCAAAGGCAACAAACCCGCATGCCGCGCAAGCGTCACTGTTCTCTGCTCTTTCTGTAATTTGGTTAGCGGGAGGGATGGCTAAAGGTGCCGATGTCAGCGGGCTAGTTGCGCGGGCACATCCTCGAATCAAGAGAGCGATAATTTTTGGTCAAGATCGTAAACTTTTTGCTCAAGCCTTTGCCGAGCACGCCCCGCACATTCAGGTGATTGAACTAGACCCCCCAGCGGATTATCAGCGCGGTGCTTCATCGAATACTTTTATGGAAGAGATTGTTCGCAGAGCCCACGAATGTGCAGAAGATGGTGATACCGTCTTATTGGCTCCGGCCTGCGCTTCTATGGATCAATTTGTATCCTATGCCGATCGTGGAGATCGATTTGCAGATGCCGTGCGAAAGGCGCTGAAATGACACGATTAACTCCTTCGCGATCACTTAAGAATCCAGCAGCACCTTTCTATGCTCTCATTATTAGCGTCGCACTCCTTTCAGTCATTGGCGTCATCATGGTCTTCTCTGCATCATCAATCTATTCTCTGGATACCAAGGGTTCTGCAGGTGCAATTTTTCTTCGACAATTAGCCTTCCTTGCGATCTCAATCCCGATGGTCTTTTTCATGTCCAGGCTTTCACTCATGAGCTGGAAGACTCTTGCTCGATTTGGTTTGATTCTCTCGGTTGTTATCCTTCTAGCCTTGCGTACTGGTATCGGTAAAACAGTTAATGGAAATACAAACTGGATTAATCTCGGCCCTATAGATGTTCAACCAAGTGAACTAGCAAAGTTCTTGCTTATTTTGTGGGCCGCTCAGCTTCTCGCCTCGCGTGTCAGCGCTGGTTTTGTCCGAATAAATGTTTTGGCGTTGATCGCACCTGGATTCATTGTGGTGAGCGGACTCGTAATGTGGGGAAGAGATTTGGGTACCGCCTCTGTAATCATGGCAATCTTAGGTGGACTTCTATTTGTCTCAGGAATTCCACTGCGACTCATTGGAACCCTTGTCGCATCTGCTGCAATCGCTTTAGGATTTTTTATCGCAACCGCTCCTTACCGTGCTGCGCGATGGAGCGTATTCCTTAACCCATTTGATCCCGAACAGTATAAAAACGAAGGATGGCAACCAGCGCACAGTTTGCTTGGTCTTGCTAGCGGAGGAATCTTCGGAGTCGGTCTTGGTGGCAGTAGACAAAAATGGGGAAATCTTCCAGAGGCCCACACCGATTTTATCTTTGCCGTCATTGGTGAAGAGCTAGGACTCATCGGCACGCTCTCGATTCTCGCTCTCTTGGGAACACTGATTTACTCAATAGTTCGAATCTCAATGAGTTCGGTTGATCCATTCACACGCTTTGCCTGCGCAGGTATCGCTTCGTGGATAGCAATTCAATCGGTCTTGAATATGGGTTCTGCTCTCAGTCTTCTTCCAGTTGTTGGAGTCACGCTGCCACTGGTTTCTTACGGTGGATCGGCTCTTATCGCCACTTACATGGGAATAGGTTTTGTGGCATCGAGTGCTCTTCGAAATCCTGAGATTATCGCTGAAGTCAGAAGAGCAGTTGCAAAGAGAAAAGGTAAGTAATTGAGCCCGCGCACTGTTGTCTTTGCTGGCGGTGGAACTGCAGGTCATATCCAACCCGCGGTAGCAGTTGCTCGCCATTGGCGAAAAGAAAACCCCCAGGATCGAATTCTCTTTCTCGGTACCTCCACTGGCTTGGAGACAACGCTCATTCCCGAATCTGGATTTGAGCTGCAACTCATTGCACGGGTAAGAGTTCCACGAAGTCTCTCTATTAATTTGCTGCGTATTCCAGCTCAACTTGTGCGTTCTATCTTTGATTGTCGCCGAGCTCTTAAAGACGCAGATGTATTAATTGGATTTGGGGGATATGTCTCGGCACCTGCCTACCTTGCGGCAGCATCGCGCAGAATTCCGATCGTCATCCATGAGGCAAATGCAAAGCCAGGATGGGCTAATCGTCTCGGAACCCTCTTCACCAAATCACTTGCAGTCGGAACGCCGGTCTCTCGTGGAGCATTCTCTTCGGCGCTCATCACTGGAATTCCTCTGAGGGGCGATATTGCCCAGCTCCTTCACCTGAATAGAGATCTCGATAGAAATAAGTGGCAGGATCTTCAAGCCCAAGCAAAAAAGTCCTTAGGTTTTGATCCACAGCGACCGTTGATACTGGTCTTTGGTGGTTCACAAGGTTCACAGGTAATCAACTCTGTCATCGAAACGGCTCGCCCGCGCATTAGCGCAAAGTCGATTTCAATACTTCATTCTGTTGGCGGATCAAATGATCTTCCAGCTGCCCAGGAGTACTACAAAGCAGTCTCATACATTCACGACATGGCAACTGCATATGTAGCAGCAGATCTAGTTATTGCGCGAAGTGGCGCTATCACCTGCTCAGAGGTGCGCGCCTTAGGAAAATTCACAATTTTCATTCCGCTTGCAGTGGGAAATGGTGAACAAGCTCTCAATGCTCTTGAATTAGTTGCTCGGGAAAGCGCGGTGATGATTGAGCAGAAATCCTTCACCGCTACATGGTTGGTCGATAACATTGACTCCATGATCGACCAGAGTATCGCCAACGTGCGTGGCATCGACTTTGGCGATCTTGATGCAGCGCAGAAGATTGCAGCACTCATGGAGAACGCTCTCAGAAAATTTAAGGCCTAACTCAATGCCTAACTCGATGCCTAACTCGATGCCTAACTCAATGCAGCGACCAGAGCTGAAAGAGTGGATTGGAGAGTCTCTCCACTTTGTTGGTATTGCCGGTGCCGGCATGAGCGGATTGGCCCGTATCGCACTCTCGCACGGCATACAGGTCTCCGGAAGCGATAGCAAAGACTCTTCGGTCGTCTTAGCGCTGCGGGCACTTGGTGCGGTGGTGCATATTGGACATGATGCATCGAATGTAGAAGGTAAAAAATTTGTTATCTACTCAAATGCAATTCCCCAAAGCAACCCTGAAATTGTCAGAGCGAAAGAGTTGGGTGCGGTCTTGCTCACGCGCGCGCAGGCGCTAGCAATATTCATGACTGGCACAGAGAGCGTTGCAGTGGCTGGTACGCATGGAAAAACTACAACATCGTCCATGCTGACCGTTGCCCTTCAATCCTGCGGTGCCGATCCTTCATTTGCGATCGGGGGAACGCTCACCGCCTCTGGATCGAATGCTCACAGAGGAACCGGAAATATTTTTGTTGCTGAAGCGGATGAGTCAGATGGATCGTTCTTGGAGTATCGCCCCTATAGCGCGATTGTGACCAATGTTGAACACGACCATGTCGATTATTTTCTTACACCTGCTTCAGTTATCGAAGTCTTTGTCGAGTTTGTGAAGTCAATCGACCCAGAAGGGTTTCTTATCTATTGCAGAGATGATGCAAGTGCGACTGCAATTGCAGAGAACTCAGCAGCTAAGAGGGTCTCTTACGGCACAGATCCTCAATCAGATTTACTCATTGATCAGATTCAATTACTTCCAATGGGTTCAAAGTCACGTCTGCTATGGAAAGGCCGAACCATTGGAACGCTGGAATTACAGGTTCCGGGCCACCACAACCTGCTCAATGCTGCTGCAGTGGTTGCAATGGGATTATCACTGGATCAACCAATCGCAGAACTTCTTCAGGGATTGCGCACCTTTCAAGGAGCAGGTCGCCGCTTTGAGTTAAAGGCCAGCGTGGCCGGAGTCAGGGTGGTTGATGATTATGGACATCACCCAACCGAGATTGAAGTAACTCTGACAGCTGCGCGCCGTTATGCCGGTGACGGTCGAGTGCTCGTCATATTTCAGCCGCATCGTTACAGTCGAACTCAGGCATTTCTTGACTCCTTTGCGCGAACTCTAGATTTGGCAGATCACGCAATACTTCTTGAGATATATCCTGCGAGTGAGCTACCGATTCCTGGTGTGAGCTCTTCATTGATTGCAGAGAAAATGGTTAACGGAGTTTTTCTTCCCAACTTTCTCGAAGCATCGGAGGCAATCATCTCTATGGCAAAGCCTGGTGATGTGATCCTCACACTGGGCGCAGGTGATGTAAATTCATTAGCGCCGATCATTGTGGCCGGCCTCGAGCAACGATTTGAGATAGACCTGAAAAAGTGAAGCGGATTCTGTTAAAGCCAACATCTCTAGTACTCATCTTCATCACTAGCGCTTTGGCATATGTTCTCGGCTGGTCACAGATCTTTACAGTCAAAGAAATCACCGTTGTTGGATCTCCGAATATTCTGACTGAAGGCGATATCCGAAAGATGAGCCAAATCACGATTGGCCAGCAACTGGCGAGAGTGAACATCCAATCAACTGAGGGCAATATAGAGACGATTAACTGGGTCCGCGATGCTGAGATTTCACGTAATTGGATTGATGGAAGCGTCGTCCTCTCGGTTACCTTGCGGGAGCCGATCGCTTACTTTAACTCCGACCAAGTTTCCGGTCAGACCATCGATAGTGAGGGAGCCCTCTTTATCCTGCCAGGTTTTTCCAACAAGGAACTAGCCGTGATCTCGTCTTCCTCGCCAGAAGGAGCGCTGGCGGCGAACTCACTCTTCACAAATCTCCCGACTGACTTTCAAGGCTCTATCTCATCGATGGTGGCAACCACGCCCTCCTCATTCATCCTCAACACACGTTTTAAAGGTCGGGATATAAAGATTCGCTGGGGCGATAGTTCGCAGATGAATCTAAAAATCTCAGTTGTTAACCGCCTTTTAGCAATGCCAGAAAATAAAAAAGTGACGGTCATTGATCTTCTTGCACCACATGCGCCAATAGTCAGTTGAAAAACTCTCAAGGTGAAGATGAGGAATTGGTACGAGTCGGTATTTGATTCACCCTGCGTATCAGCCTACTTTGGCGCATATTAAAGAACCACTAGAGACGATGAATCGTAACTCTCAAGGCGAGATTTATAGTTCATAAGGGGGATTGTTGTGGCTGCTCCACAGAATTACTTAGCTGTTATTAAAGTCGTTGGCATTGGCGGCGGCGGAGTGAACGCGATCAATCGAATGATTGATGTCGGACTCAAAGGTGTTGAGTTCATTGCGATTAACACTGACGCGCAACATCTACTCATGAGTGATGCCGATGTGAAACTTGATATTGGTCGTGCGTCAACAAAAGGTCTCGGTGCTGGTGCCGCACCTGAAAAAGGAAGACAGGCTGCAATTGATCACACAGAAGAGATTGAAGAAATTTTACGTGGTGCAGATATGGTCTTTGTCACCGCCGGCGAAGGTGGCGGTACAGGAACTGGTGGCGCACCGATAGTTGCAAAAATTGCACGCGATCTTGGTGCACTTACTATCGGAGTTGTTACTCGTCCATTCTCATTCGAAGGAAAAATTCGCACTAAGCAAGCAGAAGAAGGAATTGCGCTTTTGCGCGACGAAGTCGACACTCTCATTGTCATTCCTAATGATCGCCTTCTAGCAATTTCTGATCGCAACATCACCGCTGTAGATGCATTCAAGAGCGCTGACCAGGTGTTGCTATCAGGCGTGCAAGGAATCACTGAGATCATTACTCAACCAGGTTTGATCAATCTAGATTTTGCAGATGTAAAGACTGTCATGACTGATGCTGGATCGGCTCTGATGGGTATTGGTTCTGCTCGAGGAGAAAATCGTGCAGTGCGCGCTGCCGAACTTGCTATTTCTAGTCCACTACTTGAAACATCAATCGATGGTGCAATGGGTGTTCTCCTCTCCGTCGCTGGTGGATCAGATCTGGGACTCTTTGAGATCAATGAAGCATGCGAGCTGGTACAGGCTGCTGCCCATCCAGATGCTCGAATTATCTTTGGAACAACAATTGATGATGCCCTTGGCGATGAAGTACGCATCACTGTGATTGCCGCTGGTTTTGATGGGGGCGAGCCAAAGAAGATTTCGGTGCCCGTCATCAACGCCTCAATTCTTGGTGGGGTTGCTGATCCACTTCCAGATAATGACCCACTGGTCGTTGCAATGGATTTGGATGAGAAGAAGCCAACTAGGAAGGTAACTTTTGAAGATCTCGTTGCTGAGGATGAGATCGATGTGCCTGACTTCATGAAGTAGGGCGAGTGAACTTTAGATTTACAGAAAACACCGGTGGTAATTCCACCGGTGTTTTTCTCTCCCGCAATCTTGCTCTTCATGTAGGCGATCAGCCAGAGATTGTTGGATCTAACCGCAGGTCGCTCAGTGATGAAATTGGTTTGCCTATTCAGTTTATGGAGCAGGTTCACGGTGATCACATTGAAGTCATCGATGAGTTCACCCAGTCGTCTCCGACCGCCGACGCTCTTGTTACCTCCAATCCACAGATAGCGCTAGCGGTGATGGTTGCAGATTGCATTCCACTGCTTCTTGCAAATCAGGGAAGCATTGCCGCGGTTCATGTGGGTAGACAAGGTTTACTTAATGGAGTGTGGCACAGGGCAATCGTCAAGATGCGCGAGCTGGATTCATCACCTATCAGCGCTGTCATTGGTCCTTCGATTTGTGGCAGGTGTTATGAAGTTTCGCCAGAGATTTTTGCCGAAGTTACCCAACTTTTCCCACGAGCAGCGGCAGAGACAATTCAGGGAACACCATCACTAGATCTTGCAACCGCACTTACTTTTGAATTAGAGAAGATCGAGATTGAGGTTCTTACAATCGCTCGATGCACAGTGGAGGATTCGTCACTCTATTCTTATCGTCGAGATGGGGTAACAGGTCGACAAGCGGGTGTGATTTGGATATGAGCGATCAAGAGCGAGTGAAGGAGATCTCTAGCGCCCTCGCCGATGTTGAATCTCGCATTGCTCACGCCTGTCTTTTGGCGAACAGGGCGAGAGAGGATGTGAAGTTAATAGCAGTGACGAAGACTCATCCGATCCGCGATGTTGAAATCCTTCACTCGTTAGGTATACGAGATTTCGGTGAAAATCGAGATGCAGAGGGTGTCGAAAAGTCTGTCGCCGTCACGGGAAGCTGGCATTACCAAGGGCAGATACAGAGCAAAAAGATCGGATCGTTGGCGCGCTGGGCCCAGGTAGTTCATTCATTGGATGATCTTTCTCATCTCCAAAAGTTTGATCGCGCACTGGATGTGATTGGTGATAAGACTCTTGAAATTTTCATACAAGTCTCCCTCGATGGGGATCCTTCTAGGGCCGGAATCACAGATGACGAGGTGCTCAGGGCCTGCCAATTAGTGGTTGATTCTTCGTATCTGAAATTGATGGGTGTGATGACCGTACCTCCAGTTGAGGCAGATCCTGGAGAATCATTTTCTACAATTGCAGCGATCGCCGACCGCGTACAACGCGATTTCCCGCAGGCGAAATACATCTCTGCGGGAATGAGTGGGGATTTTGAAGTAGCTATCGCCTATGGCGCGACACACATTCGAATCGGTAGCCAAATACTGGGATCGAGAAGGCTAGCGCCATAAAATAGAGCCATGTCAGCACTTAATAAAGTCATGGAATATCTCGGCCTCGTAGATGGCCCAGTCGGTGCTACTGGAACTGACGAAGAGAAGGTTATTAAGAAAACCGTTCGAGAAGTGCGTCCGGTATCAGTTGTTAACTCTAATCAAAACGCAGGTGTGACAATTATTGGTGGAAGCCAGTCGGTTCAGGAGGAAGCAACTCTTGATATGGAACCTTCATACAACATTATTACATTGCATCCTCGCTCCTACTCTGAGGTGCGTCAAGTGGGAGAGCATTACCGCCAAGGAAATCCCGTCATCATCAACCTCGATGACATGGATGAATCTGAAAGAAAGCGCCTCGTTGATTTTGCAAGTGGACTTGCCTTTGGATTACAGGGTGGCATCGAAAGAATTGCTAGCCGAGTGTTTTTGATTTCACCTGCCAACGTCAAGGTTCGCACTGAAGATAAAGCAGCGTTCGCTCAGGCCAGTTTCTTTAACCAGAGCTAAACCCAAGCAGAAGATTTGCACATGCTTCAATCGCTCTTACTCAATCTGCTCACATTCTTTAAATTTGTTCTCTTTGCTCGTTTGATTATTGATTACATCAGAATGTTTGCGCGCAATTGGCGACCAAATAGTTTCTTGCTCGCAATTTTTGAGTTGATTTACACGATAACCGATCCAGCAATGAAATTTGTTGGCCGTTTTATCCCGCCATTACGACTTGGCGGAGTCTCATTAGATCTCTCGTTCATTGTTATATTGCTTGCCATTCAGCTCGCGCAGCGAATGGTCATCGCACTTCTTTAATTCTTACTCAACACCGCAGCGATACCAAGATCATTCTCACCCTGATTTAACGATTCATCCAGTACAAGCGTTGTTGCCAAAACTTCAGAACTAATAAATGAATGTTCTGAGACGATCGCTGCGTGGGTCTGAGCGTTAGCGTTGTACTTCACATCAATTCGATCTGAAATCTCGAATCCATCTGACTTACGCTTCTCTTGAATAAATCTAATGACTTCACGGACAATTCCTGCCTGGATGAGCTCTGGAGTGAGAGTCAAATCAAGGGCGACCGATTCGCCATCGTGGCTTGCCACCATCCAGCCACTTCTAGGGACTTCAGTGACAACAAGGTCGGCTAGGTCGATTATGAAAGTTCCTAGTTCGGTTGTCGAATTCTTACGTAAGGATTTAACGAGAGCGGTGGCATCTGCTGCTGCAACCAGTTTGGCAACCGTCTGAACTTCAGAGCCATATTTGGCACCGAGAGATTTGAAGTTAGCCTTAACTGAAACATCAACGAGATCGCCATCTGCATCGGCAATGTCGGCAAGCTCTAGAACATTAAGTTCATCTGCGATCTGGTCCTTCATCTCTTGCGGAAGTCCATCCCAACCCGCTGCTGAGATGAGGGCCCGGCCAAGTGGCTGGCGAATTTTCACACCAGATTCGGCACGAGCAGCTCGTCCTTGCTCAACAACTCTGCGAGTCATGGCAACTTGTTCGCTCAACTTCCGATTAATGAGAGCGCTTGATGAAGTTGGGAAATCACTCATGTGCACAGAAGAAATGAGGGAAGAATCTGCAGGAAGGATCAGCTCTTGCCACGCGTGCTCGGTAATAAATGGAACCATAGGGGCAAGTAATTGAGTCAGCGTTACTACACACTCGTGCAATGTGGTCAGTGCAGCAAGGTCACCATCCCAAAAACGACGACGCGAGCGTCTGACATACCAGTTAGATAGATCATCAATAAATGTTGCAAGGACTCGACCTGCATGCTGGGAATCAAAATCTGTGTATGCCTTATCAACTTCCTCGATAAGAATATTTAATTCCGAGATAATCCAGTGATCCATGAGCGAGCGATCTGCATGTGCTGGAGCGGTTGCAAGATCAAATTTGGCAGCGTGTGCATAGAGCGAGTGAAACGAAAGAGTATTCCAATAGGTAAGAAGTGTCTTTCGCACAACATCGCTGATGGCATCGTGACCCACACGTCGTGCTGACCAAGGTGATCCTGCAGCGAGCATGTACCAGCGGACGGCGTCGGCTCCGTGTTGATCCATGAGTGCAATTGGTTCGAGAACGTTGCCAAGATGCTTACTCATCTTGCGACCATCTTTATCAAGAATGTGTCCAAGGCAGAGCACGTTCTTATATGAGGATTGATCAAAGACCAGCGTGCCAATAGTCATGAGCGTGTAAAACCAGCCACGTGTTTGATCGATTGCTTCACAGATAAAGTCCGCTGGATATGCGGCTTCAAACTTTTCCTTTGAGCCTTCTTTATGTGGATAGCCCCACTGCGCAAATGGCATAGCCCCTGAATCAAACCAGCAGTCAATTACCTCAGGCACTCGCGTCATAGTCGACGAACATTGCGCGCAGTTAAAAGTAATGTCGTCCACGAATGGACGATGGGGGTCGAGTTCCAGCAAATCAAGACCTGCTCGATCACCTAGTTCTTTGAGCGAAGCAACGCATTCTTCATGCTTGTTCTCACAACGCCAGATGGGAAGAGGCGTACCCCAGAATCGATTGCGCGAGAGCGCCCAATCAATATTGTTCTCAAGCCAGTCACCGTATCGACCAGTTTTAATTGTCTCTGGGTGCCAATTGGTCTTCTCATTCTCTCTGATAAGTGCATCTTTTATCGAGGTGGTTCGGATGTACCACGATGGTTGTGCGTAATAAATAAGAGCGGTGTGGCAACGCCAGCAGTGCGGATACTGATGCTCGTACTGAAGGTGCTTGTAGAGAACACCGCGAGATTTAAGTTCCTTCACCAATGGCTTATCTGCATCCTTGAAAAAGAGACCGCCTACAAGGGGAGTATCTGCAATGAAAGTTCCATCAGGTGCGATTGGATTAATTACCGGTAGACCATAGGCACGGCATACCTGTAAATCGTCTGCACCAAAGGCTGGCGCTTGGTGAACTAAGCCTGTTCCATCTTCAGTAGTGACATAGGTTGCAAGTACCACGAAATGTGAATCGGGAATATCAACAAAATCTAGAGGTCGCTTGTAGCTCACTCGTTCGAGAGTCGAGCCTTTAAACTCTTTAAGGATTTCAACTGTTCCAGTAAGGCTAGAGGTCAGTGCCTTTGCAACAACAAGCACCTCGCTCGCATCTTCGTGGGTGACTTTTGCAGCAACGTAATCAACATCAGGATGAACAGCAATTGCAGTGTTAGAAACAAGTGTCCATGGAGTTGTGGTCCATACAAGGAGGGCTGCATTGAGATCAACGAGGTCTCCAGATGTGATTGGGAAACGGATAAACACTGAGGGGTCTGTGACAGTTTCATACCCTTGCGCCAACTCGTGATCGCTTAATCCAGTTCCACATCGCGGACAGTAGGGAGCGACGCGATGGTCTTGGACGAGAAGACCTTTCTTCCAAATTTCCTTAAGTGACCACCAGACGCTTTCAACATACTCTGGAGACATCGTCCAATACGCTTCGTCGAAATCAACCCAGAATCCCATGCGCTCGGTCATCGTTGTAAAGGCACCAACGTGACGCGTTACTGATTCGCGACACCGGTCATTGAATTCGGCAATTCCAAACTTTTCGATATCTCCCTTGCCAGAAAAGCCCAACTCTTTCTCGACTGCAATCTCAACGGGGAGGCCATGGCAATCCCAACCCGCTTTGCGAGTGACAAACTTCCCCTTCATTGTGTGAAAACGGGGAAAGACATCCTTAAATACTCGTGCCTCAATGTGGTGTGTTCCCGGCATTCCATTTGCAGTAGGCGGACCCTCATAGAAGGTCCACGGCTCTTGCCCTGCACGAGCCGACAAAGACCGTTCAAAGATCTTCTCATCGCTCCATAGATCGAGGATGGAACGCTCCATCGCGGGCAGATCAATCTGCGCAGGAAGAGGGCGAAATTGTGAACTCATGAGGGTGGAGAGTCTAATGCAGGCGAGATCGGCGCTGGCTACGAGGGGCTCGAATCAACCCTTATTTCTCAACTATTCCCATCCAAGAGTGAGTGGCATATTTGGTAGAAGTGGGAAAAGCGCATAAGGTGCGCGGCGTGTCAGCAAAAAAGGTAGTGAAGAAGGCCGCCGCATCTGCTTCGAAAGCGAAGAAGAAGCCAGTGGCTAAGAAGGCTGCCGTAAAGAAGAGCGCAGTGAAAAAGGCCGCTCCAAAGAAAGCTGCAAAGAAGGCTCCTGCAAAGAAAGCTCCTTCTAAGAAAGAAGTAGCCCCTAAACCTGTAAAGAAGAGTGCACCAGTAAAGAAGAGTGCACCAGTAAAGAAGAGTGCACCGGGTCGTCCATTTCCTGCAAAGGCAGGCAAGCCAACACTTACAGTTGATGAGAAATCACAGACGGTTTCAGTTGCAACGGTAGTTGCACCAGTTGCAGCGCCAGTGGTTGAAGAGCGCCGCTTGGTCATGCCACCTCCGGCGCGCCCAATCAAGAGTGGTAAAAAGGTTGCACCGCTCAAGCCAATTAAATCTGCACCTACGCCAGTGACTGCTGCTGCAGGTGAAGCTCCTTGGAGTGCGAGCGAACTTAAAGCAATTCGGGTTGAACTTTCTAAAGAACTCACTCGATTAAAGCATGAGCTAGAACTGATCGAAGCAGAGATGGAAGATTTGATTGCAGATTCTGGAGAAGGTGCTGGCGATGATCAGGCTGATTCAGGAACAAAAACTTTCGAACGTGAACATGAGATGTCCCTGGTGATTAATGCTCGTGACATGGTTTTGCAGACTGAAAGAGCACTTGTCCGCATTGATAATAAAAGTTACGGTAACTGCGAAGATTGTTCGAACCCGATCGGAAAAGAGCGCCTTCATGTATTTCCTCGTGCAACGCTCTGCATGATCTGTAAGCAGAAAGAAGAGCGGCGCTAATAGTGCCCTCGAAAGTGCCTTTCAATCTAGGTTTAACAAGGTTTGCATTTCACTGGCAACGCCTTTATCTCGTTGGCGCTTTGATCTGGGCAATCGATTTCACAACTAAGGTCTGGGCACTTGAATCGGTCAGCCCGGTAAAACCCACTCCTATCATCGGATCCTTCCTCCAACTGCGACTTGTCTTTAATCCAGGCGCCGCCTTTAGCGTTGGCACAAATGTCACATTCATCTTTACGATTCTCTCAGGCGCTGCAGTTGCTGGTATTGCTTACTATGCGATCAAGATCGATAACCGTTGGTGGTCAGTGGTTCTAGGGCTCGCTTTAGGTGGAATATTGGGAAACCTCACAGATCGAATCTTTCGCCAACCATCACCTTTCAACGGCCATGTCATTGATTGGATTGAGTTACCGCGCTGGCCAGTCTTTAATATTGCAGATATGGCAATAGTGTGTGCAGCAGTTCTATCAGTAGTGTTGATCACTAAGGAGATTCCTCCTTTTGCCCCTGTGGGCGATCAGAAGAAGTAGGTGACGTAGATGGCAAGAGAGTTGCGAATACTCAGCGTGCCAGAAGGCGTTGCTGGAGAGAGAATCGATAGCGCGCTGGTTCGAGTACTAGGTTTGTCGCGCTCTGCAATTGTTCGCCTCATTGATGATGGTGACATTACATGTGGTGGGGTCGCTCTCGGAAAATCTGAACGAGTAAGCGCTGCTCAAGTAATTGAAGTTCTCCTTCCAGAACACATTGAGCGCGAAGCAATTCCGCTGACACCTCTTGATGGACTTGAGATTGTCTATAACGATGACCATATTATTGTCATCAATAAACCTGTTGGGTGTGCAGCACATCCAAGTCCAGGCTGGCACGGTCCAACAGTCGTCGGCGCTCTTGCTGCTGCCGGATACACAATTTCAACTTCTGGTGCTGCAGAACGTGCAGGCATCGTGCATAGACTCGATGTGGGAACAAGTGGATTAATGGTTGTTGCAAAAACTGATAGAGCTTTTACCGTTCTTAAGGAAGCTTTTCGATCTCGTAGCGTAAAGAAGACGTATCACGCGATGATTCAGGGACATATAGATCCACCGACAGGAACAATTGATGCACCGATTGATCGACACCCTAAAGTCGATCATCGCTTTGCAGTTGTTGCTGATGGAAAAGAGAGCATCACCCACTATGAACTCATTGAGTATTACCGTGGCGTGACAATGGTTCAGGTCGAACTTGAAACGGGAAGAACTCATCAGATTCGAGTTCACATGAGCGCTCTTAATCACCCGCTGGTTGGAGATACGACTTATGGCGCTGACCCTGTTCTTGCCAAATCTCTGCAGATGACCCGGCCTTGGCTGCACGCTAAAGAGCTCGCCTTTGTTCACCCGATTTCCGATCAAGGGATGAAATTCACGGTCGAGTACCCCGAGGACCTTCAGGCGTGCTTGGCGTTGCTATCCGATGCTGTGATTCCGTAAGTGCTAATTTAGCCAGCCTATGTCCAGTACATCTTCAGACTCATTCGCACACCTGCACGTCCATACCGAGTACTCAATGCTCGATGGCGCGGCTCGTGTTGCAGATTTAGTAGCTGAAGTCGCGCGACAAGAAATGCCCGCGATCGCAATGACAGATCACGGAAATGTTTTTGGTGCCTTTGATTTTTATAAGCAGGCGACCAATGTTGGCGTCAAACCAATTATCGGAATTGAAGCCTACGTCGCCCCCGAATCTCGTCATGAAAAGAAGCGAGTGCAGTGGGCCAGCGGAGGAGATGACGATGTCTCAGGCGGTGGCGCATATACCCATATGACAATTCTGGCTGAGAATAATCAAGGTCTAGCAAATCTCTTTCGACTCTCATCCCTTGCCTCCCTTGAGGGGTACTACTACAAGCCACGAATGGATCGAGAACTCCTTTCGCGCTATGCCGACGGCCTCATTGCAACGACAGGATGTCCTGGCGGAGAAATACAGACGCGACTTCGCATGGGCAACTATCGCGAGGCGCTTCGAGCCGCGAGTGATTACAGGGATATCTTCGGAGCCAATAATTTCTATCTTGAGGTAATGGATCACGGAATCGATATTGAAAATCGTGTCAGGACCGACCTGCTGAAATTAGGTAAAGAACTCAAGCTTCCACTTCTTGCAACCAATGATCTCCACTACACATTTGCTGAAGATGGCGCTGCGCACGAGGCGCTTCTCTGTGTTCAGTCTGGATCCACACTTGCAGATCCAAAGAGATTCAAATTTGATAATCATGAGTTCTATGTAAAGACAGCCGCCCAGATGCGCGAGATCTTCAAAGATATCCCTGAATCATGCGATAACACCCTACTTGTCGCAGAACGTTGCAACGTTACCTTGCGCGAAGGTGAGAATCTTCTTCCACGTTTTGAAGTGCCACAGGGAGAGAGCGAAGATTCATGGCTCCGTAAACTCTCACACGAAGGACTCATCTCACGTCTTGGTGATCGAGTGACACCAACACATGTGCAACGTCTTGATTACGAACTTGATGTCATGATTAAGATGGGATTTCCGGGCTACTTCCTAGTCGTTGCGGATCTTTGTTCACACGCTCGCACAGTTGGAATTCGAGTGGGCCCTGGAAGAGGTTCGGCAGCAGGTTCACTTGTTGCGTACGCACTTGGAATTACCGGACTCGATCCACTCGAACACGGCCTTCTCTTTGAGCGCTTTCTTAACCCTGAGCGAATCTCGATGCCAGATATTGATCTGGACTTTGACGAACGTCGTCGTTCAGAGATGATTCGTTATGCCACCGAGAAATATGGTGACGATCGTGTCGCGCAGATCATTACCTACGGCACAATTAAATCTAAGCAAGCCCTTAAAGATGCAACTCGCGTTCTTGGCTATCCCTATGTAATCGGTGAAAAACTTACAAAGGCACTTCCACCATCAGTCATGGGTAAGGACATCACGTTAAGCGGAGTATTCGATAAAGATGATCCTCGACATGGCGAGGCGGGAGAGTTTAGAACTCTCTACGAAACAGATGTGGACTCTAAACGCGTGGTCGACTTGGCCAAAGGGCTTGAAGGACTCAAGCGTCAGTGGGGAGTACATGCAGCAGGAGTAATTCTTTCGCGTGAGCCGTTACTCGATGTTATTCCGATTCATCGTCGTGAAGCCGATGGAGCGATTATTACTCAATTTGATATGGGCGCATGTGAAGCGATAGGCCTTCTTAAAATGGATTTCTTGGGACTTCGAAATCTATCTGTCCTTGATGATGCGCTTGCGAATATCAAACTCAATCTGAACGTTGATGTCGTCCTTGAGGATCTTCCCCTTGCAGATAAGAAGACCTTTGAGCTCTTAAGCCGCGGTGACACTCTTGGTGTGTTCCAGCTCGATGGTGGACCAATGCGCGCTCTTCTTCGCAGCATGGCACCTGACTCTTTTGCCGATATCTCGGCTGTTATTGCTCTCTATCGACCTGGACCAATGGGCGAGAATGCACACAATAACTATGCAGACCGAAAAAATGGTCGCAAACCTGTCGAAGCAATTCATCCAGAACTGCGTGAGCCTCTTGCAGAGATTCTCGGTGATACCTATGGGCTCATTGTCTATCAAGAGCAGGTAATGGCTATTGCTCAAAAAGTGGCAGGTTTTTCACTCGGCCGCGCAGATCTCTTGCGAAAGGCGATGGGTAAGAAGAATAAAGAGATTCTAGATAAGGAGTACATTCCATTTGAAGCAGGAATGAAATCTAATGGCTTCGGTGATGCAGCAATCAAGAGACTCTGGGAAGTTCTAATTCCATTCTCTGATTACGCATTCAATAGAGCGCACTCTGCTGGATATGGAGTTGTCTCGTTTTGGACTGCCTATCTGAAAGCAAACTATCCAACCGAATATATGGCCGCTCTATTAACTAGTGTTCGCGATGATAAAGATAAATCAGCGCTCTATCTCTCCGAGTGTCGTCGTATGGGAATCAGTGTTCTGCCTCCAGATGTTAATGAATCCAACTCTGAATACACCCCTCGTGGTAAAGATATTCGTTTTGGCCTCGCCGCGATAAGAAATGTCGGTGAGGGAGTTGTTGCCTCGATCAAGAGTGCGCGCGAAAGCAAGGGTGCATTCACATCATTTGGAGATTTCTTAACCAAGGTCGATGCTCAAGTGTGTAACAAGAAAACAATTGAATCGCTGATCAAAGCAGGAGCATTTGATGATTTAGGTCATCATCGTAAAGCTCTCGTTGCAGTTCATCTGACTGCAATTGATGCTGTTATAGAAAGCAAGCGCGCCGAAGCAATTGGTCAATTTGATCTCTTTGGAGATGAAGGCGGCTCACAGATGAGCGGTCTGGAAATCGAAATTCCTGAAGGCGAGTGGGATAAAGCAACTTTGCTCTCATTTGAAAGAGAGATGCTCGGTCTATATGTATCGGATCACCCACTTCTTGGGGTTGAACACATTCTGCGCTCTAACACCGATATGTCGATCAGTGCGCTACTCGATGATGGGGGAGTTCAAGAAGGGTTTGTCACGATCGGTGGGCTCATTACCGGAATCTCCCGCAAAGTTTCGCGCCAAGGTTCATCGTGGGCGATTGTCACCATTGAAGATCTAGAAGGTGCGCTAGAAGTTCTCTTCTTCGCCAATACCTACAATCAGTATGCACTGACTCTTATTGAGGATCGCGTGGTAACAATTAGAGGCCGCGTCGATCGACGTGAAGATCAAGTGAGATTTAGTGCATTTGAAATGTCTTCTCTGGACATTACTAGCGGTCCCGTCGGACCACTGCTGATTTCACTACCGATCACTTCATGTACCCCACCGATTGTTGAACGAATCAAGGAAATTCTGCGCTCACATCCAGGTAAACGAGAAGTACATCTTCAGATTAATGATGCGGGTTCCCAGACGATGATGAAAATTGATGCCCTCGTCACATCGTCACCAAGTCTGAGCGCTGATCTGAAGAGCATCCTTGGCCCTGACTGTTTGGTGCGTAGCTAACTTCATTAATTCATGACTCATCGTCAGGTCGCATCAAAGTAGACTGTGCTCATGATTCGCAGAGTTGACCTCAGAGGAAGGGGCCTGGCAAAGGCTGGCTACCAAAAACTTCTGCCTCGAGCCACCCTTGATATCAATCAAGCGATGAAGACCGTTGAACCAATTCTGGCGAGAGTCAAAAATGGAAGCATCTCTGATCTCCTTGATCTCTCATTCGAATTTGATGGTGTGAGGCCACCAGCACTTCGGGTCTCACAGCGTGATCTTGATCTAGCACTGAGCAATCTTGACCCAGCGGTCCGAGCAGCACTCGAGCTCTCTATTGAACGTATCCGCAAAGTTCACAATGATCAACGACGAAAAGAGATTAAGACGAGCGTTGTCGATGGTGGAATTGTTACCGAGCGTTGGATTCCAGTTGATCGAGTGGGTCTCTATGTTCCAGGAGGAAGAGCGGTCTATCCATCGAGTGTGATGATGAATGTGATTCCGGCTCAGATTGCAGAAGTTGCGAGTATTGCCGTTGCATCACCTCCGCAGAAAGAATTTGGTGGCTTGCCACATCCAACAATTCTTGCAACGTGCGCACTCCTTGGCATTAATGAGGTGTATGCCGTCGGTGGCGCGCAGGCAATTGCACTCTTTGCCTATGGCATGGATGAGGTCTGCGAAAAATGTGATCTTGTAACGGGACCTGGCAACATTTATGTCGCTGCCGCTAAGAGAGCGCTTCGAGGTGTTATTGGAATTGATTCAGAGGCAGGACCTACTGAAATTGCAATCTTGGCAGATAGTTCTGCAGATCCAGTTCACATCGCGGCAGATTTGATTAGCCAGGCAGAACACGATGTCATTGCAGCCGCAGTCTTAGTCACAGATTCACAAGAATTGGCTGACGCTGTTGAGATCGAACTCAATCGTCAAGTTCCGCTCACAAAGCATGCAGAGCGAATTGGAACCGCACTCAGTGGAATACAGAGCGCTATCGCACTTGTCGATGACATCGCGCAAGGGCTAGATGTCGTTAATGCATATGCCGCCGAACACCTTGAAATTCAAACCAGAGACGCACGCACCGTGAGTGCAAACATTCGAAACGCAGGTGCAGTATTTATCGGTGCCTTCACTCCCGTTTCACTTGGGGATTACTCAGCTGGCTCTAACCATGTTCTGCCAACAGGGGGATGTGCTTGCCATAGCAGCGGACTTTCGGTCGCAACTTTTCTCAGAGGGTTACATTTTATTGAGTACGACGAAAAAGCATTTCGTGATATCGCACCTACAGTGATCACTCTCGCTGAAGCAGAAGATCTCCCCGCGCACGGGCAAGCAATGAGTGCGCGATTGGATCAACGATGACAGACCAAACTTGGCCTTCTTGGTTGCCAATCCGTTCGTCACTCTCACACCTATCACCGTATGGTGCACCTCAGGTGGAATCCGACGCGGCTCTTAATACAAATGAAAACCCATTTCCACTATCTGCGGCCATCGCTGAGGCGATTTCTCATCGCATCTCAGAGGTTGCAACAACTCTGAATCGTTATCCTGATCGTGATGCACTCTCACTACGAACAGGGCTCGCGGAATATATCAATGAGATGTCATCGACTGATTTCACTGCTGGGCAGATCTGGGTTGCAAATGGAAGTAACGAAATTATTCAATCCTTGTTCTTAGCCTGTGGTGATCAAGGAGCAATTGGATTTCTTCCGTCATATTCAATGCACCCATTGATCGCAAAAGTCACTTCGACGAAGTGGTGTGATGGAACACGAGAGAGCGATTTCTCACTCAATATTGAGAGCGTTCTCACTCAAATCAAGGCAAACCCTTCAGGTCTCACCTTCATCACTACTCCAAACAATCCCACAGGTGAAGCCATCACTCTGGCTGACATTGAAAGAATTGCTAAGCATGTTTGCGGATTACTAGTTGTCGATGAAGCGTACGCAGAATTTTCAGATGAAAAATCTGCCGTTACCTTAATCGCGCAATACCCACAGATCGTTGTAATTAGAACAATGAGCAAGGCCTTCTCTTTTGCTGGGGCGAGAGTGGGATACCTCGTTGCTCATCCTCGAGTCATCGATGCCATGATGCTCGTCCGCCTCCCGTATCACCTCAGTACCCTGACTCAGAGTGCAGCCCTTGTGGCGCTAGATTTCAAGCGCGAACTTCTTTCAGGAGTGGCGCAGTTGATTGCAGAACGAAAGCGCGTAACAGAAGCACTTGTTGCGATGGATCTAAAAGTTCTTCCTAGCCAGGCTAACTTTCTTCTCTTTACTGGCTTCACTCACAGCTCCGCCGAATTGTGGCAATCAATGCTTGATCGAGGCATATTGATTCGGGATGTGGGATTATCGGGTTACTTACGGACCACAATCGGCACTTTCGCCGAAAATCAGAAATTTCTACATGCGTTAGAAGAGTGCCTAGTGAAGGAGAGATCATGAGAACAGCCAGAGTTGAACGTAAGACCAAAGAATCGCACGTTCTAGTTGAAATCAACCTCGATGGCTCTGGTCAGATCAGTGTCGATACGGGTGTTCCGTTCTTCGATCATATGCTTTCGCAACTAGGCAAGCACTCTGGATTTGATCTAACGGTAAAGACAGATGGCGATGTAGATGTTGACTCTCATCACACAGTTGAAGATACATCTCTTGCCTTTGGCCAAGCGCTACGCGAAGCTCTTGGCGACAAGGCCGGCATTCGTCGCTTTGGTGATGCCATGGTTCCACTCGATGAGGTATTAGTGCAGGTAGCAGTGGATCTCTCCGGGCGACCATATTTAGTTCATCGTCAACCTGAAATTGTTGAGCTGATCGGTACATTCGACACCACATTAGGTAAGCACATTTGGGAATCAATCGTTGCAGAAGCCCGCATCGCGCTACACATTCGCGTTCTTGAGGGTCGCAACGCGCACCATGTCTTTGAGGCTCAATTTAAGGCTGTTGCTCGCGCACTTCGTGATGCAGTCGCAATCGATGCTCGTGTATCTGGCATACCTTCGACTAAAGGCTCACTCTAATTTCAACGATTGCAATTCTGGATTACGGCTCTGGCAATCTTCGATCGGCGGCGAGAGCCTTTGAAACATCTGGTTTAACAGTTGTATTGACATCTGATCCCCAAGTTGCGCGAGAGGCGGCAGGTCTTGTAGTTCCTGGTGTCGGCGCTTTCTCGGCCTGTATGGAGGGACTAAAAAAAGTTGGAGCACCAGCAGTAATCGCTGATCGTTTTAGAGATAACCGACCAACCCTTGGAATCTGTGTTGGAATGCAAGTTCTCTTTGCAGATAGTGATGAGAACGGAATCCATCAGGGCATCGGTATGTGGAAAACATCTGTACGGAAGTTGCAGGCTCCGATTCTTCCTCATATGGGATGGAACACCATTGAGCCAAGCCATAACTCCATACTTTTCGACGGGGTAGAGGGTGAATCCTTTTACTTTGTTCACTCGTATGCAGCGCGTGAGACACATGTTGGCAATGCGACATATGCCTTGCACGGAGAGAAATTTTTAGCAGCGGTGGAAAACGGCCCTCTCAGCGCAACACAATTTCATCCAGAGAAGTCAGGTCGCGCAGGCCTTGCACTGATCAAAAATTGGAGTAAATCGCTATGAACTTTCTTGAACTTTTACCCGCAGTAGATGTAAAAGATGGGAGAGCAGTCCGCCTAGTTCAGGGTGAGCTCTCTCAAGAAAGTATCTACGGATCTCCACTTGAAGTTGCACTCGAATTTGAAAAGTCAGGCGCTGAGTGGATTCACCTCGTTGATCTTGATGCCGCCTTTGGCCGCGGTGAAAATACTGCGCTGCTGGCTGAAGTTGTTGGCAGATTAGATATTGATGTCGAACTCTCTGGTGGAATCAGAGATGATGAATCACTTGAGCGCGCAATTGCTACTGGATGTCGACGCGTCAATCTCGGAACTGCAGCTCTTGAAAACCCAGAGTGGACTTCAAGGGTAATCAGTCGATACGGTGATCAGATAGCAGTCGGTCTTGATGTTCGCGGACATGTTCTTGCCGCTAGGGGATGGACCCAAGAAGGTGGCGACCTCTTTGAAACAATCTCTCGCCTTGAATCAGATGGGTGTGCTCGATATATCGTCACAGATGTCACTAAAGATGGAACGCTGCAGGGTCCGAACTTAGAACTGTTGAGAGAAGTCTGCGCCGTGACAAAGAAACCTGTCGTTGCAAGTGGCGGAATATCAAGTCTTGCAGATATTTCTGCACTCAGTGCGCTGCGTGCGATCGGTGTTGAAGGTGCCATTGTTGGAAAGGCACTCTATGCAGGTGCATTTACCTTAGAACAAGCTCTTGAAGTGACGCGATCATGACACTGTCCACTCGAATCATCGCCTGTCTCGATGTTGATAATGGGCGAGTAGTTAAGGGCGTTAACTTCACCGATCTTGTTGACGCGGGCGATCCGGTTGAGATGGCAAAGCTCTACGACTCTGAAGGTATTGATGAATTAACATTTCTAGATATCTCTGCAAGTGTTTCAAATCGTGAAACAACCTATGATGTTGTGGGACGTACAGCAGACCAAGTTTTTATCCCCTTGACAGTCGGCGGAGGCGTGCGATCAGTAGATGATGTAGATCGTCTACTTCGCGCAGGTGCAGATAAAGTCTCGATCAATACCGCAGCAATCGCCCGCCCAGAACTCATCTCAGAGATTTCAGAACGTTTTGGCAATCAAGTACTAGTTCTCTCCGTCGATGCGCGACGAGCACGAACACCATCTGGATTTGAAGTAACTACTCACGGAGGGCGTACCAGCGCGGGCCTCGATGCATTGTCATGGATAGAAGATGCAACTAGCCGGGGTGTTGGTGAAATTCTGCTCAACTCGATGGATGCTGATGGAACTCGCGCCGGTTATGACATAGGAATGATTACTCGAATTCGGGAGGTATCTTCACTTCCACTCATTGCAAGCGGTGGCGCAGGCTCGCTAGAAGACTTTGCTGCAGCAATTGAGGCAGGTGCCGATGCCCTCCTTGCTGCGAGTGTCTTTCACTTTGGCATCCATCGCATTCAAGATGTGAAGAAGTATCTATCTGAGCATGGATATTCCGTGCGCACAGGTTCCTCGCTCTAGGGCACAATTAGCAGGTGAACACGATTCTTCCCCAAGAGATACGCGAGCTTTTGAAAGACTCCGATGCTCTGATGCCAGCGATTGCCCAAGATAGCCTCTCGGGCGAGGTCTTAATGCTTGCTTATGTAAATGCCGAATCCCTTGCGCTCACAATTGAATCGGGTTTTGCCACCTACTTCAGCCGATCACGTAATCAGATATGGAAGAAAGGTGAAACGTCAGGTCACCTCCAAAAAATTGTCTCCATCTCTCTCGATTGTGACGGAGATGCAATTCTCTTTCAGGTCAGTCAAGAAGGTTCGGCATGCCACACTGGCGAGTTCACGTGTTTTCATCGAGAGGTTTTTCCAGCCGCAGATGCAGAAAGCAATGACATCACAGAATGAATCTGCAAGAGTTTAGAGAGTACGCACGCGAATACAACGTTATTCCCGTGTACAGAAAGTTACTCGCAGATGGCGAAACACCACTTGGTGTTTATAGAAAGCTGGCCGGAAAATCTCCTGGCTCATTTCTACTTGAATCGGCCGAGCATGGCGGTGTGTGGTCTCGGTACTCGTTTATCGGCGCACATTCTCAGGCAACGCTCACTGAAGTAGATGGTCTCGCGCAGTGGATCGGCGTCGCACCTGCTGGAGCGCCCGCTGGGATTGATCCGCTAGAAGCACTTCGCTTATCTGCATCACATCTTCGCTCTCCCAAAATCCCAGGCTTACCTCCACTTACCGGTGGACTAGTTGGTTATATGGGTTATGACAGCGTTCGTAGATTAGAGAAGTTACCAAGTAGTGCTATGAGAGATATTCCACTTCCAGAGATTGCATTCATGTTGACGAGTGATTTAGCAGTAATGGATCACACAGAGGGGAGTATCACTCTGATTGCTAATGCGATCAACTGGGATGGCTCCGATGATCGTATTGATGAAGCTTTTATCGATGCTACTGCGCGATTGGATCGAATGCAGAGTCAACTCACGGCAGCAATCCCTGGTGAGATTGCAGAGATACCGTCTGTCGGTGAGCTCATCTTTGACCGCAATATGAGTGAAGAAGATTTCATCTCAAAAGTATTACGCGCTAAGGAAGAAATTCTTTCGGGTGAGGCGTTCCAGATCGTTCTTTCGCAGCGTTTTTCAATGGAGTGCACTGCAGATGCGATAGATGTCTATCGCATGCTTCGTCTTCGAAATCCATCGCCATATATGTACTTGTTCAGGTTTGAAGGTGGCGTAGAGGTTGTCGGATCTTCACCTGAAGCGCTAGTCAAAGTCACACAGGGCGAGGTGATGGTTCATCCGATTGCGGGAACTCGAAAGCGTTCAGAAACACCCGAAGAAGATATTCGGCTTGGTGAAGAACTTCTGGCTGATCCTAAAGAGCGAGCAGAGCACCTCATGCTGGTAGATCTAGGACGAAATGATCTTGGTCGAATCTGTGCTGCAGGTTCTGTTGAAGTTATTGATTTTATGAGCATCGAGAGATATTCCCATGTGATGCACATTGTCTCGACAATTACTGGCACGTTAGCCGATGGAAAAACTGGCGTTGACGCGCTCTTTGCAACCTTTCCTGCTGGAACGCTCTCAGGCGCGCCTAAGCCGCGAGCAATGGAGATCATTGAAGAACTTGAGCCACATCGTCGCGCTCTATACGGTGGTGCCATCGGTTACCTTGATTTCACTGGCAATGTAGATACTTGCATTGCAATCCGTACAGCGCTGATCTATGACGGTCGTGCCTATGTACAAGCAGGCGCTGGCGTTGTCGCCGACTCAGTACCCGAATCTGAATATCAAGAATGTATTAATAAAGCAGCAGCAGTCTTGGGCGCTGTGAGCGCTGCGCAGGCAATGCAGGTAAGAAGTGATGGGTAGCCCATGATTGATCTTCTTCCGATTGCAGTGAGTGCAGTTGTTGTCGCAGTGTTTGTAATCGCGATAAGCAGAAAGTTCTCTCTATCCCCACGATATGAACGCAAGCCTAGAAATCGATCGTTGTGGAGCGCGCAAGATCATGGGGAAGATCCCACCGATGAGGGTAATCATGAGCGTTCTTGATTCCATCATCGAAGGTGTACGTGAAGATCTTGCTGCACGTAGATTGCCTTTACACGACCTACAAGAAAAACTTGAACACGCCCCTGCGCCAATTGATCCTCACTCACAATTGCGCGGTGATCTCGTATCTGTCATTGCAGAGGTGAAGCGATCATCTCCAAGCAAAGGAGCGTTGGCAGAGATTACTGACCCAGCAGCTCTTGCCCGTACCTATGAAGAAGCAGGAGCGAGCGTGATCAGTGTTCTCACCGAAAGACGTCGATTTGGTGGTTCGCTTGAAGATCTCACTGCAGTTCGATCTGCAGTGAAAATTCCTGTCTTGCGTAAAGATTTCATGGTCGATGAATATCAGTTCTACGAGGCGCGTGCATATGGCGCTGATGTTGTGCTCCTTATTGTCGCCGCCTTATCTACCAATCAACTTAAGGATTATTACGAGATGGCGACAGAGTTAGGTATGGCCAGCCTTGTGGAAGTTCACACTCACGAAGAGCTAGATCGGGCGATGGAGATTGAGCCACGCATTATTGGTATCAATTCAAGAAACCTAAAAACGCTAGAAGTCGATCAACGGGCATTTGCCGAATTACTTCCCGCGATCCCCGCCTCTATTATTCGTGTTGCTGAGTCCGGAATATCAACGCGGCTCGAGGTAGAGAGCGCCGAATCCTTTGGCGCAGATGCAATTTTGGTGGGTGAGGCGTTGGTTGGTGCGGGGGATCCACTTTCTGCACTGCGCACACTGCAGGGTCTCTAGTACCCTCATATCCATGACTACTCAGGAAGAGAAGATTATTGGCCACTTTGGTCCGTACGGTGGTCGTTTCGTTCCTGAAGCACTAATTGGTGCACTCGAAGAGTTAGAACAGGCCCACATTGCTGCAGCATCCGACCCTGCATTTTCTGCAGAACTAGATCATCTTCATCGCACATACACAGGGCGCCCAAGCATCCTCACCGAAGCGCCACGTTTTGCCGAGTATGCAGGTGGTGCACGGATTCTCCTTAAGCGAGAAGATCTCAATCACACGGGCTCACATAAGATAAATAATGTTTTGGGGCAAGCACTATTAACCAAGCGTATGGGGAAAAAGCGAATCATCGCTGAGACAGGTGCTGGTCAACACGGAGTTGCATCTGCAACTGCAGCTGCACTGATGGGTCTTGAGTGCGTTGTTTACATGGGCGAGGAAGATACCAAGCGCCAAGCTCTCAACGTCGCTCGTATGAAATTACTCGGAGCCACAGTTGTACCTGTTACTAGTGGGTCTCGAACTCTTAAAGATGCAATCAACGAAGCAATGCGCGACTGGGTTACAAATGTAGAAACGACACATTATCTCCTTGGCACAGTTGCTGGCCCACATCCATTTCCAACTATGGTTCGAGATTTTCATCGCATCATTGGTGTTGAGGCCCGCGCTCAAGTCTTAGAACTGACCGGCAAACTTCCAGATGCTGTACTTGCATGTGTTGGCGGCGGATCGAATGCGATTGGAATTTTTCACCCATTTATCGATGATGTGAGCGTTCAATTAATCGGCCTTGAGGCTGGTGGCGATGGTGTCAGTACTGGGCGTCACGCTGCGACCATTTCAGGTGGAACACCCGGTGTATTACATGGAACTCGATCATATGTTTTGCAAGATGAAAACGGTCAGACTGTTGAATCCCATTCAATTTCTGCAGGTCTAGATTATCCCGGCGTCGGTCCAGAGCACGCCTTCCTTCATGACATTGGTCGCGCGCAATATCGCGCAATTACAGATGCAGAGGCGATGGAGGCATTTGCTCTTCTCTGTAAAACTGAAGGCATTATTCCCGCTATCGAAACAGCGCATGCTCTAGCCGGTGCGATGCAAGTGGGAAGAGAGATGGGGCCATCAGCAACACTTCTTTTAAATCTTTCTGGTCGCGGAGATAAGGATGTTGCAACTGCAGCCCAGTACTTTGGAATTGAGCTCTAAGGTGTCACTAGACACTCCGCTGGACCAAGTACTTGCCAGAGCCAAGAGTGAGAATAGAGCGGCGCTAATTGCTTACATCCCCGCCGGATTTCCAAGTCACGAAGGGTGCAAAAAAGTAATCGCCGCTTTCGCAGCTGGAGGCGTCGATGCAATTGAGATTGGTTTCCCCTATAGCGATCCAGTGATGGATGGTCCAACAATTCAAGCGGCTGCAGTGCAGTCGTTGAGTCAAGGCACTGGTGCAAAAGAAGTATTTGAATCACTCAAGTGCGCTACAGATCTTGGCGTCGCAGCAGTTGTGATGACGTATTGGAATCCCATTGAACGATATGGCGTGGAAAAGTTCGCGGAATCAATCGCTGCGAACGGGGGATCAGGTGTTATCACTCCAGATCTGACCGTTGAAGAATCTCGCGAATGGATTAAGGCAACTGATCATTCAAGGATTAATCGCATCTATGTTGTTGCCCCAAGCACTTCTGATGCGCGGTTGCCAAAAGTGACAGGGTCTTGTGGCGGCTTTATCTATGCCGCAAGCCTTATGGGTGTGACAGGAACACGATCGAGTGTGTCTTCATCTGCCGCCGATCTCGTTGCACGCATCCGTAGATCATCTGACACGCCAGTGAGCGTGGGGCTTGGAGTATCAACTCGCGAACATGCAAAATCAGTTGCAGCCTATGCAGATGGTGTGATCGTTGGCTCTGCATTCATCAACGTCTTGCTTGAGGCCCCTGACGAAGAATCTGGACTCAGGGCAGTACAAGAACTAGCAGAGCAATTGGCGATGGGCGTACGAGAAGGCCGGTGAGCAGGTACCATTTGAGGAGAATTTTCTCTCGAATAAAAGTCTGATTAAGTCTAACTAGTGAGGATCAATAATGAGTAAAGCAAAGAAGAATTCGGTCAAGGCGCAGAGCGGAGATCCGTTCACACGTTGGCTCGTCGTCGGCATGGTCGCTCTCGTTGTTGCAGTTGGAGCATTCTTTTTCTTTACTACTGAGAATAAAGAGAGCACCGCTTCACTCGCTGCACTGGATTCATTCTCACCTATCGGCGAATTTGAGGCTGCTGTTGATCCTGCCCAGGGAGATGGAATTGTCTTCAATGCTGGCCTGCCGTTAAAGATCAACGTCTTTGAAGATTTTCAGTGCCCAATTTGTAAGTTATTTGAAGATCCGATTGGTCCATACCTCACATCGCTGATTACAGAGAAGAAGGCTGAAGTTGTTTTTCACCCGCTCTCATTCCTTGGTAATGGACAGAAAGATGACGAATCTATCGCGGCATCAAATGCTGCATATTGCGCAGTTGATGAAGGTCGATTCCTCGACTTCCATAAGGCTCTCTATGACGTGCAGTCGAGTGCTGAAAATTCTGGATTCCTCAACGATAAGAATCTCATCGCCATCGGTAAGAAAGTTGGAATCTCATCTCAAAAATTCTCGGATTGCGTCACCAATAAATCTAAGTTGGTAAACGTTGCTGCCGCAACTGACTCTATGACTCGTTATGGAGTGCGCGGAACACCGACAACCTTAATCAACGGAAAAGTTTGGGAACGACAGAGTCCGGGCTTTGATGTGAATGAGTTTAAAGCCGCGGTTGAAGCTGCGATAAAGTAATTCGAGAAGAACTCTCGGATGTTTAGACACTCAATTCCTTCGCCTAGCTCTGCCTATCTTGAGATAGGCCCGCTCACTCTGCACTTTTACGCACTCTGCATCATTACTGGAATTGCAGTGGCAGTCTGGCTTGGCGATAGACGCCTGAGAGCGATAAATCCAGCTCTTACATCAGTTGTTGCAGACGTAGCAATATTCGCTGTGCCCTTTGGAATCATTGGTGGTCGTATCTACCACGTTCTCTCCGCACCTTCAGATTACTTTGGCTCAGGCAGTGAGCTCCTTAACATCTTTGCAATTTGGAAAGGTGGACTTGGAATCTGGGGCGCAATTTCACTCGGGGCACTCGGTGCATTTATTGGTTATCGTAAGGCGGTACGAAGTAAGCCTGAGCTGACATTCCCGCCATTTATTCGATTTTTGGATTCATTAGCGCCAGGAATTTTATTAGCACAGGCAATTGGTCGTATTGGCAATTGGTTTAATATCGAACTCTTTGGATCACCGACACAGAGTTGGTGGGGGCTTGAGGTTCCGCTGGCATCGCGTCCAGTTGGATATACAGATTTTGAAACTTTCCATCCAACCTTTGCCTACGAGGCGATCTGGTGCATTCTTGTTGCAGTGCTTCTTCTCATCTTTACAGGGCGTTTAAAGCAAGGACAGGCTTTCGCACTCTACATCGCCCTTTACTGCCTAGGTCGATTCCTGATTGAGGATATACGAATTGATTCAGCCAATGAGTTTCTGGGGCTACGCCAAAATCAATGGGTGAGCGTGGTTATTGGATTACTGGCTCTTGCCGCATTCATGAAAATTCAGAAAAAGAGTTCAAAGATTTAACTCCTCAGGTACCCTTACCAACATGGGTCTGGAAGATGTCTATCAAAGAAATCGTGAACACCGCACTCACCGTGCTGGCTGGTTACGTGCTGCAGTACTAGGCGCTAATGATGGCATCGTCTCCACTGCAAGCCTTATGATCGGTGTCACTGCGGCAACGCCAGATGAAAGTAGTTTTATCGTTACCGCGGGTGTTGCAGGAATTGTTGCTGGCGCAATGTCAATGGCGGTTGGTGAGTACGTTTCTGTTCGTTCACAAAATGATGTTGAAGATTCCGATAGACATTTAGAGATTGAACATTTAGCAATTGATCCAGAAGGTGAATTGTTGGAACTCACCCAGATCTATATCGAACGCGGACTTACTCCAGAATTGGCAGAAGAAGTTGCACGTCAGATGCATGCGCGTGATCCACTCGAAGCTCATCTACGTGATGAGTTAGGACAAACACCCCACAGCAAGGCGCGTCCGATGCAGGCAGCCCTTGCTTCAGCAGCAAGTTTTTCATTGGGTGGTCTCATTCCATTTCTCGGTGTCTTCGCTCCAACCCCTGGCGCGATAGCACTGAGCATCGTTGCTTTTGCCTTGGTCGGCCTTCTCTTCACCGGAATTACCAGCGCGAAGATTGCTGGAAAGCCTGTGCTGGGTCCTACGGTCAGAGTGCTGATCGGTGGCTCACTCGGGATGGCTGTCACCGCTGGCGTGGGTCGTCTTTTTCACATCACTCTTGGGTAATCGATAAGCGCGCTTGACCTACCATCTAGCCCCTTGAGTTGATACTCTTTTCTTCGGGTCAGCGTTGTCCCGTTGATATAACGGCACAAGACAACAGGGGACCCCTTCCATGGCTCTTCCATCTACATTTCCGGTAGCTCAGGGTTTATACAACCCTGCCGACGAACATGATGCATGCGGTGTTGCGATGGTTGCCACGCTTAACAAAGTTGCAACACATCACATTGTCTCGCAAGCACTTACTGCACTTCGTAATCTTGAACACCGCGGAGCAGCGGGCGCTGAACCCGACAGCGGTGATGGCGCAGGCATTCTTATTCGTGTGCCAGATGCGTTTTATCGCGCAGTAACAACCTTTGATCTACCTGCTGAAGGAAGTTACGCAACTGGAATTGCATTTATTCAAGATGGATTTGACCCGACATCATTGATCTCCACCCTCGCACTAGAAGAAAATCTTATTGTGATTGGTTGGCGAGACCTGCCAATCAATCCAGAATCAGTCGGATCTACAGCCAAATCTGTCATGCCGATCTTTAAGCAACTCTTTGTGAAATCAAAGAACGGAGAGAGCGGGATCGCTCTCGATCGCATGGCCTTTGCTCTTCGAAAGAGAGCAGAGCATCAAGGAGAGATTTACTTTCCATCATTTTCTTCCCAAACAATTGTTTACAAGGGCATGCTTACAACTGGACAACTCGAAGAGTTCTTCCCAGACCTTAGCGATGAAAGAGTTGTTTCACCTCTAGCACTTGTTCACTCTCGATTTTCTACAAACACTTTCCCATCGTGGCCACTTGCACACCCATATCGCTTCATCGCTCACAATGGTGAGATCAATACCGTTAAAGGAAATCGAAACTGGATGCGTGCACGTGAGTCACTTCTTGCAAGTGATTTGATTCCAGGTGATTTGGCTCGACTATTTCCAATCGTTGAAATGTCCGGAAGCGATTCAGCATCATTTGATGAGGTTCTAGAACTTCTCTATCTTGGCGGTCGCTCTCTTCCACACTCAGTTTTGATGATGATCCCCGAAGCGTGGGAAAACCATGCCACGATGACAAAGAAGCGACGCGATTTCTATGCATTCCACTCTTCCCTTATGGAGCCATGGGATGGCCCTGCATGCGTGACATTTACAGATGGAAACCAAGTAGGAGCAGTCCTCGATCGAAATGGCTTACGCCCTTCGAGATTCTGGGTTACTCGCGATGGCCTCGTAGTACTTGCATCTGAAGCTGGTGTTCTTGATTTTCCTGCCGACTCAATCGTTCGCAAAGGTCGTTTGCAGCCTGGCAAGATGTTCTTAGTTGATATCAATGCGGGTCGAATCATTGAAGATGATGAAATTAAAGATTCACTGGCAGAAGCTGCGCCATACGGCAAATGGGTAGAAGAAGGAGTTGTAAAGCTTTCTGATCTTCCTGCGCGAGAGCACATTATTTATCCTCACTCTTCAGTTCTGCGTCGTCAGCGAGCCTTTGGATATACCGAAGAAGAGCTCCGCATGATTATTACTCCAATGGCTAAAGGTGGGGGAGAAGCCCTTGGCTCCATGGGAACGGATACTCCGATCGCAGCGCTTTCAGATAAGCCACGCGTTCTCTTTGATTACTTCACTCAGCTTTTCGCCCAAGTAACTAATCCACCACTCGATGCCATCCGTGAAGAGCTGGTCACAAGTCTTGCTGGATCAATTGGCCCAGAACACAATCTTCTCGATCCTGGTCCAGAATCATGCCGACAGATCAGTCTGCCATTTCCAGTAATTGATAATGATGAATTAGCAAAAATCATTAATGTAAACGCTGATGAGGATTATCCAAACCTGCAGTCATACGTTGTGAGAGGACTATTTCCTGTCTCCGGAGATGGAAACACTCTGCGTATGAGACTTGAGGAAATCAAAGCTGAAGTAAGTGCAGCAATCGCCGATGGTGCTCGAATCATTGTTCTCTCTGACCGAAACGGTGACGCCGAAGACACACCGATTCCATCTCTGCTACTCACCGCGGCGGTTCACCATCATCTCATTCGTCAAAAAACTCGTACCAAGGTTGGTCTTGTTGTAGAGGCTGGCGATGTTCGCGAAGTACACCATGTCGCACTTCTTATTGGCTATGGAGCTGCTGCGGTTAATCCATACCTTGCTATGGAGAGCGCTGAAGATCTTGTTATTCAAGGCGTAATCACTGGCATAACACCAGAAAAGGCCGTTCATAACATCATTAAGGCTCTTGGTAAAGGCGTCCTTAAGGTGATGTCAAAGATGGGTATTTCGACAATTGCTTCATATACCGGCGCTCAGGTATTTGAAGCGATCGGTATTGCCCAAGATGTTGTTGATGAATTCTTTGTTGGAACAACATCACGGCTAGGTGGGGTTGATCTTGATGTGATTGCAGAAGAGACCATTAAGCGCCACCACATTGCCTATCCTCCTGGTGGGGAAGTTCCTGGCACCAAGCGTCTTCCTATCGGTGGTGAATACCAATGGCGCAGAGATGGCGAGCCGCATCTATTTAATCCAGAGACAGTATTTACATTGCAGCATGCAACTCGCTCTAAGCGTTATGACGTCTTTAAGCGTTACACCCGTGCTGTGGACGAACAGAGCAAAGCGCTTATGACACTTCGCGGCCTCTTTGCATTTGATACATCCTCTCGCAATCCAATTTCAATTGATGAAGTTGAATCAGTCGCAGATATCGTGAAGCGCTTTTCAACAGGTGCCATGTCATATGGTTCGATTTCGCAAGAGGCGCACGAGACGCTCGCAATTGCGATGAATCGCTTAGGCGGTAAATCCAATACTGGCGAAGGTGGAGAAGATTCTGCTCGTCTGATCCCAGAAGTTAATGGAGATTCAAAGCGCAGTGCGATCAAGCAGGTTGCATCGGGTCGCTTTGGTGTCACGAGTGAGTATCTAGTTAATGCCGATGATATTCAGATCAAGATCGCACAGGGAGCTAAACCCGGAGAAGGTGGACAGCTCCCGGGAAACAAGGTCTATCCATGGATTGCAAAGGTTCGTTACTCCACACCGGGCGTTGGGTTGATTTCACCTCCGCCTCATCACGATATCTACTCAATTGAAGATTTAGCTCAACTCATTCATGATCTTAAGAATGCGAATAAGAATGCTCGCATCCATGTCAAGCTCGTAGCCGAAGTGGGTGTAGGTACAGTTGCAGCAGGTGTGTCAAAGGCACATGCCGACGTAGTCCTTATCTCCGGTCATGATGGTGGGACCGGAGCATCACCGCTGACATCTCTCAAGCACGCGGGCGCACCATGGGAACTTGGTTTAGCTGAAACACAGCAGACTCTTCTGCTTAATGGCTTACGAGATCGCATTGTTGTCCAGGCAGATGGACAGATGAAGACAGGTCGCGATGTTGTCATCGCTGCATTGCTCGGTGCTGAAGAGTACGGATTTGCAACTGCGCCTCTTGTTGTCTCAGGCTGCGTCATGATGCGTGTGTGTCATTTAGACACGTGTCCTGTTGGGGTTGCAACCCAGAATCCAGAGTTGCGTAAGCGCTTTACTGGAAAGCCTGAATTCGTCGAGACTTTCTTTGAGTACATCGCTGAAGAGGTTCGCGAAATCCTTGCATCCCTTGGTTTTAAAACACTTCAAGAAGCCATCGGTCACGTTGAATTTCTCGATACCAAGAGTGCGGTCGATCACTGGAAGGCGAGCGGATTAGATCTCACTCCACTTCTTGCTAGACCTGACGTCGAAAGTGCTCTCTATCAAGTAGTCAACCAAGATCATGGCCTTGAAAACGCTCTAGATAATGTATTGATTGAACAAGCAGAGCCTGCACTGACATCTGGTCAATCAGTTTCTATAACCTCTGCAGTCAGAAATGTGAATCGCACAGTCGGAACAATGCTTGGTGCAGAAATCACTCGCCGGTATGGAGGAAAAGGTCTGCCGACCGACACGGTGCAAGTCACACTTCGTGGCTCTGCCGGGCAATCACTGGGAGCATTTATTCCTTCAGGTCTCACGCTGCGACTCTTTGGAGATTCAAATGATTATGTGGGTAAGGGAATCTCGGGTGGTCGAGTGATCCTTCGCCCTGATGAGCGCGCGACCTTTAATTCACATGAGAATGTCATCGCAGGCAATGTCATTGGCTACGGAGCAACATCGGGTGAACTCTTCATTAGCGGAATGGTTGGCGAAAGATTCTGCGTTCGAAATTCTGGAGCCACAGCAGTTGTAGAAGGAATCGGCGATCACGGCTGTGAATATATGACTGGAGGAACCGTCGTAGTCCTCGGTACCACTGGACGAAATTTCGCTGCGGGTATGTCCGGTGGTCGAGCATTTGTTCTTGATCTCAACTCCGATCTCGTTAATAAAGATATGGTCGATGTAATTGCAGTTCCAGCCGATCAGAGAGAGATCTTAAAAGAGATCATCTCCCGTTTCTTTGATGAAACAGAGTCTGCTGTTGCTGGCAATCTCTTACTTGATTGGGAAAACTCAGTTGGACGTATCTCATTGGTGATGCCACGAGATTACGCACGCGTTCTTGCAGCAATGGAGAAGGCTACGCGAGAAGGTTTACCGATTGATCAATACGTGATGGAGGTTGCTGCAAATGGCTGATCCAAAGGGATTTATGACAACTCCGCGCGAGCTACCTAAGCGACGCCCAGTAGATGTGCGAATCAAAGATTGGCAAGAAGTCTATGAGCCTCAGAGTTTTGAGCATCTGCAGAAACAGGCCGGTCGCTGCATGGATTGCGGCATTCCGTTCTGTCACTCAGGCTGTCCACTTGGAAATCTCATCCCTGAATGGAATGACTTAATCTGGCGCGGAGATAAGACTGAAGCAATTGCACGATTGCATGCAACAAATAACTTCCCGGAATTTACTGGTCGACTCTGTCCTGCTCCGTGCGAGACGGCATGTGTTGTTGCAATCAATGCTGATGCAGTCACAATTAAACAGGTGGAGCTTCGCACGATTGAAGAAGCATTTGGGTCAGGTGATGTTAAGCCTCTTCCACCAGATCGCATTACAGGAAAGACCGTTGCAGTTATCGGTTCAGGACCAGCAGGTCTTGCCGCGGCTCAACAATTGACTCGTGCCGGCCACACTGTTGTGGTGTATGAGCGGGCTGACAAAATCGGCGGGCTTCTTCGCTATGGAATTCCAGAATTTAAGATGGAGAAGAACATCATTGATCGTCGCCTTGCTCAAATGGAGAAGGAGGGAACGCGTTTCCGCACTGGAGTTAATGTTGGCGTCGACATCACTGGATCTGAATTACGTCAAAAGTATGACGCTGTCGTACTCGCACTCGGTGCAACACAGTGGCGCGATCTACCAATTAAAGGTCGCGAAAATAAAGGGATTTATCAGGCCATGGAGTTTTTACCATGGGGAAATAAGCAGGCTCTTGGTGAAGTTACCAACCCTGAGATAAATGTTGCAGGAAAGCATGTAGTGATCTTGGGTGGGGGAGACACTGGGGCTGATTGCCTTGGAACTTCTGTTCGACAGGGAGCGGCAAGTGTGACCCAACTTGAAATCATGCCTCGTCCTTCGGATGAACGCCCTGATGCACAACCGTGGCCTATGTATCCGATGATTTATCGCGTTTCAAGTGCGCACGAAGAACTTGATCAGCGCGTCTTTGCTGTCAGCACTGAAGAATTCATTGGTGACGGCAATGGAAACCTGAAGGCGCTAAGAATTGTTGAGACCGAACTTGTGAATGGAAAGTTTGCGCCAGTTCCAGGATCTGAAAAAGAACTGCCTTGTGACTTTGCATTTCTTGCAATGGGCTTTACTGGAACTCAGAGTACGCCGCTATTTGACCAACTTGAGGTTGAGCTAGATGAGCGTACCAACGTTAAACGTGATGAGACCTATCAAGGCACTTCAGAAGGAGTTTTCGTTGCAGGAGATGTAGGTCGTGGACAATCTCTTATCGTCTGGGCAATCGCAGAAGGCCGCAGTGTTGCAGCATCGGTTGATCGCTATCTTGAAGGAGAAACTCAGTTGCCTTCTCCTATTGAGCCAACTGCTCGTCCATTAATGGTGTGATCACACATTATTTTAAAAATAGATAGGATTAAGTCATGCGCCGTGCCAAAATTGTCTGCACCTTAGGACCAGCTGTCGAATCACCTGAAAAGGTGCGTGAACTTATCGCAGCTGGGATGAATATGGCACGACTTAACCTCTCTCACGGTGGTTATCCAGAGCATCAAAGTCGCCTTGATCGGGTGCGGGCAGCTGCTGCTGAAGCGGGAGTCCCGATTGCGATATTGGTTGATTTACAGGGACCCAAGATTCGACTCGCTCGCTTTAAGGATGGCCCTCATGATCTCGCGCGCGGAGATGTATTTACAATTACAACTGATGATGTTGAAGGAACGAAAGATCGAGTGGGGACTACCTATAAAGGGCTGACTGGAGATTGCAAACCAGGGGATCGTATTCTCATTGACGATGGCAAGGTAACTGTTGAGGTAACCAAAGTAAGTGGCAATGATGTGATCACAAAAGTCATTGAGCCAGGAACCGTCAGTAACAACAAAGGCATCAATCTTCCAGGAGTCGCTGTTTCTGTGCCGGCTCTCTCTGAAAAAGATATTGAAGATCTTCGCTGGGGGCTCAATGCTGGCGCAGACTTTATTGCACTCTCATTTGTTCGAAACGCTGAAGATATTAAAGATGTGCACCGCATTATGGATGAAGAGGGAATTAGAGTTCCTGTCATTGCAAAAATTGAGAAACCACAGGCGGTAGAAAATCTGGTCAGCATCGTCGATGCCTTTGACGGAATTATGGTTGCTCGCGGCGATCTAGGAGTCGAACTCCCGATCGAAGATATCCCATTGGTGCAAAAGCGTTGCGTAGAACTTGCTCGCGATGCCGCTAAGCCAGTGATTGTTGCAACCCAGATGCTCGATTCTATGATTACAAATTCAACTCCAACTCGCGCAGAGGCGACAGATTGTGCCAACGCAGTACTTGATGGCGCTGATGCGCTGATGCTTTCGGGGGAGACCAGTGTTGGAGCTTTTGCAATTGAAGCTGTACAGACGATGGCGCGCATCATTCAACGCACTGAAGAAGGTGGACTAGAACGAATTCGCCCACTCAAGCATGAGCCACGTACAAAAGGTGGAGCAATCACAAAGGCAGCCGTTGAAGTTGGCTCAATTGTCGGCGCAAAGTTTCTGGTTGCATTTACACAGAGCGGAGACTCAGCACGACGTATGTCGCGCCTTCGTTCACCGATTGCAATTCTCGCTCTTACGCCAGATCGCGGTACCTACAATCGCCTCGCTCTGACGTGGGGAGTCGAACCGATGATTACACCGGTTGTCTCTCATACAGATGAGATGGTGAAGCAGGTTGATGGGCTCTTGCTTGAAAGTAAACGCACAACAATTGGCGATAACGTGATTATCGTTGCTGGATCGCCTCCCGGAATCCCAGGATCGACCAATGCGATGCGTGTGCACCGCATGGGCGATGCTGTTGCTGGCGCTGCGCCTGCTTACCGCTAAAGGATTCGGCTCACCCAAAAAAACGGGTTACGATTACCCAGGTAAGCCTCGGTACTCCAACGGTAGAGAGGGCAGTCTCAAACACTGCATAGTGTCGGTTCGAATCCGACTCGAGGCACATGACCACCGCTGATGTTGCATCTACTCGACCTTCGCCTGTTCGAATTGTTGTCGCAGAAGATGAAGCGCTGATTCGGATGGATCTAGTGGAGATGCTCGTTGAGGCAGGGTATGACGTCCTTGCACAAGCAAGTGATGGTGCGCAGGCGATTGAATTGGTGAAAGCGCATAAACCTGATCTCGCAATTCTTGATGTAAAGATGCCGATTTTAGATGGAATCAGTGCAGCTGAAGAGATCATTTCGCTCTGTCCAGTGTTGATGCTCACAGCATTTAGCCAGAGAGAATTAGTTGATCGCGCACGAGATGCTGGTGTGATGGCATACGTTCTCAAGCCATTTACGATCAACGATCTTGTTCCAGCAATCGAGATCGCTATAAGTAGGCATACTCAGATGCGATCGTTGGCAGATGAAGTTGCCGACCTACATCAGCGACTCGAGACACGAAAGACGATTGATCGAGCCAAGGGGATATTGATGGCGGCCCTGAATCTGACAGAACCTCAGGCATTTTCCTGGATCCAAAAGGCAGCAATGGATCGACGTCTCACTATGAGAGAAGTCGCAGAGGCTGTCATAAGTCCCGATGCCGTACCTGACTGAGCAGCGCCTTTCGTAACCAAAAAGTAACCTGATTTGAACCATTTGCGCCATATTTACCTTGCCGTTCTATCACCCCAGCGGTTACCCTTTCCACCTCCCTGTCCCGGGACACAAGAACAGGAAAGGCAACAATGAATAAAAAATTGATGCAAGCCCTTGCCGTTGGTTCTGTTGCATCACTCGTATTCGGAGTGACATCAGCAACCACAGCTCAGGCTGCTGCAAAGAAGATCACAATCGCTTTTCAAGGCCCACTTACAGGCGAAGAAGCCCAGGTTGGTCAGGATGAAGTTGCTGGCGTTGAATATGCCATCAAACTTTTCAATGCGAAGAACAAGGGTAAGTTTGTAGTTTCATTGGTTAAGGCTGACGATCAGGGTGCTCCTGATCAGGCAGCAAAGGTTGCACCAGGAATCGCATCAAATGCAAAGATCATCGGTCTTGTAGGCGCTGCATACTCAGGAGCAACAATTGCATCCCTTCCTTTCTACAAGCAGCGTAACCTTGTAATGGTTTCACCATCAGCAACACGTGTATCAATCACTGATCCTGCTGCTGGTGCAATTGGATTCCCTGTATTCCACCGCGTCGTTGTAACTGACAAGGTTCAGGGACCATCACTCTTCAAGCTAGCAACAAAGGGCGTAACTGCTCCTAAGGTATTCATCGTTGACGATCAGTCTGCATACGGTGTTGGCCTTGTTGACTACATGAAGCCATCAATTCCTGCAGGACAGGCTGTCGGATATGACAGCGTTTCAGATAAGACAACTGACTGGTCTGCAACAATTTCTAAGGTCAAGACTGCTAACGCAAACGTAGTGATCTACACAGGTTACTTCCCACAGGCTGCACCATTCTTCAAGCAGCTTCGTGATAGCGGATACACAGGCATCCTTGCAGGTGGCGACGGAGTTCTAAGCCCAAGCTTCCCAACTCTTGCACCTAAGGCAGTTCTCGAAGGTGTACGTCTCACCGCTGGAACTGTTCCACTAGGCGAAATCTCTGCAGCTCTTGAAGCAGATTTCAAGGCCAAGATGGGTAAGGCTTCAGGAGTATATGCAGCTGAGTCAATCGATGCTGCAAATGTACTTCTTAACTGCATCGCAAAGGGCGCTTCAACCCGCGCTGCAATGCTTAAGTGCGTCAAGACTTACAACGGTAAGTCACTCACCGGAACAACAATCAAGTTCGATAAGAACGGTGATGTTGCTGGCGGAGTAATGAACGGCTTCGAGGTAAAAGACGGAGTCATCAAGTTCACAGGACCAATTAAGTAAGTAGTAATTTCAAAGAATCAAATCCAGCAGGCTCCTTTCGGGGCCTGCTGGATTTGGCTTGAATCACTCAATGTCGGTAGATAGATGCAGAACTAGAGATGGGAAATATAGATCTTGATAGGTAATTTTCTCGATCAATTCTGGTCACTCACCTTTGGTGGGCTGAGCCTTGGATTCATCTACATTCTCATCGCACTCGGATACACCCTCGTCTATGGCGTGCTACGCATGATCAACTTTGCAAATTCTGAGATATTCATGGTCGGTACATTTGCCACCGTTATTGTCATCCGCGATGTCTTTCACTTCACGCAAAGCTCTGAGTACGCAACCGGACTTCGCCTCTGGTTTATCTTGGCAACCGCACTTGTAATTTCAATGCTCGTCTCCGGCCTGTTGTCAGTGGTTGTAGAGGTCGTTGCATATCGACGCTTACGTCGCAAAAATTCTGGAATTTTAGCTCCGCTCATCTCCGCAATCGGCGTTTCAATGGTGCTCGCTGAAACGGTTCGCATCATGACCGACTCACGTCCGGTTGCAGCGCCCCGAGCAATGGATAAGACCTTTATTGGCCAATTCTTCGATGCTGGCGTTCGTCTCGATAACACAATTATTGTGATAGCAGCATTATTACTCTTCATCGCCCTTACTACTTTTATTAATAAGACGCGAATGGGTAAGGCAATTCGTGCAGTATCGATGAATGCCAATGCTGCGCGCCTCATGGGAATAAATATTGATGGCGTAATCTCTGCAACCTTCCTTATCGGAGGGCTGATGACAGGCGCGGCTGGCTTCTTCTATGTTCTTAAGTATGAGAACACCGCCTCCAACATCGGTTTTGAACTTGGAATTGCAGCCTTTACTGCGGCAATTCTTGGAGGAATTGGAAATATCAAAGGTGCCTTCTTCGGGGGATTGGCGCTGGGTCTACTTGAAACATACGCCTCGTTCTTCCTTGGCACCCAGTGGAAGGCTGTCACAGTATTCGTAGTCTTAGTTCTCGTTCTTTACACCAGGCCAAACGGCATCTTTGGTGAATCTATGCAGCAATCGAGGGTGTGATGATTAATTTACGCGATAAAGGTGCTGAGGTTTGGGAAAAATCCGGTAGACCAGCACGAGTAGCAATCGTTCTTGCATCTATTGCCGCTGTTGCATCTCTACCATTGATGGGTGGAACGATCCTAAATACTCCAATTGCGAGTTATGAATCAGTACTTGTAAACCCAGTTGCAATGTTCGTTTTGATGGCAATTGGCCTCAATATCGTTATTGGAAAGAGCGGTCTCCTAGACCTTGGTTACGTGGCATTCTTCGCAATTGGTGCGTACACGATGGCCCTTCTTGGAACTCGCACTGGGCTCAATACGTGGGAGATTCTCCCTATCGGTATTGCCATGGCGATGTTTGCAGGGTTGATCCTTGGTGTTCCAGCGCTGAAGCTACGCGGTGATTACTTAGCGATCATCACTTTGGGATTTGGTGAGATCGTTCGAATCATCGCCCTTAACCTCGAAACGCTTGGTCGCTCTGAGGGAATCCTGAACATTCCAACGCCTCCACCAATTTTCGGAGTCGAGTACGCATTTGATAGCCATCGCATTTATTTCTGGACCTTATTGGTCCTGATCCTCCTTGCTATCTGGATGGTTCGCCGCCTTTCAGCGCGCAGAGCCGGACGTGCATGGGAGTCAATTCGTCAGGATGAAGATGTGGCAGAGCTCCTTGGCGTACCAACATTTAGATACAAGATTTGGGCCTTCGTACTTGGCGCATCTGTTGGTGGTGCAGCAGGAGTCTTCTATGCATCGAAGACTCTCTATATTGCACCAGATAACTTCACCTTGCAGATCTCCATTCTTATTCTTGCCTGCGTAGTCTTCGGCGGAATGGGAAATATCTGGGGAGTTATCCTCGGAGCAGTCGTTCTTGCTTACCTTCCAGATCGAATCAGATTCCTTTCAGAAGCTCGCCTCTTGGTCTTCGGGCTTGTACTTGTGATCATGATGAACCTTCGTCCAGATGGCTTATTGCCTCGTAAGAAGCGTGAAAAAGCACTTGTTGTAAAGGAGAAGTCATGACAGAGCCGCTGCTACGCCTTGAAAATGTAACAATGCAGTTTGGTGGTGTTACAGCGCTCAATAACGTGACATTCGATGTTAAGCCACAAGAAATTCTTGGTTTAATCGGACCTAACGGAGCAGGAAAGACAACAGTGTTTAACGTCATCACTGGTGTTTACCAAGTCTCCTCAGGCGTTATCTCATTCCAAGGTGGATCTCTTGCAGGTAAAAAAAGATACAAGATCACGAAATCTGGAATCGCAAGAACGTTTCAGAATATTCGTCTGTGGGGAGATATGACCTCACTTGAGAATGTGATGACCGCTACCGATACTCATAAAAAGTCAGGTTTGCTCTCAGGGCTCTTTGGAATGCCGATATCTCGCCGGGAAGAAAAGCGCGATAAAGCAAGAGCACAGGAGCTGCTCGACTTTATTGGAATTGGCGAGTATTCAGATCGCCTAGCTAAGAATCTTCCATACGGTGTCCAGCGTCGTTTGGAAATTGCACGAGCTCTGGGTACCGAGCCAAAACTCCTTCTTCTCGATGAACCAGCGGCCGGATTTAATCCAGCCGAAAAAGTTGAACTGGCAGATACGATTCGACGAATTCGCGATGCTGGCTACACCGTCCTTCTCATTGAGCACGATATGTCACTGGTGATGAAAGTTTCAGACCGCGTAGTCGTTCTCGACTTTGGTCAGAAGATCGCCGATGATGTGCCACTGAAGATTCAGGAAGATCCACGCGTCATCGAAGCCTATTTAGGAGTGCCTGAAAATGCGTCTTGAAATTAAAGATCTCCGCGTTTCCTACGGAAAGATTGAGGCGATTAAAGGCATCTCTATTGATGTTGAGCAGGGAGAGATCGTCTCTTTGATCGGTGCCAACGGTGCGGGAAAGACGACCCTCCTCAAGACAATTTCGGGGCTTCTCAATCCAACCTCAGGTTCGATCGAATACGATGGAAAAAACATTCTTAAGTACAAGGCACATGAAAGAGTTTCCCTTGGAATCTCCCAAGCGCCAGAAGGCCGTGGCATTTTTCCAGGTATGACGGTGATGGAGAATCTTGAACTTGGTAAGTATCACCTCAAGATGCGAAAAGCAGAGATCGATGAGGATCTAGTGAGGATATTTGAACTCTTTCCTCGCCTTAAGGAGCGCATCGGTCAAGCTGCCGGAACGCTTTCAGGCGGAGAGCAACAAATGCTCGCAATTGGTCGCTCACTGATGGCGCGTCCAAAGGTACTTCTTCTTGACGAGCCATCTATGGGTCTCGCGCCACAGATGATTGCAAACATCTTCAGAATTATCACTGAGATTAATAAGACAGGTGTAACAATCTTGCTGGTCGAGCAGAATGCACAACAGGCTCTACAGAGAGCAGATCGTGCATACATTCTCGAAACAGGAAATATTGTCAAGCACGCAAAGGCGTCAGATCTTCTTAATGATCCAGCCGTTCGCGCGGCATACCTTGGAACAGGCGCTTAACTTCAATTAATCGCGCTCGACCAGACTAACGTTCGGCCAGAATCATGCACGTGATTCGTGCGCTACAGGTTCGCTCACCCTTGTCATTGGTAATGGCAATCTCGTAGACGCAAAGCGTTTTGCCTAGCGATACCGCTGTAGCAACTCCTGTCACATATCCCGTAGTCGCAGATTTGTGATGGGTGGCGTTGATATCGACTCCAACAATTCGACGATTCGGTCCTGCATGTATCTGAGTCCCTATTGAGCCGAGGGATTCAGCCAAAACAACATTGGCTCCACCGTGTAAAAGGCCGATTGGTTGAGTATTTCCTTCAACCGGCATACGCGCAACGAGTCGCTCGGGGGATGCTTCAAGAATCTCGATCCCCATCTTATTATCGAGGGCTCCACTGCCACGCTCACGAACAATGTCAAGAAAATTTGGTTGCGTCATAGTTGACGAGTTTATACCTAAGATTGGCGCTATGGCTAAGAACGAGAAGAGACTGCTTCTTATTGATGGCCATTCAATGGCCTACCGAGCCTTCTTCGCTCTTCCAGCAGAGAACTTCACGACCGCAACCGGTCAACACACCAATGCGATCTATGGCTTTGCAACAATGTTGATCTCACTCCTTAAAGATGAGAAGCCCACTCACGTAGCTGTCGCCTTTGATGTTTCCCGAAGAACCTTCCGCACTGAAATCTTTCCCGAGTACAAAGCTAATCGCGCAAAGACGCCGGACGAATTTCGTTCTCAGATGTCCTATCTCAACGACCTGGTAAAAGGTTTTGGTATCACTGCGTTCTCGGTGGAGGGCTTTGAAGCAGATGACATTATCGCCACCCTTGCCACTCGCGCTGAGAAAGATGGATTTGATGTTCTCATTTGCACCGGCGATCGAGATAGTTTTCAGCTCGTTACCGAGTCAATCACCGTTCTATATCCCAAGCGTGGCGTAAGTGAGATGGCACGTATGACGCCACAAGCGGTCGTCGAGAAGTATCAGATGACACCACTTCAGTATCCAGATTTTGCAGCCCTTCGCGGAGATCCCAGCGATAACCTCCCATCGATTCCAGGAGTGGGTGAGAAGACTGCAGCCAAGTGGATTATCGAGTACGGCTCGCTAGAGAAATTACTAGAAAAGGCCGATGAAGTGGGCGGCAAAGTTGGTATTGCTCTGCGCGAGAATATTGAAAGCGTGAAACGCAATCGCGAGTTAACGCAGTTGATTCATTCGGTCGATATCAAGGCAGACCCTGCCGCCCTTGCGTGGTCGGGCGTTGAACTTTCCGATCTTGCACCGCTCTTTGAAACTCTTGAATTTAGAACACTCAAAGATCGCCTGGCGGTCATTGCTAACTCAGGATCGGAGAAAGCAGGATCGGAGAAAGCAGGATCGGAGAAAGAGGCGCCCGTTGAGTCCTCGCTCTTCTCACGTGAGCTCGATCAAAAGGTTCTGACACCTTCTGAGTTGAGCGCCAAGATTGCAAAACATGTCGGCGAGATTTCACTTTCCTATGAGATTAAAGATGAGATCGTGCATCGATACGCCGTGGCGTTATCTCCCTCAGAGGTCTATGTAGTGCACGCGAGCGATCTTGGATCATGGAGCGCTGATGAAAAGATTCCTAAAATTGTTCACGATGGAAAGACGCTCTCACGTAAGCAGGAGATCGAAGGAATTATCTTCGATACCAGTCTTGCTGCCTATGTTCTCAATCCCGGAGTGAGAACACATGAGATTGCCGATCTTCTTGAGCGCTACGGAGACGGTTCAACCTTAGATCTCTCTTCCCCTGAGAGTTCGGTGGCATCCATGGCTTCCCAACTCTTTACGCTAAGGACGTCGTTGGATCAGGAGTTGAAATCTCGAGGTGTTGATGGTCTTCTCTATGATCTCGAACTTCCCATCGCACATCTACTCGCACTCATGGAACGTAGGGGAGTCGCTGTCGATCGAGAGAAACTCACCTCGCTTCTGAACTATTTTGAATCAGAAGTCGCGGCACAGACAAAGATCGCTCATGAATCTGTCGGCCATGAATTCAATGTGGCTTCTCCAAAACAATTACAGGTTGTTCTCTTTGAAGAACTGGGGTTACCCAAGACAAAGAAGATTAAGACCGGATTTACAACCGATGCCGAGGCTCTCGCCTGGCTTTTTGCTAAATCGGCCCACCCAGTTCTGGCAGCCCTGCTTCGCATTCGCGAAACTAAGAAGCTGGCAACAACAATTGAAGGTTTAATTGCAGAAATTGCATCTGACCAACGTATTCATACCCACTTTGCTCAGACCGTTACCGCGACGGGTCGCCTTTCTTCTGTGGGACCAAATTTGCAGAATATCCCTGTTCGCACTGAAGAAGGACGCAAGATTCGCGATTGCTTCATTGCAGGAAAGGGTTTTGATCAACTCATCACTGCTGATTACAGTCAGATTGAAATGCGCATCATGGCTCACCTATCAAATGATCAACATCTTCTAGAAGCTTTCTCATCAGGTGAAGATCTTCATGCAACAGTTGCGGCAGAGGTTTTTGGTGTTGCTGCACCTGATGTAGATCCCGAGATGCGTCGTCAGATAAAGGCGATGTCATATGGACTTGCCTACGGTCTGAGTTCTTACGGACTTGCAGCACAGCTCGATCTTTCACCCCCTGCTGCTCAAGATCTGATGGATCGTTATTTCCTTCGCTTTGGAGGAATCAGAGACTATTTAAAGAATGTAGTTGAGGAAGCGCGCAAGGTCGGTTACACCGAAACAGTCTTAGGCCGTCGCAGGTATTTACCCGATCTCATGCAAGATAATCGAGCACGTAGAGAAATGGCAGAACGCATGGCGTTAAATGCACCCATCCAAGGATCGGCTGCCGACATAATTAAATTGGCAATGCTCAATGTTCAAAAGGCCCTAGTGGCTGAGGGTTTGCGTTCGCGCTTACTCTTACAGGTTCACGATGAATTAATCCTTGAGAGCGTCACCGAGGAGATTGATATTGCTACCGAGATTCTTCGTCGTGAGATGGGCAACGCGTACCCGCTTAAAGCACCACTAGATGTAAACGTCGGTGTTGGAGTGAGTTGGAATCAGGCGGCGCACTAACTCTATTTGCTTGGATCGCTTAAATCTTCAATCGCCGCAAGATCTTCTTCATCGGTTGGTAGATCATTAGCCGCCGATAGTCGACCTCTTCCAACAGAGAGAATGATGTAGCCGATAAAAATCATAATCGGCAACATCGCGAGACCAACACGAGGTGACAAGTGTTCTGAAACTATTCCTCCTACAGCCGCGCCAACTGCCATAAATGTTCCCTCGACGCTCCAAATCCAACCGAGTGAAGATGTCTGTGAACCTTTTGGACGCACTGCCTCTAGAACTTCAAAGTAGAAGACTTGTACTGCGCCACCAAAGAATCCGATCGATACTCCAACAACTGCCATCGTCCAATCTGGATAAGTGAATACGATTGGGATGCAGGCGAAGGTCCAAAAGAGATAAGCCTTCCTGAGCGCGGCTAGTGGTGCCATCTTCTTTGAGACAAGGCCGCCAAGTAATCCGCCAATAATTGTGGCCACACCGAAGGCGGCAAAGATCCATGCAACTCGATGTGGAACATCCTCCTGTGTTGCAAAGGCAGGGACCGCAACGTCAAAGACACCCCAACCAAATCCAATGAAACATCCTTCAAACATAAGCATTTGAATGGCTCTATTTTTAAGTAAGCGCTCTTGACCTTTGGCTTTCTTCTCTGGAATCCAATTTCGCGAGACACGAGTCAAACCGAGAGCGCTACCACCTGTGAGCATGAGACCAGCAACGACATCAAGAGCGAGATATGGACGAGAGGAGAGCGCTAGAGCGGTAACAACAACAGGCCCTAGAACTGTTGTCGAACTCATCATCGATGAATCAAAGGCGTAAGCGGTGCGCAGATACGTCGGCGGAACAATGTCTTTCCATAGCGGTCTCACTGACAGATTAATTGGAGGAGCGGTGATTCCAAGAACGAATGCAGCAATCAATATAGATCGAGCAGTATCCATCTGATTGAGAACAAGAATGAGAATTGTGTAGGAAGGAACAAGAATACGAAGCGGCCACTTTTGCCCCCAACGATCCATCACAGAACCTCTGATGCCAGCAGTTGCTGCTCCTGCTAAAGAATTAAGACCTATCGCAAAACCGGCGATCGCAAATGAGCCAGTACTTTGCTCGGCCTTAAAGAAGATTCCAAGGCCGATCATTCCGTAGGCCAGGCGAGCAGGAAATGCGGCTATTCCAAGAGAGATTACTTGGGGAAATGAGAACAATTCCTTATAGCGCTTCATAGAGAGATTATTCTACGCACGGATTTGCTGCCAGACGGGCTACCCGCGTACCCTTCACCTGTTCTTCAGGCAAAGCGCTTGAGTCCTATTACTTTCTATCCCTACGGAGCTCACTTGTCTACATCACCAGTAATTGCAGTAAATGACATCGGATCAGCAGCAGATTTTCTTGCAGCAATCGAAGGCACAATCAGAAATTTCAACGACGGAGATCTCGTCGAAGGTACAGTCGTTCAGGTAGATCGCGAAGAAGTACTTCTTGATATTGGGTACAAGACAGAAGGCGTAATTCCTTCACGCGAACTCTCAATCCGCCACGATGCCGATCCAAATGACATTGTTAAAGTTGGTGACAAGGTTGAAGCCCTTGTTCTTCAGAAAGAAGATAAAGAAGGACGTCTAATTCTTTCCAAGAAGCGTGCACAGTACGAGCGTGCCTGGGGAGAGATCGAAGGAAAGAAAGAGCGCGACGAAGTTGTCGTTGGAACTGTTATTGAAGTTGTTAAGGGTGGACTTATCGTTGACATTGGTTTGCGTGGCTTCTTGCCAGCATCTCTCGTTGAAATGCGCCGTGTTCGCGACCTTACTCCTTACATTGGTAAGCAGGTTGAAGCTCGCATCATCGAACTTGATAAGAACCGCAACAACGTTGTTCTTTCTCGTCGTGCATTCCTCGAGCAGACACAATCTGAATCACGTACAACATTCTTGAATCAGCTTCAAAAGGGCCAGGTTCGCTCAGGAGTTGTCTCATCAATCGTTAACTTTGGTGCATTCGTTGACCTTGGTGGCGTTGATGGTCTTGTTCACGTCTCTGAACTTTCTTGGAAGCACATTGATCATCCAGGCGAAGTTGTAGAAGTTGGCGATGAAGTGACAGTTGAAGTTCTCGAGGTAGATTTCGAGCGCGAGCGTGTCTCACTCTCACTCAAGGCCACTCAAGAAGATCCATGGCAAGCATTTGCTCGCACACACACAATTAACCAGGTTGTCCCAGGAGTTGTTACAAAGCTCGTTCCATTCGGTGCATTTATCCGTGTACACGAAGGTATCGAAGGCCTTGTTCACATCTCTGAGTTGGCTGAACGTCACGTAGAAATTCCTGAGCAGGTTGTTGCTGTCGATGACGAGCTATTCGTCAAGATTATTGATATTGATCTTGAGCGTCGTCGCATCTCGCTCTCATTGAAGCAGGCAAATGAAGGAACTGAAGTTGAGATCGAAGCATTTGATCCAACTCAATACGGAATGGCTGCTCGCTATGATGCAGATGGAAACTTCATCTATCCAGAAGGTTTTGATCCAGAAACTCAGGATTGGAAGCCTGGCTTTGATGCTCAACGTGAAGAGTGGGAGCGCCAGTACCAAGAGGCGCAGGTTCGTTTCCTCGCTCACAAGAAGCAGAAGGCAGAAGCAAAGGCAGCCGATGCTGCGGGAGCAACTTCTGAAACTCCAGCGGAAGCATCTGCTGAGTAGTTAACTTAATGAAGAAGGCCCTACACGTTGATCGTGTGGGGCTTTCTTCATTCCATAACGTCAGAGGTAGGCTCCACTTATGAAGGTAATCGCGCTCACCGGCGGAATTGGTGCAGGTAAATCGACTGTTGCGCAGTTCTTTAGCGAACTTGGCGCAAACGTGATCGATGCCGACCATCTTGCTCGAATCGCGATCGAGCGCGGCAGCGAAGGTTTTGACGAAGTTATCGCGCGCTTTGGAGAAAAGATTCTCGCAAACGGAGATATCAACCGCAAAGCACTGGCAGAGATAGTTTTCGCAGACGCTTCAGCAAAAAGAGACCTCGAAGGAATCATTCATCCTCGCGTGCAGAAACTATTCGCTCAAGCGCTCCTCGATAATGACCCTGCAATAAATTTAATCTATGAGATACCTCTTCTAGTTGAAACTAATGCGGCAAGTAAATTTGATTTTATTGTCACCGTCGAAGCCGAAGAGGAGTTGCGGATCGAGCGTCTGCTCTCGCGAGGAATGTTCATTACCGATATCAAGGCTCGCTTGGCTAACCAAGTGCCATCTCAATCTCGCATAGATATCGCTGACGCAGTCATCGTCAATGATGGAGATGAAGATCATCTCCTGCGTCAGGTGGAGAATCTCTGGGAGGGTCCAATTGCTGACCTCTCATCAGAGCGATCCCGCTAGTAGGCTAACTGCGTGTCCAATACTGGCGATCTAACCCGTAACGATTCTCCTTTTCAGGTGATCTCTGATTATGTGCCTGCCGGTGATCAGCCTCAAGCGATTGAAGAGATCGCACGACGACTCAACGCTGGCGAAAAGGATGTTGTACTTCTTGGCGCAACCGGAACAGGAAAGTCTGCGACCACGGCATGGTTGGTGGAACGATTGCAACGTCCAACGTTGGTCTTAGCGCCGAATAAAACTTTAGCTGCTCAGCTGGCAAACGAATTTCGAGAACTACTGCCTAATAATGCAGTCGAGTACTTCGTCTCCTATTACGACTATTACCAGCCAGAGGCATATGTACCTCAGACCGATACCTTCATCGAGAAGGATTCAAGCGTCAACGATGAGGTAGAACGACTCCGACATTCTGCGACAAACGCTCTTCTTACACGTCGAGATGTAATCGTTGTCGCAACGGTTTCCTGTATTTATGGCCTTGGAACACCACAGGAATATATCGACAGAATGATTCATATCAAGGTGGGGGATGAGATCGAACGCAACGCCCTGCTTCGCAAGTTTGTCGACGTTCAGTACAAACGAAATGACATCGCCTTTGAACGAGGTACTTTCCGTGTCCGCGGAGACACAATCGAGATTATTCCGATGTATGAGGAGCTCGCGATCCGGATCGAGATGTTTGGCGATGAGATCGAGAAGATCATGACGCTCCATCCGTTGACTGGGGAAATCATTCGCGATGAGAATGAAGTTCATATCTTCCCTGCGACGCATTACGCCGCTAGCCCAGAGACGATGAAGCGGGCTATCGGAGATATTCAAGATGAGCTTCAGATTCAACTCAACGCCTTTGAAAAGCAAGGCAAACTCTTGGAGGCACAGCGCCTTCGCATGCGCACAACCTTTGATATCGAGATGATGGAGCAGTTAGGTTTCTGCTCAGGAATCGAAAACTACTCACGCCATCTCGATGACCGTAGCCCTGGCTCTGCTCCACACTGTCTACTCGATTATTTCCCTGATGATTTTCTCGTCGTCATTGATGAAAGTCACGTGACCGTTCCGCAAATCGGTGCAATGTACGAGGGTGATGCATCTAGAAAACGCACACTAGTTGAACATGGATTCCGTTTGCCAAGCGCTCTCGATAACCGTCCACTTAAGTGGCCAGAGTTCCTTGAACGCGTAGGACAGACGCTCTATCTCTCGGCAACGCCCGGCAAGTATGAGATGGAAAAGGTTGGGGGAGATGTCGTCGAACAAGTAATTCGTCCTACCGGATTGGTTGACCCGGCAATTATCATCAAACCGATCAAGGGCCAGATTGATGACTTGCTGGAAGAGATAAACATTCGTGCGGCGAAAAATGAAAGAGTTCTGGTTACAACTCTTACTAAGAAGATGTCTGAAGATCTCACTGACTATCTCCAAGAGCGCGGTGTGCGCGTGCGTTATCTCCACTCTGAAGTGGATACTCTTCGACGTGTTGAACTTCTAAGAGAGTTACGTAGCGGTGAATATGATGTTTTGATCGGTATCAACCTACTCCGCGAAGGACTCGACCTCCCCGAGGTATCACTTGTTGCAATTCTTGATGCGGATAAAGAAGGCTTCCTGCGATCTGCAACATCGTTGATTCAAACAATAGGCCGTGCTGCGCGAAATGTTTCGGGCGAGGTGCATATGTATGCAGATAACATCACGCGTTCCATGGCGCTAGCAATTGATGAGACCAATCGTCGACGTGCCAAGCAGGTTGCCTATAACCTTGAACGAGGTGTGGACCCCCAACCACTTCGTAAAAAGATTGCTGATATTACCGATCTGATTAACCGTGAAAGCGAAGACACCTCGGATCTCCTTGCTGGAGAGAAGGGTTCTGGAAAAGGTAGTGCTGGAGCACTTTCTGTGGGACTTAACGCGAAAGGGGTTATCTCTCTACCGCGCAAAGACCTAGTCGCCTTGATAGGCTCGCTCACCGATCAGATGAGAAGTGCTGCAGCTGATCTTCAATTTGAAGTTGCTGGAAAACTTCGTGATGAGATTCGCATTTTGAAGAAGGAACTGAGATCAATGGAAGAAGCGGGTGTGTAGGTGACTATTGAGAAACTTGTAGTCCGTGGTGCTCGCGAACATAATCTTAAAGATGTTTCTCTCGACCTACCTCGCGATGCTCTCATTGTCTTCACCGGCCTTTCGGGCTCCGGAAAATCGAGTCTTGCCTTCGACACAATCTTTGCTGAAGGCCAACGTCGTTATGTGGAATCTCTCTCGGCGTACGCCCGACAATTCCTGGGCCAGATGGATAAACCAGATGTTGACTTCATTGAAGGACTTTCACCAGCTGTTTCGATTGACCAAAAATCTACCAACCGCAATCCGCGTTCGACGGTTGGAACTATTACAGAGGTCTATGACTACTTGCGCTTGCTCTTTGCTCGTGCCGGAAGACCGCACTGTCCGCAGTGCACGAAGCCAGTTTCGCGACAGAGTCCTCAGCAAATCGTTGATCAAATCCTCGAGCTCCCGCCAACTACAAAGTTTCAAGTTCTAGCACCCGTTGTCCGTGAACGTAAAGGTGAGTTCGTAGATCTCTTTACCGATCTTGTGAAGCAGGGTTACTCAAGAGCCATCGTTGATGGAGAGGCAATTTCACTCTCCGAGCCTCCTAAGCTAAAGAAGCAAGAGAAGCACACGATCGAAGTTGTCATTGATCGTCTGACTGCAAAGGCGGATTCTAAATCCCGACTCACTGACTCTATTGAGACAGCGCTGAGACTTTCAAGCGGAATCGTTCTTCTTGACTTTGTTGACGCTAAAGCCGGTCAAGAGAAGATACACACATATAGCGAGCACCTTGCCTGTCATGATTGCAATCTCTCATTTGAGGAGTTAGAACCACGTTCCTTCTCATTTAACTCACCTTTTGGAGCATGTCCTGAGTGTTCGGGTATCGGCACAAAACTTGAAATTGATCAAGATCTCGTGATTCCAGATGATGGCTTGAGTATTTCTGAAGGAGCAATCGCACCTTGGGCGGGCAGCCAATCAGATGGATACTTCATGCGTTTAGTTGAGGCGCTTTCGAAGGATGTTAAATTCTCGCTCGATGTCCCGTGGAAGAAGATCTCAGCAAAGGCGCAAGATGCCATTCTCAATGGATACGAGTACGAGATCAAGATGCGTTACAAAGGTCGTTATGGCACTCGTAATTACACAACAGGTTTTGAGGGAGTTATCCCATTTATTCATCGCAAACATAGTGAAACCGAAAGTGATTACAGCCGTGATAAGTACGAGGCGTATATGCGTCAGATTCCTTGTGGGGCTTGTAACGGGGCGCGCCTAAAGCCTGAAGTTCTTGCAGTCACTATCGGAGATAAGAGTATCGCTCAGGTCTGTGAACTATCTATCGATGATTGTGCCGCCTTCCTAAAACAAGTCAAACTTTCGAAGCGAGAGGCACAGATTGCAGAACGCGTGATGAAGGAAGTTCATGCGCGACTTGGCTTTCTCCTTGATGTTGGACTCGATTACCTCTCACTGGATCGCCCCGCTGGCACGCTCTCTGGTGGAGAGGCACAGAGAATTCGTTTAGCGACACAGATCGGTTCAGGACTTGTCGGAGTGCTCTATGTTCTTGATGAGCCAAGTATCGGACTGCACCAGCGCGACAATCGACGATTGATTGAGACTCTCACGCGGTTACGCGATCTCGGAAATACACTCATCGTTGTTGAACATGATGAAGAGACAATCCGTACCGCAGATTGGGTCGTCGATATCGGACCTGGCGCTGGCGAGCACGGTGGCAAAGTTGTGGTCTCTGGTTCCTATGAAGATCTCATCGCATCGAAAGAGTCGATTACGGGTGCTTATCTCTCCGGACGTCGCGCCATTGAGATTCCAAAGAGCCGTAGGAAGATAGATCCAAAGCGCCAGATCGTTATTAAAGGTGCGAAGGAGAACAACCTCAAAGATGTTGAGGTCTCAATACCGCTTGGAACTTTTGTAGCAGTCACAGGTGTGAGTGGTTCGGGTAAATCAACGCTGGTCAACGACATCTTGTACTCAACTCTTGCCAACAAACTCAACGGTGCTCGAATCGTACCGGGGCGGCATAAGACAATTACTGGAATAGATCAGCTCGACAAGGTTGTCCATGTTGATCAATCGCCGATTGGTCGTACACCGCGATCTAACCCTGCAACCTATACGGGAGTTTTCGACAAGATACGTGCACTTTTCTCTGAAACTACCGAGGCGAAAATTCGTGGTTATCAGCAAGGTCGCTTTAGCTTTAACGTCAAGGGCGGGCGCTGCGAGAATTGCACCGGCGATGGAACTATCACCATTGAGATGAACTTCTTGCCTGACGTTTACGTTCCTTGCGAAGTCTGTCACGGTGCGCGTTATAACCGAGAGACCCTAGAAGTTCATTACAAGGGCAAGACGATCGCCGAAGTTCTCGATATGCCGATTGAGATCGCACATGAATTTTTCGAATCTGTCCCAACAATTGCACGTTTTCTAAAGACGCTCTGTGATGTTGGCTTGGGCTATGTACGACTTGGACAATCTGCTCCAACGCTCTCTGGAGGAGAGGCGCAACGCGTAAAACTTGCTACAGAACTGCAACGTCGCTCAACCGGGAGAACTATTTACGTTCTCGATGAGCCAACAACTGGCCTGCACTTTGAAGATGTCAATAAACTTTTAGGTGTCCTCAGCCGCCTTGTCGATTCAGGAAATACTGTGATTGTTATCGAACATAACTTGGATGTCATTAAGTGTGCTGACTGGGTAATTGATATGGGACCGGAAGGTGGATTTAGAGGCGGCGTGGTTGTCGCTGAGGGAACTCCAGAACATGTTGCATCCGTTAAGGAGAGCTACACAGGTCAGTTCTTACGTGAAATACTTGAGAGCAACCGTTCGGTTAAGAAACTAGCAGCGAAGAAGAAGTAGCGATGGCAGATCCAGCCTCGTATCGCCCACCCGAGATCCCTGAAGATCCCGGTGTTTACCGTTTCTACAATAAAAGTGACAAGGTGATCTACGTTGGAAAGGCTAAGAACCTTAAGAATCGCTTGAGTTCTTACTTTGGTTCAAACCTTGCTCAGAAAACATATCGGATGGTTCACGAGGCGGTTCGGGTCGATTGGACGATTGTTAAGACTGAATTAGAAGCGCTGGCTTTAGAGTTCTCATGGATCAAGCAGTACCACCCGACCTATAACGTGCAATTCAAAGACGATAAGTCTTATCCCTACCTGGCGATTTCACTTGAAGATGAGTATCCACGTATTTTTATTACCCGCAAGGAGAAGCGCCCAGGTCTTAAGTATTTTGGACCGTATACAAATGCATGGGCCCTTCGTAATACCTATGAAGTTCTACTTAAAGTCTTTCCGGTGAGATCGTGCAGCGTTGGAAACTTTCAGAGAGCGCAGCGGTCAAAACGACAATGCCTTTTGGGGGATATTGGAAAGTGCGCGGCGCCGTGTGTCGGTTGGGTGAGCCCAGAGGAACATAAAGAGATCGCCGTCAAGCTCAACGATTTCATGGAGTCTGGAATGGAAGATCTGCTCCCAACAATGCGCCACGAAATGGAGTTGGCAGCATCACGAGAAGAGTTTGAGCGAGCAGCTCGCCTTCGTGACCAGATTGAATCTTTTGAAAAGGCACAGAAATCAACGCAAGGAAATCTCTCTGACGATCTGGATGGGGATTTCATTGCCATTCATGAAGAGGGCTTCCATGCTGCTGGTTCAATATTCATGGTGCGCAGAGGATCGATCAAGGGTTCACGTTCATGGATTGTTGATCAAGAGAGAACGCTCGAAGGCGAAGATCAATGGGCATCACTTCTCTTCTCGATCTACGGAGATGGTGCAACGGAAATTCCATCAATTATTCATATGAATCACGAACCCACAGATAGCCAAGCTCTCACATTATGGCTGAGTTCACTTGCCGGACATAAGGTCACGATCAAAGTTCCACAGCGCGGTGAAAAGGTAGAACTCCTTGATACCGTCGATAGAAACGCTCATTATGCGTTGATCCAATTCCTGAGTAAGCGAGCCAACGATGCAGCAGTCTCTGGTAAAGCGCTTATCGAACTAGAAGAAATCCTTGAACTTCCACGTACGCCACTACGTATTGAGTGTTTTGATATCTCAAATATTTCAGGCACAACTGTTGTTGCCTCGATGGTTGTCTTTGAAGACGGCATTGCAAAGAAGAGCGAGTATCGCCGATTCATTATTGATACCACCGAAGCGACGGATGACACTCGCGCCATGCATCAAGTAATCACGCGACGACTTAAGAGATTGCTGGCAGATCGAAAGGTTGATCAAAGCGAGGTTAATGAATCTGGCGGGCGATTAGGGAAATTCTCCTATCCACCGCAACTCATTGTTGTCGATGGCGGTGCGCCACAAGTCGCAGCTGCAACGCGTGCACTCGAAGAGCTCGGTGTCACCGATATTGCTCTCTGTGGTTTAGCTAAGCGTCTTGAAGAAGTATGGCTTCCACATAGCCAGGATCCACTTATCCTTCCTCGCACAAGTGAGGGAATGTATCTGCTGCAACGCATACGCGATGAAGCACATCGCTTCGCAATAACCTTCCACCGATCACGTCGCTCAAAGGTGATGTTGGAATCTGTTTTAGATGAGATCGAACAGCTAGGTCACATTAGGCGAGCCGCCCTCTTAGATCGTTTCGGTTCTGTTGGTGCTATTCGCAAGGCTTCTGTGGCAGAGATTGCGGCAACGCCAGGAATCGGCGAGAAAATTGCATCGATTATTTGGAACCACCTCTCACATATGGGGGAGAGCGCCGTTATTGGCGGGGTAGATATGCAGACGGGTGAGATTCTCGACAAGTAAGGGTGTTAGGTAGTTGACGTTGATGGCAGACTGTTCCCATGAGTACACGCGAACTCTTGATTCTTACCGGAATGTCCGGTGCCGGTAGATCGACGGTAGCGCACGCACTTGAAGATCTAGGTTGGTATGTCGTAGACAATCTGCCACCTGCAATTCTGCCCGAACTAGCTTCACAGACCGGTGGATCAGATTTCGCATCAGTTGCAGTCGTCGTCGATGTGCGTGGAGGTAAATTCTTTGATGATCTGAGTGCATCTCTGAACACGTTGCGTGAGAAGAAGGTTCCATTCAGTACCCTCTTTCTCGATGCCAGCGATCAAGTATTGGTGGCTCGCTTTGAATCCACTCGTCGACCACATCCCTTGCAGGCAAATGATCGAATCGTTGATGGTATTGCCCGCGAACGAACCAAGCTTGATGAACTCCGTGCCCAGGCTGACATTGTCATTGATTCGAGCAACTTAAATGTGCACCAGCTGGAGAAACGTATCGCCGAAATATTCTCTCCAGGATCACTCAGCGCCATACGAGTCAATGTGCTCTCTTTTGGATTCAAATATGGAATCCCGGTTGATGCGGACTTGCTTCTCGATGCACGATTTATTCCCAATCCACACTGGGTGCCAGAGCTACGACCCCTTACTGGACTCGACGAGAAAGTCTTTTCTACGGTACTTGCAAGTGATGGCGTCGAAGAGTTCATTAAGAGCTACGTGTCAGTTGTTATGCAGATGGTTCCGGGTTATCTCCGTGAAGGTAAGCGCTTTGTGACAATTGCCGTTGGATGCACTGGTGGCAAACATCGCAGCGTTTCTGTCGCGCGAGAAATTGCTCGACAACTTAGTGAATACTCATCAACTGTTGAGATATCTGCCCATGCCACCCATAGAGATGTTGGCCGCGAGTAACTCATGTCATCTCCACGCGTTGTCGCCCTCGGCGGAGGGCACGGTCTCTTTGCAACACTTACTTCTTTGCGCTCTCTGACTTCAGAAATCACCGCGATCGTTACCGTGGCCGACAATGGCGGTTCAAGCGGAAGATTGCGCGAAGAATTTCCAATCTTCCCTCCTGGTGATCTGCGTATGGCATTGGCTGCCCTCTGTTCGGATGACGAATGGGGGAGAAGTTGGGCTGAGATCATGCAGTATCGATTTACAAGTGATGGGCCGCTAGATGGCCATGCTGTCGGCAACTTACTTCTTGCAGCTCTCTGGGATCGTGATGAAGATCCGATTGAAGGTTTAGATCGAGTGGGCGCATTACTTAAAGTTGTAGGTCGAGTACTTCCGATGGCAGGAGAACCACTCGACATCGAAGCAATTTTTCTTGATCAAGGAGAGAAGAAAACAGTCCGTGGACAGAAAGAGGTAGCCACTACCACTGGTCGTTTTGAATCTGTGAAATTAATCCCTGAGAATCCCAAGGCAAGACCAGAAGCGCTGACAGCAATCGCTCAAGCCGATTGGATCACGATGGGACCAGGATCATGGATCTCTAGCGTTCTTCCTCATCTGCTCGTGCCTGAACAAGTTATCGCACTCAGTAATTCTCCAGCGAAGAAAATCCTCTTACTTAACCTTGATGATGTGCACACTGGTGAATTTTCAGGACGTAGCGCCCTTGATCACATTGCAGCGGTTGCGAAATTGGCTCCACAACTCTCATTTGATTTTGTTGTTGCTGATACTTCTCTCGTTCAGGATCCTCAAGCGGCCGAACTTCTTGGAGAGAAAGTTTCAACCCAAGGTGGAGAGTTGTTGGTCGGCGACCTTCGACTTCAAGGAAGTGCCAACCATCACGATACGAAAAAATTGACCTCTCTTTTCGCACACATTGCCGGGAAAACTTTGGTTGGATAGCCCCATGGCTATGACAGCAGCAGTAAAAGATGAGCTCAGTCGTCTCTCAGTAACTCGCCCATGCTGTCGCAAGGCTGAGGTTTCATCACTGCTTCGCTTTGCCGGTGGGCTTCACATTGCCGCGGGCAAGGTGGTTATTGAGGTTGAACTCGATACTTCCCAGAGCGCTAGACGACTCAAGAAAGATATTGCCGATATTTACGGCCATGACAGTGATTTAGCAGTTCTCTCTTCGAGCGGACTTCGCAAAGGGTCTCGTTACGTTGTTCGCGTCATTGAAGCAGGTGATGCGTTAGCTCGTCAGACTGGTCTGATCGATGGAAACGGTCGACCTATTCGTGGTCTTCCACCGCAAGTTGTTTCGGCCAATATCTGCGATGCAGAGGCGGCGTGGCGTGGTGCCTTTATCGCACACGGTTCGCTTACAGAGCCGGGCCGTTCATCATCACTTGAAATTACTTGTCCAGGACCTGAGGCGGCGTTAGCACTTGTTGGAGCCGCGCGACGTTTAGGAATTGCTGCAAAGGCGCGCGAAGTACGTGGGGTCGATCGCGTTGTTATTCGCGACGGTGATGCAATCGGTGTGTTACTCACACGACTTGGTGCTCATGAAAGTGTTCTCGCTTGGGAAGAGCGACGTATGCGTCGTGAAGTTCGCGCAACGGCAAATCGTCTTGCAAATTTTGATGATGCAAATCTTCGCCGATCAGCACGTGCAGCAGTTGCCGCTGCAGCACGCGTCCAACGTGCAATGGAGATTCTCGGTCCTGAAATTCCAGATCATCTAAAAGAGGCTGGCGAATTACGAATTAGTCACGGTCAAGCAAGTTTGGAAGAGTTAGGTTCTCTTGCAACACCACCCATGACAAAAGATGCGATCGCTGGGCGAATTCGCAGATTACTTGCGATGGCTGATAAGCGGGCTTCAGAGTTAGGAATTCCTGATACTGAGGCTGGTTTATCACCGGACTTGCTCGGCGAGTAGCGCCAGAGCGGTGCTTACCGCCTGATAAGATTCCGCTTAGACCCCAGCGTTGTGGCAGATATTGTGCCGTCTAACTTTCTTACTCTAGAAAAAGGTTTACTGATGATTAATGTTGGAATTAATGGTTTTGGTCGCATCGGCCGTAATTTCTTTAGAGCAGCGCTGACCAACCCTGAGATCAATATCGTTGCGATCAATGACCTCACCGATAATGCAACCCTTGCCCACCTCCTTAAATACGATTCAATTCTCGGTCGCTTAGGACTCGAGGTCTCTCATACGGATGAAACTCTCACCGTCGGAGGAAAGACAATTAAAGTTTTTGCAGATCGCGATCCGGCAAACCTTCCTTGGGGAGCAGTAGGCGCAGATATCGTTATCGAATCAACCGGTCATTTCACCAAGGCTGCAGATGCTGGAAAACATATCGCGGCAGGTGCAAAGAAAGTGATTATCTCAGCACCCGCATCTGATGAAGATATTACGATCGTGATGGGTGTTAATCACGAGAAGTACGATCCAGCCAACCATCACATCATCTCTAACGCCTCATGTACAACAAACTGTCTTGCTCCAATGGCTAAGGTTCTTCAGGACAACTGGGGGATTGTGAAGGGTTTGATGACCACGATCCACGCATATACCAACGATCAGGTCATTCTTGATTTCCCTCATAAAGATCTCCGCCGCGCACGCGCTGCTGCGACAAATATGATTCCAACTTCAACCGGTGCTGCTAAGGCGATCTCACTTGTTCTCCCAGAACTTAAGGGAAAGCTCGATGGATATGCAATGCGCGTACCAGTTCCAACAGGATCAGCAACTGACCTCACTGTTGAATTGGCGAAAGAGGCGAGCGTTGCCGAGATTAATGCCGCGATGAAGGCTGCAGCAAACGGTGCGCTGAAGGGATTCCTTTCCTACACTGAAGACCCAATCGTTTCCTCAGATATTGTTACCGATCCATCTTCGTGCATCTTCGATTCAGGGCTCACTAAGGTAATTGGTAACCAGGTCAAGATTGTTGGTTGGTATGACAACGAGTGGGGTTACTCCAATCGCCTCGTAGATCTCGTTGAGCTTGTTGGTAAAAAACTCTAATGCAATTGAAAGAGAGCGATCTTGCTGGGAAGCGAGTCTTTCTTCGCTGTGATCTCAATGTTCCATTGAAAAATGGGGTAATCACTGACGATGGTCGAATAAAGGCTTCGCTTCCTACAATCAAGTACCTGCTTTCTGTCGGGGCAAGTGTTGTCATTGCCGCCCACCTTGGTAGACCTAAAGGTGAAGTGAAGGCAGAACTATCTCTTGCCCCTGTTGCTCAACGTCTGAGCGAATTACTTGCTCAACCGGTGCTATTTCCAGGCTCAGTACAAGGGGACGACGTTTCATCTGCAGCAAAGAATCTTGTTGCAGGCGAACTTCTTCTTCTTGAAAATATTCGCTTCTCACCTGCCGAAACATCAAAGGATGAATCAGAACGTCAAGCATTTGCTGAGTACCTAGCCTCACTGGCAGATTTCTATGTCGGTGATGGTTTCGGAGCAGTTCACCGCAAACACGCCTCGGTCTATGACCTGCCAAAAATTCTCCCTCATGCAGCGGGTCTTCTTGTAAGTGCTGAAGTTGATGTACTCAAAAAACTCACCATAGATCCGGTTCGCCCCTATGGAGTAGTTCTTGGTGGTGCGAAAGTCTCAGATAAAATCGGTGTAATTTCTAACCTTCTTAACAAGGTCGATGTGATGGCAATTGGTGGAGGGATGGTCTTCACATTTCTCGCAGCACAGGGACATCAAATCGGGAAGTCACTTGTTGAAGACGATCTCATACCAACAGTAAAAGAATTGATTGAAAAAGCTAAGCAGCAAGGAGTGAAGTTAATCCTGCCAACAGATATTGTCATTGCTCCGGAATTCTCTATCGACTCTCCACCAACGTTGGTGGCCGCTGATGCGATTCCTGCGGATCAGATGGGACTTGATATAGGTCCTGATTCAGCAAAGGCCTTTGCCGCGGCGATCACATCGTGTGAGACAGTCTTTTGGAATGGTCCTATGGGAGTCTTTGAATTTCCGAATTTCGCACACGGAACCAAAGTTGTAGCCCAAGCGCTCTCTCAGGTATCTGGGATTTCGGTCGTCGGTGGTGGAGACTCAGCTGCAGCAGTACGAGCGCTGGGATTTGCTGATAGCGATTTTGGATATATTTCAACCGGTGGTGGAGCATCGCTTGAGTATCTCGAAGGCAAAGAATTGCCTGGACTTAAGGCGCTAGATCTTTAATCTTGCTGTAACTTTCAACCACTTCGAAGGAGATGAATATGCGCAAGCCACTCATGGCGGGTAACTGGAAGATGAACCTCAATCATCTTGAGGCGATTGCAGTTGCACAGAAGCTCGTCTATTCACTCTCGGATAAAGACTATGACGCAGTTGATATTGCAATCCTGCCTCCCTTTACAGATATTCGTTCAATTCAAACGCTGATTGATGGTGATCGCCTCCGCTTGCTCTACGGCGCGCAAGATCTCTCTCCTGAAAATGGTGGCGCATTCACAGGCGACATCTCAGGTTCAATGCTGGCAAAGCTAGGGTGCACCTTCGTAGTTATTGGGCATTCAGAGCGACGTGCTATTCACAAGGAAGATGACGCGCTTATCAATAAGAAGATTCGTGCAGCGCTCTCTCATGATCTCATTCCAATTTTCTGTGTGGGCGAAGAACTATCTATCCGTGAATCTGGCGCCCATGTCTCACATGTGATTCGTCAGGTACGTGCAGGCCTCGAGGGATTCACCAAACCAGAGTTAAAGAAGATTGTGATTGCATATGAACCAGTGTGGGCGATTGGAACAGGTAAGACAGCAACACCAGATGATGCTCAAGAAGTCTGTGCTGCAATTCGTGAAGAGGTGGGAGTAATTGGTTCACCGGAGATTGCCGGGGGTATGCGAATTCTTTACGGTGGCTCAGTGAAGTCCTCAAATATCGTTGAGATAATGAAGCAGAGCGATGTTGACGGTGCACTCATCGGAGGAGCCAGCCTTGACCCAGAGGAACTTGCGAAGATCGCCAAGTTCTACGCGCAGGAAGCCCTCTAGCAGCGACGGTTTGCGGGCTCAACGCCTCGATTAATCTAGTATCCTTCCCTTCTACGATGTAAGGAGCACGGCATATGGCCCTCGGACTTTCGATCTTTCTGATCCTAATGAGCGTAATCATGATCCTTCTCGTCCTTCTCCATAAAGGAAAAGGCGCGGGGCTTTCAGATCTCTTTGGTGGCGGAGTCTCTTCAAACTATGGAGGCTCATCAGTAGTTGAGCGCAATCTTGATCGCCTCACCATTGTTGTCGGCGGACTCTGGTTTGCAGCCGTTGTTGCTCTCTCATTAGTCTTGAAGGGATAAGACGATGGCAAGTGCAATCCGTGGAAGTCGTGTCGGCGCTGGCCCAATGGGCGAAGCCGAGCGTGGAGATCAGATCGAACGCGCAACCGTTTCATACTGGTGCGGCAATGGTCATGAAGTACGTCCATCATTTGCTGTAGAAGAGACAGTTGTTATCCCTGAGCAATGGGATTGCCCAAAGTGTGGACTACCAGCAGGGCGCGATAAAAATAAACCGCCAACTGCTGTTGTTAATGTTCCGTACAAGACTCACCTTGCTTACGTCAAAGAGCGCCGCACTGATACCGAGGGTGCGAAGATTCTTGAAGATGCACTGAAGAAATTGCGTGGAGACGAATAATTTAAAGAGAACGGGCAACCGTTAACAATTGCAGAATTCCCGCCGAACGATCTTCTAGATGAAGTCGCAGAAGCGGGAATTTTCTTTTCTGTAGAGCTGCGTGATCTCCCAGTGCCTGTGCCATCAGCAGAGTCCGAAGCGTGAACTTCTCGCCAGGAATATCAAGATCATTGGTGCACGCGCCTGTTATCTGAAGAAAGGCTCCATTTTGTTGGCCACCTTTATGAAACTGACCCGTTGAGTGGAGAAAGCGTGGACCCCAACCAAAGGTAACTGGCTTGCCGGTTTTCTTTGAAAGAACATTTTGAAGTTCTCGCACACTCGCATCATCCTTGCGATCAAGATACGCGTGTATTGAGATGTAGCCATCTTCGGGAACTGTTGCCAAGAATGAAAGAAGTGATTGATGAAGTGATTTATCTTCACCGAAGATAGCGACATTGTCATCGATATAGTCAGCAGTGAATTCGGGGAGTGTCCCGTTCCAATCCTTGAGCAGCTGCGATGTGGCGTTCTTAGCCTCTGTCACATTCGGTTGATTAAATGGATCGATATCAAGAGCGGATCCCAGTAAGGCGGTTACCCATTCCCAAAAGATAAAGTGTTCGCCCAAACTTCCAACAGCAACAAGGTCCGCATCACCTTCACTGAAGGAGACTCTGAAAGCACCACCTACCGCAGCGCTAGTCACATCATCGACAGCGATAGGAAGTCGTCCGACACCTGACTTGCCAGTTGATTCAGCGATCAGTTGCTCGATCCAGTCAGAGAGTCCATTGAGACCAGAGCCTTGATCAACAAAGGCGATGTATTGCGAACTTTCGGTAATCAGAAGTGAAGCAACATCAATGATGGCATGACTATCGTGCAGAAATTCGGCCTTCATATCACTTGCTTGATCAAGGAGCACCGACACATCTACGCCAGTGAAAGCAGTTGGCACTAATCCGAAGGCGGTTAATGCGCTGAAGCGTCCACCAACATGAGGGTCAGCATTTATAACAGCCAAACCTTGGCCGCGCGCTTGAAGATCAAGCGGTGATCCCGGATCTGTGATGATCACCATGTGTGATGCAAGATCGAGCCCTTGATCCTGAAATGCTGCAGTAAATATTGCACGTGCTGATGATGTCTCTATGGTTGAACCAGATTTGGACGAGACGATGAGAAGCGTAGAGGAAAGATCCTTAGTAAGTGCATGCGCAAAATACTGAGGATCTGTTGAATCAAGAATGAAGAGGTTTTTCTTAAAGCTCTGTGCAATTACTTCTGGTGCAAGTGATGAGCCACCCATTCCTGCAAGAACAACTCGTTTGATATGTGGAAAACGGGCGACGAGTGCATCAATTTCTGGGAGAAGTGTGCGTGATGATTCTGGAAGATCAACCCAATTCAATCGTACGGCCGCTTCTACTGCAGCCTCTGCTCCCCAAATCGTTGGATCTTTGAGGGCAATTCTTCTGTGGGCACCTTCAAGTTTTTGATAGAGAGCACTGGATCGATCTACCCGAGCAAGTGCTGACCCCGAGATCTGCATCTAGCGCATCTCCTTGCGAACTGATTCGAGAAGATCTGTCCAGGCTTGTGCAAATTTCTGTACACCATCTTCTTCCAGTGCTTGCGTAATTGAATCGAGTGAGATTCCAGCAGCCTGTAAATCAGCGAGATGTTTACGAGCGGTGGCAATCTGAGGTGTAATCGCATCGCCTGCAATAACGCTGTGATCGAGAACTGCAGCTAGCGTTGATGGAGGCATCGTGTTCACTGTATGCGGAGCAATGAGTTGATCAACGTAGAGCGTGTCAGGATATGAAGGATCTTTGACGCCAGTTGAAGCCCACAAAGGGCGCTGCATCTGAGCACCGCGCTCTGCCAACTCTTTCCACTGTGCGCTACCAAATTTCTCCTGAAAGAGATCGTAGGCACAATGGGCGTTGGCGAGTGCAATCTTTCCAAGAAGCGAATCATTTCCAATAGCCTTCAACTCTTTATCAACCGCCGAATCTATGCGTGAGATGAAAAAGGATGCCACCGAGTGAATAGTTGAGAGATCGCGACCCTGCTCTGATGCTAGTGAGATGCCTTGAGTAAATGCATCAATCACTTCTTCGTAGCGTTTCAATGAAAAGATGAGAGTGACGTTAACGCTGATACCTCGTGCGATCAGTGCTGTGATGGCGGGGAGCCCTTCAGGTGTGGCCGGAACTTTAATCATCACATTTGGTCGATCAACTATGGCGTGAAGCGCTATACCCTCAACGATTGTCTCTGCGGTGTTACGTGCCAGACGCGGATCAACCTCGATGCTTACTCGACCATCAATACCGTTACTTGTTTTATAGAGATCTAGAAAGAGATCACATGCCATCCGAACATCATCAGTAGTGAGTTTTTGAACAAGGGCGTCAACATCGTCTCCTGAAAATGCCGAAATATCATCTGCATAATCGGCAGCACCAGTGATTGCTCCGGCAAAGATACTTGGGTTAGTTGTAACTCCACGAACGCCATCATGGGCGATACGCACCGATAGACTTAGAGGATCGCTCCCCACAAGCTTTGAACGCGATAAGTCATCTAGCCAGATCGAGGTTCCGGCTGCGTAGATCTCTTGCGCTTTCATGCGCGAGCTTCCAAAACCTTGGCTACAACATTTTCAGCGGTGAATCCGAACTCTGTGAAGAGTTCTCCAGCTGAAGCAGATGCGCCATAGTGATCAAGGCTAATAATTACCCCAGAGTCACCGACATATTCGCGCCAGCCCACGGAAACGCCAGCCTCAATACTCACGCGCAGCGCGCTCTTTGGAATGACTGACTCTTGGTAGGACTTACTTTCGACTGCAAACCACTCGAGACAAGGAGCGCTCACCACTGATGTTGAGATTCCCTTCGCGTTAAGTATCACGGCACTAGCAACGGCGACACTCACCTCAGATCCTGTTGCAATGAGAACTACTTCAGGATCTCTCGGCGCAGCAACAAGCGTGTATGCACCTTTCTCCACTAACTGCGCACTATTGGTGGCGGTGCGTTCGAAGACAGGCAGATTCTGGCGAGAGAGAAGAATTCCAGCCGGTTTGTTACGAAGAAGAATTGATTTCCACGCTTGCGCCACTTCATTGGCATCTGCCGGTCTGACGACAGCAAAACCAGGAATCGCACGAAGGGATGCCAGATGTTCAATCGGCTGATGAGTTGGCCCATCTTCTCCGAGACCGATCGAATCATGTGTCCAGACGAATGTTGTTGGAATATTCATCAGTGACGCAAGACGAACCGAAGGTCGCATGTAATCGCTAAAGACGGCAAATGTTCCACCGAATGTCCGCGATAGTCCATGCAGAGTGATGCCGTTAAGAATTGAACCCATCGCATGCTCACGAATTCCGAAGTGAATCACTCGTCCGTATGGACTTACTTCGCTCATCGCACTTGATGACGGAAGGAATGATTTTCCGCCTTCAATGGTTGTGTTGTTGCTCTCGGCTAAATCAGAAGAGCCACCCCAAAACTCAGGTAGGACAGTTGCTATCGCATTGATAACTTTTCCTGAAGCGGCGCGGGTTGACACATCTTTTCCAGATTCGAACTGGGGGAGTACCTCTTCCCAGCCTTGAGGTAAATCGCGTTGCACAAGACGTGCGAGCAGTTGCGCTTTGGCGGGATTACTCTTCTTCCAGAGATCAAATCGTGTATCCCACTCTCTGCGAAGAGAGGCCCCGCGCTCCTTAACAAGGCGGATATGGCTGAGAACATCTTCTGGCATCGCAAACTTTTCTTGAGGATCTAAACCGAGAAGAACCTTCGTCGCCTCAATCTCAGCATCACCTAGCGCTGAACCATGAGATTTGGCTGTATTGCGCAACTTCGGTGCAGGCCATGCAATGACAGACTTCATGCGGATAAGAGTTGGTCGATGTGTATCACGTTTGGCTTCACGCATCGCTTGATCGAGTGCAGGCAGATCTACATTTCCGTCAGCGAGAGTATCGACTTCAATGACACTCCATCCATATGCCCGGTAACGCGCTGAAACATCTTCGGTAAACGCTAGGTGAGTATCACCTTCGATTGAGATTCGATTATCGTCATAGATCACATTGAGATTACCGAGCTCCTGCGTTCCCGCCAATGAGGAGGCTTCAGCACTTACGCCCTCCTGCAAATCTCCATCAGAGCAGATGACCCAGATTGAGTGATCGAAGAGTGATTGACCTGCAGGTGTCTCTGGATCAAGCAATCCGCGCTCATATCGTGCAGCCATTGCAAATCCAACAGCAGTGGCAACTCCGGCACCGAGTGGGCCAGTTGTCATCTCTACACCATCGGTATGTCCGTACTCAGGATGTCCAGGAGTGAGCGAACCATGTGTGCGAAACTCCTGAAGATCTTTCATCGTAAGACCGTAACCACTGAAGAAAAGTTGTGTGTAGAGCGTCATAGAGGAATGGCCGCAAGAGAGAATAAAGCGATCACGACCTAACCAATGGGGATCAGAAGGATCATGAATCAGGTGGCGTTGAAAGAGTGCGTAAGCCACTGGTGCCAGAGACATTGCAGTCCCTGGGTGGCCATTACCGACTTTCTGCACCGCATCCATCGCCAGTGCACGAGCTAGGGCCACTGCTCTGTCATCAAGCTGGTTCCACTCTGACATGCTTTTCATTTAACTCACCTTCCGACTCTTTGGCACACGAACAACTGTAAGACGTACTCGCCACGCAGCAATCCAGAAAATGACTGCTCCGAGTAAGTGAAAGGCCACCAAGATTTCTGGAACACCAGTGAAGTACTGAATGTAACCGATCGTCCCTTGACCGAGTGAGATGCCTAGGAATATCACCAGTGCACGTTTTGTCGTGGTCGACACTGTTGGGAGCACAAGATAAGCGATAGTAAGACCGAGAAGAAATATCACGGCATCGGTATGAAGCACGGTGATATTTCGGATGTCAAGATCAAAACGTGGTGCGGACTCATCGCCTGCATGTGGCCCACTACCGGTAACGAAAGTTCCAAGAATTAAAACAAGAAACGAAATAGCAATATGCGCACCAGAGATAATGCGGAGAGAAGTTTCCTTGATCGCTGCACGGGCAACGGGTCCAGATCGACGTGAGTAAAGTGATGCTGCCCCGGCAATCAAGACCATCGACAGGAGTAGATGGCCGGCTACAGCGAAAGGATTGAGATCGGTGAGAACCGTGATTCCACCAAGCACGCCTTGCGCAAGAATTCCAAGAAGCTGTCCTGCTGCTAACAAACGTAAATCTTTCCTTCGAGTCTTAAGAACTTCAATCACTACGGCTAGCGCTGCAATAAGGAGTGCGAACGTGAGAAGACGATTGCCAAACTCAATCCATACCTGATGCTCAGGTTCAATCTGCGTTGATACAGGTACGAAGGAGCCCTCAGAACATTCAGGCCATGTGGGACATCCGAGGCCTGAGCCGGTAAGTCGCACAGCGCCGCCGGTTATCACCAGAGCGCCCTGAAGGAAGAGGAGAATTCCGTAGAGAGCGGTACGAATACGCATATCGCTAGCCTATTCCAGGAGGGCGTGTGTTCGAGTAGAAGGAGGGAGTTAATTACGATACATTCGTGTTGTGAAATTCGGAGATAGCCAGAGCGATGATCTACCCACAAGGGATGCGATCGCCCGCCTCATTCTTGAGCATGGTCCGGCTACCGCTTCAACCTTAAGCCAAGCGCTGGCGTTGACCCCCGCTGGAATACGACGTCATCTCGACCTTCTCGTTGCCGATGGCATTCTCGAGGCGCGCGATCCTAGAGATTCCTCGATTCGCGGTCGAGGACGCCCATCAAAAGTCTTTCTCATGACCGATGTTGGTCGTGCAAAGTTTGAACATACCTATGACGATCTTGCAGTATCTGCGCTTAAATTTATGGCGACACATTCAGGTGATCACTTAGTTGCCGCATTTGCAGAATCGAGAGCGCAAGAGATCGAAGCTAAAGCAACCGAGTATTTTTCACAGCATGTGAATATGGGGAGTGACAAGGAAGATACGGTCGCCGCTCTTGCAGATTTTCTTACCGAACAAGGGTACGCAGCGAGCGTTGAAGAACGTGGATCTGGTGAAGAGATCTGTCAGCATCACTGTCCTATTGCCCACGTAGCAGCGGCCTATCCCCAACTCTGCGAAGCAGAAACACAAGCATTCTCACGCCTGCTTGGTACCCATGTTCAACGTTTAGCAACCATCGCTCATGGCGATGGAGTCTGTACTACTTATATTCCTCAACTCACAACTACCGCTGGAAAGGCATAATCATGACAACAGCACATCCAGAACTCGATGGCCTTGGAAATTATGAATACGGTTGGGCTGATAAGACCGATGCCGGTGCAACAGCAAAACGCGGAATCAACGAAGATGTAGTTCGCGACATTTCAGCGAAGAAGAATGAGCCAGAGTGGATGCTCGATCTACGACTCAAGGGACTTTCACTCTTTGAGAAGAAGCCGATGCCATCGTGGGGTAGCGATCTCTCAGGAATCTTCTTCGACACCATCAAATACTTCGTGCGCTCAACAGAGAAGCAAGCAACAACGTGGGATGACCTTCCAGATGACATTAAGAATACTTACGATCGACTCGGAATCCCAGAGGCAGAAAAGCAGCGTCTTGTTTCAGGAGTAGCGGCACAGTACGAGTCTGAGGTTGTGTATCACTCCATCAGAGAAGACCTTGAAAAACTTGGGGTTCTATTTCTCGATACTGATACAGCGTTGCGTGAGCACCCTGAACTCTTCCGTGAATACTTCGGAACAGTTATTCCTGTCGGCGATAATAAATTCGCGGCACTGAACACTTCTGTCTGGTCCGGCGGTTCATTTATCTACGTTCCAAAGGGCGTCCACGTAGATATTCCATTGCAGGCATACTTCCGAATTAACACAGAGAATATGGGCCAGTTCGAGCGAACACTAATTATCGCTGACGAAGATTCATATATTCACTACGTTGAAGGTTGTACTGCTCCAATCTATAAATCAGATTCTTTACACTCAGCCGTTGTCGAAATCATTGTGAAGAAGGGTGCACGCGTTCGCTACACAACGATTCAAAACTGGTCGAATAACGTGTACAACCTTGTTACAAAACGTGCGACCTGTGCTGAAGGCGCAACAATGGAATGGGTCGATGGAAATATTGGCTCAAAGGTCACCATGAAGTACCCAGCAGTTCTACTCATGGGCCCACATGCGAAGGGGGAAACACTCTCTCTTGCATTCGCTGGACCTGGTCAGCATCAAGATTCTGGCGCGAAGATGGTTCATGCTGCTCCGTACACATCTTCCTCAGTGATTTCTAAATCTGTCGCTCGTGGTGGTGGCAGAACTTCCTACAGAGGACTTGTTCAGGTCCAAGAGGGTGCTCACCATTCAGCGAGTACCGTCAAATGTGACGCACTCCTTGTCGATAGCATCTCGCGCTCTGATACATATCCATATGTAGATATTCGTGAAGATGATGTCTCAATGGGTCACGAAGCGACGGTCTCAAAGATTAGCGATGACCAACTCTTCTACTTGATGTCACGTGGACTTAATGAGGATGAAGCGATGGCGATGATTGTTCGTGGATTCATTGAACCAATTGCACGCGAATTACCTATGGAGTACGCACTCGAGCTCAACCGCCTAATCGAGCTTCAGATGGAAGGGGCAGTTGGGTAATGACTGCACTGCAATCTAATCTTTTGGAGATACATACTCCGCAGGGACGTGAAGAGGCGTGGCGTTTCACCCCTCTCAAGCGCCTGGCGGGTATGCACGATGGCACTGCTGTCGCCTCATTGCTTGATTCATTGAAGCTCACAGGAGCGTTGCCTTCTGGAGTTAGCTTTGAAAAAGTGGAGGCGGAGGCTTTCACGAAGAGTAATGATGCGATTGTGCAGAGAATTCGTGCCTTCTCTGGATCGGTACAACGATTAACTGTTTCTCAGAACACTGAGATCAACGAACCAATTCATTTCTCTCGATCGATGCGAGATCTGCAATCTGTTGAGTTCGCTCGAGTTCAGATCGTTCTCGAACCGAATTCAAAAGCCACAGTGATCTTTGAGAATTCTGGAGATCTGCGCCTTGGAGAAGACCTTGAAATTCGAGTGGGAGCAGGTGCGCACCTGACCTTTATCTCACTTCAAGAGTGGGGTTCATCATCAGTTCATGCCGCTCATCACCACGCAGTGGTAGAGCGCGATGGGACATTTAATTCAATTGTCGTCACAGTTGGTGGTTCGCTCGTACGCCTTCTACCTACAGTCGAGTTTGCTGGAAGCGGTGCAAGCACTGAACTGCTTGGTGTGTACTTTGCAACCGAAGGTCAGTTCTTTGAGCACCGTATGTTCGTTGATCACCTCGTACCGCAGGCTAAATCTCGGGTGAATTACAAAGGCGCTCTCGCAGGGCAAGATGCACATACCGTTTGGATCGGCGATGTATTTATTCGCGCAGCGGCCGAAGGAACAGATACGTACGAGTTGAATAGAAATCTTCTACTATCTGATGGCGCGCGAGCAGATTCTGTTCCCAACCTTGAGATTGAGACAGGGGAGATCGTTGGCGCAGGCCATGCGAGCACCACTGGTCGTTTCGATGATGAGCAACTTTTCTATCTCATGTCTCGTGGAATTAGTAGCGCTGATGCACGCCGACTAGTTGTACGTGGCTTCTTCACAGAGATCGTCTCGCAGATCAAAGATCAGGTGATTGAGGATCGCATCATGGCGCGTATCGATGATGAGCTGGCAAAGGCTGGTGCCATCAATGGCTGATCTCTCGTTTGCAACCTTAGTTGAAGGCAAGCCAGTCAAAATTGAGAAAGACGGTAAAGCCATCTGTGTTGCTCGCGTCGGCGAAGAAGTTTTCGCGATCGATGACACATGCTCTCATTCTGATGCATCTCTTTCAGAAGGCGATGTATCCGGATTCAAAATTGAATGCTGGCTACATGGCGCAGAATTTGATCTACGCACGGGTGAAGCACTCACACCACCAGCGGTTGCACCGCTTAAGACTTACGGCATACATGTTGACGGAGACTCCGTCACAGTGGAAATCTAATCGGGGACAAAGATGAGCACACTTGAAATTCGCGGATTAAAGGTAAGCGTAACCACTGAAGGTGGAGACGTTGAGATCTTGAAGGGCGTAGACCTCACGATCAAATCTGGAGAGACGCACGCGATCATGGGTCCTAACGGTTCCGGGAAATCAACTCTCGCATATTCGATCGCTGGTCATCCAAAATACACAATCACTGGCGGAACAGTAACTCTCGATGGTGCAGATGTTCTAGAGATGTCAGTAGATGAGCGTGCTAAGGCTGGTCTTTTCTTAGCAATGCAATATCCAGTCGAGGTACCCGGAGTATCTGTCTCAAACTTTCTTCGCACTGCAGCCACAGCACTTCGTGGAGAAGCTCCAAAACTTCGCGAGTGGGTAGGAGAAGTTAAGGGTGCAATGGAAGCTCTCAAGATGGATCCATCCTTTGCAGCGAGAAATGTCAATGAAGGATTCTCCGGCGGAGAAAAGAAACGCCACGAGATCATGCAACTTGAACTTCTCAAGCCAAAGATCGCTATCCTTGATGAAACTGATTCTGGGTTGGATGTTGATGCTCTGCGCGTAGTTTCTGAAGGTGTAAATCGAGCAAAAGAGAATAACAATGTCGGAGTTCTCTTAATTACTCACTACACACGCATCCTTAAGTACATTAAGCCAGATTTTGTGCATGTATTTGCTAACGGAAAAATCGTTGAAGAAGGTGGCCCCGAGTTGGCAGATAAACTTGAGGCGCAAGGATACGAGGAGTACGTCAACGCTTAAGCGTTTACGCAATCGAGATGTCCTTTAACCCACTAGTCATTCGCGAAGATTTTCCGATCTTCTCACGGACGATTCGTGACGGTAAGAGGCTTGTCTATCTTGATAGCGGTGCCACTTCACAAAAACCTCAGGTGGTTATTGACGCTGAGGTGGATTTCTATCGTCTTCATAATGCGGCAGTTCACCGAGGTGCTCATCAACTCGCGGAAGAGGCGACTGATCTTTTTGAAGGCGCACGGCTAAAGATTGCACGCTTCCTTGGCGCTGAAGTTGACGAGGTCATCTTCACCAAAGGTGCAACTGAATCACTTAATCTAATCGCTTACGCGATGGGTAATGCAGCGAGCGGGAATAGATTCCACCTGAAAGCGGGAGATCGAATTCTCGTTTCGCAGATGGAGCACCACGCAAACCTGATCCCTTGGCAGCAGTTAGCAGCGCGCACTGGGGCTGAGTTGGTCTGGTTTGATGTCACGCCCGAAGGACGATTAGATCTCTCTCAGATCCCAACTCTCATCACTGCTTCAACCAAAGTTGTTGCACTTACTCACCAATCTAATGTTTTGGGAACAATCAATCCTTTGGATGAGATAGTTAAGGCAGCGCACAATGTAGGCGCAGTTGTGGTCCTTGATGCATGTCAATCAGTGCCGCACATGAGCGTTGATGTAAAGAAATTAGGGATCGATTTCCTTGCCTTCTCAGGCCACAAGGCTGTTGGTCCAACGGGTGTGGGGATTATGTGGGGACGCCGTGAGCTCCTTGAAGAGCTTCCACCGTTTCTCACCGGTGGTTCGATGATTGCAGATGTCACCATGACGTCAGCGACGTGGGCACCAGCACCAGCAAAATTTGAATCTGGAGTGCCAAATATGGCTCAGGTTATTGGACTTGGTGTTGCCGTTGATTATCTCTCTGCGATCGGTATGGATTCGATCGCAGCGCACGAACATGTACTGACTTCTGATCTCCTTACCAAATTGTTATCTGTCGAAGAGATCAAAGTGGTAGGTCCACACACTATGGATAGCCGTGGGGGAGCGCTCTCATTTACAGTTGAGGGAATTCATCCACATGATCTTGGACAATTCCTCGATAGTCAGGGAATTGCTGTGCGAACTGGACATCATTGCGCGTGGCCACTGACTCGCTCGCTGGGAGTACCGGCAACTACGCGTGCCTCGCTTTATCTGTACAACACTATTGAAGATAATGATGCCTTGATGACCGGCATTCATTCTGCGATGAAATATTTCCGCAAATGAACTTAGATAACTTATATCAAGAAGTAATTCTTGATCACTACAAGAACCCACTCAATAAATCTTTAGCTAAAGATTATGATGTTCAGGTCCATCACATCAATCCAAGCTGTGGTGACGAGATCACTCTCAACATCACTCTGACAGGCAATGTGATTAGTAAAATTACATGGGATGGGGTCGGTTGCTCAATCTCGCAGGCGAGCGTCTCAATCGCGAGTGATCTTCTCGTTGGAAAGACTCTAGATGTTTCTGAATCGATCACTGAAGAGTTTATGGATCTGATGCAGAGCAAGGGTAAGAAATCCGGTAATGAACTAGTTTTGGAAGACGCTGTCGCCCTGGCTGGTGTTTCACAGTATCCAGCGCGGATTAAATGTGCCCTGCTGGGGTGGATGGCGATAAAGGATGCCTCGATGCAGGCATCGAACAAGTAGGTAAGGCTCACAAGAACGACCCAGTAGGGATAGAATTCCAATCCGAGGAAAGGTAAGTCAATGAGTGCAAAAATTGAAGATGTAACCGAGGCCATGAAGGATGTTGTTGATCCTGAGCTCGGGATCAATGTTGTAGACCTCGGACTTATCTACGATGTAATGGTTGATGAAAGTAATATTGCAATTCTCAATATGACGCTTACCTCGGCTGCTTGCCCACTTCAAGATGTTATTGAAGATCAGACTCGTCAAGCGTTGGCACCACTGACTAGCGATGTGAAAATTAATTGGGTATGGATGCCACCTTGGGGTCCGGATAAAATCTCTGATGATGGTCGTGAGCAGTTAAGAGCTCTTGGCTTTACTGTTTAACTCGTGTCCCAACACGCAATGTGGATGACCTTTAGGTCAATCACAGCAGATCCTTCGGTCAAAGAGAGAAAACTTAAGCCAGGTACAGTCAAACGGATTCTCTCCTACGGTCGTGCCTATCGACGTTATCTAATTTTCTTTTTAGCAACAGTTGTTGTTGATGCATTTCTTATCGTTTCGACACCGCTTCTCCTGCGAAAGCTCATCGACGATGGCGTCTTACCTAAGGATCCAGGGCTTGTAACAACTTTGGCTCTCATCGTTGGTTTGCTCGCGATTCTTGATGCAATCATGAATGTGATTGGCCGGTGGTTCTCTGCTCGCATTGGTGAAGGTCTGATTTATGACCTTCGTTCTGAAGTCTTTGCTCATGTACAGAAACAATCAATCGCCTTCTTCACTCGTACCCAGACGGGTGCGTTGATCTCGCGAATCAACTCCGATGTGATGGGAGCACAGCAAGCATTTACTGCAACCCTTTCTGGGATTGTAAGTAATGTGATCAGTCTGACGCTGGTGACAATCGCAATGCTCTTCCTCTCGTGGCAAATCACGCTTTTCTCACTGGCTTTACTTCCACTCTTTCTTTTGCCAACAAAGTGGGTGGGGCGCAAGATTCAGTCCCTGACTCGCGAATCATTCGAAGTAAACGCTCAAATGTCGAGCACTATGACAGAACGCTTTAACGTTTCAGGTGCACTACTCGTTGCTCTATACGGAAAACAATCCAGTGAGAAAGAGTTCTTCCGCTCACGCGCGCGCAAGGTTGCAGATATTGGAATTCAATTAGCTCTGCTCAATCGTCTCTTCTTTATCGCTCTCACTAGCGTTGCTGCTATTGCGACAGCCTTTGCATACGGCATCGGTGGACATCTGGTTATTTCTGGATCAATCACAGTAGGAACCATGATTGCGATCACTGCACTTTTGGCACGACTCTACGGCCCTCTCACCGCACTCTCGAATATTCGAATTGATGTGATGACAGCGCTAGTTTCATTCGAGCGAGTCTTTGAAGTCCTTGATCTCAAGCCAATGGTGGAGAGCAAGGTTGATGCACCTCATATGCCCGCATCTAAGCCACGGGTTGAGTTCAAGAATGTTTTCTTCTCTTATCCGAAGGCGGATGAAATCTCACTTGCATCGCTAGAAGGAATAGCTACTCGTGAAGTGGTTGACTCTGGGGAGATTCTCAAAGGTTTATCGTTTGCGGTCGAACCAGGAACGATGACCGCGTTGGTGGGTCCTTCAGGGGCTGGAAAGACAACTATAAGTGCGCTGATTCCACGTCTCTACGATGTGACGGACGGATCGATTGAGATCAATGGAAATGACATTAGAGAGTACGAACTTGAGAGTCTAAGAAACAGTATTGGCGTCGTGATGCAAGATGCGCATCTCTTCCACGAGACAATTGAAGAAAACCTCAGGTATGCAAAGCATGATGCCACTCTGGAAGAGATGCAGAGCGCCTGTACCGCTGCTCAGATTTGGCCGCTCATCGCTTCACTTCCACAAGGTTTATCAACAATGGTCGGAGAGCGCGGGCATCGCCTCAGTGGTGGAGAGAAGCAACGTCTTGCGATTGCACGACTTTTGCTCAAGTCTCCATCGCTAGTGATACTTGATGAGGCCACTGCGCACTTGGACTCTGAGAATGAAGACCTTGTTCAGATCGCTTTGAAGAACGCCCTCAAAGGACGAACAAGCATTGTCATCGCACATCGCTTGAGCACAGTGATGGATGCGGATCAGATTCTTGTGATTAAAGATGGAAGAGTGGCCGAGCGGGGCCGTCATGAAGAGTTGATCAGCGCTGGCGGGATTTACTCAGACCTCTTCAGTCGCCAGGACCTGACCACTCGTTAAATCCATTTTTCGAATTAAGTAACGCCCATATACGACAAGAGCTGCAAAGAGAATCCATTGCACAGCGTATGCAAGGTGTGGCCCGTCACTGAGAGTGGGAATAAGGGTCGGTGTAGTTGGTGACAAATCCGGAGTAGATCCAGAAATCAGGTCGAGATAAAAGTTTTCAGAGGTGAGCCCTGATTGTGCGTTCAGTTTTGAAATAAGTCCTTGCTCACCGCTGGTTGGTAGAGCGAAGAAAGAACCCGTCGGAAGCGATGAATCAAGTCGAAGCCTGGCAACAATCGAGACATTGCCGAGTGGAACTGCAGGCGTCGTCGGAATCTCCGTTGCGCTAGATCCAGCCTGTACCCAACCTCGATCTACCCACATAGTTTTTCCTTGAACGGAAGTAAATCTAGTGAGGACGCCATAACCATATTTACCTTCGTAATATCTGTTACGAATAAGAATTTGGTTCTCTGGGTCAAAACTTCCGGAAACCCTCGTTGTTCGCCATTCGCTCGCCTCGACATTAGTGATCAGATTTTCTAAGTCATCGATGGGTTGAGCAATTCTTAACTCGATGGTGTCGTTCTTTGCCTTTCGATCCTCACCTCGGTGAAACTGCCATTGAGACGCCCAGAGGCACCCAGCGATAAGGATGAGAGCGATGAAAGTTTTTAGAAAGGGACGCTGCTCACGAGGCTTGATCACAGAGAGAGTGTAGTTAGGAAAGCGAGCGAGGCTTTTCATTGAGCAATGCATCACCTGGAGTGATTGTCTCGCGACCAGCATTTGCGATCACTACTGCGATATACGGAAGTGTCACTGCTCCAACAAGAGCGAACCATCTATATGGACTAGGCAAGATCACAGTGAGAATAAAACAGACAGTACGAATCATCATTGAAATCAGATAGCGACGTTGGCGTCCTGCCAGATCACGGCTGAGAGCCTTTGGCGCGCTAGTGACGTCAAAGACCTCTTCGTTACCCTGCTTGGCGCGATCCATACTGGTAAGCCTAGGGGTGACTTGCCCTCCAAGCGACTCCAAATACTGGTTACGCATAGGTAGCGCTGTAAGTTTCGTCTATGTCTTCTCATGGTTTGTCCTCTCTTGCTTTAGTCACAGGCGGAAACCGCGGTATCGGTCTAGCGATCGCACACTCGCTCAAGGCTGATGGCCATGATGTCGTTATCACTCATCGAACTGGCGTCGCCCCTGATGGCTTTAAGTCAGTACTCATGGATGTGACATCGACAGAATCAGTTGATGCCGCCTTCACGCAAATTGAGAGCCAATGGGGAATTCCTGATGTGATTGTGATGAATGCCGGTATCACTCAGGACACTCTTGTTCTGCGAATGAGCGAAGAGGATTTCACCTCGGTCATTGATGCCAACCTCACTGGCGCCTTTCGAGTCGCTAAGCGCGCGACAAAAGGTTTACTCAAGGCCAAACGCGGTCGCTTAATTTTCATCGGGTCTGTAGTCGGATCTATCGGTGCGCCAGGACAGGTGAACTACTCAGCAAGTAAGGCAGGCCTTGTCGGCATGGCTCGATCTTTTGCGCGCGAACTAGGAAGTCGTTCAATAACAGCAAATGTTGTTGCTCCTGGATTTGTTGAAACGGATATGACCGCTGCTCTCGATGTGAAGAGACGCGATGAGATTGCAGGACAAATTCCATTGGGACGTTTTTGTAGCGCTGAAGAGATCGCAGAAGTTGTTACATTTCTCGCATCAGAAAAAGCAGGTTACATTACTGGTGCAATTATCCCGGTTGATGGGGGATTAGGAATGGGGCACTAGCAATGGGAATTCTTACAGGGAAGAATATTTTAGTAACCGGCGTACTCACCGATGGTTCGATCGCGTTTCACGTAGCAAAGATTGCCCAAGAAGAAGGTGCACGCGTCATCCTCACAGGATTTGGTCGCGCCTTAAGCCTCACGACGCGAATTGCTGGGCGACTTCCAGAGCTACCTCCCATTATTGAGTTAGATGTTACTAATCAATCCCACCTTGACAGTTTGGCTGATGAGATAAGAAAACACGTCCCACATCTCGATGGAGTAGTACATTCAATTGGTTTTGCACCCGAAGCTGCTCTTGGTGGAAATTTTCTGAATACCGCTTGGGAAGATGTTGCTACCGCGGTTGAAGTATCGGCCTATTCCCTCAAGTCACTTTCTCTTGCCTGCCGTCCAACATTTACTGGTGGCGCTTCAATTGTCGGACTCGATTTTGATGCATCAGTGGCTTGGCCTAAGTATGACTGGATGGGTGTCGCCAAGGCAGCTCTTGAATCTACCTCTCGCTATTTAGCGCGCGATCTCGGAAGTGAAAACATTAGAGTGAACTTAGTCGCAGCAGGCCCTATTCGAACCATGGCGGCGAAGTCGATCCCTGGTTTTGATGAGTTTGAAAAAGTCTGGAACGACCGTTCACCGCTTGAGTGGGATGTCAATGATCCTCAACCGGCAGCGAAGGCAGTCGTTGCTCTTTTAAGCGACTGGTTTCCAAAGACAACCGGTGAGATTGTTCATGTAGATGGCGGGCTTCATGCGATGGGTGCATAGAGACCACACCTTCTTTACTCTTGTAGTAATTCTCCCTGTTCTCCTAGGACTTCTCTTCTCATTCGCTAATCGCAGAACCGATAGTGCCATCGATACCCCAAAAGAAGTAGTGCTATCGCCTTCACTTCAATGTTTTGATACGACTGACTATTTGATCTACTCAACTCGACAAGATCAATGCCCTCCGGATTTCCTTTCTCTTGGAAACCAAGCTTTAACCGAGAGTGCTACCGCATCGGGTATTGTCGAAGAGATTCATCCAGAATTACAGCAACGCTTTAACACTGCACAGCTCTTTGCTGCACGCGATGGAGTTGCACTTCTGATCACTTCAGGATTTAGATCTCTTGAACGTCAAAAATTTCTCTACGATCGTGAAGTTCAACTGAGGGGGAGTGAGACCGAGGCGGCGAAATGGGTTTTACCGCCGCAGTCATCTCACCACCCGAAAGGCCTGGCCATTGATGTGAACTACCCGATGGATCCTGCTGGAGCGATGTGGCTTGAAAGAAATGGCTGGCGCTTTGGGCTATGTCGGGTCTATGCCAATGAATGGTGGCATTTTGAGGCAGTAATCGCTCCAGGTGTGAGATGTCCGGCCCTTGCCCCTGATGCCCGCGTAGATCTCGAGCGGGCTGCCCCTTAATTTCCAGATTGAGCCATCCCTCAGGTACTCTTACCCCAGACCAGTGACGCAAAGTTGCTGCAAGAGGAGCTCACCGCTCCCACCTCTCTCGCAACGCGGGTGTTGGTTATGTCGGATGAAGAAGGCTCATTGAGCCGTGGGCTTGCCCGCACTTCACTGTCTGCGGTGTCCTTATGCGGCGGCTTCGTTACAACAGAAGCAGAGCCAAACGAAGGAGCAGAAATCACCACTGAACCGCGCATCAATGATCGAATCCGCACACCTCAAATTCGTCTCATCAATTACACCGGTGAGCAAGTTGGAGTAGTAGATATCGAAGTAGCGCTTGCAATGGCCGATGAAATCGGACTCGACTTAGTTGAGATCGCACCAGAGGCCAACCCGCCTGTTTGCAAAATCATGGACTTTGGAAAGTTCAAGTATGAAGCAGCACAGAAGGCGCGAGAGGCTCGTCAGAACCAGACCCACATTGTGGTGAAGGAAGTGCGATTGACACCAAAGATTGAATCTCACGATTACGAGACGAAGAAGAACGCAATCGAGAAGTTCCTCAAGGGTGGCGACAAGGTAAAGATCACGATGAAGTTTCGTGGACGTGAGCAAACTCGACCTGAGATGGGCTTTAAGTTACTGCAGCGTCTTGCAGAAGATGTGACAGAACATGGTTTCGTTGAGTTCGCCCCAAAGCAAGAGGGACGAAACATGACGATGGTATTGGGTCCGACGAAAAAGAAGACCGAAGCAGTTGCAGAACAGAAGGCAGCTCGAGCAGCTGCTGAGAAAGCGAAGCTAGAAGTAGAGAAGTAGAACACCGAGTAGGCACAGGAGATAGCAATGCCAAAGATGAAAACCCATAGTGGTGCGAAGAAAACCTTCCGCGTCACAGGTTCAGGAAAGATCATGCATGAGCGTGCAGGAAAGCGCCACCTTTTGGAGCGCAAGTCTTCACGTGTCACTCGTCGTCTTAGCCAAGAGCAGTCAGCAAAGCCAACCGTCACAATGACAGCCAAGCGCATGCTTGGTTTGAAGTAAGGAGAGTGCGCTAAATGGCAAGAGTAAAACGTGGTGTCCACGCAGCGAAGAAGCGTCGTACAACTCTTGAGCGTGCCGCAGGTTATCGCGGACAACGTTCACGTCTTTTCACAAAGGCGAAAGAGCAAGTTACGCACTCTATGGTTTATGCATTCAACGACCGCAAGGATAAGAAGGGTGACTTCCGTCAGCTTTGGATCCAGCGTATTAATGCAGCATCCCGCGAAAACGGAATGACCTACAACCGTTTCATCCAGGGACTTAAGGCAGCAGGAATCGAAGTTGACCGTCGCGTACTTTCAGATATCGCGACAAATGATCCAGCAACCTTTAAGACTCTTGTTGACCTTGCTCGCAAGAGCCTTGTCTCAGCGTAATCTGAACAAGTAAGAATCAATCCAGTGATTGAGAGCCTTCAGTCGCCCCATGTTGGGCGAGTGAAGGCTCTTATTGGTTCTCGGGGGAGTAAAGAGCGAAGCGATTCAGGTCTCTTCGTAGCAGAGGGGATTCAGCCTCTTCGCGAAGCGCTCTCCTCGCAACGCGGTCCCGGCATAGAAACTCTTTACTTAAGCCCCGCGGGCCTGACTCGAATCGCAGAACTAGACACTTCAGAAGTTAATGTTGTTGAAGTAAGTGATGCGGTCATGCAGGCGATGGCATCAACGGTGACACCGCAGGGAATTCTCATGGTCTGCTCGATTCCGTCTCACTCATTAGCAGATCTATCGATGACAGAAGAATCATTTGTGATCTATCTCGATCGTATTCAAGATCCAGGTAATGCAGGAACAATTCTTAGATCAGCAGATGCCTTTGGCGCAAGAGCGGTGATTACCTCACCGGGTAGCGTAGATATGTATTCTCCGAAAGTAGTTCGATCAACCGCTGGATCGCTATGGCATATTCCAGTCTTTGAGTCGCTCGAACTTAGGGAAGTGCTCCCTCAACTTGGCAACCCCGAATGCATCGTTCTCTCATCCCACGCTAGCGAATCGATTGTTAACTTCCGTGCAACAGGACCATGCATCGCAATCTTCGGAAATGAAGGTGCTGGAACTAGCACAGAGCAACTTGCAATAAACGCACGAACTGTTGCAATCCCTATGTCAGGACAGGCGGAGAGCTTGAATCTCTCAGCTGCGGCTTCGGTAGTAATGTTCACGCTTTCTCAGCCTTCTCGCGGTTAGAATAACCCCATGAATGAGGCAGAGGTTTCCGCATGGGTAAAAGCAGCTGGTGAAGCTTTCTCTGCCGCGGCAGATCTAGAATCACTGAAAGAAGCTCGCCTTGCGCATGCTGGCGACAAATCTCCGATTGCTCTTGCTAGTCGCTCACTTGGTTCGCTTCCTGCAGATCAGAAAGCATCGGTAGGCAAGATTATCGGAGAAGCAAAAGCATCTATCGCTGCTGCTCTTGAGCGTGCAACGGCGGCATTGGAACGCGAACAAGATGAAAGAGTGTTGCGTGATGAGGTAGTTGATATCACTCTTCCTGCTTCTCGTTCGCACAAGGGCGGATTACATCCGATCACAATTATTAAAAATGAGATCTCAGATTTCTTTATTGAGCAGGGTTTTTCGGTCGCAGAGGGACCAGAGCTTGAGTCCGGATGGTTGAACTTTGATGCGCTCAACATTCCGGCTGATCATCCAGCGCGCACCATGCAAGACACATTCTTTATTGAGCCGATTGAATCTGGATTGGTGCTTCGCACCCACACTTCTCCAGTTCAAATTCGCACAATGTTGCAAAACGATCCACCTATTTATGTGATCTGTCCCGGACGCACCTTTAGAGCAGATGAGCTCGATGCAACACACTCACCTGTCTTTCATCAGGTAGAGGGTTTAGTCATTGACAAGGGCATCACGATGGCGCACCTCAAAGGCACTCTCGATAACTTCGCTCGTCATATGTTTGGCGCTGATGTAACAACACGTCTTCGTCCTTCTTTCTTCCCCTTTACTGAGCCAAGCGCTGAGGTGGATATCTTCTTCAATGGTCGATGGATTGAATGGGGCGGCTGTGGAATGGTGAACCCACGCGTTCTTGCCACGTGCGGCATCGATACAGATATTTACTCTGGTTTCGCATTTGGTATGGGCCTCGAGCGAACTCTTATGGTTCGCCACGGAATTACCGACATGCACGACATTGTCGAAGGCGATCTTCGCTTTACTCGCCAGTTTGGAGTCGGACTCTAAATGCGCGCACCTTTGTCATGGATTAAAGAGTTTGTAGAGATCCCAGATTCAATCACCGCCGAAGAGATCTCAGATGGGCTCATTCGTGTTGGATTTGAAGTAGAAGAAGTAATTAAGCAGGGGTCAGATCTCACAGGGCCACTGGTCTTTGCAAAAGTTCTGACCATTGAAGAGTTGACTGAGTTTAAGAAGCCAGTTCGATATGTCGGTCTTGATTGTGGCGAGGCGGCGACACGTTATGTTATTTGTGGGGCTACCAATTTTGCTGTGGGAGACCTTATTGTTGCAGCGCTTCCAGGTGCCGTACTTCCAGGTGATTTCGCAATTGCCGCTCGTGAGACATATGGAAAAACATCAAATGGAATGATTTGTTCGGCCCGCGAGCTCGGTCTTGGTGATGATCATTCAGGAATCATGACCTTTGCTCAAGGAACAGTGAAGATTGGCGATGATGCTATTGAAGGGCTGATGATTAACGATGTCATCTTTGACGTTTCAATCAATCCAGATCGCGGCTACGCTCTTAGTATTCGTGGTCTTGCACGTGAAATCGCGGCATCACTTAATCTGAAATTTACGGATCCAGTTGACGCTCTTCGAAATCTGACATTTGCCGAAACTGGTAAAGGTGTCACTGCAAAGATAGCCGACCCATCGACGGCGTCCGTTTTCTATCTGCGCACCCTCACCAATTTTGATCCTAGGGCTACAACTCCACTTTGGATGCGTCGCCGAATTGAGAAAATGGGAATGCGTTCAATCTCACTAGTTGTTGATATCACCAACTACGTGATGCTCGAACTCGGACAGCCACTTCACGCATTTGATAAAGCAAAAATCAAAGGTGGCCTCACAATTAAGCGCGCAGGTAAGGCGCAACCATTCACCACTTTAGATGGCCAGATACGACAGTTACATCCAGATGATTTGATGGTCTGTGACGATGAACAACCTCTTGCTTTGGCAGGAACAATGGGTGGCGCATTCTCTGAAATTTCAGAGACCACAACTGAAATCGCGCTCGAAGCTGTTCGTTTTGATCCTGTATGTATCGCAAAGAATTCACGTCGACACAAGTTATCGTCTGAGGCATCTCGTCGCCTCGAACGTAGCGTTGATCCGTCTCTGGCAGAGTTTGCCTCAGCGCGGTTTGTGCAACTCCTCACCGAACATAGTTCGGCAGAGCATGTATCTACCGTGGTGGATGGCGCACCACGTTATGCACCTCTCTTGATGCTTGATCCTGCATACATCTCACGCATTCTTGGCTTGGAGATTGCACCGGCAAAGATTGCCGAACTTCTTCGCGCTGTTGGGTGTGATGTTGATGAGAAGAGTTTTGAGGTTGATCCACCATCGTGGCGCTGGGATCTATTAACACCTGCGGATTTAGCAGAAGAAGTAGCGCGCATGATCGGTTATGACGCTATTCCATCTGTGCTTCCTCCACGACCTGTTCACGCATCATTAACATCTACCCAGAAACGACGTCGTGCGGTCTCAACCATGTTGGCTGCTCGAGGACTGGCAGAGGTGCAAACCTTCCCATTTACCAATCAAGAAACGATCGATTTTATGGGCTTTGTTGGTGAAAGAGCTGCGACCTACAAGATTGCAAATCCGATGTCAGAAGAGTTCCCTTTGATGCGAGTACACCTAGTGCCTGGTCTGATTGAAGTCGCAGCTCGAAATATCTCACGCGGAGCACAGGACTTTGCAATCTTTGAGATGGGCTCAATATTTAGAAGCTCTCAGAAACTCACTGATGGTAAATTTCCTGAGATTGGACTTCGTCCATCCTCACAAGTGATTGACGAGATTTATGCCAGTGTTCCTCCACAAGGCTTTCATGTGGCGGGTTTGCTCGTAGGTAAAGTTGAGAATGAAGATTGGCAAGGAGCTGCTCGTTCGTACGGGTGGCAGGATGCGATTGCCGCAGCTTCAGATATTCTCGATCTATGTCATCTTCAGTGGTCAATTGCGCGCAGCGAATTCGCGCCATGGCATCCAGGTCGGTGTGCAGAGCTCATCGTTGATGGTAAGCCCGTTGCTCACGCCGGAGAATTACATCCAAGAATTATCGCCAAGTATGGCTTACCCGCACGAAGTGCCGCCTTCGCAGTTGCGTTGAGTGCTTTACCTGATTCTCCACGTGTGCGACCTACAACTGTCGGAACTATGCCTGCAGCCCTTCAAGATGTAGCCCTCATCGTTAATGAAAAGGTGGCGGCAGGGGATGTTGAAGCCGCGCTACGTGCTGGCGCGGGGGATCTTCTCGAATCAATCACACTCTTTGATCGCTACGACAAGCTAGGCGATGGCAAGATTTCTCTGGCGTTTTCGCTCGTGTTTCGTGCCCCTGATCGAACTCTTACGGGACCAGAAGTCGCTGCGATGCGTGAGTCAGCCGTTGCAGCAGCTGCGAAAGCCACGGGGGCAGTTCTCCGTACTGTATAAATATGCAGATGATTGCATAATTATAGATCCTCAGATAGACTCATTTCTATGAAAATTGGTGTTGTTGGGGCGAGCGGATATGCCGGGGGTGAATTGCTGCGCATTCTCTCGGAGCATCCAACCTTCTCTACCGTTGCAATTACAGCTCATTCGAATGCGGGGGAGCTGATCACATCTTTGCATCCACACCTTGGTTCGTATAGCAGTCAACGTTTCTCTCCGTTTTCGCCAGAGCTTTTCATTGACTGCGATCTTGTTTTCCTCGCACTTCCGCATGGTGAATCTGCAGCCGCAGTAGAAGCTATCGTCGCTACAAAACCAATGATGAAATTTGTAGATATTGGTGCTGACTTCAGGCTGGAAGATCCAACCGCGTGGGCAACGTATTACGGTGGGAAGCACGCTGGCCAGTGGGTCTATGGCCTGCCAGAAATCAAAGGACAGTTTGCCAAAATCAAGGAAGCAGAGAAGATTGCTAACCCAGGGTGTTACGCCACCGCTGCCGCTCTAGCAATTACACCTCTTGCTCACTTTGCAGATCTGACAGATGTGGTCGTGGTCGCTGCATCTGGAACATCGGGTGCGGGGCGTTCGGCAAAAAGTAACCTTCTAGCGAGTGCAATCATGGGCTCAATGTCATCCTATAAATTTGGGGGAGTGCATCAGCACACTCCTGAGATTGAGCAATGTGTTTCGCAGGCGACAGGCAAAGAAGTGCGAATTTCCTTTACTCCAATGCTTGCTCCAATGGTGCGAGGAATACTTGCAACAATCACGGTCAAGCTCGATCACCTCATTACCTCCGACGAGCTGCGCAACCACTTTTCTCGCTATTACGAAGATCAACACTTCCTCTCAGTGCTACCTGAAGGTGAAATGCCTGCCACTCGTTCGGTGTATGGAAGCAATTCTGCGCACCTTCAAGTTGCAGTAGATAGCCACACTCAGCGCGCAATAGTCAGTATTGCAATCGATAATCTGGGCAAAGGTGCTGCTGGTCAAGCGGTTCAGAACGCGAACATAATGTGTGGCCTTGATGCCACTGCTGGGTTGAGCGTTCAAGGAATTGGAATATGAGTAAGACACTCGTTGTGAAGTATGGCGGTCACGCTATGTCAGATGACTCGGGCCTTTTCGCGAAAGCGCTGAGCCAAGCCCTTGCAAAGAATTTGAGTGTTGTAGTCGTCCACGGAGGTGCACCGCAGGTCAACGCTGAACTCGTTACCCGTGGAATAACGCCGCGCTTCATCGGTGGATTTCGCTACACAGATTCGGCCACCCTTGAGGTAGCCGAAGAAGTGCTTGCTAGGCAGGTAGGTCCTGCAGTGGCAGCGGCGCTGATCGCTCATTCAATCCCAGCTGAATCTCTTTCTGGGCGCACATTCATCAAAGCCGAAACTTTGACTCGTTTGGTCGACGGTACTTCGGTTGATCTCGGATTCGTTGGTCGAATCACCGCCGTTGATATCGCTCCCATTCTTTCGTTGTTAGAGCAGGGAAAGGTTCCGGTTGTTTCACCTGTAGCGTCAAATAGCGCTGAAACTGGTGCTCTTAATGTAAATGGAGACCTAGTAGCAGCTGCGATTGCGGGCGCACTCGATGCGATGGCACTTATAGTGATGACAGATGTTCCAGGTATATATCGCAACTGGCCAGATCGTGGATCACTTATCTCATCAATTTCCCGTGACGAATTATTTAGCATCAAGGATTCCTTTGCAGATGGAATGTCACCGAAAGTTGCTGCCTGCTTAGAAGCCATTGATGGCGGAGCTCGTGCTGTCAGAATCATCGATGGTAGAGATCCCGAGGCCTTCGCTTTAGCGTTAGAAAATACTGGTGGAACGTTGGTCAGCGTATGAGAAAACAGAGCGCAGTCTTGACGTGGGACGACGTCATGATGACCAATTATGGAACTCCGTCACGCACTTTTGTAAGCGGCAAAGGGTGCGTTCTCATAGATGATCAAGGTAGGACTTACTTAGATTTTCTTGCGGGTATCGCGACAAATGTTCTCGGTCATGCGCACCCTGCTGTAACCAAGGCGGTGACAAAGCAGATCTCAACCCTTGCTCATGTCAGCAATTTCTTTGCACATCCGCAAGGCCTTCTGCTCGCATCTCGCTTGCAGAAAATGACAGGGGATTCCAGCGCTCGTGTCTTCTTCTGTAACTCTGGTGCAGAAGCAAATGAAGCGGCGCTTAAGATCTCACGGCGTACCGGAAGATCTCGCATCGTTGCAACACAAGGATCTTTTCATGGTCGCACGATGGGTGCTCTATCTATGACCGGCCAGCCATCAAAGCGCGAACCATTTACACCTTTACTCAAAGGAATTTCTCACGTTCCATACGGAGATCTATCGGCGATGTCTCGCGCGGTGTCAAAGAAGACAGCGATGGTGATAGTCGAACCGATCATGGGTGAAGCCGGAGTGATTACTCCAGAGGATGGCTATTTGGCAGGACTGCGAGCCATCTGCGATCGTGTTGGCGCGCTCTTAGTCTTTGATTGCGTTCAAACCGGTATTGGAAGAACAGGTCAATGGTTTGGTTTCGAACACGAGAATGTTCGCCCTGATGTCGTCACCTTGGCAAAGGGTATTGGTGGGGGATTACCACTGGGGGCCACGATCGCTTATGGCAGAGCGGCCCAATTGCTGCAGCCTGGCGATCATGGAACAACGTTTGGTGGAAATCCCGTGGCATGTGCTGCGGCAAATGCGGTACTTGATGTTATTGAAAATAAAAAGCTGATGCAATCTGCAAAAGTAATTGAGAGAAAGATCAAGAAGAGCTTGTCGTCTACGCCAGGAGTCTTCGAAATACGAGGACGAGGACTTCTTTTAGGTATTGAGTTGTCCTGTCCTATAGCTAAGGAACTTGCTACAGCGATGCTGGCTGCTGGTGTAGTCGTTAATGCAGCTAACGAAAGAACGATTCGAATCGCTCCACCACTGATTGTCACGACAGCTCAGATTGATAAATTCATTACAACTTTCAAAAAAGTTCTGAAAGAGGTGGATCATGGCTAAAGTTCAAGCGATTAATACGGTATCGGCACGTCGTTCTGCAGCAATTGCAGCGATAAATTCCGGGCGAATCCATAGCCAGGAGGATCTAGTGCAAGCTCTCAAAAAGGCTGGTTATGCCGTCACTCAGGCAACCGCTAGTAGAGATATTGAAGAGATCGGGGCAGTTCGCATGCGAAATCACAAAGGCGAAATGGTGTACTCGATCTCCGATGATAGCGACGCCTCTCTCGCACGATCTATGCCATTGCCACAAGAATTGATCTTAAGTGTTGATTCCAGTGGAAACCTTGCGGTAGTTCGCACGCCACCAGGAGGTGCGCAATTACTTGCTAGCTCTCTTGATCATTCAGGAATAAAGGAAATCATTGGAACAATTGCAGGTGACGACACTGTCCTTGTTGTATCAAAGAGCGCCAATGGCGGTAGTGCGCTTGCGCGCGAACTTCTGGTATTTGCAGGAAAAACTAGAGATAAGAAGAGAAGGTAGAGCAATGTCACTGTGGGGCGGAAGATTCTCAGAAGAACCAGCAGATGCTGTTTTTGCACTTTCACGAAGCGTTCATTTCGATTGGCGTCTTGCACCCTATGACCTACGTTCCTCTCTGGCGCACCTTGCTGTCTTGGAGTCATCTGGGTTATTGACCCCTGAGGTCTCCGCGAAGATTCGCGCGGCACTGCTTGAGCTAACCCACGAGGTTGAAACAGGTGATTTTAGGTACAACGAATCTGATGAGGATGTTCATTCTGCACTGGAGAGAGGCCTGACAGAGAAGTTGGGAGAGATTGGCGGATCACTTCGCGCGGGTCGTTCTCGCAATGATCAGGTGGCGACAGATCTTCGTCTCTATGCAATGGATGCAATGCTTGCAACAGCTGAAAAGATCATTCATTTACAGCAAGCACTTGTGGCAAAAGCTGAGGAATATTCGGATGCGCCTGCAGTGGGCTTTACTCATATGCAGCATGCGCAGCCTGTGCTTTTTGGGCATGAACTTGCAAAGCATGTACATGCATTGAATCGAGATCTAGATCGTATTGATGATTGGTTTATCAGAACTTCGGTCAGCCCCTTAGGTTCAGGAGCACTTGCCGGATCTTCACTACCGTTATCACCAGAGGCGACTGCAACCGCGCTAGGTTTTAAAAAGAGTGCCGGAAATAGCATCGATGGTGTCTCGGATCGAGATTTCGTTGCCGAGGCTCTCTTTATCATTTCAATGGTTGGAGTCCATCTCTCACGTATCGGTGAAGAGTGGTGCATTTGGGCAACTACTGAATTCGGATGGGCGAAGGTGTCAGATTCTTACTCCACTGGTTCCTCGATCATGCCGCAGAAGAAGAATCCAGATATGGCAGAGCTAGCGCGTGGAAAAGCTGGAAGACTGGTTGGAAATCTCACAGGAGTTCTCACCATGCTTAAGGGGCTACCTTTTGCTTACAATCGCGACCTCCAGGAAGATAAAGAACCGCTCTTCGATTCATTTGATACTTTGGCACTCGTTCTGCCAGCAGTAACGGGAATGGTCGCCACGACTGAATTCGATCGTGACAGGATGGCTGCGTCAGCCCCCACTGGATATTCATTAGCAACAGAGATTGCAGACTTTCTCGTTCGCGCACATATTCCTTTTGCGATGGCTCATGAAGCGGCTGGAAAGTGTGTTGCACTCGCAGAAAAGAACCAGATCGAACTTCATGAAATTTCAGATGCGCAGTTCACCGCTATTCATCCTTCACTTACTCCCGAGATCCGTGGCGTGCTCACAGTCGAGGGCGCCCTCAATTCGCGCACTACCTATGGTGGAACTGCCCCTGCCGCCCTTGGTCGCCAACTGGCTATTCTCAAGAGTGAAGTCAGCGCGTTTGAAGCGAATTTCTCCGCCAAGTCCAAGGCCTTTTCAGGCATGATGAGCGCATGAGTCAATTTCTTGATGACCTGCGCTGGCGTGGGCTTATTGCACAGACCACCGATGAGAAGGAACTTGCAACAGCCCTAGAGAAGCCAATAACGCTCTACATTGGCTTTGATCCCACTGCACCGAGTATCCATGTGGGTAACCTCGTAGTCCTTCTTGTTCTTCGTCGCTTTCAATTGGCAGGTCACCATCCCATCGCACTGGTTGGGGGAGCCACCGGCTTGGTCGGCGATCCCAGCGGTCGTAATGAAGAGCGCAGTCTTAATAGCACCGAAATAGTTGAGCAATGGGTCAATCGAATCAAGCTGCAAGTTTCTTCAGTTCTCGACTTTAAAGTGGCTGCGAATCCAGCTGTTGTCGTAAATAACCTTGATTGGACTTCACCACTTTCTGCCATTGAATTTCTGCGAGATATCGGTAAGCACTTTAGTGTCAATCAAATGCTCTCAAAAGATTCTGTAGCCAACCGTCTTGAAGGTGGCATTTCATATACAGAATTTTCGTATCAGGTACTACAAGCATTTGATTACCTTGAGCTTTACCGTCGCAACAAGTGCACATTGCAACTCGGGGGATCAGATCAGTGGGGCAATATTGTTGCTGGTCTAGATTTAATTCGTCGCGTAGAAGGCGGGAGTGGACACGCTTTTACAGTTCCACTTCTTACCAAAGCAGATGGAACCAAGTTTGGAAAGACTGCAGGTGGAAGTGTTTGGTTAGATCCAGAGATGACATCGCCGTATGCCTTTTTCCAGTACTGGTTGAATTCAGACGATAAAGATGTAATCAATTTCTTAAAAGTATTTTCATTTAAGTCTCGCCAAGAGATTGAAGAGCTCGAGAAAGAACATAACGAGAATCCAGGAGCACGCAACGCACATCGATCCTTGGCTCGTGAACTCACCACTCTTATCCATGGCGAGCAAACATCTACACGCGTTGAAGAAGCCGCTAAGGCTCTCTTCGGTCAAGGAGATCTCAACTCACTTGATGAGAAAACGTTAGCGAGTGCCTTAAGTGAATTGCCTCGTGTTCAGATTTCGGCAAAGAATCAGATTCCTACATGGGTCGATCTACTAGCAGCTGCAGGGGTAGTTGACTCCAAATCTGCTGCTCGCCGCATCGTTAAAGAAGGTGGCGCATATCTCAATAATGAGAAGATTTCGGGAGAGGATTTCCGCCTCGAGGAAAGCCACTTTTTATGCGGAAAATATGCAGTTTTGCGAAAAGGTAAGCGCGATCTAGCCGCCGTAGAACTCTCCTAGAGTTCCGCCTTTAGGCAAAAAAGGCCACTTTTTACGCTCAAAACTATCAATTTCTCTGCTTTTTGCGTTTTTGATCCCCTGAGAGCCATATCCGATGGACCCGATTTGACCCCCAGACTGGTCAGCCCTATAGTTACGCTCCTTGCTGTGGAACGTACCCCGAAGGTAGCCGTAAGGTGGCTAGGGGGCCGTACAGCATTACTTCCTCACTTATGCCTATCTAGCCGGTTTGACCGTGCCTAGCGCTATGCACTAAGTTTGGCAGTCTGCCCTGAAAAATAGGAGAGATCCTAAGACGCAGTGCGCATCCGTACCTTGAGAACTCAACAGCGTGCCATAAGTCAATGCCAGAGAATGGCTCAACTAGTCATGCAAATTTCTAGCGTCATTCTCTAAATAAATACTTCAATGAAGTATGTGCCATGCACTGTTAATTCAGGGTATGGACTACTCGTTGATTTCCTTTGGTAAAGACAAAATAAACGACAGTTTGTTTGTCACGTAAGCCAGAAAACTTTCTATGGAGAGTTTGATCCTGGCTCAGGACGAACGCTGGCGGCGTGCTTAACACATGCAAGTCGAGCGATGAAACTACTTCGGTAGTGAATTAGCGGCGAACGGGTGAGGAACACGTGAG